>Ga0207882_1000008_pt1 | contig 513295 bp, 505 predicted proteins | sample MalvirmetaMSP103_FD_184228 | JGI IMG/M metagenome (GOLD analysis project Ga0207882, IMG submission 184228) | Marine viral communities from the Deep Pacific Ocean - MSP-103 (SPAdes) | ecosystem: Environmental > Aquatic > Marine > Oceanic | place: Pacific Ocean | collected 2011-05-15 | reverse complement strand
GCTTCAACAAGCTCAAGCACTTCCGCCGCTTCGCGACACGCTTCGACAGGCTCGCCAGCCACTACCTGGCCTTCGTCCACATCGCTGCCTCCATGCTCTGGATGCGCTGAATGTCGATTCGTCCTAGGTCGGTCTCCAGACATGAAAACGGCCCCGGTGATCGCTCGCCGGGGCCGTCGTCAATTCAGCCTGCTGATCAACAGCTATAGTACATGTCGAACTCGACGGGGTGGGGATGCAGCTGCAGGCGCATCACCTCTTCCATCTTCAGCTCGATATAGCTGTCGATGAAGTCATCATCCATGACGCCGCCCTTCTTGAGGAAGGCCCGGTCCTTGTCGAGCGCGTCCAGGGCCTCCTTCAGGCTGCCGCAGACCTCGGGGATATTGCCGCGCTCTTCCGGCGGCAGGTCGTAGAGGTTCTTGTCGGCCGGGGCGCCCGGATCGATGCGGTTCTCGATACCGTCTAGGCCCGCCATCAGCAGGGCGGTGAAGGTCAGATAGGGGTTGCCCATCGGATCGGGGAAGCGGGCTTCGATACGCTTGGCCTTGGGCGAGCTGACCCACGGAATACGGATCGAGGCCGAGCGGTTGCGGGCCGAATAGGCCAGCTTGACCGGGGCTTCATAGCCCGGGACCAGGCGCTTGTAGCTGTTGGTCGTCGAGTTGGCGAAGGCGTTGATCGCCTTGGCGTGCTTGATGATGCCACCGATGTACCACAGGCACATGTCCGACAGGCCGGCGTATTTGTCACCGGCGAACTGGGGCTTGCCGTCCTTCCAGATCGACTGGTGCACGTGCATGCCCGAGCCGTTGTCGCCGAACATAGGCTTGGCCATGAAGGTGGCCGACTTGCCATAGGCGGCGGCGACGTTGTGGATCACGTATTTGTACAGCTGCAACCGGTCGGCCATGGTCACCAGCTCGGCGAACTTCAGGCCCAGTTCGTGCTGGGCCGGGGCCACTTCGTGGTGATGTTTTTCGGGGTTGAGGCCCATATCCTTCATCACCGACAGCATTTCCGCGCGCAGGTCCTGGCCGGAGTCGACCGGATTGACGGGGAAATAGCCGCCCTTGGCGCCCGGGCGATGGCCCATGTTGCCTTCGCTGTATTCCGAGCCCGTGTTGGCCGGCAGTTCCATAGAGTCATAGGCATAGCCGGTGTCGTGGGCCTGGGTAGACCAGCGGACATCGTCGAAGATGAAGAACTCGGCCTCGGGACCGAAATAGACCTTGTCGCCCACGCCGGCTGACTGGACGAAGGCCAGCGCTTTCTTGGCCATCGAGCGGCTGTCGCGGTTGTAGGGCTCGTTGGTGTCGGGGTTCAGCACATCGCAGAACAGGAACAGGGTGGTGTGCTGGTAGAAGGGGTCGATGTAGGCGGTGTCGAGATCCGGCTTGAGCAGCATGTCGGACTCATTGATTGCCTTCCAGCCCGCGATGGACGAACCGTCGAACATGGTGCCTTCCTCAAGGAACTCGTCATCGACCAGGTCGATATCAAAGGTCACATGCTGAAGTCGGCCCTTGGTGTCGGTGAAGCGAAGGTCGACGTATTTGACGTCCTTGTCCTTGATGTCCTGAAGGATGGCCTTGACGCTCATGGATTTCGTATCCTGTGGCTGGGGGAGGAGAACAGAAAGACCGTCCGCGAGGGACGGTCGGTGAAAGGGTCAGACGGCCTGGGCACCGGTTTCGCCGGTGCGGATACGGATGACGTCCTGGACGTCCGAGACGAAGATCTTGCCATCGCCAATCTTGCCCGTGCGGGCCGATGTCTGGATGGCTTCGATCACAGCCGGGGCCAGGTCATCGCTGACGACCACCTCGATCTTGATCTTGGGCAGGAAGTCGATGACGTATTCGGCGCCACGGTACAGTTCGGAATGCCCCTTCTGGCGGCCATAGCCCTTGGCCTCGAGGACGGTCATCCCCTGGACCCCGACGTCCTGCAGTGCCTCTTTGACTTCATCCAGCTTGAACGGCTTGATGACGGCTTCGATCTTTTTCATGGCGTCCCCGAGGCGACCCGGAATTGGCCCGGAATTGGTCTGTGCACTCGGACCGCAATGGGACATTGCATTGCACCATAAGGCAAGGCCCTTTTGATAATTATCATCATCCGTGAACGGAGGCGTCATGACTGTCCTACCTGAAGCCGGAGACTGGAGAAGCCGTCTGCCCTGGCCCGAGACGGACACCCACAAGCATGCGCGCGGGCGACTGGCCGTGGTCTCGGGCCCGGCGCACCGCACCGGAGCGGCCCGTCTGGCGGCGCGGGCAGCGCTTCGGATTGGTGCGGGGCTGGTCCGGGTCATGGCGTCGCCCGCAGCCATCCCGGTGCTGGCAGCCTCTTTGGAGGCAGTGATGGTGGAACCCTTCGACGGCGCCGACGATCTGGGTCATCGCCTCAGGGAGGTTGATGCCGTGGTGATCGGCCCGGCTGCAGGGCTGGGAGAGGAAACGGTCGGCAATCTGCATGCATTGGCCAGAACCGGTGCCGTGCTCGTCGTCGATGCCGATGCGCTCAGCGTGTTTGAAAGCCACCCTGATGATCTGTTCGCCTTGCTGGACCGCGATGATGTGCTGACCCCGCACGGTGGAGAGTTCGCGCGCCTGTTTCCGGATCTGGCCGATCTGCTCTCGACCGAAGCGGCCGCTCAGGCCTCGGTGCGGGCCGATGCCGTCGTGCTGCTGAAAGGTCATGAGACCGTCATCGCGGCGCCCGACGGGCGCGTTGCCGTCAACCCGAACGGTTCGCCCTGGCTGGCGACGGCGGGCACCGGCGATGTGCTGGCGGGCATGATCGGCGGACTGGCGGCCCAGCACATGGACAGTTTTGACGCCGCCTGCGCGGCAGCGTGGATCCACGCCGAAGCTGCGCGCCGCTTCGGCCCCGGCCTGATCGCCGAGGACCTGCCGGATCTCATTCCCGGTATCCTCGCCGGTCTGGCGCCGAAAGACCTCAGGCCGTCTTAGGCTTGGCCTTGGACTTGGCCGGGGCCTTCCTGGCTGCCGCCTTCTTCGCCGGAGCTTTCTTGGCCGCTGCTTTCTTGGCGGGCGCCTTCTTGCCCTTGCCGCCCGCCGCCGCCTTGGCCGCGACCAGTTCGAGGGCCGTCTCCAGCGTCAGGTCTTCGGGCGCCGTTCCCTTGGGCAGTGTGGCGTTGATCTTGCCGCATTTGACGTAGGGGCCGAACCGCCCGGCCATCACCTGGATCGGGTCACCGCTCTCGGGATGGGCCCCCAGTTCCTTCAGCGGTGCCGTCTGCCCCCGGGCCCCGCGCGAGGCCTTCTTTTCGGCCAGCAGGGCGACGGCGCGGTTCAGCCCGACCTCGAACACCTCCTCGATGTCCGGCAGATTGGCATAGACGCCGTCGTGCAGAACGAAGGGCCCATAGCGGCCCAGCCCGGCCGTGATCGGCTTGCCGTCCTCGGGGTGTGCTCCGACCTGACGCGGCAAGGCCAGCAGCGTGAGAGCCTGTTCCAGCGTCAGCGTCGCCGGGCTCCACCCCTTGGGCAGGGAGGACCGTTTCGGTTTTTCAGCCTCGGGCGGGGTGGTCTCCACGTAGGGCCCGAAGCGGCCGATCTTCAGCTGGACGGGTTGGCCCGTGTCCGGATCGATGCCCAGGTCGCGGTCGCCGCCGTCCGCCGAACCCGCGGCATTGGCACCTGCACCAAAGCCGCGCGTGTAGCGGCACTCCGGATAGTTCGAGCAGCCGATGAAGGAGGACTTCATCTTGAAGCTGGCCTTCAGATGCAGCCGCCCGGACTTGCACAGCGGGCACAGGCGCGCATCCGTGCCGTCGTCCTTTTCGGGGAACAGGAAGGGGCCGATGGCCGAGTCCAACTCGTCGATGACGCCCTGACGCTCCAGCACCACGGCGGTCGCGGGCTTCAGCTTGGCCCAGAAATCTCGCAGCAGGGCCTTCCAGTCCATCTGGCCGGCCGAGACCTCGTCCAGTTCGTTTTCGAGCGCGGCGGTAAAGTCATACTCGACCCATTGGCCAAAGAACTGCTCCAGAAAGGCCGTGACCAGACGTCCGTTGTCCTCGGGATAGAAGCGGTTCTTGTCCATGCGGACGTATTCGCGATCCCGCAGGGTGGTCAGGATCGAGGCATAGGTGGACGGTCGCCCGATCCCCAGCTCCTCCAGCTTCTTGACGAGGGTCGCTTCGGAATAGCGCGGCGGCGGTTCGGTGAAATGCTGGTCTGTGCGGATGGCCTCGACCTTGGCCACAGCGCCTTCCTTCAGGGCGGGCAGGCGGGTCGCGTCATCCTCGTCGTCGTCCGACGATCCGGCGCGGGGTTTGTCGTCGCGGCCTTCTTCATAGGCGGCGATGAAGCCGTCGAAGGTCACGACCTGGCCCGTGGCGCGCAGGCCGGTCTGGCCCGAGGGCTCCTCAATCTCGACCGTGGTGCGGTCCATGCGGGCCGCCTCCATCTGGCTGGCGACCATCCGCTTCCAGATCAGCTCGTAAAGCCTGCGCAGATCGTCATCGAGACGCACGGAGTCCGGGTGGCGGGCGATATTGGTCGGGCGGATGGCCTCGTGCGCCTCCTGGGCGTTCTTGGCCTTGACCTTGTAGTAGCGCGGCTCGGACGGGACATAGGCAGGGCCGAAGCGCTCGGCGATCACTTCGCGGGCCTGGGCGATGCCCTCGGGGCTGACCGACACGCCATCGGTCCGCATATAGGTGATCAGGCCGCCCGTATCGTCGACGCCTTCGTACAGCTTTTGCGCCGCCTGCATGGTGCGCTGCGCCGTGAAGCCGAGCTTGCGCGAGGCTTCCTGCTGCAGGGTCGAGGTGGTGAAGGGGGGCGAGGGGTTACGCTTGACCGGCTTCTTCTCGATCGAGCGGATCGTGAAATGGCCAGCCTGGATGGCGGCGCGCGCGGCCGTCGCCGTCGCCTCGTCCTTGATGTCCAGCCGCTGCACCCGCTTGCCCGCGTGTTTGACCAGCCGGGTGGTGAAAGGAGGGCTATCCGCCGTCAGATCGGCCTCGATCGACCAATATTCCTGCGGCCTGAAGCTCTCGATCTCCAGCTCGCGGTCAACGACGATCCGCAGCGCCACCGACTGCACCCGACCGGCCGAGCGCGCGCCGGGCAGCTTGCGCCACAGCACCGGCGACAGGGTGAACCCGACCAGATAGTCCAGCGCGCGGCGGGCCAGATAGGCCTCGACCAGCTCCATATCCAGCTGACGCGGATTGGCCATGGCCTCGAGCACGGCGGCCTTGGTGATGGCGTTGAAGGTGACCCGTTCGACCTGGGTGTCCTTCAGCGCCTTCTTCTTCTGCAGCACCTCCAGCACGTGCCAGCTGATCGCTTCCCCCTCACGGTCGGGGTCGGTGGCCAGGATGACGCGGTCGGCGCGCTTGGCCGCTTCGGCGATCTCGGACAGACGCTTGGCCCCCCGGGCATCGACCTCCCACGACATGGCGAAGTCTTCGTCGGGCAGGACCGAACCGTCTTTGGAAGGCAGGTCGCGGACGTGGCCATAGGAGGCCAGAACCTCGAAGTCGGGACCCAGATATTTGTTGATGGTCTTGGCCTTGGCCGGGCTTTCGACAATGACGAGATTCATACGGGCGTGGCGCTTTTCGGGGGGAGGGGCCCAGGGTTCGGGCCGGGGAAGAAGGCCGGGGAACGTGGTTCGCCTCTCGTCCCGTGTCAATCGCCCGGCATCAAAACGCGATAAGGTAGATATTTACGATCAATGCTCTTTAAGGTAGCGTTGTTCATCCAGCGAGGAACATGCATGCAAAACTCTGACGCCCGCCATGCCGCAGCTCTCCGGACGATTGAGGACAGCGCATCAAGCCTGACCGATCACCCTTATCGGGAATATATCAGTGCCATGGCCAGGCAGCTCGCCGAGATGGCGCGGTCGGAGTGTCATGGCGACGAACCCTTGGCGATCGCTCTGGAACAGGCCGCGTTGCTCGCGACCGGCCCGCGCGACAAGGGGCTCACCGTGACGCCAATCCACCAGGCAACAGGCGCGCGCGCCCAATCAGGCTGAGCTCCAGCAAGGCCCCCGAAACGACGGAGACCGGCAGTCCCAGCGAGCGTGCCAGATCATCGCGGGGGGTCGGAGTGGGGGATAGCAAGGCCTCGACGGCCCCCAAGGTAGCATTGTCGAGGTCGGTGGAAATCTCGACGGCAGCCGGTGTCGGGGCCTTGATCCGGGCGGCTCGCAGGGTGCCGAGCGCGTCCAGCACATCCTCGACCCGTTCGCACAGGGTCGCACCGTCGCGGAGCAGGGCGTTGGGGCCGCGTGATCGGGGATCCAGGGGCGATCCGGGGACGGCGAACACCTCTCGTCCCTGTTCGGCGGCCAGCCGCGCGGTGATCAGGGAGCCTGAACGGATCTCGGCCTCGACGACGATCACCCCGCGCGACAGGCCGGAGATGATCCGGTTGCGCCTTGGAAAGTCGCGGGCCTGGGCCCGGGTGCCCGGCGGGCTCTCCGACAGGACGCAGCCCTCGGCCACAATCCGCTCGTACAGGTCCTGATTGTCCGACGGATAGACATCATCGACGCCACCCCCCAGCACGGCCACTGTGCCTGTCGACAGGGATCCCCAGTGCGCGGCGGCATCGATGCCCCGAGCCAGTCCCGAGACAACGGTCATCCCCGCCTCGCCCAGTTGCGACGCCAGCCCCCGGGCGATCCGCTGCCCCCCGGCCGAGGCGATACGCGCCCCGACAATGGCCACGGCCTCCTTCTGAAGGCCGTCGAGGCTCCCTCTGGCCCACAGCACCGGCGGTGCCGGGTCGACCGCCGCCAGCGTCTCCGGATAGTCGGCGTCGCCGATGACCACCAGCCGCGCGCCGAGGGCCTCACCGCTCGCGATCTCCGCCTCGATCCGGTCACGAGGGGCAGCAGTATAGGCCGCGCCGCCCGCTTTCCGGATAACGCCCGGCAGGGCGTCCAGCGCGGCCTGTGCGCTGCCGTAGCGCGCAATCAACTGCGCGAAGGTGACAGGGCCGATCCGGTCGCTCCGCGCCAGCTGCAGCCGGGCGATCCGTTCGGCCGCGTCCGGCGGCATCAGGTGGCCTTGGCCCCGATCCGGGGTTCCTTGCCCTTGATCAGCCGGATGATGTTGTCGAAGTGGCGCAGCCAGATCAGCGCCATCGCCGCCAGCGCCAGCAGGAAGACGCTGTTCGAGGTCGGCAGGTTCAGGGCGGCAATGGGCATCAGGGCCAGCACGGGAGTAACGAGCGTGGCGATCAGGGCGGACAGGGATGACACCCGAAACACGGCTGCGGTAAGCAGCCAGACCGCCGCCGCGACCAGCCCCAGCGGCCAGGCCGCCGCCAGCATCAAGCCAAAGAAGGTGGCGACACCCTTGCCGCCCTTGAAGCCCAGCCACACAGGATAGAGGTGGCCGAGAAAGGCCGCGCCACCCGCAATGGCCGCCACCGCATCATTGTCGGTAACCGCGCGCGCGATCAGCAGGGCCGCAGCCCCCTTTCCGGCATCAAGAATCAGGGTCGCGAAGGCCAGGTCCTTGCGACCCGTCCGCAGTACATTGGTCGCGCCGATATTGCCGGAGCCGATGTTGCGGACATCGCCCGCCCCTGCGGCACGGGTCAGAAGCACGCCGAACGGAATAGACCCGACCAGATAGCCGCCCAGCGCCGCCATCAGCAGCGTCAGCACCGCGATTCCCGCCAGATCCTGCACCTGATTCGGCCTCCCTCAGTCCAGACCCTGACGATGAGGCTTCGGCCGCAGGGCTGCAAGTCAGGCCGAGAAGATCGACCGCCCCCCGACCCAGGTGCGCTCCACCCGTCCCTGAAGGCGGCGATTGTCGAAGGGCGAGTTCTTGGACTTGGAACGCAGGGCGTCGGCGTCGATGACCACCGGCGCGTCGGGGTCGAACAGGATCAGGTCGGCGGGCGCGCCCGTCGCCAGTCGCCCGGCGGCCAGTCCCAGAAGCTCGGCGGGGCCGACAGTCATCGGCCTCAGCACATCCAGCAGCGGCAGGTCATCTTCATGGTGCAGACCCAGCGCGGCGGGCAGCAGGGTCTGCAGGCCCACCGCCCCCGGCGTCGCCTCGGCGAACGGACGGCGCTTGTCCTCGGCCGGCGCCGGCGAGTGGGTCGATGTGATCACATCGATCCGCCCGTCGCGCACCGCCTCGATCAGGGCCAGCCGGTCGTTCTCGTCGCGCAGCGGCGGGTCCAGCCGGTAAAAGGTCCGATAGTCGCCGATGTCGACCTCGTTGAAGCGCAGGTGGTTGATCGAGACACTGGCGGCGACCTCGAGCCCCCGCTTGCGGGCCCGGTCCAGCGTCTCCAGCGCGCCTGTTGTGGAGATCTGGTCGACGAGGAAGCGCACACCGGTCTGTTCGACCAGCGCCAGATCGCGCTCCATCTGCATGCGCTCGGCAATCGCCGGCACCGACGACAGACCCAGCCGGGTGGCCAGCTCGCCCGAGGTGGCGACAGCGCCCTTCGACAGCCACGGGTCGTGGGGGCGGCAGGCGATCAGGGCATTGAAGGCCGTCGCATAGGCCATCACCCGCATCAGCGTCCCGCTGTCGGCGATGACCTGATCGACGTCGGTGAAATAGAGAGCCCCGGCCTCCTGCATCAGGCCGATCTCGGCCATCAGCTTGCCTTCACAGCCCTGGGTCGCTGCGCCAGCCGTCAGGATGTTGACCAGCCCCAGTGCGGCGCCGCGCCGCTGGATAAAGTCGACCATGGCCGGGTCGTCGACCGCCGGGGCGGTGTCGGGCTGGATCACCAGTGTGGTCACGCCCCCGGCGGCCGCCGACAGGGCGGCAGATTTCAGTGTTTCCTTGGGCTCGGCGCCCGGTTCGCCGGTCTTGACGCGGATGTCGATCAGGCCGGGCGACAGGCACAGGCCGCCCGCGTCGATCGTCTCCGCGTCATTGGACGGGACAGAGGCGGCACTCCGGACGACGTCGGCAATCCGGCCATCCGCGATCCGCACGGCGCCCGGGCCATCATAGCCGCTCTCGGGGTCGAGCAGCCGGGCATTCACGATCCAGACCGACGCGCTCACAGTCCGGCCTCCTCGCGCCGCAGGGACAGCCCCGCCAGCACGGCCATCCGCGCCGAGACGCCCATTTCCACCTGGGTCTGGATCAGCGAGAGCGCCGGATCGTCGGCAATGTCGGAGTCGATCTCGACGCCGCGGTTCATCGGTCCGGGATGCATGACCCGCACGCCGGGCGCCGCGACCTTCAGCTTCTCCCGGTCCAGCCCCCAGAAGCGGTAGTATTCGCGCGTCGAGGGGACCAGCGCGCCCTGCATCCGCTCCAGCTGCAGCCGCAGCATCATCACCACGTCACAGCCGTCCAGCCCCTGACGCATGTCGTGGAACACCTCGCAGCCCCAGCGGTCGGCGTCGCCCGGCACCAGCGTCGGCGGCCCGACCAGCCGCACCCGCGCGCCCATCATCGACAGCAGGGCCACATTCGACCGCGCGACCCGGCTGTGGGCCACATCGCCACAGATGGCGACCGTCAGCCCACCGACGTCGCCGAACGCGCGCTTCAGCGTCAGCAGGTCCAGCAGGGCCTGGGTCGGATGTTCATGACGGCCGTCCCCCGCATTGACCACCGCGCACCCGACCTTCTGCGACAGCAGGTCGGCGGCACCCGAGGCTGAGTGGCGCACCACCAGGATGTCAGGCTTCATGGCGTTGAGGGTGGCGGCCGTATCGATCAGGGTCTCGCCCTTGACCACAGACGACGACCGGGGGCTCAGGCTGACGACATCAGCGCCGAGGCGTCGCGCGGCGATCTCGAACGATGCGCTCGTGCGGGTCGAGTTCTCGAAGAACAGGTTCACGACCGTGCGCCCGGCCATCAGGTCCAGCGACTTGGCCGAGCCCTGGTTCAGCTCGACAAAGCCGTCGGCCAGATCCAGCAGCTCGCGCGCGGTCTGGGCGTTCAGATCGGTGACGGACAGGAAATGGTCGCGGGGGAACGGCCTCAGCCGTTCTTGAATGACAGTCAGAAGGTCTGAGTCAGGGCGAGCCATCGACGGGCGGCTATAGTCCCATGTGCGACAAAACGAAAGCGCGAACCGCGATCAGCCGCGCAGACTGTCCAGCGCGCCCTGCAGAATCCATGCGGCGGCATTGCGATCCACCACCTGGCCCCGGCGCGTCCGGCTCATGTCCATGTCGTCGATCAGGAACCGCTCGACCGCCGTCGTCGACAGCCGCTCGTCCCAGAAGGTGACGGGGATTTCCCGCAGTCGGTCCAGATTGCGGGCAAAGGCGCGGCTGGACTGGGCGCGCGGGCCTTCGGATCCGTCCATATTGAGCGGCAGACCGATCACCAGCGCCGTGGCCCGGCGACTGTCCATCAGGCGAAACAGGGCGTTGGCATCGTCGGTGAATTTCGTCCGGCGGATCACCTCGAACGGCGAGGCGATCATCCGGGTGGCGTCCGAGGCGGCAACGCCGATCGTCTTGCTGCCGAGGTCCAGCCCCAGCCACGGGGTGCCGGGCGGGCAGTAGGCGGCAAGGTCAGGCAGGGCATGGACAGACACGCGGCAGGCGATAGGCCTTGCCGCCAGGGCTGGCAAGGCCGAAGCTGGTCGCGGGAAACGGGAGGTGGGCTATGAAACGGATCATGATTGCGGGCACGTGCGGGCTGCTGATCAGCGGGCTTGCGGGGTGTGATCGCCTGTCGGCCGCGTGGGAAGGCTTCAACAATCCCGGGCCGGCTGAGCGCCCTTCGACCGCGCCGACGCCGACCCCGGCGCCCACGCCGGGCGGCGCCCTGGTCGAGGCCGGTCAGGCCGTCGTCCTGCAGCCCGAGACCGACGACGCACTCCAGACCGCCGCTGCGGTGGTCGAGCTCGACTATCTCCCCGACCAGGGTGATCTGACCGCCAAGATGTTCGGCACGGCAGGCGGCGATCCGGCGATGAACGGCCTCTATACCTACATCGCCTTCTACCACAGCCCGGCCGAGGGCTGGCGGGTGTTCCGCATCGGCGACTACCTCGACTACCAGATCCAGGCCGTGTCCCCGGGCCGGGTCGAACTGCGCCTCAGCGAAAGCGTGATGGATCAGGCCACCAGCGAGATCGGCAGCCGCCAGACGGCCATCATCCTCAGCTTCACGCCCGGCCCCGACGGCGCGGTGCCCGAGACAGTCACCGTCACCCCGGCGCGATAGGCTGTGCGCCTTGTGAAACCGGGCCCGTCCCGCTAATCCCGCCCAGTCGGGCCGCGTGCCCGTTCACCCGTGTTGTGGAGAGGCCGGAATGGCGATCGACGCCGCGACGGTGCGCAAGGTCGCGCATCTCGCCCGTATCAAGACCCCCGAGGAGCGGCTGGAGCCGCTGGCCCGCGAGCTGAGCGGCATCCTGGACTGGATCGAGCAGCTGAACGAGGTCGATGTCGACGGCGTCGAGCCCATGACCTCGAACGTGGCCCAGCCACTGCGCCTGCGCGAGGATGTGGTCACCGATGGCGACAAGGTCGCCGAAGTGCTCTCCAACGCCCCGAAGTCAGCGGATGGCTTCTTCGTCGTGCCCAAGGTGGTCGAATAGTATGTCCGACCTGACCAAATTGACCCTCAAGGCCGCGCTGGACGGGCTCAAGGCCCGCGACTTCTCTTCGGAAGAGATCACCCGTGCCTTTGTCACCGGTATCGAGGCCGCCAATCCGGCCCTGAACGCCTATGTTGTCCAGACGACCGACAAGGCGCTCGACATGGCCCGCGCCTCGGACGCCCGGCTGGCCAAAGGGGAGGGTGGGGCGCTGGAAGGCGCGCCGCTGGGCATCAAGGACCTGTTCTGCACTGACGGCGTCCAGACAACCGCCGGCTCCAACATGCTGAACGGCTTTGTCCCGCCCTATGAATCGACCGTCACGGCCAATCTGTGGGCCGACGGCGCCGTCATGCTGGGCAAGCTCAACATGGACGAGTTCGCCATGGGCTCGTCGAACGAGACCTCGGCCTTCGGCCCGGTCCGCAATCCCTGGAAATCAAAGACCTCGAACGCAGAGCTGACACCGGGTGGCAGCTCGGGCGGCTCGGCCTCGGCGGTCGCGGGCGATCTGTGCCTGGCCGCCACGGCTTCGGACACCGGCGGCTCGATCCGCCAGCCCGCCGCCTTTACCGGCACGGTCGGTATCAAGCCCACTTATGGCCGGGCCAGCCGCTTTGGCATGGTGGCCTTCGCCTCCTCTCTGGATCAGGCCGGACCGATCACGAAGACGGTCGAGGATGCCGCCATCCTGCTGCGCTCCATGTGCTCGTTCGACCCGAATGACTCGACCAGCCTCGACGTCGAGACCCCCGACTGGACCGCCAGCCTTGGCAAGGGCGTCAAGGGCCTGCGCATCGGCGTGCCCAAGGAATATGTCGTCGACGGCATGCCGGCCGAGATCCAGGCGCTGTGGGACAAGGGCGTCGAATGGCTGAAGGCTGCGGGCGCCGAGATCGTCGAGATCAGCCTGCCGCACACCAAATACGCCCTGCCGGCCTATTACATCATCGCCCCGGCCGAGGCCTCGTCGAACCTGGCCCGCTATGACGGCATGCGCTTTGGCCACCGCGCCACCGGGGCGAAATCGCTGACCGACCTCTATGAGACCAGCCGTGCCGAGGGCTTCGGCACCGAGGTCCAGCGCCGCCTGACCATCGGCGCCTATGTGCTGTCGGCCGGATTCTATGACGCCTATTACGTCCGCGCGCTCAAGGTGCGCCGCCGCATCGCCCAGGATTTCGATGCCGTCTGGGACAAGGTCGACGCCATCCTGACCCCCTCGACGCCCTCGGCCGCCTTTGCCCTGGGTGACAAGGAGATCGACCCGATCCAGATGTACCTGAACGACATCTTCACCGTCACCGCCAACCTCGCGGGCCTGCCGGGCATTTCGGTGCCCGCCGGCGTCGACAGCGGCGGCCTGCCGCTGGGGCTGCAAGTGATCGGCAAGGCCCTCGACGAAGCCACCGTGTTTCAGGTCGCCGACGTGCTGGAGCAATCGGCCGGCTTCGTCGCCAAGCCGGAGCGGTGGTGGTAGGGGCCGCCACTTTCGGGCTGCCCTGACCCCACCCGCTCATTCCCGCGGAAGCGGGAACCCAGTACTGCTCAAGGGCGAAGCCTCTTGATGAAGCCAAAAACGCTGGGTCCCCGCTTCTGCGGGGATGAGCGGAGTAGAGGCCGGACTACTCTTCCAGCGCTTTGATGTCCGCGTCGATGGCGGCGATGATCGCGTCGGTCACTTCGCCTTCGGAATAGGGGGCGACCTCGGCCAGGGTCATGTCCTCGAACTGGGGCAGGGCGGGGTGAGAGCCGATTCCGGGCAGGTGCTTCTCGAGGATGGCGGCGGTGTCCGGATCGGCCAGCAGGTCCTTGATCGGGCTGTCGATGGTCGGGTTGGCGCGCACCGACACGGCGGACACTTCGGTGGCATGGGCCGCGGCGGTCAGGCCGGCGAGGCTGCCGGTGGCGAGGGCGGCTGCGGCGAGGGCGGTGATGAATTTGGACATGGCGGGCGTCTCCAAGGTTAACGTCCAGCCCAGAGAACCCCGTTTTCACGACAGGCTCAAGACGGGATTCCCGCCCCACCCGCGAAAACACCTTCACCCCGTGCAAACACCGTCCTAGAAGCAGGGCATGACTGATACCGCGACCGACACCAAATTGATCCAGGGCCGCACCGGCGACTGGGAAATCGTCATGGGGCTGGAGATCCACGCCCAGGTGGCCTCGAAGGCCAAGCTGTTTTCAGGCGCCGCCGTCGGCTTTGGCGCCGGCCCGAACGAACAGGTCTCGCTGGTCGACGCCGGCTTTCCCGGCATGCTGCCGACGCTCAACAAATTCTGTGTGGAGCAGGCCGTCCGTACGGGTCTGGGCCTGAATGCGCAGATCAATAAATTCAGCCAGTTCGACCGGAAGAACTATTTCTATCCCGACCTGCCGACCGGCTATCAGATCAGCCAGCTGTACCACCCCATTGTCGGGGAGGGCGTGGTCGAGGTCGAGGCCGAGGACGGCAGTTTCTTCAACGTCGGCATCGAGCGCCTGCATCTGGAGCAGGACGCCGGCAAGCTGATCCACGACCTGTCGCCGACCGAAAGCTATGTCGACCTGAACCGGTCGGGCACGGCCCTGATGGAGATCGTCTCGCGTCCGGACCTCCGCACCCCCGAAGAGGCGGTCGCCTACGTCAAGAAGATCCGGACCATCCTGATCTATCTGGGCACCTGCGACGGCGACATGGAAAAGGGCAATCTGCGCGCCGACGTCAACGTCTCGGTGTGCCGCGCCGGGGGCTATGACGCCTTCAAGGCGACGGGCGACTTCAGCCATCTGGGCACGCGCTGCGAGATCAAGAACGTCAACTCGTTCCGCTTTATCTCCCAGGCCATCCAGTATGAGGCCCGCCGCCAGATCGAGATCCTCGAGGACGGCGGATCGATCACCCAGGAAACCCGCCTGTTCGATCCGGTGAAGGGTGAAACCCGCTCGATGCGCTCCAAGGAAGAGGCGCACGATTACCGCTACTTCCCCGACCCGGACCTGCTGCCGCTCGAGATCGAACAGGCCTGGATCGACTCGATCAAGGCCTCGCTGCCGGAACTGCCCGATGCCAAGCGCAAGCGGCTGATGGCCGACTATGGCCTGTCGCAATACGACGCCATCGTCCTGATCTCGGAACAGGCCAAGGCCGACTATTTCGAGGCGGCTGCCCAAGGAAACGGAACAGGGCGGCGGGATGCCAAACTGGTCGCCAACTGGGTCACCAATGAGCTGTCCGCGCGCCTTGCCGCCGACCATCTGGACTTTGACCAGAGCCCGGTTCCGGCCGCCCATGTCGCCGAACTGGTCGAACTGATCGAGACCAACGTCATCTCCTCCAAGATCGCCAAGGAGGTCTTTGACCACGTCTGGAACGGCGAAGGCAGTCCCGCCGAGGTCGTCGAGAAGCACGGCCTGAAACAGGTCACCGATACCGGCGCCATCGAAAAGGCCATCGACGACATCATCGCCGCCAACCCCGACAAGGCCGCCGCCGTCGCCGAAAAGCCCCAGGCCGTCGGCTGGTTCGTTGGACAGGTCATGAAAGCCACCGGCGGCAAGGCCAACCCGGCCGCCGTCAACGACATCCTGAAGGCCAAGCTGGGTATTTGACACCTGGCGCTATCGCTCGGTGGGCGGCACCTCGCTGCTTGAGCGCGATGAAAAAAGGGCCCGGAGATCGCTCTCCGGGCCCTTCTTTCATTCAGGCCTGACGCCTACCAGCGCCAGAAGTCGTAGACGACCTCGATGATGTAGCCGTCGTAGTCGTCGATCAGATAGATGTGGTTGTCGACATAGACCCAGCGAGTGCCCTGGGGCGGGAAGCCCAGCCCGTAGGTGCGATAGTCATTCAGCTGGTAGCGCCAGAAGATCGACGGCAGGTACTGGCCCTCGTGCCAGCGCTGGTTCCAGTACTGACGCGGCACCGAATAGTAGCCGTAATCCGGGGCGAAATAGAATCCGACCCGCACGCCCGAATAGCCGCGGAACGAGCGGTGGTTGCGCCACCAGTCCGACCGGTGGCTGCGGTTCCAGTCGCGGCGCCAGTTATCCCGGTTCCAGCCGCGCCTGAACTCGCGGTAATCCCGGCGGTCGCGGCGGTTCTCGAAGCGGTCTTCACGCCTGTCTTCACGCCACTCCCGGCGGTCCTCTCGCCGGTCCTGACGATCCTCGCGTCGGTCTTCCCGGCGGTCGCGACGGTCATCCCGATTATCCGGACGGCGGTCCTGACGATCTTCGCGACGGTCCTGACGGTCGTCCCGCCGATCCTGGCGCGTGTCGGGACGCGTATCGGGGCGGCGGTCCTGCCGATCCTCCCGACGATCTTCGCGCCGATCCTGGCGATCATCCCGCCGATCCTCGCGCCGATCCTGTCTGTCCTCGCGTCGGTCCTGACGTCCACCGCCACGGTCTTGCGGCGGCTGCGGCCGCTCGGTCCTGGGTTGCTGGCGGTCCTCGCGACGCTGCTCGCGTCGCTCCGTCCGGGCTTCGGTACGGCGGTCGCCGCGGTCCTCGCGGGCCTCGGCCTGTTGAGCCTGAGCGACTGCAGGCGCAATCGCGGGAGCCGCGAACGCCGTCAGGGCACTGAAGACCAGAAGAGTGCGTTTCATCTCGATGTCCTTGTCGCCCCTGTCTGTCATCCCGATCGATGATATGTCCCTAGCCTTGGCAGGGCCAGGCTGAACCGTATGTGAACGAAACCTGACCATGGCGCCGCCTGCTGTTCAAACACAGAAAACCCCGCGAGGCGAACCGCGCGGGGCTTCCTGCCCAATCCTGCCGGGTACCTACCAGATATCCAGCACCAGGTCGGCGATGACGCCCGTGGCCAGCGCCACCAGCAGGATGTCATTGTCCGCATGGACCCAGCGATAGCCGCGCGGCGCCGGCCTCAGACCATAGTAATACGGGTCCCGCACATAATACCGGTGATAGCTCGACGGCAGGCGCGCCCCCCGCTGCCAGCGATAGCCGTAATAGCGCGGTTCGACGCGGTGATAGCCGTATCCCGGCGCATACCAGTAGCCCCTGCGGTGTCCGCGGAAATCACGGAAGTCGGACCGACCACGCCACCAGTCACGATTGTTGCGGTCCCAGCGGTCCGCGCGGCGATGGCTACGGTAGTCGCGCCGGTCATCCCGACGATCCTCGCGCCAGTCGCGACGGTCGTCCCGGCGATCACTGCGCCAGTCGCGCCGGTCTTCGCGGCGATCCCGTCGATAGTCCCGGCGGTCGTCGCGACGGTCCTGACGCCACTCACGGCGGTCGTCGCGGTCGCGGCGGCTCTGGGCTTCGGCGATGGCGGGGGCGGCCAGGGTGGCCATGGTGAGCGCGACGACGGCCGCGCGGGCAAGGTGTCTCATAACACTACTCCGGTGAGGGGTCCGGTGGATCGACGGAGCCGACCGCGATGGGCACAGGCTGTCGGGTCCGAAATGAACCCGACCTGAACGCTCTGGTCAGGAAGGCCCGGCGAGCGCCCCTTGTGACGGGTCGTCCCGGTGCCCAGATGCAAAGGCCAGGCGCAGGAGGCCCCTCATGACCCGACCCATCGAACTCTGGTACTGGCCGACCCCGAACGGCTGGAAGGTCTCGATCGCGCTGGAAGAGATGGGCCTGCCTTATGAGCTCAAGCCGGTGAACATCGGGCGGGGCGAACAGTTCGAGCCCGGCTTCCAGGCTATCAGCCCGAATGGTCGCATGCCGGCCATCATCGATCCGGAAGGCCCGGACGGCCAGCCGCTGTCGATCTTCGAGTCCGGCGCCATCCTTCAGTACCTGGGCCTCAAGTCAGGCCAATTCTATCCGCAGGACGTCCGCGCCCGCACCCAGATCGATCAGTGGCTGTTCTGGCAGGTCGGTGGCCTCGGCCCCATGGCGGGCCAGACCCACCACTTCCGCCAGTACGCGCCCGCCATGATCAAGGACCAGCGCCAGATCGCCTATGGCGTCCGCCGCTATACGGACGAGACCCACCGTCTTTACGGTGTGCTGGATCGCCGTCTGGCCGACCGCGCGTTTGTCGCCGGGGACTATTCCATCGCCGACATGGCCATCTGGCCGTGGATCCTGCCGACGCATCAGGGCCAGGACCTGGCCGAATTCCCAAACCTCGCCGCCTGGATGGAGCGGGTCGGCGCAAGGCCCGGGGTCAAGGCTGGTCGGGCGGTCGGCGACGCCCTGCGCGGCAATCTCGCTGCCGCCGGCAAGGACGCCGAAGAGGCCCGCAAGCTACTGTTCGGCCAGCGTGCCCGACGAGCCTAGCCCGAGGCGTCAACCGTAAACCGGCTCTGAACAATCGATTTACAGCAAGTAAATACAGTAACTTGCATTCATGACTTGGTGACACAAAAGTCGTCGTCGGCGCCTCTGCTGTTAACGCTAACTTCAATCCGCGGCTGTTTTATCCAGACCATCGGCGGGCCAGAAAGGCCTTGGCTGGAGGGACTGGTGATGATGGCGCAAGAACTCGCGCAAGACGCTGAAACGGGCGGCCTGCCGCTGCCCACCCCGGACATGGACGGCGACGCCCTGTTCAAACTGGGCCTGATGTATTCGGCCGGGCAGGGGGGCTGTCCCCTCGACCGGGTCTCGGCCCACATGATCTTCAATCTGGCGGCCATGAAGGGCTCGATCGAGGCGCGCGACTATCGCCGCGAGATGTCGATGGAGATGGACCGCGAGGAAATCAGCGAGGCCCAGCGTGCGGCCCGCCGCTGGATCGACGCCGGCACCGCTACCCTCGCAGCCTAGAACTGCTGATACTGCCCGTTGATCGAATAGGTAAAGCCGACGGGCAGGGCGTTGCGGATCTGGGTGAAGAAATTGGCCAGCTCGCCCAGGTTGGAGCGGGGCACGAACAGGATATCGCCGCGTCGCAGCGCCACGATCTCGCCCCGGCGCGGTCTGAGGTCCAGAACCCGCATCATGCGCCGGCCGCCCGGACCCCGACGGATCAGGGCCACCTGGGTCAGTTTTGCAGTGGGCAGGAAGCCGCCCGCCTGAATGACCGCCTGATAGGCATCAATGTCGCCAAGCATCTCGTAAACGCCCGGGGTGCGCACCTCTCCGTCGACCCAGACCCTTACAGGCCCTGTCTGCTTCAGCGTTACTTCGACCACCGGGCGCACCAGCTGGGTCGAGAGCGCGGCGCTGACATCCGATTCCAGCTCGAACAGCGTGCGGTCCGCCGCCATCACCTGACCTATCAGGGGCAGGGACACCCGCCCGTCCGGCCCGACCTTCAGCGTGCGGGTAAGCTCCGGAGCCGTCGGGGTCGCGACCTCGATCTCGTCGCCGGGGTAAAGAACGTATTCGGGCTCCGCATCCGTCCAGTCGGCAAACGGGATGTCCGGGAAGGCCCCGGGTGCGGTCGCGGCGTCCGCCCGGCCATATCCGGGCGAGGGCATGCGCCCCGCATTGCCCCCACAGGCCGACAGACCCAGCGCCACGCCCAGCAGAAGCAGGTGTCTGCGATCGACCGTCATTCGGGCTTACCTCGACTCATTCTGACCATGGCCCCTGCACTGTCGGTGAACGTGGGTAACCGATGGTTAACGCGCGGGGCAGAGGATCACCCTGACCCGACCGACAGGATTCTCCCCCCGTATGCGTTCCACCGCCTACACCTCTGCCAGACCCCGGTACGACCTGGCGGACATCGTCGGGCTGTTGTTCCGTCAGATCGGCATCATGCTGCTGGTGTTTCTGGTCATCGCGGTGCTCGGCACCCTGGCGGTGATGACGCTGCAGAAGACCTATACGGCCGAGGCGCGGATCCTTGCCGGGGTCGGTCAGGAATATGTCTACCAGCCCCGCGTCGGCGTGACGGAGCGGGGGCAGGCGCCGGACGGCGATCTTGTCACGCAGTCCGAGGCCTCAATCCTGAGCAGCAACGAAGTCAAACAGCGGGTCATCCAGTCCCTCGGCCCGGCCGCGATTCTCGGCGACAAGGCCAGCGGCAGCCGGGCCGTTCAGGAAACCCAGGCCATGAAGGCGCTGGAGGGCGGTATCGCGATCGGCGTCGCCCCGGGCAGCCCGATCATCGCCGTCGGCTATGAAAGTTCAGACCCGGCGCGCGCGGCCACAGTGCTGAACGCCATCATCGATTCCTATCTGACCTATCGCCGCGAATTGTTCACGGATCGCTCGACGGACGCCAACCTGGCCCAGCAGCAGGCCTTCGAGGACGACCTTGCCCGGGCCGATGCCGAATATCAGGCCTTCCTGCGCTCCAACGACATCGGCGACTTCGCGGCCGCCAAGGCCGGCTATGCCACCAGCTACCAGACCGTCTATGCCGACCGTCTCTCGACGCAGGCCCTGCTGAGGCAGACGGATCAGCGCCTGCAGACGCTGGAGGCCCAGCTGGCCCGTACTCCGCCTGAAGTTGCCCTGTCCCAGGACCTGAACGTCTCGGCCCGCGACCAGATCCTGCAGGCGCGCAACGAGCGCGAGGCCCTGTTGGCGCGCTACCTGCCGGATTCGCAGCCGGTTCGCGACATCGAGGCCCGCATCGCCCAGCTGGAGGCCTATGTCGCCTCAGGCGGTGGCGTCGGCGTCAAGGAAGTCCGCACCGGGCCCAACCCCATCTGGACCGAGCTGGAGACCACCCGCATCACCGTCCAGGCCGAGCGCGACTCGCTTCAGGCCCGGCTGGCGACGCTCGATGGGCAGCTGGAGCAGATCAAGGCCCGTCAGAGCGAACTGGTCCAGGTCGAATCGCAGAACGCCACCCTGTCCAGCGAACGCGAGGTCCTGTCGGCCAACATCCGCGAGTTCCAGCAGCGCACCTCCCAGAGCCGCGCCGACAGCGCCCTCGTCCAGGCCGGGGCCGACAACGTCACTGTGATCGAGCGCGCCACGACGCCGACCACCGGCAAGAGCCTGAAGCTGCCCCTGCTGGCGCTGGTGTTCCTGTTCGCCGGCTTTACCGCCCTCTGCGTCGGGCTGGCGCGCATCTTTTCGCGGCGCGATTTTGCCACCGCGGAGGTCGTCGGTCGCACCCTCGACATGCCGGTTCTGGCGGTCGCGCCCCTGAAGGCTCGATGAGTGCGCGGGCGTGCTAGCCTCTGTGGCGTAGAGGCGTGTGTGATTCCGATTCGATGATCGACCTGACAACCGAAATGGCAGAGTTGTGGGCCGCCCTGGGGCCGGGCCGGAGGCATCGCGGCCGGGTGATCCTGTTCGTTTCGGCGCTGGCGGGTGAGGGGACCTCGACCGTTGCGCGGGAATACGCCCGCCTTGCTGCCGTGCGCGCGCGCCGCCCCGTCTGGCTGATCGATGCCGACCTCGTCCAGCAGGGCCAGATGGAGGCCGTGGGCCGCGACCCTGACCGGTTCGGCCAGCTGGGGCGTCCGGCCCACGCCTCACCCGACGGCTCCAGCTTCTATGCCGTCAGCCCGTCGCTGGTAGGCCGGGACGGCCAGCCCGTCGCCCCCGCACGCCTGCTGACCGCCCGGCCGGCACTGGGCGGTCGACTGTGGGTCACCCGCTTCAATCAGGAAATCCTCCGCTCGGGTCAGCGCGCGGAAGCGACCGACGACAGCCGCTACTGGGATGCCATTCGCGCCCATGCCGAGACCATCGTCATCGACGCCCCGTCCGCCGACCGCAGCGATCTGGCCCTGATCCTCGCCCCGCTCGTGGATGTGACGGTGCTGGTCGTGGCGGGTCAGGCGACCGAGGCCGCGGCCCCCGTCGCCCTGCGCGACGAGATCGAGGCCGTCGGCGGCCAGATCGCCGGCGTGGTCGTCAACCGCTCGACCTATCGGGCACCGACCCTGCTGCGCCGCCGGTCAGCCTAGGTCGCGGCGCGATCCAGCCGCTGCAGTTCCGTGGTGCCGTAAAAGCGCGGTTCCAGTCCCGGCATCCACAGCATCTTGCCCAGACCTCGCGCGGCCCGATCCAGCGCCCGCGCGCGGCCGGGCCGCCGCAACAGGGTCAGGGGCAGGGCGATCAGGCCCCAGCCTGCGAGTTGCACCGCACCGACGGCCATCCATTTGACCACGCCGACCATGTCCCGTCTTGCCCAAGCGGCCTGCGACGGACTCTGGCCATAGGCAAAGGCGCGCGACAGGGTATAAGCCAGATTGGCCCGGTGAGCCGGGGCGACCTCGTCCACCCAGGCGGTGGCCGACCAGCCATACCGCCCGCCGCGCGCGCTCAGGGCCGCGAACAGGGCGTCATCCTCGCCGCCCGACTGGTCCCAGCGCACCTCGAACGGCGCCGGGCCGGGCAGGGCGGTCGCCCGCACCATCAGACTGTTGCCGCAGCCGAAGGGGTGATCGATCACCGTGTCGGCGTCCGGTCCGGCCCGTCCGAAGAAGTCCTCCAGATAGGGGCGCACGTCTGCAGCGGCCTCGGGCGCGCGGCCCCGGATCGGGCCAAACACGACATCGGCGCCCGTGGTCCCCTGCGTCGCCAGAAGCGCGGCCAGCCACCCGGGCGAGGCGATTTCATCGTCGTCCAGAAAGGCGATCAGCGGGGCGTCGGTCGCCGCCAGCCCGGCATTGCGCGCCGAGGCCACCCCGACCGTGGGTTCATGCACAAAGACGACGGGAAAGGCCTGTCCCTGAAAGCACTCGGCCACGGTTCGCGCACTGGGCTCACGATCATTGTCGACCACCACGATCTCGCCCAGCACGTCGGCGACGCCCTGCTGCGCCATCAGCGAGGCGAGCGCATGGGCCAGCCCCTCCGGCCGTCTCAGCGTGGGGACAATGACGGCGACCCGGCTCATCACACCGCCTCGGCATACAGGGCCGCGCGGTACACACGCAGGGCAAAGGACCGGCTGGCGACCGGCAGCCCGTCCTGCAGCGCCCAGGCCCGGGCGAGTCCGCGCAGAACGCCCCGTCCGGGCAGGCGTCGGATCTTCCGCGCTGCGCGATAGCTGGGATAGGTGGCGATGATGTCAGGGTGTTTGTCGATCACGCGGGCAAAGTTCCCGGCCGATTGCTCATATTTCCGCATCAGGCTCTCAACCGTATCCAGCCCCATATGGGTCGCGGGGATGTCGACATGGACGACCGGATGGGCGCGCGAGACCCGCATGGCCCATTCCACATCCTCCCAGCCCCAGCCGCTAAAGCCGGGATCAAAGGCCTCGCGCTCGAACACATCGCGCCGGACCAGCAGGTTCGAGGTGTAGACATACTTCTCGGGCGTCAGACGCCGCACCTCGACCGGCAGGCACTCCGACCGGGCCGCCAGCGCCCGGTGCACGGCGAACCGGTCGTCGGTCGGGGCCTGCAGCAGGGAGAAGCCCCCGAAGGCGACGGCAGGGTCGTCCGTCTGAACCAGCGCCACCCAGGCCTGCAGAAAGTCCGGTCGGTCCGGCCGCATGTCGCTGTCGAGGAACAGCCAGGTCCGGCCACGCGCGGCGGTGGCCAGCCGGTTGCGCCCCTGAGATCGCCCTTCATTGGCGGTCAGGGTGATCAGGCGCACGGGCAGGCGGGCCGCCCCGATCTGCCGGTTCAGGGCGGCGGTCAGTGCCGTGTCTCCCGTCCCGTCATCCAGCACGACCAGTTCGACCGCGCCGCTCAGCGCCTGTGCCTCGGCGTCCAATTGCTCCAGCAGGGCGGCGGGATCGTCCCTGAAGAAGGGGATCAGCACCGACAGGACGGGCCGGGCGGCACCATAGGTCGGGCTGTCGGTCGTGCGGGCGCGGCTCATGCCGGGGCCCCCCGGGCCTTCAGCCGCCGATAGCGCTCCACCAGCACATCACGCACTTCGGCGGCATTGAGGGTGATGGCGACCAGCCCATAGACGACGGCGCCCACTCCGGCATCCAGCATCAGCTCCAAGAATCCCCCCGGCGAGGGCAGGGCCATGACCACGGCGGCCATCGCCGTTGAGGCGACGCCGATCCGGATCAGGCTGTCGACCGGAATGGGCAAGGCGACGACCCGCCGTCCGATCAGGATGACCGACGCCAGCCCCAGCCCGAGGCTGGCGGCGGTGGCCCAGGCGGCCCCCATCACCCCATGGGCCGGGATCAGGATCAGGTTCAGCACCACATTGGCCAGCGCCGGGATGGCCATGGTCACGAACAGCAGGCTGGTGCGCTTGCCCAGGGTGAAAGCCTGTCCGAAGTAGTAGCTCGACAGGCCCGACATCAGGGCGGCGAAGGCAATCCACGGCGTGATGGCCGCCGCCGCCCCGCGCAGCTCCTCGCCGATCATGAACTCGGCCATCGGCCGGGCCACCAGTGCCAGGCCGACCGCCGCCGGAATGCCGATCAGCAGGAAGGTCGAGGCCTGCTCGCGCGCGGCCTCCTTCAATCCGGACAGACCGTGCCGCTCCAGCGCCATGACCAGTGCCGGTCCACCGGCCGCGCCCAGCCAGATGAACAGCACGTCCAGCGTCCGGTTCGCGAGGCTGTAGGCTGCGTGATAGGCACCGGTCGCGGCCTCATCCAGGAACACCGCCAGCAGGATCCGGTCGGTCGAGCTCAGAACCAGCGTCAGCGTCAGCGACACGGCGATCGGATAGCCATAGCGGGCATAGGACAGCAGCCTCTGCGGATCGGCCCGACCGCCCCGCGCAAACTTCAGTTCCGCCGGCAGGACGAACGGCAGCAGCACGAGCGGTGCCAGCCCCAGTCCGATCAGCGGCGAGGCCGCCCCGGCCCCCAGCAGGGCGAAGACCACCCCGAAGCCCAGCCCGCCGACGCTGGTAAAGATGTCCATCCAGGCCGATTTTGCGACCTCGCCCGAGGCCCGGTAGCGCTCCTGCACCAGCCGGGCGAGGCACCGGATCGGGACACCCGCCACGCCGGCCGCCACCGCGATGCGGAACGCCATGTCCATGGGCCACAACCAGATGGCCAGCCCCATGACCGGCAGGAAGAGCAGCGTCAGGGCGAAGGTCGCCTGATAGAGTCCGGCGAAATGGTCGGCCAGCGATGGCCCCTGGCTCTCGGCGGCCCAGAAGCGCGCCATGGCGGCCTCGATCCAGGTGAACACCGCCACATGGGTCAGGCTGAAGACGGCATAGGCGACGGCATAGCGCCCGAAGTCGTCGGGGCTGAGCAGGCGCGTGAACAGCACCAGCGTCAGGAAGCCGACCAGCCCCTGAATGACATTGGCGGGCAGATAGCCCCAGACGCCGCGCCAGAACATCAGGACCCGCCGATCACCGGACGGCCAGCCGGTCGCCCAGCAGCACGGGCACGGTGACCATCATGATCCACAGGTCCATCCAGAACGACTGCCGCTCGACATATTCCACATCCAGCTGCACGCGGCGCCGCACGTCCTGGGCCGTGTGCAGGGGCCCGCGCGAGCCCTTGATGGCGGCCCAGCCGGTCATGCCGGGCTTGATCCGGTGGCGGTGGGCATAGTCGGCAACCAGTCGGGCGGACTCGACCTGGCCGGTCTTCATGCCGATGGCGTGGGGGCGGGGGCCGACCAGGCTCATCTCGCCCCTCAGCACGTTCAGCAGCTGCGGCAACTCATCGAGGCTGGTCGAGCGCAGGACCTTGCCCAGACGGGTGATGCGGTCGTCGTCATGGGTGACCTGACGGCTGGCGGTGGCGTCGGCCGCCTCCTGCTTCATCGTCCGGAACTTCCACACCACGATTTCCTCGTGATTGAAGCCGTGGCGCCGCTGGCGGAAGAAGGCCGGCCCCGGGCTGTCCATCTTCACCAGCACGGCGATGACAGCCATGACCGGAATCAACAGGATCAGGGCGATGCCGCCGATAATCATGTCCTGAAGGCGCTTGTTGAAAGCGCGGCGGTCGTCGTCGACCGGTCCGTTCAGGCGGGCGAGGCGGGTTCGCGCCAGCCGGTCCATGGCCGCCGCGCGCAGCTTGCCGTCCGCGGTATCCACCAGCAGGCTGACCGGATTGGGCAGGGCGCCCAGACGGCGGGTCAGGTCGCGGACCCGTTCCTCGGCCCTCGGGTCGATGGCCAGCACCACCCGGTCGACATAGGGCAGGATGCGGTGCGACATCAGCGCTTCGCTGTCCCCCAGCACCGGCACCCCTTCGACCGCTTTCGGCGACCGTGCCATCCGGTCATCGAACACGCCGATGATATTGAGATCGCGCCGCTGCATCGCTTCGCGGATCATGGCCTCGGCATGTTTCGTCGCCCCGACCAGAACGACATTGGGGGTCAGGGCCCCGGTGGTCCGCATGCGCCGGATCAACTCCAGCCAGCACAGGTGCAGGCCATACAGGCTGACAAGCAGGAGGGCCGGCCAGACCAGCCATAGCGCGGCGTTGGTGCCGCCCAGAACCAGCCCGGTTGCAACCGCGACCAGCGCGCCGGTCATTACCAGGGCGCCGACCGTCCCGAGATGGATGATGCCGGACGTATCCCTGCCGAAGCGGTAGATGTCGATGGAGCGCATCAGGCCAAGGGTGACGACCGCTCCGAGAATCACCGGCAGGACATTGCCAACCCTGGCCTGAGCCAGACCCTGCGGTGTCAGCAGGAACAGGCTCAGCAGGGTGACGATCACGACCACCAGACCGTCGATCGCATGAAAATAGTGAACCGACAGGCGCGCCCGCGCCCGCTCGCGCGCATTCAGCCAGACGCCCGGGCGAAACGGGCCCCGCTTGTGCCCCGCGGCCTCTTCCGCCGACGGGTCGCCCGTCAGCGACGCCCGCGCCAGCGCCTGCAGGCCTGCGGCGTCCAGCTCCCCTGTCGAACCGGTCCGGTCATCAGCGATGGCAGTGGCAAGGCGGCGGGGCATGAGGCAGGGCGGCTTCCTGTCGACGATGGCGCACACCACACCACAGGCGGCTGACTGTCCCGTTAACGCATATGCGCTTTCGCCATCGAACAGCCTGTTGCGCACCCGCGCCGGCTCGGCTATCGACGGCGCCTGCCGGAGACGTGGCCGAGTGGCTGAAGGCAACGGTTTGCTAAATCGTCGTACCCTGTAAGGGGTACCGAGGGTTCGAATCCCTCCGTCTCCGCCAGCCTCCCGGATCTCTCAAGGATTTCAGGGGGCGTGCTACCGGTCTGCCTCGCTCGTCCACCATTTGGTACACGCGCGTGGTACACGAACCCTCGCCCGAGACCACGTGTCGGGCGGCTCGATGGCATCGAGTTTAGGGATGGGACGCGCCGCCAATAGCGGAAGCCGTGTACCGCATCTGCAACGACGTCATGGCACCTTTCATCTGCGCGTGCGGGTGCCCGACGATCTTCGTCTACGGGTGGGTTTGCGCGAGGTCCGACGATCCCTTCACGTCCACACTTTCGCTGAAGCCCGTCCGCTTGCGCTGAAATACGCCGCGCGAGTGTTGGAGGTTTTTGAGATGGCTAGGGCAGCTGAGCTAACCAAGGATCGCATTGGTGCGATGATCGTAGATCGATTCAGTGACCTCGAACGGACGGCCAACAGCGGCCGCCGCTTCGAGACAGCGGACCGTGCGCGTGAGCTGGAGTATGTGGCTCACATCACAGAAGAGGCCATCTCGGACCTCGAAGTTCAGCGAGAAACAGGGGAGTATCGGTATCCCGTCGTCGGAGAGGTCCTGCAACTCCTAGCGAAAGCTGGCGTAGCAGTCGCAGACCTCCCGCAAGACGTGCTGGACGACATGCACGACGGGGTGGCCCGGGCGCTAATCGAGCGCGACCGCCTTGTGATCTTCCGTCTCTCCGAGCGCTTGCTGCCGTACCAGCCGGTCGATCCTCTATTTCAGAAGGCCGGCCTTCGTTCGGTCCCATTCGCCCCACCTGAGCGGAGCCCCATGCCGGTCTTCGGGCCGACCCTTGGCGAGGCGTTGGATGTCTATTTGGGGGAGGGCGAGAAGATGTGGTCGCCGAAAACCTGGAAGGGACGCACCCGCCAACTGGGCTACCTCCGTGAGCATCTCGGTGCCAAGACGCCGATCTCAGCGATCACCGCACAGCAGATTGTGAGCTACCGCGATGCCCTGCGTCGTCTTCGCCCCCGGTCAATGAGGGCCGGCGGGGAGAGCTTTCTGGCTCGACAAACGGCCAACGAGGACACCCGCATTTCCGCAACCACCGTCGAAAATCTTTTCAATCCATGCCGGGCGTTCTTCCAGTGGGCAAAGGGTCAGCAGGGATACATTTCCAGCAATCCGGCCGAAGACGTTCGCTTGCCTCGGATCAAGAAAGCCAAAGGCGTAAAGTCACGCCGGCCGTTCACGGCGGAGGAGCTTCAGCGGATTTTCGCCGCGCCTGTGTTCACAGGCATGAAGGCCGCGAAGCGACGGTTCGAACCCGGCACGCTCGTCAACAAGGACGCATACTTCTGGATCCCGATCCTTGGCTATTACACCGGCGCTCGGCTCGGCGAGCTGGTCCAGCTTCACCTTGCTGACGTCAGGCTTGACGACCCTGTCCCCCATCTCGTGATCACGGAGGAAGGGTCCGCCGAGCGGGGGACTGGCGAGGAAAAAATGGTGAAGTCGCACGCCGGAGTGCGGCGTGTGCCGATCCATCAGGACGTCTTGGATATTGGCTTTGGCGACTTCATGCGGCGGCGGCTTCGGGACAAGCGGCCTCACAAGCGGGTCTTTTGGCAGGTCGGATATGGCGCCGATGGCCAGCCCTCGACGGTCTTCTCGAAATGGTTCGCGCGACTACTCGACAAGGTCGGGCTGAAGGACCCCGCATTGGTTTTTCATTCCTTCCGCCATACGGCCGAAGACGCTTTCCGGAACGCTCTGCTTCCCCAATACGTCATTGACCGAGTTATCGGACACGCGGGTCAGAACGTGAGTGATGGCTACGGCGAAGGCGCGTCATTGGAAATCTGCGCAAGCGCAGTTCAAGCAATGAGGCTGCCTTATAGAGTGGGAAAGGGCACGCAGTGAAGTTGATACCGATCCATTCGTGTCAATACACTGCATCTCTAGGACAAGCAAAAATAAGATGAAGCAGGTGATTGACACGCGTTGGGTCGCTCTGCATTCTTTCACTCGATCAAAGGGCCTGAGCGCCCTCAGCATCACGCAACGGCACACCCTGTGAGTGTGACCCACTTATCGGCATCTCATCGCATCTGTGATGGGGCCCGAGATTCCCTCATTTCAGTTTTGCTGCGCACGTTTGGCGCATGGGATAATCGTGATGTCTGTATCGATCAAAGCGACCTTGTCGCCTCCGACCTCCTCTGGTCGCCCAAATGACCCCGAACTACTCACCCGCGAGGAGGCGGCGGCCTATCTGGGGGTTTCCGTCTCCAGTTTGGCTCATTGGTCCACCAGCGGTCTGGGGCCGGTCTTCGTCAGGCTGGGACGCCGGGCTTGGTACCGTCAGTCCGTACTCGATACCTGGATCGAAAGTCAGGTGCCCGAGCGGATGAGGGGGCGGTGATGCCAGTCCGAACTTCCAAGCTCGACATTGCCGTGTACGAGCACGGGCCTGCGATACGGCGGTTACAGGAGCGAGGCATCCGCAAGATAGCGGCCTTGGTCACAGCCCTTAATCAAGCTGATGATGGACCCCGTCCGGCCCGTCCTTGGACCTATGGCCGACTGCGTCGGCTGCTCAACCGTGGGGCCGAGCTAGATGAAATGCTTCCGGTCCGCACGCTCTCGGAGGCGGCCTGTGAACGCCCCTATGTTCACCGACGTTCGTCTCGCCACCAAAAATGCGCCGCCGCTCTGTCGGCACTTTCAGCCAAAGCAGGAATGGATCGGTTATGACTGCGACAAGCCCTTCAACTTGGCCTCGGCGGTGGGACCAGCCAATCAGCGCCACCGATCACGGGCGGGCCGTCTCTATGATGCGCGAAGTTCGTGTGCGCCGGACCAAGATGCTCGCGGCCATCACTAACGCAGAGAGCCCGCGTCGAGCCAAACGCCTGAGCCGCCGATACATGAGAAGCCCGTCGGCCCGGCTGGCTTGTTTAGCCATGGCCGCTGAACGGAAGTTCAAGTCGGTGAAGAAGGCCAACGAGATGGCCGTTGCCTTGGTCGAGTGCCTTGGGCTGGTGGACGTTTGGACCCCGGCCGTCGCGAGGGCCAAGGCCATCCCGAAGGAGAAGTTCGGTGGCGGGCTCAGGTGGATTTTCACGTTTCATGTTCTTGACCACGCCCGGCAGCGTCTGGTGATGGACGTGGCCACGGCTCTCACCCGGCATGAGCCGACGCAGTTCATGTCCGCTGGTGGACGAAACGGATTTGAGGAATGGCTGGGCGAGGAAATCGCTCAGGCTCAGGTGGTGATCACCACCGACATTCCATCGTGCTTCAACCGGGTCCTGCGGGATGCGGTTGCTGACGGCCTGCCCTTATCGGGACGGGTCATGGAGGAAGTGCTCTTCCGTCCAATGGACAATGCGCTTTATCTCAAGAGGACCCCCGGTGGTCTCACTCCTATGTTGAAGGAGGAAGTCGCCCAGGTGAGCTCGCCCAAGCGGGGTATCCCGCAGGGCTCGGCTGCATCATCCGTTGCCTCTGAACGGGTGATTGGGAGGATCATCAGAAGGGTGGAAGCGGCATCTCCGGATGCCCGTATCGCCACGTATGGTGACAACCTGATCATTTTGCTCAGAGACCCCGGCATTGAGCAGTCTGTTCGTGACGCCCTCGCGTCGGAGGCCGAAGCATGCTTCGGCTCTGACGTGATCAGCGAGCTCACCCGCCGCACCCGCACCGGACTCGCCACTGCGTGGTTTAGTTTCGCAGGTCGGGATTACCGGCGGCAGGGAAAGACGCTGAAGATTAAGCTTGGTTCCGACCGGATCGCAAAGTTCGTAGGCAAGACGATCATCGATATCGACGACGCCAAGCGCGCGAAGGACCGAAAGAGGCTGCTCAGATTGGACCGAAGTGTCCAAGCTTGGATACGTCAGACGGTCCAGTTCCCGGGTGCGTTGGACAACGGTTTGACGCTGGCCGCTGTGATCAGACGGTCTCGCCTATATCTTGAAACGCCGGTCGAACCACCGCCGCAAGATGAGCCGCCGCCCCTCGCCGAGGCTTCGTAGCCATTCCCATCAGCCGCATGGCGCGGTGGGCATACCGGCGGCGCGGCAAGCCTTGGCCGGGCCCAAGTCGAGACGCCGAGGCTCTGCGCGACAGCGCGCATCGGCTCGGCCCAGCCGCGGTCTCAAAGGCCTGCCAAGTGAAAACATGGTGGGTCGTTCAGTATCTTCGAATGAGTGCGCCCCATGCCGAGCGGTTAGTCTACCTCGAGAATCTGTCCCGGTTGGTGAAAGCGTGACACTTTCGAATCCGGCCCACGCCCATCGCGCGCTGGGACAGAGGGTGCGTCCGATTTTGACGTGCAGCGCTGTGAGTATACTGAGTGGTGCATGTACAATTCGGGTCGTGGTAAGCGACAGCTATTCGGCTGAGAATACAACGCTTGGGGAGGCGTCGGGGACAGAAGTGTTGGATGAATTGGAAGGCGGGAAGAGCCCGCGTTGGGCGGCGGTAGGCCGGCCCGGTCAAATCGCGACCGCGGCGCCTCCGCTCCTGTCTCTGATCTGCGAACTTGGTCTCAGCGCCCGCGACAGACCGGCGGTACTGATCGCACCCCACGCTGAGACGGCTGCTTCCATGGCCGCGATTCTCTGTGCCCGCACGCAAGTGCCGAGCGTGACAAGATCTCCGAAGGAGATGCTCGATCAACTGTCTGAAGGCGACCGGGTCTGGGTTCTCCCGGACGCCGGCGTCTACCTCTTCGGCGGACTGGAAAACGGTGGGTTCTGGCTGCATCCGATCCAAGTCGGCGCTGCCCGCTCGGCCGCGCGAGTCTGGTCACCGGCGCGCGAAGCCTGGCGTCTCCAGCCGACGTATCGGCTTCGCCCGATGGGCGCGTCGAACAAGGCAAACTGGACGTCCCCGACACCCAACAGCTGGGATGCGTTCACGGGCGTCCCAACATGCGGCAACCCCGCGCTTGGTTCGCTCGCTATTGTCCTGATCGGCGAACGGACGGCATTCGATGCAGCGCTAGAAGAGGCGGGCTACGCGCCAGCCTCCGGGACGACTGCAGCGACGATCAGCGGCGGGCTCGTGAGAGGGCAGGTGGACGAAGACGGAGACGTGTTCGTCACCACACCCGCGGGGGCCGCGGGCGCCCCGCTGATTGCCGTCGCCCGCAATCATCAGGTAGCCAACCGGCTGTCTGCGCGGAATGCGGATCAGCCGCTCGTATTTATCTCGGTCCGCGCCGCCGACGCTCTCGCGGACCGCTCGGCGGTCGAGATGATCGCCGCGCGCCATCGCTTTCTGCTCTTGGCCTCGCCCCGGCGGCGTGATGATCTGGCGCCCCTAAAGGAGGGCGGCTGGGACGTGTTGGAGCCGCAGAACCTTGGCGCCGCTCCCACCGGTCTTGTCGCGCTTGACCGAACTTCAGATGCGAGCCGTTGGGAGACCAGGTCCCCGGGCGTCCTCGACCAGAAGAGCCCGAATCTAAGGGCCGCATTCATTGCGCTCGACCGGTTGGGTCAGGCCGCCGGGGACGAAGCCTTGGAGGACGACGACGTAGCGACCTGCATCCAGGCGCTTCGGGGCGCATTCTTCGATGCATCGGACTGGCTCGCGGCGCCGCAGGAAAAAGAGATCGCCGGCTTGGAAGAGGCCTTCCGCGAACTTCACGGTCGGCTGCCCCGTCTGAGATCGGTCGCCGGTCCGGCAGCGGTCGAGGCGGCCGAGACCTGTCGGGCGGCGCTTGACCGGTTCGCGCTGTCATCCAACCGCCTCTTGATGACGCCCAAAGGCGAGTGCGTGTTCCATCTGGCCGAGGCCGCTGCCCGCGCCCCGCAATTCCGACAGGCGATTGTCGCCGGCCACGGCCGGGCCGCCGCTATCGCTTCAAGCTTTCTCGAATCCCTCGATCTGCCCCTTCCTTGCCTGACACCCTCTGCAGTGGCGGAGCATGAGCCCTTCTCGCGTCTAAACGTCCTGTCCATGATGCGGCGCGAAGCGTTTGCTCGCCTGATCGATCCATGGCCGGCGCAGGAGCTGATGTTCCTCGGCTATCAACACGAAGTCGAGCTGTATCGGAACCGGCTCGCGGCGAGGGATCGGATCCGGCGTCGCCTGTCGCCTGACGATTCTGCTTGCCAGCGCTACCCGTTCCTTCGACCGCACTGTGCGCCGTCCGTGTCGACGACCGCGCCAGACGCGGCGGACGAGGCTCCGCCAGTCATCGATCCTGCAGCCATCCTGTCGCGACCTGTCAGACGGCCACCGGCCTCCACCGGGGAGCAAACCCGGGATGCCCGCCTTTGCCGTTTCGCGGGCCAGAGCTGGATGGCCATCACGCCTGAGCGGACCATGACGATGGTCCGCCCGTCTCGAGAGGGCCTGCAGGTTTCTCCTGCGCCCGGCGACGGTCTTGAGATCGGAGATCTGGTGATCGTCCGTGAAGGGGCCGATCGGGACATCGTTCGGGACATGGCGGAATCTCTCGTCGGCGAGTCGACCTACGCTGATCTGCGGCGTCAGGCTGCTGTTTGGCGCGACGCCCTCATCGGCAGCAGCGCCTCGGTCGATCAGCTTCGCGCCCGGCTCGCCCTCCACGGCGTCAAGCGCGGCGTGGCCGCCATCCGCCACTGGATCAGCGAAGAGGCTCCGATTGGCCCGCATGACGAAGAATCAACCGTGCCTGCGATCGCCATCACGCTTGGCGGAAGCCCCGATACCGACCGCTGGACCGGATGCATCAAAGCGATTCAGACCCTTCGCGCGCTTCATACCCGCGCGGGCTTCAGCCTGACCGAGGCCCTGACCCGCGCCTGTGGCGGGTCGCTTGTCGAGCACTCAGACTACGAGACCCCGATCATGCTTCCTTGGGGTGTGGTGTGGTTGCTGGAAGTCGAGTCGATCGGGCCGGCTGAGCCTTGGCCCTACACCCAGATCAACAGACTTCGTTGGGACTCAGACAGCTGGCGTAGCCGTCTGCTTTCGCAACAACTTCTCGCAACTCTGCTCGGAGACGACACCTGATGGCACGAATGATACCTGACGCGTGTTCGACCGACGCGCCCCTTTCCGAACGCCGGGTTTTCGAAATCTTGAAGGCTGATCCAGCAACACGCGCTTGGACCATCTTCCATTCCCAAGGACTTTCGAGCAGCTATACGGGCCACTTCGGAGAGGTGGATTTTCTCGCTCTGATTCCTGGCCAGGGGTTGCTCTGCATTGAGGTCAAGGGTGGCGGGATCCGCTGCAAGGATGGCGAGTGGTCTTCAACCGATCGGCAGGGAAACACCTTTGCCCTCAAGCGCTCGCCGTTCCTTCAGGCACAACAGGCGATGCACAAGGTTCGAACCGCTCTCGAGGCCCGCTTTGGCCGCAGCTCGGCAGAGGCCAGTTGCCCGCTCGGCTGGATGGTGGTCTTCACGGACACCTTCGCCCCGCCAGCATCAACGGACTTTATCCGGGGAGAGCTGCTCGACTGCAACGAGCTTGAACCGGGTGTAGGGAAACGACTTGCGGCGTCGCCTTCGCTGGTCCGGGCCGTCGCGCAGCAAGGCGCGCCTACTCCGCCGGTGCTGGACGCGATCCGCAAGTTCCTGAGGCCTGACTTCGATCGCGTGGAGACACTGGCGACTACCCTGTGGGATGCGGAACGCCGACTTCTCGCCCTTACGGACGAACAATACGAGGTTCTGGACCACGTTCTCGATAACGAAACGGCGGTGATTCACGGAGGGGCAGGCACTGGCAAGACGGTTCTTGCCGTGGAGCTGGCGCGCCGTCTGGCCGCGCGAGGCCGTTCCGTTCTCCTGACCTGCTTTAATCGGGAGCTGGGACTTTGGCTGGAAAGCCGGGCCGAAGCCCTTGGACCGGGCCGGATCGTCGCAGGTAATCTGCACCGCCTCTTGCGGCCGGCGGTGGAGGCTAGCGGGCTGGCGACCGGCGAAGGTTTTGGCCCGGCGTGGTACGAGGCCGCGGCCTTGGCCGTTTCGGCCGGAACTCAACGGTTCGACACGGTCATTATCGATGAGGCTCAGGACTTTCCGGCCGATGCCTTGCTGACGCTTGCAGAGCAGTGGACGGACGGCTCCGCCGGCGAGCCCCGCATCTGCCTGTTCGCCGATTTCAGCCGGCAAGCGCTCTATGGCGATCCCGAAAAGGGCCGCGCCCAGGTGCGCAAACGGCTCGGCGGCGCGAGCTTGCCGCTCCGCATAAACTGTCGGAACACGCGGCGGATAACGGCTGAAACGGAACTCCTGACAGGGTCCTATGAAATCCGCGCGGTCGCCGATGCTCCCGAGGGTCCGGCGGTAGACAGGGTCTTCTTTGCTGAAGGTCAGGCCCGACAATCGATCGATCGCGCGCTGCAGGCTCTACGCGCCGAAGGGCTGTCGGCCGAGGACATCGTCATTTTGTCGTCCCGGCGTCGGGATGCTTCGGCGCTCGCCGGGGTCAGCAGCTTGGGCGGCTTTCAGATAATAGACCGCGATGAGCGCAAGGCAAAATCCGGAGTCGCCTTCTCGACAGTCCATGCATTCAAGGGTCTGGAGAGCAAGGCGGTGGTTCTCGTCGACTTGGATCCGAAACCGGATCCCGAGAGCGACGCGCTTCTGTACGTCGGCATGACGCGGGCGCGCACGCGGCTTATCCTTGTTCTCCCAGAGCAGGCCCGTGGTGAACTGGATCGCCGGACCCGCGCCAACCTGTCCGCCTCCTTTGAACGGGAACGGGTCTAATGTCGGCGGTTGAGGTCAGAAACCATGTCATTCGCGCCTTGCGCGACGAGCTGGTTGGACCAGCTGCTGGAAGGCCAGCGCTCCAATGGCATGGGCCCGGCTCGGAGCTGAACGGAGAGGAAATCCTCGCGACCGCCGATCGTCCCCGGACGCGTTACGGAGCCGGCATCCTGTTCCCGAACGGCATGACCTACTCGGGTTTGCTCGATAGCGGTGAGGATGCGCCGCTCATTGAAGACGAGGATCCCGTCGATGCGCCGCCGGTCGTTGATGTCGCCGCAGACGGCGCCGATGAGAGCGACGAAGATGACGAGGCGCCGGCGCTGAACTCTTTCGTGCCGGGCAGCATGGGCGTCAGCTTTCTGGCTGATACCACGGACGGCCTGACGGTCGTCGCCCGTTGGGCCACCTATGCACAGCAAGATCTGCCAGAGCTGCACGATGATCCCGGACGCCCTTGGTTCAGGACCCCGGGCCAGCGAACGCTTCATATCGCGCCTCGAACTGGGCGGGTAGTTTCGCTGCGAGACGAAGGCTCGGGCCCAGACGAACCGGCCATCTTGGTTCTCGACCGACCTTGGCGGGACGGTCGTCATCGGCTCATTACGGTGACACTGCTCAATGCTCGCAAAGCCGGTGGCGGGTTCATCTCGGACGAGGAATGTTTCTTCCAGTGCGGTCTCGAAATCCGGCCGGAAGGGCGCAGTGCGTTCGCCCCATATCCCGGTCGTCCTGACGAGGAGCTGGACGACGAAGAGTTGGGCCTCAAGCTTCTATACCGGGACCGTCCGACGTGGGCCGTGGGCCACGGCTGCGCAGCGGACTGGGAGGTCGTCGACGAACTCGCTGCCCGTGTGATGACCGAGACGATGCCGACGGTGGAGCAGGCTCCGGTGCTACCCCGGACTGCGCTCGACGGCGTCAACCTGTCGATGCTGGATCTATCCCGGGCGCCAGACCCGGAAATACTGGCTTCCTGTCACAAGCTTGCGGGGGCTTATGAGGCGTGGATTCGGGACCAGCGCGACAGCTTGCCGAGCCTACGTCTCGGCGAGCGGCTGGAGGGGGCGGCGCGACGGCATCTGGAGCAATGCCAAGAGGCGTTGCTCCGAATAAGACGCGGGATCGACTTTCTCGGCCGTGACGGCAACGCCATGACGGCGTTCCGGTGGATGAACCGGGCGATGGTGGAACAGCGCGCCCACTATGCGCTCTCCGCGGAGAAGGCGCTCCGACGGGGCTGGGTGCGCGGCGCCGGCTCCGGTTTTACGCCCGAGCGGCCCTACACGACGCCGGCTTACGCGGATGACGTTCGCTGGCGCCCCTTCCAGCTCGCCTTCGTTCTGATGAATCTCTCTGGCGTTGCCGACCCCGCCGATCATGAGCGCGAGCTGGTTGATGTCATCTGGTTTCCGACCGGCGGCGGCAAGACCGAGGCCTATCTCGGGCTTGCGGCATGGACGATGCTGCGACGACGGATGGACGATCCGGCGGACGGCGGCGTGAGCATCCTGATGCGCTACACGCTCCGCCTCTTGACCGCGCAACAGTTCCAGCGGGCCGCGTCCCTGATCTGCGCTCTAGAACTTCTGCGCCGCCGCGAGCCTCGGCTCGGAAGCGAGCCTTATTCCATCGGCCTGTGGCTGGGCGGCAGCGTGACGCCGAACCGGAACAACAAGGCGGTCGAAGCCCTCACAGCGCTCAATCGGGGCGAGCCGAAGAATCCTTTTGTCGTCCTGTCTTGTCCGTGGTGCGGCGTCGAGATTGGCCCGCGGATCGTCGGCACGGACCGCTTGCCAACGGTGTTTGGCTATATAAGGCGAGAGGGAACCGTTCGTTTTATCTGCCCCGACGAGGGCTGCGAGTTCTCCGGTCAGGATGGGCTGCCGCTCGAGGTCATTGATGAACGGATCTACGAACGCCCCCCCACGATGGTCATCGGCACGGTCGACAAGTTCGCCATGCTGCCGTTCACGCCTCAGGCGCGTAGCTTATTTGGGCTGGACTATGCCGACGTCTCGCCGCCTGATCTCATCATCCAGGACGAGCTGCATCTGATCTCCGGGCCACTCGGCTCGATGGTCGGTCACTACGAGACTTTGATTGAAGCCCTGTGCACCCGGCCGGATCGCAATGGCGTGCTGCGTAGTCCCAAGATCGTGGCCTCGACAGCGACGATTTCGCGCGCGGCTGATCAGGTGCATGCGCTCTATGGCCGCGAAGCCCGCCTGTTCCCGCCGCAGGCGCTGCGTGCCGGTGACTCTTTCTTCGCCGAGGAACGCTCTGATCTGAAAGGACGCGTCTACCTTGGGGCGCTTGGATCTGGCCTGTCGTCCCACATCGTCGCCCAGATCCGGCTAACGGCCGCGCTTCTACAGGCCCCGGCCAGTCTTCGTCAGGACTGGCCTGACGATGCCGTCGACCCCTACTGGACGCTCGTCACCTATTTCAACAGCCTGAGGGAATTGGGCCGAGCTTCGACCCTGATCCACGCCGACATCCGGGAATATCTTCGCTGGGTTTGGCGGCGTGCGGGCATTACCGATGTCCCCGAGGCCGCCACGCGGACCCGCCGGTACGTCGATGAAGACCGAGTGGCAGAACTCACTAGCCGGGTACCTAGCGAGGACATTCCCGCCGTACTTGAGCGGCTCTTCACGGGCATTCCCGACCGTGGCGCGGTGGACGTCTGCTTTGCGACCAACATGATCCAGGTGGGCCTCGACGTCTCGCGTCTGAGCCTGATGATGATCGTCGGCCAGCCGAAAGGCGCGTCGGAATACATTCAGGCCTCGAGCCGAGTGGGCCGCGATCCGAACAAGCCTGGGCTCGTGGTCACCAACTACAACCCGTTCAAACCGCGCGATCGCTCACACTTCGAGAGCTTCCGGGCCTACCACGAGAACATCTACAGGTTCGTCGAACCCACAAGCGTCACCCCATTTTCGTTGCCAGTAAACGAGCGAGCCGTTCATGCTCTCGTGGTCGCGCTCGTTCGCTGCCTTGAGCCGAACCTCCGCGACAAGCCCGGGAACGGGCCTGATCCGGCGCTTCGGGAGCGTATCCGGGAGATCATCCTGAAACGGGCCGAGCGAGTGTCGCCTGCGGAACTGGACCGCACGACCGAGGTGCTAGACTGCTTCTTCGATGATTGGGACGCGCGCCAGCCCAATCGATATGGGGGCTTCCTAAGTGAGGACGGTCTGCCGTTGATGATTCCCGCGGGCCAGGTCTGGCATGACCGGGAAGACGTCATTCCGAGGCCGACGCCGACATCGATGCGCAGCGTGGACGCAGAATCCGAAGCCCGGGTGACGCGCGCCTACGGACCGGAGACTACATGATGGCCAGAAATTTCAGAAGGTCGGGTCAGGCCTCGCCGGGGCAGGCGATGCCCGCCAGACCGTTAAGGCGATCCCAGATGATCTCGCCTTTCGGGGTCGGGGCGATCAGTGATTTCCGTCAGGACGAAGCACTGATGTGTGCAGGGCTGGACGAGTGGTTCGTCGGGCAGGAAATTCCTGACCATTTGCGACTCGAGGAACCTCGTCTGCAGCGTCGGCTAGGTAAGGCCTTTTTTGTTAGACCGCCCGAACACAAAGGTCAGGACGGCCGACCGCGTCGCATTCCGTTCGTGAGATTTCCCCGCTGGCACTATTGTCCGCAGTGCACGCGGATGTCGAAGGCCGGCTTGTTCAGTGGCGATCGTCCGTGGTGCGACCCATGCACTGGCGGCCGTCGTCGACGGATGATTCCCGTGCGGATCGTTGCCGCTTGCGAACATGGTCATATTGAGGACTTTCCCTTCCGACGTTGGATCAATTGCCAGTGTGGATCGGATGACGTTGCAGCTTTGCGGTTTCGCGCCGGCCAGTCGTCAGCGGGCCTAGCGGGCATCCAGGTGTCCTGCGACGGCTGTGGACGCAAGCGCAGCTTGGCTGGAGCTATGCAGCCGGAGGTACTGAAGGTCGTCTGCGGCGGTGGACGCCCTTGGTTGGGCCAGGACGCTGTGGCCTGCACCGAGCCGCTGAAAGGTGTCCAGCGGGGGGGCTCGAACGTCTATTTTTCTCTCGTGGTCAGTTCGATTTTCATCCCCGACAAGCTCTCAGATGCGGATGAGCGGGTGCGCAACGCGCTCGAGAAATACTGGGTTACGCTGAGCTCCAGCCTTCCCGACGGAAAACTCGATCCGGTGCGGATCGACTTCGTCGCTGAACAGGCGATGGTCCCTGCTGACCGTCTCGCCGAGTTGGGAGCTCAGAAACTCAGCGGTGACCCAGTTTCGGCCCTGACTGATGAGGAGACCTTCCGTCAGCAGGAGTATGCACTTCTCCGTCGCTCGCATACGAATACGCAGATTGAACTGGTCAGCGACTGGGTTGAAGGTGACGCGTACGGACCGCTTTCGCCTTGGATCGATGGCGTCGGTCTGGTGCATCGGTTGCGAGAGACTCGCGTACTGGCCGGATTTTCACGACTGAAGCCTCGCAGCGAAGGCGCACCCGGAATTCAGCCGCTTTCGCTGGCTGGCGGTGTGAACTGGCTTCCGGCACTTGATGTGTATGGCGAGGGAATATTTCTCGCCTTCCGCCATGACAAATTGGCGGCCTGGGCTGACAATCCAGCGGTCAAGGCGCGCCTGACGCACCCCATCGAAGCTTACGACCAGGTTCGGGCGTCCCGCGGCGAACCGCCCTCCGGGGCGAACGCACGGCAGATGTTCCTTCACACCTTCGCCCACGCCTTCATGAAGGAGCTCTCCTACACATGCGGATACGGCTCTTCTTCGCTGCGGGAACGGCTGTACGTAGACGTCGCGCACCCTGACCATCCGATGGCTGGCGTTCTGATCTACACCGCCGCAGGGGATGCGGATGGCACGCTCGGCGGCCTAGTCGCCCAAGCGGCTCCTGAACGCCTTCCCTTGATTATCACCGAGGCTCTGCGGCGTTCGGCGTGGTGCTCCAACGATCCTGTCTGCCTCGAGGGCGGCGGTTCAGGCGCCGACACCGGGAGCGGAGCGGCGTGCCACAGTTGCGCGTTGGTCGCAGAAACGAGTTGCGAAAACGGCAATCGGCTGCTCGACCGCGCCCTGCTGGCCGGCACACCGGAGCAGCCGGAGATCGGTTTTCTTGCTTCTCTGGCGCCCGGCTACGTTGAGGCAGTGTAAGGCCTTGGCTAGCCTTTGGAGTGGAGGCTTAGAGTGAAACGTGCGGCTAGGCGGTGGCCTTCAGGTATTGAACCATGCGCGATCGGCAACCAGAACGGGGGAGGAGAGCGGCTGCCTCGCGCCCGAAGCAGATTTCCGCGATCTGCTCTGACCTCGGTTGTAAGGGCTTCTGGAGGCATTGCCCGCTCCCCCAATGAAGGCCAAAGGCTGCTTCTACCTATCAAACGAGAGGTAGGTCAGGAGGGGGTAAGTTCCCATGCGTTCCACGCGAAAAAGACAATAGCCATCAACGCGGGAGCCAGCGCGATGATTATCGCAAGTGCGTGCATGCGCCGTTTATGAGCATTCCATTCCCGACGTAAGTTAACGAACTCGGTCCTGCCTTTTCGGCGGCTTTGACGCTTGTCCTCTGTCCACCACTTAATCATTTCATCGACTTCCTCGGCGACAAAAGCGAGCAGGCCAATAGGCGCGATGGGCGCCCACGCTAAGGTCTGAAGTGCTGCTCTGCGGCGATGAGGCCAAGGTTCATCTTTGGCCCCGTTCCAGAGGAGTAGTCTGGAGTTGATGCGACCACGGTAGGCTAGCGACAGGGAAACTGCCCACAGCACGAATATGTCGAACTGGAGGGGTGTGACAGAAAATTCAAACAACCCGCTCCACCACCAATCAATCAGCCATGTCTTAACTTCAAGACTGAACCATCTGTAGTATTCAACCACTTGGAAGGCTAAGGGGGCGAGACCGACAGACAGAGCGCGCTGGACCAGCGACACAATGGTTAGGAACCCAAGCATCGTACCTAATACCGTACTAGTGTTGCCTGCCACATCCTTGATCGTCATGTCGATCTCCGCGTTGAGTCGATGAGCAACACGAGCGTGAGGCATGGCGCAATCCATGCAATGCCTCTCGACGGCTTCTACGCGTTCATTCGCCAGCATCCGGGGGGACAGTCACGGCGCAGTCGCGCATCGGCTTGGGCTGCATGGCCCTGACCGGCGTCTATGGACACGTCGACCGGAGAGAGGCCGTGCGGATCGTGCGGCGCGGCCTCGACCTCGGCGTCACGCATTTCGACACAGCCGACCTGTACGGTCCCTACGTCAACGAGGAGCTTCTGGGCGACGCGCTTGGAGCTGATACTCACCGCGTCTCCATCGCTACCAAGTTCGGCTATCGAATTGAGAAGGGGCGGATAGCCGGCGTCGACAGTCGTCCGCAGAGTATTCGCCCCAAGGTACAGGCCTCCCTTCGCCGTCTCAGACGGGACGCTGTTGATCTTCTCTATCAACACCGACCTGATCCCGACGTCCCCGTGGAAGACGTCGTCGGGGCCATGAGCGATCTCGTCCGCGAAGGCTTGGTCCGATCGATCGGCCTGTCGGGAACCGACACCGCGTCCTTCCAGCGGGCCGGTGCTGTGCACCCAATTGCGGCCGTGCAGAACGAGTACTCATTGCTTTCGCGGGCGCCGGAGAAGGACCTGCTCGACGTGGTTGGCACAGCGGGGGCGAGGTTTGTCGCCTACGCTCCACTTGGACGCGGCCGGCTTGCGGGGTCGCTATGCGCCGCCGGTGACCGGGCGCCCGACGACTATCGGGCGCGCAGCGCCGACTTCTCTGATCAATCGCTGAACGCCATCGCGCCCGTCCTAGCCGTTCTGGCAGACATCGCGTCGATTAAGGGCGCGACAGTCGGGGCGGTCGCGATCGCATGGCTCTTGGCAAAGCGTCCACACGTCATGCCAATCCCAGGCGCGCGTTCGGTTGACCAACTCGATATCATAGCTTCTGCTTCGGCCATGGCGCTGTCCTCCGCGGAAATGGCTCGTCTATCCGTAGTCGGGCCACGAGCTCTCTAACGTCGTCAGGCGCACAGGCGTGGCAGCAGCCTGGGCGATCCGGGCATGATGCTCACCCCTGCTTCGCACGACAATGAAGGCTGAACCAGTTGGGAGCACTGCTCCGTTTTTGCTCCCAACAGCGAGGCCGTCAGGAACTTCCCGCATAGGCGGCGAGCCGTCGATACGAAAGGCTGCCGCCTTCGGCAGGGATGGGGCCAAGGCGCAATCGACCACCGTGAACGTAGAGGACGGCTCTCCTGCGCTTCATTATTAGATGGTACGGACGCCGTTCGCGATCGGTCGTATAGAGACTCCGAGGTGTTGGGCTGAATGTGCGAAGTCTAGCGTCCTGCCAAAGTACGCTCTTGGCGCATTCGCGACCGAAGGAGCCACCGTCAGGCGGCATTGGTTTGGCGAACGCGGGGGCGGTACACACTCTTGGTACACAATGTCATTCCGCTACTATTCAAATCAACACATTAGGAGCTTCTGATTTGGTACGCGGCATTTCCCTCCGTCTCCGCCAGAATCCTCTCTCACTCTTGCCAGCCGCGCTGAAACGGGCCAGCACGGCGTGTGCCTGATTATGCCTGCGTAGATTTTGTCCTGCGGTCCGAGATTCCGCTGCCCGAACTGATCGAGGTCGGGGCAGAGGCGGGGCGTGATATCGTGGAGATCCGCCGGGGCGCAGTGGCGCCGACCGGGGCCGGATCACTGGAGCGAAACGGCGACACAGCGGTGCTCGACCTGCCGGACGTGGCGCGGTTCCGCATCGAGGGCGGCCGGTCCATCACTGTGGATATCGATGCGGCGTGCTCAGAGAGAAATTTGCGCCTGTTTCTGCTGGGATCGGCGCTGGGGATACTGATCCACCAGAGGGGCCTTTTTCCGCTGCATGCCAATGCGGTGGTGATGGGCGGCGTCGCTGTGGCCTTCACCGGTCAGTCGGGCGCGGGAAAGTCTACTCTGGCCGCTCATTTTTCGGCGGCGGGCCACACGGTGCTGAGCGATGATGTCTGCGTCATCGGCCTCGATACTGCCGGACGCCCGATCGTCTATCCTGGGCTTCCCCGCGTAAAGCTGTGGGCCGATGCGGCGAAGCTGCACGGCCATGATGTCGGCGGACTCGAGCGCATCCACGACGACATGGACAAGTATCAGCTGGGGCTGCCCTCCAGCTCCGATCAGGCCCCGGTGCCGCTGGGCGCAGTCATCCGGCTGGTCCGCGAGAGCGAACAGCCCGTAGGCCTGCGCCGCCTGCGAGGCCGCGCGGGTGTGCAAGTCCTGATGACCGAGACCTATCGCCCCCAGGTGGTATCCACGCTCGGCCTGCAAGAAGCGCATTTCGGCCACTGCGTTTCGGTGGCTGCCAGGGTTGCCGTTCTCGAGTGGACGCGCCAATGGGGGCATGAGGTTTTTCAGGTTGAGGTCGAACGCCTGATCCGCCAGCTTGGTGAGGCGCAAATTCTGGGTGCGGGGCCAGACGTATGAGTGATCAGGAATTTCGGGACGGGGACCAGATCGTGACGTCGCCTGATTTACTGACCACGCGTGTGGACGGCGAAGTCATGGCCATGAGCGTGGATCGCGGGGCCTGCTACGGCCTTGACCCGATCGGCTCGCGCATCTGGGAACTGGTGGAAACGCCGACGACGGTGGGAGATCTGGTCACCCGCCTGACCCGCGAATACGACGTGGATGTGGCGATCTGCCGGAGCGACGTTTGCGCCCTTCTGTCCAGCATGGAAGCCGAGGGAATGATCCGTCGAGTCTGAGCAAGGTCGAATCGGCGTCACGAGGTTTCCCGACCTTCCGATTGCAGGCAAGGGAAACAGGTTCCATAACGGTCTTCCTGGTCGTCTATTCGTTAAGACGCGGTGCTGAAAGAATAAAATTCTCCCGGAGATGGATATCGATTGACATGAAGGCGCCATATGACACCCTCGCAACTCGACCTGTGGGGACTTAACCGCAATGCGTGAACTGATTAACGATAATCATGGCGCCCAAGGCCCGGACGAGACGTCGGGCCGCAAGACCTGGCAGGCGCCGTCGCTGCTGCGACTTGACGCAGAGAACGCGGAGACCAACCCCGGTGCGGGCGTGGACGGCTTTGGCTCCGCATCCTGATTTTTCTGCCTGTCGACGGCATGGCTTTCCCGCCGAATGCGGTTTGACTATGCCCACGCCTGTCGTATTCACCCCTGACTCAGGATGGCCTTGCGCTGTTCGCTGACGGGGCGGTCCTACTCACAATGAATCCGGAAAAAGGGACGCGATGACTGCGCTTGCGGGCGTATGGCGTCTGGACGGACGGACTGCCGCCGAACCCTGCCGGTTGATGAACCACGCACAGGCCCTGTACGGCCCCGATGGAGAGGGGCTCTGGGATGGTGGTGATGTGGCGCTCGGTCTTCGCCGGTTTGATTGCCTGGATGAGGACCGGTTTGATGCGCCGCCGCTGACCAGTGCCTGCGGCCGATACCATCTGGTTGCGGATGTGCGTCTTGATGACCGTGAGGGTCTGGCTGACACCCTCGGTGTGGATGCCTTTCAGGCGAAGAACAGCTCAGACACCCGCCTGCTGCTGGCCGCCTGGGAGCGATGGCAGACTGGGCTTTTCGATCACGTCTATGGCGATTACGCCTTTGCCGTCTGGGATACGCGTGACCGTCAGCTGACGCTGGCGCGTGACGCGCTTGGCGCCAAGCCCCTCCACTATCATCGGCAGGGCGGCTTGTTTGCCTTCGCGTCGATGGCCAAGGGGCTGCATGCCCTGCCGGACGTGCCGATCGCGCCGAATGCCTCGCGTGTGACCGAACTGCTGGCCCTGCTGCCGGAAAGCGGGCCCGAGACCTGGTTTCAGGACATCTATCGGGTCGAGCCCGGGCACTATGTGCTGGTCACGGCAACCGGTCAGACCATCCACCGGCACTGGAACCCCAGCCGGACCCTGCCGGTCCCGCAGACGTTCGAGGCGCAGGTCGAGGGGCTACGCCAGCATCTGGACCGCGCGGTTCAATCGCGACTGAGAGGGGCCGGGCGTCGCATCGGCAGCCATCTGAGCGCCGGGCTGGACAGCTCCGCAGTCGCGGCCACCGCCGCGCGGTTGATGGCGGAGACGGGCGGGCGGGTCGCGGCATTTACGTCCTCCCCCCGGGCCGGATTCGTCCTTCCCGGCATGCCCGGCCAGGTCGAGGACGAGACCGAGCTGGCGTCGGCGACGGCCGCGCTCTATCCGAATATGGATCACGTGGTGCTGCGCAACGACGGCCGCGACCTGACGGCGGGCCTGGATCGCGGCTTCAACGCGTTCGAACGCCCGGTCCTCAACATCTGCAATGCGCGCTGGACCGACCATATCCACGAGGAAGCGCGTCGCCTTGGCCTGAATGTGCTGCTCGTTGGCGCGATGGGCAATATGACGTTCAGCTATGACGGCAAGACCCTGCCCGGTGAACTGCTCAATAAGGGCGATCTGGTCGGATTTTTGCGCCAGGGCCATGCCCTTTCACGCGAGAAGCGAATGAATTGGAAGGGCTATCTGGCCCAGGCTCTGGGTCCCTGGATGCCGACGGCGCTCTGGCGATTTGCCAGTCGGCTTCGCGGCCGTATCGCCGTTCTCGGTGACTATTCGGCTGTGAAAGAAAGCGCGGTCGTGGCTCACGATCTGAGGCGTCGCGCCCGTGACCGAGGCCATGATCTGGAATACCGCTCCGAGGCCGACGCCTTTGCTCAGCGCCTGCGTATTCTGGGGCGCGTGGATTTCGGCAACTACGCCAAGGGCGTGATGGGGGGCTGGGGTCTGGATGTCCGTGATCCCACCGCTGACCGGCGGCTGGTCGAATACTGCCTGGCCCTTCCGACCGAGGCCTTTCTGAATGACGGCCTGCCCCGTCGTCTGGCCCGGCTGGGGCTGACCGACCGGCTCCCGGCCGTGGTTCTCGAAGAGCGCCGCAAGGGTTATCAGGCTGCGGACTGGTTCGAGAATGTTCAGACATCCCGCGCGTCCCTGCTTCAGGAAGTTCGCCGCTTGCGCAATGTCGACGGGGTCGCGGATGTCCTTGATCTGGATCGCCTCGAGAGACTTCTGGAATCCATGCCCGAGAGGGACTGGACCAATCCCGAAGCGATGCGCGACTATCGGCTGGTGGTCTTGCGAGGCGTGTCTGCCGGCCATTTCATGCGCAAGGCGGCCCGCACCAATGCCTGATCGCAACGCGTCCTTCGTCCGATGAAAAAGGTCCTCGCTTTTGTCAGGGATCTTGCCGGCTACGTGGGTGGCCGCGCTCAGGGACTTGTCGCCTTGGTGGCGCTTGGCGCGCTGTTGGATGGCTTTGGCCTGCTCCTGCTGGTTCCGCTGTTGGGCACGTTGTTTGCGGAAAGCACGACCCAAACGGGCCCACTCGGCACGCTGCTGAACCTTTGGCCCGAGGTGCAAGGGGCCTCAAGGCTGATTCTGGTGCTCGGCTTGTTCGGTCTTGTTATGGCCCTGCGCGCCTTGATTCTGTGGCAGCGCGACCTGCGTATGGGCGCGCTGCAGGTGGGATATCTGGAAAGCAAGAGGTCCCAACTCGCCCGCGCCCTCGCCGGCAGTCGGTGGGAGGCGCTGAATGCCCTCGGACATGGTCGCGTGACCCACTTGATGAGCGGGGACATCCAGCGGTGTGCGTCTGGCGTGCATTTCCTGTTGCAAGGTGGTGTTGCCGTCGTTCTCGTAGTCATTCAAGCGGGCGTGGCGCTGGCCCTTGCGCCCCTGCTGGCCGTCATCGCTCTGATGGCGATGGGACTGGGTGCCCTTGTCATGGGCCGCTGGCTGGGCGCGACCCGCGAGATTGGCGCCCGGGTGACTAGCTCCAACATGCGGCTGATGGTCGAGTTGGGCCGTTTCCTCGGCGGGCTCAAGGCGGCCATGAGCCAGAACCTGCATTCTGCCTTCGTTGCGGCATTCGAACGGGATTTGGGCATCGCCACTCACCAGCAGGTCGCCTTCATCAACCGCCAGGCGGCCATGCGGGTGATGTGGAGTTTGCTTGGCGCTGCTGTCGCCTCGATCTCGCTGTTGCTTGGGTTTCTGGTCCTCGACTACCCCCCGGCTGTCATGCTGACGCTGCTGGTCGTCCTGGCGCGGATCGCCGGACCCGCCATGCAGATTCAATCCGGCCTCCAGCAGGTTGCCTACGCCCTTCCGGCATGGGAAGCGGTTCAGAATACGCTCAATGATCTGACCCGTGAGGCCCGGGTCGTGGCAACCAGGGGCGAAGATCAGAGATCCCTGAACGGCACCATCCAGATTGAGGACGTCACCTATCTGCACGAGGGGGCAACGGTAGGACGAGGCGTTCGGGCCTTGTCCCTGACGCTTCAGCCCGGAGAGTTCGTCGCTATCACCGGCTCGTCGGGGGCCGGCAAGACGACCTTTGCCGATCTCATGGCCGGGCTGCTCCAGCCTCAGCACGGGCGCATCACGGTTGGCGACCAGACCCTTGATGCGCAAACGGTTTCCGCATGGCGGGACCGTCTCGCCTATGTCACCCAGGACCCGCTTCTGTTCAACGACACCATCCGGGCCAATCTGCTCTGGGGCGGAGTTGAGGCGGATGAGGCCCGCATTGCCGAGGTGCTTGCCGCGACCGGCGCGGACCGCGTCGTCTCCCGACTGTCCCTCGGACTCGACAGTGTGGTCGGCGAAGACGGTGCCATGGTCTCGGGCGGCGAGCGTCAGCGCCTGGCCCTGTCGCGGGCCCTGCTCCGGCGCCCCGACGTCCTCGTGCTGGACGAGGCGACGGCTGCCCTTGATGCCGACAGCGAGGATGCGGTCCTGAAAGCGTTGGCCAAACTCGATCCCAGACCGCTGATCCTGATGATCTCGCACCGGGCCGAGAGCCTTTCGGTGTGCAGCCGTCGCCTGACCTTTGCCGAGGGGCGTCTGGTCGACGATCACCGACTGTGAGGGCGGGCGAAGCCCTACCGCTGCCGTTAGCCCTCCACGTCGTGGTCAACTGCTGCCGCCCGGACGATGACGCCGCCCGGAACGCGAGCCTGCGGGCACTTGTGGCCAGCCCGCTGCTCGATATGGACCGTTTGATCCAGACTGTGGCGCGACACCGGGTCGCTCCCCAGGTCCACCGCGCCCTGACCGAAGCCGGCGTGCGCCTGCCGCCCGGCACGGCCGCGCGTCTCGCGCAGATGGCCGGTCAGGCCGCCCGACGCAGTCTGAACCTGGCCAGAGAGAGCCTGTTTCTACAGTCCACGTTCGACAAGGCCGGGCTGGACGCGACCTTCGTAAAGGGCTCGGCGCTGGCCCTCCTGATGCACCGCGATGTCGGCATGAAGGACTCCTGGGACATCGACCTCCTCGTGCGCCCTGATCAGGTCGAGGCCGCCTGCGACCTGTTGATCGCCGAGGGCTATCTCCTTGACTATCCGAAGGGGCTGTCGCCCGACGCCTTCCGCCGTTTTCAGGACGTCGCCAAGGAATGCGTGTTTTTCCATCCGGCGCGGAACATCTATCTCGAGCTTCACTGGAAGCTCGTCGACAATCCTCACGAGCTTTCCGGGCTGGATCTGCGCCGGACCCAGTATGTGCCTCTGGGCTCCGGCAAGTTGCGAACGCTCGCCGAACCCGAACTGTTCGCCTATCTATGTGTGCATGGCACGCGCCACAGCTGGTCGCGGCTGAAATGGATCGCCGATGTGGCCGGCTTTCTGAGGGAGCGCAGCGACGAGGAAATCGCCCGGCTTCGGGACCAGGCGGTGGCCATGGGCGCGGGACGGGCGCCCGATGTGGCGCTTGCCCTCTGTCAGGGTCTGTTCGGCCGACGCCACGCGACGACGCAACTGGATGCCGCCGGCCGCTACCTCGTTCGCGCGGCTCACGCCAGCCTGACTCATGGCAGGGGCGTGACCGAGATCGCGGCCTACAGCAGGCCGTGGCGCATGACCTGGATCGGTCGCCATCTGATCGGCACGACGCACAGGGCCTTCCTGGCAGAGCTGGAGAGCAACTGGGCGGGGGACTACGACCGCGTCCACATGCCCCTGCCGCGGGGCCTGGGCTTCCTCTATGTCGTCATCCGTATCCCGTTGTGGCTGTGGCGCAAGGCGCGACGGCTCTGGCCACGAGGGTCTCATGAAGCTGCGTGACGTCCCCATCCTGACCGAGGCCGTACTCCTTCTGGGACTGGCGGCCTTCTGCCTCGCCTTTGTGCCCTTTCGTCATGTGGCAAAGCACGGGGTGCGGACGGGCGGACGCCCGGCACAGACTCGTGACGAGATCATGCCGGTCCGCAGAGCCGTACGTCGCGCCGCCCGTAATGTGCCTTGGCGCGCCCTGTGCTTCGAACAGGGGCTGGCGGCCCATGCCATGCTCAGGCGGCGCGGGATCTCCAGCGTGCTCCACTATGGTGTAGCGCGCGAGGGGGATGAGCAGAGGGGGCTGAAGGCCCACGTCTGGGTTACCTCGGGCGACCAGATGGTCGTCGGCGGCGAGGTCGCCGGACAGTTCACCGAACTGGCCCGCTTTTCCGGGACAGCGTAAGCAGGGCGTCGCAGGAAGCCGAGTCGGCGGGGCGGGGATGAGCGACAATCAGGCGGAACCCAGCGTCGACTTGCCACGCCTGACCTTTCAGGGGCGCGATCCCCTGCGCTTTCCCGGCATGATCCGGGCCCTGCAGGCACCGGATGAGCACTGGTCTGAAACCTGCCTCACCGAGCCATTTGTCGAAGCTAGCGTCGGCCGCCGGCGCATGGTCATGGTGACCGATCCGCCGGTGGTGACCGAGGTACTGTTGAACCGGCAAGGACAGTATCCCCGGTCGCGCCTTCATGACCGGATCCTCGGCAGCAGCTTCGGCGACACCTTGCTGCAGGGCGAGGAGATGGACTGGCCCGAGTGGCGTCAGGCCTTTCTCAGCCCGATTCACGGCACCAATGAGCTGACCACGATCGACCGGGTGACGATGGCCTGCGCCCATGCGCTGTCCGAATGGCATGAAGGCCCGGTTGATCTGTTCCGGACCGCGCGACATTTGACCATGCAGGCCCTCTGGCGCGCCTTCTTCTGCGACCAGGAACAGGCGCAGCATAGTGATCCGCTGCTCGTCGAGGCGGCGGAGGCCATGGACCGGCTGGCCTATGCGCCGTTGCGCGACCAGATCGAATGTCTGCGTCCGCTCAGTGCTCGTGCCGTTGAAATCCGGGCCGAGGACTTTGGCGAGCCCTACCGTATGCTCAATACGGCCCTGCTGTTCCTGCACGCCGGACACGACAATGTCACCGCGACCCTCACCTGGGCGCTCTGGCTGCTCGCCAAACATCCCGACATCCAGGACCGTGTCCGTCAGGAGTGGGCCGAAGGCCCCGGCCCAAGCGACCCGGCGCGCGATCTGCGATCCTGTCCCCTGACCAGCGCCGTGATCCACGAGACGCTACGGCTCTATCCGCCCATTCCCCAGATCCTGCGGGACGTGACCATCGACCTGCCGGTGGGCGATCAGGTCCTGGGCAAGGATTTCACGGCCGTCCTTGGCATCTATGCCATGCACCGCAACCGTCGCCTCTGGGACCGGCCCGATGCCTTCCGCCCCGACCGCTTCATGGGCAAGGACCTGTCGGCGCATCGCCGGCTCTGGCTCCCATTCGGGGCCGGGCCCAGAGGCTGCGTCGGCACCTCCTTCGCCTTCATGGTCCTCAGCCGGGCCATCGGCCATGTGGTCAGCGGCTATCAGCTGTCACCCAATCCCGGCCATGACCTGACCTGCTGGATCGATTTTGCGCTCAGGCCCCACGGTCGCGCGCCGATCCGGGTCGCGCCGCGCCGCGACTTCGCGCGGTCCTGATCGACGATGAGCTTTCACAGCCTCGACTACCTGCTGTTCCTGCCGCTTGTGGTGGTGCTGTATTTCTTCACGCCCCAGCGCTGGCGGTGGATCGTCCTGCTCGCCCTCAGCAATCTGTTCTACGCCGCCTGGCGCTGGGATTTCCTTTGGCTGCTGTGGGTCTCGACGCTGATCGACTACGTCGTCGGCCAGATGCTGCCTCGCGTTCAGCCGGGCTGGCGACGCAAGGCCCTGTTGTCGGTCAGCCTGTGCGGCAATCTCGGCCTGCTGTTCACCTTCAAATATTTCGCCCTGGTCGCCAACACCGGGCTGACGTTGTTCCACGGCGGCGACAGTCAGGCGTTTCAGCCCATCAGCCTGCTGCTGCCGCTTGGCATATCCTTCTACACCTTCCAGACGCTGGGCTATGTGATCGACGTTTATCGCGGCCGGAGAGAGCCCGAACGCCACCTCGGCTATTTCGCCGTCTACGTCATGTATTTCCCGCAACTCCTGGCGGGCCCGATCGAACGGCCGGGAACCCTGTTGCCGCAGTTCCGCCAGCACAAGGTGTTTGAGGTCGGTCGCGCCGCCGCCGGCGGGGCCCTGATGCTGGTCGGCTATTTCAAGAAGCTGGTGATCGCCGACCGGCTGGCGGACATCGTGCCGCCGGTTCTGGTTCAGCCGCTCGACCATTCGCCCCTTGTGGTGTTGACGGCTGCTGTGGGGGAGATCTATCGCTATTATGCCGACCTGTCCGGCTATGCCGACATCGCCATCGGCTCCAGCCTGATCCTGGGCATTCAGCTGACCCGCAACTTTGACCGTCCGTTGGCCTCCGTTTCGGTGGCCGAGTTCTGGCGGCGCTGGCACATCACCGTCTCCACCTGGTTCCGCGACTATGTCTACCTCCCGATCGCGCGGGGTGGGGGCAGGGGCAAGGGCCGTCGGGACGACAAGGCAGTCCGGCGCGCGGTCGCCACCCTAATCACCATCGCCATCGTCGCCCTGTGGCACGGCGCGGCATGGACGTGGCTGGCGGCTGGCATCATCGCGGGTCTGGTGATGATCGGCGAGGGCATCGTCCGCCGTAGTCGCGGGGCGGCGGCCTTTTCGCATGGTCTGTCGCGCACACTCGGTCTGCCACGTGGCGTCGAGGTCGGCCTTCAGAACAGCCTGAACCGGTTGGTGCTCTGGAGCTTCCTCGTCTTGCTGGGCTCCATGGTGGCCACGCCCAGCTGGCAATTGGCGATCCAGGCCTGGGGCCGGATGGCCGAGCTTCCCGCCTGGGCGTTACAGGACCCCGGTGCCCTGTTGTCCGGCTTCGGCATCCTGCCGCGCTATCTGGTGATCGCCATCGTCGGCCTGGAGATCTTCCAGTGGTTCGATTGCCGCCAGTCCGTGTTCGAGCGCCTGAAGTCCCGCGGCCCGGTCGTGGCCTGGGGGTTCTACTATGCCCTGATCGCGGTCATTCTCATGTTCGGGACCTTCGACAAGCCCGGCTTCCTCTATTTCAACTTCTGACGGGGATCCGATGCGCCGTCTGATCCTGTTCCTCGTCCTCGCCTTGGCCCTCATCGTTGGGCTCAACATCGTCTCGCGCGTATTCGACGACGGCCGTCAGATCGAGGCCATGAATGCCCTTTTGGACGATACCTCGGGCAAGGAGGCCATCATCGTCGGCAGTTCCATCGGCGGCGCGATCCGGTTCGACACCCTGTGCCTCGACGGGGCCGACTTCTTCTTTGTCCTTCAGGATGTGTTCGAGACCCGGGCCATGGTCGAGCTGGTGCTCAGTCGTCCCGACCCGCCCGGAAAGTGGTTCCTCGCGCTCAGCCCGGGCGCGACCCTCTATAACAACGCCATCCCCGCGTCGGGGCGCAGCCATAACCGGCGGATCACCTATCGCTTCCTGTTCGTGAATGGACGCCATGGTCTGATCGACGGGGACTGGCGCCAGTATGCCGTGACCCGGATCTCGCCCGCGCTCGGCTATCAGGACTGGCGCCGGCGCTTTCAACAGATGCTGGTGACGGTGGGCCTCCGCGCGCCCGCCAAACCGATCGACAGTTTAATCTGGCGACTTGAGGGCCAGCTTGATCCGGCGCTGGAAGGCGGCCTTGCCGACGGCCAGGCGTCGGATCGCATGACCGACATCAACGCTATCGCCTACTATGACCCGGGCGTGTCCGGGCGCGCCGCCGAGGCCATCAGCGACATCCATGCGCAAATCGAGGCTGCCGGTGGACAGCTCTACATCATCGTGCCCCCCGCCTCGCCGCAGATGCAGGCCCGCACCCGCCGGCAGATGGATGCCGAACTCCAGAGCCTGTGGCGGTCCCTTGACCGGATCGAGGAGGAGGGGGCCGTCGTCATCAATGCGTGGCGCGACCCGGCGCGGGTCTATCCGGCCGAGCTGTTCGTCGACCCGAACCACATGAACCTCGAAGGCGCGCGCCTCTTTTCGAGGGATATCGCCGCCAGTCTGAAGTCCCGCGGCCACGCGGAAGGGGCAACATGTCCCGGCTGAATTTGCGCGCCGTCTCCTCAGCTCCGACAAGCCATGATAGCGTCGACCGTCCGACCCTGTGTCGGCAAGGGAGGCAGTGTGTCGAGTAATCGTAGAGCCAGGCTGACCCGGCTGGCAGCCCTCTTGCAGGGCTCGCCCCATCTTGGCCCGGCCTATGAGGAGGCCAAGCGGGTCGTGCGGGCGTTCCGCAAGCCGGCCTTTTACGAGGTCGCCACGCGCTGCAACCTGTTCTGCGAAGGCTGCTACTATTTCTCGGACGATTTCAAACCCATCAAGGGCGTTGAGGACATCGACACCTGGGACCGGTTCTTCGCTGCCGAGGCGGAACGCGGCGTCACCATGGCCTACTTCGTCGGCGCCGAACCCGCCCTGCATCAGGACCGCCTGATCGCCGCCAGCAAGTATTTTCCCTATGGCAACATCGGCACGAATGGCACGGTCCGGATCGATCCCGCCGTCCCCTATCGGATCGGCGTTTCGGTCTGGGGCGTCGAGGCGGAAACCGACGCCGACCTGCGCGGCGGTCGCTCGTTCCACAAGGCCATCCGCAACTATGCCGGCGATCCCCGTGCCATCCTGCTCTACACCCTGACGAAGACCAATCTGGGCGACGCCCGTCGCCTGGCCGAGATCGGGCGCGTCAACGGTCTGCCGGTCACCTTCAACATGTATTCGCCGACCCACACCTATCTGCGCAAGCTGACCGAGGGGGAGGGGAATGATCGCGAATTCTTCCGCATCTCCAACCCGGAAAGCAATCTGCTGTGGGACGACGACAGCCTGGCCCAGGTCCGGCGCACTATGGACGAGCTGATCGACGACTTCCCGGAAACCGTCGTCTATTCCAAGGCCTACAACGCCTGGGCGACCCAGTCGGGCCCACTCTATGATATCGACCCGGAGACCGGCATCGCCCGCGATTGCCATTCGCGGATGATCGGCCAGATGCGCTATTTCAAGACCGACCTGCAGCAGGGTCAGGAAAAGTGCGGCACTTCGGACGCTGTCTGCTCGGAATGCCGCATGTACAGCGGCGGCTGGTCGTCCAAGTTCGAACCGCGCGACGCCGATCTGGTCAGCGACGCCTCGCTTGCCGACTGGCTGGAAGTGATCGCCACCCTCGGCCGCATCTTCCTGATCGAACGGAATGCCTCCCGCCAGTCGACGCTCGCGGCCTGAGCCGGGCGATCAGGCGGCCGACTGAACCTTGTCAAAGGGCGGGGCCTCCATCCGGGCCCATTCCGCGTCATAGACGCCCTTCTCCATATGCACATACAGCGACAGCATCCACGTCGTCAGGATGTCCGTCAGCCCGTCGCGGATATCCGGCCGGGCGCGCATGAGGCGGTTGGCCTTGCGGATGACCTCGGCGATCTCGGGATTGCCCCGGCTGACGGCGCGCAACATCCGGCCAAAATGGGCATTGGCCCTCGCCCGCGACGGCGAATTGTAAAGCCGTCCGGTCCCCCGCTTCAGCAGTGGATTGGGTCCCAGAATATCCGCCAGAGCCTCGAACCGGGTCCAGAAGGCCGCCGGGCTGTACAGGCGACTGATCAGCCAGCGCGTGCCGGTATACAGCTGCTGTTTTGTCATCTGGGCGGGGATGATGTTGGTCACCATGTCCGCCCCGGGGAAGTGTGCCTGCTCTCCCGTCAGGTCCAGCCGTCCGGCCTTCAGCATCTCGTCATAGATGGGCGTGGCCATGGGCGCGACCAGCGATGAAATCTTGAAGGTTCCGACCGGCAGTCCCATACCGAACCGGTACTGGCGCTCAAAGATCGTCAGGTCATCGGCATCGAACCCGACCATCAGCGCGGCCTCGATCTTCAGCCCATGACTGGCCACCTTGCGCAGCTGGGCCTGCATGTCGGTGTTCAGGTTCTGGCGTTTCTTGCTGGCCTTCAGGCTCTCCTCGTTGACCGACTCCACGCCGATGAACAGGTTGGACACGCCCGCCTCGGCACAGCGCACCAGCATCTCGTCGTCGCGCGCCACATCGATCGAGACCTGGGTGGCAAAGATCACATGATCGCGACCCTCATGCCCGTTCCACGCGATCAGGGCGTCCAGCAGTTCTGCGGCCCGCTTGCGGTAGATAGTGAAATTGTCGTCGGCCAAGGCAATGCGGTTATAGCCCAGGTCGTACAGGCGCTGGACCTCGGCGATCACCTGATCCGGCGTCTTGTGGCGCTGCTTGCGGCCCAGATACTGGATCACGTCGCAATAGTTGCACTCGAACGGACAGCCACGGCTGGTCTGCACCACCCCGACCAGGGCCCGGTCATTGTCGAACAGCTCCCACGCCGGAACGGGCGAGCGCGACAGGTCGGGGCGTCCCCCGGAGTAGTGCGGCTTCAGCGTGCCGTTCAGCATGTCGGCGTAGAAGCCCTCGGCGATCTCCTCGAACTCGCCGGTCACCGCAATGTCGCATGCGCAGTCAAAGGCCTTGGGGTCGAGGGTGATGTGGGGTCCGCCGATGATCACCGGCTTGCCGCGCGCCCGGAACTCCTGGGCGATCTCGATCGCGCGCTTGGCCTGCGAGACATTTGCGGTGATGCCGATGAAATCAGCCTCGATGTCAAAATCGACCGGAGCCAGCGCCTCATCGTGCAGCGTAATCGAAAGGCCTGCGGGGGCCATGGCCGCGACCGTAGCGATCGCAATGGGCGCGACCCGGGTCACAGAATCCTCTGCACCGCCGGATATCCCGGCGAAGTCAGCATCCCAATGCGGCTTGGGCGCGATCAGCAGAAAACGGACCATGGGCCAGGCACCCTCCCTGATCCCTTTGCTACACGTGTGCGGGTGCTGTGGCCACTCAGGTCAGAGAGCAGTTGATCACATTCTGCGCCCGCTGCGGCCCGGGCAGATGCCCCACGGCGCTGCCTGGCAGGCTGCTGAGGTCATAGGCAAAGGCCTGAAGATCATAGACATTGCGGATGAAGCCTTGATCGCGCAGCACCCGCACACCCCAGCAGTCCGCATTGGTCTCGCTGTTGTAGGGACCGAGCGCATGGTGCCCGCACTCGTGGGCGAACCACCACACCTGCACCAGCGGCTGAAAGCGGGCCAGAACATCGGGGTTCATGACGATGATCGGCTGGCCATTCTGGACCCGCGTGGCGATGCCGACATTGTTCAGGTCGCGGGTCATGTAGATGCGCACCGGCTCGCCGTAATAGCTGGCACAGCTCAGCGGCACGCCCGCGATATAGACCTGCCACATGCCTCCGTCCTGCGCGCGGGCCGGGGCGGCGACGGGTGTCATCACCGCGAGTGAGAACGCGAGCGACAGGGCTCCGGTCAGGACAGGTCTGGATCGAAACATGCTTCCCTCCATTTGCGGCCATTTGTGAACCCGGACCCGCGTTCTGTCGACTGACGGTCCGTGACGGGTCGGGGAATCGATTCCCTCAGGTCCTCTCCCGGACTAGGCTCCTCGCAAGGCGAGAGCGAAGCGAGGCAGAATGGCGCGTGAGACGTGGGATGCAGTGGTGCTGGGCGGGGGCCACAACGGGCTGGTCTGCGCCTGGTATATGGCGCGCGCCGGGCTCAAGGTGCGGGTGCTTGAGCGGCGCTCCGTCGTCGGCGGCGCCGCGGTCACCGAGGAATTCCATCCCGGCTATCGCAACTCGACGGCCAGCTACACCGTCAGCCTGCTCAATCCCAGGGTCATCGCCGACATGCAGCTGGCCCGCCACGGCCTTCGCGTTGTCGAGCGGCGCATGTCGAACTTTCTGCCTCTGCCGGGCGGCGACAGCCTTTCGGTGGGCGAGGGCGGGTTGACCGCGCGCGAGGTGGCCCGCTTCTCCGCGCGCGATGCGATACGGCTGGATGATTATGGACGCAGGCTGGACGCCGTGGCCGATGTGCTGCGCGACCAGATCCTCAAGGCCCCGCCGAACCTGACCCCGGGCCTCGGACTCTCCAGTCTCGGGCCAGCGCTGGCTGCCGGCGCGCTGGGCCTGCGTATCAAACAGTTGGACCAGACCACCCAGCGCGATCTGGTCGACCTGTTCACCCGCTCGGCCGGGGAATGGCTGGACGGCTGGTTCGAAAGTGATCCGATCAAGGCCCTGTTCGGGTTCGACAGCGTCGTCGGGGCCTATGGCAGTCCGTACACGCCCGGCTCGGCCTATGTGCTGCTGCATCATGTGTTCGGGGAGGTGAATGGTAAGCGCGGCGCCTGGGGTCACGCCATCGGCGGCATGGGTGCCATCACCCAGGCCATGGCCGCCGCCTGCGTCGAGGCGGGCGTCGAGATCACCCTCGACGCCCCCGTCGCCGAGGTGCTGACCGAAAGGGGCCGGGCCGTCGGCGCCGTCACCGAAGCGGGCGAAGTCGTGCGGGGGCGGGCGGTCGTGTCGAACCTGCATCCGCGCCTGCTGTTCGACCGGCTGGTCGATCCGGCCGTGGTGCCCTCCGACTTCCGCGAGCGGAAGGACCGGTATGTCTCGGGCTCGGGCACCTTTCGCATGAACGTCGCGCTGGATCGCCTGCCGAAATTCACGGCGCGCCCCGGGATCGGCGATCACCTGACCGCCGGCATCATCATCGCCCCCAGCCTCGACTATATGGACCGGGCGTATCAGGACGCGCGCCGCGACGGCTGGTCCCGCCAGCCGATCGTCGAGATGCTGATCCCCTCGACCCTCGACGACAGCCTCGCCCCCGAGGGGCACCACGTCGCCAGCCTGTTCTGTCAGCACGTTGCCCCCGATCTGGCCGATACGCACCGCGATGCGGTCGCCGACCTGATGATCGATACGGTCGAGGCCCAGGCCCCGGGGTTCAGGGATTCTGTCGTCGGCCGGCTGGCGCTCGGGCCGCGTGATCTGGAGCGACGCTTCGGCCTGATCGGCGGCGACATCTTCCACGGCCGCCTCAGTCTCGATCAGCTGTTCAGCGCGCGCCCGGTGTTGGGCCATGCCGATTACCGTATGCCGGTGCCGGGGCTCTATCTGTGCGGATCCGGCGCCCATCCGGGCGGCGGGGTGACCGGCGCGCCCGGCCATAATGCGGCCCGGTCCGTGATCCGCGACTTCAGGCGTTTTTAATGTCCAGCACCCGCATCAGGGCGTCTCGGATCATGGCCTCGGTATAGGGCTTCTGGACCGTCGGCCGGCCCTCCCACCCCTCGGCCAGCCCACCTTGGCCGTAGCCAGTCGAGAACACCAGCGGCACGCCCTTGCGATCCAGCGCCTCGGCCACGGGATAGACGGTCTGGCCTGCGACGTTGACGTCCAGCAGTGCCGCATCGGGCCGGGCATCTCCTGCGATCATCTCCAGCGCGTCCTCAATGCGAGCCGCCGTGCCGAAAACCGTACAGCCCATGTCCTCAAGCATGGTCTCCAGCAGCATGGCGACCAGCGATTCGTCCTCGACGACGAATACCGTTCGGCCCTCCAGTCCCGGAATACTCATGACGCGGTTCTCTCGAGTGGAAAGGTCAGTGAAAAGATCAACCCGTCAGGGGCATAGTCGAAGCGGGACTGTCCCGCCAGATCATGACGCACATTCCGCTCGATCAGACGACTGCCGAACCCGCGATGTTCGGACGCCACGACCGGCGGACCATCGATCTCACGCCAGACCAGCGACACCGTCGCATCCTGAATGGACCAGTCGACCAGGACGCGGCCGTCGCCGGACTGTAGAGCACCGTGCTTGGCGGCATTGGTGGCCAGTTCGTGGAAGATCATCCCCAGCGGCAGGGCCTGGGCCGGGTCCAGTGACACGACCGGCCCGTTCGGCAGGATACGCATGGAGCCGTGGGCCTCGGTCTCATGCGTCAGGATATCCGCCAGCTCCGCCCCCTCCCAGTGGGTGCGCGTCAGCAGGTTGTGGGTATGCGACAGCGACATCAGACGCGCCTGAAACCCTTCGGCGAAGGTCTCGGGCTCCGCATGGGTTCGCGCCGTCTGCATGGCAATGGATTGAACCGTTGCCAGCGTATTCTTCACGCGATGGTTCAACTCGTCGATCATCAGCTTCTGCCGATTGCCGGCCTCGACGACGTCCGTCACATCGTGCCCCTGCACGAACACACCCGCCACATCGCCCCGGCCGTCCCGCAGGGGCTGGTAGACAAAGTCGAGGTAGCGGGTGCGAAGCGCGCCGTCCGGTCCGCTGCCCAGCTGAATAGGCATGGCGTGCCCCTCAAACGTCTCGCCGGTTTCGCGCACCTGCTTCAACAGGTCCAGAAACCCCTGGGCCACGATCTCGGGCAGGGCCTCGACCACAGGCTTGCCGTTCAGCGTCCGGTATCCGGTCAGCTCGGCATAGGCCTCATTGTGCATCTGGAAGACGAAATCCGGCCCGGTCAGCACCGCGATGAATCCCGGCGCCTGCATGAAGATGTCGAGCAGTCGGTTGCGTTCTGATTGCAGGCGGAGATTGTCGGTCTGCAGGTGTTCGGCCCGCGCCATGACGTTGCTGCTGAGCAGGTCGGTGACCGTGGCCTTGTCCCGGTCGCCCATCACGCGCTTGCGCAGGTTCTGCAGTTCGGTGATGTCCGTCGTGTGCTGAAGGATGTAGGCGACCTGACCGTCGACATCCCGGATCGGCGTATGGGTCGCGCTCCAGTAGCGATCCTCGATCCGCGTCCGGCCGTCGGTATCGGTTATCTCGATAGGATAGTGGATCAGGGCCAGGTGATCCGGTTCGCCGGTCAACAGGACCCGCTCGAACGAGGCCCTCAGCTGGCGAGCATTCTCGCGCGCCTGATCGCCTTGGCCGCCTCCGTCGAACAGGTCGAACAGATTGCGACCGATCAGGTCATCCCGCTCGCGCCCGACCACATCCAGATAGGCCTGGTTGACCCCCACGTAACAGAAGTCGGTAGTCAGCATGGTGTAGGGATTGGGCGAGGCATCGAACGCGCGGGCCATGTCCCGCGCTGCCACATCGCTCAACTCAAGATACTTCAAGCGGCAGCCCCCTCGACGAAGCCGTCGAAACGCCTGATCCCGAAAGCGGTTCCCGACGGATGTCAAGTGATTGACTTGGGATTGTCGGAGCCGACGTCTAGGGTCGCCCGATGATACTCTCCGGTCTGCTTTCCCTGATGATGGTCCTTGCGCCCATGTCTGAGCCTGTGCCCGATCCCGTCGAACTCGTCCGGCTTGAAAACGGGGCCGCGCAGGGCGTCGTTTCGGGCGATGTCGTGGCCTTCAAGGGCCTGCCCTATGCTGCGCCGCCGGTGGGCGAGCGGCGCTGGCGTCCCCCGGTCCCCGGTGCAGACTGGTCGGGCACCCGAGACGCCACGACCTATGGCGCCCTCTGCATCCAGCCGCCCGCCAACGGTGACCCCGGCGTCGGTCCTCTGCCGATGAGTGAGGACTGCCTGACTCTCAACGTCTGGGCCCCGGTCGAGCGGGACGGGCCTCTGCCGGTCATGGTCTGGATCCACGGCGGCGGTTACAACAACGGCTCGGGCACGGCGGCTCTCTACGATGGCAGTGCGCTGTCCCGGCGCGGCGTCGTCGTGGTGACGATCAACTATCGCCTCGGCCGCCTCGGCTTCTTCGATCACCCGGCGCTGGCCGTAGAGCGTCCAGCGGATGAGCCCGCCGGCAACTATGGCGTCATGGACCAGATCGCGGCGCTGGAATGGGTACGCGACAATATATCGGCTTTGGGCGGTGACCCCGGTAATGTGACGATCTTCGGCGAGTCCGCAGGCGGCGTGGCCGTCACCCAGCTGATGGTCGCCCCCTCGGCACGCGGCCTGTTCCACAAGGCCATCGTCCAGTCCGGCCTGGGCCGTCAGCGATCCGCCGAACTGGCGCTGGACCGCCCGGGCAGGCCCTCGGCCCAATCGCTGGGTGTGGCCTTTGCCCGCAGCGCCGGCCTGCCCGCCGATGCCGATGCGGCACAGCTCCGCGCCGTACCTGCGGAAGTCCTGCTCAGCCCCATGCCGGCCTTCTATTCGGACAATCTGATCGTCGACGGCATCATCCTGCCCGAGGATGTGGTCGAGGCCTTTGCCGCCGGGCGTCAGGCTCCCGTGCCCCTGATCCTTGGCACCAACAGCGCCGAGTTCTGGTGGATCCGTCCTGTTGACGCGGGTGCCTACGGCCGCACAGACGACGCTCTGACCAAGGTCGAGCACGACGCCCTGCTGGCGGCCTATGGCGGTCCCGACGGCTATGACGCCCATATCGTCAGCGACCTGATCTTCAACGAGCCCGCCCGCCATCTGACGCGCCTGCACGCGGCGGCCGGGTATCCGACCTTCCTCTACCGTTTCGATGTCGTGCCGGAGTCCAACCCCGAGCCCAGCGGCGGCGCGACCCACGCTTCCGAGCGCCCGTATGTCTTTGATACGCTCGACACCGTCGGTCGGCCTCTGGGCCAGCGCGATCAGGACGCCGCCGATGCCATGGCCGGCTACTGGACCCGCTTCGCACGGGCCGGTGATCCGAACGCCCCGACAGCGGCTATATGGCCCGATGTCCGGGCGGCGCCGGACCGGCTGCTGGAGTTCACCAATGACGGGCCGGTCGCCCGGCCGATGCCCCATGCGGAGCGCCTGGATCTGATCGAATCCTTCTATGCTCGGGTGCGTCCCGGGGGATAGAGAGCCGCCCATCGGGCCGCGCTCCCGTGACATTTTGGACTGAACTGTGGCGCGCCAGTGCCAGCACGTCGGCCGTTCGAGGCGGCTACGGCCCGGCCCCCGACAGCGGATCGGCATACGAAAAATATCAGGATATACAGCGTTAACGACGTTATTCGGTGCCGAACATCGCCGTGTGTGAGAGCAGGGGCAGGGAGGTGTGGCCCCACGGCCCCGTGGCCCTGTGCCCAAATCGGGGCACTTGCGCGGCTCATGACTCGTGTGTCATGTAACCGATTACACGATTTGACCGACGAACCTCGCCAAGGGGTCGGCACGGCTGGATTGTCCAGGGAGCCTGCACACGTGACCTTTCATCGATGTCCTTCGCCAGTCTGCGAGGCCGGAAAATGAAACCGGCTACAATTCGCGATGTGGCGCGTCATGCCCAGGTTTCGGTGGCCTCTGTTTCGCGCGCCCTGAACGGCTCGGACACCGTCACCGAGGAAACCCGCAAGCGAATTCTCGAGTCGGCCGAGGCCCTGCAGTATGTGCCCCACAGCGGCGCCCGCAGCCTGTCGACCAGCAAGACCAATACACTCGGCATCATCCTGCCCGACCTGTACGGCGAGTTCTTCTCGGAACTGATCCGGGGCATGGATCTGGCCGCGCGCGAGCACGGTTATCACCTAATCGTCTCCAGCTCCCATGACGACGCAGACGGCGCCGCCGCCGCGATCCGCTCGATGCGCGGACGCGTGGACGGCCTGTTCGTCCTGTCGCCCCAGATCGACTCGGCCAATCTGGCCACCGCCATGGCCGGCCGCCTGCCGGTGGTGCTCATGCACGGCGGCGCCGCGGAAAGCGCCCTTCCGTCGATCGTGGTCGACAACAACGGCGGCGCGCGCGCGGCGGTGAACCACCTGCTGGCCGGCGGCTGCCGCGACATCGCTCACATCGCCGGTCCGGCCGGAAACCTTGAGGCCGAGGCCCGCCTGGCCGGCTATCTCGAGGCCATGGCCGAAGCAGGGCTTGAGCCGCATGTGGTCGAGGGCGACTTCAACCAGGGCTCCGGCCATGCCTCTGCCCAAGCGCTGATGGCGGCCCCGCGCCGCTTCGACGGTGTGTTCTGCGGCAATGACATGATGGCCATCGGGGCCCTTCTGGCCTTCCAGGAGGCCGGCGTTCGCTGCCCCGAGGATGTGGCCGTGGTCGGCTTCGACGATGTGCCGATCGCCGCCCTCGTCAGGCCCGGCCTGACCACCCTCAGAATTCGTATTGCCGAAACCGGACGCCGCGCCCTGCAGCGTCTGGTCGGTCAGATCGAGGCCGCGCAGGCCGGACGTGAGGCGACCCAGTCGTCCTCCGCCTGCGAGGTCGTTCGGCCTGAACTCGTGATCCGAACGTCCACCCGGGCGTCGGTCTCAACCACACGCGCGGCGGACGGGCGGCCGTCGGGCGTGACAGCTTCCGCTCAGGGGGAAAACCAGGATGGCTAAAATGAACATTCGATATCTGGGGGCGGCCTCCGCCCTCGCCATGGCCGTGTCGCTGGGCATGGCTGGAATGGCCACGGCCCAAGTGGCGACGTCCACCGTCCGGGGTGAAGTGACCGACAGCGGTGTCGGCGAAGCCGGCGCCACGGTCGTGGCCCGCGACGTGGCCTCGGGGTTCACCTCGCGGACCACCGCCAATGCCAACGGCGGCTACGTCCTGTCGGGCCTGCGCCCCGGCACCTATGAGATCACCGTCACGACCGCCGAGGGTGAAACCGCCAGCGACGTCGTCACCATCGGCGTCGGCCAGGTCGGTGACCTGGACCTGGACGTCAGCGGCACGGTCGTCGCGGGCGTCCCCGGCGGCACGAGCGTCGATGACATCGTGGTCGTCGGCCGCCGTCTGCCCGAGGTCCGGACCCCGGAAATCGCGACCAACGTCACGACCCAGCAGATCGAGACCCTGCCGCAGATCAACCGCAACTTCCTGAACTTCGCCGCCCTGGCCCCCGGTGTCCGGGTCTCGGTGAATGAGCAGGAACAGACCATCACCGCTGGTGGCCAACGCGCGGAATCGGTCAACGCCTTCATCGACGGCGCCAGCCTCAAGTCGAACGTCATCGCCGGTGGCATCATCGGTCAGGACGACAGCCGCGGGAACCCGTTCCCCCAGGCCGGCATCCAGGAGTTCCGGGTCATCAGCCAGAACTTCAAGGCCGAGTATGAGCAGGCCTCCTCGGCTATCATCACGGCCGTGACCCGCTCGGGCACCAATGAGTTCGAGGGCGAGATCTTCGGGTCCTACCGCGACCAGAGCATGATCGAGCAGGACGTCTTCGCGCAACGTCGCGGGGATGAAAAGGCCGATCTCAGCGTCGAGCAGTGGGGCGTTGCCTTCGGGGGCCCGATCATTCGCGATCGTCTCCACTTCTTCGGCACCTATGAGCGCAAGGAAGAAAACCGCGCGGCCGTGGTCAACCTGGGCCGTCAGGATCCGCGCTTCCAGACCCAGTTCGGCCAATACATCGGCACCTTCGCGGCGCCGTTCGAGGAAGACCTCTTCTTCGGCAAGCTCAGCTGGCAGCCGCGCGAAGGTCACCTCGTCGACTGGTCGGTCACCTATCGCGACGAGTTCGACATCCGCGATTTCGGCGGGGCCAATGCCTATGAGCGGGCAACCAACCTCAGCCAGCAGACCCTGACCAGCAACCTGCGCTGGCAGTGGCAGGGTAATGGCTTCCTGAATGAACTCGCCGTCGACTACCGGGACTACAACTACGCCCCCGGCGCCCTGAACTTCAGCGACGCCGGCGAAAGCTATCGCCTGTTCGAAAACGACACCAATCCGGGTATGCCGGGATTCCAGCCCGACTATTTCGGCGGGGCCACGATCCTCAACCTGGGCGGCCGTGACAGTGCCCAGGACATCCACGACCGCGCCTTCACCATCCGCAACGATCTGACATTCGACCAGCTGGAAATGAACGGCTTCCACACCGTCAAGATCGGCGGCAAGATATCGATGCAGAATTATGAGGTCCTGAAGCAGTTTGGTCGCAACCCGCAGTTCTACTACGACGTGGACGGCCGTCCGGAACTGAGCGGCTCGACCACGGTTCCGTACCGCGTCGAACTGGGCCGGTCTTTCCCGAACGTCGACCTCGATAACACGGTCATCGGCCTGTACGTTCAGGACGACTGGCGGATCACCGATCAGCTCGAGATCAACCTCGGCCTCCGCTGGGACTATGAATCGAACGCCGGCAACAAGGACTATGTCACCCCCGCCAGCGTCATCGCGGGTCTGGACCAGTGGATCGCTTCCACGGACGGCGGCAAGCCCGCCGGCTATGCCCCCAGCTGGTTCAATCGCGACGACTACATCTCGACCGGTGACAACCGCGACCCGTTCATGGGCGCCTTCCAGCCCCGGATCGGCTTCTCGTATGATGTGTTCGGAGACCGCGCGACGGTAATCTTCGGTGGGGCCGGTCGCTACTACGACCGGATCAACTTCAACTTCTCGTACGACGAGATCGTCAAGCCGAACGACATCCGCCAGAACGTCTTCTTCAGCACCACGGGCGGGCCGCTGGGCGTGGCGTCCGGCTCGGCCGGTGACCCGATCCTGTGGCAGGAGTCCTATCGTACGGCCGCCGGTCTGGATCCGGTCTTCGCCACCATCGCCGGGCGGGGTGAGGCCTTCCTGCTCCAGAACGAGTGGGAACCGCCGCGCACCGATCAGTTCAACCTGGGTGTCCGTCAACGCTTCGGCGACTGGCAGACCGAGTTCACCCTGGCCTATGGCAAGACCGAAAACGAGTTCACCTGGCAGTATCTGAACCGCTGCCGCGAACCTACGTTCGGCAACGACGGTGGTGGCTTCGGCGACAACGGTGGCTTCTGCTCGCCGAGCGGCTCGAACCCGTACCGGACCTACCTGGTCTCGGACCACAACAAGGAGCGCGAGTTCACCGCCCTCTACGTCAAGCTGGACAAGCCCTACACGCGGGAATCCGGCTGGGGCATGAACGTGGCCTACACCTGGTCGGAATCGACCCAGAACGGTGGCAACGATGCCTTCTGCTTCGACTGCTTCAGCGTCGAGACCTCGCCGACCCGGCCTTCGGCCAATGATGAAGAGCACCGCATCGTCGCCAACGGCATCGTCGATCTGCCGTGGGACTTCCAGCTGTCGGGTATACTGACGCTGGGATCGGGCACGCCGTTCAACGTGTTCGACGGCACCGGTTCGCGCTTCTATTTCCGCCCGTATGGCGGCGAGCCTGAGAAGTACAGCTTCATCATTCCGAACGCCTTTGCGTACCGGAATCTGGACCTGCGCCTGACCAAGGACATCGGCCTGCCGAACGGTTCGGAACTGTCGGTCTATCTGGACGCGATCAACGTCTTCAACTTCGACAACTACAACGGCTTCGATGGCGGAACCGGTTCGGCAACGAACCCGAACCCGAACTTCGGACAGCCGTCGTCGGTTCTGTTCCCGACGCGGACGTTCCAGATCGGCGCTCGCTACAAGTTCTGATCTCCTGAGCCTGGGGCCGCCTCTCACCGTGCGTGGGGGGCGGCCCCTCTTTTTTGTGTTTTCGGGTTTGGCCCGACAGTCGCGTAAGGTGTGATCATGGATCGCAGACGGTTTCTTCTGGCTTCGGTGGCGGGTGCGGGTCTTGTGGGGCTTGCTGCCTGCGGACGTGGTCAGAGCGACGCCCCTGGGGCTCCGGTCACCCTCGATGCCGATGTCGAGGAACTGCAAAAGCGCACCTTTGACTGGTTCCGCCATGTCACCGACCCGCGCACCGGCCTGACGCCGGATCGCTGGCCCACCCCGTCCTTCTCGTCGGTCGCCGCCGTCGGGTTTGCCCTGGCCTGCTGGCCGGTCGGCGTCGAACGCGGCTGGATGACGCGCGAGGAGGCCCGCGACATCACCCTGACCACCATCCGCTTCTTCCACGATGCGCCCCAGGGGCCCGAGGCGACCGGCGTGACCGGCTACAAGGGCTTCTTCTACCACTTCCTCGACATGGACACCGGCCACCGCTTCGGCACGACCGAGCTGTCGACGGTCGACACCGCCCTGCTGCTGGGCGGCATGCTGTTCGCGGCCCGCTATTTCGACGGCGACGACGCCGGCGAGACCGAAATCCGTGAAAAGGCCCAGGCTATCTACGACCGGGTCGAGTGGGACTGGGCCGTCGCCCGCCCCAACCTTATCTCCATGGGCTGGCACCCCGAGACGGGCCACATCCCCTATGACTGGCACGTCTATAACGAGGGCATGATCGTCCTGCTGATGGCGATGGGCAGCGAGACCCATCCGGTGTCACCCGACGTCTGGACCGAATGGTGCTCCGCTTACGGCGACAGCTGGACCGACGCATACGGCTCGCCTCACCTGCATTTCGCGCCGATGTTCGGCCACCAGTACAGCCATATGTTCATCGACTTCCGCGGCATCCGCGACGCCTGGATGCGCGAGAAATCGGCCGAGATCGGCGACTTCGACTATTTCGAGAACAGCGTCCGCGCAGCCGAAGCGCAGCAGTTCTACGCCCGCACCAACCCCATGGGCTGGGTCGGCTATGACGACGACGTCTGGGGCCTGACCGCCTGCGACGGCCCGGGTGACTTCATCCAGACGATCGACGGCCGCGAGCGCGAGTTCTTCAGCTATTCGGCGCGCGGCCCGGGCGAGCGCGACGATGGCACCATCGCACCCACCGCCGCCATGGCCTCCATGCCCTTTGCCCCCGACGCGGTGACGACCTGCCTCAAGGCCATGAGGGCCCGCTACGGCGAGGCCCTGTACACGCAATGGGGCTTCCTCGACTCCTTTAACCCGACGCTCAAGGAACGCGACGGACCGCTCCGCCACGGCCAGATCGTGCCGGACATCGGCTGGGTGAACGGTGACTATCTGGGGATCGACCAGGGCCCCATCGTCGTCATGATCGAGAACCACCGCACCAACCTGGTCTGGAACCACATGCACGGTGAGCCCAATCTGATCCGGGGCCTTCAGCGCGCCGGGTTCGAGGGCGGCTGGCTGGACCGCGCATGACACTGATCCGGCCCGACCGCAGGACGGCACTGGGCTGGCTGGCCGGATCGACGGCTGCACTTGCGACAGCGGGCTGTGGGGGACGTAGCGATGGGCGCACGCCCTTGACCTTCTGGGCCATGGGCGCCGAGGGCACCGCCGTGCCGCAGCTGGTGCCCGAGTTCGAGCGCCGCAATCCCGGCATCGCGGTCGAGGTCCAGGCCGTGCCCTGGACGGCCGCCCACCAGAAGCTGCTGACCGCCTATGCCGGCGACTCCCTTCCGGACATCAGCCAGATCGGCAACACCTGGGTGTCGGAGATGGCCGCCATCGGCGCCCTGTCGGCCACGCCCGCCTTTGCCTCCGACCTGCTGACCGACCAGTTCCCGGCCGTGCTTGAAACCAACCGCGTGGACGGTCAGGCCGTCGCCACGCCCTGGTATGTCGACACCCGCCTGCTGTTCTGCCGCACCGACATCCTGTCCCGCGCCGGCTATGACACCGTCCCCACGACCTGGGCCGAGTGGAAGGCCTCCATGCACGCCATCAAGCGCGTGGCGGGCGATGGAAATTTCGCAATCCTGCTGCCCGTCAATGAATTCGAGCAGCTTCTGACCTTCGGGCTTCAGGCGGACGAGCCCCTGCTGGCCGATCAGGCGACGCGCGGCAACTTCTCCAGCCCCGGCTTCATCGCGGCGCTGGCCTTCTACAAGAGCCTGTTCGACGAAGGGCTGGCCCCGCTGGTCTCCGCCACCCAGATCTCGAACGTCTGGACCGAGTTCCAGCGCGGCTATTTCAGTTTCTACTTCTCCGGCCCCTGGTCGATCGGCGACTTCCGCCGTCGCCTGCCGCCCGAGACCCAATGGGCCACCGCCGGCATTCCCGGTCCGACCGGCCCTGGGGCCTCGGCGCCCGGCGGCTCCTCGCTGGCCGTGTTCCGCTCCACCCGCCACCCCGAGGCCGCCTGGGCCTGGGTCCGCTATCTGCTCGAGCCCGAGACCCAGGTCCGCTTCAACCAGATCACCGGCAGCCTCCCGGCCCGCCAAAGCGCATGGGAGGCGCCCGCCTTGGCCTCCGATCCCATGATCCAGCCGTTCAAGGCCCAGCTGGCCCGCGCCGAGGCCGTGCCCAAGGCTCCGGAGTGGGAGCGGATCGTCACCGAAATGCAGATCGTCGCCGAACGTATGGTGCGCGGCGAATACACGCCCGAGACCGCCGCCGCCGAGATCGATCGCCGCGCCGACCGCCTGCTTGAAAAACGCCGCTGGATGCTGGAGCGGGGAGGGGCCTCATGACCATGCAGACCGTCACGGCCCCCGCCGCCACGCGAGAGGCGACCCGTCCCCCCCGGCGCTCGGACCACCGCAAGCGCACCCGCGCCGCCTGGGGCTTTGTCGCCCCGTCGCTGATCGCCATCGGCCTGTTCTTCGTCATTCCGATGGTCTCGGCCCTGCTGCTCAGCCTGACCGACTTCGACATCTATGCGCTGGCCGACCTCAACAACCTGCGCTTCGTCGGCCTCGACAACTACCAGAACCTGCTGGGCAATGCCCTGTTCTGGGGGGCGATGAAGAACACCGTATGGTTCAGCGTGCTGGGCGTACCCCTGACGCTGGCCGTGTCGCTGGCCGCGGCTGTCATTCTGAACGCCCGCATGGTGCTGTGGCGGCCCATCTGGCGGGTCATGTTCTTTGCCCCCTATGTGACGACGCTGGTCGCCACGGCGGTGCTCTGGAACTATCTGCTGCACACCCGCTACGGCATCATCAACTGGGGCCTGACCTCGGTCGGCCTGCCGGCGGTCGACTGGCTGGGCCAGCCCTCGACCTCCATCCCGGCCATCCTGATGTTCGTGGTGTGGAAGACCTTCGGCTACAATATGCTGATCTTCCTGGCTGTGCTTCAGACCGTCCCGGACGAGCTGTACGAGGCCGCCCGCATCGACGGCGCCGGCCCCTGGAAACAGTTCCGCCACGTGACCCTGCCGGCCATCGCCCCGACCCTGCTGCTGGTCAGCATCATCTCGGTCGCCGCCTTCTTCCAGCTGTTCGCCGAGCCCTATGTGATGACGCAAGGGGGCCCCGCCCAGTCGACCGTGACCGTCCTCTACTTCATGTACGAAGAGGGCTTCAAATGGTGGAACCTCGGCTCCGCCTCGGCCGTCGCCTTCATCCTGTTCCTGTGCATCTTCGCCATCACCCTGATCCAGCTGTGGGTGTCGAAGCGTCTGGGGGCCACGTCATGAAGCTCAAACCTCGCGTCATCGCGCTGAACCTCGCCGTGGGCTTCATCGCCCTGATGGTCCTTTTCCCGCTGGCCTGGATGGTCTCGGTGAGCTTCATGCAGACGGGTGAGGCCGCGACCTTCCCGCCGCCGCTGCTGCCCGACAGCTGGACGCTTGAGCACTACCGCACCTTGTTCGTCACCCAGGGCATGGGCCAGTATCTGTGGAACAGCTTTGCGCTGGCCACCATGGCCACCCTTCTGGCGCTCGGCTTCACCGTTCCCGCCGGTTACGCCTTCGCGAAGCTGAAGTTCGCCGGGCGTGATCGGTTGTTTCAACTGTTGATCGGGGCCCTGGTCATCCCGGCCCAGATCGGCACCCTGCCGCTGTTCCTGATGCTCAAGGGGATGGGGCTGGTGAACACCTATGCCGGGGCGCTGGTGCCGTGGCTGGCCTCCATCTTCGGCCTGTTTCTGGTGCGCCAGTACGCCCTGTCGATCCCCGACGAGATGCTCGAGGCCGCCCGCGTCGACGGCGCCAGCGAGGGCCAGATCTTCCGCCGCGTGGTGCTGCCGACCATGCAGCCGATCATCGTCACGCTGGGCCTGTTCGTCTTCCTCGGCAGCTGGAACGACTTCCTCTGGCCATTGATCATCCTGACAGACCAGTCAAACTACACCCTGCCGGTCGCGCTGGCCGCCATGTCGCGCGAGCATGTGCAGGACATTGAAATGATGATGGCCGGTTCGGTCATCACCGTCGCCCCCGTGCTGATCCTCTTTCTCGCGTTGCAGCGCTACTACATCCGGGGAATGCTGGCGGGCAGCGTCAAAGGCTGAGTAAGGAGTGCTCCGTATGCCCATGATCCGAAACGGCCTTCTGGCGATCACGGCCTGTCTTCTGGCTGCCATGCCCGCGCTCGCCCAGGACACCCGCGTGCTCGACGCCTTCGAGACCACCGGCGCCTGGGAAGCCGACGCCTCGACGGATGTGACGTCAACTATCCGCACCGTTCCGGGGCGGGAAGGGCAGGCGCTGCGCCTCGACTTCGATTTTAACGGCCGCGCGGGCTATGCCTTTGCCGCGCGTGAGATCGACCTCACCCTGCCCGACAACTACGAGATCAGCTTCTGGGTGCGCGGCGTCGGTCCGTCCAACACCTTCGAGGTCAAATTCACCGACGCAGAGAACGAGAACGTCTGGTGGCGCCAGATCACCCGCTATGACTTCCCCGACGACTGGACCCTGTTCACCATCAAGCGCCGTCAGGTCACCAAGGCCTGGGGCCCGGGCGAGGACCCCGTCCTGCGTGAGGCCGCGCGGATGGAGTTTGTCGTGGTCGCGGCCGAGGGCGGGTCCGGCCATATCGAGATCGACCAGCTGACCCTGCGCGAACTGCCGCCCGAGCCATCGGTGCCGCCGCGCCCGCTGGCCACCACGACCTCCGAACTGGCGGCCTTTCCGATCGCCAATGCCGTCGATGGCGATCCCTCGACCGTCTGGCGCAGCGAATACGGTGTGTCCCAGGGGGTGACCCTCGACCTCGGCTATGAGCGCGAGTTCGGTGGCCTGGTCCTGCACTGGGAAGACGGCGGGGAGGCTGATCGCTATAGCGTTTCAACCTCCAATGACGGTCTTGAATGGACCGAAATCGCCCGCGTGGAATACGGCGATGGCGGCACCGACTGGCTGCGCACACCCGAAGCCTCGGGGCGCTATCTTCAGTTCGACCTGATGGACGGCGAGCCGACCTATGGCCTGTCGGAAATCGAGATCCGGCCGCTGGCGTTCGGCGCCTCGCAGACCGCCTTTGTGACCGCCATCGCCGCGGAGTCCCGCAGGGGCCAGTATCCGCGCGGCTTCCACGGCGAACAGCCTTACTGGACCCTCGTTGGCGTCGATGGCGGCGGCGAAAGCGGCCTGATGGGCGAGGACGGCGCCATCGAGCTGCGCCGCGGCGGCCCGTCGATCGAGCCCTTCATCCTGGAAGACGGACGCCTGACCACCTGGGCCGACGTCAACATCACGCAAGGCCTGCGCGACGATGACCTGCCCATGCCCTGGGTCGAGTGGCAGGCCGACGGCCTGACGCTCAAGATCGAGGCCTTCGCCGACGGCACGCCCGAGAGCTCGCGACTGTTCGGTCGCTATCATCTGACCAACACCTCGGACCGAGCGCGTACCGTCACTCTGGCCCTGATGGCACGCCCCTATCAGGTCAACGGCCCCCGGCAGTTCCTTGCCGTCCCCGGCGGGGTCGGCCCCATCCTCCAGATCGACTGGACCGGCGGCGAGCTGGTGCTGAACGACGACATCCGCGTGCGTCCGCTGGTGATGCCCGATGCGGTTGCGGCATCCATCTTTGCGTCCGGCGCCGATCCCCATAGCCTGCTGACCCAACCCGACCGCCGCCAGCCGGTGGATGAGCGCCTGGTGGAATCCGACGACGGCCTGATGGCCGGAGCGCTGTTCTATGAAGTCACCCTCCAGCCCGGCGAAACCCGCCAGTTCGGCTGGATGCTGCCCATGGCCGGTGTCCCCGATCCGCTGCCGGTCACCGGCTCGGTCGAGGCTGCGCTGGATGCCGTCGAGAACCGCGTCGCCGCCGACTGGCGCGCGAAGATCGACCGCGTCGAGCTGATCCTGCCGCCCCAGGCCCAGGTGGTCGAGGATGTGCTGAAATCCTCGCTGGCCCACATCCTGATGTCGCGCCAGGGCCCGATCCTTCAGCCCGGCACCCGCTCCTACAACCGCTCCTGGATCCGCGACGGCGCCATGATCGCCGAGGGGCTGAACCGGCTGGGCCATGCCGACATCTCAGCCGACTATCTCCGCTGGTTCGCCCCCTATGTGTTCGACAACGGCAAGGTGCCGTGCTGCGTCGACGCGCGCGGTGCCGATCCGGTCCCCGAGAACGACAGCCACGGCGAGTTCGTCTTCCTCGCCGCCGAGGTCTATCGCTACACCGGCGACCGCGCCCTGCTGCGCGACGTCTGGCCCCAGGTCGAGGGCGCGATCGCCTATATGGATGAACTCCGCGCCGAGACTCGCACGGCCGAGTTCCAGACCCCCGACACCCGCCACCTCTACGGCCTGCTGCCCCCGACCATCAGCCACGAGGGCTATTCCGACAAACCGGCCTATTCCTACTGGGACGATTTCTGGGGTCTGGTCGGCTATCGCGACGCCGTCTTCATCGCCGATGTGCTGGGCGAGGACGCGGCCGAGGCCCGCTTCGCCGCCGGACGCGACCAGTTCAGCGCCGACATCTCCGCCGCCATCGTCGCCACGGCCGCCTATCACGACATCGACTGGATCGCGGGCGCGGCTGACAGGGGTGATTTCGACGCCACCTCGACCACCATTGGCCTGTCGCCCGGCGGCCTGATCGACGTCCTGCCGCAGGACCTGCTGCGCCGGACCTTCGACCTCTACTGGCTGAATTTCGAGGCGCGCCGCACCGGCGACTGGACTCCCCTGATGGCCGAGGACTGGGATCCCCGCCCCGACTGGCTCGACTACACCCCCTACGAACTGCGCGCGGTCGGCGCCTTCGTGCGCCTCGGCCAGCGCGACCGGGCCATCGCCGCCCTCGACTACTTCTTCGGCGACCTGCGGCCGCAGGCCTGGAACGGCTGGGCCGAGGTCGTCGGCCGTCACGAGCGCGAGCCTCGCTTCATCGGCGACATGCCCCACGCCTGGATCAGCTCTGACTATATCCGCTCGGCGCTGGATCTGTTCGTGCATGAGCGCGACCGCGACCACGCCCTGGTGCTGGCCGCCGGCATCCCGCTGGACTGGATCGAGACGGAGGAGGGGGTCGGCATCGCCAATCTGCGCACCGCCTACGGCCCCGTCAGCTGGCACCTGCGCCAGGACGGTCGCGGCTATGTGCTCGACCTCGCCACCACGGCCACGCCGCCCGGCGGCTTCGTCCTCGCCTGGCCTCCGGGCAGCGACGTCCGCACCGCCCGCATCGACGGTCGCCTCGTGGAGTGGTCCGGCGGCGAGCTGGTCCTGCCCCGCGGCACCCGCCGCGTGGAGCTGCGTTAGGGCATTCCCCCCTCCGCAAAGCGGGTTCATCACAGCGACCACGGCGTTCTCACAGAGGTCACAGCGGCGTCGAGCCCGCTGCCGCCGCTGTGATCGCCGTGCCCTCGTTGTGCCCGCTGTGATGAACCTCATTCTTCCTACCCCTCCGCTTCCCCGGCGAAGGCCGGGGCCCAAGGGGCGTGCAGGAAGGCTGACTTCATCGGTATTCGGAACCCAGCTGTCGGCCTCCGTTCAGTCGATCCTCTGGCCCCCGGCCTGCGCCGGGGAGACGGGTGCGTGTTGAGTTGAGGTCAGTAGATAGGATAGCCGCCCCCGAATTCCCCCGCCCTTTCAACGCCCCCACCGTTTCTCGCACCGTTCTTCCTGACGAGGTCCAGCGGTGTGCCACACTACTCCCGTCCCGTTGCACGGAGGGCTCGTAAGGCCTGCGACTTTGCGGCGGCGGGAGCGGATGGAGCGGGGTTGTAGGCGACGCTGTCCGGCTCTCTAGTCTCAGGGAGACTTCGTGAGCCGGGCGTAGGGCCCGCCTTCAACACTGGGTCGAGGGGGATACTCGATCGTCCGGGAGCCTTCGCAGGAAGGCCCCGCCCGCCGGGGGCGCTGCGGTAAGGCCCGAATACGGCCACCCGACGCAAGCTCCTGGAAAACCACCCGCGCGGAGCGTCTGTCTTCGTCGAAACGGTATTTCTTGTTCTCATCCGGGCGAAGGCCCGGCGCTCCGCCAGCCCTCCAACCCGCCGCAAACACGGACGGGAGCTTGCGCTCACCCGCGTTCCGCGACCTTGGCCCCATTCCACAGGGCGTCCATCTCCGTCAGGTCCGACTGATCGGGCGTGCGCCCATCCTTGGCCAGTTCGGTCTCAATGAAGGCGAACCGGCGCACGAATTTGGCATTGGATCCGCGCAGGGCATCCTCGGGCTCGACCCCCAGCTTACGGGCCAGATTGGCGACCACGAACAGCAGGTCGCCGACTTCATCCTTCATCCGCTCGCTCGACCCGGCGGCGATCTCGACCTTCAGCTCGGCGACCTCCTCGTCCAGCTTGGCGAACACTTCGGCGGTGCTGGGCCAGTCAAAGCCGACCCGCGCCGCCCGCTTGGTCAGCTTGGCCGCCCGGGCCAGCGCCGGCAGGCCGACGGGCACATCGTCCAGCACCCCGTGCTGGGCCTTGGCGCGCCGCTCGGCGGCCTTGATATCCTCCCAGCGGGCCTTTTGCGAGGCGGCATCGGCCCTGGCGGCCTCATTGCCGAACACATGCGGATGCCGCCGCTCCAGCTTGTCGGCGATCGCCCCGGCCACCGCGTCGAAATCGAACAGGCCCTGCTCCTCGGCCATCCGCGCATGGAACACGACCTGAAACAGCAGATCCCCAAGCTCGGACTTCAGTTCGTCAAAATCGCCTCGCTCGATCGCATCGGCGACCTCATAGGCCTCCTCCAGCGTATAGGGGGCGATGGTCGCAAAGGTCTGCTCCACATCCCACGGACAGCCGGTCACGGGGTCGCGCAGCCGGACCATGATGGCGCGCAGACGGTCGAGCGGGGCAGGGGGCGTGTCGGTCATGGGCCGGACCTAACCGGCTCCGTCCCGGGCCTCAAGCGCGGCGCGGATTTCGGCATGGCGCTTCTGGTCCAGCGGATAACGCCACAGAGCCCAGGCGCCGACCACCAGACACAGGGCGGGCAGGCCCGCGAACATGACCTGCAGCCAGATCAGCGCGGTCTCGCTGTTGGCTCCGCCCAGCGTCGGGTCAAAGCCGGTCAGTCTCAGCCCGGCAAAGGTCATCACCGACACGGCATAGCCCAGCTTGGAGGTCGCCGTCAGGATCGAGAACAACAGGCCCGTGCGGTCCTCGCCCTGCTCCAGCCGTACCTGATCGGCGACATCGGCCATCATGGCCCGCAGCAACAGATCGCCCGAGGCAAAGGCCAGACCGACCAGCGCCACCATCAATCCGGCGACCACCACCTCGGCCTTGCCCAGTCCCGCCGCCTCGGCCAGCGGCACCAGCACCGGTCCGGCAAAGGCGGCCAGCAACAGGGTCGCGGCGAAATAGACGCAGGCCAGGATCAGCGCACCGTGCTTGCCCATCCGCACCGCCAGCGCACTCCACACCGGCGCACCCGCCAGTCCGGCCACGAAATAGACCAGCAGCAGGATCGAGGTCTCGGCCCGCTCAAAGCCCTGCACCGCCTCGAAGAAGTAGAAGAACAGCGCCCCGACCACGCCCCGTGCAATCCCCAGCATCAGGTCAGCGGTCAGCAGCCTTTGCAGCACCGGCAGCTTGAACAGCGACAGATAGGCGAACCGTCCGCCCTTGTCGGGGCTGGGACCTGCCTTGGGCTCGGGGGTGAAGGCAAAGGTGATGGCCAGGGTCAGGGGCAGGGCGACGATGATGAACCACCCCTGCCAGCGCACGGCCGAGGCATAGTCGCCCAGACCCAGATTCTGCACGAGGGCCGGGATCAGCAGCACCACCAGCACGCCCACGATATTGGCGGTCTGCCACCAGCCATAGATGCGCGATCGCTGGTCATAGTCGCTGGTCAGGGTCGAGGCCCAGCTGACCTGCGACAACAGGCTGACCGAGAAGCCCAGCGACATGACAATCAGCCAGATCGCCAGATAGGCGCCGCCGGCTCCGGGGCTGACCATGAACAGCATGCCGACCGCCAGCATCAGCACCGGCGCGGCCATCCCCATCCACAGGCGATAGCGGCCAAAGCGGCTGTGCGTCCGGTCGATCACCATGCCCAGCGCCGGGTCGACGACAATGTCCGCCAGCCGGATGACCAGAAAGATCAGCCCCACCAGCGCCAGATCGACGCCCACATGGCTGGCGTAAAACTCGGGCAGGGTCACATAGACGGGCAGGCCCAGCGCGGCATAAGGCAGACAGGCGGCCGAAAAGGCGGCCAGCGTCCGGTTCGGCAGGCGTTTGGCGGGCGAGGGGGCAGACGTCATGAAGATCCGCTGGCTCAAGGCGCGACTCGACCGCGCCCCTCGTCATACCGCGAATCCGCGTGTCGCGAGTGTCCTCTTGCTCTCCGGCCCGGGGTCAGGCTTCCTCTCGCCATGACGCGGATCGTGACCCTTGTGGCTGTTCTCCTGATCGGACTGGGCGTGGCCCGCCCGGCCCAGGCCCAGGACGACTGCGGCGGGCCTCCCGGCTTTACCGGGATTGCGCTGGCCAACGGCTACTCCCTCGACTGGATGGTGTGGCGGCCGTTCGACCAGACCGAGCGCGGCTGGCTGGCCTATCTGCCGTTGATCTCGCGGGAACTCGGCACCGCCTGCGGCCCGGACACCCCCGGCTTTGCCGTGGCCCTCGCCGGTTTCCAGAAGCGCTATGGTCTCGTCGCCAACGGACTGTTCACCCGCGACACCTTCCAGGTCTTCAAGGGTCTGTGGCAGGAGCGCCGTCCGTTCGTCATGGCGCGCGTGGCCGACATCTGCCCGGAACCGCCGCCCCAGAGCGAGCTGGGCTATCTCGACCCGACCGAGGAGCACGCCGACCGTATGGTGCGCCTGCTCCAGTACGACGTGCTGAACGCCTATCGACTGATGGTCCGCGCCGCCCGCGCCGAAGTGCCCGAGATCGCCGACAACCCCGAACTGCTGCAGGTCTTCTCCAGCTATCGCGACCCGGAGGCCGATGCCGCCCGCTGTGCCCGCGAGGGCAACTGCGACGGCCTCAGGCGGGCGGTCTGCTCGCCTCACCGCACCGGCACGGCGATCGACATCTATGTCGGTCATCTGGCGGGGCACGGGGTCGACTCCACCCGCTGGGCCAACCGCCGCCACCAGACGCGCGGCCCGGCCTACCGCTGGCTGGTCGAGAATGCCCACCGCTTCGGCTTCGTCCCCTATGTCTATGAGCCCTGGCACTGGGAGTGGACCGGCCCGACCACCGAGGTGCTGAACTCGGAAAGGCTGGCGCCGCGACCGCACATCCCGCCGATGATGGTCAAATGATCCGGGCCCTCGCTCCGGGCGAGGTCGATCTGGCCCGGTCGGTCTTCGGTCCGGCGCTGCGGACCGACACCGTCCGCCTTCTCCGCCTGCCGCCCCTGCTCCGGCGCGCCTTCGTGCCGGGCGGGGTGGCAGGGCGCGAGTGGATCTGCTGGCCGACAGCCGTCTGGGCGGACGACCTGTCACAGGGACCGCTGAGGCGTCAGGCGACCCTGATCCACGAACTGGTCCACGTCTGGTAGGCCCAGCAGGGCGTCAACTTGCTGATCGCCAAGCTCAAGGCCGGCGACAACCCCGCCGCCTATGCCTACGACTGCGGCCCCCGGACAAACTGGGCCACCCTTAACATCGAGCAGCAGGCCTCGGTGATCGAGCACCGGTTTTTGCTGGCCCGCGGTGCAACCGTTCCCGGAGACGACGCCTTCTACAGACGGGTCTGCCCCTTCTGAAAAATGTGGTGAGCGACCCTTGATTGCACGCTGCCGTATCCTATTTCGACACTGTAACAGTTACATATTGTAAGGAGGCTTCTATGCCCAAGGTTCTCGTCCTCTATCACTCGACTTACGGACACGTGGAACGCATGGCCGAGGCCATCGCGGAAGGCGCCCGTGAGGTTGACGGCGCGGTCGTCGACATCAAGCGCGTGCCCGAACTGGTCCCCGAGGAACTGGCGAAGAAGAGCGGCTACAAGCTGGATCAGGCTGCGCCCATCGCCAAGGTGGAGGAGCTGGCCGACTATGACGCCATCCTGATCGGGGCAGGCACCCGCTATGGCACCGCCGCCTCCCAGATGCGGAACTTCCTCGACCAGACGGGCGGTCTCTGGGCCAAGGGCGCCCTGGTCGGCAAGGTCGGCGGCGCCTTCACCTCGACCGCCACCCAGCACGGCGGCAATGAGATGACCCTGATCGGCCTGATCCAGACGATCATGCACCACGGCATGCTGGTGGTGGGCCTGCCCTACACCTGGCAGGGTCAGATGCGCATGGACGAGATCACCGGCGGCTCACCCTATGGCGCGACGACCATCACCGGCGGTGACGGGTCGCGCATGCCCAGCGACAACGAACTGGAAGGCGCCCGCTTCCAGGGGCGACTGGCGGCCGAGACCGCGAAGAAACTGTTCGGCTGATCATGAGACGTCCGGCCATCTTCTTCGGCCATGGCTCGCCCATGAATGCCCTCGGCGGCCCGTTCGCCACAGAGTGGAAGCGGCTCGGCACGGCGCTGGGCAAGCCGAAGGGGGTGGTCATGGTGTCCGCCCACTGGGAGACCGCCGAACTCGCCGTCACCGGGGAAGCTCAACCCCGAACGATCCATGACTTCGGTGGCTTTCCGGCCGAACTGCACGCCATGCAGTACCCCGCGCCCGGCTCTCCCGAGCTTGCGGCGCGGGTTGCCGCCCTGACCGGTGCGACGCCGACGGATCAATGGGGACTGGATCATGGGACATGGTCCGTCCTGACCCATGTCTGGCCAGAGGCCGACGTCCCTGTGGTGCAGTTGTCGCTGGACCGCGGTCTGGATGCGCGCGGCCACTACGCGCTGGCCCGGGCGCTCACACCTCTGCAGGACGAGGATGTCGTGATCGCCGGGTCCGGTGACTTCGTGCACAATCTGCGCACCTGGAAACGCGAGGGCGGCGAACCCTACCCGTGGGCGACCAGCTTCAACGAGGCCGTCAAGGCTGCCTTGGTGTCGAGAGACCACGACCGCCTGATCAACTGGGTGGAGATGGCCGAGGACGCCACGATGAGTGTCCCGACCGAGGAACACTATCTGCCGCTGCTCTATGTGGCGGCGCAAACCCGAGCCGACGATCCGGTCGCCTTTTTCAACGACCGGATCGAGGGCGGATCTATCTCGATGACCGGAGTGCGGATCGGGTGATCAGGCCTTTTTGGCCAGAATGCCGTCGACGCTCAGCGCGCCCGGTCCGGCGAAAACGAGATACAGGAACACCCAGCAGTACAGCGCCGCCAGCTCGCCGCCGTTGACCATGGGGAACAGGCCGCCCGCCATGGCGTGAAACTGGAAATAGGCCACCGCCATCATGCCGGACATCAGGAAGGCCACGGGTCGGGTGAACAGGCCCAGCACGATCAGCGCACCGCCGACCAGTTCCAGCACCCCGCCGATGCCCATCTGGCTCATCAGCTGGAAGGGGCCCATGGCCTCGGCCGGGAAGGAGAAGATCTTCTGGGTCCCGTGCTGCATGAACATGAGACCGGTGATGATCCGAAGGCCCGCCAGGGCCGTAGGACGATGACGCTCAAGCGAATCGAACATGATGGAAGCCTCCCATGATTGGAGAGGGGAGACTGCAATGGCTACGGTTTCAGATCAATCGTCGTTCTAAGGACGGTCAGGCGGCTTCGGCCTCGGACTCGACCATGCGCTGGATGGCGACATAGTCGGTCTTGCCGGTGCCCAGAACCGGCACTTCCTTCACCTTGAGGATCCGCTTGGGCACGGCCAGATCCGGGGCCCCATGGCTGCGGGCCCATTCGGACAGGCGGCCCGACTCGGCATCCATGCGGTCGGTGACCAGCACCAGCTTCTCACCCTTGCGGCTATCGGGCACGGCGACCACGGCGTGGCGAGACTCCGGCCAGACCGCGCTGGCCAGACCCTCGACCGCCATCAGACTGATCATCTCGCCGCCGACCTTGGCGAACCGCTTTACGCGCCCAAGAATGCTGACATAGCCATCAGTGTCGATCTCGACGATGTCGCCGGTGTCGTGCCAGCCGTCCCGCAGGGGCTCCAGCCGGTCCGGGTCGTCGGACGAGATATAGCCCGCCATGACGTTCGGGCCGCGCAGGTAAAGGCGCCCGCCGGTCTCGATCCCGGCGACAGGATCCACCCGCCATTCCATGTCCGGCAGCATCTGACCGACCGTGCCCGGACGGTTCCGGTCCGGGTGGTTGACCGCGACGACCGGTGCCGCCTCGGTCGCCCCATAGCCTTCCAGCAGCTTCAGGCCGCCGAACCGCGTGTTGAACAGGTGGTGGGTCTCGTCCCGGACCCGTTCCGCGCCGGCCACCACGAACTGCAGCGTCGCGAAATCATCCGGACCAGCGACCCGCGCATACTGGTTCAGGAAGGTGTCGGTGGCGAACAGGATCGACGCCTTCACCTGCGGCAGAAGCTCGACGATCTGTTTGGCATGCAGGGGCGAAGGATACTGGAATGCCTTCATCCCCGTCAGCAGCGGCAGCAGCACGCCGCCCGTCAGACCGAAACAGTGGAAGGTCGGCAGGGGATTGAACATCACCCAGTCGGGATCGAGGTCGATGTGGGTGGCCACCTGACGCACGTTCGAGACCAGGTTCGACTGGCTGAGCATCACCCCCTTGGGGCTGCCGAAACTGCCCGAGGTGAACAGGATCACGCCCGGATCCGACGGCTGGGTCTCCACGCGGAACTGCTTGGGAAAAAAGCCGGCCATCAGGCCGAACAGCTTGTCGGGCAGGCCGATGGTCTTGCGGATGTCGTCCAGCCAGATGATCTCGGCGACCTCTGCCAGGCTCTCGGTCAGTGCCTCCAGCTTGGCCTGGGTGACAAAGCGCTTGGCCGACAGGATGCGATTGACGCCCGAGGCCTTGATCGCGGCCTTCAAATTCATCTCGCCGGAAGTGAAGTTCAGCATCACCGGCACGCGGCCCATGGCGTGCAGGCCATAGAAGGTGACCACCACGCCCGAGCTGGACGGCAGCAGGATGGCGACCCGCTCGCCCGGCTCGGTCATGGCAGCGATCTTTCGACCCAGCACCATCGCCGCCCGGATCAGCCCGGTATAGGTCAACGGGTTCCGGTCCAGGTCCTCAAGGATCGGCTTGTCACCATATGTGTCGCGAGCCGCGACGAGGGCGTCAAAGATGGTTTCCTGAACGGCCCTGGCGTGCATGTCTGACGACAAACGATACCTCCCTGTGAGGGGTCTTGGCGCCCCTCCTTGATGTCTGGGGCCAAACTAGAGACCCGAACGGCCCTTGAAAAGATAAGTTACACGGCGTGAGGACACGCCAATGGCCGTTGCGGCTTGCCATCCGGGTGCTGAAGGCCGACATAGCGGCTCTTGAGCCCTTACGCCGCCGCCGAAGCCCTGACGCCATGGTCACCCTGATCGACACCCTGCAACGGTCGCCCGCCGAACTGCGCCACCCGGAAAAGCGCAACCGGCCGGAAAGCCCTGTGCTGAAAAAGCCTGACTGGCTGCGGGTCAAGGCCCCCGGGTCGGGCCAGTACAATGCCACCCGGGCCATCGTGAAGGACAAGGGCCTCGTCACCGTCTGCGAGGAGGCGGCCTGCCCCAACATCGGCGAGTGCTGGAGCCAGAAGCACGCCACCCTGATGATCATGGGCGACACCTGCACCCGCGCCTGCGCCTTCTGTAACGTCAAGACGGGCCTGCCCCAACCGCTCGACCCCGAAGAGCCGGCCAAGGTCGGGCTGGCCGTGGCCCAGCTGGGCCTGAACCACGTCGTCATCACCTCGGTGGACCGGGACGACGTCTCCGACGGTGGCGCGGCTCATTTCGCCGAGGTCGTGCGCCAGATCCGCATCCAGGCGCCGAACACGACCATCGAGATCCTGACGCCCGACTTTCTGCGCAAGGACGGCGCGGCCGAGGTGATGATCGACGCGAAGCCCGACGTCTTCAACCACAACCTTGAAACCGTCCCGCGCCTGTATCTGAAGATCCGGCCCGGGGCCCGCTACTTCCACTCCCTGCGCCTGCTGCAGCAGGTCAAGGAACGCGACCCCAACCAGTTCACCAAGTCCGGCATCATGGTCGGCCTGGGTGAGACCAAGGAAGAGGTCATGCAGGTCATGGACGACATGCGCTCGGCCGGCGTCGACTTCATCACCATCGGCCAGTACCTGCAGCCGACCCGCAAGCACGCGGCCATCGACCGGTTCGTCACCCCGGACGAGTTCAAATCCTATGAGGCCATCGCCCGTGCCAAGGGTTTCCTCATGGTGTCGTCCTCGCCCCTGACCCGCAGCTCGCACCACGCCGGCGACGACTTCGCCCGGCTCAAGGCGGCGCGACTGGCCCAGACCGGACGCTGAGCCTCGCTTGGCCGTCCACACCCTGACCCGAGTTCTGCCCTATGCGCCGGACCAGCTGGCCGCGCTGGTCGCTGACGTGCGTGCCTATCCGGACTTTGTGCCCTGGGTCACCTCCATGCGCGTCTGGAACGCGCGTGAGGAAGCCCCCGGTGTCAGCCTGCTGGATGCCGAGGCGGGTGTCGGTTTCGCCTTTCTGAAAGAGCGGTTCTCCACCTGGGTCCGGCATGACGTCAATCAGTCGAAGGTCGAGGTCGGGCTGATCCGGGGGCCGTTCAAACATCTGAAGAACCGCTGGGCCTTCTTCCAGCATCCTGAGGGCGCGCGGCTGGAGTTCATGATCGACTTCGCCTTCCGGTCGCCGATCCTCGACGCCATGCTGAAGGCCAACTTCGACCGCGCGGTCGAATCCCTGATCCGCCGGTTCGAGGCTGAGGCCGCGCGCCGCTACGGGGCGTCATGACCTTCGACTTCGACGCCACGGTCGTGGGGGCAGGGGCCGTGGGTCTGGCCTGCGGTCGGGCGCTGTCGAAGCGCGGTCTGACGGTTCTGGTGCTCGACAAAGAAGGCCACATCGGCCAGGGCGTGTCCTCGCGCAATTCCGAGGTCATCCACGGCGGCCTCTACTATCCGACCGGATCGCTGAAGGCGCGCGCCTGCGTCGAGGGGCGGCGCCGGCTCTATGCCTTTCTGGAGAGCCGCAAGGTCGATCACTGGAAATGCGGCAAGCTGGTCGTGGCCACCGATGAGACCGAGGTCGCCCGCATCGAAGCCATTTTCCGGCAAGCGACCACCAATGGCGTCGAGGGGCTGGAACATCTCACAGGCGCCGAGGCCCGGGCGCTCGAGCCCGCCCTCAATGCCCATGCTGCCATCCTGTCGCCCGAGAGCGGGGTGTTCGACAGCCACGGCTATATGCTGGCGCTGCAGGGCGAGATCGAGGACGCAGGCGGGTCGGTCGTCATCTCGGCACCGCTCGAGGGGGCCGAGCCGCTTTCCGGCGGCGGCTTCTCGATCCGAGTCGGCGGGGAGGGAGCCATGACGGTCACCAGCCGCCTTCTGGTCACCGCACCCGGACTGTCAGCCCAGGCCGTCGCCCGGTCGATCGAGAGCTATCCCGCCGACGAGATTCCCGCAGGCCATTTCGGCAAGGGCGTCTATTTCCGCCTGACCGGTCCGGCCCCTTTCAACCGCCTGATCTATCCGCCGCCCATCGCAGGGGCCCTGGGCACCCATTACCGCAAGGATCTGGGTGGGCAGGGGGTGTTCGGTCCGGACCTCGCCTTCGTCGAGACCGAGGACTACGCCGTCGATCCGGACAAGCGCGACGTGTTTGCTCATTACATCCGTCGCTTCTGGCCCGGTGTTGAGGCCGAACGTCTGGTCCCGGACTATGCCGGGATCCGGCCCAAACTGCATGGGGCCGGCGAGGATCAGCCTGACTTCCAGCTCCATGGGTCCGAGGTCCATGGCCTCGACGGTCTGATGGCCCTGTTCGGCATCGAGAGCCCCGGCCTGACCAGCTCGCTCGCCCTCGGCGAAATCGTCGCGGATCGGCTGGATGTCTGAGTTCCGCCCTGCCACACCCGACGACCTTGAGGCGCTGGACGCTCTGGTGCACGCCGCCTATCGCGGCGACAGCGCCCGTCGCGGCTGGACCCATGAGGCCGACCTTCTGGACGGCAGCCGCATCGACCGTGACTCCCTTCGCTCTGCCATCACCACGACCGGTCAGGTCGTGCTGGTCGCCACGGATGGCGCGGCCCTGACCGGCTGCGTCCACGTCACCGATCGCGGCGCGGAGCTGGCCTACCTCGGTATGCTGACCGTGGATCCCGCGCTGCAAGACAGGGGGCTGGGCCGTCGTCTGATTGCCGCAGCTGAAGCGCACGCGTTCCGGCATTTCCACACCCGCCGGATGGAGATGACCGTCATCGTCCACCGGCACGAACTGATCGAATGGTATCAGCGGCGCGGCTACCGCCTGACGAGCGAGACTCGCCCGTTTCCCGCGACCGACCCCCGGTTTGGTTTACCGAAACGCGACGACCTGGCCTTCACCGTGCTTGAAAAGCCGCTGGACCGGATCGTTACGGACCGGCTGGTGCTGCGACCGGCCCGACCCGACGACCTCGACGCCCTGCACGCCGTCTTCACCCGGCCCGAGGCCATGACATGGTGGTCGTCACCGCCGCATGAGACCCTCGACCAGACCCGTGCCTGGTTGGACAGCATGATCGCCCGGCAGCACTCCGGCCTCGACTTCCTGATCGAACGCGACGGTCAGGTGATCGGCAAGGCCGGTTTCTTTGCTGCGCCGGACATCGGCTACATCCTGCACCCCGACCACTGGGGGCAGGGGCTGGCCCGTGAGGCCGTGGTCGCAGTCCTGAACCGCCTGTTCGCCGTGACCGACCACGCGGAGGCCACGGCCGACGTCGATCCCGACAATGCCGCATCGATTCGCCTGCTGGAAAGTCTTGGATTTCGCCGCACCGGCTTTGCCGAGCGGACCTGGAATGTCGGGGGCGAGTGGAAGAACAGCTATTTCTACGCCGTTTCGCGCGAGGAATGGCTGGGGCGCACAGACGCTTGAACTCCGGCGCGGGTTGAGGCATAAGCCGCCCTCCGCTGGCGGCTCTTCTGGGCCGCCGCAATTGTTTTCGCGCCCCAACGGGTGCCTCTAACCGAGATTGAGACGGAAATGGCCGTTCCGAAGCGCAAAGTATCCCCCTCGCGTCGCAATATGCGCCGCGCCCACGACTCGCTGGGCTCGAACCCGCATGTCGAGGACAAGGACACCGGTGAGCTGCGCCGCTCGCACCACATCGACCTGAAGACCGGCACCTATCGCGGCCGCCAGGTCCTGACGCCCAAGGAAGACTAGGTCCGTCCCTTCAGCGACACTTGGCTGTCTGCACATTTCAACGCCGTCCGGGGCACCCGGGCGGCGTTTTGTGCGTTACGCTGCCGACGAGGGAGAGTCTTCACATGAACCGCAATCTGAAACTGATGTTCGGCACCGTAGGCATAGTAGCCTTGCTGGCCGCCTGCAGTCCTGAAACAGAAGCCCCGACCGAGCCGGTACCGCCGCCCGCGGCAACGGATCCCACGGCCGCTGCCACGACGGGTGTCAATCTGACCGGAGAGGGCTGGGAGTCCCTGCGGATCGGCATGACTCGCGCCGAGATTGTTGAGGCCCTTGGCGAAGACGCCAATCCCGACGCCGTGGGCGGGCCCGACCCCGAAAGCTGCGACCAGTTCCGTCCCGAGCGGGCGCCCGACGCCATGCTTCTGATGGTCCAGAACGACCGCCTGACCCGGATTTCGCTGGGTGATGAGTCCGCCATCATGACCGACAAGGGCCTCCGCGTCGGTGACACCGCCGAGCGCGTCAAGGCCGTCTACGGGGACCAGGCGCAGGTTACCCCCCACAAATACCAGGACGCGCCCGCTGAATATGTCACCGTCTGGAGCCGCGGCGGGGGCGAGGGCTATGTCGAGGACGAGACTGCCCGTGGCATCGTCTACGAGATCGGCTCCGACGGCACGGTCATGGCCATCCATGCGGGCGGTCCCTCGATCCAGTACGTCGAAGGCTGTCTCTGATCGCGTCCGCCTGATTGGCGTTTGGCCGGGGCTGCGCTACACCCGCGCGACCTGATAATTCGCAGCCCCGAGCCGAGCCCCATGACCGACATCGCCGACATCACCGCCCGCCAGATTCTGGACAGCCGGGGCAATCCCACGGTCGAGGTCGATGTGACGCTGGAAGATGGCGCTTTCGGGCGTGCGGCTGTACCGTCGGGAGCCTCCACCGGCGCCCATGAAGCGGTCGAGCTGCGCGACGGCGACAAGTCGCTGTGGGGCGGCAAGGGCGTGATGAAGGCGGTCGATGCCGTCAACGGCGAGATCTTCGACGCCCTCAGCGGTCTGGATGCCGAAGACCAGCGCCGCATCGACGAAACCCTGATCGGCCTGGACGGCACCGCCAACAAGAGCCGTCTGGGCGCCAACGCCATCCTCGGCGTCAGCCTGGCCAGCGCCAAGGCCAGCGCCATGTCGGCGGGCCTGCCGCTGCACCGCTATGTCGGGGGCGTCACCGCCCGCATCCTGCCGACGCCCATGATGAACATCATCAACGGCGGCGCCCATGCCGATAATCCGATCGACATTCAGGAATTCATGATCCTGCCCACCGGGGCCGAGAGCTTCTCGGAAGCCCTGCGTATGGGCGCGGAAATCTTCCACGCGCTCAAGAAGGCGCTGAAGGATGCGGGCCACAACACCAACGTCGGCGATGAGGGCGGCTTTGCCCCGAACCTGGCCTCGGCCGAGGCCGCGCTGGAGTTCATCACAAAGGCGGGGCAGGCGGCCGGCTATCTGGCGGGCGAGGACTTCCACCTGGGTCTCGATGTGGCGTCGACCGAATTCTACAAGGACGGCAAGTACCGCCTTGAAGGCGAAGGCAAGACGCTCGAATCGGATGGCATGGTCGCCTATCTGGCCGACCTGTGTGAGCGCTTCCCGATTGTCTCGATCGAGGACGGCTGCGCCGAGGATGATTTCGACGGCTGGAAACTGCTGACCGACCGTCTGGGCGACAAGATCCAGCTGGTCGGCGACGATCTGTTCGTGACCAATCCCGTGCGTCTGGCCGCCGGCATCGGCGAGGGCCTGGCCAACTCAATCCTGATCAAGGTCAATCAGATCGGCACACTTTCCGAGACTCTGGATGCGGTCGATATGGCCCATCGTGCGGGCTACACCGCCGTGATGAGCCACCGTTCGGGCGAGACCGAGGACTCGACCATCGCCGATCTGGCGGTGGCCACCAACTGCGGACAGATCAAGACGGGCTCGCTGGCCCGCTCGGACCGCACGGCCAAATACAATCAGCTGCTTCGCATCGAGGAGATGCTGGGCGACCAGGGCCTCTATTTCGGCGACGGCATGCTGCTGAAATAGACGGAACAACCGCCATTTCGTGCTGAAATCTTACGGCCAAGCTACGGTTCGTTAGGCATTTTCGTGCAGGCATCGAGAACGATAGTTCACGCTCAGAAGGAGCGTTCTCAGTGCCTGAATGGATGAAGCCCTACGTCCTGTCTGCCTTGCTTGTCTTGAGCGTCCTCTATCTGGGGGTGCAGGCCCTGACGGGGCAGTACGGCCTGTTGACCGGTGATGAACGCGCCGCGGCCCTGGCCAAACGCGAAGCCACCTACCTGCGGCTGACCGAGGAGCGCCAGGACCTGGAACTCCGCGTTCGCTATCTCCAGACCGACCACCTGTCGCGCGACCTGCTGGAAGAGCGTGCGCGGGTGCTGCTGGGCTATGCCGACCCGGCCGACCATGTGATCCGGGTCAGCCTCGCGACACCCGTGGCCACACAGGCCGCCCCCAGCCTCTAAACTAATGTTACAGCCCGGACGGGCCGCTTTGCGTTTTCGGAACGAAGGCTGCTAAAGCCGCTTTCGTAATGACAGGCGCGCGCATGGGCGACGGGCCGCAACGCCGGGAGGCCCGGATGGCGAAAGCCGCCGCACAGAAATCCACGTCCGCCAAACGGTCCAACGGCCCCGCCGCGACCAAGGAAGACCTGCTGCGTTACTACCGCGAGATGGTGCTGATCCGCCGGTTCGAGGAGCGCGCGGGCCAGCTGTACGGCATGGGCCTGATCGGCGGCTTCTGTCACCTGTACATCGGCCAGGAAGCCGTGGCCGTGGGCGTCCAGGAAAGCGTCAAACAGGGCCACGACAAGATCATCACCGGTTACCGCGACCACGGCCACATGCTGTGCGCCGGCATGGACCCGAAAGAGGTCATGGCCGAGCTGACCGGCCGTATCGGCGGCTCGTCCAAGGGCAAGGGCGGCTCGATGCACATGTTCGACGTGCCGACCGGCTTCTATGGCGGCCACGGCATCGTCGGCGCCCAGGTGGCGCTCGGCACCGGTCTGGCCTTCGCCGGACGCTATCGCGGTGATGACTCGGTCGCCTTCGTCTATTTCGGCGACGGCGCGGCCAACCAGGGCCAAGTCTACGAAAGCTTCAACATGGCCCAGCTATGGAAGCTGCCGGCCATCTACATCATCGAGAACAACCAGTACGCCATGGGCACGAGCATCGAGCGGTCGTCCTCGACGACCCAGCTCAGCGAGCGCGGCGCCAGCTTCGGCATTCCGGGCGAACAGGTCGACGGCATGGACGTCATCGCTGTGCGCGACGCCGTGGCCAAGGCGGTCAAGCGCGCCCGCGAAGGCGGCGGCCCCTTCATCCTCGAGATGAAGACCTATCGCTATCGCGGCCACTCCATGAGCGATCCGGCCAAATACCGGGCCAAGGAAGAGGTCGACGAAATGAAGACCACTCGCGACCCGATCGAGCATGTGAAAAAACTGTTGTCCGAGGCCAAGGCCACCGAGGACGAGATCAAGGCCATCGACGCCGAGATCAAGGGTATCGTCGCCGAGGCTGTCCAGTTCGCCCAGGAAAGTCCCGAACCGGACCCCTCCGAGCTCTATACTGACGTCTACGTGGAGGCTTAGGTGTTAGATCGCCTGTTCTCGGTGCTGCCGAAGTCCGCCCAACGGTCGCTGACGGCTTGGGCGTGTGGTGTTGAACACAAGTCAAACGACCTCGACGACATGCGCAATTTCGACGCGCAGGGACCATTCGCATATATCGGCGGCGAGCTGGTTCATCGTGATCGAGGCTACGCCAGCTTCCTGGTGGAAATTGGTCATCGATCGGCAAGGTGGGGAGTGACCATTGACGCTATCCGCCTGGCAGACCCTCAGTGGAAGGATCTGTTCACGTCGTTGGTAGCGCTGAGAAATGACGCGTTGGAGGCTGGTCGCAGACTCCTGGAGCAACACGCATTTGAGAAGGACGGCAGCTTGCTGATCCGTGATCTGAAGGTTCAAGCATGACCGACATTCTGATGCCGGCGCTGTCCCCCACGATGGAAGAGGGCACGCTGACCAAATGGCACATCAAGGCGGGGGACACGGTCTCCGCCGGGGATGTGATCGCCGAGATCGAGACCGACAAGGCAACCATGGAGGTCGAGGCCGTCGATGAGGGCGAAGTGCTGGAAATCCTCGTGGCCGAGGGCTCCGAGGGCGTGAAGGTCAATACGCCCATCGCCCGTCTGGCCGGTGAGGACGGCGCCGCCGCGCCTGCGCCTGAAGCTCCCAAGGCCCATGCCAAAGCCGAGGAGGCGCCTGAGTCTGAAGGCGCCCCTGCCGATGCGCCGGTCAAGCCGAAAACCGAGCTGAAAGATCCGGAAATCCCGGCCGATGCCAAGCTGGTCAAGACCACCATCCGCGACGCCCTGCGCGACGCCATGGCCGAGGAGATGCGCCGCGACGAGAGCGTCTTCCTGATCGGCGAAGAGGTCGCCCAGTATCAGGGCGCCTACAAGGTCAGCCGCGAATTGCTGCAGGAGTTCGGCGACAAGCGCGTCGTCGACACCCCGATCACCGAGCACGGCTTTGCCGGTCTGGGCGTCGGTGCCGCCATGGCGGGGCTGAAGCCGATCGTCGAGTTCATGACCTTCAACTTCGCCATGCAGGCCATCGACCACATCATCAATTCGGCGGCCAAGACCCTCTATATGTCGGGCGGCCAGATCCGTGCGCCCATCGTGTTCCGCGGGCCCAACGGCGCCGCCAGCCGCGTCGGCGCCCAGCACAGCCAGGACTATTCCGCCTGGTACGCCCAGGTGCCCGGCCTGAAGGTCATCGCCCCCTATGATGCGGCCGATGCCAAGGGCCTGCTGAAGGCGGCTATCCGCGATCCGAATCCGGTCGTCTTCCTCGAGCACGAGATGATGTACGGCATCGAGTTCGACGTTCCGGAGGTCGACGACTACGTTCTGCCGATCGGCAAGGCCAAGGTCCGCCGCGAAGGCACCGATGTCACCATCACCGCACACAGCCGTATGGTCGGCTTTGCCCTGCAGGCCGCTGAAAAGCTGGCCGAAGAAGGCATCGACTGCGAAGTCATCGACCTGCGCACCCTGCGCCCGCTGGACCACGAAACCATCGTCGAGAGCGTGAAGAAGACCAACCGGCTGGTCTCGGCCGAGGAAGGCTGGGGGCCCATGGGCGTCGGCGCCGAGGTCGTGGCCCGGGTGATCGAGCACGCCTTTGACTATCTGGACGCCCCGCCACTGCGCGTGCATCAGGAAGATGTGCCGCTGCCCTATGCCGCCAATCTGGAGGCCCTGTCGCTTCCGGGCGTCGACAAGATCATCAAGGCTGTGAAGGCGGTGACCGCATGACCCAGGAACCGTCCGAATACCAGCTGACGACGCCGGAAAGCGTCGCGTCCGACCCCAATGCCATCGAGCTGACCCGCATGTGGTGGTCGAAGGGCGAGCCGGTCATGTCGATCAAGCCGGCCTTCAGCGACCCGCGCCAGTACGGCCACATGCTGGCGCTCGCGGCCAAGCACATGGCCCACGGCTATGCGGTGCGTCACGGCCACGACGAGCGCAAGGCCTATAACGCCATCCTCGAAGGCTTCTCGGAAGTCCTGAAGCGCAATGACGTCCAGACCCTCGTCGAGAAGGAGTGAGCGCCGCATGACCGACATTCTGATGCCCGCCCTGTCCCCGACGATGGAAGAGGGCGTTCTGGCCAAATGGCACGTCAAGGTCGGCGACACCGTCTCGGCCGGAGACGTCATCGCCGAGATCGAGACCGACAAGGCGACCATGGAGGTCGAGGCCGTCGATGAGGGCGAAGTGCTCGAAATCCTGGTCGAGGCCGGGACCGAGGGTGTGAAGGTCAACACCCCCATCGCCCGTCTGGCCGGCGACGACGCCGCCCCCGCGCCGAAGAAGCCTGAGCCTGCGAAGGACGAGGCCAAGGCTGGGCCGAAGCCTGAACCTGCGGCAGAAAAGGCGGAGGCCACCAAGGCGCCGCCCGCACCGGCCAAGGACGGTGAACGCATCTTCGCTTCGCCCCTCGCCCGCCGCTTGGCGAAAGACGCCGGCCTGGATCTGAAGACCCTCAAGGGCACCGGTCCGCACGGCCGTATCGTCAAGGCGGACGTCGAATCCGCCGGCAAGGGCGGCACGGCCAAGAGCGCCACTGCCGCCGCCACCGCCGGCGAACCCCGCAAGGTCCAGTCCCTGGCCCAGATGGGCATCCCCGACGGCAGCTACGACCTCATCCCGCTGGACGGCATGCGCAAGGCCATCGCCCGCCGCCTGACCGACAGCTTCCGCGACGTGCCGCATTTCCCGCTGACCATCGACTGCGAGATCGACGGACTGCTGGCCGCCCGCGCCCAGGTTAACGCTCTGTTGGAGCCGCAGGGCATCAAGGTCTCGGTCAACGACTTCATCATGAAGGCGGTGGCCATGGCCCTGAAGGCCGTGCCGGAAGCCAATGCCAGCTATTCGCCCGAAGGCATCGCCATGCACCATCATGCCGATGTCGCCATGGCGGTGGCGATCGACGGCGGCCTGATCACGCCGATCATTCGTGCGGCCGAGACCAAGTCGCTGGCCGAAATCGCCACCGAGTCCAAGGACCTGGCCAAGCGCGCGCGCGACCGCAAGCTGAAGCCAGAGGAGTTCCAGGGCGGCACCGTCTCGGTCTCGAACCTCGGCATGTTCGGCATCAAGTCCTTCGCCTCGATCCTCAACGAGCCGCAAGGTGCGATCATGAGTGTCGGGGCAGGGGAGAAGCGCCCCGTCGTGCGCGGCGACAGCCTGGCGGTCGCCACCGTCATGACCGTCACCCTGACCTGCGATCACCGCGTGGTTGACGGGGCCATCGGCGCCCGCTTCCTGCAGGCCTTCAAGCCGATGATCGAAAACCCCGTGACGATGCTGGCGTAAGGACGACACTGTGGCTGATACCTTCGATCTCATCGTCATCGGCTCGGGCCCGGGCGGCTATGTGGCGGCCATTCGCGCAAGCCAGCTGGGCCAGAAGGTCGCCATCGTCGAGCGCGAGAACCTGGGCGGCATCTGCCTGAACTGGGGCTGTATCCCGACCAAGGCGCTGCTCAAGTCGGGCGAAAAGTACGAGAGCCTGAGCCACCTCAAGGACTATGGCCTCAGCGCCGACAAGGTCGGGTTCGACTTCGACGCCATCATCCAGCGGTCGCGGAACGTCGCGAAACAGCTGAACAGCGGCGTCGGTTTCCTGATGAAAAAGAACAAGATCGAGGTCATCGAGGGCACGGCAAAGCTGGAAAAGGGCAAGACAGCGCCCAAGGTCGTCATCGACCTCAACGCGGGCGGCAGCCGCACGGTCGAGGCGAAAGCCGTCATGCTGGCCGTCGGGGCCCGGGCCAAGGCCATTCCCCAGATCGGGCTGGAAGCCGACGGTGACCGCATCTGGGCCTATCGTGAGGCCATGGCGCCGAAATTCATGCCCAAATCCATCGTCGTGATCGGTTCGGGCGCCATCGGCATCGAGTTCGGCAGCTTCTATCGGGCGCTCGGCGCCGAGGTCACGGTCGTCGAGGCCATCGACCGCATCATGCCGGTCGAGGACATCGAGGTGTCCAAGGCTGCGCAAAAGGCGTTCGAAAAGCGCGGCATGAAATTCCGCGTCGGATGCACGGTCAATTCGGTGAAAAAATCGACCAAGGGAGTCGCCGTTTCGATCAAATCGGCCAAAGGGGACGAAACGCTCGAGGCCGAGGTCTGCATCTCGGCGGTCGGCATCACCGCCAATACCGACGGCATCGGTCTGGAGGCGCTGGGCGTCAACATGGACCGGGGCCACATCACCATCGACGGTCATTGCCAGACCAATGTGAAGGGCCTCTACGCCATCGGCGACTGCGCCGGCGCCCCCTGGCTGGCGCACAAGGCCTCGCACGAAGGCATCCACGCCGCTGAGCATATCGCCGGGTTCAAAACCCCGAACGTCCATTCCCCCATCGCCGGCTGCACCTATGCCCAGCCCCAGGTCGCCTCGGTCGGCGTGACGGAGCAGGGTGCCAAGGAGGCGGGCCGCGAGGTCAAGATCGGCCGCTTCCCCTTCAAGGTGAACGGCAAGGCCATCGCCTCGGGCGAGACCGAGGGCTTCGTCAAGACCATCTTCGACGCGAAGACCGGCGCCCTGATCGGGGCCCATATGATCGGCGCAGAGGTGACCGAGATGATCCAGGGCTATGTCACCGCCATCACGCTTGAGGCGACCGAGGAAGACATCCACGGCATCATCTATCCGCACCCGACCCTGTCCGAAGCCATGCACGAGGCCGCGCTGGATGCTTACGGCCGGGTGATCCACATCTAGGATCACGCGCCGCCGCGGCTGAACATGAGCGATTTGTAAGGTTGGGGCAGGGGCCTTTGTCCTTGCGTGTCCGGCCGTTGCGGACCTAGTCTGCCCCGCGTCTGAAACGGGTAAGGGTTCGCGTCTTGTTGCATTATCTGGGCATTGCCCTTGCCGGTCTGATTATCGGCCAGGACCCGGTCGTTCAGGACCCGGCAGCAGCCCCGATCGTCAACCCGGGCGCGCCCGGCGCGGCTTCGCGCCAGATCACGGCTGCCGAGGCCGTCGACCTCAGCCGCACCACCTACACCGACGAAGACGTGCGCTTCATGCAGCACATGATCGTCCACCACGGTCAGGCCGTGGAGATGGTCGAACTGCTGCAGACCCGGGCCAGTTCGCCCGCCGTTCGGGCCATCGGCCGCCGCATCGCCCTCAGCCAGGAAGCCGAGATCGACCTGATGCAGAACTGGCTGCTGTCGCGTGGCCTGCCGCTGGAAGCCGCAGACCTGCACGCCGGTCACGGGCCCGCAGCGCCGGCCTCACCGTCCCATGATGCGCACGCGGGGCACGACGCCCACGCCGGCCATGGCGATCACGGCGCGGCCCCGGTCGATCCCGACACCGTCCCGATCATGCCGGGCATGCTGTCGCCCGCCCAGATGCGCGCCCTTGCCGCAGCCGAAGGCCCCGAGTTCGATCGCCTGTTCCTTGAAGGCATGATCCAGCACCATCAGGGTGCCCTCGACATGGTCGACGAGCTGCTGTCCTATTCCGACTCCGGCAATGACCCGATGCTCTCGGACTTCGCCTCATCCGTCGTGGCCGACCAGTCGGCCGAAATCCTGCGTATGCAATCCCTTCTGTCTGAACTCTGACCCTGAGGAGCGGCCATGTTTGTTCGCAAAGCCCTGTATTCATCCGTCGCCGCCATGGCCGTCCTGCTCGGGGCCAGCGTCGCCTCGGCCCAGGTCCAGACCATTCCGTCCGACGAACGCACCGAGCTCGCACCGGGCATCTATGACGCAGCCGAGGCCAGCTCGGGCCTCGCGCTGGAGCACACGCTGGCCCCGCCTCCCGGCTTCTTCGATCCGGACGCCATCTTCGCGCCGCCGACCACGCGGGAAGAGGCCGCAGCTTACCGCGCCAACCCGCCGCGCTACAGCCCTCTGGCCCTGGCCAACAGCGACATGGCCGTGTCGGACGGCAAGCTGTTCGTCGGTAACTTCAACGGCTTCAACATCTATGACATCAGCGGGGGAGGGGAGCCTCAACTGCTGACCTCGGTCGTCTGCCCGGGCGGGCAGGGCGATGTGTCGGTTCACGGCAATCTGCTGTTCATGTCGGTCGAGCAGAACAACGGCCGGATCGATTGCGGCGCATCGGGTGCCGACGGCGCTGTGAACCCTGAGCGCTTCCGCGGTGTGCGGATCTTCGACATCAGCAACATCAGGGCCCCGCAGCAGGTCGCGGCCGTCCAGACCTGCCGCGGATCGCACACCCATACCCTGGTGCCGAACCCGGCCGACTCGAACATTCTCTATGTCTACAACTCGGCCACCTCGGGCGTCCGCCGCAGTGACGAACTGTCGATCTGTTCGGACGGCGAGCCCGGTACCAACCCCGACACGGCCCTGTATTCCATCGACGTGATCGAAGTGCCGCTGGATCGCCCGCAGGACGCCGCCATTGTTAACCGCCCGCGCATCTTCGAGGATCGCGAGACGGGCGCCGTGGCCGGTCTCTGGATGGGCGGTCGCGCCGGCGTCGCCAGCCAGGCCACGGCCCGCACCAACCACTGCCACGACATCACCGTCTTCCCGGAAATCGGCCAGGCCGCCGGGGCCTGCTCGGGCAACGGCATCCTGCTGGACATCTCGGACCCGAAGAATCCGCAGCGCATCTCGGAAATCTTCGACGCTGACATGGCCTACTGGCACTCGGCGACCTTCGACAACACCGGCTCCAAGGTCGTCTTCACGGATGAGTGGGGCGGCGGCACCTCGCCGCGCTGCACGGCCGATGCGCCCGGCAACTGGGGTGCCAACCTGGTCGCCACCATCACCAATGGCGAGCTGCGCGGCCGCGCCTTCCACAAGCTGCCGTCGGTCCAGGGCTCCAACGAAAACTGCGTGGCCCATAACGGCAACATCATCCCGGTGCCCGGTCGCGACCTGATGGTCCAGGCTTGGTACCAGGGCGGTATCTCCATCATGGACTTCACCGATCCGATGAACCCGATGGAAATCGCCTATTTCGACCGTGGCCCGCTGGGCGAGCGGCTGATGATCGGCGGTTCGTGGTCGGCTTACTGGTTTAACGGTCGCATCTACTCCAGCGAGATCGCCCGCGGGCTCGACGTCCTGCGCCTGCTCCCGTCGGATCAGCTGTCAGCCGCTGAGATCGCCGCTGCTGAGGCCGTCATGGAAGACGAGATCAACCCGCAGACCCAGACCCGGGTCAGCTGGGCGAATACCCCGGACGTCGCCGGGGCCTATCTGGACCAGCTGAAACGCGCCGACGCGATCGACGCGGCTCTGGCCGGACAGGTTTCGGCGGTCATCGACGGCTGGCGTGCTGGCCGGATCGATGCAGTTGCCGCCGCGTCCGTTGTCGCGTCGCTGACGGCCTCGTCGGAAACCCAGGGCGTTGCGCCTCTGGCGGGCCGTCGCATGAAGGCGCTCGCCGAAGTGCTGGCCAGCGCCGCCGGCTGATTGATCTGAGAAAAGGGGAGCCCGCCGGACGTCTGTTTGGCGGGCTTTTCCCGATATCGAAATGTCGCCCAAGATATATTATGCGAAATTTATGAGGCTGCTCAGCGGTATTCCGGGTTGGGATGGTCGAACCGCTCGCCCTTGTCCCACAGGGTCTTCTGGTTGCCGTGGGCCGGAATACCGCCCGCGTCCTTCAGCATCCGCGCCATATGCATCAGGTTCCAGGCCATGAAGGTCGTGTTGCGCTGGGTGAACTCATTGTCCAGCCCGACCGTGCCGTCGTCGCCATAGGATGGCCCGGGGCCCGCTTCGCCGATCCACCCCGCATCCGCCTGCGGCGGGATCACATATCCAAGATGTTGCAAGGAATACAGCACGTTCATGCCAACATGTTTGATGCCGTCTTCATTGCCCGTGACGATGCAGCCACCGACCCGTCCGTAATAGGCATATTGTCCCTTGTCGTTCAGCTTGCCGGAATAGCCGTACAGCCGCTCGATCACGCGGGTGCAGATCGACGACTTGTCGCCCAGCCAGATCGGTGTTCCGACCACCAGGATGTCGGCGTCCATGACCTGCTTCTGCACAGCCGGCCAGCCATCGGTGGCAAATCCGTGTTCCGTCATGTCGGGTTGCACGCCCGGCGGCATATCCAGATCGGCGCAGCGGATCGTCGTCGTCGAGACGCCATTGGCCTTCATGATGGCGATGGCCACGTCCATCAGGGCCTGGGTATGCGACGGTTCGCTGGACCGCTTCAGGCTGCAGTTCAGGAACAGGGCCTTGAGGTCATCATATCGGGCCACGCGAAAGTCCTTTCGTCAAAGATTGAAGCGCGCGGTCCATCCGTCATGGGCAACATCGACATGGGCCGGCAGGCGCGACTTCAGCGACCGATAGTCGAGGTCGAGGTGCAGGTTGGTCAGTAGAGCGTTCGGGACGCCCGTTCGTTCAATCCACTCCAGTGCCCGGTCGACATGGGCGTGGGTCGGATGCGGGGTCCAGCGCAGCGCATCGACGATCCAGAGGTCACTTCCGCGCACGGCGTGCAGCGCCGCCTCATCCATCGCATCCACATCGCTGGAATAGCTGACCGGGCCCAGCCGGTAGCCGACCGAGCGGATCGGTCCGTGCCCCTGATCAAAGGTCACAACCGGGATGGCCCCCCCTGCCCCCTCAACGGCCCAGGGCGTCCCGTGCAAGGGAATATCCCGCGCCTCCAGCAGCGCCGGATAGCCCTGCTGGTCCATGAAGATATAGGGGAACCGGCTCTCGAGGGCCGCCCGGGTCGGCGTGTCCATCCAGGCCGGAATACGGGCCCGGTTGCGCAGCACGAACACCCTCAGATCATCGATCCCGTGCGTCTGGTCAGCGTGATCGTGGGTATAGAGCACCGCATCGATCCGCTTCAGCCCGGTCATCAGCGCCTGCTCGCGCAGGTCCGGCGACGTGTCGATCAGCGCCGTCGTCTCGCCCTCTGCCCCCGTCAGCCGCGCCAGCATCGAACAGCGCATACGCCGGTTCTTGGGCTCGGCCGGATCACAGGCGCCCCAGTCGCCGTCCCCGCGTGGCACCCCGCCCGACGACCCGCAGCCGAGAATGACTATCTCAAGCTCGCGGCTCATGCGCCCTCCGGTCGGGGGATGCGGTCAAACAAGCCGAAGAAGGCATCCGTCGTGCGCACCTCGGCCTCCTCGCGGCTCCAGCCCCGGATCTCGCCCAGCTTGTCCAGCACATGGCCCACATAGGCCGGCTCGTTCCGCCGTCCCCGGTGCGGGACCGGCGCCAGATAGGGACAGTCGGTCTCGACGAGGATCCGGTCGCCCGGCATGTCGCGGATGACCGCCCGCACATCCTCGGCCGCCTTGAAGGTCGCAATGCCCGAGACCGAGAACCAGGCGCCCAGTTCTGCTGCCAGTTCCGCCAGTTCTGGGCCACTGGTGTAGCAGTGCATCAACAGCTTGAACGGCCCGGCCGCCACTTCCTCGCGCAGAATGCTGGCCATGATGTCATCCGCTTCCCGCGTATGCACCACCAGCGGCAGGCCTGTCCGGCGCGCGGCCTCCACATGCACGCGAAACACGGCTGCCTGAACCTCACGCGGACTGAGGTCATAGTGGAAGTCCAGCCCACACTCCCCTATTCCGACAACCTTTTCTCGCCCCGCCAGCTCCACCAGACGGTCGACGCTCAGATCCTCATAGTGCCGCGCCTCATGAGGGTGCACACCGACCGTGCACCAGATGTCGTCGTGCGCCATGGCCAAACCGTGGGTGGCGTCAAAGGTCGACAGGCGGTCCGAAATCTCGACCATCATCCCGACCCCGGCCTCGCGCGCCCGGGCGATGACCGCATCGCGGTCCTCGTCGAATTGGGGCGCGTGCAGATTGACGTGGCTGTCGATCAGCATGCGGCGCGGGCCCTTGCCCGGTCCACCTCGGCCATCAGGGTGAACAGCACATCCTGCCGGTCGAGGTTCAGCCCCGCCGTCTGATCCGCTCGCGTCTGGATGCTGGACCACAGCTCGGCCCAGGCATCCGCGCCCGGCCCGCCCGACAGCGCCCGCCCCTTCACGGCGGCAGCCAGCCGACCGAGGATCAACTCGAACTTCGGCCCGCCATCGGCGCGCTTCAGGCTCTCGGCAACCGGGATCACCGCGCTCATGTCGGCCCCCTGCATCCAGCCGTTGACCAGGGCGTCGATGCCCGCGACCTCATCGCCCGCCAGCGACAGGGCGCGTCCCGGCGATCCCCCCGCCGCCCGCGCGGTCGCCCGGGCCTGCTCGCCCTCCAGCCCCAGCCGATTCTGTAGCAGGGCCGCCAGCCGGTCTTCGCCCCAGATTGGAAAGCTCAGCCGTCGGCACCGCGACCGGATCGTCGGCAGCAGCCGTCCCGGCGCATGGGCCGCCAGAAACAGCACCCCCCTCTGTGGCGGTTCCTCAAGAATCTTCAGCAAGGCATTGGCTGCATTGACGTTCAGGTCGTCAGCGCTGTCGACAATTGCCACCCGCCACTGCGACCGGGACGGGCTCTTGGAAAAGAACCCCGGCAGCTCGCGTGCCTGATCGACCGAGATGGTCTTGCGGGCCTTGGTCCCCTCGGTCACCCGCTCCAGCACCATCAGGTCGGGGTGCGACTGGGCCGCGACCAGCTGGTTGGTCGGGTCGTCGGGCGCACTCCCCAGCGGCCCCCGCTGCGGGTCCGGCGCGGCCCCCAACAGCCGTCGCGCGGCGCGATAGGCAAAGCCCGCCTTGCCCACGCCCTCGGGCCCGCACAGCAGCCACCCATGGTGCAGCCGACCGCCGGCCATGGCGTCGACAAAGGCCTGCTCGGCCGCCTCATGGCTGACCTCGTCATAGCGATCGCGCGGATGGTCCGTCACGCCGGCCCCTTCGGCAGGGGCAGCCGGGCCTCGATCGCATCCCAGACGCGCAGCGCCACGCCGTCTTCCGTGCCCCGCGCATCGATCACCCGACAGCGGTCGGCATGCTCGGCCGCGATGTCCAGAAAGGTCCGACGCAGCCGGTCGTGAAACGCCAGCCCCTTGGACTCGAACCGCGTCTCGAACAGCCCCCGGCCAAAAGCGCGCTCCAGCCCTTCCTCAACCGGCAGGTCAAAGATCAGCGTCAGATCCGGCTGGTCCGCCCCGACCACGGCCTGGTCCAGCGCCTCGATAAAGGTCCTGTCGACCCCGCCGCCGCCGCCCTGATAGGCCCGACTGGAGTCCGCAAACCGGTCACAGATGACCCAGTGCCCCGCGGCCAGTGCCGGGCGGATGGTGCGTTCCAGATGGTCGTTGCGCGCCGCAAACATCAGCAGCACCTCGGTCTGGGGCGACCAGCGCTCGCCCTCGCCATTGACCACCAGTTCACGAATCGCCTCGGCTCCGGCCGATCCGCCGGGCTCGCGTGTCAGCAGGACCTCCAGCCCCCGCGCGCGCAGTCGCTCGGCCAGCCGCCCCGCCTGGGTCGACTTGCCGCTGCCCTCCCCGCCTTCAAAGGTGATGAACCGTCCGCGCGTCATCCGTCCAGAATGGCGACATGCCGGGGCGAAACCAAGCCCGATGCGTCGATTTCAACAGGCGCGGCGGTCAGAGCCTCGGTGCTGGCCCCAGATAGCGCACCCGCACCCGGCCCACGCCCCTCTGCAACAGGCCCAGTTCGTTTGCCGCCCCGCGCGACAGGTCGATGATCCGGCCATCCACGAACGGCCCCCGGTCGTTCAGCCGCAGCACCACGGTCCGCCCATTGTCCAGATTGGTGACCTCGACCAGACCCGGCAGAGGCAGGGTCTTGTGCGCCGCCGTCAAGGCATTCTGGTCAAACCGCTCGCCGGTGGCCGTCGGCCGCCCGTCAAAGCCCGGCCCGTACCAGGAGGCCATGCCGACCTCCTCGTAATCCGGGTCCTCGGCCGGATGGTACCAGCGCCCGCGGATCTGATAGGGCCGCATGGTGCCCGACACGATCGGCGCCGGATTGTCGACCCGGACCGAGGCCCCGGACCGCGACCCGCCGGTCAGACCCGTCGCCCGAGCCCCCAGCCGCACCGTGCCCGCCGCGATATTATATCCGCCCTCTGCGACATCCCCCGCCAACCCGGCCGCCGCCCCGACCGTGCCACAGGCCGAAAGGCTCAGCCCCGCCACCAAGACCGTCAGAAGGCGAACCGCAGATACAGGTGTGGACATGACGCACCGGCCCCGAAATCAATTTGAGGGCGTCAGAATGCCCGCATCATTTTCTTCTTTGGTTAACGCCCCCTCCCCCTGCTATGAGGCCGATCCACGCCGGGGACAGGTGGCCGAGTGGTTTAAGGCAGCGGTCTTGAAAACCGCCGTAGGTGGAAGCCTACCGTGGGTTCGAATCCCACTCTGTCCGCCACCGGCCTTCCCCTGATTTCTCGATCCCACAGAATCTGAGAACGCGGCCCCGTGGCGGCGGGCATTTCCGCCCGCAAACTCATGCCATCACGCCCATGTTCCGCGCCTGAATCCCGGTTTCGTCGCCCTTTGCGCGGCGGATTCTCTGTGCCCAAAAGATCCGGATGAGTTTCCCTGCTAACAGGGAAATTATCAGGGGAAATTTCTTCGTGATGGGGAAGCGTCAGCGCTGATAGCGCGCAAATCCCCACGGGGCCTGCATTTCCAGCCGGGCCGCGCAAAATCGGGCCGGCTGAGCAGGGAATTTATCAGGGTCTGAACAGGGAAGTTGTGTGCGGTATCAGGCGACGAAGGCCGCCCGTTGATCGTCCCAGCAAAGGGGTATGGCCTGGCAGCGAAGGTCTTCGAGGCACACCCCCGGCTTCTGCCGTCCCTCCAGGAATGCCAGCTGGACATCGGGGGCCAGCAGCGCGAGTCGGACCAGGTTGCGCTCATGAGGCGAGACCGGCGACTGATGTATTGCTCCGGCTTCGTCGACGTGCGCATCAAGTACCTGATGCGCGCGTTTCAGCGCCTTGATCAGGGCTGCGCTCAGACGGGGCCGTTTCGGCGGCTCACCTTCGAGCCAGGCTCGCCCGCCGCGGAACTTTAGCCTGCGTGGCACATGCACCCAAATACAGTCGCCTGCTTGAGAGGCGGTCTCGCCGGAATGGAGCACACGATTGAGCTTGTCGATGACGATCGCGGCCTCTCGGTCTTCAGAGATGATCGTGCGCACATCGAGGCCCATCTGCACCGCCTGATCATGCACTTCCATTCGTGTCAGAACCGTTTGCGGATCGGCCTCAGGCAAAAGGCGGTGCAGGGTCTCAATCACCCATCGCTCAACCGGCAGCGCGGGCAGCCGGAAGATGGCCCCTGGGCGGCGCTCCTTCTTGCCGCGCTGCACGCTGCTGGAGACGTAGTAACGATGCACGCCGCCGCGCCGGCCATAGGCGTGCATCGGTGTCATGGCAGTGCCGTCGCAATCGAATAGCTTGCCCTTCAGATTGAGCAGTGGTGGCGAAGCAGCGGGCCTGTCTGCCCTCTTAGTGGTCGGGCCGCGCTTGGCCCGCGTGGCGAGCTGAGCCTCGGCCTGTTCAAAAGTCTCGCGGTCAATGATGGGCCGGTGCTCGGCGGGATAGGCCTGGTCCTTGTGAGGGACCATGCCGAGGTAGGTCTTGTTTTTCAGCAGGTGGTACAGGGCACCGTTGTCGAACGGCATCCCGCCGAACACCGTCCCGGTCGTGGCAGTCCAGCGCTTGGACACTCGCCCTTCGGCAGTCAGCTCTTTGCGTAAGGCAGGGACGGATTTGAGCTCAAGGAAGCGGCGGAAGATATGGCGAACGAGTTCTGCCTCGGGCTCATTCAGCTTGAGCTTGCGGCCGTCCGGATCGTAGCCAAGGGGCGGGCAGCCCCCCATCCACATCCCCTTCTTTTTGGAGGCCGCGATCTTGTCGCGGATCCGCTCACCCGTCACCTCGCGCTCGAACTGTGCGAAGGATAAGAGCACGTTCAAGGTCAGGCGGCCCATTGAGGTCGTGGTATTGAACGCCTGGGTCACGGACACGAACGAAACACTGTGCTTGTCGAACACCTCGACGATACGGGCGAAGTCATTGAGCGCCCGGGTCAGGCGATCGACCTTATAGACCACCACCACATCGATCTTGCCTGCAGCTACGTCGCCCAGCAGCTTCTGCAGCCCGTCGCGATCCATCGTGCCGCCAGACACCCCACCATCGTCGTAGGCGGTCGGCAGGGCCATCCACCCCTCTCCTGCCTGGCTCTTGACGTAGGCCTCGCAGGCCTCTCGCTGGGCACGGAGTGAGTTAAATTCCTGTTCTAGCCCCTCCTCAGAGGACTTGCGGGTGTAGATGGCGCAGCGAAGTTTAGCCTTGGCCACCGCGCCCTCCCACCAGGCCGAAGAAGAGAGGCCCGCCCCAGGTCCCCCCGGAGATGGCCCGAGCCGCCGCAGTCAGGCTGCGGTAGGTCGTGCCGTTCCACTCAAAGCCCGCGGGCGTCCGCCGCACGGATTGGGGAATGCCTTTCCATTCCCGCGTCAGGACCGTGCCAACCGGCACGTCCACCCCGCCCCGCTTCGACACCTTTTCGTCCTTCAGCTTGCGGCGCGTGGCGGCGTCCAGCCCGCCGAGAGCTTCGACCTGAATGCGCCATGCCAGGCTCAATCCTAGCAGCTCGCGCGACCGCAGCCTGGGCACCGGTAGGCCGTAGCGCTCAGCCCACACCGCCCTCAGGCCTTCGAGGTCCAGGCGCTCTAGCGCCCGGACCTCGGCATTGATGGCTTCGCGATTCATCCAGCGCTCGGCTCCGGGACCGCCAGCGGTGCAATGCGGTAGACGCGTCCGAGCTCGGTCTTCTCCGACGTCACTGCCAGCTTGTGCTTTTTCTTGACGGCGCCCGCCAGGGCGCCGCGCACCGAATGTGGCAGCCAGTCGGTGACCTCGCTCATCTGGGCAATGGTCGCGCCCTCGGGCCGGCGCATCAGGCCGACGATGAGGCCCAACTTGCCGGCGGGGGCAGCCTTGGCAGGGATCTGTGACTGAGGGACGACTGGCGCCGCCCTTGCAGCGCGGCGAACAGAGCGCTGGACGCGCGGTGCGGCCTCGGGGTCGGCCTTGCGTCGGCGGGGGGTCGGCATCTTCTTGGTCGTGGGCATTGGGCCCTCCTCTCATGAGGCGGGCACCGTGGTGGGCCCGCTACTGAGAAGAGCCCGCGAGGCCTGCGGGCGTAGGCGGACTAGCGCTCCGTTCGAGACCGAAGTCCAGCGGCGTTAGAACATGGAGCCGCCGTGCTCGGGCAATTGGTGGACCGGCACCCTTTCACCGTGATCGAACGTGCGTGTTTCCCGGTCGTACCTCCGCCAGCACTCCTCGACGATCCACTTTGGGATCGTCGCCTTGAACTCGCCGCTCCAGAGACAGAGCTCGCAGGCTTCAAAGGGCCTGAGCGGCTCGAACATGCTGTGCACGAACTCAATGAATTCCTTCCTGGCCTTTTCATTGGCCTGCTGAACCTTCTCGGCCTCGGGGTTCGGCGGCGGCAGCATATCTCGCAGCGTTCGTGCTGCCCTCGGATCCCCCGTCATTGCCTTAGCAATCAGTGCGTGGACAATCGCATCGGCCTTGGGGATCTGCTCCTTTTTGTCGCCCATCCTGACAACGACAGTCTGATCGAGCAGGTCCGCCGCAGCCGCACTGAAGGTGCGCTGCCGCTTTGGCCGCCCTGACGGATTGCCCGACTGCCCCCGCTTGAATTGATGCTTCTCGGGCGGCTTGCGTCGATCTGGGGTGCCGTCCTTCTTGAGTCGAGTCTTGCCGCCATCCCCGTCGTCATACACCGGCATCGATCATCCCTCCCCGCGTTCGGCCCGCACCTCGGCCAGCGTCTGCCCCGTGGCCTCCAATCGCGGCTGCTGGCCAGTCATCTGTGTCCAGCGACCCAGCGCGACCTCGACGTAGCCCGGATCGATGTCCAGGCCGGCGAACACCCGCCCCACGCGCTCGGCCGCGATCAGGGTCGTTCCAGAGCCCAGGAACAGGTCCAGCACCGTCTCGCCACGGCGGGTGACGTCCTTGATCGCATCGGCAACCATGGTGACTGACTTAACAGTCGGGTGAAGAGCCAGGTCCGCCTGGCGGCTGCCTCCGAAAGTGTTGACTGAGGCGTACTCCCAGACATTGGTCCGGTTGCGGCCGTGCTTGCCCAGCTCCACATTGTTGCGGTGCTTTGCGCCACCCACCCGATAGACAGCGATCAGCTCGTGGTGCGATCGGTAGAGCGACCCCATCCCGGCATTGCTCTTCTTCCAGACACAGAGGTTGAGTCTGGCGTCGTACAGCGGTGCACAGGCCTCAAAGAGCTGATCCAGGTGATGGTGGTCCATACAAAGGAAGTGGACCGCTCCCGGTGCCGATACCTCAACCGCAGAGCCAAAGGTGGCGGCAAGAAAGGCCACGAACTCCTCGCGGGTCATCTCGCCGGAGGCCTCGACAAACTCCCGATGCTTGATCTTGCCCTTGCCTCCGGCGTGGCCGTTGACCTTCACATTAAACGGAGCGTCCATAAAGGCTCCGCTGGCGACCGTGTTGACGAGCTGACGGACAAACGGACGGTCCTTGGCATCACCGCAGCCAATGCGGTGCGGGCCGGCAAGCCAGATGTCTCCGGTGCGCGTGACGGGCTTTAGCGGAACGGCAGGGATCTCTTCGTCCGCAGGATCCTCTTCTCCCGGGGACATAATGACATCGACTTCGCCCACTTCGAAGCCGGTGACGTCGATAAGCTCGGGCATCTCGATGACGAAGGTCTGCAGCTCAATCTGCAGCAGCTCTCTGTCCCAGCTTGCATTCAGCGCAATGCGGTTGTCGGCCAGCCGCAAGGCTGCGCGCTCTGCGGCCGACAGGCCGCAGACGACGATCGTCGGCACTTCCTCCAAGCCAATCACCTTCGCCGCCAACAGTCGGCCGTGACCGGCAATGATCTCGCCGTCTTCGGTCACAAGGATCGGATTGGTGAAGCCGAAGCGCCTCATGGAGGCGACGATTTGCCCGATCTGCTTGGGCGGGTGCGTTCGCGCATTGTGCTTGAACGGCTTCAGGTCATCCGGCGCACGCATGCGCACGGTCATCTCGACGGGCATCTGCTCGTCTCCTCTCAATGGGAGACGGCGACGCCGGCTCCGAGGTTATCCGGCCGCACCCGATGCGCGGTCGGTCGTCGTGCCGGCGTAGCTAGCGCCTGCATGTCTCCTCGGAAGACGATGAGTTTCGGCCAGTTTGCTTAACTGCTCGTTGACGAATAGCTTCGCGCCGCCATTGCGGCCCTAACCCCCGCCTCGGCTGCCTGGATGAGGCTCAGTACCTCGTCCAAGCGGTCGAACGGTCCGGCCTGTTCGCTGAGCTCGACGGCATCCAGCAGGTTTTCAGACCACAGATCATAGAGCCGGCGTTGAAGGTTGAGGGCAGCGCGAGTCGTGAGGGTCATGACGTCACCACGGCCCCATTCGGCGGCCAAGTCGAGGGCCCGCGGGACTGCTCCCTACCGGCATCTGGCGATTAGCCAGTCGAACAAACCGGCTCTGACCGCCTGCTCGGCCAAAGTCTTACCCTGCCAGAGATGGAACCGATCCAGGGCGGGGGCGCGCAGGTTGCCCATTGGCGTATGGCAGACGAGAAACCCCCGGTCCCACGGCCCGTCCGCAAAACGCTGGACATAGTCGTCCACGACCCCCTGCCCCGCCGCCGACTTCACCTGAACCATGGCCACCTCCCCGGTCGTGGCCTGCTCCAGAACCAGATCGCTGTCGGCCTGGGCCGCCCCTCCGACCGCCGAAACCCGCCGCCAGCCCCCGGAGGCGAAGATCAGGTCGGTCAGCAGCTCGAAATCCCGCCAATGAAGGTTCGCGATCATCGAACCCGCCACGGTGATCAGGGCCTCCTTGGCAGCCATGGCCTCGGCCACCCTGGGTTCCGGCTGGGCGTTGATCCGGCGAACCAGATAATCCTCGGCCTCGACCCGGCACAGGGTCTGGCGATAGCCCGCGACCTTCGTAAGGCGAGTTGAGAGGCTGTCCAGGGCCAGGTCACCCCCGTCAGCGTCGGTCGCCCGCCAAGTCCCCCTGACCCGCCTCAGGCGGCCTCCCCGGCCGGCTTCCGTAACGGCCTCGACCCCGGCCTCGGCAAAGGCCCACCAGAGCCGTCCACGGGCCGTCGTGATCCACAAGGTGGTGTCCGGCAGGGTATAGAAGTCGCGCAGTTCCCGGGTGAAGTCTGAGGCCTTTCCCGGCGACGCTCCCTGGCCCACGAAATGAGCCCGTACCGCCTCCCAGTCTCCCGCATTGGCGAGGTCGTGGACTACGCCATGGTGGCCAATCTCGATCAGGCCCTCATCCAGGCACCGATCGACCCAAGCCCCTCCCGGGCCAAGTTTGATGTACCGGACATCGGTCGGCTCAATCCACCAGCGGCCGTGCGGGACATCTTCGTCATTTTGAAGACTAGTCATCTCCCCTGACCAGCCATCGCTTCCCAGTTCAGTCAACTCCAAATGAGATGAGTAGCCTGTAGATCATCAGGCTGCGTTGCCGGCCTTTGCTGGCGATGGAGATCAGGCAACGACTAGCCGAGCGCGTAAAAGCGTTCCGAAAGACGCGAGGATGGTCGCAAGAAGAGCTGGCCGACCGGGCCGGCCTTCATCGCACCTTCGTGTCGCAGATCGAGCGGGCGACCAAGCGCTCCACTATCGACACAGTGGAGAAGGTGGCCAAGGCGCTGGAGGTCACGTGTGGGCAGCTGCTGGACGCCTGAAGGGCGGGTTAGCGCCAAGAGCGGAACTTGATGGAGCGTCGGAAAGCCGACTTATCAGCTCGCTCAGCCTAACTGCAGTGTCTCCATAGACGCCCCTACCGGTCGGCCGCCGCCCTAGCCGTTCGGGAGAACGTAAACGCTGGACACGGCTATGCCGCCCCAGCACCAGAGTCGAACCGCCGCGGCCGCCGCAGGAAGCGCTGCGCGGAAGCCCTCACCTCTCCGACGTCATCGGGGGCTAGCCTAACCAGCACATGGCGCAGCACACCGTCGGAGGCCGACAGCCAGTCGCCGAACGCGCGCGCCCGAGCATCAGCGACATCGCCGGAGGACATCGGCACGGCCCAGGTCTTCTGGTTGCGAAACAGCGGCAGAACCCCGATCAGCTGCACACAGGCGCCGGCGGCGATGTCCGGGATCGCCGCGAGGTCCTCCAACCAAGGCGGCGCGTTTGCGACACCCGTGGTCATGAACTCCTGAGCGGCTGCGGCGCGCCATCCTGTGAGGCCGAACGTCAGATAGCGTGCGATGCCGGCGAAACGTTCCCGCTTGTCGAAACTGTCGAGCACTTCGTCCTCGTCGCTGATCCAACGCGACGGCTGATCCTCGCGACGCAGGCCCGCCTGGATGAGGCAGACGAAAAGAGCGAGCCGATAGGCCTTTTCTATGCTCGCTGCGGTCGCACCTGGCATGAAGCAGTCGTCCCAAATCGCAGCCAGTTCCCGCGGGTCTCCAGAGAGGGGGCCCACGCGGTTGTCGACCATGATCGTGATCAGATTGGCCTTCAGTCGCCCGACCAGTCGCAGAAAGTGCGGATAGGCGCGGCGGCGGACCGGCTCGCGCAACTGTTTGAACGAGAGACGCCGACCGTCCGGCAGCCACTCTTCGCGAAAGTCGCTCCACGACGGCAGCCACTCCGCCAAGGCCTGGTCCGTCGTCACGAGGAAGGCGTGGGCTTCGTGCGTAGCCTGCCGGTGCTGGCCCGAATAGTCGCTGACGACGAACTGGACGCCTTCGTCAACCGGCCACAGGAGATCTGGGTTGGCGGCCTCGGTTCCGACGATCGCGTCGCTGAGGAGCCCAGCATAACCGATGCCTTCGGCGGTGATCGGCCGCCAGACAGTCACGAGACAGGATCTGTCCGCGATGTCGCTTCCCCGCCGATCAGCGGCGACGTGCCTGAGCGTCCCAACATCGGAAAGAAGGATCGCTGGGCCTTCAGCCGCAGCGTGTCTCCAATTGAGATGGTGTTGCCCTTCCGGCGGAGCCCACCATTCCGGGTGACCACTTCCATATCCTCGCTTTCGAGCATGGCGGCGTGAATGTCGTCCTTGTGCGAGGGGGTCGCGCTGTAGGCAGCCTCGTAGAATTCGTTGACCCGCATGGCGTCGCCGGATTCCGAAACCAGACGCGGAATATCGGACAGCAGATTGGTTCTGGCGATGGCCCGATCCTCGGCCTCAAACATATAAAGCCGTCCTTCCCTCTCCGGGTCGTAAGCCAGCATGTTCAGCCCAGACCGGCCGAAATGGTCGAGGTGGCCGTTGTCGTGCAGGACGTCGTTGTAAACTTGGCGCGCCCGGTAGTTGTTGGCGAAGTGGATCATCCAGTAGCGCCAACCGCTCGGGTTGCGGATCGAGAACGGGCTCACATAAGGCGCACAGGTCCGCAGGGTCTCGAACACCAACCGCTCGGCTGCGCCGAGCCACTCCGTCTTGGTCATCACCCCCTCCAGCGCGCCCAAGTCCGTCGGGCGGATCCCGAGATGTCCGAGTTGTCGCAGCAGAAGGTCGGGGTCGCGTCCGCTCAGGTAGGTCAGGAGGGTCTGGATGGCAAAGGTGTAGAAGACCTCGGTCGAAGGCGTCGCACGAAGGATGTCCTGAATGGTCGTTATGTCGACTTCCGCGTGGCCGTACTGATCGAGATTGTAGAGGACGTTGCGGTAGCGGCCTTTAGCGATCAGATCGCGGATCGCAGGATAGGCGGCTTCGAACTGTTCGGAGAAGTAGCAGACATCCAGGTGCAGCTTGGGCGACTTGTGTCTGATGACCGCAACCAGGGGCTCGCAGTAGGAGGCCAGCATCGCCGTGACGCTGGGCAGGGCGTCGTTGAAGACGAGCAGACATTCGATTTCGATCGCGCCCAGGCCTTGCGACGCCCGATGCAGATTGATCGCTTCCAGCGCCCGATCAAGCTCCTCGATAAAGATGATAGGCGAACCCGCCGACCCACACTGGTACCGGCCACCGCCTGAGAAGCCATCCACGATGGCCAGCCGGAACTTCGACTGCTGCGGGAGTTGGCACCGCACGGTCAGATACTGATGAAAGTACTCGCGCAGTATCTTGTGCTTGCGCCGGCTGTGGTCGTCGAGTTCTGCCCCTTGGGGCCAGGCGTAGCCGTCCGTCTTCATTCGTGCTCCGGGTCTCGCGGGCTGGACCTACGCTTCCATCGCCGCCGGCATCTCGTTCCAGGTCTGGCCGCGGTACTCGCGGCCGTTGGCTTTTTTAGAGCGCTTCTTGTTGTCCTTGCCCCAAGTGCCCCACTGCTTGAAGAAGAACGCGGTCTCATAGACCTCACACTGGCCGTAGATCTCGTCGATCCACTCCTCGCGAATCGGCCGGGCATTGAGGCCGCTCTCGCCTCCGACGATCGCCCAATCGATATCGGTCAGATCCACCGCGCCTACGGCGCTGATAAGCGGCTCAAATGAGATGAAGCGGATGCGCGCCGGAACCTTGCGCAGATGATCGATGCGTGCCGCCGCCTCGGCGCTCTCCACACTCGTCCCTAGCCATACATTGGGCAAAACGTCCGGGATCCGGGCCACGACCTCGGCCATCCGTTCAGGGCGTTTGGTTAAGATCTGGTAGTTGTGGTGCGGCGTCTCGCGCATCACCCGCCAAACGTCGAGAATGAACGCCTCGCTGACGGCGTCGTGGAACAGGTCGCTCATCGAATTGACGAATATCTTGCGTGGCTTTTTCCAGCCGTGCGGAATGGCGAGGGCCGCAGGATCCTCGCGGACCACCCCGTTCCAGACGGCCCGCTTGCCGCTCTTGCGGGTCAGGCCCTCGTACTTCGGGACCCCCATCGCCTCAAGGCGACGCGCCATCTGCATCGCATAGCAGTTGGTGCAGCCCGCCGTGACGATGGAACAGCCCGCTACGGGGTTCCAGGTGGCATCGGTCCACTCGATCTGGGTCTCAGCCATCAGCCTCTCATCGTCGTTTCGCGCCTGACGCGTCGCGGTCGCGTCACACCAAGCAGAAGTTGAACGTCTAGCACGCCTTTCGAACCGCGTCGCTGGATCGACCCGCATCCTTGCCGCCTGAACTGGCTGCGGCCAACCCCCGTGGACATAGTCTATCGACCTTCGTCACAAGTTTTGCAATGGTAGCGTGAATCGCGCGTGCGGCTCAGACACGTGGAGGTCATGATGATCGGAGATTTGGGCCGATACGCCGGTCGGGAGCAGGCCTACGTCAAACACTTCCTGCTCGGCGGGTATCTAGAAATCTTCGCCCACAAGATCGGCAGCGTCTACCCGGAGATCGCCTATGTCGACGGGTTTTCGGGCCCTTGGCAGAGCACCGGAGAGGCTTTCGAAGACACCTCGTTCGGGATAGCGCTGGCGGCCCTGACACGAGCGAAGGCGACTTGGAAGGGATTGGGCCGCAATCTCAAGGTCTCCGCATATCTCGTCGAGAAGAGCCCGACCGCTTACGCCAACCTGCAGGGCGTCAGGACTCTGTTTCCCGACGTCGAGATAAAGACCTATTCGGGCTCCTTCATCGACCGGGCACCCGAACTGCTAAAGGACCTCCCGGCCCAAGCCTTCGCTTTCCTCTTCATCGATCCCAAAGGGTGGGCGGTCAACATGCAGCGGATCACGCCCCTGTTGAAGCGGCCGAACAGCGAAGTCGTGTTCAATTTCATGTTCGATTTCATCAACCGGTTCGCCGAGCTCCAGAAGCCCCCAGTCGCAGCGAGCCTGGACCGGCTGCTCATCGCGCCGGGATGGCGGGCGCAACTCGCCGCCCCACCGACAGCGGGCGTGAGCCAGGCGGAACACCGCAAGACGGTGTTGGTCGACGCGTTCGCCGCGACACTGCGCAGTCTGGGCGGCTACACTCATGTGGCGGAGACCACCGTCCTCAGGCCGACCCAGGACCGACCGCTCTACAGCCTGGTCTACGGCACCCGAAGCGTGACCGGCCTAGAGGTGTTTCGGGACTGCCAGATCAAGGCGCTGCGCGCGCAAAGCCAGGTGCGCGGCGTCGCCAAGCTCAAAGCACTTGCCGTCGCCAGCCACCAAAACGAACTGTTCGGCTCGGTCGGCGACATGACGCCTGATCCCACCACTAACTTCCTCGACGGTGAGCGTCGCGCCGCCGGTGAGGTCCTTTTGAACCTGGTCCCGACCGCTCCGGGTGCCATACGCTGGGTTGAGGTGTGGCCCCAGGTTTTGGCGCGGGCCATCGTGACGCGCGCCCAAGCCAACGCCCTGGCCGCCGGAAGTCCGGCGTCTTGATCTTCCCGGATTGGGAAGCCCGCAAACGGGTTCCAGACGACGACTACCTGCTCTTCCAACCGTGAGATGCCGCCCTCAGACGGCCGTTCGTTGATCCAGCCGTGCGAGCGCAGAATGGCAAAGCGCGATGCGAATATGGGGCTCGTGCAAGGTCGCCGCCTTGCGCGGGTTCTAGGATCGGACAGCGTCCACCGATCCGGCTCGCAAGCCGCCTCAGCGTCAGGGGTCGCGATCCAGTGCATGGTCGATAGCAGCTCCAGACCGTAGGAGGTCTCGAACCCTTCGATCAGTTCGGTGCCCGATCCAACCGCGCTTGGGCGGTCTCGTCGGCGTCGAGCAAGGCCTCTGCCTCCTGCCGTCCTTTGCCGAGAGCCGTTGGCGTGTTTTCACTTGCCGAACGCAATGCCCACCCACCAGGCGGTCTTTCCGGCCCTCTGCAATGAGCCCCCAGGCGACATTGGAGCTTGGGCTGGGCGAGTCGGCTATGGGCTCAACGCGGCGGTCCGCGACGTCCGCTATCGAGGAAGTTGCCGGAAAGGCACCAATGCGCAAGTCTGGCACGATGCCGATTTTCAGGAGGTCCGCTCACGGGTCAATAGGCTGCATTGCCCTCAATCGATGGCAGTTCCGGCGAGCCGACCACCGCACAATTTACCCTTGCATCCGTTGATCATCGCCGCGATGAACGCGGGGCTCTCAGGCCAACCGGCGTACAGCTCTCCGATGATGCTCACGATCGAACATCCCGAGATCCTGCCTCAGCTCGCCCTGCTGCAGTATGGGTTGTGGCCGTTTCAAGAGCCCGGCGGCGGCATGGGTCTGATCGTCAAGGCGCCCAAGGAGGCGATCCTCGCGTCGCGGCTGAACAATGGGTTCAAGATCTATCTGCTTGAAGATCACACCGGCGAACGATCGCATCTCGGGCTGATAACGGCCTTCTTCGACGACCACGACGAACCCTTGGTCATCAAGTCTCTCCAATACGACGGCGACGCCCATCTAACTGATCTGACGGCCCTGCTGAGCCAGCCGGAGTTCAACGTCCACTTCTTCGACGAACACGACCGGGAGATGCTCGGCGCTCGAGCGCGGAACCCGAGCTCGGACCGGTTTTGCGAGACAATCGCCACGGCGACCTTCCACGACTTCGCGCGGGACACCTTCGAGATCCTGATAAATCGCCTGGAGGATCGCTTTTCCGTGCGCGACGCCGCAGACGACAACCTGGCCTTCACGATCGAGCTGGGCGAAAGGCTGTTCCCCGACGACTTCGTCCTGCTGGACGGCCGGGACCAAGCCTACCGGTTTCACGGCGCCGACAGCAGCCTGGCGGCCAACCGTCTGGACCGGGAAGAGCCAGGCGCCTTTCAGGAGCGCGACATCGCCGTGATGATGGGCCGGGTCTATGAGGGCTCCGCAATCTTCCTGAACCCGTTCCGCGACGACACCGGCAAGGAGTTGACCGACATCCTGGTTTACGACGACCGTGCCGTCCTGTTCATCCAAGCCAAGGACAGCCCCAACACCGAGGCGTCGCTGCGCCGGTCGATCGACCGCAAGCGGGCGGCGGTTCGAGGTCATATCCACAAGGCGGCCCGGCAGCTGACCGGCGCCCTGTCCCATGCGAAACGGGCGGGCGTCCTGAAAGTCCGCCGTCCGGATGGTCTCGTCGAGCTCCCGGTCGGCGACCGGGACCTGATCGGCCTGGTCGTGGTCAGCGAGCTGTTCGACGACGACTACGCCGCCTGCAGCCGCCCGGTGCTCCAGGTGGTGCGGGACACCGAATGCGCCGCCATCCTGATTGACTACCGCGGACTGCACATCATGGCCCAAACCTTGCGATCGCCGACGCGCTTCACCCAGGGACTCGCTCAGCTGTTTGGGGTGGCCATCGATAAGGACGAGTTTCCGAAACCCGCCTGGATCGGCCCGCCGCCGGAGCAATGACGGCCCGGAGCGACACACAGGAACGCGCTCTGTGACTGCTCATGGCGTGAGGAGCCACTAACCTAAGGGTTGCATCCGCTGAACTATGCTTTCACCCTGGGCGAAGGGGGGACAATGATCCAACAACTACGACCGGTTCTGTCGTCGCACAGGCCAATGATGCGCGCCCTGTGATGACAACCGCGGCCAGCATTTCCGTAACCGAGACCCTGGCGCTTCTGGACAAGGAGTTTCGGGAGTTCGCCCTCGCTTTCTCCGAGGACGGTTACGCCGTCTGGCTGGGCGCCGGAATCTCGATGGGCAAGCTGCCGGGTCTCGAAGGCGTCGCCGAGAGCGCCATCGAAAACCTGCGCGGCCACATCGACCCCACCAACCCCGCCTGTCCCTTCAAGGCGAGCCTCGACAACATTCTCGGACTTGCGAGCCTCACCAAGGTCGAGTGGGAGGCGGTCGATTACGACGCCCCTGTCTCGACTTGGGCCGGCATCGAGGCGATCCGCCCCAGACTGGTCGCCCAGTACGCCAATCTCCTGGACCAGGCTCCCTTGGGTCAGGACCAAGATTATCTCGTCTGGTCCGCAGTCGACGTCGTCGGAACCTACGCCAACCCCGCCATCGATCCCGGACCCGAACATCTCGGTCTGGCGGCCCTAGTCTTCGAGGGCGTGGCGTCGGACAACGCCAGCGCCAACTGGGATCGGCTGGTCGAGGTCGCGGTCGATCGCATGAGCGGCGGAGACACAAGCCTTCTTCAGGTCCGGGTCCTGCCGGCCGACGTCAAGAACAATACGACCCGGGCGCGCCTGTACAAGTTCCATGGCTGCGCCTGGCTGGCGGGCCAGAACGGCGGCGACTATCGCGGCCGCCTCGTGGGGCGGGCGTCGCAGATTCACGGATGGGCTGATCAGCCGGAAAACAAGGTCATGGCCGCCAAGCTGCAGGATCTGGCCACCTCAAAGTCGACCTTGATGCTTGGCCTGTCCATGCAGGACACGAACATCCAGAACCTGTTCGTGGTCGCCAAGAGCAATCTGCCTTCAGACTTCCCGACGGCGCCGCCCGCCGTGATCCTGTCCGAAGACAAGGTGGGCGTGAACCAGAGGTCCTTCCTCAAGAATTTCTACAAGGCCGATTATGCCAAGAAGGCGTCGGAGATTGAGGCGTCCGCCCTGCTTCGCGCCTATGCCGCGGCCCTTCTGCCGGCCCTCTGGCTGCACGTCCTCTGCACCAAGGTCGAGGCCTTCATCGCGACCCTGCAGCCCGGTTTCTCACCAGATGAGCAGGTGCGACTGGTCGAGGGCCTTCGCCGCCTGCGAGACGACGCCGCCAAGACCGCGGTCCCTGAGGCCCATGAAGCCTTCATGCTAGGGGCGCTCCCGCGGTTCGGGCGGGCCATGAGTTTGTTCCGCGACGGCAGGGCGCTCGGCGCCGCCGATGGCTACTATCGACCACTGACGACGTCGCCCGCCGCCAAGGTTCTGGCGGACCCAGGAACTCCGGGCTCGGGCCTGATCGAAGCCGCCCTGGGCCTGGCGCTGGTGGGACGCGGCTGTGCGGATGGCCTGTGGTCTTGCCGGGTCGGCGACCCCGCCGATCCTAAAACTGGGGCGCTGACCGTGATCGGCGCGGGCTCGGGTCGAGCGACGCCTGTCTTTATCGTCTCGAACGCCCGGGCCGCCGCGAAACTGGTCACGGACGGCCATGTGGCGGAGAACGACGACGCCGTCCTACTGCACAGCCAGGAGGTGGCGCCCAAGGGATCCCGAACGCCGACCGCGGCCCCCGGCCGGACCGGTCTGCGGACCTTGAGGGAAATCGCGCTGCCCACGCTTGCGACCGGGACCGGCAACCTCGACTCGGCCTATCAGCAGTTCAGATCCAAGGTGGCCCCATGACCGCGACGACTCCGATCGAGAGGGTGGCGGACGTGCTGGAGCTGGCACAGTTCCGCCGCATGCCGACGCCGATCCAGATCGCGGGGCTGGACATCAATGCGCCGGCGGCCTTCGTCGCCAAGTCTCCGTCGCCGGATCTGGTGGTGATCGGCGACACGGTCTCGCAAACGCCGCGCGAACTTCAGCAGGTGGTCGAAGGGGCAGGGCGCGCGCTCGACACCGTCGGCTCCCGTCGTCCGCTGACGCTGGTCGTCGTCGGCCCCCGGCCGGACTCCGGCGTCCTCACGGCCCTGTCACGCCATGCCCGGGTGCTGCCGGTCGGCGAGGCCGCGGATGAGGACAGCCTTCGCAACTGGCTGGCCGTGCTGATGCCGTTGAAGATGCCGACCGTCGCCGGCGGCGCCGGTCATGCGCCGGCGAGCCTGGACGCGCTGGCCGCCAACAGTGATCCATTGACGAGAGAGCTTCTGGATACCGCCTCTCAGGGCATTCCGGGTGCGGTCGCGGAACTGCTTTACGGCCTCATCGACGCGCCGTTCGAAGGCTTTGATTTCGAGGATGACACGGGGATCGCCGAATGACCGCACGCCTCAAATCCCTCAAGGTCACTGATTTCCGAAGCATCCGCGGATTGGCGGATGTCTCGCTCGACGCCCAGACCGTCCTGATCCACGGACCGAACGGGACCGGCAAGACCAGTCTGCTGTCGGCCATCGAGCTCGGCCTGACGCGATCGATCGCCTCGTTCGCCCGGTTCGACGGCGACTACGTCCAGCATCTTCCCCACAAGAAGGCAGACGGTTCCGGAATCGTGGAGCTTACGGTCGGCGGCCTCGACGCCGGGGAGATCGAGGGGCGGATCGAGGTCACCACGACCGAAATCAAAGGCACGCAGGTGCTCGACCACGACCCGGCCCAGTTCTTCTCGGAGCGCTGCTATCTCGCCCAATCCACACTCGGGCGACTTCTCGAAATCTACGAGCACCAGGACAGCCGCAAGTCTGACTCGGCACTGACGCGGTTCGTCAAGGAGCTCATGGGCCTGGAGAACCTCGAGGCCGTGATCGACGGCCTCCACGCGGCCGGCGATGTCCGGCGGCTAAGGGGCTATACGCCGCTGTTCTGGACCGCGCGCGACCAGGGTCCGAGATGGGAGGCCGAGCTTCGCGAGGCGAATGAGGCGATCGCGAGCGAACGGGTCCGCCTGACCGACGCCCAGACCGAGCTCGCGGCAGCCCTGGGCCTGTCCTCGGACCAGATCGCCTCCACGTCGACCGCCGAAATCCGAAGCGACATCGAGACGCGACGCGCGCGCAATGAAAAGCGGATGCAGAGCCTGGCGCGTCGCCGCAGGGACCTCGGCGGCGCGGCCTCCCAGATCCATGACGCCGCGCTCGACCCGGGCAACTCGGTGACCGCCGCCGGAACCGTGCAAACCGACGATCGCGCGGCCTACGATGTCTGGCGTGCGGGGCCCGGCGCCGAGCTGGAGGCGCTCGTGACGCAGGTTCAGGAGTCATTCCCGGATGTTTCGCCGGTCATGGCCGGTCCAGCCCTGGCGCAATCCCAGGCGCTCTCCGCGATCCGGGTTGAGTTCGATCGGCTGACCGCGTTAATGGCCGATGACACGTCGTCCTCTCTGCAGCTCGAAACCCTGGCGACGTCGATTACCCAAGCGAAGGCGCGTCTGGCCGCGATCGATCTCGAGCTCGGCGACAAGACCGGGGCAAGTCAGGAGCTGGCGAAGGCGCTCTCGGCGGTCTCGGAGTTCGTCGAGGGCGAGGACTGCCCGGTTTGCGGCCGCGACTTCTCGGAGGTGTCGGACATGCCGCTGGCGTCTCACATCTCCGGGGAAGTGTCTCGACTGATCTCTGCGGCGGGCCGGGTCCAGGAACTTGTGTCCGACCGATCGACGACCGCATCACGGCTGGCCGGCACTGAAGCCGAAGCCGCCGATCTCCGCGCGAAACAACTTCCAGCGGATCGGCGCGCCACGACCCAGCGGGCACTCGCCCTGCTGACCGAATGGCGCAACGCTCTCAATGCGCTGAGCGCGGCGGCCCAGGAGGGCTCCCGACTGCAGATGTCCGCCGCCTCCGCCGCGCAACGCCAGGCGGTCGCAAGCACGCGGCGGACGGCGCTCTCGGGCCTGCAGGAACAGATGAGCGCTTATGCGGTCGAGCTCGGCATAGAGCCGTCGCCCGCCGGTATGCCTCTGGGCATGGTCGTCGAGCGTCTGATCGACGAGGCCAGTCGCCAGGAGCAGGCTGCCTACGAGGCGGACGATCTAGACCGTGAAGCCTTCAACACCGTTGAGGAGATGGAGAGCGCGCGGCGTGCACTCGAGGCGGCCACCGCTGACCAACGCCGTCTCACCATCCTGACAGAAGATTTGTCCGCGCGGCGAACGGAAGCGGATCGGCGGATCGGTCTCGCCCGGGACCTGGCCGGTCGCGCGCAGGCGCTGAGGACCACCAAGGTGCGTCAGGTGTTCAACGACGAGCTCAACGCTCTGTGGCGCGAGCTCTTCATCCGGCTGGCACCTGACGAGGCTTTCGTGCCGGCCTTCGCCCTGCCGTCGAGCTCCAACGGCGCGGTCGAAGCCATTCTGGAGACGCACTACCGATCGGGCGGCAAGGGCGGCAACCCGCGCTCGATGCTGAGCGCCGGCAACCTCAACACAGCGGCCCTGACGCTATTCCTGTCCCTGCACCTGTCGGTGAAGCCGATCCTACCCTGGCTAATCATCGACGATCCGGTGCAGAGTATGGACGACGTCCACATTGCCCAGTTCGCCGCTCTGTTGCGGACCCTGAAGCAGGACGGTCGTCAGGTTATTCTGGCCGTCCACGACCGACAGCTGTTCGACTATCTCGCCCTAGAGATGAGCCCATCCTCGAACGGGGACCGACTGATCACCATCGAGCTCGGCCGAGGCGCCGACGGCAGGACCACGGCACACTGGAAGCTGACAGCCTACCAACCGGACACGGCGATCGCAGCCTGAGCCGATCGCTTTGTGCCGCATTTCGTCCGCGGCTGACAGTCGTCAAAGTCTGCTGCGCCGTAAACCAAAGTCCGCTTCTGGCGCTGTGCCGACAAGACTCGCTGACCCAAAGCGACCGTACATGCGGCAAGCGTCTCGGCAACCACCCCTGCAATCATGAGGCCGAGTCCGGCACTTCAGGCAACGCCTCGCCGCCGGTCTCTGGCAGGTTCTCAAGTTCCTCCTCCCAGAACACGTCCTTAAACATCAGCCAGCCTGGCTCGCTTATCGCGGTCGCATTGATCTCGGCGATGTCTTCGGCGCCGAGCTGCGATCGCCGGAGCTTGAACGTCTCTTCCTTGGGGCTAATGGTGTAGAGCTTGACCTGGGACTGGTCGTTTAGCAGCCGCACCATGCTGCTGATCACCGCATGGTCGCAGCGCAGCCCGAAGTGGATCGCGGTGATTCGAAACGGCAGCTCCTTGATGCCGTTGTGGTCACGAACGTCGCGCCACTCCCTCTCGTACTTCCACTCCGAGGACTTCGCGTAGAAATAGGTCTGGAGAACACGATCCTTGGCCGCAGCGTCGTCTGAACCTTTCCACCGCGCAAGATCGCTCGCTTTAACGGCCCGGGGCGCGCGATAGCTGACGGGCCTCAAGTTCGGATGCTCCTGGTCAGTCGTGTCGTACTCGACGCAGATCCCGCGATGCTCGTCGGCATAGTGGCTCCACATCAACGCCGAGGACCAGGTGGCGGACAACGATAGGACGCCGTGCTGCGAGAATTCGTCGTCGAGCTCGTCCTTGATGTCGCGCGCGAGCATCCGAACGAGATAAGCCTCGACATCCTTGTCTGTCTCGAAGTCTCCGTACTCCGTCGACATATAGCGAAGGTAGCCCACTCGGTCGGCAGCCTGCTTCTTTTCCAGCCGCCGCAAAAGCATCCGGTAAAGGAGCTTCTCCAGCGTCGCCCGACCGACATCCACGTCGAAAGTCGGGTCGCAATCCAGCGGGTCGTTGAATGTCCTCGGCCGAGCATAGTAGACCTCGGCCTCAGTCAAGCTACGTAGCGCTCGAACGCCGAAAGCGCGATACTTATAGAGCTTGTTTGGCATCATGCTCCCCCGGGCCAGACTGCCGACTTCAATCTGAGGGGGCAATGCCGAGGACGCAGGTGGCGTGCTCATGGGCAGCGAACGCACCGCTCGCTCCTCTTGCAAATGTCGCCTTCCTGGAATGGGGCCGACGGCAGCTCCTGGCGCGAAGCGGCCCGCCCGTCCCCCGCTCGGGTTGCGAAATGCGCATAAGGTGGGCTCCCCGAAATCCGCATAAGGGGCATTCAACGAGCCCCGACCGACAGTTGGCGGACTGACAGCCCCTGCTCGCGAGAGTTCGCCTCACTCGAGCAGGTTCACCACCTCCCTCGTGGTCAGCCCAGCCGAGGCCCCCCTACGAAGGAATTCGCCTTGTCCAGGCGTTCAGTGAGCCAAGCGTCGTATCCCGCCAAGACCCCGTCGGGATCCGGCTCACCAGCCTCGACCAGTTCGCTGATGAGCGCTCGGGCCGCCGGGAGGTTCAGCGGGCCATCTCGATCAACAAGCAAGCGATCCGCGAGGTCGGCGTCAGCCTCCCGTCGGTCCTCCTCGTTGAACGCCGAGCGATGCTCCATGTGGAGCAGACGCCGCCCGAATACTCTTAGACGCGGATCTGCGAAGCGGTCGATAATCTCCCGCCGACCGCCTTTTGACTCTTCGTGGAAGTCCGCCATGAGAGCTTGGTCTGCCTCATCCGGGAAGCCGTCGTACAATTGTTGCTCGGGGTGCAGAGGCGGCGCCCTGTCGGCCCAGCGACAAGACTGTAGCTCCGCCACCCTTGCGCCAAAGTCCGGGTTTGCTTTCAGCCATTCTGCCCGCTCCTCAGCCTCAGCGACGTCTCCCAGTTGCCAATCAGGCGGCGCATCCCACGTCATCGCCAGAGCGGGCGCGGCATTCACTCTCAGCCGACGAAGCGGACCGCCGGCTTCTGCAATCAGCGAGCCGAGCTCGTCCTGCGACAGCCGTGCGGCAGCTGCTGGGTCTTCCGCCAAGTTCCAACAGAGACGTCCGTTCGGACTCCCGACTTCTCGGGCCAGGTACGACACGAACCGATGCGAAGCCTCGAACCGGAAGAACTCGGTGAGGACGAATACCAACTCCGCCTCCACAAGCTCCGCGACCACGGATTTGTTCGAGGTCCGGATGAAGCGGCTCCAGACTTCCGGAGCTCCCGACGCGACGCGTCGGCACAGCGCCAACGTCGTTTCGGTGTCCACCAGAGCGTCATGCGCGGACCCGAGATCACACCCGTTCGCGGCAGCTACTGCCTCAAGGCGGAAGGTCGGTTGACCATCGGGGCCTAACGGTAGCGTCAGACACGGGGTGCCCTCGGCGCAGGCGGCCAGCACGATGTGCATGGCGTCTGCTCGCCCACACCCAGGCGAGGACGTGAGGTAAGCCGGGAAAAGGCATTGGAAGAGCGCATGTCGCAGCATCTCCTCGTCGAACCGGATGGAGTTGTAGCCGATGAAGATCGCCTTGCCCCATTGCGCGAGCCGCCATCGGATCTCTCGCACCATCTCGTAATGTGAAGGGAGCGCCTGGTCAGTTAGCCGTTCGATCGACAATCTGTTGGCCAAGAGGGCCCGGGGATGTGGCACCACGTGGGGCTGTAGCCGACAACGAAGGTCGAAGCGGTCCAGTTCATTCAGTTCGGCGTCTGTGTGGATTGCCGCAAATTGGACGATCTGGTCAAACCCCTTCCGCAAACCCGTCGTCTCTGTGTCGTAGAAAACGAAGCCCACGGTGCCCAGCCTTAGACCATAAGACGATAGCGGATCGCCGAGGTGCTCACCCGAAAGCGACGACCAAGAGCCTCAACCTTTTCGTCATCATCAAGGTCCAACCCTCCTGAGTCGATCAGCGCATCTAGAAGAAACTGCGGCATCAGAACCTCGGCCGCAAACGCGTTGGCCTCGATCTCCCGCCAATCGACGCCCTCGGATGCCAGCTGATCTCGCCTCAACACCCGAAAACCCCGATCTACATGGACCTCGGCCTGGAGGATGTCTGCATGCAGTTCGTGGTGGCCGAACTCGTGAGCGAGCGTGAAGCGTTGGCGATTCGGGTGATGCAGCGCGTTCACACCGATCATCCCTACACCGTCGCGGATGTAAGCCATGCCCGAGAGGTCATCGGCGAGTGGAGCATGCTGAAGTACGATGCCACGCCCCCGGATGATGCGTTCGATCGGCACCGGAGCAGTCCGCACCCCCGCCTCGGTCAGGATGCGACGTGCTTTGTCGCGCGCGCCAGCGATGTCAGGCCGCCTCATGGCCGAGGACGTGCCGAAGCCATGGCGGCGGCAATCATATGCGAGATCTGAGCCTTTGCCGTGGGGCTCACGTCGTCCGACAAAGCCAGGGCCTGATCCTCGAGGGAAGGTGCCCGCGTCGCCGGCAGGAGGTCGGTGACCTGAGCCAGTTTTAACGCGGCAGCGATATCGCAAGCCTGATGCAACAGCACGCTTTGACGGCCCCGCTCAATGTTGGCGATCGACGCCCGTGAGAGCCCCACCCTCGTCGCCAGATCGGCTTGGGTGATGTTCAGCTGTTGCCGTCGGACAGCTACGGCCCGTCCGAACTCTTCGTAGCGGTAATCTGGCTTCATCGGTGGATTGTTTGAGTTGCGCTGCGGTCCGTGTCAACGCAGCAAACATAATGTGATTATCACAAACTCGGTTAAGTTTGTGTTGACGCCATCCGTCATCTCCGAATTAATGCGGTGGCTCGGTCTCCCCACGAGTCCAAGTTCGGACGCCATCCAGCAGGTGAGGTCCGATTCAGCCAACGCCCGAACGAGGACCTTATGTCGAACAACAAGCCTGATCACCCTGGCCGCCCCGAGAATCCGGGCCGGCCCGATAATCCCGGAAATCCCGGAGGCCCGGGGCGTCCCGACCACCCGCAACACCCCGATGTGCCGCCCGGCCCCCCGAGCGAGACGCCGGGGCGGCCTGGTGGCCCGCCGGTTCCCAGTCATCCGACACCGCACCGCCCGGTCGGCTGATATGGACGGATCGATGCAGCGCGGGAGCGACCTCGACTGGTGGCAACGCTATCCCGCGCTGCTCGACGCCGAGCTGAACGCCTTTGAGTCTCATGATGCGAAAGCCCAGATTGTCTCGTCAGCCTTCGGCTACCTCATCCTGGATGTGCAGTGGCCGACCGAGACAGGTACCCTTGGCCTCAGGGTCGGATACTGCCCGACCCACCCGTATGGGCGGCCGTCTGTCGGCACCTCCGAACTGAAACTGTCTCGTCATCAGGACCCTTTCACCGGCACCTTGTGTCTGCTGACCCAAGCCTCTGATCAGTGGCGACCGGGAGAACCAGCTGCTGAACTGATCGCCACTCAGCTCCCGCGCGCCATCGCGGCGGCGGCCGCACACTCTCAAGGTAGCCCAGGCGAAGCCGTCGACCTGGAGGAGCACGCGCCCGACCCACTGACGACCTACTTCGATCGTCAGTGCGATCAGGAATCCATTGTGTTGTACGACTCCGAACTGCGCCCTCCGCCCGGTCGCTGGGGTTCAGCCACTTTCAGCATCCGCCAGCGGGCAGCAGGTGGCGCAGAGATCATCCTTCGAACCCTCACGCCAGCCAAAGGCCCATGGTTCGCGCCACCCTTCGAACCTTGGAAGGAGGCCGGGACTATCCAGTCGGTCGTGGGACGCTGGGTGCGTATGCGGCCAGAGGCGACATCGGATCTTGGAAACCTTGCCGCGCAGGTTGAGGCTGTCATCGCACGGGACAATGTCGGGCCGAAGGTGTCGCCGAAGAGCGGCCGGCGTGGTCCTGCGGGTCCCGAGCTGACGGTCATCCTCTTCGATGAGGAGGTCGAGTACGGTCGTGATGGCCCGGCCTGCCTGTTTCTCTACCGCTCGGCAGAGAACCAGCTGGCGCTGGTTGGTGGACGTCGGATCGCACCGGATCTGCTGGCCCGCACGCCGGCTTCGGCCGGTCTGCAGAATAAGCGCGCTCTTTTGGTCGGCGCTGGCGCCATTGGCGGCTTTGTAGGCCTCGAACTCGTCCGCGCCGGATTGGGCCATCTGGACATCGTGGACGGCGACTCGATCGAGCCGGGCAATAGTGTCCGCTGGGCTCTCGGACGGGAGTACTGGGGTCGACCGAAGGCACACGCGTTGGCCCACTATGCGGCGCTGCACTATCCAATGAGCCAGGTCGACGGCTACGCGTTCAAGGTCGGAGGCGCCGTGACCGTGCCGGACCGGGCGCGCGAGGCTGCCGTCCATCCGCTCGAGTGGCTGCGGGAGAAAGTTCTCGCCGCAGATGTGGTTGTCGACGCGACCGCCTCCGTGGAATGCCAGCTGTTCCTCGAAGGCTTCTGCCGGGCGCTTGGTAGACCCTACGTCATGGGCCACGCCACCGAAGGCGCCGCAGGCGGGGTGGTGGCGCGGTTCACCCCCGACCGTCCTGGATGTCGGGTCTGCTTGAGCGATCACTGGACAGACGATACCCTGCCCCAGCCGGTCATCGATCCCGCCGGCACCCTGACCCCGGTCGGGTGCAATCAGCCGACCTTCACGGGCGGGGCTTTTGACCTGCAAGAGGTATCGTTGGAACTCGTCCGCTCCGCTATCGGAGTGATTGTCCCCGATCTCTATTCCCGGGACCAACCCAGCTTGGCGCTGCTGGATCTGATGGCAGACAACCGGCGGATTGTTCCGCGCTGGACAGCGCACGAGATTACGCCCCATGGTGGTTGCCGCCTCTGCGCTTTCGCATGAAAATCTGGCTTGCTTTCGCTGCGATCGAACAGATCACGCGCCTTGCGGAATCCTATTCTCCGCTGGAGACCGGCGGCGTCCTGATGGGCTGGCGAAGTGGGCCAAATCGCGTTGTCGCAGCGATTATCGGCCCGGGTCCGCGCGCTCTGCACGGCCGGCACATGTTCCTGCCGGACCATGAGTGGCAGGTGGGGCAGATCGACCTCGCGTTCGCAGCGTCAAAGGGCGACCTGGACTATCTGGGGGACTGGCACACTCATCCTGATGGTGTCGCTGCGCTGAGCGCTCTCGATCGCAAGACCCTGCACAAGCTCGGCCGGAAAACTCCCGATGCGATCATGGCCATTGCCGCACCCATCGAGGCTGGTTGGGAGATCGCCGCCTGGCGACAGCCGCGAGGGAGATGGCTGGAGCGGCCCGAGGCGGAGATCTGCGAGGTGGTGCCGTTTGATTCCCAGTACGTGCTCCCTCGTTGGTGAGCCATCTTCGGACCTGTGATTAGGAGCGCGCCACGGAGCAACAACCGGATGGCCTCCCATCCCGTTCTCGTCCCGTTCGCGAAATGCGCATAAGGGGGCTTTCCGAAATCCGCATACGTGTCACGCCCCGGAACGGAAGCTGGGATTAATACGGCGCACTACCAACGCCGACCCGACGCTCCGTTTTCGATGGCTAGTCAAGCCGGCTGAGCCGCTGCTCGCGCGGATCAGCCCCCCCTCCTGGCTAGTTTCATCGCGTGCTCAAAATGCGCACAGCATCGCTACTGTTGTCAGCAGGTGGAGCGCCGCAGTGCTATGGATCGTGGGACTCGACCGCGGCCAACCCCTCAGGGGTGATAACAACGGTCCCATCCGCAATCGCCAACAGCCCGAGGTCGACTAGCGATTCAACCGCCGCCTTAATCTCTGCCGGTGGCGGCAATCGCGGCGGCGTGGTGGCCTTTGCGGCGAGCGCTAGAATTTCGCGGTGAATATGAAGCAAGGGCATCGGCGCCTCCCAGGCAAGGAGCAATAGCGCTCCCACTGAGACAAGCCCGGACTAGCCGGGCGCGGCAGCACTGACGCTCCGTTGGCAGGCGAAGTCCAGATAAAATACCAAGATGATCCGAGGAGTTAATCGGTCGCGCCCACACGGGAGCGTCTTTTCCGAGCATTTCTCCCTTTGGGTGCGGGCGATGGACACGCTTCGATACGCATAAGCACCACTTTGAGAAACTCAGCCATTGGTTCGATGACTGACTACACCTCGCCGAGGTCACTGAGGGGTGGCTAGCGGAGGTAACCGAGCCTTGCGATTCTTGGTTGCGCTAAGTTGGCGATACATGTTTGGATGGAATCGAGAATAGGGTCCCAAGGGAGGAATAAATGATCAAGAAGCTTGTCATCGCCGCCGCCTTCGCCGCCTCGCTCACTGTGGGCGTCCCGTCCGCGTCCGCCAGCAACTTCATTTGCATGCAGCAGTACCAAGCGGCCCTGGCCGACTGCGGAAACGACGAACTTTGCCAACTCGCTGCGAACCGGGACTTCCTCGACTGCCTGGATCGGCTGGAGAACGTCGAACAGTAGCCCCCGGCACACGCGTCCGATTTCTGCCCCTTAGGGCGTTGAGGCCCGCTCCGGTTCGCCGGGGCGGGCCTTCTGGCGTTGCAATCCTCACTACGGGTCGCTGAACCTCCACAACGGGTCGAAACCCGACCTCGAGCCTCGGCCGATCTCAAGGTCCGCTCACCGGCGCCGACCGACTATCCACTCGTGACGTGAAGCGGCCCTCCCCTGCTCCGCTCCGATTGCGAAATGCGCTTAAGATTGCGGTCCCCGAAATGCGTATACTGACGCCGGTATAAGCGCGACGATCAGAGCAGGTGAGGTAGATGTTTGCCCTCGACAACCAGACCATCGGATTTATCGAGATCGTTGCTGGCGGGCTCGGGCTGATCTTTGCGCTCGGCGGCTTCCGTAGGTCTCAGATCCACGGTTGGCGAAGCCGGGCGGATCAGGTGAACGCCTGGGGGCTGACGATCTTCAGCTGTCTACTGGTCTTGAATGGATTGGTGTTCTGGCTGGGTGGGTAGCAGACGTGAACCTGCTCCAGTTCGCCGCAGTAGGAAGCGGTGTTAGCGGGTCTGTTCGACACCGCTCAGGGCAAAGCAAAGAATCGTGGCCTCTCTCCGGAGAGGTATGCTCCGTCGGTTCGTCGACAGGGCGCGGTCACCAAGCTACCGAAGGATGCTTCAGAAACATCCCAGAGATCGCGCCCTTCCAAAGCCCGCCCTGATGCGCGGGGGAAGAAGTCCGTCCCCGTGAGACGCTCGACGTCACCAACAGTCGATATGTGGGCGCGCAGGTAGTTGACCACCGGCTCGCCATCCACGTCGGTTTGGTCGTGCGGCAGCAGGATCGTCAGAGTCTGGAGGCGACCTTCGCTATCCTCACGAGCGAGGATTTTAAAGTACGCCGATGGCACCGCGACATTCATTCGGCCAGAGCGAGACCGCATCCGAACGCTGTCATCATCCTTGTCGCGAACGCCGTCACCGTCTCTGTCGAAGACAGCGCCGTTCAAGATGTAGACGAGCGTCCCCGCCTCCGCCCATTGTCGCACCAAGGATTCGAGGATCTGCCAGATCCCTCTGTTGAACTGACAAAACTGGGGCGTCATGTTCGACATGACGAAGGTGTTGATGATCGGGACCTCTCCAAACGTCATATCGGCGTTGGGGACCATATGCCCTTGGTCGAATATGGCTTCGTCGTAATCTGCGGGCCGTGATGCTGCCGCCGCAGGAATTCTGGGATCTCGGCGGAAGCAGTCGATCCGCCCTGACCTCAGCGGCTTCAATCCGAGCACGTTCGCGGCCCAGACCGGTCCCCGCAGATCGTCATCGTACTCAATCACATAGTCTCGCTGCACGAGGCGGCGTTCGTTGGAAGCATCCGTCGATACGGGGGCGCCCCACGGAAATACGATCTCCGTCGCCAGGTCTCGATCACGCTCGTTGAGCCAGAGTTGACGGTCTGCGGCTTCCCGTTGTGCCGCAGTACAGTCGGCAGCATAGCTCGCCGTTGGCAAGCCAAAGACGAGTGCCCAGGCTCCAAGAAGCCAAGCGGCGTTGCGTTTCAACATGGTCTCCCCCTCAAGAGCTGTCTGTTAGCGTCTGGTGTTTGAGCGCCGATAGGCTGCCACCTGGGCATCCGAGACGTCGCTGGCGTAGCAAATCGGGGACGCGCCGCCCGGGCGGCTGTAGGCACTACGGCCACCACACCGACTGCCGTTACGCGCTGTGCTGTATGGACAGGGACACGATCCCGAATAGCTGGAGATGGACTGCCGAATGCTGGCCTGCCTTACCTGGGCGTCGGTCATCGTCTGCTGACCGGACGACGGGAATGCCACCGCCAGCGCCATGAAAATGGCCAGTCCGATACTCGTCACCGAATGCTTGGTCTTCATGTTCAACTCCCCCTCTGTTTTCACCGCCATGTGGCGGCACCCTCAGTCTTCAGTGTCCCAACCGGCGGCGCCGCCCAGCCGCACCGAGGCCCAGATCACGCCCTGCTCCCATTTCCCGACATTGCGGTCAGCCATCGCCTCTTTCAGGATGTCGTCAGCTTCCTTGCGCGGGTACGGCGCGCCGCGTGTAATGCCGCGATGGGTGTGCCACTCGCCGGTGCCCCTGGTTGCGTAGAGAAAGTCGTGAATGATGGCGCCCTTCGCCCAAGGACCATCTGGCGGATAAAACGACCCTACCGCGCGCGGTACTGAGGCCAGATCCGTCACAAACCCCGGCGGGACGACGATGAGTTCTTCAGGGTCGTCACCCGCCTGGTATTCGAGCGCCCGCTGGACTGCCCACAACGAGCGCCCGGCGCGGATCGAGGGCCCATCCTCGTTGTCGAGAAGGACCAGAACGAGCTTTCCGGCAAAGCGGCCGGATCGATCGGTCCGGGGCCTGTTTGGAAGCGTTCCCGCTGCAGTCGGGTCTGAACGTTCCAATCTGGCTACCCTTTGTGACAGTCAGGGCAGCAGTGGGCACAGCCATCCGAGGCCGGATAGATGGTCTTGGCCTTGGCCACGGCGGCGACGCAGGAAGGATACTCGCCCAGGTACGCTTGCTCTGAATCAGCGGCAATCAGGCGCACGTAGATACGTGGACCTCATGGTCCCCCGACGAGACCTGCGCATTGTCGTTGACATAGTAGCCAGCCATGGCCGCCTCCCCCGAGGTTCAAGTCACCACCTTAGCGAAGAGCCCCGCCGCATGCTACTCACGTTAGTATTCGTGTCTATTGATACAACTTTAATTTGCGCTGCGAGAACCCGGAGCACTGGAACACTCTGTGGAAGGTGGACCCCGACCAGGTCGCGGCGATCTATCAGAGCACCCTGAACTGGGACGCGCCGCCCGAGCGGCAGATCAAGGTGTCCGTCGAGGATCGCATGCTGTCCGACGGAAACGGCAACCCCGTCATTGATCCGGAAACCGGCCGGTCTTTCTACAACCCGCTCAACACATGGAACTGTGGCCCACGAGCGTATCGATCCAGCGCGTCCGGCATGTCGGGTGGGGCGATGCATCTGACGAGCACGCCCAACACGCTGCAAACCGGGCTCGGCTTAGGCGGCACTGGAAACTCTCATGCCCAACCTCGGATCTGCTGCGGCCAATACGGTCAGCAGTACCGTCACAGCAATCCGCACATCGGCCAGACAGTCAACCAGGTGGTGCAAGGAACGCGGCTTGGCATCCCGCCCCAGACCGTGTGCCTGGCCGATCCGGTTGGTCTCTACATCCAGGCTCCTGGCAACCCCACTGCCTTCACCTTCGGCCCATCGATACAGGTCGGCCGAGAAGTACCCTCTGATGCCCGAGCCTCGGACATCTGGCAGCTCGTGCGTGGGTCGGCTGTGCTCAACGATCCTGTCAGGGGTGGGCCGTTCCCGGGCAACGTGATCCTCCATGCCGTAGCCCAGATCCCCTCGGCCTGGCTGGCGATGAACCCCACCCTGACCCTCGCCAATGGACTTCCGTTATACATTAGAGCTTTGGCCTGGCCAAATTTGAGACAGCTCCGCTTTTGGGTGACATCTTATAATTATAAAGGAGAGCCACGATGATTATGGAGGGGGGCCACGCCATAGAACGCCCCGACCGACACCTTCAATAGCGTGTTCATTTAGCACGCCTACTCTAGCGGGTTGGCCATCAACTATACCCTCACCCGGCAAATCGCCGAGCGATACATAGATTCGATCGTAGATTATTTGGCAATCGATATCAGTCACTGTTCGGGTCGACAACACGTCAAATTCAAAAAAACCTGAACCTCTCTCCCTCCAATTAGAAGGTACGACGTTACCCGTATAACGCACGTAGATCGGCCCCAGAGGAATACGAAATTTTGCTGAATTATACTCATCTCCAGCAAATATTAAAACAAAAATACTTTCAGAATTGGCCACCGCCACCCCAACCTCTGATCGATATTCGCAATTTGCAGGCTGCATCAAAAGCAGAATGGAAGCCAGCCACATCTCCATGATATTCTCACATCCCTCTGAATGATATTAACCGTAGTACGTGGATTTCGGATAGAGGCCTCCCAACCGCCGCCATCATAATCATATCCGTCCTCTCTGTAAGGATCGGCTCGTGTGATCGATATAATATTGCCTCTGTGCACCCAACCAATCACCAGGAATTCAAACGAGTTCCATTCTGGTCTCACTGAATAACGATCCCTAGCAACTTCTCTGTCATAACCCGATGCAACGGCGGGGTTTTCTGTCGTCCAACATGAGCCGCCGCCAAAACACGATGGGCCACCATACATATCAGCTGGATCACCATAAAGCCGATAGACCATAACGTGGCCGGAGCGCCTCCATCTATCGGCCTCTGACGTTGCTGATATCACTCGACCTGCGATGCCCAATCTCTCCGTACCCCGCGTAGAGGTTGTTGCGGACGGGGCCCGAGTCCCGCTTGGGCTTGTTGTGGTTCCCGCTGTTGCGGTATTCGCGCTGGCTGATCCAGCCGGAGGATCCTGAGAATTATAATCTTCCTCGTTGTCGACCTCTCCCAAGAGTGAGCATTGGTCGCTTGAAACCCCTCGAGAACAGTGAGCCAGCCCCGTCGGATCCGTATGGTTCATCGGATCCGCCCCGACGTACAGATGGTGCTGACAGGTTAACTCCGCCAAGTCGAAAGTCGCCCTACCCTGCTTGAGATCAGGCAACGGCGGCGGCCCACGCGGTCGCTGCCTCGGCGCGGAAGCGTCGAAGGGTCGGTCTGCTGATCAGATGCCGTTGGATGTTGAAGGTGTTGTAGATCGCCGCGTGAGTGGTGAGGAATCTCTGGGCTGAGGCTTGGGATTTGAACCGCTGCTGCTGGCGTTCTCGTCGGCGGATCGGCAGGTGCGAATTCTCAACGCGGTTGTTCGCCCGGAGCCAGCCCGGCCGGTGCAGGTGCCTCAGATCCAGCTGATCCAGAGCGGCTCCGTACGACGCCAGCCCGTCAGTCGTGATTGTCTGCGGCTCGACCGGCTGATTGTGTAGGAGGCGCCTCAAAAGTCGGAGCGCAGCCTCTGTGTCCCGTCGTCGCTGGACCACAAGGTCGAGAACCTCGCCTTCGTCGTCGACGGCCCGCCAAAGGAACATGCGCTTGCCGCCGATCCAGCAGACCATCTCATCCAGGTGCCAGCGGGGCGAAGGGGCCGGCCGACGACGCCTCAATCGCCTGGCGATCAGGGGCCCGAACTTGATGGTCCAGCACCGGATCGTCTCGTAGCTGACCTCCATCCCCCGTTGCGCAAGCAGCTCCTCGACGTCCCGAAAACTGAGACTGAATCGAAAATACAGCCACACAGCGTGGCGGATCACGTCCGCCGGAAATCGGTGGCGCTTAAACGAAATCTGCTTCACGATAAATCATCCCCAACAGCGGCTTACGCCGACATTGCCGGAGACCTTTTAGCGTTAGCCTGACAGCACCCCCTCCGGGGTGATAACGACGGTCCCTTCTGCAATCGCCAGCAGCCCGAGGTCGACAAGCGATTCCACCGCCGCCTCAATCTCTGCCGGTGGCGGCAATTGCGGTGGCGTGGTGGCCTTTGCGGCGAGGGTCAGAATTTCGCGGTGAATATGAAGCAAGGGCATCGGCGCCTCCCAGACAAGGAGCAATAGCGCTCCCACTGAGACAAGCCCGGATCAGCCGGGCGCGGCAGCACTGACGCTCCGTTAGCAGGCGAAGTCCAGACAAAATATCAAGATGATCCGAGGAGTTAATCGCTCGCGCCGACACGGGGGCGTTTTCTCCGAGAGTTTCTCCATGTGGGTGCAGGCGATGGACACGCTTCGAATACGCATAAGCACCACTTTGAGAAACCCAGCCATTGGTTCGATGACTGACTGCACCTTGAAGGCGCTTCTTGGAATTCAGCCATCGGTTCGATGACTGACTGCACCCCTTTGCGCCCGTGAACAGGTCGTGGTAAGATGATCTATGTTGAGTTTCGTCCGTACGGCGATTATCGCGTTAGCGTTCGCTGGCTTCCTCGGCCAGTCTATGGCGCGCGCGACGCCGTTCCCTGCTGCGGCTGACACGGTCGAGATGGCGGCGGACTGCGCCGAGATGATGATCGACGAGACCGGCCCGTCCGACCAAGGCCGGATGCCGTGCGATGACATGACGCCCGACTGCATCGCCAAGATGGGCTGCACCACCGTGTCGCCGGTCTTGACTTCTGGATCCACGCTGTTCCGTCCGCTGGCCGGCCCCGGGCTATCCTACAGTCAGTCGACGACTCGCCTTGACGGGACTGGGCCCCCTCCGCTTCGAGCTCCTCCAAAACGCCTGCTCTGAGATTTTTTCGCGGGTCGCGCGTTATTGTCTAGCGGCGCGCCCATTCGAGCAGCCGAGTCCGGGACCTGAACAGGCGCGGACGAGCGTTCCGGAGCCATTACTGTGTTGAATTACCTCAAGGGTCGAGCGCTCTTTAGAGCGCCAGCGCGGCTATGCGCCGTAGTGACCGGCGCCTGCGGCCTATTGTCCGTCGGCTCGGCCCATGCCGATCCCCTAACCTTTGAGCAAGCTTTGACCTTGGCTGCTTCGGAGGCGCCATCGTTGCGCGCCAGCGCCCTAAACGTCGAAGCGGCCCAAGCCTCAGCGACTGCCGCCGGCCAACTGCCAGACCCCCGACTCAGCTTCGGCCTCAGTGGATTTCCCATCTCCGGACCCTCGGCGGGCCGGTTCGACGAGACCATGATGACCATGTTCAAGGTCGGTATCCAGCAGGATGTTCCTAGTGGCGCGCGACGGCGCGCCGAACGTAACATCGCCGAGGCCGACATCGACATGGCCTTGGCGAGCGCGGAAACCATCCTGTGGGAAGTGCGCATTGCCACAGGTGAGGCTTGGATCGATCTCCACTATGCCGAGCGCCGGCTGGCCGTATTGGAAGATCTTCTTGTCTCCCTCGAACCGCTTTGGGCGGCGGCTCCCTCCGGGGTGGCGTCATCCCGGATTCGCCCGGCCGAGGCGCTCGAACCCGTGGAATTGAGAGCAGACCTTGAGGACCGACGCGACCGCCTGCAAGCCGATCTCGCCAGCGCGCGGGCGCGGCTGTCGCGCTGGACGGGCGATCCGGCGCCAACAACGGAGGGACCGATTCCAAACATTGACCTGAGCATCGAAACGTGGACCGTCCGCCTCTCGGACCTGCCACCCCTGCGCGCTTACAGTGCGGCCACCCAGCGCGCCACGGCGGATGTGGATTTGGCCCGGGCGGCCAGGTCGCCCGACTGGTCCTTCGAAGTGAGCTATGGACATCGCGACCCGATGTTCGGCGACTTGGTCTCCGTGGGCGCCAGCGTCCGCCTCCCCCTGTTCCAGACCAGCCGACAGGAACCCGTGATTCAGGCCCGGGCCGCCGACGCCTTGAGGGTAAGCGCCGAACGGGAGAGCGCCGAGCGCGCTTGGTTGGCTCAGCTTCAGGGCGATCTGGCGCGGTATTCTTCGGCTCGAGCACGTTGGATCCGGGCGAGGGACGTGGTGTTGCCCAGCTTGCGCAACCGCGCCGATCTGGTGACCGCCAGCTATGCGGCCGGCACCGCCGACCTTTCCGATGTCCTGGATGCCTTTACCTCGCTCGCCGATGCTCGCCTCGACGTCCTGGACAGGGAAGCTGAAGTGGCACGGCAAGCGGTCCAGATCACCCTGACCTACGGGAGCGGCCAATGACCCGTTTCGAGCGTGGGCATCTCCGGTGGGCGGCCCCCGCAGCCGGTCTGATCATCATCGTCGCTGGCATCGGTTGGGGACTCTCCAAACTGGGGGTGGATGGTGCGGCTTCGACCGAGGCCGCTTCAGGCGAGCGCGAAGTCCTCTACTGGTACGATCCCATGGTTCCAGACCAGAAGTTCGACCGGCCGGGTAGGTCGCCCTTCATGGACATGGACCTGGTCCCCCGATACGCCGACGAAGCCGCCGGAGCCGGGGCTGGGGTTCGCATCGATCCCGCCCTCGTCCAGTCGCTGGGCGCCCGCTTTGCAACGGTTCGGCGAGGAACCCTCGAAGGCGATGTCACGGCGACGGCGGTGGTCGACTTCAATGAGCGTGATGTCGCCGTCGTTCAGGCCCGCGCAGCGGGTTTCGTTGAACGTGTCTACAATCGAGCGCCCGGCGACGTCATCCGAGCCGGCGCGCCTTTGGCCGATCTGCTTGTGCCTGAGTGGGCCGGAGCCCAGCTCGAATATCTCGCCGTTCGACGTACGGGAGACGCGGCGCTCACGGCCGCCGCGCGCCAGCGCCTCGTTCTGCTCGGGATGCCCGAAAGCTTGGTGGCTGCGGTCGAGCGCTCGGGCAGGCCACAAACGACAATGACCGTTTACAGCCCTATTGGCGGAGCCATCCGGACGCTTGGCGTCAGGGCGGGGATGACCGTGCCCGCCGGAATGACCCTCGCCGAGATTAATGGACTTTCGACCGTGTGGCTCAACGCTGCGATCCCGGAAACCATGGCAGGTCGCCTGCGCGTCGGCCGAACCGTCGAGGTGACGCTGACGGCCTTCCCCGGAGAACGGATGACGGGACGGCTGATCGCCCTCTTGCCTGAAGTCGCGGGAGACAGCCGGACTGTGACCGCCCGAATCGAGATGGCCAATCGCGCAGGCCGGCTGCGACCGGGTATGTACGGGCAGATCGTATTCGGCGGCGGATCCGAGCCCGCCCTGCTCGTTCCCTCCGAGGCGGTGATCCGCACCGGTCGGCGGACGCTCGTCATGCTGGCGCTGGAGGGGGGCCGTTATCAACCGGCGGAGGTCCGGGTCGGCCGCGAAGCCAATGGGCAGACACAAATCCTCGCCGGTCTCAATGAAGGGGAGCGCGTAGTGGCGTCGGGCCAGTTCCTGCTGGACTCGGAAGCCAGCCTGTCGGGCGTCGAGGCGCGCAGCCTCGACCAGGCGGCCGCATCCGGCGGGCCGTCCGCGTCCGGCGCGGCCCTACACCGGGCCAGCGGACGGGTTCAGGCGATCGGAAATGGAACGATCACTCTCGCTCACGGACCGGTGCCGGCGCTGCAATGGCCGGCGATGACCATGACCTTCCAGATTCCGGAAACGGTCAATCCAGGCGTGTCGATCGGCGACCAGGTGGACTTCACCTTCGAGACGGCCGGCGGCGAACCGACAGTGCGCAGCCTGACCCGGAAGGGGTCGGCCCGGTGATCGCCGCGGTCATACGTGCGTCGGTTAGGGCGCGGATTTTCGTGCTACTGGCCGCGTTCGCCCTGCTGGCGGGCGGGCTTTGGGCCGTGCGCAGCACGCCCGTCGACGCCTTGCCGGACCTGTCGGACGTCCAGGTCATCATCCGCACAACCTATCCCGGCCAGGCGCCGCAAATCGTCGAGAACCAGGTCACCTATCCGCTGGCGACGACCATGCTGTCAGTCCCCGGCGCCCGCACGGTGAGGGGTTATTCGTTCTTCGGCGACAGCTATGTCTACGTCCTGTTCGACGAGGGGACCGACCTCTACTGGGCCCGCTCGCGGGTGCTGGAGTATCTGAGCCAGGTTCAAGCCCGGTTGCCCGAAACGACGAGGCCCGTTCTGGGGCCCGACGCGACCGGAGTGGGCTGGATCTACGAATACGCCCTGGTCGACCGAACCGGTCGGCACGATCTGGCGCAACTTCGCAGTCTGCAGGACTGGTTCCTTCGCTACGAGCTGAAGACCGTGCCCGGCGTGGCCGAGGTCGCCACCATCGGCGGCATGGTCCGGCAATATCAGGTGGTCCTGGACCCGGTGAATCTGGCCGCCTTCGGCGTGACGCATCAGGAGGTAGTGGAGGCCATAAGGCAGGGCAATGCCGAGACCGGCGGCTCCGTGCTCGAGCTGGCGGAAACCGAATATATGGTTCGGGCAAACGGCTATCTGACCGAGCTGGACGACTTTCGCGCCGTCCCGATCCGTGCGGCAGCCGGCGGCGTTCCCGTCCAGCTCGGCGACGTCGCAACCATCCAGATCGGGCCGGAGATGCGACGCGGGATTGCCGAACTCAACGGCGAGGGAGAGGTGGTCGGCGGCGTGGTGATCCTTCGCTCCGGCGGTAATGCGCGCGCCGTCATCGCGGCGGTCCGCGACCGGCTCGAAACGCTGACGGCTGGCCTGCCGCCGGGTGTGGAGGTGGTTCCGGTCTACGACCGGTCCGAACTCATCGATCGCGCGGTCGAAAACCTCAGTACGAAGCTGATAGAGGAGTTCCTGGTCGTCGCGATCGTCTGCGGATTGTTCCTGTGGCACGCGCGCTCGGCGCTTGTTGCGATCCTGACCCTACCCCTTGGCGTGCTTGCGGCGTTCATCCTGATGCATCTGCAGGGGATCAACGCCAACATCATGTCGTTGGGCGGCATCGCCATCGCCGTCGGCGCCATGGTCGACGCGGCAGTGGTCATGATCGAGAACGCCCACAAACACATCGAGCGATGGGAACACGAAAATCCGGACGCCCGACTGAAAGGCGAGACGCGTTGGCGAGTGATCACCGAGGCCGCCGTCGAAGTGGGGCCGGCGCTGTTCCTCAGCCTGGTGATCATCACCCTGTCCTTCGTGCCGGTGTTCACCTTGCAGGCGCAGGAAGGACGACTGTTTTCTCCCCTGGCCTTCACCAAGAGCTATGCCATGGGTGCGGCGGCGATCCTCTCCATCACCCTGGTCCCGGTGCTGATGGGGTTTCTCATCCGCGGACGCATCCCGGCCGAGCAGAGCAATCCGATCAACCGGGCGCTTGTGTTCGTTTACCGGCGACCGCTCGACTGGGTCTTGCGACGGCCTCGAACGACCCTACTGGTCGCCCTGGCCGCCTTCGCTACCGCCGCCTGGCCCTTGAGTCAGCTCGGCGGGGAGTTCATGCCGCCGATGGACGAGGGCGATCTGCTGTATATGCCCACCGCGCTGCCAGGCCTGTCGGTCGCCAAGGCGTCGGAGCTGCTGCAGCAGACCGACCGGATGATCGCCACGGTCCCGGAGGTCGAAAGCGTGTTCGGCAAGGCCGGTCGGGCGGATACCGCCACCGATCCGGCGCCGCTGGTGATGTTCGAGACGACGATCCGCTTCAAGCCCCGCGATGAATGGCGTCCCGGCATGACGCCGGAAGGGCTGGTCGAGGAACTGGATCGCGCTGTGCGGGTCCCTGGGCTGACCAATGTCTGGGTGCCGCCGATCCGTAACCGGATCGATATGCTCGCGACGGGGATTAAGAGCCCGATCGGCGTCAAGATCTCCGGCGCCGATCTGGCGGAGATCGACCGGATCGCCCAACAGGTCGCCAAGGTCGCTGACACGGTTCCCGGTGTCAGCTCCGCCTTCGCGGAGCGTTTGACCGGCGGTCGCTACATCGATGTCGACATCGACCGTTTGGCGGCGGGTCGATACGGCCTCAACATCGCCGATGTGCAGTCCATCGTGTCCGGCGCATTGGGCGGAGAGACCATCGGCGAGACCGTCGAGGGCGTCGCGCGCTATCCGATCAGCGTGCGCTATCCACGCGAAATCCGGGACAGCCTTTCGGAATTACGGGCCTTGCCGATCCTGACCCCGTCGGGCCAGCAGATCACCCTGGGCTCGGTCGCGGCACTGGACGTCAGCGACGGTCCGCCGATGCTGAAGTCGGAGAACGGCCGGCCGACCACCTGGGTCTATATCGACGTTCGCGGCCGCGACCTCGCCTCAGTGGTGGGCGATTTGCAGACGGCCGTCGCCGAAGAGGTGGAGCTGACCCCGGGCGTCAGCATCGCCTACTCCGGGCAGTTCGAATATCTCCAGCGCGCGGCCGAGCGGCTGAAGATCGTCGTCCCCGCGACCCTGGCGATCATCTTCCTGCTGCTCTATCTGACGTTCGGCCGGCTGGATGAGGCGGCGCTGATCATGGCGACCCTGCCGTTCGCTTTGACCGGCGGCGTCTGGACGCTCTACCTGCTGGGTTATCACCAGTCGGTGGCGACCTCGGTCGGCTTCATCGCCCTGGCGGGACTATCGGCCGAGTTCGGCGTGGTCATGCTGATTTATCTGAAACAGGCGCTGAAGGCCCGGGGAGACAACCCGGACCGCGCCGCGGTGGAGGCGGCCGTGCGCGAGGGCGCGCTGTTGCGTGTCCGGCCCAAGGCCATGACCGTAGCAGTCATTCTCGCCGGCCTGTTCCCGATCCTGATCGGTCACGGGGCAGGTTCGGAAATCATGAGCCGCATAGCCGCCCCGGTTATCGGCGGCATGGTGACGGCGCCTTTGTTGTCCATGCTCGTTATCCCTGCAGGCTATCTGCTGCTTCGGCGGCGTAAACGCAGACCCCTTCAACCTGAGGAGACTTTCCCATGAAATACTCATTGATCCTAGTAGCGGGCATGGCGCTCGGCCTCGCGGCTTGCAACCAGTCGCAGGAGACGCCGGCTGCGACCGACGTGTCGGCGGCCGGGCCAGCTGACATGGCGACCATGCCAATGACGGCTGACGCCGGCGCGCAGACCGGGACCGGGACCGGAACCGGCACAATCACCGCCGTTGACCCCGGCGCCGGCACCGTAACCGTCGATCATGGACCCGTCCCCGGAGTCGGCTGGCCGGCGATGACCATGCGCTTCAACGCGTCAACCGCCGTCGTGGAAGCCGCCCGCACGGGCCAGCGCATCGAGTTTGATGTCTCCGTCCGTGACGGCGTCAACGAGATCACGGCCATTCGACCCGAGTGACGTTGGCGCCGGCTCTGTGTCGTCGAAAGCCCGTCACGGTCGGCCCGCCAAAAGTGATAAGAGGGAAACTTAAGGCATCCCTAAGAGTTCTCCTCTTCGAGAGGAGGCGTCGGCTCTGTCAGCTCAAATGCACCGACCGGTAAGGCCCCGGGTTTAGGCGGGCCAAATGGCCCGCCCGACAAAGACCCACGACCCGTTCCGCTGGTTCGATTCCTCGCCGGAGGTCATCCGCCTGGTGGTGACGTGACCCCCTGAAACTCCTCCAGGAATAGCTAGAGTCCGCCCCTCGAACGGACGGACAGATGAAGCGATCACGGTTCACGGAAGAGCAGATTATCGGTATCCTGCGCGAGCAGGAGGCCGGTGTTCCGGTGGCGGACCTGTGCAGGACGCACGGGTTGAGCTCGCCGACCTTCTACAAGTGGAAGGCCAAGTTCGGCGGCATGGACGTGTCGGAGGCCCGGCGTCTGAAGGCGCTGGAGGACGAGAACGCCAAGCTGAAGCGGATGCTGGCGGACGCGATGCTGGACAACGTCGCGCTGAAGGACCTGCTGGGAAAAAAGTGGTGACGCCCGCTGCGCATCGAGAGGCTGTGGCGCACCTGCGGTCGGTCCACGAGATGAGCGAGCGGCGGGCGTGCCGGGTGCTGGGCGTGGATCGGACCAGCGTGCGCTATCGAGCGACGCGCCCTGACGATGGCGCTCTGCGGGATCGACTGAAGACCTTGGCCCAGGAACGACGTCGGTTCGGCTATCGCCGGCTGCACGTGATGCTCCGGCGCGAGGGTCATGTGGTGAACAGGAAGCGGGTTCAGCGGCTCTATCGCGAGGAGAAGCTGACGGTCCGACGGCGCGGCGGGCGCAAGCGCGCCATGGGCACCCGTCGGCCCCTGGATGAGCCGCTGGTCGCCAACCAGCGCTGGTCGTTGGACTTTGTCTCCGACCAGATGACTGACGGGCGGCGCTTCCGCATCCTGACGGTGATCGACAACTGCACCCGCGAGTGCCTGGCGCTCGTGGCCGACACCTCGCTGTCGGGCCGGCGGGTCGCGCGCGAGCTGGATGCCATCATCGTCCGTCGGGGTCGTCCCGAGACGATCGTCAGCGACAACGGCACCGAGCTGACCTCGAATGCGATCCTGTCCTGGGCCGACGAGACGGGCGTGGGCTGGCACTACATCGCGCCGGGCAAGCCGCAGCAGAACGGCTTCAATGAGAGCTTCAACGGTCGTCTGCGCGACGAGCTGCTGAACGAGACGCTGTTCCGGTCCCTCCCGCACGCCCGGCTCGTGCTCGAAACCTGGCGGCGGGACTACAACGAGCGCCGACCCCACTCGAAGCTCGGATGGCTGACCCCGCAGGCCTACGCCGATGCGCTCACCGGACAGATCGGCCGGCCTGCTGCGCGAGTTGAAAGCTACGCAGACCGGCCTCTTGCCAACCCCACCAACCCCAGCTCAGATCACCCAAGGACTCTCGTTATGGCTGGATGAGAAACGGGGGTCACGTCACCGGAAATAGAGCCAAACCGCCTGGCGGATACCTTTCCGCCGGAAACCGATGTCGCTTGACGAGAGCGGCCGCACGTCCGCCGCCTCCCCACACGCGAGCCATGCCGGGCTCCAAGTGGAGACTTGTCAGCATTAGACTGACAGCACCGCCACGCATTTTCCCTGAAACATCACCGACCTAATGACACCTGCTTAGCCCCGCCAAATGCCGGGCTGTCTCTGGTCACCCATAAGCCAGTGTCGTTTCGCCGTGAATTCCTTGGCAACAGGGAAAAATACAGGCGTTTCAGGGCTCCGGTGTTGTCAGGCTGGGCCCTAAGAGCTGCCGGAACCCCGTTCTATTAAGACAGGCGGAAATGAAGTCTCAGTTGGCGAGACTTATTCGCGGCGGATGAATTCCACGCTCTCTGAACGCTCGCTGGACCCGCAGCGTCACCTCAGTCTCAAACTTCTTCTCATGTGTCGCCTCGAAGACGTAAGGACGCGCCTTTATCTGGAAGGCCACGCAATTTCCTTCGATATGCTGCTTAACCAGCACTGGCGCCGCCTGGTCAAGGTAGGCGTAGGGACTGGTAAGACAAGCTTCTCGGACCAGGTCCATGGCCAACTCAACGTTCTGGTCGATCCCAATGAAAATATCGAAGGGGACCTGCATTTCGAGTGCCCCGTAGTTTCCGCTTGATGTCACATCTGTCAGAATTTTGTTATTTGGGATCGTAATGACGTTATGATCGAGTGTATTCATGCGGACGCTCCGCAAGCCGATCTTGATGACATCTCCGTATTGACCTGCATATTCTACTCGATCGCCGACTTGGAATGGTCGGTCGAACATTATGATTATGCCCGCGATCACTGCTGCCATAAGATCTCTCATCGCAAAGCCGACTGCGAAGGCGAGACCGCCTCCGATCACGGTCAAAGCAGTCGCATCCATCCTCAAGCTCAAGCGAACGGCAACGATGACGGCGACAAGGTAAACGATGAACTGGGAAGCTGATTCCAGCTTCTGGATCGCCGGCCGTCTGCTGACGAAACGCTGAGACAGCACGCCGGACAATCTTGTAAGGCCCCGAAGGACCAGAATGGCTCCGACAAACACCGCTACGGATGCAGCCACGCCTCCCCACCGGACGAAGCCAGCAAGTTCTGCCAGATTTACAGCGGAAGCCGCGACTGCCGGACCCGCGGAAGCCCAGCCGACGGAGACTGAAAGGACAGCAGCAGTAAGCTGCACTTGCGCCCTGAACGTCATGAATCTGCCTCGAGGTGACGACGGTTTAGCCCCCGGGTCACGGCCCTGAACCAGCTCCAGGACACCCGGTGACCGGCTCCCGCAGGTTCAATATGCCCTCGACCAATGGCAACTCTGAGAACATCGGTGACCGTAGTTGGCGGCAGTCGCGTGGCGGCGACGAGTTGCTCCAGCGGTGCACCCGGCTGACGCAATACTGCCCGGTAGACGAACAGGGCATCCAGCGGCAAGCGTTCGATTGCCAATTCCGACACAGGCTGAAACGGGCGAACAAAAGTCTGACCTTCGGCGTCGGTTCCAAGAACGGAGCGCCACAAATGGAGCGCGACACCAGGATTGCCGCGCGACGCATCCCATAACAGGAGCGTAAAAGCCGCCGTCTTGGCTTCGACAGCTTCGAGCAGGTCGATATCGTCGAGCTCCGATGCGTGATCAACGAGCCGCTCGTAGCGCGGCCTTATCCCTGCCTGCTGACTTCGGGCCGTCAGTATCTCCGAAATGGCCGTGTCAGACCACCGGGGGACATGGATCACGGAAGCAAAGAGAGTCGTTGGGTCGCGCAGGCGGCAAATCAGAGGCCATACTGCGCTGTCAAAGGAGAGTACCCAGAGATCTCGGTGAGCGGTTTTGCGAGCCCGCTCAAGGCAGGCGTCCAGATCGGCAAGGCCCCCAACGTCGAAGTGTACGAGTTCATCGACGCCGTCGAGCAACATGGCGATGTGTTCATCCTCTTGGTCGACTCCTTGGTCAGATCCGACCAAATCGACCGCCTGACAAAGTTTCGCCTTCCCGAGGCGTCTGTGGAGATATTTCAACGCGGTCGACTTTCCCGATCCCCTCTCGCCGACGAGAGCGACAAGACCGGGACCAGGTTTCCGGATGAGCTGATCGAGCGCACCTTGCAGAGGCGGCGTGATCCAAACATCCCCATGCACATCCGGGGAGAGTGCCTCGGCCAGCGGCGGCCCAAGGCCGACAAGGTCCGAAACCGCTCTGCGGTCGGTGCGGCTCAGCTCCTGCCGAAACAGGTAGGCGAACCCACGCCGGACAGCGGCAAAGCGTCCGCCAACGGATTTCGCCCTTCGAGTGAGAGCACGGCCCACCACGACAACGGTTCCAACGAGCAGAGCCGCAGGAGCCATGCGCCCTGATCGGTTGGCCAGCATCCATTTCGACAGGGGGCCTGGCCGACGCTGACGCTCAATCCGGTCGTAGGTGACATGCCTCCATCGATATACCAGCGTAACCGCGACCACAGTCGCCACAAGCCAGCCCAACGCCTCAACCCAGCGATAAACTGCCCCCTGCCCAACAAGTCGTGCGGTGACCGTCAATGCCAAGGCCAGGGTGACGACGACGTTCGCAACCAATCGCATCGACTTGAGGCGCAATGGCCCCAACTCGCGAGCCTTGCGCACCCATTGGGCGCTCCCCCCGCCAAACGTAAAATCAAGGACTCGGGCAGCAAGTGCAGCGATCAAGAACGCCGCGATGACCAACCCAGCAATTTGAACTTCCGGCAGGGCTCTGATGTCGTCGGGTAGAAGCCAACGCAGGACGAGCGCCAGGGCGATCCACTCGAGCGGGCTACGCAGGGAGGATACCAACTGCAGAAGCCAGAGACGAAAATCGGGAGACGCCCGGAGCGCTGCAAGGTTGTTATCCCGGACGTTCTGCTCCCAGGCGGGTATCAGCCGGCGCATGTTCGCTCGCCAAAGCAGGAAACCCACAACGGCGATTGCCGAGAGAAACAGCAACCCCACCAGGCGCGTCACCAAAGGCAGAACATCCGAGCTGGACACTCCGGCCCTGAGGGTGTGAACGCGAACCACCGCATGGTACCGCACGATCAGAGCTAGGTGCCCCAGTTCCGCAGCAACCTGATCCCAGGCTGACAATGAAAGCCCGGTCACCAGTTGGCGCTTCTGGGGACTCAGATAGGGGAGCAGCTCGAGCCGGGCCTCGTTCAGAAGGGTCAGTCTCTCCAACAAGAGGCGGGCATCTGTGCGTTGTTCGTCCCGAGTCCTCTGCAATAGCTGGTCGCGCCTTAGACGCAGACTGTGCTCCCGCGCCTTCGCCGATCCCGTCGACACGCCCTCGGGCGGCTGCGCCACCGGGATCGGCGGGGTTGGAAACTGTTCACCGCCATCAAGCGCCGTGAGCGCATCAGACAGCTGCCTTCGTGTCGAGCGGAGCTCGGCCCGCAACTCGTCGTAGACCCTGTCAGCCGTGACGGGACTGACTCGCGCCTCCAATGCCTGCTGTCGCAGGCCCAGAACTGCCTCTTCGTCTGCAGTTCGTCGGCCCGGAGCACGGTCAAGCGACGATTCCGCCGCGTCAAGCGCCAGCTCATATTCCGCTAGGCGCTGCCTTTCAGCTTCCCGACTTGCCTCCGCTGCCGCGCGCGCCCGTGCCGCTGCTTCTCGTCGTGCACGATTACCGTCATCGTCTATCGCGGCTTCATCAGACTCGACTTCAGCAGATACAGGCCCTGCTGCAGGGAACGTTGTGTTCTGTGGGACTGTGCGCGGCGTGCCATGCGCCACCGCTCCATCAAGGGCCAGCCAGCCGAGAAAAAGGGCGCAGGCGGCCCAAAGGCTGAGGTTCCCCCGCGATCGGCTTCGGTCTTCACGACGCAATGTCAGATCTCGTCATACAACTCTGACCCATCGGATCCTCCGCAGAGGCCATCTTCCGGTCAAACCTTGGCCGTGGCAATCTACTTCTCTCATCTTGGCTTGGCCGCGCGGACGGCTTCGTCGCGGAGGCATTGCCCCGGACATGAGGCCTTGCATGGCCTGCTGGCCCGGACCCTGTTCCGGGCGGGCGAGTTGGAGGGGGCCCTTGCCGTGGCCCGTGCGTGGTCTGACCGGGACTGGGCTACCCTGCTGTCCTTCACGATCCTGATTCGGCAGGGTCGCGTGGCTGAAGCCGCGACGTTCGAAGATGCGGTGGCGTCACTCGATCCGGCTCACGTCGATCTGCTTGATGCCCGCGCCATGAGGGCGAGAGGCAAGCCCGGCGACCTGCTCGAGATGGCCAATGCGACGCTCTCCATAGCTCCCGGGGCGTCGCACGCCCTCTACTACAAGGCCGTCGCTCTCGCTCAGATGGGACGGGGCGATGAGGCGACCGCGATCATGGGGATCGACCGCTTTCTGCAGTCGACGGTTCTGCCCGTCCCCGCCGGGTTTGCGGATACAGACGCCTTCCACCGCGCACTGACGGCCGAGATCAAGGCGAACCCCGACTTGCACGCAGACCCCGTCGGCCATGCCAGCCGCGGCGGGCTGCGCACCCGCGTCTTTCCCGCGTCGGATGACGTCGCCGCCCCGGCTCTGGTCGAGGCCATCCGTAACGCGGTCTCGGGCTATGCAGGTGACCTGTCCGGCGACCACCCCTTCGTTGCCACAAGGCCTGCCAGCGCCACCTTCACGCCCTGGGCACTGATGTTCCGGGGTGACGGCTACCAACGGCTTCATCACCACCCCGGCCGCTGGCTGACAGGCGTCTATTATGTGAGCGTGCCCGACACATCCGCTGACGCGGAGGCTCTGCCCGGGGGGATCGTGCTGGGCGGGCTGCCGGAATGGGCCGGCGTCGCGCCGCCGTGGCCGACCGTCCGGATCACCCCCAAGCCTGGCATGTTATTGTTGTTCCCGTCGTTCGTGCCCCATGAAACCCTGCCGACTGGTTGTGAGTTCGATCGTATCTCCGTGGCTTTCGACATCGCGGACCGTCCGCACTGATGTCCACTTCCGCAGAGCGCCAAGGCCCCTTTTTGGCCCAGGCCTTGCTTTCGCCCGGGTTCCGGCGCATAAGGCGCGGGTCAACATCTCTGCGCAACGCCCTTTTTCTACTTTGCGACGCATCGAGATAAGCCGTTACCTCAGACACGACGGGCCCAGAGAGTGTTTCTCCGGGCCAACGCCAACGGAGGTCTCAACATGGCTACCGGCACTGTTAAATGGTTCAACACCACCAAGGGCTTCGGCTTCATCCAACCCAACGACGGCGGCACGGACGTGTTCGTGCACATCTCGGCCGTCGAGCGTGCGGGCCTCGGCTCGCTGAATGAAGGCCAGACGGTCTCGTACGAGCTGGAGCGCGATCAGCGCAGCGGCAAGACGTCGGCCGGACAACTGCAAGTCCAAGCCTAAACCTCGGTTTTATCCGATGTTTTCGGGGCCCGCCCTCTCTTCGGAGGGAGCGGGCCTTTTGCTGTTCAGGGGGCGCGGACCTTCAGCCGAGCGCCCTGGATGGCCTCGACAACGACGCGCGAGCCGATAGCCGGAGAAGCCTCGCCCTCCAGCTCGGCGGCCCATTCCGAGCCCGAGATGAACACCCGGCCCCGCCCGTCCAGAAACGGCGTGATGACCTGGGCCTGCTGTCCGATCAGCCGCGAGTCCCGGTCGTTGATGTCGGGCATGTCGACCGGGTTCATCCGCTTGATCAGCCGGTTCGACAGCAGGGTCAGCCCCGCTGTCAGCAGGCCGAAGGCGATGATCTCGACCGCAAAGCCGTAGCGCAGGCCGATGGCCGTCAGCACCGCGACGATCCCGGCCGAAACCGCCGGCCACAGCAGCCACTCGCTCGACAGGGCCGACTCCACGGCCAGGAGTACGAGGCCAAGGCCCAGCCATATCCACCACGGCTGGCTGGCGTGAAGCGAAATGAGCGCGTCCATGTGCGTCTGTCCTGCCGTCAGGTACGGGGCACCGAACCACCCCCGGCGGGGCGGGTCGGCGGGGTGCGCGGCGCGGCGGTCCGCTGCGGTTGCGGCGCGGTCGGCGGCGTGCGGGCCTGTTGCTCGCGGGCCAGGCCCACCAGCTCGCCGACTCCGGCCAGGGTGCCGACCAGGCCCGACATCTCGGCGGGCACGATGACGGTCCGCTGTTGCGGGCTGCGGGCCAGTTCGGCGAAGGCTTCCACATACTTCTGGGCGATGAAGTAGTTGATGGCGTTGACGTCACCGGCGGCGATCGCCTGCGACACCATGGCGGTGGCCTTGGCCTCGGCCTCGGCCTCGCGTTCACGGGCCTCGGCGTCGCGGAAGGCAGCTTCGCGGCGGCCCTCGGCCTCGAGGATGGCCGACTGCTTGGCGCCCTCGGCGCGCGCGATGGCGGCCTGCTTCTCGCCGTCCGCCTCGGTGATGACGGCGCGCCGCTCGCGCTCGGCCTTCATCTGGCGGGCCATGGCATTGGTGATGTCGACCGGCGGGGTCAGGTCCTTGATCTCGATCCGGTTGACCTTGACGCCCCAGGGCTCGGTCGCCGCGTCGATAACCGTCAGCAGGCGGCTGTTGATGCTGTCGCGCTGGAACAGGACCTCGTCCAGCTCCATCGAGCCGATCACGGTCCTGAGGTTGGTCGAGCACAGCTGGGTGATGGCATAGGGCAGGTCCTCAACCCGATAGGCCGCGGCCGAGGCACTCATCACCTGGATGAAGACGATGGCGTCGACCTTCACCATGGCGTTGTCCTTGGTGATGACCTCCTGCTGGGGGACGTCGAGGACCTGCTCCATCATGTTCATACGGCGCCCGATGCGCTCGACGAACGGGGTCAGCAGGCTGATGCCGGGCGACAGGGTCTTGGTGTATTTGCCGAAGCGCTCGACCGTGAACTCCCGGCCCTGCGGCACGATCTTGATCACGCTGAAGAGCAGGATCACCGCAAAGACGACGACCACGATTCCAAAGATATCCAAGATTTGCATCAGCCACGCGTCTCCCTGTGTTTGCGACAGGCTAGGCGGTAAAACGCCGCCCCGCCACAGAAACCGGACAAGGGTGCATCACTCTGCCGCGAGCCGCGCCACCGCCAGCCGGATGACGCGGATCGTCTCAGCCCAGGCGACGTGTTGCTCGACCTCGTCCAGTGGCCAGAAGCGAGCATCAGCAGCGTCGTCTCCGGCAACCGGCTCGCCCGACGTCCAGCGCGCGAGGAAGTCGATCAGCACATAGTGGCGTCCACTCTCGGGGAAAATGCCGTCGACCACATCGACCAGCGGGCCGAGGTCCGCCTCGACTCCGGTTTCCTCGGCCAGTTCACGCAAGGCGGCGTCGCGCAGGGTCTCTCCGGGCTCGACCCGCCCGCCCGGCAGGCTCCACTCGCCCAGTCGCGGGGGCTGACCCCGTCGAATCAGCAGGACCTGATCGCCGCGCAAGCAGATCACCCCCACGGCCGCGACCGGCGCAGCCATGGGACGACAGTCGGTCGGTGACGGATCAGACATCCGCCCTTTTCCCCGGCCCCGGCATCTGAGACAAGCGGATATGGCGGCCCCCTCCCCCACGGCGATCTCCGAGTTGAAGCAGGCCCTCGGCCCCAAGGGGTGGAGCGAGGATGCAGACACCCTCGCGCCCTATCTGCGAGAATGGCGGGATCGCTGGAAGGGCCACACCCCCCTGTTGCTGCAGCCGGGCTCGACAGCCGAGGTTGCTGCCGCGGTCGCCATCTGTGCGCGGCATCGGGTGGCGATCACTCCCCAGGGCGGCAACACAGGCCTGGTCGGCGGCCAGATCCCGATGGGCGAGGTCCTGCTGACCACCCGCCGGCTGCGCGCCATCCGCGATGTCAGCCCGCTGGACGACGCCCTGACCGTCGAGGCGGGCGTGACGTTGTACGAAGCCCAGCAGGCAGCACTGGCGGTCCAGCGGCGCTTTCCGCTCAGCCTCGCCTCGGAGGGTACGGCGACCGTCGGCGGGGTGCTGTCGACCAATGCGGGCGGCACGTCGGTTCTGCGTTATGGCATGGCGCGCGATCTGGTGCTGGGGATCGAGGCCGTGCTGGCCGACGGGCGGGTGTTCAATGGCCTTAAACGGCTGCGCAAGGACAACACGGGCTATCATCTGAAACAGCTGCTGATCGGGGCCGAGGGGACGTTGGGCATCATCACAGCCGCGACCCTCAAGCTGTCGCCGGTTCTGCGGGGGCGGGCCACGGCCATGGTTGGGCTGGACACGCCGCAGCAGGCGGTCGCACTGCTCGCCCGCGCGAAGGCCGAGTCGGGCGGCGGCGTTGAGGCTTTCGAACTGATGAAGCGGCTCGGCACCGAGTTGGTGCTGAAATGGATTCCGGACACGCGGGAGCCGCTGGAGAGCGCTCCGCCCTGGTCGGTGCTGATCGAGCTGGGCTCGGGCGATGCCGACACAGCTCCTGCGGCGCTGGAACGGCTGCTGGCCGGGGCCTTCGAGGATGGCCTGATCCAGGATGCCGCCATAGCTGCTAACCAGACCCAGGCTGCGGCCTTCTGGCGGCTGCGGGAGGAACAGTCGGCAGGGCTGAAGCCCGAGGGCGGCGGCTGGAAGCACGACGTCTCCGTGCCCGTCTCGCAGATTGCAGACTTCATCGAGGAGGCCTCGGCAGCCGTCGAGGCCTTTGAGCCCGGCGCCCGGATCAGCGTCTTCGGCCACGTCGGCGACGGCAATCTTCATTATGACGTCCTGTGTCCCGAAGGCGCGGACCTGAAAGCGTTTCTGGCCCGCTGGGAAGCCGGGTCGCGGATCGTCCACGACATCGTCGCGCGCTATGACGGCTCGATATCGGCCGAGCATGGCCTGGGGCGGCTGAAGACCGACGAGGCACGCCGCTACAAATCGGAGGTCGAACTGGATGCCATGCGCGCGGTTCGCAAGGCGCTGGACCCGCTGGGGACCCTCAACCCCGGCGTCCTGTTCTGAACCCCTGCGACGGACTGCCGCCGGTTTCATTCCCGGACGAACCTGACTAAGTCAGCCCCCGTCAAAGGGAGACCCGATGTGCTGATGATCCTGTCTCCGGCCAAGCGGCTGGACTTCTCAGACCCCGCAACCGACGTGCCCGCGACGGCGCACCGGATGACCGATGACGTCCGCAGCCTGTCGGTGACGGCGCGGCGCCAGACCCAGGCCGATCTGCGGCGGCTGATGGGTATCTCGGCGGATCTGGCGAAGCTGAATCAGGTTCGGTTCAAGGCCTTTGACCCCGACAGTGAAGAGGGCCTGCAGGCCGCGCTCGCCTTCGCCGGCGATGTCTATCAGGGCCTGGACGCCCGCAGCCTTGCCGCAGACGATCTGGGCTGGGCGCAGGATCACCTGCGCATCCTGTCGGGGCTGTACGGCCTGCTGCGGCCGCTGGACCGAATCCAGCCCTATCGGCTTGAGATGGGCACGCGGCTGAAGACCCGCCGGGGGTCGAGCCTTTACGACTTCTGGGGCGACCGGATCTCCAAGGCCCTCAACGCCGATGCCGAGGGCCATGCTGATCCGACCCTCGTCAATCTGGCCAGCCAGGAGTATTTCGGTGCCGTGGACGCCAAGGCGCTGAAGCTGCCGGTTGTCAACATCCACTTCCGCGAAGAGAAGGACGGGGAAAGCCGGATCATCTCCTTCTTTGCCAAGAAGGCGCGCGGCACGATGGCGCGCTACGCCATCGAAAATCGCATCGACCGGGCTGAGGATCTCAAGGCCTTTGACCGCGACGGCTATGGTTTTCAGGCCAGCCCGTCGACCGAGAACGACTGGATATTCACCCGAACAGGAAATTCCTGACATCGCCGCGTGGCGCACCGCAGCATCACCCGCTATAGATCACGCCACGTTTCACTCACGAATAGGCATTCGATGTTCCAGTGGCCCAAGCGCGGTGACAAGGCAGAGTCCGAACAGGCCCGCCCGCGCGACATGAATGACCTGCGCGGCCAGGTCGCGGTGATCACGGGGTCGACCTCCGGGATTGGGCTGGCTCTGGCCCGGGCTGTGGCTGCGCGCGGCGGCGATGTGGTGCTGAACGGTCTGGGTGACCCGTCCGAGATCGAGCGCAATCGCGCCGAGATGGAGGCCGCCTGTGGCGTGCGCGTCCGCTATCACGGGGCCGACATGCGTCACGGCGAAGAGGTCGCCGACATGGTGGCCTTTGCCAAGCACGAGTTGGGACGGCTGGACATTCTGGTCAACAACGCCGGCGTCCAGCACGTCGAGGCCATCGAGAAATTTCCCGCTGACAAGTGGGAACAGATCCTCGCCATCAACCTGTCGTCGGCCTTCTATGCCACGCGGGCGGCGGTGCCGATCATGAAGGCCCAGGGCCGCGGCCGGATCATCAATGTCGCCTCGGCTCACGGTCTGGTGGCCAGCCCCTTCAAGTCCGCCTATGTCGCCGCCAAGCACGGCGTGATCGGCCTGACCAAGACCGTCGGGCTGGAACTGGCGCGCGAGGGGATCACCTGCAACGCCATCTGCCCCGGCTTTGTCGAGACGCCGATCGTCGACAAGCAGATCGTCGATCAGGCCCGCACCCACGGCATCTCAAAGGACCGCGTGCTCGAAGAGATCATCCTCAAGTCCCAGCCGACCAAGCGGTTTGTGACGACCGATGAGCTGGTCGGCATCTTCCTCTATCTGGTCTCCGACCTCGGGGCGTCCGCCAACGGCACCGCCTTCTCGATCGACGGTGGCTGGACGGCGCAATAGGCCGGATGGCGCGCAAGGCCCCTCCTCCGCCGGTCTGCCTGGCCCTGCAGGGCGGAGGCTCGCATGGGGCCTTCCAGTGGGGTGTGCTGGACCGGTTGCTGGAGACTGAGGCGCTGGATTACCGCGCCGTGACCTGCGCCTCGGCCGGTGCCATGAACGCCGCCGCGCTGATTTCCGGTCTCGAGGCTGGAGGCTTCGACGGGGCCCGGAAGGCGTTGGACAAGCTGTGGCGCGAGATCAATCTGTCCGGTGGCCGCAACGTCTTTGGCGACAGCTCGATCTGGAGCGCAACCTTCAGCCCGGCCTGGATGAAGGATACGCCGCTGTGGCGGTCCGCCGAAAGCCTGGCGATGACCATGTCGCCCTATCAATTCAATCCGTTCAATCTCAATCCTCTTCGACGAGTTCTGGACGCGGTCGTCGATTTCGAGGCAGTCCGGGGATCTGACATCCAGCTGTTCGTGGCCACGACGGCGGTCAAACAGGGCCGCGTTCGTCTGTTCGACAATGCCGAACTGACCGCGGATGTGCTGCTGGCCTCGGCCTGTCTGCCGCACCTGTTCCAGGCGGTCGAGATCGAGGGCGAGCCCTATTGGGACGGGGGCTATCTGGCCAATCCGCCGCTGTGGCCGCTGTTCTATGCCTCGACCCCCGATGATATCCTGCTGCTGCCGCTCAACCCGTTCCAGCGGGACGAGACGCCCCGGGACGCCGATGTGATCATGGATCGTCTGAACGAGATCGTCTTCAACGCCCCGCTGGTGGCCGAACTGCGGGCGGTCGCCTTCGTTCAGGACCTGATTGAGGCCGGGCGGCTGAACCAGACCGGCGACGACGGCTATCGCAAGCTGCGGATGCACGCCATCGAGGCTGACACCTACCTGTCGGACCTGCCGCTACGGTCGAAATTCGACACGGAATGGACCTTCCTCAACCGGCTGAAGGACAAGGGCCGGGCAGCGGCGGACGTCTGGATCAGCGACTGTCTGGCCCACGTCGGCAGGACGCCCAGCGTCGATCTCAAGGCTCGTTTCCTCTAGCCGACGAACCCTGCAGCCCGGCGCAAGCGGTCGTTGATGGCCTCGCCCAGACCTGTGTCAGGGATAGGCGATACGGCGATACCCACCGGATGTTCGCGATCTGCTTCCCGCAACAGGCGGAACAGGCGCGCGGCCGCCTCGGTCAGATCGCCAGAGGGACTGAGGCTCCAGCGCGGATCGCCGACGCCGGGGCCGAAGCCCAGCAGGATCTCGCCCGGAGTGGCATCTGCGGCCTCGATCCGGACCGGCGCGTCGGGCGCATAGTGCAGTGTCAGGCGGCCGGGCGACCGGTGTCCTTCCCCGGCGTCGGCTTCCAACGGGCCGATCACGGCCTCGAGGTCTGCACGCGTGACGCTGCCCGGACGCAGCAGCCGGGGACGATCCCTCAGCAGCGACACGACGGTGCTCTCCAGCCCGACGATGCAGTCTCCGCCGTCCAGCGCAACCGCGGTTGCCGCACCGGTCTCCTCGACGGCATCGCGATACGTTGTCGGACTGGGCCGCCCCGACCGGTTGGCCGAGGGGGCGACGACGGGGCCGCCGAATGCCTCTATGACGCCCCGGGCCAGCGGATGTCCGGGTACCCGCACCGCCACACTGTCCAGCCCCGCCCGTGCGAGATCACAGACCGGACCGTCGGGCAGGGCCTGCAGCACCAGCGTCAGCGGACCGGGCCAGAAGCGGGCGGCGAGGGCCTCGGCCATCGGGGTCATTTGGCCCACCCGCGCGGCCGCTTCGACGCTGTCGACATGGGCGATCAGGGGGTTGAAGCGTGGGCGGCCCTTGGCGGCAAAGATCCGGGCCACCGCCTCGGCATTCGCCGCATCGGCGGCCAGCCCATAGACCGTCTCGGTCGGCAGCAGCACCAGATCACCGCGCGACAGGGCCGCCGCGGCATCCGCAACCCGATCACTCACGGGCGGCGGGGAATGAAGGGCAGCATCCGGTGCAGCACATTGTCACGGTCGACGAAGTGGTGCTTGAGCGCCCCGAGGATATGCATCGCCAACAGGACGTACAGCAGCTTGGCGCCCATTTCGTGGGCATCCATGAACTGCCCCGCGACCTCGCGCCCGCCGGAGATCGGCAGCAGCGGCCAGTTGAACAGGCCGAAGAAGTCGATGTCGCGACCTGCGGCCGAGGATGCGGCCCACCCGCCGAGCGGCATGCTGATCAGCACCAGATAGAACAGCACATGCGTGCCGCGGGCCAGCAGGGCTTGCCATTTCGGCATCTCCGCCGGCAGCGGAATGGCAGGATTGGCGATCCGCCAGCCCAGCCTCACCAGCGTCAGCACCAGAATCGACAACCCCACAGCCTTGTGAAGCATGACGAAGGACCGGCTGAGATCGCCCTCGGTGGCGTCATGCGCCATGATCAGGGCGATCTGACCGATCACCATCAGGGCGATCAGCCAGTGCAGGATCAGGGACACCTGCGAGTATCGGTTCCGGGGCTCAGCCATGACTTCCCTTCCGTGACGGCAGTGGAGCAAACTTGGCAAATGAAGCGATCCCGGCCAAGTGTCGGCGCAATCGTATCGCTACCTGTTCGATCAAGGGAGTCCCAATGAGTTACCGCGCCCCGCTTCGCGACCTGGGTTTCACCCTGAAGCACGTCCTCGGCCTTGAGGACCTTCAGGCCACCGGGGCCTATCCCGACCTTGACGCCGATGTGGTCGATGCTGTGCTCGAGGCCGCCGGTCAGGTCTCCGAGGGCACGCTGGCGCCCCTGAACGTGTCCGGGGACCGCGCGGGCTCGAAGCTGGAAGGCGACGGGGTGATTCCCGCGCCGGGCTTTGGCGAGGCCTATCGCACCTTCATCGAGGGGGGCTGGATGGGGCTGGCCGCCCCGACGGCGCACGGCGGTCAGGGCCTGCCCAAGGCGCTGGAGCTGGCCGCGTTCGAGACCGTGCACTCGGCCAATATGGCCTTTGGCCTGTGTCCCATGCTGTCGCTGGCGGCCATCGAGGCGCTGGAGGCCCACGGCACCGAGGCCCAGAAGACCACCTATCTCGAAAAGCTGATCTCCGGCGAATGGACCGGGGCCATGGTCCTGACCGAGCCCAATGCCGGCTCGGACCTCGGCGCCCTGACGGCCACAGCAACGCCCAAGGGCGACGGCACCTACAGCCTCAACGGCCAGAAAATCTACATCACCTGGGGCGACCACGACATGACGGACAATATCGTCCACATGGTCCTCGCCCGCCTGCCCGATGCGCCCCTGGGCCCCAAGGGCATCAGCCTGTTCCTGGCGCCCAAATACCTGCTGAACGCCGACGGCTCGCGGGGCGAACGCAACGCCTTCCGCCCGGTCGGGGTCGAACACAAGCTGGGCATCCACGCCTCGCCCACCTGTGTCATGGCCTATGAAGGCGCCACCGCCGAACTGGTCGGCCTTCCCAATGAGGGGCTGGCCCATATGTTCACCATGATGAACGCCGCCCGCGTGGCCGTGGGAGTCGAGGGTGTGGGCATCGCCGAGCGCGCCTATCAGAACGCCCTGGCCTATGCCACGGACCGCCGTCAGGGCCGGTCGGTCTGGACCGGCGAGGCCTCGGCCCCGATCCTCGACCACCCCGATGTGCGCCGCACCCTGTCGGTCATGAAGGCCCGGATCGCCGCCGGGCGCGCTATCTGTCTGGCGACCGGCATGGCCGCCGATCTGGCCCGTAGCTCGGCCGATCCGGATGTCGCCCGCCAGTGGAAGGGCCGCGAGGACCTGCTGACGCCGATCGCCAAGGCCTGGTCAACCGACATGGGGGTCGAGGTCGCCTCGATGGGCATCCAGATCCACGGCGGCATGGGCTTCATCGAGGAGACGGGCGCGGCCCAATACTACCGCGATGCCCGCATCGCCCCGATCTATGAGGGCACCAATGGCATCCAGGCCATGGATCTGGTTGGCCGCAAGCTGTCGCAGGACGGTGGGGCCTCGGCGCGCCTGCTGATAGAGGAGATGAAGACGGTCCTGACTCCTCTTGCGGCCCTCTATGACGGCAAGCCGGTCGAGCGGATGGCCAACGCCTTGTCGGCAGTCGAGGACGCCACCCTGTGGCTGCTGGATCGCAAGGCGGCCGAAGATGGCACCGCCGATGTACTGACTGCGGCCGACGCCTATCTGAAGCTGATGGGCGACGTGATCGGTGGCTGGTTCCTGGCCCGGGGCGCGCTGGCGGCCCAGACGCTCAAGGTCAATGGCGAGGGGGACGCCGACTGGCTGGACGGCCGCATCGCCCTGTACGAGGTCTATGCCGCCAATGTGCTCGGCCATGTGTCGAGCCGTCTGGCCGCCATTGGTCAGGGCGGCGACCTGCTGCTGCGCATGACCCCGGCGGTTCTGGCCCCCTGAACCCCATCATGGCCGTTAGTTCATTTGACGCCCCGGCGCGGCGCGGATCATGGTGCCGCATTCCGATTTCCGCCCTTCTCTGGAGCCTGTCATGAACCGTCGGCAGATGATCGCGTCCACCGCCGCCACCGCCCTTGCGGCCGCCGCCTCCCCGACCCTTGCCCGCTCTGCGAAAGGCGCCCTCTCCAACATGCCCGTCCCCCCCGTCGCCAAGAAGATCCCGGTCACCATCGAACAGCTGGGCCGCGTCCGGGTCGACGACTATCAGTGGATGAAGGACGACAACTGGCAGGCCGTGCTGCGCGATCCGACCCTGATCAAGGCCGACGTCAAGGAGCACCTGACCGCCGAGAACGCTTACCGCGAGGCCATGATGGCCTCGACCCTCCCGCTCCAGGCCGCGATGTTCGAGGAGATGAAGGGCCGGATCAAGGAAGCGGACAGCTCGGTCCCCGAACCGGACGGTCCGTGGGAATATTACACCCGCTACCGGACCGGCGATCAGCATCCGCTCTACTGCCGACGTCCTCGCCAAGCATATTTGGTTGGTGAGGAGATGGTTGTTTCTGGTTCCCGTGAAAGACGGGACCCGACGTCCACTGCAGCTGGCGCTTCTATGGACGCGACCGACGAACAGGTACTTCTGGACGCCAACGCTCTGGCCGAGGGCAAGGCCTATTCCGACGTCGGCGACACCGCCTGGACCCCCGATCACGCCCTGTTCGGCTATTCCGAGGACGCACAGGGGTCAGAGGTCTACCGCATCTACGTCAAGGATCTGGCGACCGGCCAGTTGGTGGGTGAGCCGATCGAGTCGGCCTCGGGTGGGCTGACCTTCTCGCCGGACAGCCAGTGGATCTTCTGGACCAACCGCAACGACAACGGCCGTCCGGACAAGATCTTCCGCCGCCCGGCGCGCGGTGGCGCCATCACCCTGGTCTATGAGGAAGAGGACGAGGGCATGTTCATCGGCGTCGGCCGCACCTCCGACGACCGCTTTATGATCATCGGCATCGGCAATCAGGAAACCTCCGAGACCCGCTTCATCCCCGCCGACGACATCACCGCCACGCCCCGCGTCGTCGAGCCGCGCGAGGTCGCCCGCAAGTATGACGCCGACCACTGGGGCGATCGCTGGGTCATCCATACGAACGCAGACGACTCGATCGACTTCAAGGTGTGCGAGGCGCCGACCGGGTCGCCGGGCAAGGCCAGCTGGACAGACCTGATCCCCCACACCCCGGGCCGCTACATCGAAGGCATCTCGCTGGTGAAGGACTTTATCGCGCGTCAGGAGCGCGCCGACGCCAACACCTGGATCGTGATCCGCGACCGCGCGGGCGCCGAGCATGAGATCGCCGTCGACGAGCCCGCCTATGCGCTCAATCTGGCCGGGGCATCCGAGTTCGACACCACGGTCATGCGCTATGGCTACAACTCACCGTCCACCCCGACCTCGACCTATGATTATGATCTGGCGACGCGGGAGCGGAAACTCCGCAAGGTTCAGGAGATCCCCTCGGGCCACAACGCGGCCGACTATGTCGTCGAGCGGCTGAATGCCCCGGCCAGCGACGGCCAGCTGGTGCCCGTCACCATCGTCCGCCGCAAGACGACGCCGGTGAACGGCTCGGCCCCGCTGCTGCTCTACGGCTACGGCTCCTATGGCATCCCCATGTCGGCCAGCTTCTCCACCAACCGGCTGTCGCTCGTGGACCGGGGCTGGATCTATGCCATCGCTCACATCCGGGGCGGTTCGGACAAGGGCTGGGGCTGGTTCCTCGACGCCCGCCGCTTCACCAAGAAGAACACCTTTACCGACTTCATCGCCGCCGCCGAGCACCTGATCTCGACCGGACACGGCAAGGCCGGGCACATCGTGGCCCAGGGCGGATCGGCCGGCGGCCTGCTGATGGGCGCCGTCAACAATATGCGGCCCGACCTGTGGGCGGGGGTGATCGGCCAGGTGCCATTCGTCGATGTGATCAACACCATGAGCGATATCAGCCTGCCGCTGACCCCGCCCGAATGGCCCGAGTGGGGCAATCCGCTCGAGGATGCCGAAGCCTACGACTACATCGCCAGCTACAGCCCCTATGACAACATCGAGGCCAAGGCCTATCCGGCCGTGCTGGCTACCGGTGGCCTGTCAGACCCCCGCGTGACCTATTGGGAGCCCGAGAAGTGGGTCGCCCGCCTGCGCCCCGCCACCACCTCTGGCAAGCCGGTGCTGCTCAAGATCAATATGGAGGCCGGCCATGCCGGATCATCGGGGCGCTTCGATTATCTGAAGGAAGTCGCCCACGACTATGCCTTCGCTATCTGGGCAATCGACAGGGGCTGGGAAGCGGCATGAGAGCCGCGCACCGCCTAGTGAGGGGCGATGCTCGACGGCGGGGTGCGTAGCCAAGGGGCCAACTTGAGGCGTCGCGGCGGGCACGAGATATCGCCCGACAGCCGGAAGCGGCAGGCAAAGTCGACCACGTGGCGCAGGGTCGATTCGTCGAACGGCTTGCAGACCACGCCGAGCGCGCCGGCAAAGCCCTCTGGGATCTGCTCGGGGTTGGCGGTCATGAAGACCACAGCCACGCCGTGGCGCTCCACCAACTCACGGGCGATCTGCGGCCCGGTCAGTCCATCCAGAAGGTTGACGTCGACCAGGGCGAGGTCGGGCGTGTGCCGTCGGGCGAGCATGAGCGCGCTGGCCTGATCCATGGCCAGCCCTACGACCTCGCAGTCGTGGTCGGACAGCATCAGTTCCAGCTCCATCGCCAGGATGGGCTGGTCCTCGACGACCATAACCTTGATCTCTTTGGGCTGGTTAAGGTTCAACAGCACTACCACGCACCGCTGAACAGGGCGGCGTCACAGACCAAAGACCGCAATTGTCCGATTGCGTACACTTGGAACGCACCTGTATCGGATTGGTTCGACCTTTGCTATTCACCCGGTCGGGGCGTGTCTTTCGGGTATCAAATGGGCGTATCAGCAATCGATCCTCTAGACGGGGCGCAACCGGCGTCGACGCGTGAACTGAGGCTCATCCAGACGCTCATTTCCATCCGCTTGCGCGGCGTGACCGATCCCGAAGGGCGGCGGCACATGAACTGGGTCAGCGACCTGGTCAGCGCCATGAGCCTGATGGTTGAGCGGGGCACGCGATCCGGAGCTCCGGACTTCGGCACCTATATGGAAGAGACCCTCAGCTTCTGGACGAGGCTGTGCGAGTCGCGTGGATTGAAACTGTCGGTGAACGGTGAGGTTCCCGCCCTGCCGGACAATCTGCACCTGCCGCTGGCGATCGTGCTGCACGAGATCATGGGCGAAGTGGTTCGTCAGTATGAGCCGGGGGCCGTCGGGCAGGCCGCTGCGGTGGCCTTTGCGGCCTCGGCGACCGATATCAGCATGGTCGTCAGCGCGACCACGCCGGCCGGCGACGACGCCGTTCACACCGAGAGCATGACCCTGGTCGAGGGGCTGGTGGCCCTGCTGGGGGGTCAGGCCGTGCGCTCAGACGCGCAGAGGGGCGGGCTGACCGTCAAGATCCACCTGCCCCTCACGACGCGACAGCTGCAGTAGGGCCTACTGCCCCTCGCTGACGCGCCAGGCGTTGGTCGCAAACTGCTGGGCGCTGACGAACACGCCGCTGCGCGACGAATCGCTGGCGCAGACCTCGCGGCGGACATCACCCATGATGGTGCCCGGGTTGAGGGCGGTCCAGGTGCCGTCGCCGACAAAGTCGTCGATCACGCTGGTGCCCGAGCGATCCAGGAAGCTGGACCGCAGGGTGGCATAGCGCAGCTGCGAGCAGTCCATGTCGATCGTCGAGACGGCATAGTCGAACGGCACGGCATCGGGCACCAGCGAGACCATGGCGAAGGTCACCTCGCGGCGGTTGCCATTGATGGTGATCGAGCTCCAGTCCACCGCAGCGACGGCCGAGTCAGACGATGAAACCGCTTCCCAGCTCTGGGCCAGCACGGGGGTGGCCCCGATGACCGCCAGGGCCGCTGCAATACCGATGGATTTGAACATGTTGGCCTCTCCCGATGAGGAGCCCAGCTTGCCTCAGGATGGGCGGGCCGTCGAGCGCGGCATCCTGATGAAATCTGATCGAGGCGGGCCCGGAGGCGGTGGCTGGGGAACTAGGACTCGAACCTAGAATGACGGTACCAAAAACCGGAGTGTTACCATTACACCATTCCCCAGCAGGGCCGGTGCGTCGCGAGACAGGCTCGCGAGAGGCGCCGAGATACGCCAAGGTCGCGGGCGATGCAACACCCCCTTTTCGCTTCTTTGCAGCGGTTTCTCCCTTCCTGAGAAATAGCCGCGATCCCGGCTTGCGGGGGCTGTCCGGCCTCGGTATAAGCCCCCTCCTCAAGTCGGAGTGTGGCTCAGCCTGGTAGAGCACTGCGTTCGGGACGCAGGGGTCGGAGGTTCGAATCCTCTCACTCCGACCATTTTATCTGCAGCGCGACCCGGGCGCTGATCTGGGGCTTTCCGGCCCCTGCCCCCTCCCTACTCCTTAAATCTGCCAGCCACCTCGGCGAGGTGCCGCCCCACGGCCTCGATCGGCCGCTCGCCCAAGGCCTTCCTGCGCGCCAGCAGGTCGGGAGAGCCCGCGTCATAGTCTGCCATCAGCGTGCGCACGAAGGCACCCGAGCGGACCTCGGCCAGCACCTCGTCCATGGCCGCCTTTGACGCCTCGCCCAGCACGCGCGGCCCGGTCAGATAGGCGCCGTATTCGGCGGTGTTCGAGATCCGGCCAAAGGCCCCGGCGATGCCCTTTTCGAACATCAGATCGGTGACCAGCTTCAGCTCATAGAAGCATTCAAACCAGGCGACCTCGGGCGGATAGCCGGCCTCGACCAGCTTCGTGAAGGCGCCATCGACCAGATCCTTGACCCCGCCGCACAGCACCACCTGCTCGCCGAACAGGTCGCTCTCGCACTCGGCGGCAAAGGTGGTCTCGAGAATACCCTTGCGCCCACAGCCCAGCGCCGCAGTATAGGACAGGCCCAGGGCATGGGCCTTGCCCGAGGCATCCTGATGCACGCCGAACAGGCAGAAGACCCCCTGCCCCTCTTCATAGAGGTCGCGGATACGCGGCCCGATGCCCTTCGGCGAGGCCAGAATCACATCCAGATCCGCGCGCGGCTGGACCAGACCGAACCGCACCGACAGGCCGTGGGCAAAGATCAGGGCGGCGCCCGGCTTGATGGCCGGTTCAATCTCGTCGGCCCACAGATCGCGGTGCGCCTCGTCCGAGACCATGATGGCCACGACATCGGCCCCGACCGTGGCCTCGCCGGCGGTCATGACCTCAAAGCCGTCCGCCTCGGCCACCGCCCGGGTCTTCGATCCGGCCTTCAGGCCCACGACGATGTCGGCAACCCCCGAATCGCGCAGGTTCAGCGCATGGGTACGCCCCTGACTGCCATAGCCGATCACGGCGACGCGTTTGCCGCGGATGATGGACAGGTCACAATCACGGTCGTGGAAAACGGGCAGCGGGGAGGATAGGGTCTGGGTCATGACCCAAGACATAACCCCTTCTGACGTGATCGCCTTCTGGAAAGAGGCAGGCCCCGGCAAGTGGTTCGCCAAGGATGAGGCGTTTGATGCCGCCTTCAAGGACCGGTTTCTGGAGGCGCACATGGCCGGGGCGCGGCGCGAGCTGGACGGGTGGATGGAGACGGCCGAGGGGGCGCTGGCGCTGATCATCTTGCTGGACCAGCTGCCCCGGAATGCGTTTCGCGACACGGCGCACCAGTTCGCGACCGACCCACTGGCGCTGAGTTTGGCCCGGGACGCCGTGGCGCGCGGGCATGATCGCGCCGTGTCCCCCGACCTACGGAATTTCATCCTGCTGCCCTTCGAGCATTCCGAGCGGCTGGAGGACCAGGACCGGTATCTGGAACTGGCCGGGGATAACGCCGACCTGCGCAAATGGGGCGAGATTCACCGCGACATCATCGTCCGCTTCGGCCTCTTCCCGCACCGCAACGCTGCGCTGGGTCGGGAGACCACGGCCGAGGAGCAGGCGTTTCTGGATGAGGGCGGGTTCGGGGGGTAGCGCGAGTAAAATACCGTCTGAATAGTCTGAATGGTCTTGAATGGCGTTCTCCATCACCTCCCCATCCGTGATGGGGAGCTGGCGCGGCGGCGTAGCCAACGTGACGGAGGGGGCGGCGGGACGGCTTGCCATGACTGTGGGTGCGGACAGCGGCTTTGCAGGGCAAGGCAGCGCCGCCCCCTCCACCACTCCGTGGTCCCCCTCCCCATCAAGATGGGGAGGTGATGGTAAAATACCGTCTGAACAGTCTGAACCGTCTGAAATCGCGGTGCTCCAACGAGGTGGTCCCCTTCTCCCAGTGGGAGAAGGTGGCGCGTGAGCGCCGGATGAGGGTTGGCGGTGTATGTCGGCGCAAGCCGTGGCAGGGGCGGTGCGACGGCTCACGCCGAAAGATGCGGAGAGCCCCTCACCCCCTGCCCCCTCTCCCCCCGGGAGAGGGGATGTACTTTGCCGTCTGAACCGTCTGAATAGTCTGAACCGTCTGAATAGTCTGAAATGGGCGCACCTCCTCGGCCAAGCGTTCGGCAACCGGACAGTATGGGGGCGACGGAGACCGGGTCGGACAGAACGGTCCCGGAAACGCTGGGGATATTGAATGGGTTGGGCATTCGAGGGCCAGCCATCCGGGCCACTGCCCTCAGTTCATCGTCATCCTCGGGCTCGACCCGAGGATCGGTGTCACCCTGAGCGGGTGACGGCCTGCCCGGACCGATCCTCCGATCAAGTCGGAGGATGACGACGGCAGCGGGGGACGCATCGGCCCAGTTTTCTGTGGATGCTGATTCGGCAGACCTGCCGTTGCCCCGCGAATCGGGCAGAGTGATGCGATGAACGCGCTCGCCCCGACCCTGACCGACCATGCCGGACCGGCGGTCGATCTCGCGCATCCCGAATATCAATATCTGAACCTGCTGCGGGACATTCTGGACAATGGCGTCCAGCGCGGGGACCGGACGGGCACGGGCACGCTGGGTGTGTTCGGGCGGCAGATCCGCTTTGATCTGTCGAAGGGGTTTCCGCTTCTGACGACCAAGAAGCTGCACACCCGGTCCATCATCGTCGAGTTGCTGTGGTTCCTGCGCGGCGAGACCAATATCCGCTGGCTGAAGGACAATGGCGTCCGCATCTGGGACGAATGGGCCGATGCCGAGGGCGAGCTGGGCCCCGTCTATGGCAAGCAGTGGCGCAGCTGGACCGCGCCCGACGGCCGGGTGATCGACCAGATCGAGAAGGTGGTCGAGAGCATCCGCGCCAATCCCAACAGCCGCCGGCACATCGTCACGGCCTGGAACCCGGCCGATGTCGACGACATGGCCCTGCCGCCCTGTCACTGCCTGTTCCAGTTCTTCGTCGCCGACGGCAAGCTGAGCTGCCAGCTGTACCAGCGCTCGGCCGACATCTTCCTCGGCGTGCCGTTCAACATCGCCAGCTATGCGCTGCTGACCCTGATGATCGCCCAGGCGACGGGACTGGAGCCCGGCGATTTCGTCCATAGTTTCGGGGACGTGCACCTGTATCTTAACCATATGGATCAGGCCGAGGAGCAGCTGTCGCGGGCGCCGCGCCCCTTCCCCACCCTGACACTGGCCCCGCGCGACGACCTGTTCGCCTATGAACTGTCGGACGTGACGCTGGAGGGGTACGACCCCTGGCCTCACATCAAGGCCGTGGTCGCGGTTTAGTTCATGGCAGATCCCAGCGCAGAACATCTGAAAGCTCTGGCCCAACTACGGTGGAACGACGCTGAAGTCCTACTCGGTGCTGGCAGGCACAGTGGCGCCTATTACCTCGCCGGTTACGTTGTTGAGTGCGGACTGAAGGCGATCATTGCATTGTCATTTCGCGCGACCGTGATTCCTTCCCCGAAATTCGTGAGTGCGATCCACACTCACAATTTGGAAGCCTTGATTGCGCTCGCGGGCCTTAAGCAGCAGCTCGATATCGCAGCTGCGGAGAATCCTGAGTTAGAGGCGAACTGGGCTTTCATAGCCGGATGGAAAGAGAGCTCTCGATATGAGACTATCGACCCGTTCACTGCCAACCGCATGATCATGGCTGTCGGTGATCCAAGGTCCGGAGTTCTGCAATGGTTGAAAACGCACTGGTAGCCGAAGACATCGAAGCGGCCGGACAGCTTGTGTCGTTTCTGGATGACCATGGCTTGGCGGTGCGCGGTGCGCTGTGGCTCTACGACAGCGACGCTGAGCGGTGGCGGTTCGTGATTGCATTCAAGGAAGCACGCAAGGACATCACCAGTTTCTATCTGGACGTTGCGAAGGCCACTTCGAAGGCAGGCACCCAGAACCTCCTCGACTTGTCTCGCGTGGACATCGTTGATCCGGACCGTTCCATCTTCGCGGCCCTGAAGGGTGTGATTGGCGTCGAAGGTAATAACCGCGTCCGCTTCAGCAGGAACCGCATCAATGGCGTCTATCTGGAAGATGCGATGATCTACAGGCTTCCAGCTTGAACCTAAAAATGGCCGACCTGCAGGCCGACGTCCTGCGCATCTCCGACCTCTATGCGGCCGAGCACGGCATTGACCGGGACCGCGACTGGGCGCTGCTGAAGCTGCAGGAGGAGCTGGGCGAGCTGACGGCCGAGCATCTGCGGATGAGCGGGCGGGCGCGGGGTGAGGCGGATGCGTCAAAGCTGGGCGATGAGGCGGCGGATGTGCTGGGCATGCTGCTGATCTATTGCGACAGCGCCGGCATCGATCTGGAAGCGGCCATGCAGCGCAAATGGCTGCAATGGCTTGAGAAGGCCCCCGCATGATCCGCCCCCGTCTGTCCCTCGTCGCCGCCCGGGCCCGCAATGGCGTGATCGGGCGGGACGGCGACCTGCCCTGGCGGCTGCGCGGGGATCTGCAGCGGTTCAAGGCCGTGACCATGGGCAAGCCGTGCCTGATGGGGCGGACGACGTGGGAGAGCCTGCCACTCAGGCCCCTGCCCGGGCGGCTGAACCTGGTGCTGACCCGCGACGAGAGCTTTGAGGCCAAGGGCGCAGTCGTCTGCACCAGCCTGCCCGAGGCGCTGGAAATGGCGCGCGAGCAGGCGCGCGAGGACGGGGTCGAGGAAATCTGCGTGATCGGCGGGGCGCAGCTGTATGAGGCGGTGCTGGACCGGGCCGACCGGCTGTACCTGACCGAGGTCGAGGCCGAGCCCGAGGGCGACACCCATTTCCCGGCCTTTGACGAGGGCGCCTTTGTCGAGGGGACGTCCGAGGCGCATGATGCGGGCGAGAAGGACGACCACCCCTATGTGTTTCGGGTGCTGGATCGGAGGCGGTGAGAGGGTGAGTAGTGCTAGTGAGTCGTGAGTAGAGCCGCGAACGTCTGGCTGTACTGATTTCTACTCACCACTCACCACTCACTATTCACCGCTTCCTAGCTGAGCGTCGCCATGGCGCTGCGTTCGAAATCCTTGAGCTCGTCCAGGCGGCCGTCGCGGATCTTCTGCACCCAGTAGGGATCGGCCAGCAGGGCGCGACCGACGGCGACCAGATCGAACTCCTCGCGCTCCAGCCGGTCGATCAGGCCGTCCAGCGAAGCGGGCTTTGAGCCGGCGCCGCCAAAGGCCGCGATGAACTCGCCGTCCAGACCGACCGAGCCGACGGTGATGGTGGGCTTGCCGGTCAGCTTCTTGATCCAGCCGGCGAAGTTGAGGTCCGAGCCCTCGAACTCGGGCTCCCAGAAGCGGCGCTGCGAGCCGTGGAAGACGTCGACGCCCGCGTCCGAAAGCGGGGTCAGCCACTGGGTCAGTTCGTCCGGGGTGTGGGCATTCTTGGCCGCGAAGTCGTGCGACTTCCACTGCGAGATGCGCAGGATCAGGGCCATGTCGTCGCCGATGCCTTCGCGCACCGCCTTGACCACCTCAGCGCCGAAGCGGGCGCGGTCGGCGATGGTCGGGCCGCCCCAGCGGTCGGTGCGGTCGTTCAGGCCGCTCCAGAAGAACTGGTCGATCAGATAGCCGTGGGCGCCGTGGATCTCGACCGCGTCAAAGCCCAGCTCGCGCGCAGCCTTGGCCGAGCGACCGAAGGCGGCGATGGTGTCGGCGATGTCCTCTTCGGTCATCGGCTCCAGCTTGCGGTTGCCGGGTGTGGTCATGCCGGACGGGCTGTCGACCTTGCCGAGCGGCTTCCAGTCCTCGCCCTGGCCGCGGGCCGAGCCGACATGCCAGATCTGCGGGGCGATCAAACCGCCGGCGCCGTGGACCTCGTCCACCACCTTCTTCCATTCGGGCAGGGCCTCGCCGTGGAAGAACGGGACATTGGCGTCATTGCGGGCGGCGGGGCGTTCGACGACCGTGCCCTCGGTGATGATCAGGCCGACATCGCCCTCGGCGCGCCTCCGGTAATAGCCCGCGACGTCCTCGGTCGGAATGCCGCCCGGCGAGAAGGAGCGGGTCATGGGCGCCATGACGATGCGGTTGGGCAGTTTCAGCGACTTGATCTGGAAGGGCTGGAACAGGGCATCGACGGACATGGCAGGCTCGCGGTTCGTGTGACTGGAACCGGCAAGGTGGCGATTAGCGTTGCGTTTGAAAACCCTTCCCGGCGATTTTTCTCAAGACGCCTTGAGATTGAGGGTGTCGGCGACGGCGCGGGCCAGATCGGCGAAGCGGCGACCGGCCTCCCCATCCGGGCTGTCGAGGGTCAGGGGACGGCCCGCATCGCCGGCCTGACGGACGGCGGCGTCCAGCGGGATGTCGCCGAGGACGGGGATCCCTAAGCGGGCCGCCTCGGCCGGGCCGCCTTCGGTGCCGAAGATGTCACCGCTCATGGTCTGGACCAGACCGAGGACCGGCGTGCCGACCTTTTCGAACAGCCGGTGGGCGCGGCGGGCGTCGGCGAGGGCGACCTCCTGCGGGGTAGTGACGATGATCGCGCCGTCCAGCGGGGTCTTCTGGATCAGGCTGAGGTGAACGTCGCCGGTGCCGGGCGGCAGGTCAACGACCAGCACATCGAGCGGGACCTCGGCTGTGCCCCAGCGGGTCTGGGTCAGCATCTGGGTCAGGGCCTGAGACGCCATGGGACCGCGCCAGATCATTGCGTCGGAGGCTTCGGTCAGCAGGCCGACCGACATGGCCGCAAGACCGTGCACGCGGTGCGGCTCCATCTTGCCCTCGACATACTCAGGCTTGCCCGAGATGCCGAGCATGGTCGGCAGGGACGGGCCATAGACATCGGCGTCGAGGATGCCGACGCGCAGCCCCTGTTGCGACAAGGCAATGGCCAGGTTGACCGCGACGGTCGACTTGCCGACCCCGCCCTTGCCGCTGCCGACGGCGATGACGCGGCGCACATGGTCAGGGCGGTCAGTGGGCACGGGGGCCCTGGCCCGGCCCTGATCGACCGCGGCCTTCGACAGACCGGCGGTGCGGCGCGCGGGCGCGGGCGTGGTCTCGGCCGTCAGGATCACAGACACGCGGGTGATGCCCGGCAGGGCCTTCAGCGCCGCCTCGGCCTGATCGCGGACGGGGGCATAGCGGGCAACCTCGGCCTGATCGACCTCGAGCACAAAGCCCGCGCGATCCTCGGCCACCACCAGACCCTTGACCTTGCCGCCGTCCATCAGGCCGCCGCCGGTGACCGGATCGGTCAGACGGTTCAGCAGATCGATGACGGCCTGTCTGTCGGGCACGGCTTGCTCCTTGGCGCGCGAGGGGGTTTACCGGGCCTTCTATCCCCCTGACCGCATCGGCGCGAGGTTCCATTTGTCCCAGGGCGAGCCTGCCAGACTGACCCTGATCGGGGGGCCGACCGCCTCGGGCAAGTCGGCGCGGGCGCTGGACCTCGCCGAACGGACCGGGGCGGTGATCATCAATGCCGACAGCCAGCAGCTGTATGCCGAGCTGCGCGTGCTGAGCGCCCGGCCGGATGCCGAGGAAGAGGTGCGGGCCGAGCACCGGCTGTACGGCGTGGCAGCCGGCGACGACCCCTGGTCGGTCGGGCGTTGGGTGCGGGCGGTGCAGGACCTGCTGGACGAGCTCGACGGGTGGCCCGCCGTGCTGGTGGGCGGCACGGGGCTGTATTTCACCGCCCTGACCAAGGGGCTGGCCGATATCCCGCCGGTGCCCGAGGCGGTGCGACAGACCGTCGAGTCCGACTATGATCGCATGGGTGAAGAGGCGTTCCGGCGGTGGCTGGCGGAGTTGGATGCTGAAGCCGCAGCCCGGATCGAGGACAACGACCGCCAACGCCTGATCCGGGCCATGGCGGTGGCCACGCACACCGGACGCGCCCTGTCGGACTGGCAGGCCGACACCCGCCCGATCCTGACGCCCGAAAGCTGGACCGGGCAGCTGATCCTGCCGCCGCGAGAGGCCCTCTACGCCGCCTGCGACGCCCGCTGCGCGGTGATGCTGGAGCGGGGGGCGCTGGATGAGGTGCGGGCCCTGATGGACCAAGGCCTGTCCCCTGCCCTGCCGGTGATGAAGGCCGTCGGCGTGCGCGAACTGGCCGCCCACCTGCGCGCCGAGACCTCGCGGGAGGCCGCGCTGGATCAGATGCGTCAGGCCACCCGCAACTATGCCAAGCGCCAGCTGACCTGGTTCAGGAACCAGATGCCGGACTGGGCGCGGGTCTGACGGCTACTCGATCACTTCCATGGTGCCGGGCTCGAACGTCACGCCTTCGAACTCGGGATAGGCCTCGCGCAGAATGTTGGCCTGGGCGGGATCGTTGACGTCCATGATGTACCAGATGCCCTCGTCCATGAAGGCAAGGTTGGGCGACACAGCCTTGATCTGGATGCCCTGGGTTTCCATCAGCATGGTGAGGTCGAGGACGACATACTGCCGGCTGCCATCCGGGGTGACGAAGGTCTGGGCCCCGGCCCGGTCGATGTCGAAGGCAAGGATGGCGACCTGGCTCATCAGCTCATCGACCATCTCCCGGCTGGCGTTCTGCGCTTCCTCGACGGTGGCCCCATAGGTGTCGGCAATCGTTTGCAGCACTTTCGGCGGCAGGAATTCTATCATGGCCGAGAACTGTCCGGCTTCGACAATGCCGTTCAGCTGATCGATCCGTGCGTCGAGGCCGGCGCGGTCGGCAGCGGACAGGGTGGCTTTCGGAGCATCCTGGGCCAGGACGGGCGCGGCGGCGAGACCCGAGCCGAGTGCCAGAACCATGGCGAACATTGCAAGACGGGTGAACACGGGGACGCTCCTCGGAAAAATGAGCCCTGATGATTGCCCGACGTCCGCACCGCTGGCCAGTGCAAACGGATGACCGCATCAGGTTATTGGATTTTCATCCCTTCGCCCCTATATTGGGGGCGTCCGGGTTCGCCCGGACTATGGCGATAAAGGCGCTTGTAATAAGCGGACCGGACCCGGGTGCGATTCCCGGCGGCTCCACCATTTTCCCCCGCGTTATCGGCGGAAGGTATGGGGCCGACTAGCATCGACGGACGTGTAAAGAGGATTGCTTTCGCCCGTGCTGGCCCATCGTTATCGGGCCATTTTGTAACTGCGAACGATAACTTCGCTGGGGAATACGCTGTCGCCGCGTAATGCGGTTCCGGTAATTCCAATCTAAACTCCTGGAGGTTCAGATCTTCAGGCGGGGCCTGTCGGGAGCCTGGCAACAGAATCCCGGCGCTTTCCTGCATTGAGGGCAATGCGCCCCTTTCACTGGTGGACCCACGGGGCTATCAGGAGGCGACCCTCACAGAGGCAGGCATGACCAACCCGACCCCTCCCGTCGACGAAATGCACTATGAACGCCTGGCGCAGGATGCCCTGCGCGGCGTGATCCGTGCGGCGCTGGAACGCGCGGCCCAGCCCGAGGGCCTGCCCGGCGGCCACCATTTCTACATCACCTTCCAGACCCGGGCGACCGGTGTGATGCTGCCGCCCGATGTGGTGGCCAAATATCCGGAAGAGATGACGGTCGTGCTGCAGCACCAGTATGAGGATCTGGTGGTCGACGCCGACCAGTTCAGCATCATGTTGCGCTTTGGCGGCGTGCCCAAGGCGATGACCGTGCCCTACCGCGCCATCACCCGCTTCTTCGACCCCTCGGTGCAGTTCCTGCTGCAGTTCGAGACGGTCGAGGTGATCGAGGACGAGGTCGAGGTGGCCCCGGCCGAACCCGAGGCGCCGCCCCCCTCCACCGGCGACGACGGCCCCAAGGTCGTCTCACTGGACCAGTTCCGGAAAAAATAGCTAAGGTTCGGCGGGCAAGCTGACGGAGCCCGCCATTGCCTTCACTCGCTGCCGATGCCCTGCTGATCGCGTTCGTCTACGCTGTCGCTTTCGCCCTGCTGCGTGCTTCTTACCAGCGCAGCGGAAGGGTGTGGGTCCTGCGGCATTGCATCGTGGTGCCGCACGCCCGCCGACCCTCACAGCGCGCCTATGTAGAGGGATGGGTCGGCGAGGCTGTCATCCTGACCATCGCCGCCGCAGCCAGCCTGATCATCGCCTATTTCACGCCGGACATTTCGCTGGTGGGCATCCTTGCACGCTGGTGGTGGCAGGCCCTGCTCGCCACTCTCCTCGTTGTTCTTGTCGTTCACATCTATTCGACGACCGTGATCCGGGCGGCTGTGAAGGAAGGCCGAAAGCCGGTCTACTGCAAGCGATTGCAGGCCGCCTATGCCACCTACAACTTTTACAGCGTCTGCCTGTTCGGCGTGGGGGCCATGGTCCTGCTGATGCTCGCCGCACAATACCTCAGTGACGGCGCATCCTTTCGGGCCGAGGCTCGCGTGATCTCGGACATCTTTGTCCTTGCGCGGGAGACCGCCGTCTCCGGTCCGTCACCGACCGCCGGATCGGGCGACGGCTATGTCGGCGCCATGATCCTGGCAGAGAGCGGGTTCGGCCACATCGCCCTCGCCGCCAAGCTGCTGCAGAGCCAGTTCAATCCCTTGTTCGTGTTCGCCGGCCTGCTGATCGGGATCAACATGCTGATCAACTTCACGTCTTTGAAGCATATGTTCATGGGCGAGGCGGTCGTGATGACGGCCGTCTTCACCTATGGGCCACTTGCCATCATCGGAGCCTTCGCCCTGGCTGTGTACATGGGCTCTTACGAGACCCTTCTTCAGGGTGTTCTGGACAATGTCCGGGCATTCACGCCGCCCGCCGCCACGGACGACTGGGAGTTGGCCCAGCGTCACGCGGAAATGGTTTCGGAGCTCGCCAATTCCATGAACCTGTTCGGCTTCATCCGGATGATCGCCGGCGAGGGCGGCGGATTCGCCATTCTGGCCTGGGGTGTCCAGTTCGCGCTCGACAAGATTTCCGACAAGAAGGAGGCAGCTGTGCCCCTGCGTCTGCCCAATGCGCGGTTCCGGCCAAATGCGGGCTAGAGCCACTTTGGCCGCCGCGGCCGTGTTCTGCGCGGGCCTGTTTGTTCTGCATGCCTGTTCGACGACCGGGAAAGAGGGTACGTCGCGCAGCTTCCCCGCGCACCCGGAGTGGCCGCAGTCCATGGACACGATCAGCGTCATCACCTGGAACCTGGGCTACAGCGGGCTCGGTCGAGGGTCGGACTTCTTCGCCGATGGCGGGCGGTCGTGGTTGCCGCCCGGGCCGGGCACGACGCGTGAATCGGCCGGTGCAATCGCCGCTTGGCTGGGCGAGAGCGATGCCGACATTATTCTGACCCAGGAGAACGCGCGCGCCAGCGTGGTCAACTACTGGACCGATCTCAAGGGTCGCACCGATCGGGCGCTGGCTGGGTATCAGAGGCTCTTCCACGCGGACTTCCGCACCCGCTATCTGCCGCCGCCGCTCCGCATCAGTAACGGTATGGCCACCTACGCCCGTCACGGGCTGGTGCAGTCAGAGATCTGGCCCATGCCCAGTGACGGAGATCCGTACGACGGGCTGATCCGACGGCGCTACGGCGCGCTTGCTACCTATGTCGAGGGGCCCGGCGGGTGCTGGGTGTTCGTCAACGTTCATACTTCGGCCTTCGACGAGGGGGGAGCCCTGCGCAAGCGTCAGGTGGCGACGCTGCTGGAGCGGGCCGTGGCTGCACACGCCCTGGGGTATCGAGTCGTGATGGGCGGCGACTTCAACCTGAGACTGGTCGCCACGCAGTTCCCTCATACAACGGAGGATGAGTATCTGGGCTGGATCCATGACTTCGATCCCGAGGTCTTGCCCGAGGGCTGGCGTGTGGTCGCTGATGGCGCGACGCCCTCAGTGCGGACGAACGAGCGGGCCTATCAGCCGGGCGAAAACTACACGACGGTGATCGACGGCTTCGTTGTCTCCCCGGGTGTCGACGTTATGTCCGTGGCCGGGGTCGAGCTGGGATTCCGTCACTCGGACCATCAGCCGGTTCGCGCGCGATTCAAGGCCGGCGAAGGTTTGCCGCAGGCGCGCTGCGAGGGCTGATGCGACCCTCGCATTGCCGCCGGGGTAGACGGTCACCAGCCGCTTGATATGTTTCCGTTTGCAATGCACGGTGCCCGACGAAACCATTGAAATCGCCGAAGGAGTGTAACGCGTGGATCGCAGGGCGTGGGCGTCGGACAGCCGGATGGCGTCCATTGATCCCGGTCAGACCGAGGCCAATTTCGGGGGGCGCAGGCGGGTCGTCGATGGTATGCTGACGCCGTCCGAGGCCACTGCCCCGATCACGCCGGCCGAGTATGGCGCGCAGGACTTTATCATCGTCCCGGATTTTCTGACGCCGGCGGAGTGTGATCGCCTGCTGGAGATGTTTGATCAGGTGCATGGTCTGGTGAAGCATCGCCGGATCGGCATCGACTTCTGGGAAGGCCGGATCGTCTATATGGGCGATGTGGCGGCGCATGATACCTCGGCGGCGGCGATCATGGGCGGCTTCCAGAAACGGGCCACGGCCATGCTGGGCGAGTTCTACGCCCTGACCCAACCGCTGTGGACCGATACGGTGCAGTTGAACATCTGGGAGCAGGGCTCGTGTCTGCCGCCGCATACCGACAACAGCAACCCGGACGGTACCGCCCACAGCACCCCGTGGCGGGACTTTTCCAGCATCGTCTATCTGAACGACGACTATGAGGGCGGGGAGCTGTATTTAACCGCCAAGGACCGGGTGCTGAAGCCCCGGCGCGGCATGCTGGTGGCCTTCAGCGCCGGCTATCACCACGAGCATGGCGTGCTGAAGGTGACGCGCGGGCGTCGCATTACCATGCCGGCCTTCTACACCTTCGATAAGCGCAAGGCCGACTGGCACATCTATCCGGAGCTGAACGCACCGGCGCCCGCTCCCGCCACGACCCTCACTCCGGCTCCGGTTCAGTCCCTGGCGGCCCTCCTCACCCCGCCCCAGTCCGGGCCCGCCGGAAGTCCCCTGTCCGTCCTGTCACCCGGCGGTCAGGCCCCCACCTGGCAGCCCCCCGGCAAATGGCGTCCGCCGGGCTGACCGGGCCACCATCGCAGAATCGCGTCCCGACGGGTTGACCCTTGGCGTTTCGCCGGGATCAATGGTGCATAACGCTGATTGGGCTGAGGAGCTGAATCATGATCCGTCGTGTCGTCGTCACACTCATCGCCAGCCTGTCGCTGGCGGCCTGCGCCACGACCTCAAACAGTCAGGCCCCGGGCGAGACCTTCGACGGCTGGGCCGCATCGATCGTGGCGGCGGACTGGACGACCAGCCGGGGCACGCCGATCCAGGCGTTCGACAATGCCCGGCGTGATCTGGTGGCCGGCTTTCAGGAGGTCGGCTTTGCCCGCAGCGACATGGTCGACTTCACCCTGCGCCCCGATGTGCCCAATCCGACCTCGGCCGATCAGGCGCTGAATGCCATTGGGCGCAATGCCGAACAGGCGACGCGGGGGTGTTTCCTGTATTTTACCTCGCACGGATCGCCGCGCGGGATCGTGTTCGGGCCTAATCGTCTTCTGAGCCCCGATGAGATGGCGCGCCGGGTCGACGACTGGTGCGGCACCCGCCCGACCGTCGTGATTGTCTCGGCCTGTTTCTCGGGCGTGTTCACGGACCGGCTGGCCGCGCCCAACCGGATGATCATGAGCGCGGCCCGGCGGGACCGGTCGTCGTTCGGTTGCTCGGAGGACGCGACCTACCCCTATTTCGACGGCTGTATCCTGGATAGCCTGCCGACCTCGCCGAACTTCCTGGTGCTGGCCGATCAGGCGGCCCTGTGCGTCCAGCGGCGGGAGCGCGAGGAAGGGCTGCGCCCGGCCTCGGAGCCGCAGACCGTGGTCGGCGTGGACATCGCGCGGGATCTGATGACCACCTACGCCTTCCGCCGCTGAGACCGCCTTCGCCGCTTGCCACGACCCGCCAAGTGTGGAACATTTGCGGAACATGGGCCGAGGGAGGACGACATGCTTGAGGGCGGATGCCACTGCGGGGCGGTGCGATACAGGACGGACGGCAAGGTTGAGCATCACGCGCTTTGCCATTGTCTGGACTGCAGAAAGTCGGCGGGCGCTCCGGCCGTCAGCTGGTGTCTGGTGCCGACCGACAGCCTGACGATTACGGGAGAAACCCGGACCTGGGCCTCGTCCCAGCATGGGCGACGGTCCTTCTGCGTCACCTGCGGGACGGGCCTGTTCTATACGAATGAGGTCATCTTTCCGGGCATGACGGATATCCAGGGGGCCACGCTGGACGATCCCGACGCCCTGCCGATTCAGGCCCAGATCCAGACGGCCGAACGCATCGGCTGGATGGCGACTCTGGACCAGATCCCGGCCTTTGACCGCTATCCGCCGATCGGGCCCGACGCCTGAGACTGACCGACCTTGTCTCGGCCGCGTATCGGTTCCAACCTGCACCCGTGTTTTGGGAGGTCTGAATGCTGAAGCGATTTGCGCCCGTCCTTGCCGTGCTGGCTCTGGGAGGATGTGCCTCTGATATGGAGGCTGACGATCCATTCGCCGATATGTTTGGCGGGGTTCCTGAAGATCGGGCTGCACGCGTTGCCGTCGAGGCCGCTGCCCATCCCCTTGGCACAGAGCAAAATCCCGTACGGGTCAACATGCCGGCCGGGCAAAGAGCCTATCTGTCGCGTCTTCGCTGCGCCGATGGAAAGGCCCCGACGTTCGAGCGTCTCGGCAGCGCTGGAGATGGGCCCTATGGCACCATCATTGATGGCTATCAGGTCGATTGCCCCGGCTCACAGCCGGCAACCAATGTGATCTACCTGGATATGTATCACCCCAGCCACGTCGAAACCAAAGCTCCGCCGGGGTATACGATCGTCCCTTGAGTCAGGGTCTGGGAAACACCCGGATCGTGATCCGCTCGCGTTCGCCCTCGTGCCGCTGGACCAGCAGGCGGGCGACCTGGGCATCGTCGTGGAACAGATAACCCTTGATGGCGTCCAGCAGGGCCTTGGCCAGATTGTCGAGGTCCATGTGCGGGGGTTCGCCGACATGCTCCATGTCGATCTCGACGACGTGATCACCCCATGAGGGCCGGGCGCCGCGCCATTCCTTGCGCATGAACTCATAGACCAGCGGCTTGTAGTATTTGGCCTGGGTAGTCAGGCCATCGATGGTGATCTCGACCCCCTGCCCCGTCTCCCGCGCCCGGACCTTGCCGATCCCGATCCAGTCGGCGCTCATGGACGGCAGGGGGCGGGCACCTCGCCCACCACGCTCGCGGTCAGGATTTTGACCGGCGGTGTCAGCTGTTCGTCGGCATCGGCCGGGCTGCGGTGAATCTCGTTGACCACGCCCATGCCGTCGGTCACCCGGCCAAAGGCGCCAAAGCCCTGCCCGTCTGGATTGCGGGCGCCGCCATAGTCGAGCGCCGGCGCATCCTCGACCACAATGAAGAAGCTGGACGTCGCCGTATCGGGCCCGTCGCGCGCCATGGAGATGGTGCCGGCGACGTGGCTGAGTCCGGTGTCGCGCGTGCGCTCCAGCGGGATCGGCGGGTTCAGGTCGTCATCCGAGCCGCGCGGCGTGGCCCCCTGAATCACGCTGATCGGGTTGGGATTGGCATTGGTCGAGGCGACCACGGCGCGAAAGAAGCTGCCGCCCTCATAGTGGCCGTCGGTGACGTAGGACAGGAAGTTGCAGACCGTCAGCGGCGCCTTGTCCGTCGCCAGCTCGAGCGTGATCACGCCCCGCTCGGTGACCAGATCGACCCGCACGGGGTCGCCGGTCACGCGGGCCTCGGTCGCGCACCCTGCGAGGGCCGCAGCGGCAAGGGTGATCATGGCCCGATATCGCATCTCATCCTCCGCCCCCGGGGTCGCTTGCCCCCCTGACGCTTCGTGCTACACCCGCGCCCATTCCCGCGCCAAGCCCATACCCCCTGCTACCGGAAAGCCGCTCATGTCCGATACCAACAAGCCCCGCGTCGAAACCGATACCTTTGGCCCGATCGATGTGCCGGCCAGCCGCTACTGGGGGGCGCAGGCGCAGCGCAGTCTGGGCAATTTCAAGATCGGCTGGGAGACGCAGCCCCTGCCGGTCGTGCGCGCACTGGGCATCGTCAAGAAGGCCGCGGCCGAGACCAATATGGCGCTCGGCAAGCTGGATCCGAAGCTGGGTCAGGCCATCCTCAAGGCTGCCGATGAGGTGATCGAGGGCAAGCTCAACGACCACTTCCCGCTGGTGGTCTGGCAGACCGGCTCGGGCACCCAGTCCAACATGAATGCCAATGAGGTGATCTCGAACCGCGCCATCGAGATGCTGGGCGGCGAGATGGGCTCCAAGGCGCCGGTGCACCCGAACGACCATGTGAACATGAGCCAGTCGTCGAACGACACCTATCCAACGGCCATGCACATCGCCTGCGCCGAAGAGGTGGTGCACCGCCTGCTGCCGGCGCTGCAGACCCTGCACAACGCCCTGAACGACAAGGCCCAGGCGTGGAAGGACATCATCAAGATCGGCCGCACACACACCCAGGACGCCACGCCCATCACCCTCGGCCAGGAGTTCAGCGGCTATACCCAGCAGATCGCCAAGGGCATCGAGCGGATCCAGTCGACCCTGCCCGATCTGATGCAGCTGGCCCAGGGCGGCACGGCGGTCGGCACCGGCCTGTCCGCGCCCGTCGGGTTCGCCGAGGGCGTCGCCGACAAGATCGCCCAGATCACCGGCCTGCCCTTTACCTCGGCCCCGAACAAGTTCGAGGCCCTGGCCGCGCACGACGCCATGGTCATGACCCATGGCGCGATCAACACGGTCGCCATGTCGTGCTTCAAGATCGCCAATGACATCCGATTCCTGGGATCCGGCCCGCGCTCGGGTCTGGGCGAGCTGGCCCTGCCGGAGAACGAGCCGGGGTCGTCGATCATGCCGGGCAAGGTCAATCCGACCCAGTGCGAAGCCCTGACCCAGGTGTGCGTGCACATCCACGGGAACAATGCGGCCATCGGCTTTGCCGGCTCGCAGGGGCATTTCGAGCTGAACGTCTACAATCCGATGATGGCCTATAACTTCCTGCAGTCCGTGCGACTGCTGGCCGATGCGGCGATCAGCTTCACCGACAACTGCGTGGTCGGCATCGAGCCGCGCCTCGACAACATCGAGCGCGGCCTGAAGAACTCGCTGATGCTGGTGACGCCGCTCAAGGAAAAATACGGCTATGACCTGGCCGCCAAGGTGGCCAAGACCGCGCACAAAAACGGCACCACCCTGCGCGAGGAAGCCATCGCCCTCGGCATCCCCGGCGAGGATTTCGACGCCATCGTTCGGCCCGAAACCATGATCGCACCGGGCTGACCCGACAGGAAAAGGGCCCCGCCGGTGACAGCGGGGCCCTCGTCAATCGCTGCGGCCGGACGACCTATTGCTTGTCGGTCCAGCGGTCCTTGGCCTGATCCTCGGTGAGGTTCAGGTGGACGTGCTCATCGACGCGCGACACCCATTCCGTGGGGATCATGCGGTGCTTGAACCCGGTGTCGAAATCCAGCTTGGCCAGCTCGATCTGATCGCCTTTCACATGGTCGACGCGGCCGATGCGACCGCCGTCCGAGGCGATGACGTCCATATGTTCCTTGATGGCTTCCAGCATGGTGATGCTCCCTGTCTGTTGGATGTGATCCATCAACGGGAAGGCCCGGGAAGCCGTTGCATACGGCAGCGCTGGCGGCGCCTCAGGGCTTGTCGCGGATGGTCCGTCCGACCGGGGCCAGGGCCAGTTTGGCCAGCTCAAGGTCCTTCAGGGCAAACGGAATGCCGATGATGGTGATGGCCTCAAAGAAGGCCGCGATCAGGTGGCTGAGCGCGATGTACCAGCCGGCAAAGATGAACCAGATGACGTTCAGCACCACGCCGACCGGGCCGGCGCCGATGTCGCCGGCGTCCGGTTCGCGCCAGACGACCTCGCGCCCGAACGGCCACAGGGTATAGGCGCCGATCCGCCAGGCCGCGAAGGTCCACGGCAGGCCGACGATGGTCAGCGCCAGCAGCGCCCCGCCAAAGAACCAGCCGAAGGCCGAGATCAGGCCGCCGAAGATCAGCCAGAGAACGTTGAGAATGAGTCGAATGAGGTCCATGCGGGGATATATAGGGATGGCCCCGGCCGGCACCGAGTGAATTTCCTGACATGCTGGAGTAGGCTTGGCACATGGCCGAGATCATCAACCTGAACCGCGCCCGCAAGGCGCGCGCCAAAGCCGAGAGCAAGGCGGCCGCAGAAGCCAGCCGCGCACGTCACGGGCGGACCCGCGCCGACCGGACCGGGCAGGACGCCGCGCGAAACCGCGCAGACCGCCACCTGGACGGCCACAAACGGGAAGACGACGATGAGTGATCCTCGCAAGGACAAGCGTGTCAGCCACGGACTGATCCCTCTGATGGTCATGTTGCGCCGCAAGGCCATGATCGAGGAGGCGCGAAAATCCGCAAAGAGCGGCAAGAAGGCCGCGAAACGGGATCTCGACGATCCGGACGCTAGCTGACCTTCGGCGCACGGATCAGCAGGACCTGACCGGCCAGCACCAGGGCGAGGCCGAACAGCGCCGTCAGGCCAAAGCTGGCGCCCTCGAACAGCACCGACACCAGCATGGCGATCGGCGGGGTGAGGGCCGAGATATAGCTGGCCAGAGCATAGCCCCGGCTGCGGGCGATGGTGAAATAGATCACGAACGCGACGACCGAGCCGAACAGCGACAGATAGATCAGCGAGCCGATATAGCTGAAGGTGGGCTCGATCCGCCATTCGACCCCCTGCGTCAGGCCGAAGACGGCCAGCATGGCGGTGCCATAGGCCATGGCCCAGGCGGTGGCGGGCATCACGGCTGATCCGGCGACCTGTCCCCTCCAGGCGAAATAGTTGCCGAACGCCGAACTCAGCACGGCCAGCGCCGCCATGCCGACGCCAAGGCCCGCCGCCTCAGTCATGTCGCTGCCCAGAATCTCCGAGCCCGACAAAACGGCGACGCCCAAGAGGCCCAGCGCCGCCCCACCCCAGGCCAGACGCGAGGCCTTTTGCCCGGCGATGACGCGAAACAGCACCAGATTGATGAAGGCCAGACCGGCGAAGATGACCGCGACGACGGCCGAGGGCACGCGTTCTTCCGAGGCGTAGACGAAACCGTAGGAGATGGCGAAGACGAAGGCCCCCTGCCCGAGGGCCGCCAGATGCTGAACCCGGTTCAGCCGTAGCGGACGACGGGTCGCGAGGCAGAAGCCGAACAGGGCCAGCGCCGCCAGACCGAACCGCCAGACGATCGAGACCGTGGGCGCAACCGGCCCCAGTTGCAGGGTGATGGCATACCAGGTCGTGCCCCAGATGAGGGCGCAGATGACAATGCCCGCGATCAGCCAGCGGGTGGCAACAGGGACGGCAGAGGGAGCAGGCACGGGCGAGACCATGGACGCGGGAGAAGGCCCGGAGACTTGCGCCGAATCGCCTGCCATTGCGAGCCTTGCCCGGGGTTCGGCGGTCACATCGGGCCCCAGCCGGTTTCAGCCGGGGCACTTTCCCTGTAACGCTTGGGCTGCTGGTCCATTAGGGCCGGGAGCGTTGCGCGTCACGGCGGGGATAATGGAACATCAGGCACTGGTACTGGCGGCGATCGGCGTGCTGGGAATTGGCGCGCAATGGGTCGCGTGGAAGACCGGCTGGCCCGCCATTGCCCTGATGCTGCTGGCCGGAATCATCGGCGGACCTGTCACCGGCTTTATCCGTCCCGAAGAGGTCTTCGGCCCTCTGCTGGAGCCGATCATCGCCCTGGCCGTAGCCATCATCCTGTTCGAGGGCGGGCTGAACCTGAACTTTCGCGAGCTGCGTCACGCCGAGGGCGCGGTCCACCGGCTGGTGTTTCTGGGCGTGCCGATCGCCTGGGTGCTGGGGGCGCTGGCCTGCTACTACGTCGCCGGGCTGATCTGGCCGGTGTCCATCCTGTTCGCCGGCATCCTTGTGGTGACCGGGCCCACCGTGATCCTGCCCCTCCTGCGCCAGACCAATCTGGCCCAGAGGCCCCGCGCCATCCTCAAGTGGGAAGCCATCGTCAACGATCCGCTGGGCGCCCTGTGTGCCGTCCTGACCTATGAGGTCCTGCATCGTGCCGGCGAGGGCGACACGGTCGTCGGCGTGGTCATGTCGCTGCTGCTGGCCGCTGTGGTCGCCGGCTTGATCGGCTGGGGCGCGGCACGGATCGTCGCCTGGGCCTTTCCCCGCGGCTACGTGCCCGAATTCCTGAAGTCGCCCATCCTGCTGATCACCGTGATCGGCGTGTTCGTCGGCGCCAATATGATTCAGGAGGAGTCCGGCCTGCTGACCGTGACGGTGATGGGGGTGGCGCTGGCCAATATGAAGCTGGCCAGCTTCCGCGACTTCATGCATTTCAAGGAGAACGTCACCGTCCTGCTTGTGTCCGGCGTGTTCGTGATGCTGTCGGCCTCGCTCAATCTCGAGGTGCTGCGCCAGTTCGAATGGCGGTTCCTGGCCTTTCTGCTGGTGCTGCTGTTTCTGGTGCGACCGGCGACTGTACTCCTCAGCCTCGCCTTCAGCCGGGTGCCGATGCGCGAACAGCTGTTCATCGGCTGGATCGCCCCTCGCGGCATTGTCGCCGTGGCCATCAGCGGCCTGTTCGCGCTGAAGCTGGGTGAGCTGGGCTATGCCGACGGCGGCACCCTGGTCACCCTGTCGTTCGCCGTGGTGATCGCCACCATCCTTGCGCACAGCTTTACCGCCAAACTGGCCGCCCGCTGGCTCAAGGTCACAGGATCGGGTGACAAGGGCGTCCTGATCGTGGGGACGACGCAGTGGAGCCTGTCGCTGGCGGAACTGCTCAAGTCGCTGAACATCCCGGTGCTGATCGCCGACACCAGCTGGCAACGTCTGGCCACGGCCCGGCAACGGGGCATGCGGGTCTTCCACGGCGAAATCCTGGCCGAGGTGACAGAGGATCATGTCGACATGAGCGAGTTTCAGGCTCTCGTCGCGACCACGGACAACGAGGCCTATAACGCGCTGGTCTGCAATGAACTGGCCCCCGAGGTCGGGCGACATGCGGTGTTCCAGCTGGGCGACACCTCGGACGACAATCCGCGCGCCCTGCCCCCCACCCTGCGCGGCCGGACCCTGTTCGCCTCGGGTCTCGGGGTCGAGGAGATCGCGCGGCGCGAACGAGAGGGCTGGGACTTCCGCAAGACCCGGCTTACCGACAAATATACGCTCGAGGACGCGCGCGCCGACCTGCCGCCCGATGCGGATCTGCTTGTGCTGGTGCGCGACGGCGGCAAGCTGCACTTCTTCAGCCACGCCTCGCGGCCGAAACCCCAGCCCGGTGACACCGTGGTATCCTATGCCCCGCCGCGCGAGCCTGCTCTGGCCCGCGCCAAGAAAACACCGCCCCCGAAAGGAGACGAAGGCATGATCCCGCTTCCTTCGCCGTCAGGCACATGAGACCTCTCTTTCCCGCCTTGCTGGGTCTGGGGCTGATCGTATCCGCCTGTCAGGACCGACCCGAGCCGGCTCCTGAGCCGGTAGAACCGCCCACGCCCCGCGTCGAGACGGAGACGCCGCCTGAAGGCACATCGATCATGCGCCCTGAAGTGCTGGCCGAGGCCGAGCCGCCTGCGCCCCTGCCCGATCCCGTCGAGGCCAGGGTCCTGTTCGGACTGGGCGAGACGACGTTGACGGATGAGGCCCGCGCCATGCTGGACGCCCTGATTGAGGGTAAGGCGCTGGCCGACGGAAACTGGTCCCTGACGCTGACCGGGCGAACCGATGCCAGTGGCGATGCCGAGACCAATCAACGGGTGGCACAAGACCGTGCTGAAGCGGTGCGGGCCCATCTGGTTGAGCGAGGCGTGCCGGGGGCTCGTATCGAGGTCGTCGCGGCCGGAGAGCCAGAGCTGGACGCCGCCACCGCCGCCAGCCCGATGCAGCACCGCCGCGTCGATATCCGGGCCGAGGCCCGTCGCTAGACGCCCTGGCCGCGCAGCTTCAGCGACTGGCGAACCCCGGCCGGGACCGACAGGTAGATGTCCGGCGTGCCGATACCGAGCCGCTGACGGGCCTCATCCAGCGGACAGGCGAACAGGGCCTCGTAATCCAGCCCGGGCAGCCATTTGGCGCGCCGTCCCATCTGCCAGGCCTGCCAGACGGCGCGACGGGCCGGGACGCTGTGGTTCTCGCGCTGGATTTCCCGGGCCGCGCCCCAGCCAATGAAGGCGAAGCCCAGACTGCCGGTCTGGCCGTAGGAAAACGACACCACACAGGCCTCGCCGAGAGCGTCGGTCTCAAAGCCGGTCAGCACATGCCAGATGTCGTGCACATCACGCAGACGTCGCGAATACCACACGGTCGGATGCTCGGCGTCGATGAAGGGCACGACTTCGCGCTCTACCTGGGCCAGACCGTCGGCGGTGAAGCCGCGCACCTCGCGGAACGCCCGATAGGTGGCGCCGACCGAGCCCTCGGGGAAGCGGGCCAGCCAGTCGGGGTCATCCAGCTTGTGCGCCAGTTCCTCGCGCAGATAGGCTTGGCGCCCGCCCTCGAAGGTGCGCAGCAGCTTTTGATAGCCGCGCGTGGTCGAGCGACCGTTGAGGGCCTTCATGATCTCGAACACCTGGGTGGTGTCTTCCTTGTCGCGCACCAGCCGCCGGAAGGCCCGGAACGCGGTCAAGGGGCGCATGCGCTCGGCCCGGATCGGATTGAAGCTGTCGATGCCAGGGATATGTGTGACAAGGTCGGTCATGGCGGGTTCCGGACAGGACGGTTGCTTTAGCATACCCTCAGCCCGTCCGGACGTCACGCCCGATCAGGAGGGGCCATGCTGAAGAAGAAGTCCGTCCTGCTGGCCGGCCATGCGACATCCATCGCGCTGGAGCCGGAATTCTGGGCCGTGCTGGACGCTCGCGCGGCGGCGCTGGATATCAGTCTGGCCGCGCTGCTGAAGCAGATCGACGCCACGCGTGGACGGCGGCCACTGGCCTCGGCCTGCAGGGTCAAGGCACTGGAATGGGTGGTGCAATCCGCTCCGAAAAGTCCTGCTTCCGATAGCGTTTGACTCGCCGGGCCATCGGCGCATGGTGCGGAGATATCCACAGGATGCTCCCATGAAAATCGATCCACGTCTTGTCCCCGCAGTCATTGTGGCCGGGGTGCTTTCGGTTGGCTTGATCGGGGCCGGAGCCCTGATCGGTCAGGGCGTGGTCAACGCCCGCGTCGGCGACCGGGTGGTGACCGTGCGCGGCCTGTCTGAGCGAGACGTCATGGCCGACCTCGCCATCCTGCCGGTCCGGTTCACGGCGACAGGCGAGATCCTGTCCGAGGTGCAGGCGCGCATTGATGCGGACCTGGCGACGGTCCGGCAGTTCCTCGTGGCCCAGGGCAATCCCGCCGACGCCATCACCCTCGGGCGGCTGGAGGTCACAGACATGCAATCGCGGGAGTACGGCGGCCAGAACAACGGGCCTCGCTTCATTCTGGCGCAGACGGTGATTGTACGGACGACGGATGTGGACAGGGTCCAGGCCACGACGCGGTCGCTCAACGATCTGGTCCGGCAGGGGGTGGTCATTCAGGACTTCAGCGGGCCGACCTACGTCTTCACCCGACTGAACGATGTGCGCCCGGAAATGATCGCAGAGGCGACGGCCTCAGCCCGCACAGGGGCCGAACAGTTTGCCAAGGACTCGGGTACGCCGCTGGGCCCGATCCGCGAAGCCACCCAGGGGTCGTTCCAGATCCTGTCGCGCGATGAGATCGGCGACGAAAGCCAGTCCCCCGACAAGAAGGTGCGGGTCGTGACAACCGTCCGCTACAGCCTGCGATAGGCCATAGCGGACGGTCCGTCACATCGGCTTATTCAGCCGGCGCGGGCGACGGAGCGTCCGGTGCCGACACTTCAGGCATATCGACGTCGACGTCGATGTTCTTGTCCTGGGTGCCCATGCCACCGCCTGCAAAGACGAAATAGGCGATGATGGCCAGAACGACGACGACCCCGCCGACGATGAAGGCCAGCCCGGCATTGCCGCCGCCGCCGCCATTATTGCCACCCGTATTGTTCGATTGATCGGACATGTCTTCCTCCGGTTAAGCCTGCTGACCCAAACGGAGGTGAACGGCACAGGTTCCCGCCAACCTCTGTATTGCTGCAGGCGGTGGCCTTGGCGTGCGCCGGTTCCTATTATGTTTCGCTCATGTCCGACTCGCTCCCCCTCTCTCCCCGCATTTCCGACCTGGCCCGGGCGGCCGCGCCCCTGCCCGACTATCTGCAGGGGCTGAATCCCGAACAGCGCGAGGCGGTCGAGACGACCGAGGGACCGGTGCTGGTGCTGGCGGGGGCGGGCACGGGCAAGACGCGGGTGCTGACCACCCGGCTGGCGCACATCCTGGCGACAGGCAAGGCGCGCCCGTGGGAGCTGCTGGCCGTCACCTTCACCAACAAGGCCGCGCGCGAGATGCGGGAGCGGATCACCCATCTGATCGGGCCGTCGGCCGAGGGACTGCGCTGGCTGGGCACCTTCCACTCGATCGCCGCCCAGATTCTCCGTCGCCACGCCGAGCTGGTGGGCCTGCGGTCCAGTTTCACCATTCTGGACACGGACGATCAGGAACGGCTGCTGAAACAGCTGATGGAAGCCGAGGGGATCGACACCAAGCGCTGGACGCCCCGCACCCTGGCCAGCCTGGTCGACCACTGGAAGAACCGCGGCTGGACGCCGGCCAAACTTCCGGGAACGGAGGATTTCGCTAACGGCAAGGCAAAGTCGCTGTACGCCGCCTACCAGAACCGGCTGAAGACCCTGAACGCCTGCGACTTTGGCGATCTGTTGCTGCACAACCTGACGATTCTTTCCGAGCATGCAGATATTGCAGAGGAATTTCGCCGTCGGTTCCGCTACATTCTGGTCGACGAATATCAGGACACCAATGTCGCCCAGTATCTGTGGCTGCGGCTGCTGACGTCCTCGACCGGCAATGTCTGCTGCGTCGGCGATGACGACCAGTCGATCTATGGCTGGCGCGGGGCCGAGGTCGACAACATCCTGCGCTTCGAGCGCGATTTTCCGGGCGCGAAGATGGTGCGGCTGGAGCGGAACTATCGCTCGACCGGCAATATCCTGGGCGCGGCCTCGGGCCTGATCGCGGGCAACCGCGACCGGCTGGGCAAGACCCTGTGGACCGAGGATGAGGGCGGCGACAAGGTGCGCGTGCGCGGCGTCTGGGACGGCGAGGCCGAGGCCCGCCTGATCGCTGACGAGATCGAGACAGCGCGCAAGACGGGGCTGAAGTACAAGGACATGGCCGTCCTTGTTCGCGCGTCGTTTCAGATGCGGGCGTTCGAGGAACGGTTCGTCATGCTGGCCATCCCCTATACGGTGATCGGGGGGCCGCGTTTCTTCGAACGGGCCGAGATCCGTGACGCCCATGCCTATCTCCGGCTGATCCAGTCCGAAGACGACGATCTGGCCTTCGAGCGGATCGTCAATGTGCCCAAGCGCGGTATCGGCGACACCTCGGTTCAGAAGATCCTGCACCTGGCGCGCACCGCCGGCATATCCGCCATGGCGGCTGTCCATCGGCTGATCGAGTCGGACGAGCTTCAGGCCCGGACACGCACGGCCCTGGCCGGCTTTGCACGCGACCTGCACCGTTGGCGCACGCTCGCCTCGGACACCCCCCACCCCCAGCTGACCGAAGTCATTCTGGAGGAGAGCGGCTATACCGACATGCAGAAGGCCGACTGGCTGACCGGCCAGACGCGGCTGGATAACCTCAAGGAGCTGGTTCAGGCCATGCAGGGCTTCGACACCCTCCAGGCCTATCTGGAGCATGTCTCGCTGGTGATGGACATGGAGCGGGCCTCGGGCGACGACTCCGTCCAGATCATGACCCTGCATGGCGCCAAGGGGCTGGAGTTCCCGTTGGTCTTCCTGCCCGGCTGGGAGGAAGGCGTCTTCCCCAGCCAGCGCAGCATCGACGAGAAGGGCGAAAAGGGCCTCGAGGAGGAACGTCGCCTCGCCTACGTCGGCCTGACCCGCGCGCGCCGCGATGCCCGCATCAGCTTTGCCGCCAACCGTCTGGTCTATGGCCGCTGGACCGCCCAGATGCCCAGCCGCTTCGTCGACGAACTGCCGATCGACAACGTCCAGCCGGAAAGCGAGACCGGCTATTACGGCGCCGCTCCCAGCGCTCGTCAGGTGCAGGACCGCTGGTCCGAAGGCACGACCTTTGGCGGCGGCTATGACAGCCCCGGCTGGAAGCGCGCCCAGCAGCGCGCGACCTCCGGCTCGGCCCAGCGCACACCGCCCATCGAATGTGTCGCCCGCCGCGTCGAGAGCCCGGCAACGGCCGCCCCCTCGGGCCAATGGGCACGGGGCGAGCGCGTCTTCCATCAGAAGTTCGGCTATGGCCGCATCCAAGGCGTCGAGGGCAACAAGCTGCGCGTCGCCTTTGACAAGGCCGGCGAGAAAAAGGTCATCGACAGCTTCGTGGAGAAGGCTTGAGCGATCACATGGTCGGGGCTACCGAAATGGAGTATTATCGCGCATGCCCGACGGTAGCCTGACCCTCAAGCTCAGCGACGCGACGGCCATCCGCATTGCGGAAAAGGCCAAGGTTCTTGGCATGCCGGTCGAACATCTGGCTGCGATGCTGCTCGATCAGCACTTCTTTGATGCTCGCGACGTCGAATGGGGCAATGGCGATCCCGATCAACTCCTTCCACCGCTCGACGTGAATGAGCCTACCCATGCTTGGGAGGACGTGAAGGGCGAGCTTCAGGCGCAGCGTGCCGGGGCCCGCCGCAAGCGCGCGTGAAGGTTCGGCTGTCGGCTCAGGCCAGGACCGATTTGCTTGGGCATATCGCCTGGCTGGATGACCGGGCGCCATCGGCTGCGGACAGGGCCGAAGCGGCCATCTATCTAGCCATCGACCTGCTGACTCTCTTTCCGCTCAGCGGTTCGTCCTGCGCAGACGGCACACGGCAGTTTCCGGTTCGCTTTGGGCGGGACGGATATGTCCTGCGCTACCAGATCCTGCAGGATCACCTGCTGGTCCGCAGGATATTTCACAGCCGCCAGGACCGCGGCTGACCCCCGCTCCCCAACGCTTCGTTAACGCCAAACGCTCACCTTCCGGGGGTGCGCGCATCAGCCAGAGATTCGGGTTTGTCCCTACCCGCGCCGCCCCTGTGGGAGCAGGTGGCGGCGGGGTTTGTGATCGTCATGCTGACGGGGGCGCTGGTCGGTCCCGTGTTCGCGCCGGATCAGGGCGAGACGCCGATCCTCAGGCTGATCTGGCTGCCGGTCTATGCCATCACCCTGGGGCTGATCCTCAACCGTCTCGGGCGGATGGCCTCGGCCTGGCCGGCGTGGATCATCCTGGGCCTTCTGACCCTGCTGGCGCTGGCCTCGCGCTACTGGTCCATCGATCCGGCGGTGACCGACCGGCGCGTCATTGCCCTGTTCATGACCAGTGCCTTTGCCGTCTATCTGGGCGTCGCCTTCACAGGTGCACACCTGCCGCGCCTGTTGATGCACACGGGGCTGGTGATGGCGGTCGGCAGTCTGGTCATGGTGCTGGCCTTTCCCGCCATCGGCATTCATCAGGACGACAACGCCGGTCTGTGGCGCGGGCTCTGGTACGAGAAGAACCAGATGGGCATCGTCATGGTGGCAACCGCCGTGGCCTCGGCCGCGGTGCTGGCCGCCCCCGACCGGCACGAACGGACGGTCTGGACAGCCCTGCTGACCCTGGCGATCAGCATCGGCCTGATGCTGGGCACCCAATCCAAGACCTCGCTGCTGTGTCTGATGGCCGGGCTTGGAGTCATTGGGGGCCTGTGGATCATGCGCCGGGGCGGACCGGTGCTGTCCGTCGTCGCCGTCTGGGGGGCGGTGACCGCTGTCGGCATCGCGGCCTGGGTCTGGACCGACAGTTCCGAGCTGATCCTCGAACTGCTGGGCAAGGACCCGACCCTGACCGGGCGGACCGACATCTGGGAAAGCCTGATGCGGCGCGTGGCCGAGCGGCCCTGGACCGGCTTTGGCTACAGCGCTTTCTGGGGCAAGGAGTCTGTGCCCGCCCACTATGTGCGGCTTGAAACCGGCTGGCTGGTGCCGTCGGCCCACAATGGCTGGATCGACCTGCTGGTGCAGGTCGGCTGGCCCGGCGCCGTCCTGGTCGGCACGGTGATGGCCATTACCCTGTTTGCCCTCGTCGTCCGGCTGGGGGGGCAGGGCTTGCGCGAAGGCGGATTCTCGCTGGCCTATCTGCTGGTATTTGCGCTGTTGAGCGCGTCGGAAAGCGTGCTGCTCAGCCACGCCAACCTGCCGTGGGCGCTGTTCCTGGCCCTGACGGCCCGGGCGCTGACGCCCGATCCGATGCCCCGACGCCACACTGCCACGGTTCCGCTTGCCCGACGCCGTAGAGGGGCCTACCTCACCTCCCCTCGAATCGTTCCAAACTGAGGTCATGCCTCCCACCTCCTCGCCGTCCCTGTTCGACCTGCCCGAGCCCGAGCCCGAGAAGCCGGCGGTCGAGCCCGTGCGCCCGGTTGCTGCACCTGTCGCTTCGCCTGTCGCGGCGATCAAGGCGTCAGAGCCGGTGGCGGCTCCTGCGGGCACGACCGGCTATTCCGCCTCCTCGATTGAGGTGCTGGAGGGGCTGGAGCCTGTCCGCAAACGCCCCGGTATGTATATCGGCGGCACGGATGAGCGGGCCCTGCACCACCTGTTCGCCGAGGTGCTGGACAACGCCATGGACGAGGCCGTGGCCCGCCATGCCAAACTGATCAAGGTCGAGCTGGACGCTGAGGGCTTCCTGTCGGTCCAGGATGACGGCCGCGGCATTCCGGTCGACCCCCACCCGAAACACCCGGGCAAGTCGGCGCTCGAGGTCGTCATGACCGTGCTGCACTCGGGCGGGAAATTCTCTGGCAAGGCCTATGAGACCTCGGGCGGCCTGCACGGCGTCGGCGTGTCGGTGGTCAATGCCCTGTCGGATCAGCTGGAGGTCACGGTCTGGCGCGACGGCTTTGAGTGGCACCAGAGTTTCTCGCGCGGCCAGCCGCAGGGCACCCTCGAGAAGCGCCAGCCCTCGAAGAAGCGCGGCACCCTGATCCGCTTCCGGCCCGACGCCGAGATCTTTGGCACCGGCGCCACCTTCAAGCCTGCGCGCCTGTTCCGCATGACGCGGTCCAAGGCCTATCTGTTCCGGGGCGTGGAAATCCGCTGGACCTGCGCGTCCGAACGGATCGTCGATGCGACGCCCGAGACGGCGGTGTTCCACTTCCCCAACGGTCTGGCTGACGCCCTGGTCGAGCGGATCGGCGAGCTGGAGACCGTCACGCCGACGTTCAGCGGTCGGGTCGAGCGCAAGGGTGAGGCCGGCGCCGTCGAATGGGCCGTCACCTGGAGTCCGATCGGCTTTGGCGAGGCCGACGGCTTCGTGCAGTCCTACTGCAACACCGTCGCCACGCCCGATGGCGGCACCCATGAGGCGGGCTTCCGCACCGCTCTGGTCAAGGGCCTCAAGGCCTATGGCGAGCTGTCCAACGAGAAGCGCGCCGCCATTATCACCGCCGAGGATGTCATCGCCAATGCCGGTGCCCTGATCTCGGTCTTCATCCGCAATCCCGAATTCCAGGGCCAGACCAAGGACCGGCTGTCGTCGCCCGAGGGGCAGCGGCTGGTCGAGGCCCTGCTGCGCGATCCGTTTGACCACTGGCTGACCGAAAGCCCGAAACAGGCCAACGCCCTGCTGGGCTTTGTCATCGACCGGGCCGAGGACCGGCTGAAGCGCCGCAAGGACAAGGAAGTCCAGCGCGCCGCCGCCACCCGCAAGCTGCGCCTGCCCGGAAAGCTGGCCGACTGCACCCGTCAGGCGGCGGAGGGCACCGAACTGTTCATCGTCGAGGGCGACTCGGCCGGAGGCTCGGCCAAACAGGCACGCGACCGGGCGACCCAGGCCATTCTGCCGCTGCGGGGCAAGATCCTGAACGTGGCCTCGGCCACGGCGGACAAGCTGCGCGCCAATATCGAACTGTCCGATCTGGCGCTGGCCCTCGGGGTCCAGCCGGGCAACCGGTTCAACCTGGGCGATCTGCGCTATGAGCGGGTTATCATCATGACCGACGCCGACGTGGACGGCGCCCATATTGCAGCCCTGTTGATCACCTATTTCTACCGGGTCATGCCCGAGGTGGTCCGTGAGGGCCGGCTGTTCATGGCCCTGCCGCCGCTGTACCGCATCCAGGCGGGCAGCCTGTCGGAATACGCCCGCGACGACGCCCACCGCGACGAGTTGCTGGCCACCACCTTCAAGGGCCGCAAGACCGAGATCGGTCGCTTCAAGGGCCTCGGCGAAATGATGGCGTCCCAGCTCAAGGAAACCACCATGGATCCGAAGAAGCGGACCCTGGCGCGCGTTACCCTGCCCGAGTCCGAGGACGAAATCGCTGATCTGGTCGAGCGGCTGATGGGCAAGAAGGCCGAGCCGCGCTTCGACTTCATCCAGCAGAACGCCCGCTTTGCACAGGCCGATCTGGACCTGTGACGATCCGTCCCGCAATCGTCATCGAATGGTGATGATCCGGGCATGTTGAGGCGGCATACACGGGGCACAAGGAGAGCCCCATGTCCCTGATCCGTCGACAGCTGCTGACCGCCGGTGCTGCCGGCCTGGCCTTCTCCGGCCTCGCCCGTTTCGCCCATGCGCAGTCTGAAGAGACCTATATCAATGAGGTCGAGGGCTATGGTCCGCTGAAGACGGACCCCGCCAGGCTTATGGATCTGCCAGAGGGGTTCACCTATCAGGTCATCTCCCAGAGCGGCGACACCATGGATGACGGGCTGTTCGTGCCCGGCCAGCCGGATGGCATGGGCTGTTTCGACCTCGGCGGCGGGCGCGTGGCGCTGGTCCGCAATCACGAACTGAAGGGCTCCAGCGCCCTACACCGCAACCTCGGCCCGGGAGGCCTGAATCAGGAGCGGATCAAGGGCGTCGATGCCTCACTGTCGTATGACACCTACAAGGACGGGCGCCCGCTGCCGGGCGGCACCACCACTCTGGTCTATGATCTGGAAAGCCGTCAGACGGTTCGCGAATATCTGTCACTGATCGGCACCTCGACCAACTGCTGCGGCGGCATCACCCCGTGGGGCAGCTGGCTGACCTGCGAGGAGAATGTCGAACTGCCGGAGACCGATGACGTCACCAAGCCGCACGGCTTTGTCTTCGAGGTCCCGGCCACGGCCGAGGGGCTGGTCGAGCCTGTGCCACTCAAGGCCATGGGCCGGTTCGATCACGAGGCGGTCTGCATCGACCCCCGGACGGGCATTGTCTATCTGACCGAGGACGTGAACGACGGCCTCTTCTACCGCTTCATTCCCAACGTCGCGGACAAGCTGGCCGAGGGCGGCAAGCTGCAGGCCATGGTCGTGCGCGGTCAGGCCGGCGCCGACACCCGCAATCAGGACAGCCGGGCGTGGAACGTCGGCGACTGGCTGGAGGTCGACTGGATCGACATGGAGGACGTCGAGTCGCCGAAAGACGACCTGCGCCAGCGCGGCCATGCAGCGGGCGCGGCCCTTGTGGCACGCGGCGAGGGCCTGTGGTGGGGGCAGGACGAGCTTTACATGACCGCGACCTCGGGCGGGCCGATCCGCCGCGGTCAGGTCATGCGCCTGCAGCCCAGCGTCGACGGCGGGCCGGACCGGCTGCAGCTGTTCGTCGAGAGCACCGACGAGAAGATGGTCAATATGGCCGACAATCTGACCATCGCGCCCTGGGGCGACCTGATCCTGTGCGAGGACAACTATTCCCGCGAGATCCGCAATCACATCAAGGGCGTAACGCCCGACGGCAAGCTCTATACGATCGCCCGCAATGTGTTCACCGGCAATGCCGAGTTCGCCGGCGCCTGCTTCTCGCCGGACGGCCAGGTGCTGTTCGTCAACATCATGTACCCGGGCATGACCCTGGCGATCAGAGGCCCATGGACCTCGGTCCGGCGATAAACCGCCGGGGCCGCGACCGCATCACCAGCCACAGATTGACCGTCGCGGCCGCCAGCACAACGGCGGCCCCGGCCTGGTGCAGCACGCCCAGCCAGACGGGCACGGCCTGCATCAGGGTGGCGATGCCCAGCCCGGCCTGCATCATCACGGTCGCCAGCACGACCCAGGCCGAGGCGCCCGCCCCCTCGGCCAGCCGCCAGCGCCAGGCCTGAACCGCATAGACGACCACGGCCAGCATCAGGGCATAGGCGGTCATCCGGTGATTGAACTGGGTCAGGGCCTGATCGTGCAGGAAGGCCAGCGCCCCCTGCCCCCAGTCGACCGGCGCCAGGAAGGCGCCGTTCATCAGCGGCCAGTCGGTATAGACCAGCCCCGCCTTGCCCCCCGCGACCAGCGCGCCCAGCAGGCACTGCACAAACACCAGCCCCAGCAGCAGGCTGGCGCCGACGGTCCAGCCGGACGGCGACTCGGACCGCTCGGGCCCGTTCAGCGCCTCCAGCCCGGTCCAGATCAGGGCCGAGAAGATCAACAGGGCCAGACCGAGGTGAAAGGCCAGGCGCTCGGGCGCCACATCGACGCGGGCCTCAAGCCCGGAAGACACCATCCACCAGCCGACCGCGCCCTGCATCCCGCCCATGACCAGCAGGATCAGGCACCGCCACACCAGCCGGTCCGGCAACGCCGGCACGCCCACGCGCCGCAGGAACGGGATCGACCGCGCGGCCAGAAACACCAGAAACGGCAGGCCAAAGGCCAGTCCGATCACCCGGCCCAGCTGCCGGTGGATCCATTCCCACCAGAAAATGCCCTGAAACTCGGCCATGCTCATGCCCGCATTGACCAGCTGGTACTGGGGAATGGCCTTGTATTTGTCGAAGGCCTCCTGCCAGTCGGCCGCATTCATCGGCGGGATGGCGCCCATCAGCGGCTTCCATTCGGTGATCGACAGGCCCGAGCCGGTCAGGCGGGTAATGCCCCCCACCACGACCATGGCGAACACCAGTGCCGCCACCAGAAACAGCCACACGGCCACGGAAACGCTACGCTCGGGCTGACCAAATCGGTTCATTCAAAGCTCGCCACGGGTACACTACAGTGAAAGGCCGATGGACCCGACCTCGATACAGGCGATATGCCTGTCGATGACGGCAAGATCGAGTCGCTTCTGACGGTCATGCCGTCGCACTGAATCGGAGACGGATATGGGCAATCTGGACATCGTCGTGGCCGTCATCCTGACAGCGGCCCTGGCCTTCGCGTTTGATGCTGTAACCGGACGGCGAGGCCTCGCCGCGCCGCTGCTGGTGGCCTTCACCGGCGCCCTGTGCGGCGGCTTTCTGGCGGTGCGGGTGTTTGGCGTCGCGACTATGGATCAGTGGCCGTGGGTCGCCTGGTCGGTCGTCGGCGCGGCGCTGGCGCTGGGCGCCCATTTCCTGTTCCGGAATACCCGCTGATGCCGGTGCGCATCCGGCGTCTGGTGGCCATGATCGGCATAATCGCCTTTCTGGCCTTCTACATCTGGGCCGTGCTGGCGATCCACGCCCTCCTGCCGCGCTCCTTCTGGACCGACCTGATCTTCTATCCGATCGCGGGCATCGCCTGGGGCATCCCCCTGTTCCCCCTGCTGAAGTGGGCCGAGCAGGAGCCGCCGCCCCGCTGACCCCCGCCCCGCTGACCCCCGTCCTTCGGGACCTTTAAAATTCCTGCCGGCTTTCCATATCCATACGGAACGAACCGGATGGAGTGACGACACGATGGCAGGCGGCTGGACACGCGACGGCGCGGTTCTGGACCAGATCGAGGACACGGTGGGCGACGGCGTGTCCTCGGCGCGCGCCCGCCTGCCGACCGGCCCGGGCACGCAAGAGTGCGTCGAATGCGGCGAGGTCATCCCCGAACGCCGACGCCTCGCCCTGCCCGGCGCGACCACCTGCGTCCAGTGCCAGTCCGGCCGCGACGCCACCATCCGCCACTCAGCCATCAACCGCCGCGGCAGCAAGGACAGCCAGTTGCGGTAGGGGGTCGCGGGGGCGAGCGCGACGTCTACTCGCGCCCGACGAACATGGCCCCGCCGGAAAGTCCGCAACGCCGCCAGTCACCCACTAAGGGACTCGCGGGAGGTCTGAGATGGGTGGGAAGCGGACCTTGGTTCATTTGGAGCGGCGACATAAGGTGTCGACATGATCGACACCCAGACAGCGTACTCGATTGTGGCTTTCACCGTGGCCTATGCGGGCTGGTTTTTCTTTGTCCCCTACAGGATCGCCGAGTTGTGGTGGCGGGATGACATGCCGGTTCACGAGATCATGCATCACTTTCGCTATTGGGAGAGGCGGCGGGTCTGGATATCCGTGGTGGGGTTCGGGGCTTGCGTGCTTTCGGTTTCTTTGCCTGCGGCTTCTGCCATCCCCGGGATCGCGTTGTTCGTCGGCCTGATGTCCCTTTCGGCAGCGGACACATTTCAAACCCGGCAGCTATCGCGTGACCTCCCCCGCTGGTCGCCGAGCCCCGGGATTGGGCCGAACGGCGGCACAATGGGTCGTGTCCTCGATTTGCTATTCGGCAAGAAGCCAAACAGCGACAGCGAGGGCAGCTAGCCGCTCGTGAGATGGTCCGGCGCAATGTCCGCTATGGGTCGAGATCGCTCATCGACAGCACGCCAGATTGCGGACCCTGGACCAGCCAACCCCGGCGCCCGTGACAACGCCTGCGACAACCGCCCAATTGCAAAGGGGCCGCCCGAGAGCGACCCCTTCAACCAACCGTCTTCATTGCGGAAGATGGTCGGAGCGACAGGATTCGAACCTGCGACCCCTTGACCCCCAGTCAAGTGCGCTACCAGGCTGCGCCACGCTCCGAAGGCGCTCCCTATAGACGGGGAGCCGTTGCGTCGTAAACCCAAATCGGGGCTGGACGGCACAATAAAGCTGTCAGCGGCTGAGGGCGGCTTCCAGCCGGCTTTGCGCGGCCTCGATGTCGCGCAGGACCTCGGCCAGGCGCTGGCGCTGGTCGGGCGACAGGCCGGTCGCCGCGGGCGGGGCTGCGGGCCGCACCGGCATCTCCGGCACGGGGGCTTCGGGCGCGGGACCCACCGCTTCCTTGCCCAGGATGCGCTTGATGCCCTGGGCCTTGTGCAGGCGGGCGACGCCCTTGAGCGTCAGCCCCTCTTCATGCAGCAGGCGCCGCACGCCTTTCAGGATGTCGATGTCCTCGGGCCGATAGAAGCGCCGTCCCCCGGCGCGCTTGACCGGCGCGACGAAGGCGAACTTGGTCTCCCAGAAGCGCAGCACATGCTGGGGGACGCCGACCTCGGTGGCGGCTTCGGAAATACTGCGAAAGGCTTCGGGGCTTTTGGCCACGCGCGGGCCTCCGTTCAGCCTGCGGCGCCGTGGACGCGGCTTTTCATGATCTGCGAGGCCCGGAAGCTGATCACCCGGCGCGGATTGATGGCGGCGGGCACGCCGGTCTTGGGATTGCGGCCCATGCGGGCGCGCTTTTCGCGGACCTGAAAGACGCCGAACCCGGACAGTTTTACGGTCTCGCCGCGTTCCAGCGATTCGACGATCAGACCGAGGGTCCGTTCGACCAGCGTCGCGCATTCATTGCGCGACAGGCCCAGCGCTTCGTGCACGGCGTCGCACAGATCGGCCCGGGTCAGCGTGTGATGGTCGTCCAAGCGTCCCTCCCCTCTCTGAAGTTCCAACCGCCAATAAAGGCTGAAAGGCGTTGAAATGGAAAGGCGTAAATTCGTTTTACAGGCGAAGCGCGCAGGCGCCCCACGTCAAACCGCCACCCATGGCCTCCAGCAGGACCAGATCGCCGCGCTTGATGCGACCGTCGCGGATGGCTGAATCGAGGGCCAGCGGGATAGACGCGGCCGAGGTATTGGCGTGCATTGCGACCGTCGAGACAACCTTGTTCTCGTCCAGACCCAGGCGGTCGCCGACCCCCTTGATGATGCGCTGATTGGCCTGGTGCGGCACGAACCAGTCGACATCGGCGATCTCGATCCCGGCGGCCTTGGCGGCAGCGGTGATGGCTTCGGCAATGTTCACAACCGCGTGGCGGAACACCTGATTGCCCAGCATACGCAGATGGCCGACCTGACCGGTCGTGGCCGGGCCCCCGTCGACGTACAGAAGGTCGGTCTTGGTGCCGTCGCAGCGCAGGGCCGAGCCCAGAATGCCGCGATCCGCAGGCGTCCCCTGCCCCTCGACCGGTTCCAGCACCACGGCGCCGGCGCCATCGCCGAACAGCACGCACGTGGTGCGGTCTTCCCAGTCCATCAGCCGGGTCATTTCCTCGGCGCCGATGACCAGCGCGCATGTCGAGGTGCCGCGCGCGACAAAGCCGTCGGCCACGCTCAGCGCATAGACAAAGCCCGAGCAGACCGCCTGGATGTCAAACGCCACGCAGACCGGCACGCCCAGCTTGCGCTGCACGATCGAGGCTGTGGCCGGAAAGGTCATGTCCGGCGTGGTTGTGGCGACGATGATCAGATCGACGTCGGCGGGGGACTTTCCGGCCTCGGCGAGGGCCTTTCGGGCCGCTTCAACGGCCAGATCGCTGGTTGGCTGGTCCGGCGCGGCCTGATGGCGCTGGCGGATGCCGGTCCGCTCAATGATCCATTCATCGGACGTATCGACGAACTTGGCCAGATCGGCATTGGTCACGACCTTTTCCGGCAGATAGGCACCGACGCCGGTCACAGCGCTACGAACTACAGTCACTGAACAGCCTCCACACCGGTCCCGGACGCGGGTCCGGCCTCGTCCTCCTCGAGGACGGTCGTCATGCGCTTCAGATTGGCGCTGACCTTGGTCATATAATCGCTGCGGGCCAGGTCGCCAGCCACGCGGATGGCATTGCCGAACCCATAGGCGCTGGCACCGCCATGGCTTTTGACGACGATGCCGTTCAGGCCCAGCAGGGGCCCGCCGTTGATGGCATTGGGGTCGATGCGGTTGCGCATCTTCTTCAGCGCCGGCAGCGCCATCATGGCCCCGAACCGCGACGGCAGACCCGACATCAGCGCTTCCTTCAGCAGGGCCGAGATGAAGCGCGCCGTGCCCTCGGCCGTCTTCAGCGCGACATTGCCGGTAAAGCCGTCGGTGACGATCACATCGACCGTGCCCTTGGCGATGTCATCGCCCTCGACAAAGCCGTGATAGTCCAGATCAAACGCCCCGCTGCGCAGCAGGCGGTGGGCCTCGCGCACCTGTTCGTGGCCCTTCATGTCTTCCGAGCCAACATTCAGCAGGCCGATGGTCGGGCGTTTCGTGCCGTGGACCGCCGTCTGGAAGGCTTCACCCATGATGGCGAACTCGATCAGCTGGGCCGCGTCACAGTCGATATTGGCGCCGACGTCCAGCACCGCCGTGATACCGCGCAGGGTCGGCCAGCTGGCGACGATCGCGGGCCGCTCCAGTCCCGGCGCAGCCATGCGCAGCTGCAGCTTGGAGATCGCCATCAGGGCGCCGGTGTTGCCGGCCGAGACGATGGCGGCGGCCTCGCCGGACTTCACCGATTCGATGGCGTTCCACAGGCTCGAGCCCTTGCCCCGCCGCAGGGCCTGGGCCGGCTTTTCGTCCATGGCCACGACCTTGTCGGTGTGGCGGACGTCGATCCGGTCTGCGGGCAGGCGATGCGCCCGGACCTGGGCCTCGATGGCAGCCGCATCGCCATGAACCAGAAACCGGAGGTCCGAATCGGGATGGGCTTTCAGATAGTCCGCAACGCCGCCCACAACCACGGAGGGGCCGTGGTCGCCGCCCATGGCGTCCAGCGAAATGACGAGCGTCTTCGACAAGCAGAAAACTCCTGGGGGCCGGTCGGCCTCGGGTGGCGGACGATAGCGCCCGGCCCGGCGGATGCAACCGTTCGCAGACTCAGTCGTCGGTATCGGTCCGCGGCTTCACATGGCCCTTCAGCACGGCAAAGGGCGAAATCTCGGCCGTCTCTTCCGGGGCCTCGAACACAGCGCCGGGTTTGCGCGGAAACGGGTTGAGCGCCAGCGACAGATGCTCCAGCACGTGGCGACTGATGTCGATGCGTCCGTCCGTAATGATATCCGGGCTGTCCTCATCCAGAACCACCTCGACTTCGGACGCATCGCTGGCCTCATCGGCCTCGACCAGATCCAGGCCAAAGGTCTCGTCGATCTGCTCCTCGACCGGCTCCAGCGTCAGGCCACAGGCCTGGACGGCCTCGGCCGTCAGGCGCCCCGACAGGTGCCAGCCCGCGCGCGAGGGCACCAGCGTCAGCTCGGCCTCGAACCGGGGCAGGTCGAGGATCTTCAGCCACTTGGCGATGGCCCGGCGGGCCTCTGCATCGGGGGCCAGGCTGAAGGTCCGCTTTTCGCCGATCTGGTTGATGCGGACGGCCTCGAGCAGGACGGGCGGCTGGGCACTCATGCGGACACTCCGGCCCAGTCGGGGGCCTTCAAACAGGATTCGACCGGCTGGGCTGCCAGACGGGCCCGGCTGTCCAGCGCATAGGCGGCCAGCCAGGGCGCATGCCCTGCCCCCGCGCCCGCATAGACATTGCGGTTCAGCGCCTCGGCCAGCCCTGCGGCATCGTTCGCGCGCAGCGGCGTCTCATAGGCCTGCATGCGCCCGTACAGGGCCTCGCCCAGCTTGCGCATCTTCTTGGACACGGCGACGTCGCCGACGCCCAGTTCGCGCAGGGCATTGTCGAGCGCCGAGACATAGGTGTCGAACAGGTCCTGCGCCGCATCGCGCGCACCCGGCGTGTCCTCGTCGCGTAGCCGCAGCACCAGCAGCAGGACGTGCAGGGTATAAAGTTCGAATCGCGCGTCGATCCGGTCATCGACCCCGTGATCGACGTAGAATTCGCGCGCACGGGCCCGGGAGACCGCCAGCCCATAGGCGTCACGCCCCGGCGTGGCCTTTTCCCTGAGCCCCAGAAGATTTTTCAGCATGATCATACGGCCCCTTTTCCGCCGCGACGTTGAACTAGGACGCGGCAGGGTCTAGGTCAAAGACCTTGTATTGTCGCAGGCGCTGTCCATGAACCGTTCCAAGTCCCTCGTCGCTGCTCTCGTCCTGTCTGCCGGGCTTGTCGCCTGTGCCCCGGTCGTAGGTGTGCATGGCTTTCAGGCCATCGACGTGAAGCCCGCCGACATCGCGGTCGGTACCGACACCAAGGAAACCGTACTGGCCCAGCTGGGCTCGCCGTCGGCCACTTCGGTCTTCGAGGACGACAGCGTCTGGTACTACATCAGCCAGACGACGCGGAAATACACCTTCAACCGGGCCTTCATCGCGCAACGCAATGTGACCGAGATCACCTTCGACGGCGCCGGCAATGTCGCGGGCGTGCGTACCCTCGGCCTCGAAGACGGTCAGGACGTCGCCATGAACCGCAACGAGACCCCGACCCGCGGTCGCGAGCTGACCATCATCGAACAGCTGCTCGGCAACGTCGGCCGCGGCCAGCTGCCCCGCACCGACGAGGACGTCCCCGGCCAGCGCCGCCCGGACTGACCTTTCATATGCCCACACAGAACAACGCCCCGGAGATTGCTCTCCGGGGCGTTTTCAGTTTCAGGCCTTGATCAGCCGATATTCCCGCTGGCCAGCACCGCCAGCAGCAGCAGGGCCACGATGTTCGTGATCTTGATCATCGGGTTCACGGCCGGGCCGGACGTGTCCTTGTACGGATCGCCGACCGTATCGCCGGTCACCGCAGCCTTGTGGGCCTCGGATCCCTTGCCGTGCAGCACGCCGTTCGAGTCGGTGAAGCCCTCCTCGATCACCTTCTTGGCGTTGTCCCAGGCGCCGCCGCCCGAGGTCATCGAGATGGCCACGAACAGACCCGTGACGATCACCCCCATCAGCATGGCGCCCAGCGCGGCAAAGGCCGTGGCCTTGTCCGAGATCGCCAGGATGCCGACGAACAGCACGATCGGCGACAGCACCGGCAGCAGGGACGGGACGATCATTTCCCGGATCGCGGCCTTGGTCAGGATGTCGACCGCCTTGCCGTATTCGGGCTTGGTCTCATAGGTCATGATGCCCGGGTTCTCGCGGAACTGGCGGCGCACCTCGGCCACGACCGACTCGGCCGCGCGTCCGACCGCCATCATCGACATGCCACCGAACAGGAAGGGCAGCAGCCCCCCGAACAGCAGGCCAACCACGACATAGGGATTGGTCAGGCCGAAGTTGATCTCGCCCATCCCGGCAAAGAACGGATAGAGCTCCGGATTGGCCGAGAAATAGTCGAGGTCAGAGGTGTAGGCGGCAAACAGAACCAGCGCGCCGAGGCCCGCCGAACCGATGGCATAGCCCTTGGTCACGGCCTTGGTGGTGTTGCCGACAGCGTCGAGCGCGTCGGTCGAGGTGCGCACCTCGGCCGGCAGACCCGCCATCTCGGCAATGCCGCCGGCGTTGTCGGTGACCGGACCAAAGGCGTCCAGCGCCACGATCATCCCCGCCACACCCAGCATGGTGGTGGTGGCAATGGCGATGCCGAACAGGCCGGCCAGCTGATAGCTGGTGACGATGCCGACGATGATCGTCAGCGCCGGCAGGGCCGTGGACTCCAGCGAGACCGCCAGACCCTGGATGACATTGGTGCCGTGACCCGAGACCGAGGCATTGGCCACCGAGCGCACGGGGCGGAAGTTCGACCCCGTATAGTATTCGGTGATCACCACGATGGCGGCCGTGACCGCCAGACCGACCAGACCGGCCCAGAACAGGTTCATGGGCTCAATGACCCGCTCACCCGCCTGACCGCCGAGGGCCGTCACCGGTCCACCGACCATCTGGTCGACCACGAACCACAGCGCCGCGACGGACAGCACGCCGGTCACGATCAGACCCTGATACAGGGCGCCCATGATGTTGTTCGACTTGCCCAGACGCACGAAGAAGCTGCCGATGATCGAGGTCACGATACAGACACCGCAGATCGCCAACGGCAGCAGCATCATCACATCGACATAGGGCTGGTCGCGGAAGAAGATCGCCGCCAGCACCATGGTGGCGACCGTGGTCACCGCATAGGTCTCGAACAGGTCGGCGGCCATGCCGGCGCAGTCGCCAACGTTGTCGCCCACATTGTCGGCGATGGTCGCGGCGTTGCGGGGGTCATCCTCGGGGATGCCGGCCTCGACCTTGCCGACCATGTCGCCGCCGACGTCCGCACCCTTGGTGAAGATGCCGCCGCCCAGACGGGCAAAGATCGAGATCAGCGAGGCCCCAAAGCCCAGCGCCACCAGACCGTCGATCACTTCACGACCGGTCCGCTCCAGACCCATCATCTCGGTCATGATCGCATAATAGCCCGCGACCCCGATCAGGGCACCGCCCGCCACGAACAGGCCGGTGATGGCGCCCGAGCGGAACGCCAGATCCAGACCCTTGGACAGGCTCTCCGATGCCGCCTGCGCGGTGCGCACATTGGCCCGCACCGAGATCAGCATCCCGGCATAGCCCGCGGCGCCCGAAAGCACCGCGCCGATGACGAAGCCGATAGCGGCCCATTCGCCGATGAGGAAATAGGCCGCGATCAGGATGACGATCCCGACCATGCCGATGGTGGTGTACTGGCGCTTCAGATAGGCCGAGGCCCCTTCCTGGATCGCCGCAGCGATCTCGCGCATCTTGTCATTGCCGGTTGAGGCCTTCATCAGCGCGGCGGTCTGGACAAGCCCGTAAAGGACCCCCAGCGCGCCTGCGGCGATGACCAGCCACAGATAGTTTGTCATGGCGTTTCCGTACCCTGTTCATGCAAGGCGCCCGGACCCTTGGCGCGGCGGGCTTTTCGCCTCTGTCCGCCTTCCGGTCCCCCCGTGCGCGATGGACGCGACAATGCGTCCTTCGGGATTGCGGCGGAAACGTGCCAAATGCCCGGACGAATCGCAACAGCAGAACGCTGATCAGCCGGTGGGAATGCCCGTACGTCGGCGGGGTGCCTGATGCAGGACCTCGACCCGGGCGACCTTGCCCTGCCCGGCGATACGCGTCGCTGACGCCATCAGGCTGCGCGACAGGGCCGCCGTGTCCAGCTGTGACCAGTCATCAGCAAGCGTAAAGGGCGTCCGGTGGGCCGCCTTGACCAGCGCATCGCGAAAGTGCGCATCCTTGGCCCGGACGGTCTCCATCACGGCCGATGCCGACAGATGCAGCCGGATGCTGACGAACACATAGTTGCGAATCCGCCCGCCCGAGATCACCGGCAGGCCCACGCCCTGCAGGTTGACGACAGCGGCGGCGGGCTTTTCGTCGCCCGAGGCCAGAGCGGGTCCGGCGACGCCCATGCTGAGGCCAGCGCCCATGAGGGAGAGAAAATGTCTGCGATCCATCCTGCCCGGATACCCGACAGGCGTTAGAATTCCGTTGCCGGGTTCAGCTGTGAACCCAGCCGGGTCGCGAGATCGGCACGTCTTCGCCCCGGTAGCGGACCCGGACGCCTTCTCCCGCCTTCACCTCACCGATCCGGGTCAGGCGCAGGTGGAGCCGCTCGGCCTCCCGGCGCAGGGCCGATTCATGGCCGGGCCGGGCGGTGAAGGCGATCTCATAGTCGTCGCCTCCGGTCGCCAGCTGCGACAGGGCCTGGACCGCATCGGCCCGACCGTCGAACCAGGCCTGGGCCGCCAGCGACAGGGGTAGGCTCTCAAGCTGCATTTCCAGCCCGACCCCGCTCGCCCGCGCCAGATGCCCCAGATCACCGATCAGGCCGTCCGACACGTCCAGCGCCGCGCTGGCATGCTCAAGGATCGCAGTCGCAAAGGCTGTGCGCGGCAGAGGCCGGCGATAGTGCTCCACCAGCGCCGCCAGCCGCGCAGGCTCAAGATGCAAAAGCTCCCGCGCAGCCCGCAGGCCCAGCCAGCCCTCGCCGACCGTCCCCGTGACAAACACCAGATCTCCGGGCTGGGCCCCTGCCCGACCGACAATCCGGCCTTTCGCCGCCCAGCCCATCAGGGTGATCGAGAACGAGGCCGGTCCCGGCGTCGAGACCGTGTCTCCGCCCAGCAGGGCCACGCCAAACTCCACTTGATCCCGGGCCAATCCCTCGACGAAGGCCTTGCGCTCCGGCCAGCCGCAACGCTCGGACCAGTGGCACGCCAGCAGATAGCCGAACGGCTCGGCGCCCTTGGCGGCCAGATCCGACAGGTTCACGCGCAGCAGCTTCTGGGCGACCGTATCCAGCGGATCGGTGGCAAGGAAATGCACCCCCTCGACCAGGGCGTCCTTGGTCACCACCAGATCATGCCCCTTGCGTGAAGGGATCAGGGCCACATCATCGGCCAGCCCCCGGCCCCATTCGGGGTGGGCCAGCGGCGCAAGCAATCGGCGGATGGTCTCAAACTCGTCGGCGACGTCGACCGCCGGCATCAGGACCGCGTGTCGCGCGCCACCCCGTCCAGGGCAGCATTGACGAACTTGGCCTCGGCATCGTCGAAGAAGGCCTTGGCCAGCTCCACATATTCATCGATGACGATTTCGAGGGCGACCTCGGGCTTGCGCATCAGCTCCCACGCCCCGGAGCGCAGCAGGGCACGCAGGGTGGCGTCCAGCCGTTCGATCTTCCAGTTCGAGGCCAGACGCGCACGAATGGCGGCATCGACGGCCTTCTGCTCGGTCACGACGCCGCGCACGACATCGGCGAACCAGGCCTCATCGGCCTCGGCCAGCATCTGGCCTTCGATGTCCCCGTCGAAGCGGTGGCGCGAGAACTCCTCAATGACGGTGTCGACGCCCTCTCCGGCCAGCTCCATCTGATAGAGGGCCTGCACGGCGGCCAACCGCGCAACCGTGCGCGCGCGGCGCTGACGCGACGTCAGCGTGTCCCCGGACTTCTCGTCCAGAAGGTCGAGGATGGATTTGAGGCTGTTCGGTTCGGTCACCGGTTCAGTCCTACGCGCAACCGCTTCTTCAGGGCAATCATCTCCAGACACGCACGGGCGGCACCGCCCCCCTTGTCGCCTTCACTACGGCGGGCCCGGGCCCAGGCCTGATCCTCGTCTTCGGTGGTCAGAATGCCGTTGCCAATCGACAGGCCCTTGATGCTCAGGTTCATCAGGCCGGCCGCCGACTGGTCCGAAACGATCTCGAAATGATAGGTCTCACCCCGGATCACACAGCCCAGCGCCACATAGCCGTCATAGCGCGGCGCGGTCGGGTAACGCCCCGCCTCCTCGGCCGCAGCAATCGCGCCCGGCACCTCAAGCGCACCGGGCACGGTGACGACATCATACTGCACGCCCTGGGCCTTCAGCGCGTCCGCCGCGCCGTCCAGCAGGGCATCGGCCAGTTCGTCATAGAACCGCGCCTCGACGATCAGAATACGATCGGGATCCTTCACGCCACCGGTTCTCCATCCATGTCACGCCAGCCGACAATGCGCAGGCCATAGCCCTCCAGCGCGGTCGGATTGGGGCGGGTCGAGCTCATCACAATCATGTCGCGCACGCCGAGGTCCTTCAGGATCTGTGCCCCCACGCCATAGTTCCGGATCGACCGGTCCACGGCCTGGGGCCGGGGGGCGCCCATCAGCCGTTCGGCCAGACCATGCAGTTCCGGATCGCGCAGGAAGACGACCACGCCGGCTCCGCCATGGTCACTGATGGTCTTCATCGCCTTGGGCACATAGTCCTGACGGCCCTCGACATGGCCCAGCAGATCCGCAGCAAAGTCCACCTGATGCATGCGCACCAGGGTCGGCTTCGACGGATCGACCTTTCCGCTGACCAGGGCGACGTGTTCCACGCCCTCGATCGTGTTGCGGTACAGGACCATGCGGAACGGGCCGCCGTGGATGCTGTCGAAATCGGTGTCCAGTACCCGCTCAACAAAGGTTTCGGTGCGGCGGCGATAGGCGATCAGGTCGGCGATCGTGCCGATCTTGATGCCATGCAGCTGGGAAAAGGCGACCAGATCCGGCATGCGGGCCATGGTGCCGTCGTCATTCATGATCTCGCAGATCACCCCGGCGGGCGTCAGCCCGGCCATGCGGCTGATGTCGACCGCGGCCTCCGTATGGCCGGTGCGCACCAGAACCCCGCCATCACGCGCCACCAGCGGAAACACATGGCCCGGCGAGACCAGATCGTCCGCGCCCCGGTTCGGATCCACCGCGATCTGAACCGTGCGGGCCCGGTCGGCGGCCGAAATGCCGGTCGTCACGCCCTCCTTCGCCTCGATCGAGACGGTGAAGGCCGTGCCCATGCTCTCGCGGTTCTCGGCGGCCATCGGCGGCAGGCGCAGCTGCCGCGCCCGGTCCGCGGTGATGGCCAGACAGATCAGGCCGCGCGCGTGCTTGGCCATGAAGTTGATCTGGTCGGGCGTGGCGAACTGGGCCGGGATGATGACATCGCCCTCGTTTTCACGATCCTCGGCATCCACAAGGATATAGGGCCGCCCGTTGCGGGCGTCCTCGATGATGTCCTCGATGGGGCTGATCGGGGTGTCGGTCTGGTGCGCGGTTTGCATCATTGCGTCTCCTGCCACCTGGCAAGGTAACGCGCCAGCATGTCGATCTCCAGATTGACGGAATTTCCGACCTGAAGCCCGCCCAGCGTCGTGTGATCCCAGGTGTGGGGGATGATGTTCAGGCCAAAGGTCCGGCCCTCGACCGTGTTGACCGTCAGCGACACGCCGTCGACCGTGATCGACCCCTTGGCCGCGATGTAGCGATGCAGCGGCGCCGGCGCCTCAATCTCGATGCGGTGCGAACCGCCCTCGGGCGTGATCGAGACGACTGTGCCCAGTCCGTCCACATGGCCCGAAACGATATGGCCGCCCAGCTCGTCGCCCAGCTTCGCCGCCCGCTCCAGATTGATGTGCGTGCCCTCTCGCCAGTCGCCCAACGTTGTCTTCGACAGGGTCTCGCCCGAGACCTCGACCGCGAACCAGCCGGGCCCCTTTTCGGTGACCGTCAGGCAGCAGCCCGCGTGGCTGATCGAGGCGCCCAGTTCGATCGTGGCCGTGTCGAACGCCGTTTCGATCTCATAGCGGTGATCGCGCGCGGTGGCCTGGATGCGGCGCACCCGACCCACATCTGTGACGATGCCGGTGAACATTCAGATCCTTTCAAGCCGCTCCCACAGATCGTCACCGACGACCTGGACGGCCTTGCGCCGAAACTTGGGGGCATCCGCCAGCTTTGCAAGCGACAGGGCGGCGACACAGGGCCGTCCCTCGCTGCCCAGCAGGATCGGCGCGCGAAACCATTCCATCCGGTCGACCAGGTTTTCGCGCAGGAAAGAGGCCGCAACCTCGCCTCCCCCCTCGATCAGCACCGAACGAATGCCGCCCGCATACAGGGTGTCGAGGGCGGCATGGAGGTTCGCGCGGCCGTCCACATCGACAACCTCTACCACTTCGGCCTCGCCAACGGGGCGCGGTTCAACCGTGGTCAGGATCAGGCTGTTACCCCCGGTCACCTGTGCCGTCGCGGGCGTCCGCAGTCGGCTGTCCAGCACCACGCGCAGGGGCTGGGGGCCGCTATGGTCGGGCAGCCGAACCGTCAGCGCCGGATCGTCGGCCAGTACAGTGCCGATCCCGACCAGGATTGCGTCGTGGCTGGCTCTCAGCCGGTGCCCCTCAAGCCGCGCCGCCTCGCCCGTGATCCACTGGGACTCGCCCGACGCCATGGCGATACGGCCATCCAGCGAGGTGGCGAGCTTCAGCGTGACAGTCGGACGGCCGGTCATTCAGGCGCGCCGTCGCCACCCGGCTTGTCGTCGTTATAGCCCTCGTCGCCGAGGAAGCGGGCGAAGTCGCCCGTGTGCCGGAAGTCTTTGTAAACAGAGGCATAGCGGACATAGGCCACCTCATCGAGCCCCTTCAGCGCCTTCATGATGAAGTCGCCGACCACGCTGGACGGGATCTCCGTCTCGCCGAGGCTCTCCAGCTGGCGCACGATCCGGCTGACCATCTGCTCGATCTGGTCGGGCTGGACGGGGCGCTTGCGCAGCGCAATCCCCAGCGACCGCTCCAGCTTGTCGCGGTCGAACGGCGTGCGCCGGCCATTGCGCTTCAGGATCACCAGCTCGCGCAACTGCACCCGTTCGAACGTCGTGAACCGGCCGCTGCACTGCGGGCAGGACCGACGTCTGCGGATCGCCGCCCCGTCATCGGACGGCCGGCTGTCCTTCACCTGGGTATCAGCGTGACCGCAGAAGGGACATTTCATCAGACGGTTATCCGTAAATGGGGAAGCGACGCGTCAACTCGCGCACCTCTCCCGCCACACGGCGCGAGACCTCGGGATCGGCCTCGTCGCCGCCCTTCATGCTGTCGATGACATCGGCGATCCAGTGACCGACCTGCTGGAACTCGCCCACGCCAAAGCCGCGCGTCGTGCCCGCAGGAGTCCCCAGACGAACACCCGATGTCACCGTGAAGGGCGCCGTATCGAACGGCACGCCATTCTTGTTGCAGGTCATCAGGGCGTGCTCCAGCGCCGCCTCGGTCGCCTTGCCCGTCACGCCCTTGGGCCGCAGGTCGACCAGCATCAGATGGCTGTCGGTGCCGCCCGACACGATGGCAGCGCCGCGCTCGACCAGCACGGCCGCCAGTGCCCGGGCATTGTCGACCACCTGCTGGGCATAGGTCTTGAATTCCGGCTTCAGCGCCTCCCCAAAGGCCACGGCCTTGGCCGCGATCACATGCTCCAGCGGTCCACCCTGCAGGCCCGGGAAGACGGCCGAGTTGATCTTCTTGCCCAGGTCGATGTCGTTCGACAGCACCATGCCGCCGCGCGGCCCGCGCAGCGTCTTGTGCGTCGTGGTCGTCACCACATGGGCGTGCGGCAGCGGGTCGGGATAGACGCCGCCGGCGATCAGGCCGGCGTAATGGGCCATGTCGACCATCAGATACGCCCCGACGCTGTCGGCGATCTCGCGGAACCGCGCAAAGTCGATGTGGCGGCTGTAGGCACTGGCCCCGGCGATGATCAGCTTCGGCTTTTCGCGCTCGGCCATCTCGGCCACATTGTCATAGTCGATCAGGTGGTCGTCCTGGCGCACCGTATAGGTCACGGGCCGGAACCACTTGCCCGACTGGTTGGCCGGTGACCCGTGGGTCAGGTGCCCGCCCGCCGCCAGATCCATGCCGAGGAAGGTATCGCCCGGCTGCAGCAGGCTCATGAACACCGCCTGATTGGCCTGCGCGCCCGAGTGCGGCTGGACGTTGGCAAAGGCACAGCCGAACAACGCCTTGGCCCGCTCCCGCGCCAGGTTCTCGGTCACATCGACGTACTCGCAGCCGCCGTAATAGCGACGGCCCGGATAGCCCTCGGCATATTTGTTGGTCAGGACCGACCCCTGCGCCTCCAGCACCGCCTTCGAGACGATGTTTTCCGACGCGATCAGCTCGATCTGTTCCTTCTGCCGGGCCAGCTCGCCCTGGATGCCGCCGAAGATGTCCGGATCGGCCTCGGCCAGTGTGCGCGAGAAGTAGGCGTCATGGGTATGAGCAGTCACGGCAGTCCCCGAATTCGATGATGAACCTATCTAGGCCTCACACGGGGCGACCACAACATCTTGTGGTCAGCGGAGACGCAGGCTCAGTCGCGAGGCCGCCGCGCCACTGCCGGCTCTCGCGTCTGACTGATCCGCGTCATCTCTTCGAGGCGCACCTCGGTGTCAGAGCCTGGCGAGCGGATGGCCACACGCTGGCGCCAGTCGCTCGGCAGAGGCCCATCCTTCGAGGTTGCTTGAACGACGATGAGTTCTGGAGGGCCGTGTCGCTGCAGCGTGTACTCACAATAGGTTAGGTCGGCTTCACACCACTGGTGATAGGTGACGCAAAGCCCTGCGCCGCAGGCCACATCTTCAGCGTCCTTGTCGAGCGTATAGACGAGGTCAGGCGCAATCACGCGAAGGTCGAAGCCAGCATAGTCGGCGCGAACTTCCAACCCATAGTGCTGCTCATATTCAGCAGTCTGGAGCTCCTGCGAACTCAGGCAGACATAAAGGAATGCCATTACGCAGTCGCCCATAGCATTGGTCTCCGTGGCCAGGGGTAAACCCTACTGCCACTGTCCCCGCGCCGCCAGCGCCCGTTTCAGCTTGGAAAGGGCGATGCGTTCCAGACCGTGACGCTCGGTCACCGGCCCGACGGCCGAGACCTCGACCCCCGACGCCACATGCACGACCGAGCATTTCAGGTATGCGCCATTGCGCACAAACTCTACGATCACCTCGTCGGGGCCTTCCCGGTTCGTCAAATGCGCTGCAGCCTCTGCAGCATTTCGACCGTATCCAACTCGCCGTCCCAATAGCCAATGAGGGTCGCTTCGTTCAGCACGATCCACTTCTGGACCAGCTTCAGGCTGGCGGCATCAAGCGGTCCTTCAATCAGGGTGGGCGTCGGACGGATCCCCACAACCGCCATGTCGTCGATGTCGATCCGGTCCCCCGGGGTCCGGCATACCTTCACGCGGGCGTCATGGCGTGCACGGCCTCGGTGGCTGACCCAGACGACCATCGGCAGCCCGGTGTGCTTGGGACGCAGGTTTGACATGTCGAAGAAGTCTTCCTCCTCGACCGGTGTCTCACGGATGGGCCGCTGGATGTTCATAGCGCCAGCATACCGCAATTTCGGACGTATCGAAAACGGCCTCAAGCCACCGCAGGCAGGCGCGCCACATTGCAGTGGGTCCACAGCTTGTCCATCGCCGTCACCAGCGCGTCCATCATGCCGTCGTCGTGGTTCGGCGAAGGCGTAAAGCGCAGGCGTTCGGTGCCCTTGGGCACGGTCGGATAGTTGATCGGCTGGACATAGATGCCGTGCTCTTCCAGCAGCATGTCCGAGATCATCTTGCAGTGGACCGGATTGCCCACATGCACCGGCACGATGTGGCTCTCGGACGGCATGACCGGGATCCCGGCCGCCATGAACCGCTCTTTCAGGGCCTGGGCCCGGGCCTGATGCGCGGCGCGCAGTTCAGGGTGAGCTTTCAGGTGACGCACCGAGGCCAGTGCCCCCGCGGTCAGGGCCGGCGGTAGGCTGGTGGTGAAGATGAAGCCCGCGGCCCAGCTGCGCACGGCATCGATGATCAGGGCGTCGGCAGCGATATAGCCGCCCATCACGCCGATGGCCTTGCCGAGGGTGCATTCGATGATGTCGATCTGGTCCAGCACGCCGTCGCGCTCGGCGATGCCGGCGCCGGTGTCGCCATACAGGCCCACGGCATGGACCTCGTCCAGATAGGTCAGGGCGCCATATTTCCTGGCCAGCGCAAGGGTGCCGGCCAGATCGGCGATGTCGCCGTCCATGGAATAGACGCTCTCGAACGCGATCAGCTTGGGCGCATCGGGCGGCGCCGCCGCCAGCAGGGCCTCCAGATGCTCCAGATCATTGTGCTGATAGATGTGCCGCTCACAGCCGCCGTTGCGGATGCCCGCAATCATCGAGGCATGGTTCAGGCTGTCGGAGAAGATGATCAGCCCCGGCATGATCCGTTGAAGGGTCGTCAGGGTCGCCTCATTGGCCACATAGCCCGAGGTGAACAGCAGTGCCGCTTCCTTGTGGTGCCAGGCGGCCAGCTCGGCCTCGAGATCGACCGCCGAACGGGTCGTGCCCGAGATGTTGCGCGTGCCCCCGGCCCCGGCGCCGACCGAATCGATCTCGGCCTGCATGGCTGTCAGCACCTCGGGGTGCTGGCCCATGCCCAGATAATCGTTCGAGCACCAGACCACGACGTCCTGCTCGGTGCCGTCATCCCGACGCCAGACCGCGCGCGGAAACTGGCCACGCACACGCTTCAGGTCGGCGAAGACGCGATAGCGCCCCTCGGCCCGGACCTGGTCCACGGCGTTTCCAAAGGCGGCCTTATAGTCGAACAAGATCGGCGGTCTTTCGCTTATGCATTCCGGACGCGGTTCTTTTGCGCTCCGGACGGCTGAAAGTCCATGTTCAGACTGCGGCGAATTGGCCGCAAACCCTTAATTGATAACGGTTCTCAATCTCGACCGTCAGCCCTTCGGCAGCTCGTCCAGCTTGCCGCGCAGCAGTTGCAGGATGGCCGAGAAATCCCGCCCGCCATAGCCCAGCCGATCGAACATCTGGAACAGGGCTTCGGTCTGGGCGCCCAGCGGGGTCGAGGCCCCGGCCTTGGCCGCCGCATCCTGCGCCAGCTTCAGATCCTTGAGCATCATGGCCGTGGCAAACCCGCCGTCATATTTGCGGTTCGACGGCGCCGTCGGCACCGGCCCGGGCCAGGGGTAGTAGGTCGTCGTCGACCAGCTCTGACCCGAGGATTTGGAGACGATGTCGAACATCTTGACCGGGTCCAGACCCAGTTTTTCGGCCAGACCGATGGCCTCGCATGTGCCCAGCATGGTGATGCCGAGGATCATGTTGTTGCAGATCTTGGCCGCCTGCCCTGCCCCGTGGTCGCCGGCCCGGAAGGTGGCCCGGCTCATCGGCTCCAGCGCCGGCTCAATCCGGGCAAAGTCGCCCTCGTCACAGCCGACCATGAAGGCCAGGGTCCCGGCATCCGCCGCCATGGTCCCGCCCGAGACCGGCGCATCGGCAAAGGCATAGCCGGCCTCCTTCGCCAGACCTGCGACCTTGCGCGCCGTGTCGACGTCGATGGTCGAACAGTCCAGCAACACGGCGCTCGACGGCGCGGCCCCGATGATCTGTTCGGAATAGACCTTCAGCACATGCGGCCCCGCGGGCAGCATGGTGATGACGATGTCGGCGTCCTTGACCGCCTCCACGACCGAGCCGGCGGCCTCGCAGCCGGCTTCCACCGCGCGCGCCATCGCCGCTTCGGACAGGTCGAACGCCAGGACCTTGCGGCCCGCCTTGGCCTGGTTGGCGGCCATGCCCCCGCCCATGTTTCCCAGTCCGATGAAGGCGATGGTCTCGGTCATGTCGGCGTCTCCCTCTGGTCGCGTTTCTTGCGCGGAGGGTTAGCCGCTCAGGCCTCGCAAGGCCAGTGTGACCTTAGTCGGGCTTCCGGAAGCGCAGCATGAACTGGCTGGTGTTCCCGCGGATGGACGGGTCGAAGACATTGGCCGTCAACGGGTCCGCCGGTCGCATCAGCCCATCCGACTCCCCGTCCAGGACAAAACCGGCTGCGGTGACCTCGCGCACCACCTGGTCCCGGTCGATCCGGTGCAGCGTGTCGGCGACCGAGGCATCGGCACCCGTCACCGCCGCATGGTCTATGATCACATAGTAGCCGCCGGGCTTCAGCGCCGCGTAGGCCGCAGCATTGACCCGCTCCGCCGTCCCGTCGGGGAAGGCATTGAGATGCAGATCGTGATAGTTCTGGGCGGTGAAGATCACGTCCGCGCCGCCCGGCCAATCCGGGGCGTTGATCGCCGAGCCCGCCCCGGTCACGTTTGGCAGGGCGTCGGCCGCCGTCAACGCCACGCCATAGTCCGCACTGAAGGCGACGAACTCGTCCGGTTGCCAGGCCGTCACCTGCCCTTCGGGGCCCACGGCCGCCGAGAAGGCGCGGGTGAAAAAGCCGCCGCCGATCATCAGGTCGATGACCCGGTCGCCCGGCTCGATGCGCGCGAAGGCCAGGGTTTCGGCGGTCATACGGCTGGCGTCGCGGGCGCGATCCTCGTCGGTGCGCGGCGGGCCGACCAGCGCAGCCTCGATCACGGCCACGCGCGCAGCGTCGGACGGTCCGAACATGCCCATCGAGCCACAGGCCGATAGGGCCAGAGCCGCGCAGGCGGCCAGCAGGGTGATTTTCCGCATTGACGTTCCTCCCGCGCTCTGGACGGCGCGGAGGCGAGCTTAACCGTTTATCGAATGGCGGTCAGCCCGGCTTGCGGAAGCGGTAGACGAACTGGTCGGTCTGGCCGCGGATCGATTCGTCGAACACGCTGACGGTGCGGTCGTCATCGGGGTTGGCCAAAGCCTGGCTGGCGCCCTCGAAGACAAAGCCCGCCGCCTCGACCTCGGCCCTCAGGAAGTCGCCCTCGATCCGGTGCAGGCTCTGCACCTCGGTATTGCCGGTTCCCGCCCGGCCCGAGTGGTCGATGACGATATAAAGGCCGCCGGGCTTCAGCGCGTCATAGACCGCGCGGTTCATCCGGGCGACGTCCACGCCAAAGGCCGGGATGTGGAAGTCGTGATATTCCTGGCTCATGAACACCACGTCCAGCGGGGTCTCAAAGCGCATCTCGTCCAGCAGGCCCACGACCGGCACCACATTGCCATAGGTCTCGGCCAGGGCATCGGCATAGGGCTTTTCACGCTGGGCCGTGCGGGTCGGCACAAAGGCATAGACCCGGCCCTCATCGCCCACGGCGGGCGCGAACAGGCGGGTGTAATAGCCTTCCTCCGGCCGGATGTCGGCGACATGGTCACCGGGGCTGATCTCGGAAAAGACCATGACCTGCAGCGGCATGCGCAGCGAGTCGCGGGCGCGGTCCTCTTCCGGACGGCGGTCATCCGACAGGGCCATGGCAGCGCGGGTATCGGCCCGGGCGCTGGCGGGCGAGGTCGAGGTGATGACCGTCTGCCCCCCGCCGTCATTGGCGATGATGATACAGCCCGACGCAGCAAGCGCCGCCGCGATCACAAGCGTGGTCTTCAGGATGGTGCGCATGGTCTGACTCCCGGCCGGTTCGGTTCAGGATTACGCCAGTTGCGGCAGGGGCGTCCATTCCTCATCGGCCGGCAGCGGCGCAAACAGGGCGTCCAGCGTCTCATCGGTCACGCCTTCGATGCTGGCCGGCGACCATTTCGGCGCATTGTCCTTGTCGACAATCACGGCCCGCACGCCTTCCTGGAAGTCGGGAGTGCGGACGACCCGACCGCCCAACCGGTATTCCATCGCCATAGTGTCGGCAAAGCTGTCGAGCGTCGCTCCGGTGCGCAGCTGGCGCAGGGTGACCTTCATCGATAGGGGCGACTTGGTCTTCAAGGTCGACAGTTGCGCCGTGGCCCACTCCGAGCCGTCGGCCTCCAGCGCCGCGAAAATCTCTTCCAGGGTGTCAAGGCCGAACAGCCGGTCGATGGTCGGCAGATGCGCCTCGATGGGGGCCTCGCCCGCGTCATCCTCCAGCCCGTCGGCGACGTCGGCCGGATGGGCCGGATCCGCCGCCAGAATGGACCGGAAGGCCTCGACCGCATCGGCGGGCAGATAGTGACTGTGAATGCCCAGAAACACCGTGTCCGCCGCCTTCAGGCGCGCCCCCGTCAGGGCCAGCCAGGTGCCGACAAATCCCGGCAGGCGCGGCAGAAACCAGCCCCCGCCGACATCGGGGAACAGGCCGATCCCGGTCTCGGGCATGGCATAGGTGGTGTTCTCGGTCGCGATCCTCACCTCGGCGGGCTCGGAAATGCCGACGCCGCCGCCCATCACGATGCCGTCCACCAGCGCCGTCACCGGCTTGGGGTATTCGAACAGCAGGTGGTTCAGCCGATATTCCGCATGGAAAAAGGCCTTGGCCTCCGACGCATCCCCCGCCCCGCTTTCGGCGATCATGCGGATATCGCCCCCGGCACAGAAGCCGCGCTCGCCCGCATGGTCGATCAGCACGGACTTGACCGCCGGATCGTCCTTCCATGCCAGCAGCGCCGCGATCACGGCGTCGCACATGCCCTTGTTCAGCGCATGGATCGCCTTGGGCCGGTTCAGCGTGATCCGACCCAGACCGGACTGGATACGCGCGAGGATTTCAGGTTCGTCGGTCATGTGCTGCGTCTACGAAACGTCGCCTGCCCGGTCCAGCCTCAGATCGGGTCGGCCAGCCAGTTCAGGCGAATGAACATGGGGCCCAGGCCTATATTCACGGGCTGGGGCTCTCCTTCTGCGGCCGCCGGCGCGAGCACAAGGTCGGCCTCCAGTCGGGTCGCCCGGTCGAAGATCGTGCCATTCGCCAGCTCGATCCCGGCTCGAAAATCGTAGTTGAGATGCAGGGCGATCCGCCCGTCTTCGTCGATCCGGTATTCGCCGGACACCTTGCACCCACCGGGATCAACGCCAACGAATTGCCCGTCCCGAAAATGCGTAAGAGCCGCGAGGCCGTACGCCTCATCGTCGGCCGGATCCTGATCTCCGCCTGCCTGCGCGATGGAATAGAAGCCGGGCTTCACTGCCGCATCATCTCCCGCGCGGTGATCACGCGCATGATCTCATTGGTGCCCTCAAGGATGCGGTGCACCCGCAGGTCGCGGACGATGCGCTCCAGCGGATAGTCCTTCAGATAGCCATAGCCGCCGTGCAGCTGCAGCGCCTCGTCGGCGATCTGGAAACAGGCGTCGGTGGCCAGCCGTTTGGCCATGGCGCACCATTTGGTCTTTTCCGGGTGGTTGGTGTCGATGGCCCAGGCGCCGCGCAGCACCATCAGACGGGCGGCCTCCAGTTGGGTCGCCATGTCCGCCAGCTTGAACTGGGTGTTCTGAAAGTCGCCGATCGGCTTGCCGAACTGCTTGCGGCTGGCGACATAGTCCTGCGCCGTTTCCAGCGCGAGGCGCGCCCCGCCCAGCGAACAGGCGGCGATGTTCAGCCGCCCGCCGTCCAGACCCATCATGGCATAGCGGAAACCGTGGCCTTCCTGCCCCATCAGGTTTTCGGCCGGTACGCGACAGTCGTCGAACTGGACGATGGCGGTCGGCTGGCTGTTCCAGCCCATCTTGCGCTCCTGCCCACCAAAGCTGAGGCCCGGCGCATCCTTGTCGACGACGAAGGTCGATATGCCCTTGGGCCCGTCCGCGCCCGTCCGCGCCATGACCACATAGACGTCGCTGGTGCCCGCGCCCGAGATGAAGGCCTTGGATCCGTTCAGTACCCAGTGGTCGCCGTCGCGCACCGCCGTGGTCCGCAGCGCCGCCGCGTCCGAGCCCGAGCCCGGCTCGGTCAGACAGTAGCTGGCGATCTTCTCCATCGTCACCAGCTGCGGCACATAGCGGGCGCGCAGCTCGGCCGAGCCGACGCTGTCGATCATCCAGGTCGCCATATTGTGGATCGAGATGAAGGCGGCGGTCGACACATCGCCGCGCGACAGCTCCTCGAAGATCACCGCCGATTCGACCCGGCCCAGCGCCATGCCGCCGTGTTCCTCGCCGGTATAGATGCCGCAGAACCCCATCTCGGCGGCCTGACGCATCACGTCGACCGGGAAATGTTTGGTCTCGTCCCATTCGGCGCTGTGCGGCGCCAGCTCGGCCTCGGCAAAGGCGCGGGCGGCGTCCTGAATGGCGCGCTGGTCTTCGGTCAGGGCGAAATCCATGGGGGTCCTCTCATCTGTCGTTCGCGCCTTCTAGACCATGGAACGGCAAACTGAACCCCCTCGGGCCACCCGGGTGGCTTTGCCCCCCCGCCCGGCAAAGGCTATGAGGCCCCATGTCCAAGCTTGTCTTTCCCGCCAGCTTCCCCCTGACCCGCAGTCGCCGCCTGCGCAGCCAGCCCTGGGTGCGGCGACTGGTCGCCGAGACCACCCTGAGCCCGGCCGATCTGGTCTGGCCGCTGATCCTGCACGACGGCAAGGCGGACCGGGTGCCGGTGGCCACCCTGCCCGGCGTCGACCGGCTATCGACCGCCGCAGCCGTCGAGGCCGCCCGGCAGGCCCGCGATCTGGGCATTCCGGCCGTCGCCCTGTTCCCCAATATCGACAATGCGCTGAAAGATGCGGTCGGCACCGAGGCCACCAATCCCGACGGTCTGGTCCCCGAGACCATCCGCGCCATCAAGGCGGCCGTGCCCGAGATCGGCGTCGTCACCGATGTGGCGCTGGACTGCTACACCGACCACGGCCACGACGGCGTGGTCGAGGACGGACGGGTCCTCAATGACGGCTCACTGGAGCGGTTGGCGGAACAGGCCTTCATCCACGCCCATGCCGGGGCCGATGTCGTCGCCCCCTCCGACATGATGGATGGGCGAGTACAGGCCATCCGCGAGGCTCTGGAAGCCAACGGATATCAGGATGTTATGATCTTGTCCTATGCCGCCAAATACGCTTCAGCCTTCTACGGGCCGTACCGCGATGCGGTCGGATCGGCCCGCGCCCTGATCGGCGACAAGCGCACCTATCAGATGGACCCTGCCAATTCCGACGAAGCCTTGCGCGAGGTCGCCATGGACCTGGCCGAGGGCGCCGACGCCGTCATGGTCAAGCCGGGAACGCTCTATCTCGATATAATCCAGCGAGTTCGCGACACCTTCTCCGTCCCGGTATTCGCCTATCAGGTGTCTGGCGAATACGCCATGATGCAGGGCGCCATCGACGCCGGCTGGCTGGGCGAGGAGCGCGCCATCCTCGAAAGCCTCGGCGCCTTCAAGCGCGCGGGCTGTTCCGGGGTGCTGACCTATTTCGCGCCGCGCGTCGCTGAATGGCTGAACCGCTGACGGCTTGACAGACGCGCACTGTCACCGGATTTACGCCGAACGCTGTCAACCAGCCTGATCAGTTCAACGGGGGGACATCATGGGTCTGTTTGGCTTGGGCAAAAAACCCGTGCGTCCCGGAGTGGCGGTTCTTGAGAGTGAGGCGCCGACGCCTGAACCCGAGGCCCCCGCCCCCGCTGGCCCCACGCCCGATCAGGCCCTCGCCGAGCTGAAGGCCGGCAACGACGCCTTCCTGCGCGGCGAAAACAACCTCGGCTACGTCAAGGTCGACGATCTCGAACCCCTGCAGGGTGGCCAGAATCCGATCGCCACCATCGTCGGCTGTGCCGACAGCCGTACGCCCCCGACAATTCTTTTTAATCAAGGTTTTGGCAGACTGTTCTCCATTCGGGTCGCAGGCAATACGGTGGACCGCCGGGGCCTCGCCTCCATCGTCTATGCGGTCAAACACCTGAACTGCCCGCTGGTCGTGGTCATGGGGCACACCGGCTGCGGCGCCGTGGCGGCGGCCGAGGCCATCGTCGACGGGGTCATGCCGCTGGATCCCTCGCTGGAAGAGATGATCGTGCCGATCATTCCCGCCGTGCTGGAAGCCCGCCGGTCAGACGCGACCGACATGGCCGTCCGCGCTGTCGAGCTGAACGCCCAGCGGGTCGCCGACAAGCTGCGCGTGGCCGATGCCTCGCTGGCCGATGCGCTGGAGGCGGGCACCCTCAAGGTCGTTGCCGCCGTCAAACAGATGCATTCGGGTGAGGTGAAATTCCTCGGCTAGGTGCGCTTGCGGGCCTGCAGTCGGGCCGCAAGGCTTGAGGTATCCCAGCGGGTGCCGCCCATCGCCTGCACCTCGGAATAGAACTGGTCGACCAGGGCGGTAACGGCCAGATGGCTGCCGTTGGCGCGGGCCTCCTCCAGCACCAGCCCCAGATCCTTGCGCATCCAGTCGACGGCAAAGCCAAAGTCGAACTGGCCCGCCGCCGCGGTCTTCCAGCGGTTGTCCATCTGCCAGCTCTGGGCCGCGCCCTGCGAAATGGCCTCATAGACGGCATCGGTGTCGAGCCCCGCGCTCTGGGCGAAATGCACCGCCTCGGCCAGCCCCTGCACTACACCGGCGATGGCGATCTGGTTCGCCATCTTCGTCAGCTGTCCGCTGCCCGCCGGGCCCATGTGCTTGATGGCCTTGGCGTAAACGGCCAGCACCGGCTCGACGCGGGCCAGCGCATCGGCATCGCCGCCGATCATGATGCTGAGCTTGCCCGCCTCGGCCCCGGCCTGGCCGCCCGAGACCGGCGCGTCGAGGAAGGCGACGCCCCGCTCGGCCACCCGCTCCGCCATCTCGCGCGCTACCTTGGCCGAGGTGGTGGTGTGATCCACGATCACGGCACCCGGGGCCAGCTCCGGCAGGGCCGCGCCCACGACCTCGCGCACGTCGTCATCATTGCCGACACACAGGATGAACAGGTCCACGCCCCGCGCGGCCTCGGCTGCGGTTGCAGCCGCCGTCCCGCCGGTCTTCTGCGCCCAGGCCTCGGCCTTGGCCGCACTGCGGTTATGGCCCGTGACCATATGCCCCGCCGCGATCAGATGCCCCGCCATCGGCGCGCCCATCACGCCCAGACCGGAAAATGCGATCTTCATTCCACGCCCTCCTGGATGCGTCCGTAGCGGCCCCGGAAGAAGGTCAGGCCGGCGCCCTCCCGGGCCTCGAAATGGGTCACCCGTCCGACCAGAATCTGATGATCCCCCATGGGGATTTGCTCGTGCAGCACACAGTCGAACCGCGCCAGCGCGCCCCTGAGCACCGGCGCCCCCGTCTCGGCCCGATCGATTTCTTCGGCCGACAGGCGACAGTCTCCCCGGCTGAATCGATCCGCCCAATCGGCTTCATCCGCCTCCAGCACGTGGACCGAAAAGGGCCGTCCATCCAGAAACGCCCCGGCCCGCTCGGCGCTGTCGTCCAGACACCACAGCAACAGCCGCGGCTCCAGCGACACCGAGGTCACCGAGTTCACCGTCATGCCGACCGCGCCCTCGGGGCCGTCGACGGTCACGACACAGACGCCGGTGGCAAAGGCCCCCATGGCGCGGCGATAGGCACGGGCGTCGACGCCGTCAGGTTCAGAAAGGGAAATGTCGGTCACGCGGCGACCTTAGCGTCCGGGCTTGCGCATACAAGCCGGGCGACACGGGAAACGTCGCCTTAACCTTGATCGCCCAAGACTGCCCCGAATCCAGTGAGGCGCCCATGTCCCTGAGCGATCGTCCGATCCTCATCAAGAAGGTCAAGAAGGTTGCGGGACACGGCCACCACGGCGGGGCGTGGAAGGTCGCCTACGCCGACTTCGTGACGGCCATGATGGCCTTCTTCCTGCTGATGTGGCTGGTCAACGCCACCGACCCTGAACAGAAGAAGGGCATCGCCGAGTATTTCGCTCCGGCCAGCATTTCGGCCACCACCTCGGGCTCCGGCGGCATTCTGGGCGGAACGTCTTTGGGCGACGACGGGCCCAAGAGCTCGGGCTCGATGTCGGTGATCACCCAGATGGCGCCCGAGGCCCCCGAGGCCCCGGATCAGGCCGGCCAGAACAGCAATCTGGCCGCCGCCAGCGAGGACCAGTTACGCGAGGAGATTGCCCGCCGCGAGGCCTCCGACTTTGCCAGCGCTGCGGAATCGCTGCGTCAGGCCATGCAGTCCATGCCCGAACTGGCCGAACTGTCGAAACAACTGATCATCGACCAGACGCCTGAAGGCCTGCGCATCCAGATCGTCGATCAGGAAGGCCGCTCGATGTTCGAGGAAAACTCGGCCCGCCCGAACGCCCGCGCCCAGATCCTGCTGCGGGCCGTGGCGCGGATCATCACGGCCCTGCCCAACCGCATCTCGATCACCGGTCACACCAGTTCGGTCGCCGGCTCGAACCGCTCCAGCGCGCCTGCGGACTGGAGCCTGTCGGCCCGCCGCGCCGACGCCGCCCGCCTGATCCTCGAAGGGGCCGGCGTCGATGTCGACCGCATCTATTCGGTGAACGGCAAGGCGGGGTCCGACCCGCTCTATCCCGACGACCCCAGTCTGGCGGGCAACCGGCGCATCTCGATCATCCTGCTGCGCGAGGCGCCGGTCCTGCCCAGCGATACCAGCCTGTGACAGCGGCCCCCGCCCTTCGCGCCTTGATGGCGAAGGGCCTTGCGCCGGGGCCCGGACTGGTCTCCCATCGCGCCATGCATGGTGCGCGTCTGACAGGCATTGCAGGCCATCCCCGCGACCGGGAATGCGGAGCGCGGTCATGACCCGGCATGTGCCCCAGCGTCAGCTGCGTTTCTATCTGACGGCCATGGCGCCCTGCCCCTATCTGCCGGGCAAGATCGAACGCAAGGTGTTCGCCAATCTGCCCTTCAGCGACGGTGCCTGGGTGAATGACGAACTGACCCAGGCCGGGTTTCGCCGCAGCCAGAACATCGCCTATCGCCCGGCCTGCGAAGGCTGTGACGCCTGCGTCTCGGTTCGGGTCCCGGTGTGCGGGTTCTCGGCGTCACGCTCGCAGAAGCGGATCCTCCAGCGCAATGCCGATCTGACCCGCGACCAGGTCGAGGCCGAAGCCACCATGGAGCAGTTCGACCTCCTGCGCCGCTACCTGCTGGCCCGCCACGCCGGCGGCGGCATGAGCGACATGGGCTGGGAGGACTATGTCGCCATGGTCGAGGACACGGCCGTGCGCACCCATCTGATCGAATACCGCCTGCCCGCCGACGGCGCCGGTCCGGGCGATCTGGTCGGGGTGGTGCTGACCGACATGCTCTCGGACGGGCTGTCGATGGTCTACAGCTTCTTCGACCCGCTGCTGGGTCGCCGCAGCCTCGGCCAGTTCGCCATTCTGGACCATCTGATGCAGGCGCGCGAACAGGCCCTGCCGTTCGTCTATCTGGGCTACTGGATCCAGGGGTCGGCCAAGATGGACTACAAGGCCCGCCTGCGCCCGCTTCAGGCCCTGACCCGCGAGGGCTGGCGCGACCTGCCCTAGCCGGCGCTCGGCACCGAGGTTGAGGGGGCGTAGGTCTGCTGCGACCACGGCCCGGAATCGCGTCCCCCACCGAACTTCACCAGCGCCTCGATCCGCTTCGAGATCGGCGGATGGGTGGCGAACAGGCCCATGATCCCGGCCTTCTCCGGCTGGTTGTCCAGGAACATGCCCTGTACCTCGTCCGGCGCCTTGAGCGTCGACCGCCCCTCGATCTTGCGCAGCGCCGAGATCATCGAATCGGGGTTCTTGGTCAGCTCGACCGCGCCCGCATCGGCCACGAACTCGCGCGTGCGCGACAGCATCATCCGGATGACAAAGGCCAGGGCAAAGCCGATTGCGGCGATGGCAATCCCGATCAGGATCAGCGGTCCGGCATTCTTGTTGCCTCGCCCGCCGCGCGCAAAGAACAGGCCCCGGAAGACCAGCTCGGCCATGACGCTCAGAATGCCGGCAAAGATGGAAGCGATCACCATCGTCCGCACATCCTTGTTGATCACATGGGTCAGCTCGTGGGCCAGCACCGCCTCGACCTCGTCGCGGGTCAGGGTGTTGATCAGGCCCCGGGTGACAGTCACGCTATAGCGCCCCTCATGCAGGCCCGAGGCATAGGCATTCAGCTGATCCGTCTCGATGATGCGCAGGGTCGGGGTCTGCAGGCCGCGGGAAATCGCCAGATTCTCGAGCAGATTATAGAGCTCGGGGTTGTCGCGGCGCTCGACCTTGCGGGCCCCCGTCATGGCGTCGATCATCGCCTGACTGCCGAAATAGGCGATGGCGAACCAGATCGCGGCCATCACGGCGGCGGCCGGCACGGTCCAGCCCAGCATGCGCCCGGCCAGCGCCATGTCGTCACCCAGGGTGCCGCCGCTGCCGGGTATGATCCCGAACCCCATCAGCACCAGCTGCAGGCCATACAGAACCAGCACCAACAGCACCGGGAACATGGCCAGCAACACGATCGAGCGGGTGTTGTTCGCCCAGATATGGGTCTGGAGCCCGACGGCCTGCATGGATCCTAGAACTGCACCGACGGCGGGGCGGCGGTCATGGCCGCGCGCTCGCCCTCGCCAACGTCAAAAAACGGCTTGTCCGACCCGAAGCCCACGAGCCCGGCGAACAGCACGGTCGGGAACTGACGGCGGACGGCGTTGAACTCGGACACCGCATTGTTGAAGAACCGGCGGGCGGCGGCCAGCTTGTTCTCGATGTCCGACAGCTCGGTCTGCAGCTGCTGGAAATTGGTGTTGGCCTTCAGGTCCGGATAGGCCTCGGACACGGCAAACAGTCGGCCGAGCGTGGCGGTCAGCATGTTCTCGGCCTCGACCTTGTCATTGACCGAGGTCGCGCCCGCCGCAGCGGCTCGCGCCTGGGTGACGGCATCCAGCGTGGCCCGCTCGTGGGTGGCATAGCCCTTCACCGTCTCGACCAGATTGGGGATCAGGTCCTGCCGCTGCTTCAGCTGCACATCGATGTCGGCGAACGACTGGTCCGCGCGCTGATCCAGCGCCACCAGCTTGTTGTAGCCGCCGACAACGACGAACAGGATGAGGACGACGATAACGCCGATGACGATCCAGGTGATCATGGGCCGGTTCCTTTGATTGCGAGCGCCCTTATCGCGCGAACCGGCCCCCGCACCCAAATGAAATCGAGTTTATTTCCGGACCGGTCCCCGCAGCCTCAACGGAATTTGCGCAGGCCGCGAGGTCCCTGACGCCCCACGGCGGCGCGTTTGCCGATCCAGTCACGCCAGTCGGGCCAGTTGCGGCGACGCCCGCCGCCATCAACCCAGTCCGGGCCGGTCTCTTCGGCAAAGACCGTGGCATCGGCCATGCCGCCTTGACGATAGGACTGGAACTTCACGCCCTTGCCGCGGCTCATCTCCGGCAGCTCCGACAACGGGAAGACCAGCGTCTTGATGTTGTCGCCGATTACCGCGACGTGGTCGCCGGTGACGCGCAGGCAGACCGCCATCTCGCCGTTCAGCACCTGTTTGCCGCCGCGCTTCTGGGCCAGCAGCTCATCTTCCGGCGCGATGAAGCCATAGCCGGCCTTTGACGCCACCATCAGCTTCGCCCCCGGCTGGTGCGCGAAAAGGGCCACGATTTCGACGCCTTCCTCCAGATCGATCATCAGACGGATCGGCTCGCCATGACCGCGTCCCGACGCCAGCTTGTCGGCCCCGATCGTGAAAATGCGCCCGTCGGTCGCCGCCACCAGCAGCTTGTCGGTCGTAAAGGCCGGCACCAGGAAGGCGAGGCTGTCGCCCTCCTTGAACTTCAGCTCGGACGGGTCCTCGACCTTGCCCTTGGCCGCCCGGATCCAGCCCCGCTCGGACAGGACGACCGTGATGGCCTCACGCGGGATGAAGGCTTCGATCGGCGCGCTGGCGCCACCCTCCGGGGCCTCGCCAAAGATCGTCCGGCGCGGCGACGGCAGCGCCTTGCGCACTTCGGCCAGATCCTTGCCGATGCGCTTCCACTGCCGCGACGGCGAATCCATCAGGGCCCGCAGCCCGGCCAGTTCCTCGGCCAATTCCTTGTATTCGGTCTCGATGGCCAGCTCTTCCAGCCGCGCCAGTTGCCGCAGCCGGGTATCCAGCACAAAGTCCGCCTGCACCTCGGTCAGGTTCAGCCGCGCGATCAGCGCTGCCTTGGGCTGTTCCTCCTCGCGGACAATGCGGATGACCTCATCGATATTGAGGAAGACAATCCGCAGGCCTTCCAACAAATGAAGCCGCTTTTCAATGCGTTCTGCGCGCCAGTTCGAGCGACGGATCAGCACCTCGCGCCGGTGATCGAGGAAGGCCTGCAGGCAGGCCTTCAGCCCCATCACCCCCGGCGTGCCCGTGGCATCCAGCACATTGATGTTGACCGGCACCCGGACCTCGAGATCGGACAGCCGGAACAGGCTTTCCATCAGCACCTCGGGCTCGACCGTCCGGGCGCGCGGGTCCAGCACCAGCCGGATGTCTTCGGCCGACTCATCGCGGACATCGCCCAGCAGCGGCGCCTTCTTCTGGTCGATGAGATCGGCCAGAGTCTCGATCAGCCGGCCCTTCTGCACCTGATACGGAATCTCGGTGACCACGATCCGCCAGGTGCCGCGCTCCAGATGCTCGACCTCCCAGCGCGCGCGCAGCCGCAAACCGCCCCGTCCCGTCTCATAGGTCTCCAGCAGCGAGGCCTTGCCCTCGACCAGCACACCGCCGGTCGGGAAGTCCGGCCCCGGCATATGCTGCATCAGGGCCTCGGTCGTCGCCTCGGGATCGTCCAGCAGGATCAGACAGGTCTCGATCAACTCGCCGACATTGTGCGGCGGGATGGAGGTCGCCATCCCCACGGCAATGCCCGACGAGCCATTGGCCAGCAGGTTCGGAAAGCCCGCGGGCAGGACCACGGGTTCCTGATCCTGATCGTCATAGGTGGGACGGAAATCGACCGCATTCTGGTCGATCCCTTCCATCAGCAGCACGGCCGCCGCCGTCAGCTTGCACTCGGTGTAACGCATGGCCGCCGCGTTATCGCCGTCGATATTGCCGAAATTCCCCTGCCCATCGACCAGCGGATAGCGCTGGGCAAAGGCCTGGGCCATGCGCACCAGGGCGTCATAGATCGAGGCGTCCCCGTGCGGGTGATAGCCACCCATGACATCGCCGACGACCTTGGCGCACTTCCGCGCCGCCGCCTGCGGGTTCAGCCGCATCTGGTGCATGGCATACAGAATGCGCCGGTGCACCGGCTTGAAGCCGTCCCGCACATCGGGCAACGCGCGGTTGGTGATGGTCGACAGCGCATAGGCCAGATAGCGACGCGACAGGGCGTCTCCCATCGGCTCATCAACGATACGGCCGCCGTCCGGCGGAGGGGTGTGCAGGGTCATGGCATCAATACAAATGGGAAACGGCGGACGAATCGCCCGCCGCTTCGTTCAGTCTAGGCCCAAATCGGTGCGGACGGGTGTCCGCGCGGCTCAAGGCCGGCTGGCGCGAGGGCCGTCCGCGTCGAACAGGTCGCCGAACTCGTCGTCTGCATACCACATGGGGCGGTCCTCGCCGTCCGCGATGGTGCGGGCGATCGACGTGTTCACCCGCACGAACCGGGCTGCCGCAGTCCAGTCGAACGGCAGGTCCACCTCATCGCTGACCTGGTGATAGTTGTCCGCGAGGAAGGCCGCGGTCGCCTCACGCCCCTCGCCGCCCGGTCCGGTCGCCAGGAACACCGACGGCACGCCCGCCTTGACGAACTCATAGTGGTCCGAGCGCACGAACAGGTTCTCTTCCGGCATGTAGTCGGGCACCGTCGCCACCCCGACCTCGGCCGTCGCCTCGGCGACGATGGCCCCCAGCGTCGAGTGTTCGGCGCCGAACGCGACCACATCGACGAAGTCATAGGTCAGGATCGGCATGTCCAGATTGACCACGCCGACGATGTCTTCCAGCGGCACGGTCGGGTCGGCGGCAAAGCGGCTGGAGCCCAGCAGGCCCAGCTCCTCACCCGTCACCGCCAGGAACATCACCGAGCGGCGCGGGCGCTCATCCGACAGCGACAGCGCGCGGGCCACCTCGATCAGGGTGGCGATGCCTGTGGCATTGTCCATGGCCCCGTTCGAGATGCGGTCCTCGGCGCTCTCGTCGTCCGAAATGCCCACGTGATCGAGATGACCCATGACCACCACGACTTCATCGGCGACCGACGGATCCGAGCCGGGCAGGATGGCCACCACATTGGGGCTCTCGAAATAGCGAGCCTCGGCCGTCAGGCTGACGCTGGCCGAACCCGGGATTTCAAACCCCTTGGGCGAGGTCCCGGCAGCGGCCGCGTCCTGAATGGCCGTCAGGTTCTGACCGGCGGCTTCGAACAACAGGGCGGTCGTCGGCTGGGACAGGAAGCCTTCGACCTGGATGCCCGGGGCATCGCCTTGCACGACGCCGTCGGCGGTGGCCCAGCGGGTCTGGGGTTCCCCGAAATACCCCATCAGCGCCGACCACGGGATATTCCGCGTGTCGGCCGAGTGGATCATGATGTAGCCGACCGCGCCGTGCTCAAAGGCCGTCGTTGCCTTGGCCGACCCCAGGTGGGCCGCCAGTTCGCTGGGCAGGCCCTCGGGCATGCCATACAGGGCCAGCACGACCTTGCCCTCGACATCCAGCCCGTCGTAGTCGTCCAGACCGTGGCTGGGCACATCCAGACCATAGCCGACGAAGACGAAGCCGGTATCCAGCACCACCTCACCGACCTGCGACGGGATCAGGGCGACGCCGTCGCCGTGATCCCAGCTGTGGGCGGTGCCGTTCGGTCCGGTCCAGCTCATCTGGCCGGCCGACAGGCTGATCTCGGCGAAATTGACCGGCTGGCGCCAGCTGGTGCGCTCGGCATTGCCCGCCGGCGTCAGGCCCAGCGCGAAGAAATGGCTCTCGACGTAGAGGGCCGCCAGCTCATAGCCGCGCGAGCCGGTGTCCCGGCCCTCCAGCGCATCATCGGCCAGGAAGGTCACATGGGCCTCCATCCGGCGCGCGACCTGCGCATCCTCGGACGACTGGGCCAGCACCGGGGCCGCCAGCCCTCCGGCCAGAAGCAGCGACAGGGCCGCGCCCATGCCTGCGAGACGACGAATACTCATGGTGTGACTTCCCCGATTTCTTTCGGCGCGACCCTAGTCCCGCAACCGCGCCTACAACAAGCCGGATCGTTGCAAGCGCTCGACCATCCAGTCCCTCGCGGGCGGCAGCGGCCTGTCACGCGGTTGGAACACCCAAGCCTCGAGGAAATGGCCGGTCAGGGCCAGACCCAGGCCGACATCCCCCTCAACGACCGCCGCCTGATTGCCCAGCAGAAAGGGCGGCAGGCCCAGCAGCCGCTCGGCATAGGGCGCGCCCTCGGTCCGGCTGACCGCCCGGCCCGTGCGCGGGCTGACCCAGGCCAGATCGTCCGTCGACCCCGACACCGCGCACACATCCAGATTGAGGCCAAAGCCCAGACTGGCCAGCAGGCCCAGTTCGAAGCGAATGAACACCGCCGGCCAGACCGCATCATGGGCGAAGGCCGACATCAGCGCCTCCATCGCCGCAAAGATGCCGGGCTCCGGCTCTCGCTCGGGCAGCGCGCCCTGCACCACAGCGGTGGCAGCGGCCAACCCCGCCAGGGCCAGCGGTGAATCGAACAGCCGGCTGATATCCTCGCCGCGCGGCTCCAGCCGGGCCGAACCCAGCTGGCTGTCGTCGCGCGAGCGAAACGCCGCCCTCACCCGCGACCCCGGCTGCAGAAAGGGCTTCATGCGCCGCGAGGCCCCGCCCGCGACATAGGTCAGCCGCCGTCCGTGATGTTCGGTCAGCAGGTCAGCCACCACGCCCGTATCGCCATGCGGACGGGCCGAGAGCACAAAGGCGTCGTCCTCGAACTCCATCAGGGCCGGGCGGCTTCCCCGGCGCGGATCACGGCGACGACGTCGCGGGCCACATCATTGGGCACGGCAAAGCTGAGGACATACTGTTCGATCTTCCAGCCGTCGTCGGTCAGGCGCAGCACACCCGAGCCGCGTGTGGTGCCATAGCTGGCGTTCTCCAGCACCTCATCGAAGACGGCGACGCAGCGGCAGTCTAGCGGCAGGATCGACAGCTCGCGGCTGACGACCTGATAGTTCCACCCCTGCCCCCGGCTGAAATAGGGCGTGGCATAGGCTTCGAACTCCGCCACGGTCCAGCGCTCGGTCACGTCCGTGCCGATGAAGCGCGCATCCGGGGTGAACAGGGCGAAGTAGGCCGCACCGTCCGCCTCGCGCGCCGCCTGGTGCAGGGCGTCGATGACTGCGCCCGGGTCCTCGCTCTGGGCTCGCGCTGGGCCGGTCAGAAGCGTCAGGGCGGCGACGATGAGGAGGATGGTTTTCATGGCGGGCTCCAGCATAGGGACGCCCCCAGCATCCCTCAATGTGGCCTGCCTGTCTCCCGCCGAATTCTGCTCGTGCGGCTTCATTTAACCGACCGGTTGACAAATGGGCGGCTGCCGGATATTTAACCCCTCAGTTACACACGAAAGCCGCCATGACCCCCGACCCCCTCAGCGCCAAGTTTGCAGCCCTCGCCGACCCGACCCGTCGGGCCATTCTGGCACGGCTGTGCGAGGGCGAGGCCAGCGTCAATGAACTGGCCGAACCGTTCGACATGAGCCTGCCGGCCGTGTCGAAACATCTGAAGGTGCTCGAAAAGGCCGGCCTCATCAGCCGCAGCCGCGAGGCCCAGTGGCGCCCGGCCAAGCTGGAACCCATGGCGCTGAAGGGCGTGGCCGACTGGCTGGAACACTATCGCCGCTACTGGGACGCCTCGTTTGATCGTCTCGATAGCTATCTGAGAAATCTGCAGAAAGGCAAAGACGATGGCCAACGAAACTGACAACCCGTGCGACACCGACGGCGCCGCCCACAGCTTCGATCTCGTGCTGGAGCGCATCATCGACGCCCCTCCCGAAAAGATCTTCCGCGCCTGGACCGAGCCTGAACTGATCAAACAATGGCTGGCCCCCAAACCCTGGACCATCACCGACGCGGTCTGTGACCCCCGCCCCGGCGGCCTGACACAGTTCATCATGCGCTCACCCGACGGTCAGGAATTCCCGAACTCTGGCGTCTTCCTCGAGGTCATCCCCAACCGGCGCATCGTCTCGACCGACGGCCTGACGCCCGACTGGAAGCCCGCCGGCCAGCCCTTCATGGTCAGCCGCATCGAGCTGGAGCCCCTGCCCGACGGCCGCACAAAATACACGGCCACCGCCCATCACTGGAACGAGGCCACGAAAAAGCAGCACGAGGAAATGGGCTTCCACGACGGCTGGGGTCAGTGCGCTGACCAGCTGGCCGAGCTGGTGAAGACCTTCTGACATGGCCGTGACCGACGATCTTGCGACCCGCCCCACCCTGCATATGACGCGGGTGTTCGACGCGCCCCGCCCGCTGGTCTGGATGGCCTGGACCCGCCCCGAGATGGCCGTTCAATGGATGGGCCCGGTCGAATGGCCGGCCATCAGCGCCACCCAGGATTTCCGCGTGGGGGGCGAGTGGCGCAAATGCCTGCGCTCGGTCGAAACGGGCGAGGAGCTCTGGCAGGGCGGCATCTATCTCGAGATCGTCGAGAACGAACGCCTCGTCTTCACCTTCAAATGGGACGAGAGCCACGAGGACGGCCCGCCCGCCGACACCCTTGTCACCGTGGTGTTCAGCGACACCGACGACGGCAAAACCCATATGGACCTCACCCACGCGGGCCTGAAGTCCGAACAGAGCCTGACCGGCCATCGCCACGGCTGGACCAGCACGACCGACCGGCTTGAGGCCTGGCTGGCCGCCCACAGGGATTAAAACGGAAGGACACCACCATGAAGATCGTGACCAGCCTCAGCTTCCGCGGCCAATGCCGCGAGGCCTTCGAATTCTACGCCAGGGTTCTCGGCGGAGAGATCACCGCCGCCATGCCCTACGGCGACGGGCCGCCCGACATGGGAGTGCCGGAGCATATGAAAGACTGGCTGATGCATGGCTGGCTGCAAATCGGGGATCAGGCCATCATGGGCGCCGATATGGATGTCCAGTGGGCTCCCGGCATCGACAAGCCGAAGAACGGCTTCGACGTTACCCTGCACACCCATGACGTCGCCGAGGCCCGTCGCTGGTTCGACGCCCTGTCCGAGGGGGGCAAGGTTGTGATGCCCTTCGGGGAGTCGTTCTGGTCGCCGGGCTTCGGCAGCCTCATCGACCGTTTCGGCATTCCCTGGATGATCAACACCAATCCGGACCTGCCGGCCTGAGGCGTCAGACCTTCTCGTTCAGCAAAGCCTGCTGATAGCCGCTGACCCAGACGTTGCGAAACCGGCGCGACCGCTCCGCATGATAGATGTGGGCCAGCTCCGCATAGGAGCGGTCGAAGTCGTCGTTGACGAACACATAGTCGAACTCGGTGGCGTGCTCGATCTCACCCTTGGCGTTGCGGATGCGGCGGTCGATGACCTCTTCCGCATCCTGCGAGCGGGTCACCAGACGACGGCGCAGCTCCTCAAGGCTGGGCGGCAGGATGAAGACCCGCACCGCGTCCTCGGGACAGCGGCGGGCCACTTCGCGCGCGCCCTGCCAGTCGATGTCGAACAGCACGTCGCGGCCCTCGGCCAAGGCCCGATCGACCGGCGCGCGGGGTGAGCCGTACAGATTGCCGTGCACATTGGCCCATTCAAGGAAGGCATCGGCCTCGATCAGGCGCTGAAACTCGGCCTCGTCGACAAAGTGATAGTCCCGCCCCGCCTGTTCGCCCGGACGGATCGGCCGCGTCGTCATGCTGACCGACAGCTCCAGCCCCCCGTGATCGGCCATCAACCGCCGGCACAGCGAGGTCTTGCCCGCGCCCGACGGGCTGGCCACGATCAGCAGGACGCCGCGGCGGGGCATACGATCATTCGACATTCTGAATCCTAATCCACAGCGCATTGTTTAAAAGTCAGTTTTTGGAACTCGCCGAATTCGCACCCACACCAGACCCACAGCAAGATGGCTTACTGGCTGAAGGATGCGAACGGCGATTCCGTGCGCGCCACACGCCTTGCTCACCCAATAGGGCGCCGACGGCGACACCGCAAACCGGGCCGTGTCGCAAGGGGCCCTGCTCTCCGCTCACTTTCGTTCAGAGGAACCACAATGACCACCGACCTCATCATCATTCTCGCCCATGAACTCGCATGCTCCCTGGAGATGAACTTCGAGGCAGCGGAGCGAGAGAAGCTCTGGCCCGAGGCGCTGGAAGGCCTGAGAGGAGCCGCTGACCACCTTCAAGGCAAGTCGCTACCAGTCCCCTCCGTCGTACTCAGCGTGCTACGGGCTTCTCCAGGTTGACCAGAGCAAGCCATGCTCGGGTCGCTGACCGATGTCGTTCCCGGGATCAGCGGGGCCTCTGGATCGCTTCGTGGCTGTGGTGGATCGTCCCTGACGATCGGCCGACAATCCTTCTGTGACGACCGGGGGTCACCGCATCGCTGCCCGGGCGACGGACCCCCGCGACCGCAAAGGTAACTCATGAAAGCTTCGAACCTGCGAGACACGAACGACCTGATTGTCGTAACGTCTGTCCGATGAACCCCAATGAGCACTTCCAGCAACTCCTCGCCGCCGCCGCCGCCGAGCCGGAACCGCAGCGCCTGCTATTCGTCTTTGCCGGTGCCGAACTGCCCGACAGGGCCACGCCGGAGCAGGAGGCACGCTTTCGATCAGGAAAGGGAGGCGCGCTCGGGCCACTGATGTGCGTCGACAAGGCCCCGCGCGACCTGCCGGACTTCAAGGCGCTCGTCTCGGAGGCTGAAGAGGCCGGCCCGCCCTGGAGCGTCGTGTTCGCCGCGAGCCTGTCCGGACAAGCCGGACGTCCGCCTGACAAGGCCCGAATCGACCTCGCCCTGGAGACCATGGTCCAGGCCGTGCGCGACGGCCGCATTGGCGGCTTCGCGGCCTATGGACCCGACGGCGACTTCCTTGAGATCGCCTGAGCCGGGATGATTGCATGTGCAGGCCGCCACGAGACGTGGTCGGCGCTGAGGGCGCCCCGGGTCTTTGATGGGGGTCGTCCGGGCACTTGATGGATGCCAATTCGTTTTGACAACGGAGGTTGTAAATCCAGCGGACCAGCCCGGCCCGGGCAGAGAGGCAACCCACGTTCCGATGACCGCTGATCCGTCGCGCGAGCTCGTACGCTCCTATTTTCCGGGGGCGCGATCGGAAGGTGAGCGCCGTCTACGCAACGAGATCGACGCGACCCTCGACCACTGGTTCCGCTGGCGATCCGGTCGCTTCGAGGACAGCGCTTCCAATGACGCGGCGCCCGCTTCCGGTGCTACTTTGCACGAGGGCGATCGGCTCGGACGCCGGCTGCTGACACTCTGCGACGCCCTGACGGCGGAGACCCCCACCTTTTCTCCCCGCTACATCGCCCACATGAAGGCTGATCTGTCCCTGCCGGGTCTGCTGGGCTGGTTCGCGGCCATGCTGCACAATCCCAACAACAGTTCGCGCGACGCCAGTCGCGTCGGCAGCGTGATCGAGACCGAGGCCATCGCCGCCCTGGCCGGCATGCTGGGCTATGATCCCGCGCAGGCCCAGGGGCATTTCACCTCCGGTGGGACGGTCGCCAACTTCGAGGCCGTCTGGCGCGCGCGCTACAGACTGGATCATTGGCTGGCACTGGCGCTGCATATTTCCGAAACCGAAGGTGCACCCCTGGACCCCTTCGCGGCGGCCCATATGGGCTGGAACCAGTTCCGCCACCTGCAGACTCTTTACGGCGTCCCGGACGATGTCCTGAAGTCCTGTAGCGCGGCGGCGTCCAATCCGGGCGATGTCTGGCGTCGGATCAGTCGGGCGTCAGGACGGGATTATCGAGGTCCGATAATGCTTGTTCCCGGAAACCGGCACTATTCCTGGAGCAAGTCCGCCAACGTGTTCGGCCTCGGCGGAGAGGCGATCTGGAGCGTGGCCCTGGACAAGGGCGGTCACCTGGACCTCGCCAATTTCGAACGTCAGGTGGAGCGCGCCCAGGCTGATGGAAGACCGATCCTTATGGCTGTCGCCGTGGCCGGGGCCACCGAGACAGGAGCCATTGATCCCCTCGATCGTCTCTATGACCGGTTGGACCTGTGGCGGGCGGAGCGGGGTTGGCGCATCTGGCGCCACGTCGATGCGGCCTATGGCGGCTTTCTCCGGGCCATGCTGGACGGCCCGTCAGAAGCAACCCTGGCCCCGGAGACGGCCGCCGCACTGCGGGCCATGGGACGTTCGGATTCGATCACCATCGACCCGCACAAGCTGGGCTATGTGCCCTATGCCTGCGGAGCCTTCCTGACGCCGGACGCCGAACATTACGCCGTCTCCGCCTTTGACGCTCCCTATCTGGACCGGCCGGAACTGGGCGACGGAAAGTGGTCGTCCACTCTGGAAGGGTCGCGGTCGGCGGCAGGCGCCGCGGCGACCTGGCTGACGGCGGAAACCCTCGGCTTAGGCGCGGACGGCCTCGGGGCTCTGATGGCCACTACGGTTGAGACCCGCCAGGCTTTCGAAGCCGCCGTACGGGAAGCTGTCCCGGAAGCGTGTTTCCTGCCCGCCGACAGCAATATCGCCTGCTTCTCGCTGGCTCGAGCCGGCGAGGCGCTGAGCCATTCCAACGTCCGTACCCAGGCTGTCTTTGATCATTTCCAGAGATCTCCGCATTTCGCCGTGTCCAAGACGACACTTGGTGCCGACAACGCCGCACTCATCGCCAATCTGCTCAGCGGCCATGGCGGCTATAATGACCGATCCGAGGGTGATGCCGGGATGCTGGTGATCCGCTGCGTCTTCATGAACCCCTATTGGTCTGACTCCTCGGTGCGGCACGACCTGCTGCCTCGCTTCATTGAGGAGTTGCGCCGAGCCCTGGCTGGCCCCGACGAAGCAAAGGCAGCCTGAAATGGAGACGACCATGACCCCTATCCTGTTCTTCGGCCGGGTCGGCGAACGTCTGGGCCCTGAAGGGAGCTTCGACCTGCCGAGCGAGGGCCTTACGGTTCGTGAGATCCGCAACCTGCTGGCCGAGCGCGACGAGGTCACGGCAGACGCCCTGCTGCGCCCCGACGTCCGCGCCTCGGTCGACATGGTTGTGGTCAGTGAGGACTCCCTCGCCCGCCCGGGTCAGGAGATCGCGTTCTTTTCCCTGTTTTCGGGGGGCTGAGTTGGCCCTCGACGTCAGGCTCATCAGCACGCCCCTGTCCGCCCCTGCGGAGCTTGAGGCCTTTCTCGCCGGCCGCACGGGCGACGGTGCCGTGGTCACGTTCACCGGCCTTGCCCGGGGCACTGGCAAGGACGGCTCGATCGTCGAAACCCTTACGCTCGACTGGTATCCGGGCATGACCGAGCGGTCGATGCAGGATATCGCCGAAGCCGCCGCAGCGCGCTTTCCGGTTACGGATCTGGTCGTGGTCCATCGATGCGGCGAGATCGTACCCGGCGAGACTATCGTGTTCGTCGCGGCCGCCGCTGCCCACCGTCGCGAAGCCTTCGCGGCGGCGGACTATCTGATGGACAGGCTCAAGACCGAGGCCGCATTCTGGAAACGCGAGACCGGCCCTTCCGGCACACGCTGGATCGAACCCGTTGACGAAGATCGCGCCGCCCTGGCGCGCTGGAAGGACGAGACCCCCTGATGGCCGGAAGAATTGATGAGACGCTGCCGTTTCACCCGCTCAACATCGCGGTGCTGACCATCTCGGACACCCGCGATGAAACGACTGACACCTCGGGCGGCACCCTGGTCGAGCGCCTGACCACGGCGGGCCACGTGCTGAAGGGCAAGGCCATCGTTCACGATGAGGTGGATGCCATCCGCAGCCAGCTCAAGATCTGGATCCAAGACCCGGATGTCGACGTCGTCCTGACCACGGGCGGTACCGGCTTCTCACCGCGTGACGTGACGCCTGAGGCCGTGAAGCCGCTGTTCCGACGTGAGCTTGAGGGTTTTTCCGTGGTCTTCCACCTCGCCAGCCTGGGCACGGTCGGCGTGGCGACCCTTCAATCACGGGCGCTCGCGGGACAGGCCGAGGACACCTTCATCTTCTGCGTGCCCGGTTCGACCGGGGCGTGCCGCGACGCCTGGGACCTGGTGCTGGCGGAAGAGCTAGACAGCCGCTTCCGGCCCTGTTCCCTGGTGGGCCAGATCCCGCGTTTCCGGGGCATCTGCCCGTGAGCGCCCTGACCCATATGGACAGCGGCGGGCGCGTGCACATGGTCGACGTGGGCGACAAGACGCCGACGGCACGGCGGGCTGTGGCTGAAGGCCGGGTTATCTGTGCGCCTGCCACACTTGCGCTGGTCCAGGATGACCACGCACCCAAGGGTGCAGTGGTCACGACCGCCGAACTGGCCGGGATCATGGGGGCCAAGCGCACAGCGGATCTGATTCCGTTGTGCCACCCGCTCGGCCTCGACAAGGTCTCGGTGAAGATCGATCTCGACGATGCCCTGCCCGGCTTCATCGTTACTGCGGAGGCGCGTGTCTCGGGGTCGACCGGTGTCGAGATGGAGGCCCTGACCGCCGTCTCCGTCGCCTGCCTCACCCTCTATGACATGCTCAAGGCGGCTGACCGGGGTATGGTCATCAGCCAGGTCCGGCTGTTGTCCAAGTCGGGCGGACGATCGGGCGATTGGACCGCGTCGTGATCGATTTCGACTCCGCCGTCGCTCTGGTCCTGACCGAGGCCCGCCCGCTCCCCTGCGAGACGGTGGCGCTGGACGCCGCCGCCGACCGGGTACTGGCCGTCGATCTGCGGGCCCGCGGCGACGCCCCGCGCGCAGCGGTTTCAGCGATGGACGGCTACGCCGTGCGCGACGCCGACCTTGGGACCCTGCCGGCCCGACTGCCAATCACCACCGTTGCCTTCGCCGGGCGAGCCGACGTGCCGGTCCTGCCTGGCGGAACCTGCGCCCGGGTCTTTACCGGCGGACCCGTACCCCATGGGGCCGACAGGATCGTGGTCCAGGAGATTGTCGGCCGCGACGGAGACATGGCCGTGTTCGAGGTGACGCCCGGACCGGGCAAGCACATCCGCGCATCGGGGTCGGACTTCAGGGCCGGTGATACCTTGCTCCGCGCGGGGACGGCCCTCGGTTTTCGTGCCATGGTCGCCGCTGCAGCCGCTGACGTCACCACGCTGTCGGTCGTACGCCGCCCGCGCATAATCATCCTCGGCACCGGGGATGAACTGGCCGAACCGGGGCAGGCTCTGGAGACGCCAGGCAGTATTCCGGAGAGCGTCTCGTTCGGCGTCGCCGCCCTTGCGCGGCAATGCGGGGGTGAGGTGGTTGATCGCCGCCGCCTGACCGATACGCCTGAACTCCTTGAGGCTGCTGCCCGCCGCGCGCTCGACGAAGCCGATCTGGTGGTGGTCACGGGCGGTGCGTCCGTCGGCGAGAAGGACTACGCCCGCTCGATGTTCACCCCGCTCGGACTGGAAATGATCTTCTCCAAGGTGGCCATCAAACCGGGCAAGCCGGTCTGGTTCGGGCGGGCAGGCGGGAAGCTGGTCCTGGGTCTGCCTGGCAATCCCACCTCAGCGCTGGTGACGGCCCGTCTGTTCATGGCGCCACTGGTCGCCGGTCTGGCGGGGAGAGATCCGAGCGCGCTGCTGAGCTGGCGGGACATGACCCTGACTGCGCCGCTGAAACCCTGCGGAGATCGGGAGACCTTTGAGCGCGGCCGTCTGGTCGGAGGCGGTGTCGCGCCATTGTCTGTCCAGGACTCTGCGACACAGATGGCCTTGGCGACTGCGGATGTTCTGATCCGGCGGCGCCCCGGCGCTACAGCTCTCGACGCCGGGGACACCGCCCTCGTTCTGGACTTCTGAACCCGCTCAGAGGAAGCGCTGGAAAAGGATATTGTTCTCCAGGTGGACGTGCTCGCGCAGGTCCATATCCAGCTTGCTGCACCCGGCATACAGAGCACGCCAGGTAGCGCACGCCCCGTCCGGCACGACGAAGTCGTCGGTCAGCTCCGCCATGAAAGCCAGCAAAGCCCCCAGGTCATCGTGGTCCTGCATCATCCGGGAGATCGGGCCACACAGGGCCGGACCAATGCCATTGAGCATGGCTGGAAACAGGACAGCCTCCTCCTTGTGCTGATGGTCTTCGAGATCATCGAACATATCGGAAAGCAGGTTGGCCAACCCGTGCGGGCAGTCGGCCCTGTCGCGGTGAACCGACTCGACGCGGCGGGCCAAAGCGATGATCTCGGGGAATTCGCGCCGGTGCACCTTGTGATAGCGCTCAACAATGTGGGCGATCAGGTCGGCCGTCTCGGCGGGCGCGTGGACCCCCGGCGCCTCCAGAGCGTGGAGCTCCGCCTCAAGCGCCGACAGATCGAGGCCTCGGCTCTCCGCTTCCTTGGCGAGCAAGACGTCGCCTCTGCAACAAAAGTCGATCTTGTAGCGCCGAAAGACCGTCGTGGCTCCCGGCAGGATGACAGCGATCTCGCCGACGGAAAGATGTTCAAGCGACATGTTCCAGAGTGTCCTCTTCCTTTCGCGCTCCCATGCGCGAGCGTGATGATCGGGTCTTCGTAAGGCGTCGCAGCGGCCCGATGCTTGACGTCAGTCAAGCCTCGCATTGATGCCGGTCCGGGTGCGCGACACCCCTGCGGCCCTTCCAAGTGCCGCAGGGAATCGGCGAATCTGAACTCCAATTTTGAAGGGGTGCAGAGATGGCGTTCGATAGTCCGCTGGCGGGTGAGATCTGGAGCAAGAAATATCGTTTCCGGCCGAACGACGGGGCCGGAGATGCGACCGTTGAGGCCACGTGGGACCGGGTCGCGACCGCGCTCGCTGAAGCCGAACCTGCAAAGTTGCGCGGTCGCTGGCGCGCCCGTTTTCGGGACGCGCTTGAAGACTACCGCTTCCTGCCCGCCGGACGGATTCTCGCGGGGGCGGGCACTGGCCGCGCCGTCACCCTGTTCAACTGCTTCGTCATGGGCACAGTGCCCGATGACCTCGACGGCATCTTCCTGCACCTGCGCGAGGCTGCGGTGACCATGCAGCAGGGTGGCGGCGTCGGCATGGACTTCTCCACGGTGCGGCCGTCCGGTGCGCCGGTAAAGGGCGTGGGGGCGGAAGCCTCTGGCCCGCTCAGCTTCATGGACGTCTGGGATTCCATGTGCCGCACCATCATGTCTGCCGGCCAAAGGCGCGGGGCGATGATGGGCTGCCTGCGGATTGACCATCCGGACATCGAGGCCTTCATCGACGCCAAGCGGGATGCGGTCCGGTTCCGGAACTTCAACCTCTCTGTGCTGGTCACCGACGCCTTCATGACCGCCCTGGACGCCGACGCGGACTGGCCTCTGGTGTTCGGTGGCGAGGTGCGGCGCACCGTTCGGGCGGCAGATTTGTGGAACCGCCTGATGCAGGCCACCTATGACGCCGCCGAGCCGGGGGTGATCTTCATCGACCGCGTCAACGCGGCGAACAACCTTGCCCATTGCGAGGTGATCTCGGCCTCCAATCCTTGTGGCGAGCAGATGCTGCCCCCCTACGGCGCCTGCCTGCTGGGGTCCATCAATCTGGCCCGTCTGGTCTCTTCTCCGTTCGATCCCGGCGCCGCCATGGATGAAGTCGAGCTGGCGGCTCTCACCCGCACGGCGGTGCGGATGCTGGACAATGTCATTGACGTCTCCCGCTTCCCCCTGCCGGCGCAGGAAGAAGAGGCCCGGGCCAAGCGCCGCCTCGGCCTTGGCGTGACGGGGCTCGCCGACGCCCTGATCTTCTGCGGCGCCCGCTATGGCGAGGACCGGGCCGTGGCCCTGACGGAACAGTGGCTGGGGTTGATCCGGCGGGAGGCCTATCGCGCCTCGGCCGAGCTGGCAGCCGAGAAGGGCGCCTTCCCCCTCTATGATCCGGCTATGCTGGATCGGCCAAACCTCGCGGGACTGGATCCCGAGACACGCGACCTGATTGCCCGGCACGGCCTGCGCAACGGTTGCCTGACCTCGATCGCTCCCACGGGAACGACGTCTCTCCTGGCGGGGAATGTGTCGTCCGGAATCGAGCCCGTGTTCGCCTTCACTTACACCCGCAAGGTGTTGCAGCCGGATGGCAGCAAGCGCGAGGAAGCCGTGGAGGACTACGCCTTCACGCTCTGGAAGCGGATCATGGGAGCGGGCGCTCCGCTGGAAAGCGCGCCGGGCGACGCCTTTGTCACCGCTCAGACCCTGACCCCGGAGCATCATCTGCGGATGCAGGCGGCGGCCCAGGCCCAGATCGACAGCTCCATCTCCAAGACCATCAACTGCCCCGAAGATATTACCTTCGACGCCTTCTCCGATGTCTATCGGCAGGGCTATCGTCTGGGCTGCAAGGGTCTGACGACCTATCGGCCCAATGCCATCACTGGCTCGGTCCTGAGCGTCGAGCCGTCGCCGTCAGACGAGACCGTTCCGGTCGGGCCTGTGTTGACGCCGAGGCCTGCGCGGCTGGAGGGTGCGACCTACAAGGTGCGCTGGCCGCTGGACGCGCACGCCGTCTATGTGACGATCAATGACTCCAACGACGAGCCCGGAGGCGAGCGGCGTCCGATGGAAATTTTCGTCAACTCCAAGAACATGGCTCACTATGCCTGGACGGTCGCCCTTACCCGGATGGTTTCGGCTGTTTTCCGGCGGGGTGGCGACGTTTCCTTTGTGGCAGAAGAACTCAAGGCGGTCTTCGACCCGGGCGGCGGGGCCTGGATGGAGGGGCGCTATACGCCGTCCCTTCCGGCCGCCATTGGAGCGGTGATCGAGCGTCACATGAACCTCTCGGCCGGTGACGGCGCCTCTGCGCCTGAAGCCGCGCCTGTACAGGACCCCGGCCCAGCGACCGCTGCAGCGCCTGCTCCCACGGCCTGTCCGCGATGCGGCACGCCGGGTCTTGTTCGCAAGGAAGGCTGCGACAGCTGCCTCGACTGCGGCTATTCCCGATGCGGATAGCACCTCTGCGTCGCTCTTCGTCGAGTCATGGGTGGACTGAACTCCTGTATCGCTCGCGGCGGCCTGTGGAGGTCCTGCTGACGGCTTCCCTTCGGGGGGTGGCGCGTCGTCAGCCTGACGCGTTCGATCGGTTGGGTGAAGTCCGTCGGGCTACCATACGCATTATGCCTGACGGCTTGCCCTTCGCCTTTGAGATGCGGCCGGACGGCACCGCCGGGTCCATCCGGGTGGTCCGCTCCAATGCAGATCCCGGCGAGACGTCGGCTTGCATAAGGGGTCCGCTGCTGACGCTGTTGTCCCTGTTTGACGGTCGGCGAGATGCCGACGGCGCCTTTTTCCAGCGCCGCATCGACGTCAACGGCGATACCGTCGCCATCCTGGCTTTGCACAATGCGCTCGAAGCGTCGGAGTTGACGATGGCCGATATCCTGGGCCTGCCACGCCAGCTGGATCCGCTGCTGCAGACCGCCTTGTCGATCGCCGGACACTGGCGCCCAGGCGAGGCCTACCCGTGAACAGACGTGCAGCTTCAGGGCTGGAATTAGTGTGCCCAGCTGGCTCGCCAGCCATGCTGAGAGCGGCGATCGAGGCTGGCGCGGACAGCGTCTATTGCGGCTTCCGCGACGAGACCAATGCACGAAATTTCCCGGGTCTGAACTTCTCCCCCGAGGAACTACGCGTTGCGACCGACTGGGCACACGAGCGCGGCGCCCGGGTCCTGCTGGCGTTGAATACCTTTGCCCGTGCCGACGCCACCGATGTGTGGCGGGCCTCAGCTGACGCCGCTGTTGCGGCCGGTGTGGACGCGGTGATCGCCGCGGACCTCGCCGTACTGTCTCATTTGCGCGCCAACCATCCGGACACGCGACTTCATCTGTCGGTCCAGGCTGCGGCGGGGACGCCGGAAGCAATCGCCTTTTACGCTCGTGAGTACGGGGTGAAACGGGTGGTTCTGCCCCGTGTCCTCAGCGTCGAGGAAATCAGGAGTTTAACACCGGAAATTTCCGTGGAGACCGAAGCCTTCGTCTACGGCGGCCTATGCGTGATGGCCGAGGGGCGCTGCGCCCTGTCCTCCTATGCCTCGGGAAGATCGCCGAACCTGTCAGGGGTGTGTTCGCCGCCCGAGGCGGTGAGTTTCAGCGACGACCACGGCGAGCGCACGACGCGATTGTCCGGCTTCGCCATTGACCGGCTGCCAGCGGGCCAGGTCGGCGGCTATCCGACCCTCTGCAAGGGCCGATTCCGGGGCGGCGGCTCCGATGAGCCGGGCTATCTGTTCGAGGATCCGGTCAGTCTGAACGCCATGAGCCTGCTGGCCGGACTCGCCACGGCCGGGGTCACGGCCGTCAAGATTGAGGGACGACAGAGAGGACGCGCCTATGTGTCCCGCGTCACCGCCGCCTTTCGGGCGGCGATCGACGCCATCGCGCGAGGGGAATCTCCAGCCCCCTATGAATCCCTGTTGGGTGACCTCGCTGAAGGCGCACGGGAGACGACCGGGGCCTATCGGAAACGCTGGCGATGAGGGGTTCGATGGAACTGGCGATCGGACCCCTGCTGTTCAACTGGCCGACGGAACAGGTCGAAGCCTTCTATGCCCGGATCGCCGACGAGGCACCGGTGGGGACGGTCTATCTCGGCGAGGTGGTGTGTGGAAAGCGTCAGCCCCTGCTGCAGGACGTCCTGGCGCGCGCAGCAGATCGGCTGGAGGCGGCGGGCAAGACCGTGATCTGGTCGACCCTTGCTATCCCCTCCACGCCGAGGGAGCGCCGGCTGGCGGCTGAGCTCGCTGCGGATCCCGATCATCTGATCGAGGCCGGGGACATGTCAGCGGTCTGGAGCCGGGCGCCAGCCCCGTTTGTCGCCGGCCCGCTGCTGAACGTCTACAGCGCCCCCGCGGCGGCGGAGCTGGTGCGGATGGGCTGTGTGCGTCTGTGCGCCAACATCGAACTCCCCCTGACCTCGATCGCCGAAATCGCGCAAGCCTGTCCCGGGCTCGAACTCGAGCTCTTCGCCTTCGGTCGTCTGCCGCTGGCCCTGTCGAGCCGCTGCGCCCAGGCTCGGATGGAGGGCCTGCACCGGGACGCCTGCCGCTATGTCTGCGATCACCATCCTGACGGAATGGATGTCGCGACCATCGAGGGTAAGGATTTTCTGGCCATCAACGGACTGCAAACCCTGTCGCACGGATGTCAGCTGGTTGATGTTGAGCTTGAAGCGCTCAAGCAAGCCGGCGTCTCGGTCCTGCGACTATCGCCGCACAGTCTGGACATGATCGCAGTCTCCAACCTGTTCCTCGAATTCTCTACCGGGCGGATCATGGCAGAGGAACTTGCGTTGAAAATCGAGCCTCTTGGCCCGCCCGGACCCCTGGTCAGCGGCTATCTACACGGCATGGCCGGCGCTCGCTGGGGGCGTGGGGGTGTCGCGGCATGAACACGACCGAACTGGAGGCCCGGCGGGCCAGAATAGACCGGATCGATTCCGCCCTGGTGCGGTTGGTCGCAGCCCGCCAGCGCCAGGTCGCGGTCATCGCCACACTCAAGACGGGGCCGGACAGTGCCCGGGATCCTGTCCGGATCGCCGCCATCCTTACCCGCGTCCAGTCGGCAGCACGGCGTTGCGGGCTGGACGAAGCGATCGCAATTCCGGTCTGGCGCGAGCTTCTCGAGCGTTCGGCCGAGTCTCAGAAGACGCTCATTGCCTGTGCTGAAAAGACTGATCCATCGACTTGACGAAGTGCAGGTCGCAGCATCCGGTCCGTCAATCAGGTCTACGCCCGGGTCCTCTATTCACAGGTCGCATCGTCGTCCCGGAGTCCCTATGAACACCGCCGCTGCCATCCGCGCCCATCGCGGGCCCGCCATCTTCAGCATTGGTCTGCGCCCCTTCTATCTGTTTTCGGCCTTGTGGTCGGCTATCGCCGCACCGCTCTGGCTTTACGCTTTTCTCAGCGGCGGACCTGTCGGGCTGAGCTGGCATGTCCACGAGATGCTGTTCGGCTATACGGGCGGGATCGTCGTCGGCTTCCTGCTCACCGCCGTGCCCAACTGGACGGGTCGCCTGCCGGTCGTGGGGACGCCGCTGGCCCTACTGTTCGGCCTGTGGCTGGCAGGCCGGGGTGCCATGCTGGCCATGGCCCTCGACGCCAATCTGGCGGCGGCAATCTGGCCCTTGATGGTTGACGGTCTGTTCCTGTTCGCCATGGCCTTCGTGGTCTGGCGGGAGGTGCTGACTGGGCGCAACTGGCGCAATGTACCGGTTGCCCTCATGGTCACCATATTTGCCCTCGCCAATGCCGGATTTCACCTCGAGCCAGGCGCCGGCGGCGTCGCAAACCTGTCCACCCGCCTGGGTCTTGCAGTCGTGGCCATGCTGATCGCGGTCATCGGGGGTCGGGTTACCCCGAGCTTCACCCGCAACTGGCAGATCAGGCGCGGCGGACCATTGCCGGCTGTCGTCGGCCGGTTCGACGCCGTGACCTTGGCGGTCACAGCTGTGGGCCTCATCGCATGGGGCATCGCGCCGGCCCACCCGTTGGCGGGTGCCCTCATGCTGTCGGCGGGAGGATTGAACCTGCTCCGGCTGATCCGGTGGCGCGGTGATGCCACGGCAGCGGAACCCCTCGTGTGGATTCTGCACCTTGGCTACCTGTGGCTGGCTGCGGGCCTCTTTCTCACGGGGCTGTCAGCGGCCGCGCCCGGACTGGTCCCCCCCACTGTCGGTGTTCACGCCCTGACAGCGGGCGCAATCGGCGTCATGACGCTCGCCATCATGACTCGCGCCAGTCGCGGCCATACGGGTCGGCCGTTGAACGCCGGCAAGGTCGAGGTTCTGATCTATGTACTGGTCAATGCTGCGGCGCTAACCCGGGTCGTGGGGGGCTTGATCCCGGACATCTATCAGCCGTTGCTGATCGCCTCGGCAACACTCTGGTCAGCGGCCTTTCTGACATTCGCGATCGGCTATGCTCCCATGTTGCTGTTACCCCGGCCGGATCGCAGATGATGATGATCAGGCGTAGCGGGCGGCAGCGGTCGCCTTCACCAGTGCGATCACGCGCCTTCCTGGGGCCAGTCCCAGCTGCTCGCTCGCTTGCCGGGTAACCAGAGCCTTCATCCTCAGCCCGCCTGCCTCAAGTCGAACGAGGACTCCATCGCTCCGGACCTCCAGCGCGGCGACCTCCATCGGAAGCCGGTTCTGGAAACTGGCGTCGACAGGATCGGTCAGGGCAAGAGCGACATCCCGCGCGTCGACAACGACTCGCAAGCGATCGCCGGGGACCACATGGAGGAGCGGGGCGAGAAACGCGGTCCCCGCCAGGTCGACGCGGGTGGCGTCTCTTTCGGGATCGTGCGCTATGACCCGCCCGTCGAGAACGGACAAGGGCGCGGTGAGCCCGGCGGCGGCCTCGGCCTCCGGACGATCGAACGCGGCATCGGGAGGCTCGGCACCAACAGCTCGGCCGTCACTGACCAGAACCACGCGATCGGCCAGGCGGGCGACCTCTTCTACGGCATGGCTGACATAGAGGATGGGAGGCCCCTCTCGAGCCAGTCGATCCAGATAGGGCAGAATGTCGCCGCGCCGGGCGCCGTCCAATCCGGCCAGCGGCTCGTCGAGGATCAGCAGACGGGGACGGCTGAGCAGGGCCCGTCCGATCGCGACCCGCCGGGCCTCGCCGCCGGACAACGAACTCGGGCCGCGCTCGAGCAGACCTTCGAGACCCAACAAGGCCACCGCCTCATCAAGAGCAGGATCCGGATCGCCTGATCGACGGGGGCCGTAAAGCAGATTGTCCCGAACCGTCATGTGCGGAAATAGCCGCGCGTCCTGGAACACATAGCCGATGCGTCGTTTCCAGACCGGGACCGACTGACCGGTGTCGCTGTCAAACAGGGCCTCCCCGTTCAGCATCACCCGGCCGCACGAGGGGCGGACAAGGCCGGCGACGACCTCGGCCACTGTCGTCTTGCCCGCGCCGGAGCGGCCAAAAAGACAGGTGATGCGGGCGTCGCTCGAGAAGCTGACCTCGAGCGCGAAGTCGCCACGGACGATATGGGCGGAAACGTCGAGCATCAGCCCATTCCTGCCAGGCGCCGCGTCGCGGCCCGCGCGCCCCACTCCGAGATCAACAGGGCGCCGATCGAAACCCCGACCGAGATGAAGACCAATCTCAGCGCGGCGGCCTCGCCGCCGGGAACCTGGATCAGGCTGTAGATGGCGAGCGGGAGGGTGCGCGTCTCTCCGGGTATGTTGGCCACGAAGGTGATGGTGGCCCCGAACTCGCCGAGCGCCTTGGCGAAGCCCAGCACCGCCCCGGCCGCTACGCCGGGTAGCGCGAGCGGCAGGGTAATGGTCATGAAGCGGATCAAGGGTCTGGCTCCCAGGGTCTCCGCCGCGCGTTCAATCCGGGGATCAACCAGATCGAACGACAGCCGGATCGCCCGCACCATCAAGGGAAAGCCCATGACCGCCGCGGCCAGGGCCGCGCCCGTCCAGTCGAAGGCGAATACGATCCCCATTGGGTCCAGCAGACGCCCCAGCGGCCCGTTGCGGCCGAACAGTAGCAACAGGGCGTAGCCGGTGACGACCGGCGGCAGGATCAGGGGCAGATGGGTGAGGCCCGACAGCAGGGCCTTGCCGGGAAAGTCAGCCCGCGACAGCAGATAGGCCAGGGCGACGCCCGGCGGCAGGCTGAACACCGTCGCTGTGGCGGCGACCTTCAGCGACAGTCCGATAATCTGCTGTTCCTCGGGGCTGAGCGAGAACATCGGGGCGGCTCAGACAGGGACGGGCGCGAAGCCGAAGCGCCGAAAAACGGACTGTCCCTGAGTGCCGGCCAGGAAGCCCAGAAAGGCCCGCGCGCCCACGGGGTCGCCGGCTCCGTCCAGTGGCCGGACCGGCGCCGCAGAATAGACGATCGGCGCGTGGCTTCCCGCGGGTAAGGTCGCTACGACCCGGACCCGTGGCTCGACCCGGGCGTCTGTCGCATAGACCAGACCCAGCGGCGCCTCGCCGCGAGCGACCATGGCCAGCGCCGCCCGGACATCGTCGGGGGGGCCCCGCCGATCCTTGACCGCCGACCACAGGTTCAGGCGAGTGAGAGCCTCCTGCCCATAGCGGCCCGCCGGCACGGCGGTTTCGGCCATGGCCAGGCGCCCCTCCCCCAGCCGCGCGGCGATCGCAGCTGGGGCTGTCAGGTCCACCGGTTCGTCTGAGGCGGCCACCGGCGCAATCAGCACCAACTGGTTGGACGCAAGGGATCGTCGGGCGGACGTCTCGATCAGGCCGCGTTGGTCCAGCCAGTCCATCCAGGCCTCATCAGCCGCAATGAAGAGATCCGCCGGTGCGCCCTGGGCGATCTGCCGGGCCAGTTGACTGCTTCCAGCATAGGTGACCCGCACGGTCTTGCCGGAGCAGCGGCGATAGTCGGCAACGACGGCGTCCAGCACCTCACGCAGACTGGCGGCAGCGAACAGGTCGATCAAGGACGGGTCTACGCGGCGGGGCGAGCACGCGACCAGCGCCGTGGCTGCGAGAAGCAACAGCCCGGCTCGTCGGTCAATGCTTTCCCCCTCTTCCGCCATTGATGCGCCTCCTTCTGGGCCGACCGCTCCGGTCTGCCGACTCTGATTAGCATGGCCGGGTCTGTCGACATCCCCGGCGTGTATCGATCCCGATTGATCTTCATCAAGGCCGGGGCGGGCTCGCGTCATGGGGTATGACGGGGCGATCAGGTACCAATCTTCACGAGTTCGCTCCGAGCGGCCCGACCTAAAGCGCTACAGCGCCAAGGTTCGGCAGCCGGATCCGCAAGGATCGAGGGCGGCGGGAGAAATCCCTCCGCCTCCCGTGTTTGGAAAGGGGCTTCCATGGCGTTCGACGCCGGCAAAATCACTGACGGCTTTGGCCGCCGGTTCCACTACCTTCGCCTGTCGGTGACAGAGGTCTGCAATTTCAGCTGCACCTACTGTTTGCCGAACGGGTGGAAAAAGACCGGCCCCCTGTCGTTCCTGACGGTCGACGAGATCGGTCGTCTGGTCGCCGGGTTTTCCGATCTGGGACTCAGCAAGGTTCGCCTGACCGGAGGTGAACCCACTGTCCGCAAAGACTTCAACGCCATCATCCAGACCGTTGCGAGCGCGCCGGGTGTGGCCAAGGTTGCCATGACCACGAACGGCTGGAACCTGGCCCGTCATGCGACCGACTGGCGCGCCTCCGGCCTCAGCCATATCAACGTCAGCATCGATTCGATCGATCCTCAGACGTTCCATCAGATCACCGGCCACGACAAACTGAACCAGGTCCTGACGGGCCTGGACCTGGCGTTGGCGGAGGGCTACTCGGCTGTGAAGGTCAACGCTGTCCTGTTGCGCGAGACGGCGGAAGCCGGATTTGACGGTTGGGCGCGCTTCGTCCGTGATCGGCCCGTGGCCGTCCGGTTCATCGAGCTGATGAAGACGACGGACAACGACGCGTATTTCGCGCGCCATCACGTCAAGGCCCAGGGCCTGCGGGACTGGCTGGACCAGAATGGCTGGACCCCGTCGGAGCGCGCCTTTGACGCGGGGCCGGCGCTGGAATATCGCCACCCCGACCACGCTGGCGCCATCGGCCTGATCGCCCCCTATGCGCCCGGCTTCTGCGACAGCTGCAACCGCCTTCGCGTCACGGCGCAGGGCAAGCTGCGCCTGTGCCTGTTCGGAGACGGCGGCGTCGACCTGCGCGATCTGCTGCAGGATGACGATGATCGAGAGGCGCTGACCCAGCGCATCATGTCCTCCCTGGGAGGCAAGTCCGCAGGCCACAACCTCGCATTGGGACGTTCCGGCGACCTGAGGAATCTGGCCCAACTCGGGGGTTGATCAGCCCTGGGCGGACCCGCAGGAGGGCCCCGTCTGCGAGCTCCACCGCTCACTTTCAGCCTTCCCGATGTTCTCCGTCGGTGGCGGCATGTGATTGTCGATCAGCGGATGAGGCCGCGCCAGCCGTTCGAGGGCCTCGGGCCGGCCGATGCCGACTTCGGCGCCTTGCACAGAAACGCCGTAGCTGGACAGACTGGCGAAGGCGCGGGAAAGATTCTCGGGAGACATGCCGAGCAGAGAGGCCAGCACCCGCTTCTCGTGGGGCAGGACGATGGGGTCGCACATCCCTTGGCGCACCCTCTGGGTAATCAGATAGTTGGCCAGACGTTCGACACCGCCCCGGAGCTTCTGGTTTTTCACGGCCCGCACAAGGCCGCTGTAACACCCCGAGAGTTCCTGGGCCACGGCAAAGCTGAAGTCGGCATCCTGCCTCATGGTGCGGCGAAGAGCCTCGCCGGACAACATCAGGATCTCCGACCGCTCCAGGGTTCGCGCTGACATCAGGGCGTCGGCGTCAAGGACTACTGCGGCCAGAACAAAGGTCGAAACCGGTCGCAAGAGGGCGAGGGTCGTTTCCTTCTCCTTCCAGGAGCCCTGAAGTTCGACCGCCCCGTCAAGCAGCACATAGAGGAAATCGACCCTGTCGCCCTCCATCAGCAAGGTGGTCCCGGCAGGGAAGCGCTGCAGGAATGCGCCGCCGGTCGCGTCCCGGAAAACTTCCGGCGCGGCGCGTTCAAACAGAGGAAGGGCGCGGACGCGGTCAAGATCTGCGGGGCGCATCGTCATCGTGTTTTTCCTCAAGCGATTCGAGAGCGAGATTCTGAACTGGCCGGGTTCGCATGCTCCACCCCCATCTCCGACTAGTGGATGGCTTGACCAATATCAAGCAAGGAAGATAAGCGCGCTAACTCTGCGCCTGTACATTATCACGTTACTGTAATTATCCCTCATTCCAGTACGCATGTTCCAACTTCACCAAGCATAGGATTGATAAACGTCAAATAACGCATGCCAAGGGCGCGCTAGGTCTAATGGAACCTCAGCCGGCAAGCGGCGGCATTCCATGGAGCAGACGCAGGTGGCATCCACCTCTGAAACAGCAGCACCCGGCGCGGCGTCGGCCCTGTGGGTCAGCACATTTGCCTTCACGGCCTGCTTCGCGGTGTGGACGATCTTTTCGATCATCGGCGTTCAGATCAAGGCCGACCTGGGCTTGACCGAGGCGCAGTTCGGCCTGCTGGTCGGAACCCCCATTCTGACCGGATCGCTGGCGCGCGTGTTTCTCGGCGTCTGGACCGAACAATTCGGCGGGCGGAGGGTCAGCCTGATCGTCATGGCTCTGGCGGCGGCGGCAACTTTCCTTCTCTCCTACGCTGAAACCTACCCCCAGTTCCTGATCGCTGCCCTCGGCGTCGGCATGGCAGGCGGGGCCTTTGCAGTCGGTGTCGCCTATGTCTCGAAATTCTTCCCGGCCGGTCGGCAGGGCACGGCCCTGGGTATCTTCGGCGCGGGCAATGTCGGCGCGGCGGTAACCAAGTTCGCGGCCCCCTTCGTCATGCTCGCGCTGGGCTGGGAAGCCGTGGCCCAGGTCTGGGCCGGGGCCCTGCTCCTCATCGCTCTCGCGGCCTTTTTTCTGACCCGCGACGAGCCCCAGCTGATCGAGCGCCGGCGGACGGGCCAGAAGCCTGTGGCGGCCTGGATGCAGCTTGAGCCGCTGAAAGACCTTCGGGTGTGGCGGTTTGCTCTCTACTATTTCTTCGTCTTCGGCGGGTTTGTCGCTCTCGCCCTCTGGCTCCCGCACTATCTGACCGGCGCCTATGGGGTTGGCATCGGCGTGGCCGGTATGCTGGCCGCGGCCTATTCGATCCCCGGCTCGCTGTTCCGGGTGTTCGGGGGCTGGCTGTCCGACCGGATCGGCGCCCGCAAGGTCATGTACCTGACCTTTCTCATCAGCGTCGTCTGCGCTTTCATTCTCGCCTATCCGGCGACGACCTACGTGGTCGACGGCATCGACGGGCCGATCCGTTTCCGCCTGGCGATGAGCCTGCCGGTCTTCACCGCTGTGGTTTTCGTGCTCGGCTTCGCCATGAGCCTCGGCAAGGCAGCCGTCTACAAACACATCCCCGTCTACTATCCCGACCACGTCGGCTCGGTCGGCGGTCTGGTCGGGATGATCGGCGGCCTTGGCGGCTTCATCCTGCCCATAGTCTTTGGCGTACTGAACGACCTGACCGGCGTCTGGACCAGTTGCTTCATGCTGCTGTTCCTGCTGGTCCTCACCGCCCTCGTCTGGATGCATTTCGCCGTCCGCCGGATGGAGCGTCAGCGCTCCCCGATGCTGGCGACCCTGCCCGAATTCCCCGAGCTGGCCGGCGTCGGTCCCGACCGAACCGCCGCCGCCTCATCCACCCGTCCAAACTAGAGAAAGGCGCGGATGTCTCGTTCCATCCTTACTGACTGGCGTCCCGAAGACCCAGAATTCTGGTCCACGCCCGGCAAGGCGATCGCGCGCCGTAATCTCTGGATTTCGGTGCCCAACCTCCTCCTGGCCTTCTCGGTGTGGATGGTCTGGTCCATGGTGGTGGCCAAGCTCGGTCTGATCGGATTCCAGTTCACCACCGATCAGCTGTTCTGGCTGACTGCCCTTCCGGCCCTCTCGGGTGCGACACTCCGCATCTTCTACAGCTTCATGGTGCCGATTTTCGGCGGCCGTCGCTGGACGGCTCTGTCGACCCTGTCCCTGGTCGTTCCGGCGCTGGGTATCGGTCTGGCGGTCCAGAACCCCGACACGCCCTACTGGGTGTTCGTCACCCTGGCCCTGCTGTGCGGACTGGGCGGTGGAAACTTCGCATCGTCGATGTCGAACATGGCCTTCTTCTTCCCCAAGGCGGAAAAGGGCAATGCGCTCGCCATCAACGCCGGGTTCGGCAACCTCGGCGTCAGCGTCATGCAGTTCCTCGTGCCGGTGGTCATCACACTTGGCCTGTTCGCGCCCGTCGTCGGAGCGCCCCAGATCGCCGTCGACAAGGGCGTCGAGAGCCAGATGTGGCTTCAGAACGCCGGCTTCGTCTGGATTCCCTTCCTTCTGGCATCTGCCGCCGCTGCCTGGTTCGGCATGAACGACCTCAGCTCGGCCAAGGCTTCTTTCGCGGCGCAGTCCGTGATCTTCAAGCGCAAGCACAACTGGCTGATGTGCTGGCTTTATGTTGGCACCTTCGGTTCCTTCATCGGCTTCTCGGCCGCCTTCCCCCTGCTGACCAAGACCCTGTTTCCGGAAGTGAACGCGCTGCAGTTCGCCTTCCTCGGACCGCTGGTCGGGGCGGCCTCGCGCGCCCTCACCGGATGGGTGTCTGACCGCTGGGGCGGGGAAAATGTCACCCAGATCGTCTTCGGCGCCCTGATGGTCGGCGTACTGGCTGTGCTCTACAGTGTGGGCGGCTTCGGCGCTGAACCGTCGTTCATCCTGTTCTTCGCCGCCTTCCTCTGGCTGTTCTTCTGGACCGGGGTGGGCAATGCCTCGACCTTCCAGATGATCCCCGCAATCGTCCGGATCGACATGCTGCGGCTGATGCCGATGGCCACGGCCGCGGTGCGTCTCAAGGCGTCCGAGATGGAGGCGGCCGCCATCATCGGCTTCTCCTCGGCCGTCGGCGCCTATGGCGGCTTCTTCATCCCCATGGCCTTCGGTGACTCCATGCGCGCCACCGGCGGGCCCGAGACCGCCCTGTACGCCTTCCTCGCCTTCTACCTGAGCTGCGCGATCGTGAACTGGGGCTTCTACGCCCGGAAACGCTCGATTCTGCATTCCCCCCCGACAACCAACGAACCGGCGGCCTGATCATGAGCCATACCCTCGACCGTCTCGCCTTTTTTACGCGCAAGACCGAACTGTTCTCAGACCGCCACGGCGTCATGAACGACGAAGACCGGAGCTGGGAGGAGGCCTATCGGAGCCGCTGGCGCCACGACAAGATCGTGCGTTCGACCCACGGCGTGAACTGCACGGGGTCATGCTCCTGGAAGATCTACGTCAAGGGCGGGATCGTCACGTGGGAAACCCAGCAGACGGACTATCCGCGGACCCGACCCGGCCTGCCCAACCATGAGCCGCGGGGCTGCGCGCGTGGCGCCAGCTACAGCTGGTACCTCTATTCGGCCAACCGGGTGAAATATCCGCTGGTGCGGTCACGGCTGCTGCGCGTGTGGCGCAAGGCACGCGAGACCATGGAACCGGTCGCGGCATGGGCCTCGATCCAGAACGATCCGGCGGCGCGCAAATCCTACACCAGCATGCGCGGCGCAGGCGGCTTCGTGCGGGCCGACTGGGAAGAAATCACCGAGATCATCGCCGCAGCCAACGCCCATACGGTCAAACGTTGGGGCCCGGACCGCGTGTTCGGCTTCTCGCCCATCCCGGCCATGTCGATGATCTCCTATGCTGCCGGCGCCCGCTACCTGCAGCTTCTGGGCGGAGTCACCGGCTCCTTCTATGACTGGTACTGCGACCTGCCCCCCGCCTCGCCGCAGACCTGGGGCGAGCAGACCGATGTGGCCGAGAGCGCCGACTGGTACAATTCCAGCTTCATGCTGCTGTGGGGCTCGAACGTTCCGCAGACCCGTACCCCGGACGCCCACTTCTACACCGAGGCCCGCTACCGCGGCGCCAAGTCGGTGGTCATCTGCCCCGACTATTCCGAGGCCTCGAAATTCTCGGACCTGTGGTTGCCCGTCAAACAGGGCACTGACGCGGCGCTGGCGATGGCCTTCGGGCACGTCATTCTCAAGGAATATCACGTCGACAGACAGGTGCCGTACTTCCGCGACTACCTGCGCCAGTACAGCGACCTGCCGATGCTGGTCCGCCTGGTGCCCCAAGACGGCGGCTATGTTCCGGAACGGCTGGTGCGCGCCTCGGACTTCGTCGGCGATCTTGAACAGGCCAACAATCCCGACTGGAAAACGGTCGCCATTGACGAGGCCACCGGCGAGATCGTCGTGCCCAACGGCTCGATCGGCTTCCGCTGGGGCGAGGACGGCCGCTGGAACCTCGAGGAACGCGACGCCAAAGGGCGCGAGACCACGCTGAAGCTTGGCCTAAAGGACGCGCATGACGAGGTCGCCGGCGTCCGATTCCCCTATTTCGCCAACACCGCCAGCAACGGCTTCGCATCCACCGACCACCCCGATGTCCTGACCCGCAATGTTCCGGTCAGACGCGTCAAGCTGAAGGACGGTGAGGCGCTTGTCGCCTGCGTCTACGACCTGTTCCTCGCCAACTACGGCGTGGATCAAGGGTTCGGCGGCGATTGCATGCCGGAGTCGTTCGACGACCTGCAGCCCTACTCCCCGGCCTGGGCCGAGGCCATCACCTCGGTCCCGCGCGACCAGATCATCGCCACCGCCCGCGGCTTTGCCACCAATGCCGAGAAGACCAACGGCAAGTCGATGGTGATCATCGGCGCGGCGATGAACCACTGGTTCCACATGGACATGAATTACCGCGGCGTCATCAACATGCTGGTGATGTGCGGTTGCGTGGGCCAGTCGGGAGGCGGCTGGGCGCACTATGTGGGACAGGAGAAGCTGAGGCCGCAGACGGGCTGGGCGCCCCTGGCCTTTGCCACCGACTGGATCCGTCCGCCGCGGCAGCAGAACTCCACCTCCTTCTTCTACGCCCACTCCGACCAGTGGCGCTATGAGACCGTCGGCATCGACGAACTGTTGTCGCCGACGGCCCCCGAGGGGCCGTGGAAGGCGTCAATGATCGATTTCAACGTCAGGGCGGAACGGATGGGCTGGCTGCCATCCACCCCGGCGCTGAAGACCAACTCCCTCGACATCGCCAAGGCCGCTGAAAGGGCCGGCGTCGACCCGAAGGCCTACACCGTGGACCGGCTGAAGGACCGCTCGATCCAGTTGTCCTGCATGGACCCCGATGATCCGGCCAACTGGCCGCGCAACATGTTCATCTGGCGCTCGAACCTGCTGGGCTCCTCCGGCAAGGGCCACGAATATTTCCTCAAACACCTGCTCGGTGCCTCCCACGGCGTCCAGGGCAAGGATTTGGGTGAGGCCGGTCAGGTGAAGCCTGTCGACGTGGTCTGGCATGACGAGGCACCGGAGGGAAAACTCGACCTGCTGGTGACCCTCGACTTCCGCATGTCGACGACCGCCGTCTACTCCGACATCGTTCTGCCGACGGCCACATGGTATGAGAAGAACGACCTCAACACCTCTGACATGCACCCCTTCATTCACCCGCTGTCCGAGGCTGTGGATCCGGCGTGGGAGTCGAAGTCCGACTGGGAAATCTTCAAGGCGATCGCGAAGAAATTCTCCGCCGTCGCGCCCGAAGTGCTGGGGGTTGAGAAGGATGTCGTCCTGACGCCGATCCAGCACGACAGTGCGGGCGAGATGGCCCAGCCCATCGAGGTCAAGGACTGGTATCTGGACGAGTGCGAAGCGATCCCGGGCAAGACCATGCCTCAGATCACCATCGTTGAGCGCGACTATCCCAACCTCTACAAGCAGTTCACGGCGCTGGGCCCCCTCCTTGCCAATGTCGGCAATGGCGGCAAGGGGCTGGGCTGGAACACCGGCCATGAGGTGGACGAACTGCGCGCCCTGAACGGCGCCGTGCTCGACCAAGGCCTGACGGAAGGCATGCCCCGGATCGAGAGCTCGATCGACGCCTGCGAGACCATCCTCATGCTGGCGCCGGAGACCAATGGCGAGGTCGCGGTCAAGGCCTGGGCCGCCCTCGAGAAGCAAACCGGCCGAGAGCACACCCATCTGGCCCTGCCCAAGGAGGACGAGAAGATCCGCTTCCGCGATCTTCTCGCCCAGCCCCGCAAGATCATCTCATCGCCCATCTGGTCGGGCATTGAGAGCGAGACGGTGTGCTACAACGCTGGCTACACCAATGTGCATGAGCTGATCCCCTGGCGGACGCTCACCGGTCGGCAGCAACTTTATCAAGATCACCTGTGGATGCGGGCCTTTGGCGAGGCGCTGTGCGTCTACAAGCCGCCGATCGACCTAAAAACCACCCACGTGAAGGGTCTCAAGCCCAACGGCGAGACCGAGATCGTCCTCAACTTCATCACCCCGCACCAGAAGTGGGGCATCCACTCCACCTATTCCGACAATCTGCTGATGCTGACGCTCAACCGCGGCGGCCCGGTGGTGTGGATATCGGAGACGGACGCCCGCAAGGCCGGAATCGTCGACAACGACTGGATCGAGGTCTTCAACGCCAACGGGGCCCTGACAGCCCGGGCCGTAGTCTCCCAGCGGATCCGTGAAGGCACCACCTTCATGTACCACGCCCAGGAGAAGATCGTGAACACGCCGGGATCGCAGATCACCGGCCGGCGCGGCGGCATCCACAACTCGGTGACCCGCACCGTGCTCAAGCCGACCCACATGATCGGCGGTTACGCCCAGCTGTCCTACGGCTTCAACTACTACGGCACCGTGGGATCCAACCGGGACGAGTTCATCGTCCTGCGCAAAATGACGAAGGTCGACTGGCTGGATGAGCCGCTCGAGTCCAAGGAGTTTGGCCAATGAAAGTCCGCGCACAGATCGGCATGGTGCTGAACCTCGACAAATGCATCGGCTGTCACACCTGTTCGGTGACCTGCAAGAACGTCTGGACCAGCCGCAAGGGCATGGAATACGCCTGGTTCAACAACGTCGAGACCAAGCCGGGCATCGGCTATCCCAAGGAGTGGGAGAACCAGAAGAAGTGGAACGGCGGCTGGCGGCGCAAGGCCAACGGCAAGATCGAGCCGCGCATGGGCGCCAAATGGCGCATCCTGGCCAAGATCTTCGCCAACCCCGACCTGCCTGAGATCGACGACTACTACGAGCCGTTCGACTTCGACTACGGGCATCTCCAGACAGCGCCGGAGATGAAGCACTTCCCCACCGCCCGGCCGCGATCGCAGATCACCGGCAAGCGGATGGAGAAGATCGAATGGGGGCCGAACTGGGAGGAAATCCTCGGCGGCGAATTCGCCAAACGATCTCAGGACGCCAATTTCGAAGGCATCCAGAACGAGATCTACGGCCAGTTCGAAAACACCTTCATGATGTATCTGCCGAGGCTGTGCGAGCACTGCCTCAACCCGACCTGCGTGGCGGCCTGCCCGTCCGGCGCCATCTACAAGCGCGAGGAGGACGGCATCGTCCTCATCGACCAGGACAAGTGCCGGGGCTGGCGGATGTGTGTGTCGGCCTGCCCGTACAAGAAGATCTATTACAACTGGGACTCGGGCAAATCCGAGAAATGCACCTTCTGCTTCCCGCGCATCGAAGTGGGCCAACCGACCGTCTGTTCCGAGACCTGCGTGGGTCGCATCCGCTATCTCGGCGTGCTGCTCTACGACGCAGACCGGATCGAGGCGGCTGCCTCGACGCCGGACGAGAAGGATCTCTACCAGGCCCAGCTCGACATCTTCCTTGACCCCCACGATCCGGCCGTCATCGCCCAGGCCCGCGCCGACGGCGTGCCCGAGGCCTGGCTGGAGGGGGCACGTCGCAGTCCGGTGTACAAGATGGCGATCGACTGGAAGGTCGCCTTCCCGCTGCACCCCGAATACCGGACCCTGCCGATGGTCTGGTACGTTCCGCCGCTGTCGCCGATCCAGAACGCCGCCGCCGTCGGCGCCCTGGAAATGGACGGAGAGATGCCGGACGTCGACTCGCTCCGTATTCCCGTCAGATATCTCGCCAACCTTTTGACCGCAGGGGTCGAGGAGCCCGTGACGCTCGGGCTGCGGCGAATGCTGGCGATGCGGGCCTATATGCGCGCCAGAACGGTCGATGGCCGCATCGATCACGGACTGGCGGACACCGTAGGTCTCACCGCAGCCCAGATCGACGACATGTACCGGATCATGGCCATCGCCGATTACGAGGATCGATTCGTGATCCCCTCCACTCACCGGGAGACGGTTGAGGACGCCTACGATCTGCGAGGGAACTGCGGCTTCACCTTTGGCAATGGTTGTTCCGGCGGACGCACCGAATTGGGCTTGTTCGGCCCTGACAAACGCTCTCGCGCCAAACCGACAGCAGAGGTGGCCTGACCATGGCTTTGACCTATCGCGCACTTGCGCTTCTTCTCAGCTATCCGACTGCGGACATCCAGGCGTCCGCGTCGTCAATCATGGCGACCATCCGCTCGGAGGGCATGATCCCCGCGCCGATCGTCGGAGCTCTGGAGAAGCTGGCCCGCAAGCTGGAACACGAGGACCTCTTCGACCTCCAGGAGGGCTTTGTTCATCTGTTCGACCGGACCCGATCCCTGTCGCTCAACCTGTACGAACACATTCACGGCGAAAGCCGGGACCGCGGACAGGCGATGGCAGCCCTCGTCGAGCTCTACCGCTCCTACGGGCTGGAACTGACGGCCAACGAGCTGCCGGATCATCTGCCGGTATTCCTGGATTTCCTGTCCACCCTGCCCAACGACGAGGCCGCCTCACTGCTGGGCGAAGGGGCGCATGTCCTCGCCGCCCTGACCGAGCGGCTCCACAAGCGTGAGAGCCCCTACCGGGCCGTGTTCGGCGCGCTTACAGCCATGACCGGAGCCGTGCCGGACTCGGATGCTGTCGCTGCCCTGATGCAGGAGCCGGACGACGACCCCGACGACCTGGAGGCGCTCGACAAGGCCTGGGAAGAGACCGCCGTCACCTTCGGCCCCTCCGACGAAGGATGTCCGAAGGCCGACTCCATGCTGTCCGCCATGAATGCTGCCCCTGCCCCCGACAAAAGCTGCCGCGCCGGCGCGGCTGCCTGAGGATCGAGACTATGGACCTGAATTTCATCGCCTTCGGCGTCTACCCCTACATAGCCCTTGCGGTCCTGGTGATCGGATCGGTCCTGCGCTTCGACCGCGAGCAGTACACATGGCGCACGGGCTCATCCCAGCTCCTCCGGCGCAAGCAGCTCGTTCTGGGTTCCATCCTCTTTCACGTGGGCATCCTTGCCATTTTCGCCGGGCATTTCGTGGGCCTGCTGACGCCGATCGCCGTGTGGGACTTTCTGGGGGTCAGCCACGGCTTCAAACAGATGCTGGCGATCGTCGCCGGCGGCCTCGCCGGGGCCTTCTGCCTCGTGGGAGGTCTTCTGCTGCTTCACCGACGCCTCTTTGACGCCCGGATACGCCAGACGTCAAGCTTCGGCGACACCGCGATCCTGGCGATCCTGCTGACCCAGCTCTGCATCGGGCTCGCCACTATTCCTCTCTCCCTCGGCCACCGCGATGGCCACGAGATGATCAAATTCATGTCCTGGGCCCAGGGGATCTTCACCCTCAACCCCCAGAGCGCCGGCTTCGTCGCTGACGTTCACTGGATCTTCAAGGCGCACCTGATCCTCGGCTTGACCATCCTGCTGATCTTTCCGTTCACACGGCTGGTTCACATGCTCTCCGCACCGGTCTGGTACCTGAACCGCCGCGGCTGGCAGCTCGTTCGCAGCAAGCGTCAGATGCCAGTCTCTCGTCGCTCCGGGGATCTGCCGCGATGAGCGCCGTCATGGTCATCGATGGGGTTGCACTCCCGGAACGTCTGGTCGCCGAAGAGGCCCAGAACCATCCCGCCGCGACCCCCGAAGCTGCACGAATGGCGGCGGCACATGCCCTCGCCATCAAGGCCTTGCTGCTGGACCGGGCCGACCAGCTCGGTCTGACGCCGCGGCCGGAGATAGACGAGGACGGCCGCGAGGAAACGTCGGAAGAAGCCCTGGTCAGGGCTGTACTTGAGGTGGAAATCGAGGTGGAGCGCCCCGGCGAGGCCGAATGCCGGAGGGTCTACGACAGCTCACCAGAGCGGTTCCGCACGCCGCCGCTGACCCAGGCGTCCCACATCCTGTTCGCGCCCAAGGACCAGACTGAAGCCGCGTGGACGGCGGCGCGCAGCTCGGCCGAGGCCGCCATCACAAAGCTGGCAGCTGATCCGCACAGCTTTTCCGAGATGGCCAAGGCCCTTTCGGACTGCCCGTCCAAGGGCGTCGGCGGCTCCTTGGGGCAGCTCTCGCCGGGCGATCTCGCCGTCGAGGTCGAGGCCGGGCTCGGCCAGCTACAGGACGGGGAAACCGCCTCCGAGCCGGTACGATCCCGTTTCGGTTGGCATGTGCTACGCCTTGAGCGCCGGATCGAAGGCCGCCGGCTGCCTTTCGAACATGTCCTGCCTCGCATCGCCCTGCATCTGGAGAGCCGGGCCTGGACCGCGGCTGCGGCCCGTTACGTCTCCGGCCTGGCGGCCGAGGCCCGCGATTGCGGCGTCGCTCTAAGCGTCACGGAAGACGGCAGGCTTGCGGCCGGCGCCCTGTCCCTGGGTGACCTGCTACGCGACCAGTCTGCCGTGGCTGCACGTCTGGAAGTCTGGCTCGACGAAGCTGAACCTGCCTTGGCCGCGCAGGCCCGGCAGACCGCTGCTGCGGCGGGCGTCAGTCTGGCCGAGTTCGTCCAGAACGAAATTGCCGGCTTCATCCAGAGCGCCGACGACCAGGGCTGGACGCGCCTGATTTCGGCAGCCCAAGGCTCGGACGACCCGGCTCTGGCCTGCGTCAGGGCGATCCTGAAATCGAAACTGGTCGCGCCGACGAAGACCTTCACCCTGATCCGGAGACACTGACATGTCGTCCTTTCGCCGCGCTGCCTTGCTGGCCCTATTGGTGGGCGCGGCCTCATCCCCGGCCTATGCACAGTCTTCGGCCTTGCCCCCGGTCGCCGCCCCGTCACCGGCGGGTGGGTTCCTGTTCGAAAGTCGCCTGCGTTACGAGGGCGTTCGGCAGGACGGATTCGATGACGCCACGGCAGCCACCCTGCGCGCCCGCCTCGGCTGGGAGAGCCCGAAGCGGTCCGGCTTCCGCTTTCTGATGGAGGGTGAGGCCGTTGTCGCCCTGGTTGATGACTACAATGACACTATCCACGGCCCCTCGACCTATCCTGTGGTGGCCGACCCCGAAGCGTTCGAGCTGAACCGGCTGCAGGTGACCTGGACCGGCCTGCCGGGCACCGAAGTGGTGCTCGGGCGACAGCGCATTGTGCTGGGAAATGCTCGCTTCGTGGGCAATGTTGGCTTCCGCCAGAACGAACAGACCTTTGACGCGATCAAGGTGACGACCCGGGCATTTGAGCCGCTCACTGTCACCTGGGCCTGGGTCGATCGGGTTCACAGGGTCTTCGGCGACGACAGCCCCGTGGGCGAATGGCGCTCGGACAGTCACCTGATCAATGTCGAGACCGCGAGCCCGGCGGGCAAGGTAACGGCCTATGGCTATCTGCTGGATTTCGACAACGCTCCGGCCCAGTCCTCGGCGACGTGGGGTGCGCGACTGGAGGGAAGTCGTCCCCTCTCGTCCGGCTGGTCGGCTCTATACGCCGTGGAATACGCCCGGCAATCGGAGTACGGAGCCAATCCGGCCCGGTTCGACCTTGACTATGTCCTGGTCTCGGCAGGAGTGAAGCGCGGTCCCGTCACAGGGACATTGGCGCTCGAGCACCTGGACGGCAACGGAAGCCAGGCATTCCAGACCCCGTTGGCGACCCTGCATGCCTTCCAGGGTTGGGCGGACGTCTTCCTGACGACGCCGAGGGACGGTTTGCGCGACGTCTCTGCCACGGTCAGCTACGCAGTCGCCCATCCACCTATCGGGCGCAGCGGCGTCCTGACGGCCGCGTGGCGGGAGTTGCATGACGTTGAAGGCTCCGCTCGCTACGGCAGCGAACTGGATCTGTCCGCCCGGTTGGTGCTCGACGACCACTGGGCGGTCGAGTTCAAGGGTGCGCATTTCGACGGCGCCCTGGCCGCGTTCCCGGACCGCGACAAGGTCTGGGTCGCATTCGATTACCGGTTCTAGGTGGATGCGGCGGCACGGAGCGCATGATCGATGAACCAGGTCCCCCTGATAGAGCCGCTGCCTCCGGAGCTGGTGCATGAGCCGCTGAACTGGCTGTTCGCCGAGCACTACCGCCACCGGCAGCTGTGCCATTTGATCGAGCGGGTGGGCACCGCGACCGTCCTGCTGACCGACGAAGCTCACGAGATCCTCACCTTCTTGCGCCACGACATGCCGCTGCACGTCATCGACGAAGAGGATGACCTGTTTCCGCTCCTGCGTCGGCGGTGCCAAGCCGCCGATGAACTGGACTCCGTCCTCGGCGCGCTGTCAGCCCAGCACCATGATGACCTGAACAGGGCCCGCGCCCTCATAGACTCGCTCGAGCGTGCCTTGGCCGATGGCCGTGCGCCCGGTCAGGATCGCGAAAGCCGACGCGTTTTCACGGACTTCGCCCTGCATGAGCGCCGCCATATCGCTCTTGAGAACGCCGTCGTCCTTCCGATCGCCCGTCTTCGTCTGACTGCCGCGGATCTGAGGTCGCTGAGTATCCGGCTGGCCGCGCGCCGCGGCCTCCTGCTGGATCCCCAGGGCGAGGAAGCGACGTCGTGATCGAGGCCCTGCTGCGTAACAATCTGGACTGGGCGGCCACCCGGACCCGGCTCGATCCGGAATATTTTCGCCGGCTCTCGGAACAGCAGGCGCCGGACTATCTGTGGATCGGCTGTTCTGACAGCCGGGTTCCCGCCAACGAAATCGTCGGCCTTCAACCCGGCGAACTGTTCGTCCATCGCAATGTCGCCAATCTCGCGCCCGCTCAGGACATGAACCTGCTGGCGGTGCTCCAGTTCGCGCTCGAGACGCTGAAGGTGCGGCATATCATTGTCTGCGGCCACTATGGCTGTGGTGGCGTTCGTGCCGTGCTGGACGGTCGCCGCCACGGGATTCTCGATCACTGGATGCAGCGCGTCCAGCGTCTGTGTGAAGACCACGATGCCGATCTCGACGCCATCCGCGATCCTGAAACCCGGGTCAACTTCATCTGCGAAAAGAACGTCCTGGCACAGGTTCGATCCCTCTCCCGCAATCCCTTCGTTGTCGACGCCTGGCGTCGGGGTCAGTCGTTGTCGATTCACGGCTGGATCTATTCCATTCGCGACGGCCTGGTACGAGACCTTGAGACGACGGTCTGTGACGCGGACGCCGCCGCGCGTCTGGCCACACCGCTCCCGTCACCCCGACGGGGCTCCAGTAGCCGCACGGCCTCACGCCCGCGAGTCCCCCGGCGCACCGAGGCACGCTGAATGGGTACGGTCGTTGCAATCCTCGCGGGCGGAGCTGGCCGGCGGATCGGGGGAGACAAGCCGCGTCGGCTCCTGGCTGGAGCCCGCCTGCTGGATCACGCCCTCACCCGCGTGAACGACACGGCCGCGCCCTGCGTCATGGTCGCGCGCACGCCCCAGCAGGTTGAAGGGTTCGCTGGAACCGTGGTGCTCGACGAACCCGGGATCGATGGACCGCTGGCCGGCCTGCTTTCGGCCTTGAACTGGGCCGCGGAGGCCGGAGCCGACCGGGTCCTGACCCTGCCCTGCGACATGCCCTTCCTGCCAGCCGATCTGCTTGCCCGGCTTGAGCAGGCTCTTGCGCCGGACGTCAACGTCGCCCTCGCCGCCAGTGACGGACGACTGCATCCGGTCTGCGCCCTGTGGCGCACAGCCGTTGTGCCCACACTGGTGCAGCGGGCGGGCGCGGGGCAGCTGTCCCTCCGCGGACTGGCGGAAGCCGTCGGTTGCGTCGCTGTGGACTGGCCCGTCGAGGAGGGAGATCCTTTCATCAACATCAACACGGCTGAGGACCTCGCCGCAGCCGAGGCGGCGCTGAGATGACGGCGCTGGCCGAACCCCTGCTGGCTCATGCGTCGCGCAGCCTGCCGCGCTACACGAGCTATCCCACCGCCCTTGCCTTCCGGCCGGCGTCCGACGACACCCTGATGCGAGGGTGGCTGGACGCCATCCAGCCAACCGACGCCCTCTCCGTCTACGTCCATATTCCGTTCTGCGAACGGCTTTGCTGGTACTGCGGCTGCCACACCAGCGTTCCCAACGGCTACGACCGCATCGCCGCCTTTCTGGACCCCCTCGCGCGCGAGCTGGACCTGTGGGTCGATGCTCTGCCAGCGCACGCCGGTGCCGCCCATATCCACTTCGGCGGCGGCAGTCCCAACTCGCTTTCCCGCGACGATTTTTCTCGCCTGCTTGGCTCCATTTCCCAGAAGCTCACCCTGCGGCCTCACGCCGAGGTGGCAGTTGAACTCGACCCCGGACATCTCGACCCGGACTTCGCCCGCGGTTTGGGCGCTGCGGGCGTTACCCGGGCCAGTCTGGGCGTCCAGACTTTTGACCCCACGGTCCAGCGGCTGGTCAACCGTGTCCAGCCTTTCGAGCGGGTCGAGGCGGCCGTCGCCGACATTCGTGGCGGTGGCGTGGAAGCCATCAATTTCGACATGATGTACGGCCTCCCGGGCCAGACCCCGGACAATGTCGCGGCCAGTCTGACTGCCGCTCTCTCATTGGCTCCGGACCGGGTTGCCCTGTTCGGATATGCTCATGTCCCGTGGATGAAAAAGCACCAGGCCATGATCCGCGAGGACGATCTGGCCGATGTCGCCGGACGATGGAGCCAGGCGGAGGCAGCCGAAGCTGTCCTTGTTGCTCACGGCTACATCCGGATCGGCATGGACCATTTTGCGCGCGCCAGCGACCCCATGTTGGCACAGCTCGCGAACGGTGGTCTGCGCCGCAATTTCCAGGGCTATACCGACGACCCGGCCGACGTTCTGATCGGTCTCGGTCCTTCAGCGATCAGCGCCTTCCCGCAAGGCTTTTGCCAAAATGCATCGCGGGTGGATCACTGGGCGGTGGCCATTGATCGCGGCGAACTCCCCGTCCTCCGCCAGCTGGCAACGACGGCAGAGGACCGGCTGCGGGCAGCAGTCATCGAAAGGCTGATGTGCCATCTCGAAGTGGACCTCGGATCCGTATGTGTGGAGCACGGACGTGCAGAGGGCGCCCTCGACGAGGGCCTGGACCTGGCCCGCGCCCTCGAAGCGGATGGACTTTGTACTGTTTCCGGTCGACAGATCCAGGTTTCGGGAAAAGCCTCGCGGCTGGTTCGGGTGGTCGCAGCCTGCTTTGATGACCAGTCACCATCACCATCGAGGAGACATAGTCTGGCCATCTAGGTGTTCAATCCCGCTGTGTGATGGACTCTCACTCAAACCGAGGGATCAGGAAGGGGGCAGGTCACCTTCAGGAGCCGGCCCCGTGTCGGTCGTCAGGCAAAATTATGGGATCACGACATGGCTTTGTCCAGCACCCAAACCCACACATATGAGGGGTTCAGCCAGGCACAGATAAATACACCCAAGGACAATTTTTCGCCATAACACCATGTAATTCAGGGCATTGCGGTACACCAACGGACCGCTATGAACAGGGAGGTTGATTATTCGACATTCTGAACCTGTTCACGCAACTGATCGATCGTGGCCTTCAACGCCAGACCGACGCGAGTCAACTCCACGGTGGCCGATTTGGAGCACAGGGTGTTGGCCTCGCGCATGAACTCCTGCATCAGGAAATCCAGCTTCCGTCCGGCCGGGGGCTGGCCCAAAAGCTGACGACCACTGTCCAGATGGGCCCGCAGCCGGTCCAGCTCCTCGCGCACATCGGCGCGCGCGGCCAGCGCCGCCGCCTCCACGACAATCTTGTCCTCAAGGCCGGGCGTGTCCGGCGCCAGCTCCGCCATGCGCCGGGTGAACCGCTCCCGCACCGCCTCGGTCTGGGCTGCGGCCTCGGTCTCGGCCTGATCGACGCCCGCCGTGATCTGGTCGAGGAAGCCCTCGATCAGCGCGGCCAGCTGACGGCCCTCGTCGTGGCGCGCCTCCACCAGCGTCATCAAAGCCTGATCGATACTGGCGCCGATGGCGGTCTCCAGCGCGGACTTCTGCTCCTCGCTATCGGCCTCCTCCGGCCGGTCCAGCACGCCGCGCAGGGCCAGCAGACCATCGGCGCGCGGACGCTCGGCCCCCCGCTCGACCAACTCCAGAGACAGGGCCAGATAGCGGTCCAGCAGCGCCTGATCGACGGCGATCTCGCTGGCCGGATCGGCCTCGCGCCGCGCCTGCACCCCGACCGTCACCTGTCCCCGGTTCATCAGGGCCTGGGCCCGCGCCTTGGTCAGACGCTCGAGTCCGTCCAGCCCGGGCGGGCCCCGGAACCGGACCTCCAGCCCTCGCCCGTTGACCGAGCGCGCCTCGACCGTCCAGACCCAACCGCCCAGCGCCCCATCCGCCCGGCCAAAGCCGGTCATGCCGGACAGTGTGCCGGTCATTCGGGTGTTGCCCCACGCGGCAGTATGGTGATCTCGGCGCCGGTCTCGGGGGCCAGCTCGTCCTGCAGCGGCACCTCGACAGGCGGTAGACCCTGCTGCTGGCGCTCGATGGCCCGCCAGCGCGCGACATTCTGCTGGTGCTCGGCATAGGTCGAGGCAAAGGCGTGCCCGCCCGTCCCGTCCGCCACAAAGAACAGCGCATCTGATCGCGGCGGGTTCAGCACAGCGGCAATCGCCTCCCGCCCGGGATTGGCAATCGGCGTCGGCGGCAGGCCGTCGATCTGATAGGTGTTCCACCGGGTCTGCCGATCCAGCTCCGAGCGGCGGATCCCCCGGCCCAGCGGTCGCCCCTGGGTGATGCCATAGATGATGGTCGGATCGCTCTCCAGCCGCATGCCCAGCCGGATCCGGTTCGAGAACACCGACGCCACCATGGGCCGTTCCTCGGCCACGGCGGTTTCCTTTTCGACGATGGAGGCCAGGATCACGGCCTCGTCCGGACTGCTGACCACCGTGTTGGGGCTGCGCTGGGCCCACAGTTCGGCCAGGTTCCGGTCGTGGGCACGCTGCATGCGGGCGATGACCGAGGCCCGGCTTTCACCCCGCGTGACCTCATAGGTATCGGGCCACAGGGTGCCCTCCTCCGGGATTTCGATCTCGCCGGTCAGAATGTCCTCGGCCATCAGGATGTCGAAGGCCTGGGCCGACGACCAACCCTCAGGCAGGGTCACGTAATGGCGCACCACCCGCCCATCGACCAGCAGGCTGATGACCGAGCGTAGCGACGCCCCCGACGGCACCTCATACTCGCCCGCGCGCAGCTTGCGGTCCGATCCGGTCAGGGTCACGGCCGCCTTGAACATGTCGGTCGAGCGGATCACCCCGGCCTGCTTCAGCGACGCCCCGATGGCCGACACCCCCGCCCCGCTGGGCAGCACGACGATGGTCGTATCCCCCTGACGCGCCTCGGGCCCGGGCGCGTAGAAGACGCTCCAGCCCCAGACCAGCGCCCCGATCAGGAACAGGCTGAAGGTCGCGGACGCCGCCAGCAGGGCCGCCCCCAGCGGACGTTTCGAGTCGGACGGAGCACCCTTGCCCGCCACTCTAGTCGACCTTCTTCAGGATCAGGCTGGCATTGGTGCCGCCAAAGCCAAAGCTGTTCGACATGGCCACATCGATCTTCATCGGCTTGGCCGTGTGCGGGACCAGATCGATGGCGGTTTCCCGCTCGGGATTGTCCAGATTGATGGTCGGCGGCGCAATCTGGTCGCGGATGGCCAGCACGGTGAACACCGCTTCAATGGCCCCGGCCGCGCCCAGCAGGTGGCCGGTCATCGACTTGGTCGAGGACATGGCGACCGTCGAGGCCGCATCTCCCACCAGCCGCTCGACCGCGCCCAGCTCGATCCAGTCGGCCATGGTCGAGGTGCCGTGCGCGTTCACATAGTCGATGTCGCCCGGCTGTATCCCGGCCCGCTTCACCGCCGCCGCCATGGCGCGATAGGCCCCGTCGCCGTCCTCGGACGGCGCCGTGATGTGATAGGCATCGCCGCTCATGCCGTAGCCGACCACCTCGGCATAGATTTTCGCGCCGCGCGCCTTGGCGTGCTCATACTCTTCCAGCACCACGACCCCGGCGCCCTCGCCCATGACAAAGCCCGCGTGGTCCTTGTCATACGGACGGCTGGCCTTCTCCGGCGTGTCGTTGAAGTCGGTGCACAGCGCCTTGCAGGCCAGGAAACCCGCAATGCCGATCGGCACGATCGAGCTTTCCGCCCCGCCCGCCACCATCACATCGGCATCGTCCAGCGCAATCATCCGCGCTGCGTCACCAATGGCGTGCACGCCCGAGGCACAGGCCGTGACCACGGCGTGATTCGGACCTTTCAGCCCATGCCGGATCGAGATCTGTCCCGACGCCAGATTGATCAGCGACGACGGGATAAAGAACGGGCTGACCCGGCGCGGCCCCTTTTCCTGCAGCTCCAGCGAAGTCTCGGCAATCGGGCCCAGCCCGCCGATGCCCGACCCCATCACCACGCCGGTGCGCTCGCGGTCGTGGTCGCTCTCGGGCGTCCAGCCGGCATCGGCCAAGGCCTCATCCGCGGCGGCAATGCCGTACAGGATGAAGTTGTCGACGCGCTTGCGCTCCTTGGGCGACATGATGCTGTCGGGATCGAAGACGCCGGGGTCACCCGGCTTGCCGCCGCCGCGACCGTCGATACTCGGCAATTCACCGGCGATGGTGCAGCCCCAGCCCTCGGTATCAAAGGCCGTGATCGGGCGAATGCCGGACCGACCCGCCAGAATACCCGTCCAGTTATGCTCGACGCCCGTCCCCAGAGGGGTCAGAAGGCCCAGTCCCGTCACCACGACACGACGCATCTTGGCGGCTCCTTATCGATTCCACTGTGGCCACAAACACTAATGGCCGCCGGGCGGGCCCGCTAGGGGCACACCGCGGCGGCCATCGGGCCGGTTTCAGCCGGGCATCAGCCCGCCAGTTTCTCGTCGATGAACTTCACCGCATCGCCGACCGTCTGGATGTGCTCGGCGGCATCATCCGGGATCTCGATGTCGAATTCTTCCTCGAAGGCCATGACCAGCTCGACGTTGTCGAGCGAGTCGGCGCCCAGGTCGTCGATGAAGCTGGCCTTTTCAGTGACCTTGTCGGGATCAGCGTCCAGGTGGTCGATGACGATCTTGCGGACGCGTTCCAGAGTATCGGACATGGGTGTCTCTGCCTTGATAAGCCGCAGGGTGCGGCAGTTGTCTTACATGCCTGCCGTATGACGGCGAAGTCGCCGGCGCAAGCCTGAACCAGACTCGCCGCCGCCGTGTGCCCCTGCCCTTTAGCACAGTCGCTCGCAGGGGGAAGGGGCGGTTACGGGGTTTGATGCCGAACCTGTGGGCTCAGATCATCGCCATCCCGCCGTTCACATGCAGGGTCTGGCCGGTGACATAGGCCCCCTCGTCCGAGGCCAGATAGACGGCGGCGGCGGCGATTTCGTCGCCCGTGCCCAGCCGCCCGGCGGGAATGTTCTTGAGGATGGTCTCGCGCTGCTGGTCGTTCAGCACATCGGTCATCGGGCTGGCGATAAAGCCCGGTGCGATACAGTTGACCGTGATCCCGCGCGAGCCGACCTCCTGCGCCAGCGACTTGGAAAAGCCGATCATGCCGGCCTTGGACGCGGCATAGTTGGTCTGGCCCGGATTGCCGGTCACCCCGACCACCGAGGTCACCCCGATGATCCGGCCCGAGCGGCGCTTCATCATGCCCTTCATGGCCGCGCGCGACAGGCGGAAATAGCTCTCCAGATTGACCTTGATGACGTCGGAAAAGTCCTCGTCCTTCATCCGCATCAGCAGGCCGTCCCTGGTGATGCCCGCATTGGCGACCAGGATATCAAGCGGGCTACCTGCGGCCTCCTCGGCCCGCGCCACCAGCCCGTCAACACTCTCCGCATCGGACAGATTGGCGGCGGCGGCAAAGGCGCGCTCGCCCAGCTCCTTGGCCAGATCCTGCAGCACGCCCTCGCGCGTGCCCGACAGCACCACGGTCGCGCCCTGGGCATGCAGCGCCCGGGCAATGGCCCCGCCAATGCCGCCCGTGGCGCCGGTCACGAGGGCGGTTTTTCCTGAAAGGTTGAACATCAATATCTCTCCAAGTGGCGAGTGATTAGTGGCGTGTGGCGAGGGAACAAGGCGGCGTTGCAAAAAGGCTCGCCACTCGTCACTCGCCACTCGTCACTGACTTCGCGAACGCGTCCAGATCCTCGGGGGCGTTCAGCGCCAGGCTTTCGGCGTCGGGGGCGATGCGTTTGGCCATGCCGGTCAGCACCTTGCCCGAGCCGATTTCGGCAAAGCGGGTCACGCCACCCTCAGTGGCCATCCACTCCATCGACTCACGCCAGCGCACCCGGCCGGTGACCTGTTCGACCAGCAGGCGGCGGATCGCTTCGGGGTCGGTCTCCGGGCGGGCGGTGACATTGGCGACCACGGGCACGACCGGCGCGACGATCTTCGCATCGGCCAGGGCATCGGCCATCTCATCGGCGGCCGACTGCATCAGCGGACAGTGGAATGGCGCCGAGACGTTCAGCGGGATGGCGCGCGCGCCCAGCTCCTTGGCCTTTTCGATGGCGCGATCGACCGCCGCCTTGTCGCCCGAGATCACGATATTGCCGGCATTGTTGTCATTGGCGACCACGCAGACGCCGACCTCGGAGCCGGCGGCGGCGGCGGCCTCGGCCAGCGCCAGATCCGTCTTCGGCCCGATCAGCGAAGCCATGGCCCCCTTGCCGACCGGCACGGCGCGCTGCATCGCCTGACCGCGCAGCTTCAGCAGGCGCGCGGTGTCCGCCAGGCTGATCGCGCCCGCCGCGCACAGGGCCGAATATTCGCCCAGCGAATGGCCCGCGACATAGCCTGCCTTCGACATATCGATCCCGAACTCGACCTTCAGCACCCGGGCCACGGCCACCGACACGGCCATCAGGGCCGGCTGGGCATTTTCGGTCAGGGTCAGCTGGTCCTCGGGCCCCTCTCGCATCAGCATCGACAGGCGTTGGCCCAGCGCCTCATCGACCTCGTCGAACACCTCGCGGGCGCTGGCAAAGGCCCCGGCCAGGCTGCCGCCCATGCCGACGGTCTGGCTGCCCTGTCCGGGAAAAAGGAAGGCGAGGGTCATGTCAAAAACGTCCGTCGTTTCGTTGATTCTGCGGGCCGCAGGGGTAGGCCAAGCCTGCCGCGACGGCAAGTCAGCCGGGTCCTCAGCCGGTGATGATCTCATACAGCTGCTGCCCCGCCAGCACCGCGAACAGCAAGGCCGCCAGCCCCAGCGCGCTGTTCGACAGCCAGCCGCTGCGCCAGGGCGCGGGCTGGTCCCGCCCGTTCAGCAACCACACCAGCGTCCCCGCCAGGAACGGCATGAACAGGCTGCCCAGCACGCCATAGGCCACGATCAGCCCGAACGGCCGGTCGATGAACAACAGGGCCATCGGCGGAAAGGTCAGCCACAATAGATAGGCGCGAAACGCCGGTGACCTGGACCCCGTCATGGCCGGATCGCCGACCCGGCCCGCGGCGTGCGCGACAAAGTCGGTGACCATCAGACTGACCCCCTGCCAGACCCCGATCAGGCTGGAGAAGGTCGTGGCCAGAAAGCCCACGAGGAACAGGATGGCAATTGGCCGGCCGAACCGCTCGCGCAGCACATCGGACAGGTTCAGCAGACCGCGATCGCCGCTGGCCAGCGCAATGCCCGCCGCGTGCAACAGCTCCGCCCCGACGATAAGCATGGCGACCACAAACACCCCCGTCATGCCATAGGCGATGCGGTTGTCCCAACGCATGACCGGCATGAATTCGGGGCCCTTCCAGCCCTTGGCTGTCAGCCAGTAGCCGTAGGCAGCCATGGTGATCGTGCCCCCGACGCCGCCGATCAGGCCCAAGGTATAGAATCCCGACCCTTCGGGCAGTGTCGGCCAGATGCCGGTGATCAGGCGCGGCAGGTCCGGCGTCACCAGCACCGCCAGCCCGACCACGGTGACGAACATGATGGCCACCAGCCCGGTCATGATCTTCTCGAACAGCCCATAGCTGCCCAGCCAGACGAGGATCAAACCGATCACGCCCGTGATCATCCCCCAGGTCTTGAGGTCCAGCACCGGGAACAGCGCCGTCAGCGGCAGGCCCGTCGCCGTCATGGCGCTGGCCCCGTACACAAAGCCCCAGATGATCGCATAGATGCCGAAATAGAGGCCGGCCCAGTTCAGCGTCCCGCCACCCGGCACCTTGACCCCGGGCCCCGGCAGCCGCGCCCAGCCGTCAAACAGGGTCCGCCCCGACGCCAGCGTCCAGCGCCCCACCCCCTCGGCCAGCGCGATTTTCAGCAGGGTGCCCAGCAGCGCCGCCCACAGCAACAGATAGCCGAACCGCCCCCCGGCGATCAGGGTCGCCAGCAGATCCCCGGCCCCGATGCCCGTCGCGGCGACAACAATCCCCGGCCCGACCAGCGACAGGCGGGGCTTGATGGGTGCGGTCAAAGCGCGTCTTCCAGAAACTCGGCCGGATCACAGTCCAGCTGACGGCAGACACTGACCGCCATGTCTTCCATGAAGCCGGGCAGCAACTCCATCGATATGCGCTGGGCATCGACTCCCAGGGCCACGCTCTTCTTCATGATCGAGTGCCCCTCGGGGGTGTCATAGAAGACCAGCATGGCCTCCAGTTCCGCCACGGTGAAGGTCTCTGCATACAGGGGCACCATGGCCTCAAGGACGCGTCCCATAAACGCCGGCATGGCCTCGTTGAAACTGGTCATCATCACCGACTTGAACATGGCCCGCTCCGAAGCGGACATGCCCCGGCTCTCTGCGGCGATCACCTCGGGCATGGCCATCAGGACAGCTTCGAGCGCCTCGCCGGGATCGATCATCTCGACAACTTGCCGCGCCAGCACTTCACGCTGTGCATAGTCATCCGCTGGAGCCCTCTGGGCGAGGGCAGGCCCTGCCAGAGCCAGCGCCATCACCACCCCGGCCACGAACTTGAACATATGCCCCTCCCCTTGCTGGACACACCTTGATGGCGCGTCCCGGAGACCGAGGCAAGCTCAGCCCTTGGCTTCGTCCGGGATAAAGGCCCCCGCGATCCAGCTGACGATGCCGGTCACAATCGCCGCACCGATGCCGGGCCACAGGCCGTCGACGACGAAGCCGCCGAGGAACATGGACGTCAGGCCGATCATCGCCGCATTCACCACCAGCAGGAACAGACCGAGCGTGATCACCGTGATGGGAAACGTCACGACCACCAGAATGGGCCTCACGAAGGCATTGACGATCCCGAGGATGATGGCCGCCGCGATCAGCGACCCGGTCGACAGGAACTCGACCCCTGTGATCAGATAGTCCGCGAGCCACAGCCCGACCATCGTCACCAGGGCCTGTACAATGAAGCGTACCATGACGCTGTCTCCTCTCCTGCAGGTCTCAACCAATACCCTCCGCCACAGCGCCTCAGGCGGTCAATGGCTCCCGTGCCTCGACTGACATGTTAGGCTTCACCCGATTCAGACTGGAGAGCGCCGCATGAGCCTGCACGGCCCCTATGACCCGGACAATATCTTCGCCCGCATCCTGCGCGGCGACATCCCCTCGGTGACGGTCTGGGAAGACGACCATGTGCACGTCTTTATGGACGTCTTCCCCCAGTCCGAGGGCCATATGCTGGTGATCTCAAAGACCTCGCAGGCCCGCAACCTGCTCGAGGTTGAGCCCGATACGCTCGACCGGGTCATGCGCGCCGTCCACCGCACCGCCCGCGCGGCGGAAAAGGCCCTGAAGCCCGAGGGTATCAGCATCATGCAGTTCAACGGCGAGGCCGGGGGCCAGACCGTCTTCCACCTGCACTTTCACATCATCCCGCGCTGGTCGGATCGCCCGATGAAGGGCCACGGCCACGCCCCCATGGCCGACAGCGACCGCCTGCGCGCGCTCGCCGACCGGGTCGCTGCCGAACTGGACCCGGCCTGATCCATGCCGCAGTGCACACGCCCCCCTTGCACAGGGGGCGCGGCCTGCGCATAACCGCCCGGCGCCGGTTTAGCTCAGCTGGTAGAGCAGCGGTTTTGTAAACCGAAGGTCGCGGGTTCGATTCCTGCAACCGGCACCACTCTCCTCCCCCTTCCCCGGGGTCACATGGCCGACGCCGTCAACAAGCTGGGACACAGGATCGGCGCGCGTGGCGGCCGCACCCGCGCGGCCATTCTCGAGGCCCTGCGTGGCCAGCTGGCCACCCGCCATCTGGGCGAAATCCGCATTGCCGATATCGCCCAGTCGGCGGCCATTTCTGCCCCGACCTTCTACACCTATTTCGACACCCTCGATGAAGCCCTGCTGGCTCTTTGCGACGAGGTCGCCAGCGACTGGCAAGGACTGGCCCACCATGTCGAGGCCGACTGGTCTGCCGGTCAGGGCCTCGCCCACGCCCGCGCCCTGATCACCGACATGCTGGCTTTGTGGGACCGCCACGGCCCCATCATCCGGGTCGAACAGATGATGGCCGATCGCGGCGATCCGGCCTTTGTCGAGGCCCGGATCGGCCGCCTGCGCCGACTGCATCTGGCGCTGGAGCGGCGCATCGCCCAGGCGGCCAATGCCGGCCTTCACCCGCAAGGCTACGACCCCCGCCTCGCCTCCTATGAGGTCGCGAACATCGCCGAGTCCGCCGCCGCCAGTTTCAACCTGCTGAAGCGCGCCGACAGTGACCGCGCCATCATCGAAACGACCGCCCATATCCTCGTCCGCCTGATCACCGGCCGCTGATCGCGAGGCCCAGCGGGCCGTACAGCCACGTCAGCCAGATACCGATGGCCAGAAACACGCCGAACGACAGGGCGTCCTGACCGCTGACCGCCTTGCCCGTCACCCGTCGTGCGATGACGAGGCTCAGCCCCGCGACCCCGGCCCACAGCATCACGCTGGCCAGCCCCATCCAGCCGACCCAGGCTCCGGCTCCCGCCATCAGGAACGGATCACCGCCGCCCAGTCCATCACGCCCGCGCAGCCGCCGATACAGCCAGCCCAGCCCCCACAGCAGGCCGAACCCCGCCGCCGCCCCGATCGCGCGCGCCATCAGACTGTCGGGCTCCAACCACCAAACGGCCACCAGCCCCGTCACCACCAAAGGCCAGGTCAGCACATCCGGCAGCCAGAAATGCTCGCCATCCACGACCGCCAGCATCAGCAGCTGCCAGGCCAGAACCGCACTGACCGCCGCGATCATCAGGCTCGGAGATGCCGACGCGGCCCATACGCCAAGGCCGCCGCCAAACAGGCTCAGCACCAGATCTCGCTTCAGGCTGGTCGCCCGCGCGGCCTCTCCGTCCAGCGCCGCCAGCCACAGGCTCAGCCGCGACACCGCCAGACCGACGATCAGACCCCCTGCTCCGATCCCCACCGTCGCCAGCATGTCCGCTCCGTCTCAGCCGAGGCCGAACGCGACCGCCAGCCGATAGACCACAAAGGCCGCGAGATAGGCCAAGGCGAACATATAGACCACCATGACCCACATCCACATCCAGGAGTTGGTCTCGCGCTTGACCACGCCCAGCGTCGCTACGCACTGCGGCGCAAACACATACCAGGCCAGGAAGGCCAGACCCGTCGCCAGCGACCACTGCAGCGACAACACCCCGGCCAGGGTGCCGACCGCGCTCTCGGCGTCGGCCACGGCATAGACGGTGCCCAGCGCCGCCACCGCCACCTCGCGCGCCGCCATGCCCGGCACCAGCGCCACCACCATCTGCCAGTTGAAGCCGATCGGCGCGAAGATCGGCTCCAGCGCCCGCCCGATCATCCCGGCAAAGCTGTAGTCGATGGCGGCACCCGTCGCCCCCGGCGGCGGTCCGGGGAAGGTCGACAGCGCCCACACCACCACCATCAGCGGCAGGATGATCCGCCCCGCCCGCTCCAGGAAGATCCGCGCCCGCTGCCACAGGTTCAGCGCCACACTGCCCGGATCGGGCATCTTGTAGGCCGGCAACTCCATCATGAAGGGCTCGAACGCCCCCCTCCAGAAGATCTTGCGGATCACGAATGATACCACCAGCGCGCTGAGAATCCCGGCGGCATAGAGGCCGAACATCACCAGCCCCTGCAGCTCGACCCAGCCCCACACCGTCTCGCGCGGAATGAAGGCGGCGATGATCAGGGTGTAGACCGGAATGCGCGCCGAACAGGTCATCAGCGGCGCCACCATAATGGTCGTCAGCCGGTCCCGCTTGGAGTCGATCACCCGCGCCGACATGACGCCGGGAATGGCACAGGCAAAGCTGGACAGCAGCGGAATAAAGGCCCGTCCGTGCAGCCCTGCGCCGCCCATGATGCGGTCCATCAGAAAGGCAGCCCGCGCCATATAGCCAAAGTCTTCCAGCAGCAGGATGAACAGGAACAGCACCAGAATCTGCGGCAGGAACACCAGCACACTGCCGACCCCGGAGATCAGCCCGTCGACGATCAGGCTCTGCAACAGGCCGTCGGGCATGATCCCCGCGACCCAGCCGCCCAGCGCGCCCAGCCCCAGGTCGATGGCATCCATCCCCGGCGCGGCCCAGCTGAACACCGCCTGGAACATGACGAACAGCAGCGCCAGCAGGATCAGCAGCCCCGCGACCGGGTGCAGCAGCACGCCGTCGATCTTGCCGGTCAGGGTATCGGGGCGCTCGGGTGGCTTTACATGCGCCGACAGGATGCGACTGGCCTCACGATGGGCCTGCCGGATCTCTGCGACGTCGGGCTCGTGCCAGGTCGAGGGTTGGACCGCAGTCGACGCCAGCACGCCCTGCACGGTAGTCAGCAAATCCTCCAGCCCGCGCTTCCGCGTCGCCACTGTGGTCACGACCGGCATGCCGATGGCCTTCGACAGACCCTGCAGATCGATCCGCAGGCCCTGACGCTCGGCGATGTCATACATGTTCAGCGCCATGACCGCCGGAAGGCCAACCGCCTTGATCTCCAGCGCCAGTCGCAGCACCAGCCGCAGGTTGGTAGCATCGGCCACCACCACCAGCACATCGGGCACATCCTCGGGCCGCCGCCCCAGCACCACATCGCGGGTGATCACCTCATCCGGACTGCGCGCCCGCAGGGAATAGGTCCCCGGCAGATCCAGCACCGTCATCGGTGTGCCGTCTGGGGCCTTGATGGCGCCGGCCTTCCGCTCGACCGTCACCCCGGCATAGTTGGCGACCTTTTGCCGACTGCCGGTCAGGGCGTTGAACAGGGCCGTCTTGCCGCTGTTCGGATTGCCGACCAGGGCGACCGTCATCATCGACGCACTCTTGCTGCGGTGTCCGCCTCGTCCAGCTGCAGACTCAGGCCCCGCACCTCATGCCGCCTCAGCGCGATCCGCATACCCTCGACGTCCAGCACGACCGGATCACGACCGACCGGCCCCTCGTGGATCATCTGCACCCGCGCCCCCTCGACCAGACCGAATTCCAGCAGGCGTCGTTCCAGCTCCAGCGCATCGGCGGGATTGGCCTCGATCGCTTCGACAGCGTGAATCCGGCCTTCCTGACCCCTGCGGGCCCGGCTCAGCGTGATGATCTCGGTCATGAAAGTTTGAACTGCCGTTGCGGGTCGGGCGGGGAATCGGGGGTCACAACCGTCCGCGTTCGGCGCGCCTTCCAGTTGACAGTGATTATCAGGTGCTGCCCCGCGTCGTCCAGTCCGCTTGTCGATTTCCACCGCTCGACCTATGCCGGACGGAACATGGAGCTCCCGATGACACCCTCCCCGACTGTCCGCATCGCCAGCCTCGCCCTCATGGCCCTCGCGGTCGCCGCCTGTGGCGAGTCGTCGGGCACGGCGACACCGAAAGCGCCGCCGCCCGCACCCCTGACCGTGGAGCAGATCGGCGTGGCCATCGCGGCCCTGCCCGCGCCCTACAACGACGCGGATTACGAGAATGGCCGGCGCGCCTTCGCCCGCTGCCGCGCCTGTCACACGGTCACTCCGGGCGGCCCCAACATGACCGGCCCCAACCTTTACGGCGTGTTCGGTCGCGCGGCCGGACGGCACGAGGGCTATAACTATTCCAAGGCCCTGCAGGCGGCCGACTTCACCTGGGACGGCGAACAGCTGGACCAGTGGCTGGCCAACCCGCGCACATTCCTGCCCGGCAACAAGATGAGCTTCGCCGGCGTGCCCGACGATCAGGACCGCCGTGACCTGATCGCCTGGCTCAAGATCGAGACCTCGCCGCGCTAGGCTCTATTCCGCGGCCTTGGGCATGGCGTCATTGGCTGCGACTTCCTGCGCTTCCCATTCCTCGATCTTGCGGGCCGTATATTCCGGCGACCGCGTGAAGCGCGCCAGAACGCCATAGATCACCGGCACCACGAACAGCGTCAGCAGGGTGGCGAACATGGCCCCGGCGAAGATCACCACGCCGATGGTCTGGCGGCTGCCCGCCCCCGCGCCCTGCCACAGCATCAGCGGCAAGGCCCCGAAGGCCGTGGCGATCGACGTCATGATGATCGGGCGCAGACGCAGGGCCGAGGCCTCGATAATGGCCTCACGCACAGACCGTCCCTGATCCCGCAGCTGGTTGGCGAACTCGACGATCAGAATGCCGTTCTTGGCCGCTACCCCGATCAGGATGATCAGCCCGATCTGCGAATAGATATTCAGGCTGGAGCCGATCATCACCAGACCAAACAGCCCGCCCGCCGCCGCCAGCGGCACCGTCAGCATGATGACCGCCGGTGTGATCCAGCTTTCGAACTGGGCCGCCAGCACCAGGAAGACCAGCAGCAGCGCCAGACCGAAGGCCGCAACGACGGCACCGCCGGATTCCTGCTGATCACGGGCCGCGCCGCCCCACTGGATCGTGGCGACACCGGGCGGTTGTTTCGCGACCTCCGCCTCGAAGAAGGCGATGGCGTCACCGACGGTGTAGCCGGGGTTCAGGTCGACAGAGAGGCTGATCGCGCGCTGCCGGTCCAGACGACGCCGGTCCGGCGTATCCCCCGAGGTCTGGGTTTCAACCACAGAGGACAGCGGCACGACTCCCCCTGATCGCGTGCCGACATAAAGCGTTTCCAGATCCGAGACTGCGGCGCGGTCGGCGCGCTCGGTCTGCAGGATGACGTCATATTCCTGCCCACCCTTGATATAGGTCGTCGCCCGGCGCGACCCGAACATGGTCTGCAGGGTCCGCCCGATCTCCTGCGACGACACCCCCAGATTGGCGGCCTGCTCCGGATCAACATTGACCAGCAGGCGTGGCGAGTTCGGCTCATAGTCAAGGCGTGGGCGTGACAGATTGGGGTTGGCCAGGGCCGCGGCCATGATCGGCTGGACCCACTGGAACATGCTTCCATATTCGGGGCCGGTCATGACCATTTCGACGCTGTTGCCCCCGCCGCCCCGCGACAGTCCGCTGCGGGCAAAGGCGTTGACCTGGGCCCTGGTCTGATTGCGGAGCTTCCGGTTCAGGTCCTGGGCGATCTCGTCGGCCGAGCGCTCCCGATCGCCCCAATCGGTCAGGCTGAGGCTGGCGTTGCCGCCATTATTGCCCCCGCCCCAGCCGGGGGCGGAGATGAAATAGCTCTCGACCTCGCCGGTCTGGGCGTAGCTGGCCAGAATGGGCTCGATGCCCATCATGATGTCGCGCGTATAGTCATAGCCTGCGCCCTCAGGGCCCTGAACGCGGATGAAGATACTGCCGCGGTCCTCGGGCGGGACCAGTTCGCTGGGCAGGGTCATGAACATGCCGACTGCCCCCAGGGCGACAAACACCACCACGGCGATGGTGGCGATCAGCGCCTTGCGAACCCCCAGCATGGCGTTCAGCGAGTGCTGATAGGAGGTCTTCAGCCGGTCCATGCCCGCGTCGACCTTGCGCGCCACGAAACCCGAACCGCTGGCGGGCCGCAACAGCTTGGAGGCCAGCATCGGCGACAGGGTCAGCGCCAGGAAGGCCGAGAAGGCCACGGCCCCGGCGATGGCCGCCGCCAGTTCCACGAACAGCCGTCCGACATAGCCGGGCAGGAACAGAAGCGGCGCAAAGACCGAGAGCAGCACGATCGTGGTGGCGACAACGGCGAAGAACACCTGACGCGTGCCGCGCTCGGCGGCGACCAGCGGCGGCTCGCCATGGTCCAGGCGACGCTGGATGTTCTCGGTCACGACGATGGCGTCGTCGACGACCAGTCCGATGGCCAGCACCATGGCCAGCAGCGTCAACAGGTTCAGCGAAAAGCCGAAGGCCGCCAGCACGATGAAGATGCACAGCAGACAGATCGGCGCGATGATCGACGGGATCAGCGCCGCCCTGAGCGTTCCCAGAAAGATGAAATTGACCAGCGCCACCAGCCCAAGGGCGATGCCGACGGTGATCCAGACCTCATCAATGGCGTGTGAGGTGAACACTGAATTGTCCGATCCGATGACCAGTTCCGCCCCCTCGGGCAGGGTCGGGCTGACCTGCTCGATCATGGCGCGCACGCCTTCGGAAATGGCCAGGTCGTTGGCCTGGGACTGTCGGGTGATGGCCAGACCGATCTGATCCAGACCATTGCCCCGGAACAGGCGGCGGTCGTCCTCGGGGGCCTCCTCGATGCGGGCGATGTCGCCCAGCCGGGTCACATAGCCGCCGGCAACCGCGCCCGATATGCCCGACCCGGATGCAAACCCGCCGTTCAAAATCGGCAGGTTGGCGAAGTCGCTGGCCGTGGCATAGTTGCGGGCTACCCGGATCGTATAGTCCTTGTCGGTCGACTCCAGTGTCCCCGCAGGCAGTTCGATATTCTGGGACGTCAGGGCGCTCTCGACGTCCGATACGGTCAGACCGCGCGCCGCCAGCGCATCGGCGTCCAGCCATACGCGCATCGCATAGCGCTGCTCGCCATAGATCCGCACCTCGGCCACGCCCGGCAGGGTGGCGAACCGCTCGGTCAGCGACCGTTCCGCATAGTCGGTCAGTTCCAGCCGATCCATCTGCGACGAGCGCAGGAAGACGATCATGATCGGCTGGGAGTCCGCGTCCGACTTGGACACCCGCGGCGGATCGGCCTGATCCGGCAACTGACCGGTCACCCGCGACACCCGATCGCGCACATCGTTGGCCGCAACGTCCAGGTCCGTATCCAGCGAGAACTCGATGCGGACGTTCGAACGCCCGTCGCGGCTGGATGACGTGATCCTTTCGACGCCCTGGATACCGGCAATCTGCTGCTCGACCGGCTCCGTGATCCGGTTCTCGATCACCTCGGCCGAGGCCCCCGTATAGCTGGTGGTCACCGACACGATCGGCGGGTCCACATCGGGCAGTTCGCGCACCGGCACGAAGAAGAACGCCGCCGCCCCGATCACGCACAGCACGATGGCCGCAACGGCGGCAAAGACGGGCCTGCGGACGGCGATGTCGGACAGCATCATTGGCCGTTGCTCCGTCCGGCCAGCGTGACCGGCGCGCCCGGCTGGATCCGGTTCAGGCCCGAGGCCACGACCGTCTCACCCGCGTCGAGCCCCGACAGGATCTCGACATAGCCATCCTCGACCACTCCGGTCTCGACCTCGATGCGCTGGGCGATCCGACCGTCTTCGGCGGGCATGATGCGATAGACGAAGGCCCCCTCGCCCTCATACTGGATGGCCGACTCCGGCACCGCCAGGCTCTGCCGCTGGCCCTGCCGTACGGTCACCCGCATCGACATACCTGGACGAATCCGGCCTTCGGGATTGGGCAGTTCCGCGCGCGCGGTCGCCGAGCGGGTCACTTCATCGATCCGCGTATCGACCCGCGCGATCCGGCCCGTGAACTGCGAGCCGGGGAAGGCGTCGGCCGTCGCACTGATCGGCGTGCCGGATTGGACCCGCGACAGGTAGCGCTCGGGCAGCGGGAAATCGATGCGGATGGTGCTGATGTCGTCCAGCGTCGTGATCACCGTGCCCGGCCCGACCAGCGTGCCCGGCGTGACCGTCGTCAGGCCCAGAACCCCAGAAAAGGGCGCGCGGATCACGCGCTCACCCCGGCGCGCCTCAGCCGCTTCTAGCGACGCCTGGGCGGCCTTCAGCGCCGAGTCGGCCTGCTCCAGATTGACCCGGGGCGCGATTCCCCGATCGACCAATTCCTTGCTGCGATCATAGTCCCGCTGGGCCTGCTCCACGCGGGCCCGAGCCTCAATCATCCCGGCTTCCTGTTCGCGGGCCTGCAGTTCGACCAGCGGCGCGCCGGCCCTTACCGACTGGCCGTCACGGAACAGCACCTGCGTGATCAGCTCGGTGTTGGTCGAAGCGATCTCGACCGACCGCAGCCCCCGCGCCACGCCGACCAGCTGAAGGGTGTCAGAAAAGGTCCGCTCGGTCGTTTCAAACGCCGCGACTTCCTGGGCGCCGCCCCGGCCACCCCCCGGCCCGCCCTGACCGCCGCCGTCATCGGCAAACGACAGCCGGACGATGACGGCGACCGCCATCAGCAAGACCAGAACGCCAGCGGCGACGAGGAGGAAGTGGCGCTTGATCACGTGTCGGAAAGTCCCTGCAGCAATACGGGCAGCACATAGCGGTCTGTCAGCCAGACGCAATTACTAATCAGGAACGCATCAGGTTGCAGATTCCGGCGCGGTGTTCCGTCGCAGGGTCAGAACCGTCGCCAGACTCCCACAAGCCAGCCTTCAGACTGCGGCGTCTCCCGCCCGTCCAGCGCCGTCCGCCATCCAACCTGTAGGCTCCAGTCACCCAGATCCCGCACCACCGACGTCTCGGCCGACAGCCAGCGCGGCCCGCCGTTGTCCACCTGCCCCCCGTACAGCTGGCCCAGCACCATCCAGTCCCGACCGAATCTTCCGCCCAGGGTCACATCGACACGCGTCTCGTCCTCCAGCCCCTGCCGGAACCGCCGCGCACCCTGGACATCGACGAACACAGACTGCAGCCCCAGTACAGGCTGCGGCGGCGTCACCGACCGTCCCGCCGACAGCCGCACCTCCCAGTCGGCCGTCCCCTCGCCCGGCGCGGCATAGCCGGCATTCCGTCCCTCACCGCCGTCGGCATAGCTGACCTGCAGCGCCACAGCATTCGCCGGATCGCGATAGACCTGCCAGGCCAGGCCGATCTCCAGCGGCCCCCGCCCCTCATAGTCGACAAAGGCGTCCGAGCCGCTTTGCCAGTCGGTCTTGAGCACAAGCATCAGCCGGTCGGTCAGGCCGTATTCGGCATAGAGGCTCAAGCTGCTGTCGCGCCGCTCCGCCAGCAGGGGCTGGCTGTTGCCATCCAGGTCGAACCCCCGCTCGGCCCGCATCACTTCATATTTCAGGATGAACTGCGCCGTTGCCTGCTCACGCGTCCAGGGCCCGGCCGCTGCCGGAAAGGCCATTGCCAGCGTACCGGCAAGGACCAGACCTATGCCCAGCCCCCGCCCCATGATCAGGCGTCGTAGCCAGGCGACTTGCGGTCCAGCATGCGCAGCGCGCCCGGCCAGGCCAGCGCCGAGATGAAGCCAATGCCCTTGCCCTGTTCTTTCGTCTCGTTCTGCGCCGCATCCGGGGCGATCAGCACATTGTCGCGGCCCGCCGACAGGGCGGCGATCTGCTGGGCGCAGGCCCGCTCGAGGAAGAACATCCCGACCCAGGCCGCCGCCGCCGTCTGACCGACCGCCAGCGTTCCGTGGTTCCGCAGCAGCATCAGGGGTTTGTCGCCCAGATCTGCCACCAGACGTTCGCGCTCATCGTGGTTCAGTGCCAGCCCCTCATAGCCGTGATAGGCCACCTGATGCTGCAACAGACAGGCGTTCTGGCTGACCGGCAGCAGGCCATGCTGCTGCGCCGCCACGCCGACCCCCGCCACCGTGTGCAGGTGGATGACGAAGTGCGCATCCTCGCGCGCGGCATGCACGGCCGAATGGATGGTGAACCCGGCCGGATTGATGAAGTTGGTTGTCTCCTGAACAATGTTGCCGTCCAGATCGACCTTCACCAGCGACGAGGCCGTGATTTCCTCGAAATAATAGCCGTACGGGTTGATCAGGAAGTGAAGCTCCGGCCCCGGCACCCGCGCAGAAATGTGGGTGAAGATCATGTCGTCCCAGCCATGCAGGGCGACCAGACGATACAGGGCCGCCAGATCGACGCGCGCCTGCCATTCGGCCTCGGACACGCGCGACTTCAGCGATGCGGGGGCTCCATCAGCCATAGACGTCTCTCCTCAATCCGGATGCGAAACTCGCCCCGGACGGCCATTCGGTCAAGCCGCAGCGCGACACGGCAGCGCTCGGCAAGATGTGGTTAACCCTGTCTTCACCGCCTTGGCCGGATAGTCGTCCTGACATCGTATCGAGTCGGTCGTCGGCTTGAGGTGTCGGGAGTTGTCGATCGTGACGGCAGTCGCCCTGGAAGACACAGGCCCCCTTCAGCCACCCGGCGCGGCCATGACGGACCTGCTGACCCTCGCCCACAGCCGGTCCCTTGAGGACCGGCAGCGACTTCTGATGGGCGTCATGGCCCTGTGCGACCAGCACCCGGCCACCAGCCAGGATCTGTCTCCGGTCCTGACCGACATCTTCCTGGTTCTGGCCCGTCAGGCCGAACACGATATCCGCAAGGCCCTCTCCGAGCGTCTGGCGACAGCCACCTGGGCGCCGCCCGCCCTCGTCAATATTCTGGCGCTCGATGATATCGAGATCGCCCGTCCGATCCTCGCCCGAAGCCCGATCCTCAAGGATGAGGACCTGCTGGCCGTACTCGTCAAGGCCAGTCTGGAGCATCAGATCGAGGTGGCCCGCCGCCCTAACCTCAGCGCTCGCGTCGCCGATGCCATTCTGGATCAGGCCCACCCCGCTCCCCTGACGGCTCTGGCCGGCAACGCCACGGCAGAAATCAGTGCCGAGGGTCTGCGCCGCCTCGTCGAACACTCGCGCCGCCTTGCGGCCCTGCGCGCGCCCCTCGCCCGCCATCCGCGCCTTGACGAATCCATGGCCCGGCAACTGTACACCTGGATCGGCACCGCACTGCGCGAGTCGATGGCCGAACGCTTCGCCATCACCGACATCCGGCTCGACGACGCCGTCGAGGATGCCGTGCAGACGGCCTTCACCTCGCTCGGTATGGGCACACCTCCGCCCCCGGTCGACGAGGACCGCGACGAGATGGACAGACGTCTGGTGCTGAAACTTCAGGCCGCCGGTCAGCTTCGCCCCGGCTATCTGATCCGGGCCATCCGCGAGAAAAAGCTGGGCCTGTTCCAGCATGCCCTCGTTGTCCTCGGTGGCTTCTCCATGGCCCAGGTGAAGGCCTGCCTGACGCACAATACACCGGAAGCCCTCTACTATGCCTGCGCGGCCGTCGGGATTGATCGCGCGGTCTTTCCGCCCCTGCTCTACGAAATCCGCCAGCTGAACGGCGGCCCGCCCGGTGAGGCCGGCAACGCCGTCTGGCTGCGGGGCGCCCTCTCGCCCCAGTCCGCCGCGCGAGCCCTTCGCGCCCTTATCGGCGACGGCACAGCCCCGGCCGCCTGACCGCAGCCCGGCAATGGACGTTTGACAAGTCGGCACCCCCGGTCTCACCTGTGCCCGTGACCCCTCCTCCCGCTCCCCGGCTGGCCTTTGTGGCCAGCGAACGCCCCGAGGCCCAGGCCGCGCTCGCCCGCCTGCGCGACCGCTATGCCCATGTGCCCGAGACCGAGGCTGAGGTCATCGTCGCCCTGGGCGGGGACGGCTTCATGCTGGAAACCCTGCACGTCAATCTGGCGCGCGGCACGCCCGTCTACGGCATGAACCGCGGCTCGGTCGGTTTTCTGATGAATGACTATGACGAGGACGACCTCCTGCCTCGCCTAACGGCCGCCGACCGCACCGTCATCCACCCGCTGCAGATGGACGCCTGGAGCGAAAGCGGCGCCACCCACAGCGGTCTGGCCATCAATGAGGTCTCCCTGCTGCGCCAGACCCGGCAAAGCGCCAAGCTGCGCATCCGCGTCGACGGGCGCGTGCGGATGGAGGAGCTCAGCTGCGACGGCTGCCTGATCGCAACGCCAGCCGGCTCGACCGCCTATAACCTCTCGGCCCACGGCCCCATTATCCCGCTGGACGCCCGCATCCTCGCCCTGACCCCCATCAGCGCCTTTCGCCCCAGGCGCTGGCGCGGCGCCCTGCTCCCGCACGAGGCCCAGGTCAGCTTCGAGGTCCTCGAGGCCGACAAGCGCCCGGTCAGCGCCACCGCCGACAGTTTCGAGGTCCGTCGCGTGCGCCGGGTCGATGTGTGCGAGCGCCGCGACATCAACCTGACCATGATGTTCGATCCCGGCCGCTCGTTCGAGGAACGGGTGCTCGCCGAGCAATTCACGGGCTGACGGTCACGGCTTCTTAAGACGCCCCGGGCATGATCACGGCCAGATTTCTACAGGAGCAGCCGATGAGCGGTCCGGCACAGGTCATTCGCCCCCCCAACACCCTTCGCCTGAAGGTCGGTGGTGGATTCGGCGGCGTTGACGCCAAGGCAATCGCCAAGGCCGAGGAAGCCCTTCAGGCCATGTCGTCCCAGTTCGCCCAGTGGCTGCAGGACGAAATCGAAAAGCTCGACAAGGCCCAGGCCGATATCCGCGACAAGGGCTACAATACCGAAACGGCCGAGGCCCTCTACTTCCGCGCCCACGACCTCAAGGGGCTCGGCACCACCTATCAGTACCCGCTGGTGACCCGCCTCGCCGGTTCGCTGTGCAAGCTGATGGACGCCCCGGAAAAGCGCATGGCCGCGCCCATCGTGCTGGTCGATGCCCATATCGACGCCATCCGCGCCGTCGTCCGCGACAAGATCCAGACCGACGATCACCCGGTCGGCCAGACCCTGGCCGAAACCCTGGAAGCCCGCGTCGCCGAACACGCGGCCTGATCCCGCCGCACCGCCCTGATCCTCGAAGACACCTTTGCCCGGCGGGGCAAAGGCCTCAGGCCGCGTTCGCGGCCCTTTCGGCGTCTGCCGGCATCGGGGCGCGGTCCAGTCGCTCCATCAGATAGGCAAGATCCTCGCGCGGCACATTGGGCCGCTGCGTCAGGAAGCGTTCCAGCATGCGCTGGCGGAAGGTATCGGCCGTGAAATCCGCGCCCTCGGCCTGCAGCGCCCGCCAGGTGTCGATCCCCGAGCGGAAGGCCTGGAACAGACGCGGCGGCAGGCCCGCCCGGTCATAGATGGCCTTCAGCCCCAGCGGCCCGGCATCGTGCACCATCAACCAGGTCCGCGCGTGCGGCGTCTGGGCCAGCTCGGCCAGCCCATGCTCGACAAACGTCAGCTGCCCGCGCGCCAGGGCCCGCAGCAACAGCGACGGCGTCAAGGCCCGACGCCCGTTCAGCCGCGCGACAAAGGTCGCCATATCGGTCGTGGTGGCCGCCTGGTCGACCAGATCCAGCGTGGCCCGCTCGCGCGCATGGGCCGACAGACGGATCGCCGCCTCGGGCGCGATGGCATGGCGGCTGATCAGATGCTCGCGCACCGTTTCCGACACATGGGCGACCAGCCGCTCGGTAATGTCCGGCGGCAGCACCTGACGATAGGACAGCGCCGTCAGCACTTCGGAGGCATCGGCAAACCGGTCCACGACCACATTCATCGCGTCTTCGGCCAGATCGGCGTTGTCATTGGCCGCCAGCGTCCGCACCGCCTCGCGACTGCCGGTTTCGGCCAGGACCTGACAGACGTCGCGCGACACCCGGGGCCGCGCGGCGATGGCCACCTGCCGAGTGGTCGAGCCCGCCTTGACGATCTCGATCAGGTCCTCGTCGGAAAAGGCGGGCGAAAAGCCGATGATCGGCAGGGCCACGCTATCCACATCGGCGGCCAGCCGCCGCGCCACATCGCGCGGGATCAGGTCCGATGATTTGAGCGTCACCGCCATCGCGCGGCGCACCAGTTCGGCGGCGTCATGGGCCAGCACGCGCAGGATCTTCTCGGCCGCCTCACGGTCCTCGGGCGTCAGCTCGACCCGCTCCATATTGCGACACAGCTTGTGGGTGGCCGCCGCGCGCTCGTCCTCGTCGGTCGACTTGATCAGTCGGCGGATGTCGAACTCGGTAAGGCGGGCGCGATAGGCCGTCATGTCGGACTCAGCTGGGCTATACGAACCGGTGTGCTCCGATTCCTGTCCTGAAGCATGCGCGCGACAGGCTTAATGCACAGTTTACCAACCGCGCTGGATCAGGCGTCAGCCGTACCGACAAAGGCGCGCAGGAACCCGGCATTGCCCTCCTCGCCCTCCTGCCCCAGCAACAGCGCCAGCAGGCCCTGATCCTGACGCATCCGGTCCATCTGATCTGCGACCATCCGGTCCTTGGGCGACAGGGCATCGATCACCGGCGCCTGTGACGGACTGGCGGGCATACCCTGCCCGGCCTTGCTGCTCAGATTGGCATAGACCTCACCGACCGTGGCCGGGCGGCCGTCCCGGTAAAAGATCGAGCGGTTGGCCGCCGCCGCCTGCGGGAACAGGGCCGCCGCACTGGCGCCGGGCCGCGTATTCACCGCCTCGACCAGCTTGGCCGCCCCGGCCGGTCCCAGAAAGTGCGCGGCATAAAGGTCACCCGCTGTCGGCTCCCGCCCGATCCGCCCGCGCAGATAGGCCGCGTTCGACGCCGTCAGTTCCCCCGCCATGGCCGAGGCCGCCACCGGGTCATAGCGCAGGTCCAGCACCACATTCCGCGCCGCGCCATCCACGCGCCAGCGCCCGTCCGTCCCCTTGTAGATCAGGTCCGCATACTGGCCATATCCGTGCTTGCCGCCGTGCTGTTTCAACGTCGACAGCCAGGTCTGCTCGATGAACTGGAACAGGCCCGCCGCCGACGACGTCCGCGCCCGTGCCGACGGGTTCATGGCGCTCTCGCGCTGGGCCGTCTTCATCAGGAAATCAAAGTCCACACCCGTCGAGGCAGAGGCGCGCCGAATGGCTGCCTCGACACCGCCCTGGGAGGGAATCGCACTGATGATCATGACCCGGAGGCTGGGCTGACATGGTTAATTGAATCTTAACCCACCTAACCGTGATCGTCGCACGCCGGGCTCGCCTTAAACTTGCCGCAAGGTCAGCGCCCCCTTCACCTCAGGGTGTGCTGTGGGGACGGCATAAGGGAGAGACGTCCATGATGATGAATCACGCCGGTGGCCCCGGTCTGGTCAGCCCCCTCGACTATGGCGATACGCCGCGCTGGAAACTGACCCCCACCACCCTGACCGCAGTGGCGATCGTGCTGGCCGCCCATGTCGGCGTCGGCATTGCCCTCTACTATCAGCGCTTCGAACTGCCTGTGAGTGCACCGTCCGCGCCCGACTCCACGATCAAGCTCGAGTTCTACAAGCGGCCTCCGCCTGAGCCCGCGATCTCGCCCGAACCCCCGGCACCCAACCCGCCGATCCACCGCCCCACCATGACCCTGCCGACGACAGAAACCCTGACCGCCGTCATTCCCGACACGCCGACCCCGGCGACCGGCCCGGCCATCACCCTGGCCAAGCCGATCACGAACCCGACGACCGAGGGCACCGGTACCACCCCGGCCGAGGTGCCCGCCGGTCCGCCGACCATCACCAACCCCGACTGGGTCCGCAAACCCACGGGCGAGGCCCTGATGCGTGCCTACCCGGAGCGGGCCATACAGGCGAACGTCACGGGCTCTGCGACGCTCAGCTGCACCGTGCGGGTCAACGGCAGCCTCACCGATTGTCAGGTGGTCAGCGAGACCCCCGGCGGCTACGGCTTCGGCCGCGCAGCCACCCGCCTGTCCCGCGACTTCCGCATGAGCCCGCGCACGGTCGACGGTCAAGCCGTCGGCGGCGCCCGCGTTACCGTCGCCATCCGCTTCACCCTGCCGGACTAGGCTGAAGGGGTCGGGGGCTGTCAGCCGGTGTGACGGCCCTCGATCCCGGCCACCGTCTGCGCGGCGACGGCAGGCGCCATCAACCAGCCGTTGCGGCGCGGAGCCAGCGCCAGGTGCAGGCCCGGCATCACCTCCTCCGTCAGGGGCAGGCCGTCCGCGGTCGCGCCCCTGACCCCCATCCGCCACTCCACCGGGCTGATCTCCGCCAGACCCAGCCCCGCCCGGGCCCCGTCCAGCAGTTTGTCCTGCAAGCCCGAGGCGTCGGCCACCAGCCCTCCCGCCTCCATGGTCGCGCCGATCACCGTGCCCTCGCCCGCCGGCACCGCATAGCCGCCGACAAAGCGCGCCGGACGCTCGATCAGCCGCCGGGGCGTAAAGGCCAGCCGCCCCCCGATCGCGTGAACGTCTCTCACCGCCCGCATCACCGTCTCGGGCAGGTCGGGAAACGTCGTCCCGCACGCCAGCACCACCGCCCGCGCAGAAACCCCGGCGCCGTCGGCCAGCGTCAACTGCCACGCCTCTCCGGCCGAACGCACCGCCGCCACCCGGCCCGGCAACCGTTCAACCCCCTGCCCCAGCGCCGCCAGCGCCGGGCCCGGATCAATCCGCCAATCCTCGGGGCAGAAAGCGCCCGCCTCCGTCCGTTCGGCCGCAAAGCCCAGCGCCGCCAGTCGCGCGATCACCCCGTCGGCATCCGGCCCGATCCAGTCCACCCCGTCCCGGATCAGCTCAATCCCGTGCCGCCCGGCAAACTCGGGCCACAGGTCTCGTGCCTCGCGAAGCACGGCCGCCCGCCTCACCGGATCAGGCCCCCACGGGTCCAGCAGGCTCTCCATCGCCGGTGCGATCATGCCCGCCGCGACCGATGAGGCATTGGCTCCGCCCGGGTCGATGACCCACACGGCCCTGCCCCGCGCGCGCAGCTCTGCGGCGACGCTCAGGCCCAGAACGCCTGCGCCGATGACGGCAATGTCGCAAGAGGAGGTCACGCCCGGTGCATCGACCGGGCGCGTCCTGAAATCAAGCCGGGGCGTGCCCTATTCGGCCGCCATGGCGGCGCTGCGCGCCGACGACAGCCGCTGCTCCAGCGCCTTGTGCTGGTCCCACAGGGCCTTCGGCATGCGATCCCCGAACGTCTCGAAGAAGGCCGGAATTCGCGAGGCTTCCTCGGTCCAGACCTCGACGTCGACGTCCAGCAGGGTCGCCAGATCGGCCTCCGACAGGTCCAGCCCGTCCAGGTCCAGCGCCTCGCGCGTCGGCACATGACCGACCGGGGTCCGCACCGCCTCGGCCTCGCCGTTCAGTCGCTCGCTGATCCACTTCAGCACGCGGGCGTTGTCGCCAAAGCCGGGCCACACGAACTTGCCGTCCGATCCCTTGCGGAACCAGTTGACGAAGTAGAAGCGCGGCAGCTTCGCCGGGTCGCTCTTCTTGCCCATGGCCAGCCAGTGGGCGAAATAGTCGCCCATGTTGTAGCCACAGAAGGGCAGCATGGCGAACGGGTCGCGGCGCAGCTCGCCGACCTTGTTCTCGGCCGCCGCGGTCCCTTCGGACGCCACGGTCGAGCCCAGGAACACCCCGTGCTCCCAGTCGAACGCCTCGGTCACCAGCGGCACGGCGCTGGCCCGGCGCCCCCCGAACAGGATGGCGTCGATCGGCACGCCCTTCGGATCTTCCCATTCCGGCGCGATCGTCGGGCACTGGGCGGCGGGGGCGGCAAAGCGCGCGTTGGGATGGGCCGCAGGCTCGCCAGAGGCCGGGTCGTGCGGCTGGCCCTTCCAGTTGGTCAGGCCCTCGGGGGCCTCCTTGGTCAGACCCTCCCACCACACGTCGTTGTCCGCCGTCAGCGCCACATTGGTGAAGACGGTGTTGGTGGCCAGCGTCTCCAGCGCATTCTTGTTGGTATTCCGGCTGGTGCCCGGCGCCACGCCAAAGAAGCCCGCTTCCGGGTTCACCGCATACAGCCGCCCGTCGTCGCCGAACCGCATCCAGGCGATGTCGTCGCCCACCGTCTCGGCCTTCCAGCCGGGGATCGAGGGTTGCAGCATGGCCAGGTTCGTCTTGCCGCACGCGGACGGGAAGGCTGCGGCCACATATTTCACCCGGTCCTGCGGATCGGTCAGCTTCAGGATCAGCATATGCTCGGCCAGCCAGCCCTCATCGCGGGCCATGACCGAGGCGATGCGCAGCGCGTAGCATTTCTTGCCCAGCAGGGCGTTGCCGCCATAGCCCGAGCCATAGGACCAGATCTCCCGCGTCTCGGGGAAATGGACGATCCATTTGTCCTCATTGCAGGGCCAGGGCACATCGGCCTGACCCTCGGCCAGCGGCGCGCCCAGCGTATGCACGGCCGGCACGAACACCCCGTCCTCGCCCAGCGCGTCCAGCGCGTCCTTGCCCATGCGGGTCATGATGCCCATCGACACGGCGACATAGCCGCTGTCGGTGATCTCGACGCCCAGCGCGCTGATCTCCGAGCCCAGCGGCCCCATGCAGAACGGCACCACATACATCGTCCGCCCGGCCATGCAGCCGTCGAACAGACCGTTCAGACGCGCGCGCATCTCGGTCGGCTCGGCCCAGTTGTTGGTCGGCCCGGCGTCCTTCGGATCGGCGGGGCAGATGAAGGTGCGGCTTTCCACCCGCGCCACATCGCGCGGGTCCGAGGCGGCATAATAGCTGCCGGGACGCTTGACCGGATCCAGCGTCCGCAGCGTGCCCTTGTCGATCAGGTCGGCGACGATCGCCGCCTTCTCGGCTTCGGAGCCATCGCACCAGTGCACCCGGTCGGGCTTGGTCAGGCTGGCGATCCGCTCAACCCAGGCCACCAGTTCGGCATGGCGGGTCGGGGCCGGATGCAATCCGGCAATGGGGGATTGGGCCATGTAAGCGCTCCTGAACGTCAGACGGGAGCGCCGATCTTCGCCGGACTGCCCCCAGTGAGCGCGAGGATCACGCTCTGTTACACGCTAGAACAACGTCGGGCCGGAAAGGTCAACTGCTGCAAGTTTTCACCGATCGTGCCACACAGCCCCTCGCGATCCCGCACGCCACGCGGCTGTAACCGGTTACCTCCGGCAGGAATGTGATGGAGAATATATTTTGACGGCTGACGGTCCCGCACACGATCCCGCCCCGTTAACCCCGGCTGGCGAACGAAACCTGCCCCATATTCTGGGGTTCCTCGCCCCTCACCTCCCTGCAACGGGACGCCTGCTCGAGGTCGCGACCGGCACGGGCGGCCATGGCGAGGCGCTGGCACGCGCCCATCCGGGCCTCACGGTGTTGCCAACCGACTTCAACGAAGATGCGATCAAGGCTCTGGAGGCATGGAGAAGGACGCACGGTCCCGACAATTTCCTGCCGCCGCTCCGGCTTGACGCCGCCGACCCCACGACCTGGCCGGACGGCACCTTCGACGTCGCCCTGTGCATCAACATGATCCACATCAGCCCCTGGTCCGCGACCGTCGGCCTGATGAAGCTGGCGGGCGAACGCCTTCCCCGTCCTGGCGGCCTGCTCGCCCTCTACGGCCCCTATGTCGAAGCCGACACCCCGACCGCGCCCAGCAATCTGGCCTTCCATGAAAGCCTGAGGGCGCGCGACCCGGCGTGGGGCCTGCGCGCCCTCGAAGACGTCGTGTCGGAGGCCCGGCTCAATGGATTGAGGCTCACGCGCCGCGTCGCCCTGCCCGCCAACAATCTCGGCCTGTTGTTCCGCTCGGTCTGAACGCCCCTTCAGCCGAGCGGCAACTCAGCCGATGCGGGCGGTCGCCGCCGACAGGGCATCCCGGTCGGCCAGCATGGTCACGACATCGCCATCCGTCACCACGGCGGGCGCATCCACATAGTCTGACGGATTGGCCCCGGCTGCGCGGGTCGCATGCACCACGCCCTCGCCAAAGGCGATGACCGGCAGACCCTTGCTCCTGGCCATGTCCACGAGCTCACGCACGGCCTTGTCTCCGGCCTCGTCCGAATGGCCACCCGGCACCACCAGCGCCTTCAGGTCGCCGCTCTCCAGATCCCCGGCCTTGGCCGTCGGCAGCACCGTCACGCCATTGACGTGCAGGCTGGCGTCACCGGTTGAGATCGGCGCGATCGACAGGCCACCTGCCTGGATCATCGGCTCGACATCGCCCAGAGGGCCGAAATTCATATCACGGCGCATGGCCAGCCCGATCCGGGCCCGCGTCGGCACACGTTGGAAGCGATTGCGATAGGGGGTTTTCTTGGCAGCTTGAGCTTTCAAAACAAGTCCTTCTGTTGTTGGCACGCAAAACCCTCATACATCCAGAAATCTGGACAGGAGTTCACCGCAGTAAAAACAGGATCGACGACCGTGATCTGGAATCACGGCCGCGAAGCGTGCGCGGTTCGATTGGTAGGGGCTTGATATAGGGAGCCGATACTCAAAGTCAACGCGAGCGCGGGCCATCGTGCTTGCGCGCCCGAGCCGAAGGTCTCAAGCTCCACACGCCGCTGGCGGGCCCACCTGCGACAGGATAAACCCGGCCCATGTCGCTGAGCCGCACCTATTCGGGCACCGAACCCGTCCGCCTAAACAAATTCATGGGCCAGTCCGGCCTGTCCTCCCGGCGCGAGGCCGACGCCCTGATCGCCGAGGGCCTTGTCTCGCTGGACGGCGAAACCGTGCTCGACGCGGGCCGCAAGATCCAGCCCGGCCAGACCCTGACCCTGGCCAGCGCCGCGCAGGACAAGCTCGACTCGGCCGTCACCCTCCTGCTGCACAAACCCATGGGCTATGTCTCGGGACAGCCTGAACCCGGCAAGATCCCGGCGGCCCGCCTGCTGACGGCCGCGGCCCAGTTGGGTGACGGCCCCCTGCCCTCTTCACGCGACAGCCTGCCCCCGATCGGACGGCTGGATGAGGACTCGCGCGGCCTGTTGATCCTGTCGACCGACGGTGTGGTGGCCAAGGCCGTCATCGGCCCGGACGCCGACCTGCCCAAGACCTATCAGGTCTGGGTGCGCGGCACCCTGACGGACTCCAAGATCGCCCGCCTGCGCTTCGGCCTGTCGCTGGACGGTCGCAACCTCAAGCGCGCCGAGGTCGAGCAGATCGGCCCCCTGTGCCTCCGCTTCGTGCTGCGCGAAGGCCGCAACCGCCAGATCCGCCGCATGTGCGAAATGCTGGACCTGCGCGTCATGGACCTGTGGCGCACCCACATCGGCCCGATCACCCTGGACGGCCTCCCCGAAGGTCGCTGGCGTCACATGACCGCGGCCGAGCGCGCGGCTCTGACGGGGCGCCCCTCCGCCTGACCGGCAGCGCTGCGATGTCGCAGGTCGTCGGTGGAACTCCCACCTCTTGCATGCGCTTGTTGGGAGACCCCTCCCCATCCGCATCAGGAGACATGCATGACCGACCAACGTATCGAAGGCACCGGCGAGAAGACGCTCGGCAAGGCCCGTTCCGCCCTGGGCCGCCTGACCGGCGACCGCAAGCAGCAGGTCGAGGGCCATCTGACCGAGTACAAGGGCAAGGCCCGCGACGCCTATGGCCGCGTCATCGACGGCCTCGACGGTCTCATCGACAAGGCCCCGACCCAGTATCAGGGCAAGGCCCGGGAAGGCCTCGACTTCGCCCGCCGCAAGCCCCTGCTGACCACCGGCATCGTCGCCGGTCTGGCCGTGCTGCTCGGCGCTCTTGGCCGCCGTCGCTAGGCACAGTCACCACCGGAATTGATCGAGGCCCGGGGCACGAACCCCGGGCCTCTTTTCATGTCTGCCGTCCGCCGTCAGTCCGCGTCGGCGTCCGCATCGGCAGCCTGTTTCGCCGCCGTCTCGGTTCCGGAGATGTCAAAGACGATCTTGCCGTCCTTGAGCGCCACCTTGACGTGCCCGCCCTTGGTCAGGCGTCCGAACAGGATGTCGTCGGCCAGCGGCTTCTTGATGTGCTCCTGGATCACCCGGCCCAGCGGCCGCGCGCCATACAGTTCATCAAAGCCATTCTTGGCCAGCCAGTCGGTCGCCTCATCGGTCAGCTCGAGGGTGATGTTGCGATCCCCCAACTGCACTTCCAGCTGCAGGATGAATTTGGTCACCACCTGCCGGATGGTGTCCGCGCCCAGCGCCTTGAAGGTGATGATCGCGTCCAGCCGGTTGCGGAACTCGGGCGTGAACAGGCGCTGGATGGCCTTGTCGTCCTCGCCCTCGACCTTGCCCCGGCCAAAGCCGATCGCCGCCCGCGCATTGTCGGCCGCCCCCGCATTGGTGGTCATGATCAGCACCACATTGCGGAAGTCGACCTTCTTGCCCAGGGCATCGGTCAGCATGCCGTTGTCCATCACCTGCAGCAGGATGTTGTAGACATCCGGGTGGGCCTTCTCGATCTCGTCCAGCAGCACCACCGCGTGCGGATGCTGGTCGACGGCATCGCTCAGCAGCCCGCCCTGATCATGCCCGACATAGCCCGGAGGCGCCCCGATCAGACGGCTGACGGTGTGGCGCTCCATATATTCCGACATGTCGAAGCGCAGCATCTCGATGCCGAGCGTCGCGGCCAGCTGCTTGGCCACCTCGGTCTTGCCGACGCCCGTCGGACCGCTGAACAGGAAGCTGCCGATCGGCTTGTTGGCCTCGCGCAGCCCGGCCCGTGCCAGCTTCATCGCCGACGACACCTGGTCGATGGCCTGCTCCTGGCCATAGACCACCCGCTCCAGATCGCCCTTCAGTTCCTTCAGGCTCTCGGTGTCGGACTTGGAGACCGACTTCGGCGGGATGCGCGCCATCTTGGCGATGACCTGTTCGACCTCCTTCTGGCCGATGGTCTTCTTGCGCCGCGACTCGGGCAGCAGCATCTGGCTGGCCCCCGCCTCGTCGATCACATCGATCGCCTTGTCCGGCAATTTCCGGTCCGACATATAGCGCGACGACAGCTCGACGGCCGTGCGGATCGCCGCCTCGGTATAGCGCAGCTTGTGGTGGCTTTCGTAGTACGACTTCAGCCCGCGCAGGATCTTGACCGTGTCCTCGACCGTCGGCTCATGCACGTCGATCTTCTGGAAGCGGCGCGCCAGCGCCCGGTCCTTTTCAAAGTGCTGGCGGTACTCCTTGTAGGTCGTCGAGCCCATGCACCTGAGCGTGCCCGACGCCAGCGCCGGCTTCAGCAGGTTCGAGGCATCCATGGCCCCGCCGCTGGTCGCCCCGGCCCCGATCACCGTGTGGATCTCGTCGATGAACAGGATGGCGTTGTCGTGCGTCTCGAGTTCCTTGACGACCTGCTTCAGCCGCTCCTCAAAGTCCCCGCGATAGCGCGTTCCGGCCAGCAGCGACCCCATGTCGAGGGAAAAGATGGTCGCGTCCTTCAGGACATCCGGCACCTCGCCATTGACGATCTTGCGGGCCAGACCCTCGGCGATGGCCGTCTTGCCGACGCCCGGATCGCCGACCAGCAGCGGATTGTTCTTGGTCCGGCGGCACAGGATCTGGATCGAGCGTTCGACCTCGCTCTGGCGACCGATCAGCGGATCGACCTTGCCCTGGCGCGACTTCTCGTTGAGGTCGACGCAGTAAGCCTCCAGCGCCTCTCCGCCCGACTTGGCGGCGGCGGCATCCTCGGCATCCTCGGGCGAGGTCGGCTTGGCCGGGCGCGTCTCGGCCGACCCCGGCCGCTTGGCGATCCCATGGGCGATATAGTTGACCGCGTCATAGCGGGTCATGTCCTGCTCCTGCAGGAAGTAGGCCGCGTGGCTCTCGCGCTCGCTGAAGATGGCGACCAGCACATTGGCGCCCGACACCTCCTCGCGGCCCGAGGACTGCACATGGATCACGGCGCGCTGGATCACGCGCTGGAAGCCGGCGGTCGGCTTGGCGTCGTCGCCATCCGGCGTCGTCAGCGCGGCCAGATCGTTGTCGACATACAGGGTCAGCGCCACCTTCAGCGCCGCCAGATCGACATTGCAGGCGCCCATGACGACCGAGGCATCCGGATCGTCGATCAGCGACAGCAACAGGTGTTCAAGGGTCGCATACTCGTGGCGGCGCTCATTGGCATAGGCGACCGCGCGGTGCAGCGTCTCTTCGAGAGGACGGGAAAACGAAGGCATCGGGTAAGGCTCCTCTCAGTCCTTTTCCATCGTGCATTGCAGGGGGTGCTGGTGCCGCCGGGATGTCTCTATCACCTGGGCGACCTTGGTTTCGGCCACCTCATAGGTAAAGACGCCACACACTCCCACACCGTTCTGGTGCACCGAGAGCATGATGCGAGTCGCGTCATCGCGACTCTTTCCGAAGAACCGTTCCAGCACATAGACGACGAATTCCATCGGCGTGTAGTCGTCGTTCAGGATCAGAACGCGATACAGCGACGGCTTTTTCAGCTTGGGCCGGGTTTCGGTGACGACGGCGGCACCGAGACCTCCACCATTCTCATCAGGCCGTGATTTGGGCATTCGAAGTCCGGATCGGGGAAGAGACAGTCAGATAGGTCATCATGTCGGGATTTGAAGGGACGTCCAGTCACACCTCCTTGTGAATCCTGACAGTCCGCCCGACGGCGCAGACGCAAACGGGCCCCGGCGTTTCCACCGGGGCCCGTCCATGTTCCGTCAGGAAGCTCGGGGTTAGCGAGCGGCCTGGAACTTCTCAACCGAGGCGGTGACGCGCTCGTTGATCGGCTTGAAGCTGTCCTTGACCGAAGCGGTCATGACTTCAGCAGCCTTGTTCATTTCCGCCACGTACAGCTCGATGGCCGACTTGGTGAAGCTGGTCTGCAGTTCGATCATTTCCTGAACCGAACGGGCCTGCGTCAGCGACTGGGCGGCGGCGATGCCGTCTTCCCACGACTTGCGCGAATAGGCGGCGGCCTGCTTGGTCAGGGCCTCGGTGCCCTTCTGGGCAGCAGCGGCCGACTCGACCACGGCGTCCAGGTTCTTCTTGGCCTGAACGCTCAGCTCCGACATGGAGGCCATGGACTTGTCCATGCCTTCACGCACGGCCTGCGCACCGGCGGCCTGGATCTTTTCAGCCTGGGCCTGGGCTTTGGCGGTGGCGTTCTCGACGGTCTTCTTGGTGGTTTCGGCGGCGTCAGCCATGGTCACATCTCCTGGTTCGGTGGCGGCCTGCGCCGCTCTGAAAGGTCCACCCCACGCAAAACACCGGGGCGTTGATATGCCATATGGTGCAAGTGCGAAGGGAACGCAAGGAGTTTTTGTGCAGCGCACCATTTTGGGCCGGATGTCCTCCCTAGAGAGGCGTCTGCTACCGACCCATTGTGGACCTTCGCAGGTTTAGGCAAGGTGCCGTAGTGTCCGATAAATCAGAAATCTTGAAACAAGTCTCATGGGTCGCGGCATCCGGGGCCTGTTCCGTGGCGGGGCTATCACTCGCGCTGCCCTACGTCCGCTCCGAAGCACTCGGAGTCATCTGGCCATCCCCAATAATGGCCCTCGTCGCCGGGCTGCTGGTATTGCTGGGATTACTCGCTTCGCGCCGTGCCGGGCCATTGCAGTGGGCCTGTTATGTTCTGCTGGCACTGGGCATCGTCACCTACATTCTGGGTTCCCGGATAGCGTTGGAAGTCGCCGGCATTCAGAATATCGGCTAGGTCCGCTTTCCACCGGTCGCGGACCTTCGCAGAGTCCGCACTCCCCACCCCGTTGGGCCTCATCCATCTGGCACCTCACCACCCCGCCGTGGCCGCCGTGTGTTCGCTGTGCCCGCTGTGATGAACCCCTTCACCGCTCCTCTTTCTTTCGTCATCCTCCGGCAAGCCGCGCCTGCGCGGCGCAGACCGGGGGACCCAGCGGCGCGCGAGAGCGCGACCCTGGCACGGGCGCGTCTGCGTCCACCCTTTCGCCTTCGGCGCCGCTGGGTCCCCCGGTTCCGCTTCGCGGCCCGGAGGATGACGAAAGATGAGGGGGTCAACGCGCTGGAATGCATAGTCGAGCCCCCCAACCCGCGCATCTCTCGCGACAAACCCCCGCCTTTCCAACACCCTGCCCGCCGCGACCGTCTTTCTCCCCGCCTTACCTCACCGCCCCCGCACACTGGCCGGTTGAGAGACAGGGAGGACCCCATGGACCCGCACGACACCCACGACCCCCAGACCGATGGCTACTGGCCCAACGACTGGCCCGGCTATGACCCCGACCGCGCCTCGATCGACGAGGAGTGCGCCGGCATCTTTGCCGAGCGCGAGCCCCGCTCCCGCGCATCCGGTCGCTCCGGCCATCACCGCGCCTCGGACGAGACCTGGGCCCGCGCCCGGGCCGACTATCTGGCGGGCGAGTCCGCCTCGGTCGTCTGCGACCGCTACGGCATGCGGGTCTCGACGCTCAGGAACCGCGCCGCCGAGGAAGGCTGGCGCCGTCAGGACCAGCCCGAGCCGGAGCCCATCGACCTCGACGCCGAGCTTGAGGCGGGCCTGCCCGACTATGCCAACATGGCCAACCACGCCCTGATCCGCCTCAACCGCGCCATCCTGAAAGGCCACGCCACCGAAGCCGGCCGCTGGATGCGCCTGCACCGCGCCCTGCTGGACATGGCCAGGAAGCCGCCCGCAAAGCCGGCGCCGAAACCGGCACCCGTGCCCAACCCCCTCATGGACGCCCTCGAAGCCCAGGTCGCCGAGATTCAGGCCATGGCCCGGTCGCTGGCCGGCGGCAAATCCCCGTCATCCTCGGGCTTGACCCGAGGATCGGAGCGGGCAGTCGGCGTCCGTCCCGGCACAGACCCTGCCCCCATGGCCCCGGGCGCGGACGACACCGATCCTCGGGTCAAGCCCGAGGATGACGACCGGTATGGCGACGAGTCGATTTCAGACGGTTCAGACGATAAAATCCTCCCCCATCGGGGGAGGGGGACCGCAGCGCACAGCGCTGGGGTGGAGGGGGCAGAGCCATCGCCGACCGGAGGCCTGCCTGTGTCCACTGACGTCAGCCCCCTCCACCATCCTTCGGATGGTCCCCCTCCCCCGATGGGGGAGGATCTGGAGGTCGCCGGTTCAGACCCTTCAGACGGTATTTTCCCGCCCGACCGATGACCCTGCCCTACTCACTACTGACTACTCACTACTCACCACTCGCCACTCGCCACTCGCCACTCGCCACTCGCCTCATCACAAGTCTGTTGATCGCGCCTTAACCCCGATGAAACCCCTGATCTTCATGTTAGGATAAGGCCTTTCCGCCTGTGCGGCTCCGGTCGCGTGTATGTGTAGGTATTGATCCAGTAAGGCAGAAACCCGCTCATGACCCTCCTCTTCCGGCGTACGGTCGTCCTCCTCCTGTCCCTGTCGCTGCTGACCGTCGGCCCCCTGCCCGGCGCGTTCACCCCGGCCGCGGAAAGCCGCGAGAACCTGCGCTACGCCGCAATTGTGGTCGATGCTCAGACCGGCGAGGTCATGTTCGCCCGCCATGCCGACAGCCGCCGCTATCCGGCCTCCATCACCAAGGTCATGACCCTGTATCTGGTGTTCGAGGCGATCACCGAGGGCCGCATCCAGCTGGACGACGTGATCCGCGTCTCGCCCCGCGCCGCCTCCCAGCCGCCGTCCAAGCTGGGCCTCGCCGCCGGTCAGACGATTACCGTCGCAGACGCCATCCAGGCCACGGCCCTGCGCTCGGCCAATGATATGGCCACCGCCCTGGCCGAACATGTCGCCGGGTCCGAGGCCCGCTTCGCCGCCATGATGACGCTCAAGGCCGAGTCGCTGGGCATGACCGACAGCCGCTTCGTCAACGCCAACGGCCTGCCCGACAGCCGCCAGATCACCACGGCCCGCGACCTGACCGTCCTGTCGCGCGCCGTCATGCGCGACTATCCGCAATATTACCGCTTCTTCGGCGTCTCCAGCTGGACCTATCAGGGCCGCGACTATCGCAACACCAACGGCCTGCTGCGCTCGGGTCAGGGCTATGACGGCATCAAGACCGGCTATATCAACGCCTCCGGCTACAACCTCGCCGCCTCGGCCGTGCGCGATGGCCGCCGCCTGATCACCGTCGTGCTGGGCGGACGCTCCAGCGCCACCCGCAACGCCCACGTCGCCGAACTGATGGATACCGGCTTCGAGATCGCCGAAAAGCGTGAGCGCGGCGAGCGTATCGAGGTCGCCCAGCTCTATTTTGAGCAAAAGGGCTATGGCATCGGGCCCACCCCGGTCCCGTCGGCGCCTCCGGTCGTCTATGCCTCCGTCACACCGGAACCCCCTGCCCCCCTCGCCCAGGCTATGGGGGATCGTGATCCTGACATGGTCCTGACTTCGGGCCCGGCCGTCTTGCCTTCCAGTACGACCGCGAGCCTGAACAGTGGCACACCCGCCCGCCGCCCGGCCGCCAGCACCTGGAGCGTCCAGGTCGGCGCCTTCCGTGACCGCACCGTCGCCGCCGACTGGCTGACCGAGGTCAATCGCCGTTTCCGCTCCACCTTCCGGGGCAGCGGCCAGTCGGTCGAGGAGGCCTCGGGCTGGTACCGGTCGCGCTTCACCGGCTTTACCGAAGCCGACGCCCGCGCCGCCTGCGAGACCCTGTCGGCCCGCAGCGTCACCTGTATGGTCGTGCGCCCCGACTGATGCCGCTTGCCACCGCAGGCCGGCCTGATAGCGTCACCGCATGAAGCTGCACCGTATCGCCCTGATTCCGCTGGCCGCCCTGGCGCTCACCGCCTGCGCCACCGCCGCGCCCGCTCCTGACGTCGTTCCCAGTCAGGCGGGCTGGGAGGCCGGACAGGCCGCCTATCTCGCCTGGAACGACGGGCGACGCGGCTGGACCACCACCGACAGCGGCCTGCAGTTCCGCCGCGTCGGCCGCGCCAACCCGGACGGCCGCCAGCCTGCGGCCACCGACACCGTCCGCGTCCACTATCGCGGCACCTTCATCGACGGGCGTGAGTTCGACAGCTCCTATGCCCGCAACGAACCGGCCGAGTTCCCGCTGAACCGCGTCATCAAGGGCTGGACCGAGGGCGTGGCCCTGATGCGCGAGGGCGAGACGTATCAGTTCGTCATCCCGGCCGCGCTGGCCTACGGCGACCGCTGGGTCGGCGGCGACATCCCGCCGAACTCGGTGCTGCTCTTCGAGGTCGAACTGCTGGCGGTGCTTTAGCGGCGTTTCAGCAGGGTATCCCGGGCGGCGTTCAGCTGGGCAGCCAGCCCTTCGGTGCCGCCCTGATCCGGGTGGGCCCGGGCCATCAGGCGCCGCCAGGCGGCGTTGACCTCGGCCGGGGTGGCGTCCGTTCCGACCCCCAGCAGGGACCGGGCCTGCTCGACCGGCATGACGCCCTGCCGCCGGTTCGCCTCCGCCCGCCGTCCCAGCAGCACCAGCGCCCAGAAGGCCACCCCCACCGCAAGGACCGCCAGAAGGATCATTCCGTCACGTCGAAGGCCGCCTCGGCCCCCTCCAGCCCCAGCGCCACCATCAGCGACCGCATCTCCTGCCGCGCCGCCACATGGGCCAGCGACACCGCCACCGGCCGGATGTCGTTCGACAGGTCCGCCACCGTCAGCCCGAAGGGAAACAGCTCGCGGTAGATGACCCGGTCGCGCAAGCCCGGCCCGATGCGAAAGCCGATCCGCTTGGCCAGCTTCTTCAGGCGGTCCGTCAGCCGCAGCCGGTTCCGCGCCGCCGCCACCGCCAGGCGGTTGGTGACCACGACCCAGTCGATCGGCGTACCGCCCGCGATCGCCCGGTTCTTGCGGGCCTCCCACACGCTCTCGGAGTAGATCGAGGGCCGGATCAGGTCCAGGCTGACCGGGTCCACCTGCCCCAGCAGGTCGAAGTCCACGAAGCTGTCGTTCATCGGCGTGACGATCTGGTCGGCCAGCCCGTGCGCCCTGCGCGACAGGACCGTGTCCCCGCCCGGCGTGTCGATCAACACCACGTCTGCCATCCGGCGCGCCTCGGCGAAGGCTTCCTCGAAGCGGGCCAGCTGTTCCTCTTCGCCGGCCTTGGCCAGCGCCTTGCCGTCGCCCAGATCGGGCTCGACCGGCAGGGGCAACGTCTGCCCGTTGGCCGCCATCCACGCCCGGCGGTTGTCGAAGAAGCGGGCCATCGACCGCTGCCGCAGGTCCAGGTCCAGCAGCGCCACGCTGCGGCCCGAGTACAGCAGGCCCACGGCGATGTGGATCGCCAGGGTGGACTTGCCGGCCCCCCCCTTCTCGTTCCCGACGACGATGACTCTCGGCTGGTTCATGCACTCTGTCCCATCCCCGCGACTCATGCGGGGCCCGGGCGCAAAATCGGGGTCGACCGGGTCGCGGTCAACGGCTCATCGTCAGCGGGAGGCCGTTCCCGGTCTCACGTGCCTCTTTGGCACCAAGGGTCGCGGATGCGTGCGGCGGCACAGACGGCGGCAGCTCCCGACGCGGGCACGGCCACCTTCAGGCGGACCAGCGAGCGGCCATCGACCGTCACCGGCTCGAAGCGCGGCGTCAGACCGGCGAGGGCCTCGGGCGCGGACGAGCGGATACGAGCCCAGGCCGTGCGGGCCGAGGCCTCACTGCCGAACGCCCCCAGCTGGACCAGCGAGGCATCCTCTGCCTCGCGACGGGTGGAAACCGGGCGGGCGCGCATCCGGGGCACCGCCGCGGCCACTCGCTTCTCGACCTCATCGACCGCCGCCTCGGCGATGGCCGGAGCAGCCGCCTGCACCAGCCCCTCCATGGCGCCGTCGCGGGCTTCCCACAGGTCGTGCGGATCCATGACCTCGACGCGGACGGCACCAGGCCGGGCTTCGCGCAGGCCCATGTCGGCCGCCTTCATCGGGGTCTCGAGCTGGCCCTTGCCGGGCCGGTCCAGGCTGACAGGGATGGCGGCCACGCGCTCGGCCATCTGCTCGAAGCGGTGCGGGTCGTGCTCAACCCAGCCGCAGCCGGACGCGCTGAGGGCCAGACCCAGGGTCAGGGCCCGTACAACGCGGTGCTTCTGCACTGGACGAAGGACTTCTGCGGACGTCATAAGGCCACCCTACCCGCCCTCTGTTGCAGCCCCGTGCACAAGTAGGCTTAAGCGAGAAGGTAAATCCGGTCTCAACCATGGACTCAGCTGCCCCGTCCCTGCTCCGCGCCGCGTCCCCCGCCGACCTGCGTCGCGTCGTGGCCGGCTGGCACGCAGCGGGCGAGACGGTGGCCTTCGTGCCCACCATGGGCGCCCTGCATGACGGCCACCTGCGGCTGGTCGAGCAGGCGCGGCTGGAGGCGCGCCACGTGGTCACCAGCATCTTCGTCAACCCGACCCAATTTGCCGCCCACGAGGACCTCGACACCTATCCGCGCACGCTCGAGCGCGATGCGACGCTGCTGTCTGAGGCCGGTTGCGACCTGCTCTACGCGCCGACCGCGTCAACCATGTACCCGGCCGGCTTCGCTACCCGCATCGCCATGGACGGACCCGCCCTCGGGCTGGAGACCGATCACCGCCCGCACTTCTTCGCGGGCGTCGCCATCGTGGTCGCCAAACTGCTCAATCAGGTGCAGGCCGACGTCGCCCTGTTCGGGGAGAAGGACTACCAGCAGCTGCGGGTCATCGCCCGGCTGGCCGCCGATCTCGACATCCCCACGCGCATCGTCGGCGTGCCGACCGAGCGGGACGGCCACGGTCTGGCCCTGTCCTCCCGCAACGCCTATCTCAGCGAGGGCGAGCTCGACATCGCCCGCCGGCTGAACGGTCGTCTGGCCGCCGCTGCGGCCCGCGTCCGTGCCGGCGATCCCATCGACGCCGTGGAGCAAGAGACCGGCGCGGCGCTGCTCGTCGACGGCTTTGCCAGCGTGGACTATGTCGCGGTACGCGATGCGGAGACACTCAACCCGCTCAAGGCCGCCGTCGATCGGCCGATGCGGATACTGGCCGCCGCCTGGCTGGGGCGCACCAGGCTTATCGACAATATGGCGGTGTGAGCCGCAGCCATCAGGCGATCGCGCCGACGCAGCCTTCAGGGCCACCGGGCGCGATCGGCGCCGAGGTCAGCGACAGGGTCCAGCCGTGGTGGGTGTCCAGCCCGCGACGTCCCGCGCCCGATCCGTCACCCGCATCGCCCCCGGCAGTGACCAGCACCCGGTCACCGCGCGGCAGGGCGCCCGGATCGATCCGCCCGACGGCCAGCGACGTCGGAATGACCCTGCCGAAGCCCTCGAAGACGCTGAGAGCCGCCCACTCGCGGCGCAGGCCCATCCACCACGGGTCACCGGCATTGATGGCCAGCACGGCGACGCCTTTGCCCTCTGCGGCGAAGGCCAGGGCAGCCTGCGGATCGCGCTCGGTCTTCAGCTCCGCTGCGCGACCGAAACGCAGGCGGGCCGCATCGAAGGCGCGCGCGGGCTCGACCGGGGCCCAGACCCGGACCGACAGTTGGCCCTGACGCGCCAAACCATGGCCGACGACCTCGCGCCACAGGGCCTCGACGGCATCGCGGGTGTCCGGTCGCGCGCCCTGCAGCACATGGGCCAGCACCGCCTGCTCGCGGTCGGGCCGCAGCTTCACATAGCCGCCGGTCGGGGCGTCCTTGGCGCGCCCCACGCGGTCGGCCAGCGCCAGCCGCTTCTGGAACACGGCCACCATTTCGCTGTCGAGCTGGTCAATCTCGTGCCGCAGGGCCGCCAGCGTCAGGCGCTCCGCTTCGGCGGTTTCGTCGGGGGATTTCACAAGGGTCAGGGTCATTTACAGAACTTTCGAAGGGGGGGATCGGTGAGGCCGAGGTCCGCCGCTCCATCAGGAGCGGTCGCCGGTGAGGGGTCAGGAGCAAGGTCCGGACGCCTCAGCCGGCGTATCGAAAGCCGTAGAAATAGACGCCATAGGCATAGGGGGCCGACGCCGCGAAATCGCGGGCGTCAAAAGCGGCAGTCAGGGCGCGCTTGGAGGCCATGGATCGGTGATGCCCGCAGAATTCGTGCGCCGTCAAGCGCCTTTGCGCCCCAGCAGGACAAATCGCGTGCGGTTATCGGCGGAATCCTGCATGTCGTTGCGCAAAATCGACAATCCGTAAATCTCGGCGGCGCCGGCGGGTGCAAGCGCCGCCCGGGTCGGATCTTCCGCTTCGGCGACCGCACGGGCCGCGCCGGCTGTATCAAAGGCTTCGACCGGCGTGAGGTTCAGCGCCGCCATTGTGCCCATGCATTGCCCCAGCGCCGCCGGGTGGCTTTCCACCGTGCGCACATCTGACAGGCGGGCGCCGCGGGGGGCCATCAGCGCCAGCCGGATCGGGCGCCACACCTCGGCCAGCACATCCAGTCCCGAAGCATCGACCAGACGTCTTGCCGGCTGAACGTCTCCGATCTGGGAGTTCTCGACGGGGATAAGGGCGCAGTCGCACCGCCCGCCGTGGACGGACTGGATTGCGGCCTCGAAGGTGTCGTGGCCGATGGCTTCATCCCAGGGGCGCAGCACGGCGCAGGCCTCATGACTGAAGGATCCCGGAGCTCCCTGATAGGCGACGCAGCCCCTGGCCATCGCGGCCTCAGGCTGCTGCGGAGCGGGATTGCCGCCCGGATTTCAGTCGCTCTGCGACCAGGAAGGCCAGCTCCAGCGCCTGGTCGGCATTTAGGCGCGGATCGCAATGGGTGTGGTAGCGGCTGCTGAGATCATCCTCGGTCAGCATCTGCGCCCCGCCCAGGCATTCGGTGACATTCTGGCCCGTCATTTCCAGATGCACGCCGCCCGGGTGCACGCCTTCGGACTCGGCCACATCGATGAAGGTCCGGACCTCGCTCAGGATCCGCTCGAACGGCCGGGTCTTGTAGCCGTTGCCCGCCTTCAGCGTGTTGCCGTGCATGGGGTCGATCGACCAGACGACCCGCCGACCGGCGGCCTTGATGTCGCGCATCAGCCGCGGCAGACGCTCACCCACCTTGTCCGAGCCGAACCGCCCGATCAGCGTCATCCGGCCGGGGATGTTGTCGGGGTTGAGGATGTCCAGAAGCCGCAGCAGGTCGTCCGGCTCCATGGTCGGGCCGCACTTGAGGCCGATCGGATTCCTGATGCCCCGCGCGAACTCGACATGGGCGCCGTCGGGCTGGCGCGTGCGCTCGCCGATCCAGACCATATGGGCCGAGGTGTCGAACCATTCGCCGCTGGCCCCGTCCAGACGCGTCAGGGCGCTTTCCAGATTGAGCAGCAGGGCCTCGTGGCTGGTGAAGACCTCGACACGCGACAGGTCCGGATGGCTTTCCGGGGTCACCCCGACCGCTTCCATGAAGGCCAGGGCCTCGCCAATCTTGTCGGCCAGTTCGCGGTAGCGCGCGCCATACGAGTTGTCGGCGGCGAACCCCAGCGTCCAGCGATGTATGTTGTAGAGGTCCGCATAGCCGCCTCCGGCAAAGGCGCGCAGCAGGTTCAGCGTCGAGGCCGACTGGTGATAGGCTTTCAGCAGGCGCTGCGGATCCGGCACCCGCTCGGTCGGGTTAAAGCCCATGCCGTTGATGATGTCGCCGCGATAGCTGGGCAGCTCGACGCCATCGATCATCTCGACTGAGGACGAGCGGGGCTTGGCGAACTGGCCGGCGATGCGGCCGACCTTCACCACCGGCTTGCGGCCCGCAAAGGTCAGCACGACCGCCATCTGCAGGATCAGGCGGAAGGTGTCGCGGATGTTGTCGGTCGAAAACTCCTTGAAGCTTTCGGCGCAATCGCCGCCCTGCAGCAGGAAGGCATTGCCCGCCTCGACATGGGCCAGCCGGTCGGTCAGGCGCCGCGCTTCACCGGCAAATACCAGCGGCGGCAGGGCACGCAGTTCGTCCTCGACGCCGGCCAGGGCGCCCGCGTCGGGATAGTCCGTCGGCATCTGCACGACAGGCTTCGATCTCCAGCTCTCAGGCGTCCAGCGTTGGGTCATACGGCGAAGATAGAGTGTCGATGCTTCCCGAACAATAAACCGTTGAGACCATTCCGTCGCAGGCCGTGGTATTCACAGCCCGGGAACGCTTGCTGTTTGGCCGAAAACCCCCTATACGCCGCCGCTTTCCAGGGCTTCGGTCCCGAAAACGGAACACCAAAGGGTACGGGAAGTCATCCCTGCCGCCGCTTCGGGAGCCATCGTTCGGTCGACTTACCCGGTCATCCGAGCGCCGAGACCCTACAAGGGAGATGACGAATGGCTCTATACGAGCACACGGTCATGTCGCGCCAGGACATCAGCGCGCAACAGGCCGAAGCCCTCAATGAAACGATCAAGGGCCTTATCGAGCAAGGCGGCGGAGCTGTCGCCAAGATCGAATACTGGGGTCTGCGCAATCTGACCTATCGCGTGAAGAAGAACCGCAAGGCTCACTATTCGCTGATGGCGATCGACTGTCCCCCGGCCGCCATGGCCGAGGTCGAGCGTCAGCTGTCGATCAACGAAGACGTGCTGCGCTGGCTGACCGTCCGCGTCGAGGAACTCGACCTGGAACTGTCGCCGCTTCTGGCCCGTCGTGAGCGCGAGCGTGAACGCTCGACCCGCGACGATTCCTCCAACGCTTCGGAATAAGGACCGGCCCCATGACCGATACCCAATCCTCCAACGCGGCCCCCAAGCCGGGCGCCCCGGTAGGCGACGGCCCCGCCCGTCGTCCGTTCTTCCGTCGTCGCAAGGTCTGCCCGTTCTCCGGCGATAACGCGCCGAAGATCGACTACAAGGACGTCAAGCTGCTGCAACGCTACATCTCCGAGCGTGGCAAGATCGTCCCGTCGCGGATCACGGCCGTGTCGCAGAAGAAGCAACGCCTGCTGGCCAAGGCCATCAAGCGCGCGCGTTACCTGGCCCTCCTGCCTTATGTGGTGAAGTGATATGAAGGTCGTTCTGCTTGAACGCGTCGAGAACCTCGGCGCCATCGGCGACGTCGTGTCCGTCAAGGACGGCTTCGCCCGTAACTTCCTCCTGCCGCGCGACAAGGCTCGCCGCGCGACGTCCGCCAACCTGAAAGCCTTCGAAGTCGAACGCGCCGCCATCGAGGCCCGTAACGACAAGAACAAGGCCGAAGCCCAGAAGATCGCCGACAAGATCGACGGTCAGACCTACGTCATGATCCGTCAGGCCGGCGAAACCGGCCAGCTGTATGGTTCGGTCGCCGGTCGCGATGTGGCCGAGGCCATCCGCGCCGAAGGTGGCCTGGTCGAGCGTAGCCAGATCGTGCTGCACGTTCCGATCAAGGTGCTGGGTGTCCACGAGGTGCAGGTCCGCCTGCACGCCGAGGTCGCGGCTACCGTCAAGATGAACGTCGCCCGTTCGTCCGACGAAGCCGAACGTCAGGCCAAGGGTGAAGACGTCATCCGCTCGCAGTTCGATGATGAGCGCCAGGCGGCCGAACAGGCTGCCCAGGACATGATCGAAGGCGGCGCTGGCCAGCAAGACGGTCTGGGCGAAGAGGCCTGATCGCCTCCCACCCGACTGACTGCCGATGAATGAGGGGGATGCGCCGGTCGGTGCATCCCCTTTTTCGTGGCCGGAATTCATCCGTCCACAGCGCGGACAGACTATCGACAGCTTTGCGACCGCACCTGACGCAGAGGCGGTTAAGAGTTAACCCATGAACGCGCTTGCCCCCCTGTCGCTGTCGGACTCCGGTCCTCAGTCCCTGCCCCATAACCTCGAGGCCGAGCAGGCGCTGCTGGGCTGTCTGTTGTTCGACAATGCCGCCTTTGAGCGCCTGTCCGACAAACTGCGCGGCAGCCATTTCCATGAGCCGTTCCACCAGCGCCTCTATGATGTGATCGAGGATCACATCCGTCAGGGCCTGCTGGCCGAGCCGACCCTGCTGATGGGCCGCTTCAAGCAGGATCCGGCCTTCGAACAGTTCGGCGGCCTGCGCTACCTGGCAGATCTGGTTGACCGCGCCCCGCCCGCGGCCAATGCCCCCGACTATGCCCGGGTCATCTATGATCTGGCCCTTCGGCGCGAGCTGATCCGCATCGGTGGCGACATCAGCCGCGCCGCCCCCGACCCGGAAACGCCGGCACTGGACCAGATCGAGGTCGCCGAGCAGTCGCTCTATACCCTCGCCGAGACCGGCAAGCCGTCATCCGGTTTTGTCAGCTTTTCCCAGGCCCTGGCCGGCGCGGTTCAGATGGCGGGGGAAGCCTATCAGCGCGACGGCAAGCTGGCCGGTCTGGCAACCCAGCTGGATGACCTCGACCAGAAGCTGGGCGGCCTCTACCCGTCCGACCTGCTGATCCTCGCGGGGCGCCCGTCGATGGGCAAGACCTCGCTGGCCACCAACGTCGCCTTCAATGTCGCGCGCAACTATCGCTGGGAGCCGACGCCCGAGGGACGCAAGACCGTCTCGGGCGGCGTGGTCGCCTTCTTCTCGCTGGAAATGAGCGCGGAACAGCTGGCCATGCGGATCCTGGCCGACGCATCGGGCATTTCGTCGGACCGCCTGCGCAAGGGCGAGATCGACGCCTCGGACTATGGCCGCCTGCGTGACGCGGCCATCGAGATCGGCGAAAGCCCCCTCTACATCGACGCCACAGGCGGTCTGGCCATCTCGAAAATGGCCGCCCGCGCTCGCCGCCTGAAGCGTCAGGAGCACGGCCTCGACCTGATCATCGTCGACTATCTGCAGCTGCTGACCGTCGGCGACGCCAACAATCAGAAGAACCGCGTGCAGGAGGTGTCGGAGATCACCGGCGCCCTCAAGGCCCTGGCCAAGGAACTGAACGTGCCTGTTCTGGCCCTGTCGCAGTTGTCGCGTCAGGTCGAAAGCCGAGACGACAAGCGGCCTCAACTGTCCGACCTGCGCGAGTCCGGCTCGATCGAGCAGGACGCCGACGTCGTCATGTTCGTCTATCGCGAAAGCTATTACCTGGGCCGCTCCGAACCGCGCGAGGGCACCGAGGAACACCTGAAGTGGCAGCAGGACATGGACCAGCTGCAGCACGTCGCCGAGGTCATCATCGGCAAGCAGCGCCACGGCCCGATCGGCACCGTCCGCCTGTCCTTCGACGCCGACACCACCCGCTTCGGCAACCTCGCCCACGACAACCGCTACGACAGCAGCAGCTACGGCGATTGAGGCTGGGATTAAGACGGGGGCTTTTCGTGCCCTTCGCACTTGCGGCATAAGTCATGGATGACTCGTGCCCGCCTTTCGGTTGATCTCGACGCGCTCGCCGCCAACCATGCCTTCCTTGAACGGTTGACCGGTCGGCCGGTGCAGCCGGTCGTCAAGGCGGATGCCTATGGGCTGGGGGCCGAGGCCTGTGTGACCCGGCTGATGCAGGCCGGGGCGCGGACCTTCTTCGTCGCGCGTCTGTCCGAGGGGCTGGCCCTGCGTCAGAGCATCGGCACGGACCCGATCGTCTATGTGCTGGATGGTTGTACCGAGGGTGCGGCGGTGGCGCTGCGGGAGGCGGGCCTCCGTCCCGTGATCAATCACTCCGACCAGCTGACCCGCTGGCAGGATTCAGGCGGCGGACCGTGTGGCCTGCACATCGACACCGGCATGAACCGGCTGGGCTTTCGGCCAGAGCAGGCCCCGCCCCCCTTCCTTGGTCTCGCGCTGGTGATGAGCCATCTGGCCTGCGCCGACGACCCCGACAGCCTGATGAACGCGCAGCAGCGCGACTCCTTCGCCGCCCTGCGCCGGCGCTATCCTGATGCGCTTGCCTCCTTCGCCAACTCGGGCGGCTGCTTCCTCGGGTCGGACTACGGGTTCGACGCCGTGCGGCCGGGCATCAGCCTGTGGGGCGGCGGTCCCGAAGGTCGGTCGGACCCGCGCATCCAGCCGGTCGCCACCTTCAGCGCGCCCATCCTTCAGGTCCGGGCGGTGCCGGCGGGTGAAAGCGTCGGCTATGCCCGGGGCAAGGTCGCGAACCAGCCTCTGACCGTCGCTACCGTCGGCGCGGGCTATGCCGACGGGGTGATGCGCGCCACCAGCCCCCGGGGTCAGGTCTTCGTGGCCGGGCATCTGCGGCCCATTCTGGGGCGGATTTCCATGGATGCCCTGGCGGTCGACGTCACCGGTCTCGAGGTGGCCGAGGGCGACCGGGTCGAGCTGTTCGGCCCCAACCGCCCGATCGACGATGCCGCGCGCGACACCGGCACCATCGCCTATGAACTGCTGACCTCGGTCGGCGGCCGGGTGGACCGCACCTATACCGGCTGAGCCTACGTCAGGATCGGTCGCAGGCCATGTCGGACCCTCTGCGCCCAACGCTGAAATCGGTGTAAGCGAGGCTCATGGCTCGTGACTCATCCCAATACGTCTGCCGCGTCTGCGGGGCCGTCCATGCCAAATGGGCCGGTCAGTGCTCGGCCTGTGGCGAGTGGAACTGTCTGACCGAGGAGGTCGGTGGTGCGCCGCCGGGAGCCCTCAAGCCCGCGGCCACCAAGCGCGCGCGCGGCATCCAGTTCGAGGATCTGAAGTCGGAAAGCCCGGAACCGGCCCGCCTGATCACCGGCGTCAGCGAGTTTGACCGGGTTTGCGGCGGCGGGCTGGTGCCCGGCTCGGCCCTGTTGATCAGCGGGGATCCTGGCGTCGGCAAGTCGACCCTGCTGCTCGAGGTCTGTGCCCGCGCGGCGCTGAAGGGGGCGAGGGTCGCCTATCTGTCGGGCGAGGAGGCGGTGGAACAGATCCGCTCGCGCGCCCGCCGCATGGGGCTGTCCGAGGCCGACGTTGCGCTGGCCTCGGCCACGGCGTTGCGCGAGATCGTGGCGACGCTGAAGCGTGAGGCCTTCGATCTGGTGGTCATCGATTCCATCCAGACCCTGTGGTCCGATGTGCACGAGGCCGGGCCCGGCTCGATCGTGCAGGTGCGGGCCTGTGCGTCCGAGCTGGTTCGGCTGGCCAAGGCGGGCGGCCCGGCGATGATCCTGGTCGGCCATGTCACCAAGGACGGCCAGGTCGCCGGTCCGCGCGTGGTCGAACACATGGTCGATGCGGTGCTCAATTTCGAGGGCGAGCGCGGCTACCCGTTCCGGGTGCTGCGGGCCGGCAAGAACCGCTTTGGCGCGACCGACGAAATCGGTGTGTTTGAAATGGGCGACACCGGCCTGCGCGAGGTCACCAACCCCTCGGCCCTGTTCCTCGGGGACCAGAACGGTGACCGGTCAGAGCGCGAGCCGGGCACCGCCGTCTTTGCCGGCATAGAGGGCTCCCGGCCGGTGCTGGTCGAGATCCAGGCCCTGTCGGCGCCCTCGGCCTATGGCACGCCGCGCCGCGCCGTGGTGGGCTGGGACTCAGGTCGTCTGGCCATGGTGCTGGCGGTGCTGGAGTCGCGCTGCGGCCTCGGCTTTGGCGACCGCGACATCTATCTGAATGTGGCCGGGGGGCTGAAGATCAATGAGCCCGCCGCCGACCTCGCTGCCGCTGCGGCCCTGATCAGCTCCGTCTGCGATGTGCCCCTGCCCAAGGGCTGTGTGGTGTTTGGCGAGATCGGTCTGTCGGGCGAGGTTCGCGCCGTGGGCCGCGCCGAGGCCCGCCTGCGCGAGGCGATGAAGCTGGGCTTTGACAAGGCGCTCTGCCCGCCGCTCAGCCACGAGCCGACCGACATCGCCGCGACCTCGCTCAGCCGTCTGGCCGAAGCGGTCGAACGAATCTCGCAAAACCGGTATTAGACGCTTGTCTCCTCCCTGTTCGCGCAGCGAATGGGGAGGAGGATCGGCGGCGCAGCCGACGAGACGGAGGGGTTGTGTGACGAGCACGAGCAAGTCAGTGGGGCAAAAAGAGCCCCTCCACCGCTTCGCGGTCCCCCTCCCCATTTGCAATGGGGAGGAGACGCCATGACCGCCTGGGACGTCTTTTCCGTAGTGATCCTTCTGGCGTCCGGCGCGGCGGGCTGGATTCGCGGTGGCACGCGTGAGCTGCTGACCCTGCTCAGCTTTGTGCTGGCGGCCTTCATCGCCCTGATTGCCCTGCCGCTGTCGGCCCCGGTGGGCAAGGCGCTGATTGATCCGGACTGGGCCGGCACGCTGCTGGCGGCCCTGGCCACCTTCCTGCTGGTCTATTTCGGCGTTCGCATCTTTGGCTCGACCCTGTCGCGCAGGGCCCAGGCCCATCCGCATCTGGGCGGGATCGACCGTATCTTCGGCATCTTTGTCGGGCTGACGCGTGCCCTCGTCCTGCTGGGTGCCATCCATCTGGTCGTGGTGGCCGCCATGCCGGGCGAGAAGACCCCCCGCTGGCTGGGTGAGGCCAGTCTTTACTCGCTCAGCGCCGGCGCAGCGCGGGCCATCCAGTTCGTGCTGCCGGGTATCGGAAGGGGCGCCGACGCCCTCGCCCCCGTCGTCGATTCGTCCGTACGCCAAGGGTTTTCCGGCGACGATGCCTTGCCGAAAACACAAACAGGGCCTAACTCGCCCGACACCGCCCGCTAGTTGTTTCTTCCCAGGTCATCGGAGCCGCCGACGATGTCCCACCGCCTTGCCGATCCCGTTATCCACCACTGGCCCGAGCGCGAGAGCGACGATGACCAGCTGCGTCTGGAGTGTGGCGTCTGCGGCGTCTGGGGCGCCCCCGGGAACGAAGCTTCCTCGATCGTCGCCCTGGGTCTGCACGCCCTGCAGCACCGCGGACAGGAAGCCTGCGGCATCGCCAGTGTCGCCGACACCCATTTTCATACCGAACGTCACGTCGGACTGGTCGGCGAGGCCTTCGGCAGCACCGACCTGACGGGCCGCCTGCCCGGCAGCGCCTCGGTCGGCCACACGCGCTATTCCACCTCGGGCGGCAGTTTCCTGCGTAATATCCAGCCGATGTTCGCCGATCTGGACACCGGCGGCATCGCCGTCGCCCACAACGGCAATCTGACCAATTTCCTGTTCCTGCGGAACCAGCTGGTCGCCGAGGGCGCCATCTTCCAGTCGACCTCCGACTCCGAGGTCATCCTTCACCTGATCGCCCGCAGCCGTAAGGCCCGGGTGGTGGATCGCTTCATCGACGCCCTTGCCCGGATCGAGGGCGGCTATGCCCTGGTCGCCCAGACACCCAAGAAGATGATCGGCGCGCGTGACCCGCTGGGTATCCGCCCGCTGGTCCTGGGCCGTCTTGGCGACGCCTGGGTGCTGGCGTCCGAGACCTGCGCGCTCGACACCATGGGCGCCACCTTCGTCCGCGATGTCGAACATGGCGAGGTCGTCGTGATCGACGAGGACGGCCTGCGCTCGCTCAAGCCCTTCCCGGCGCGCGCCGCCCGGCCCTGTCTGTTCGAGTATGTCTATTTCGCCCGCCCCGACAGCGTGGTGAACGGGCGTTCGGTCTATGAGGTGCGCAAGCGCATGGGCCACGGCCTGGCCCGCGAGCATGCCGTCGATGCAGACGTCGTGGTCCCCGTGCCCGACTCGGGCGTGCCCGCCGCACTCGGCTATTCGCAGGCCAGCGGCATTCCCTATGAGATGGGCATCATCCGTAGCCACTATCTGGGCCGCACCTTCATCCAGCCCAGCCAGGGCGCCCGGCAGAAGGGTGTGCGCATGAAGCACAGCCCCAACCGCTCGGTCCTTGAGGGCAAGCGCGTCGTACTGATCGACGACTCGATCGTGCGCGGCACGACCTCGGTCAAGCTGGTCCGGGCCGTGCGGGCCGCCGGCGCCACCGAGGTTCACCTGCGCTCGGCCAGCCCCCCGATCCTCTATCCCGACTTTTACGGCATCGACATGCCCGAGCGGGAACAGCTGCTGGCGGCCAACAAGACGCTTGAGGAAATGCGGGCGCTGCTCGAGGTCGACAGCCTCGGCTTCCTGTCGGTCGACGGCCTGTATACCGCCATGGAGGCGGGTCCGCGCGATCCGGCCAATCCCCAGTTCACTGACCACTATTTCACCGGTGACTATCCGACGCGCCTGCTCGACCGCGAGATCGCGGAGGGCGGCCGCGACGCCTCCCCGCGTCAACTGTCCCTGCTGGTCAGCGCCTGATTCATGGTTGAGACCCCTGTGCTGAAAGACCGTATCGCTCTGGTCACGGGTGCCTCGCGCGGCATCGGCTACGAAGCCGCTCTGGGACTTGCCAAGGCCGGCGCCCATGTCGTGGCCACGGCCCGCACCCAGGGCGGTCTGGAAGAGCTGGACGACGCCATCTTTGCCGCCACCGGTCAGCACGCCACTCTGATCCCGTTCGATCTGGTCGATGGCGGCGCCATCGACCGGCTGGGCGGGGCGCTTTACGAGCGGTTCGGGCGGCTGGACATCTGGGTCAACGCCGCCGCCACCATGGGGGCCGAGGGCCTGACCCCGGTGGCCCATGCGGACCCGCGCCAGTTCGCCAAGATCGAAAAGGTCAATCTGACTGCGGTTTACCGCCTGATCCGCTCGCTGGAGCCGCTGCTGCGCGCCTCAGACGCGGGCCGCGCCATCCATCTGACCACCAGCCTGGCCACCGCGCCCAAGGCCTTCTGGGGCAGCTATGCGGCGACCAAGGCGGCGGCCGAGGTTCTGGTGCGCTGCTGGGCCGACGAAATCGAGTCCACCCCCATCCGCGCCACGGTGCTGGACCCCGGCCGTATGCGGACCCGCCTGCGGGCCCAGGCCTATCCCGGTGAGGATCCCGAGACCCTGCCTCATCCGTCCGAAATCGCGCCCCTGATCGTCGATCTGGCGCGCGGCGATCAGATGCCGCCGGGGGTGGTAAGCTTCAAGGATTGGAAGGCTTCAAAGGCCTGAGTTCCGGCGGCAGGTCGTCCCACCCCGCCAGACCCAGCATGTGCTGGCCGAAGTCGCGAACCGGTTCGTCCTGTGCCCACTGGCGATAGTGATACCGGTACCCGTGCTCGGGATCGGAAATTTCAACGATCCACGACATTCCGTCGAGCACACCGTCGCTACAGCCCGTCGACCGCACCTCGCCCAGTCCGGTTTCGGCTAGGACCGAGTTCAGGGCTAGAGCTTCGCTATCAGACAGCAGGCGTACGCGTTCTCCCGAGAACCGTCTTTCCCTCTTCCAGTCGTAATCCGAAGGTGCGAGGCGCTTCTCGGTCATCACCATCCGGCCATCGACACGCGTGTCGACCCTGACCGAGAACGGGGGGTGAAAGCTGGGAATGAGGGTGAGGCGTACGGACCGTAGAGAGCCATCAGGGCGCTGAAACAGCGACGGCTCTTCCAGATCGCCGAGCACGCCTGAGAACCAGGCGGCTTGAAAGTCGTCCTGAACCTGTTCGCGAGACTGAACGCCTTGGAGCTCGCAGTCGTTGACCTGCTTTTGAAACTCGGGCGGGAAATAGAGGACCCGGCGGTTACTGTAGCAGCCGGTAAACACGGCGGCGGCCAGCATCAGCAACGTCAGGACAACGGCGACACCTCTGGACATCGCCGCCGCCTCCTACTTCTTCGGGGCGTGCTTCTGGCCGGTGCGGATGCGGCCGGAGCGGCTGACCTGGCGGGCGCCGCCGCGGGCGCCCTTCTGGACAGCGACGCTCTGGCCCGCCTTTTTGGAGGAGCGCGCCTTCAGGCCGCTGACGATCTTGGGCTTGGGACCGCCGGCCTTCTTCTGCTCCAGCGCCTTGCCGGGCAGGTTGGACAGGGCCTCGGCCTTTTCGGCCTTCTTGATCCGGCGCGGTGCGGTCTTGGCGGCCCCCTTGTAGCGTTCCGGCCCCGACTTGGCGCCGCCCTCGGCATAGGGATTGGTCCCGCCCGATTTGACGGTCAGGCGCATGGGCGTACCCGGAAGGTCAAAACTCTCCCGCAAGGCATTGATCAAATAACGCTTGTAGGTCTCGGGCATCGATGATGCCCGGCTGGCAAACAGCACAAAGGTCGGCGGGCGAGCCTTGGTCTGGGCCATGTATTTCGGCTTGATCCGCTTGCCGTCAACGGCGGGGGGCGGGTGCCGCTGCGTGGCCACAGCCAGCCAGTCGTTGAGGTCGCGGGTTTTCACCTTCACCGACCAGGTCTCATGGGCCTTGATGATGGCAGGCATCAACCGGTCCACGCCCCAGCCCGAATGCGCCGACAGGGCCACGAACGGCGTGCCGCGCAGCTGGGACAGCTTGCTGTCCGCCAGCCGCGTCAGCTCGGCCAGACGCGCCTGGGGTTCTTCTTCCAGGTCCCACTTCGAGGCCACATAGACAATGGCCCGGCCCTCGCGCTCGACCAGATCGGCCAGCTGCAGGTCCTGGATGTCAAAGGCATTGTCCTTGTCCATCACCAGCACGACCACCTCGGCAAAGGTGATGGCGCGGATGGTGTCGGCGACCGACAGCTTCTCCAGCTTCTCCTGCACGCGGGCCTTGCGGCGCATGCCGGCCGTGTCGACCAACCGGATATTCCGCCCCTCATATTCCCAGTCGACCGAGATGGAGTCGCGGGTGATGCCGGCCTCGGGACCGGTCAGCATGCGATCCTCACCGATCAACCGGTTGATCAGGGTCGACTTGCCGGCATTGGGGCGACCGATGATGGCGATGCGGATCGGCTTGTCGGCGTCGTCCTCTTCGTCGGCGATGAAGGATTCCTGCCCGGCAGCAGCCACAAGGGCGGCATACAGGTCCGCCATCCCCTCACCGTGTTCGGCCGAAAGCGCCACCGGCTCGCCAAAGCCCAATGCATGCGCCTCGCCGACGCCACCACCGCTTTCCCGGCTCTCGGACTTGTTGGCGACCAGCACGATGGGCTTGGGCTGACGCCGAAGGCGTTCGGCAAAGATCCGGTCCAGCGGGGTCACGCCTTCGCGGGCGTCGACCATGAACAGGATCAGGTCGCCGTCGGCAATCGCCGCCTCGGTCTGTTCACGCATGCGCGATTCCAGACTGTCGTCGCTGATGTCCTCGAACCCGGCCGTGTCGATCAGGGTCAATTCAAGGTCGCCGAGACTGCCCTTGGCATAGCGACGATCCCGCGTAACCCCCGGCCGGTCATCGACCAGGGCCAGGCGTTTTCCAACCAGCCGATTGAACAGGGTGGACTTGCCCACATTGGGGCGGCCGACAATGGCGAGTTTCAAGGCCATAGCGGCGTCTAGCGTGTTTCTCTTGTAGCGGAAAGGCGGATCAGCGGACGCTGATCACCTCACCGCGATCCGTGACGACCAGAATGGCCCCGTTGAAGGCTGTCGGTGCCACATAGGACGCGGCCCCGAGATTGAGCGTCGAGATCACTTCGCCCGTCTTGGGGTTCAGCCCGACCAGCTCACCGTCCGAATTGGTCAGCACCAGACGGTTCGACGCCAGCAGCGGCCCCGACCACGACGGACGCACCGTGCGATCAAAGAAGCCGAAGAAGCCGCCCTCCTGACGCACCCGGCCCTCGTTCAGGTCCTTGGTCCAGTAGACCTGACCCGTCTCGCGGTTCAGTACGCTCAGCTCGCCCGCCTTGGACACGATATAGACCACGTCGCCGACCGGCAGCGGCGCGTTGACGGCGGCGACTGGCACCTGCCAGCGGGCCTCGCCCGTGCGGACATCCATCGACGCCAGCACACCGGAATGGCTGGCCGCATAGACGAAGCCACGGCTGATCACCGGGCGACCGGCGACGTCCCGGATTTCCGAGAGGGCGCTGGTGCGGGTCGTGCGCGACAGTTCTTCTTGCCAGACCGGCTGGCCCGTGGTGGCGCGAAAGGCAAAGACCTCGCCCGACGACATGGGGGCGATCACCGTATCCCCGGTGATGGCCGGGCTGGAAGCCCGCATGATCCGCGCGGGCTCGACGATGCCACGGTACGACCACTCAACCGAGCCGGTGTTCACGTCGAACGCAATGACCTGGTTGTCCAGATCCACGACATAGACCCGCGATCCGGCCACAGTCGGGGCGCCGTGGATCGGCACATCGACGGGCGTCTGCCACAGCATGGCACCGCTGGTCTGGTCAAAGGCCGTCATGGTGCGATAGCCGGACGAGACGAACACCTTGCCGCCGCCCAGGGCGACGCCACCACCAAAGCCACCGCCCTCGCGGCCCTCGGGCTTGACCGAGGCACGCCAGATCACCGATCCGGTCTGGGCGTCCATCGCCGTGACCGTGTCCTCGCCGTCCAGGGCGAAGATGCGACCGTTCTCGGCCACGGCCGGGGACATCACCTGGCGGGTCCGGGCCGAGCCTGCCCCGATGTTGCGCCGCCAGGCGATGGTGAAGTCAGCACCCGCAATCACATGCTCGACCGCATTCTCGGCATTGCCGCCCGGCATCGGCCAGGACACGGCGGCCTGCGGACCGGGGATGAAGAAGTCACGCCCCGCCAGCGCCGGCGACGGCACCATGGCCTGATCGAACTCCAGTACCGACAGACGCTCGCCTTGCGAGGCGACCGGCCCCGCATCCGGCGAGCGGCCGAGGCTGAAGGGCAGGAGACTGCTGACGGTCCCGCAGGCGGTGACGGACAGGGCCGCGCCACAGACGAGCAGCGTTCTGGCGAACCGGTTCATAGACATACTCCTGAACGTGGACGTCATTCGGCGGGGGCCGGTTGGGCCGACGCCGGTGCCTGGGCTTGTGCCTCAGGCGAAGCGCCCGCTTCTTGCGGCGAGACCACCTCCGGAGGGGCCTTCTGGGCGGCAAGGGTGCCGGGCAGCGAGCCGAGCGTGCCACCGTCGATCATGGCGATCGCGGCTTGGGCGCGCTGGCGAACCGTGTCGGGCACGTCCTGTCCCAGTTGCAGCTGAACGAAGGTCGCGCGGGCCTCGGTGTTCTTACCGAACTGCAGCTGGGCCATGGCCATCGCTTCAAGCGCCTGGGGCCGGAACGGGCGACCTTCGCGGGTGAGCGGCGTCAGGCGTCCCTCGATGTCCTCATAGGTAGCGTCGGTGTCCATCACCAGCAGGGCGGCCTTGAACGCCGAGGAGTCGGACAGCAGCGGATCGCCGACCGCCCTGGCCGACTGGTCCAGCAGTTCGATGGCTTCGTCGACACGGTTGGCGGCCAGGGCCAGACCGGCGCGCTGGGCCAGCGCCATGGATTTGTAGGCACCATTGCCCTCGCGCTCGGCCTCGGCAAAGGCGGATTCGGCGGCAGCCAGATCATTGGTCTGCAAGGCCTCGATGCCCCGCTCATAGGCGACGGACGCATTGGCGGCGCGCGACGTCTGGTACGACTGCCAGCCCCACCACCCCAGCGCCGCAATCAGGGCCAGCACCAGGATGCCGCCCACCGCGGGCAGCCACGTTCTGGCCAGTCGCTTATAGCGGTCGGAGCGAAGCTCCTCCTCGACCTGCTCGAAGATATCCGTCACGAAAAAGCACGCCCCAAGTCGTTAATCTGAGTTCGGCGCGACCCTAGACCATTTTCGGCCCGGGTCGAGACGCCCCCATTGAAAAAGCGCATAATCTGTCCGCAGCGAAAAACCGCTACGACGCGACCGGCTTGCGCGAGAAATAGGTCTCGACTTCGGCAGGAAAACGGCGGGCACGAACATCTTCGGCATAGCTTGCCACGCCGGACAGGATATGGCCCCGCATATCGCCATACCGGCGCACGAATTTGGGCGTCCAGTCGAACAGGCCCAGCATGTCCGGCGTCACCAGAATCTGGCCATCACACTCGGCCGAGGCCCCGATCCCGACGGTCGGCACAGTGATGGCGCGGGTGATCTCGCCGGCCAGACCTTCGGCCACACCCTCGATCACCACGGCAAAGGCCCCGGCGTCGGCGGTAGCCTCCGCCTCGGCCATGACGCGCAGGCGCTCGTCCTCGGTCTTGCCCTTGGCCTTGAACCCCCCCTCGGTGAGCACCGCCTGGGGCCTGAGTCCCACATGCCCCATCACCGGAATGCCGCGCTCCACCAGATAGGCGATGGTCTGGGGCACGGTCGGGCCGCTTTCCAGCTTGACCCCCTGCGCCCCGGTTTCCTTCATCACGCGGGCACAGTTCTGATAGGCCAGTTCCTTGCCGCCTTCGTAGCTGCCGAACGGCATGTCGACGACGACCATGGCCCGTTTCGCCCCGCGCATGACGGCCTGCCCGTGCAGGATCATCATCTCCAGCGTCACGCCGACCGTATTGGGCAGGCCGTGCACCACCATGCCCACGCTGTCGCCGACCAGCAGCAGGTCGCAATGCTCGTCCAGCAGCGCCGCCGTCGGCGCGTCATAGGCGGTCAGGCAGACCAGCGGCTCCTTGCCCTTGCGGGACTGGATATCCGGCGCGGCAAGGCGACGGACGGCTTCCTGTTTCTGGCTGGACATGGTCGGCTCCGGGACAGCTTTCGCATTGCAGCATAGCCGCCCCGAGGGACCACGTCACCCGCAGGCCCTGGCGTCCGGCTCAGACGTCCTGCGACAGGCGCACCACGCCGGCCAGCGCCAGGGCCGCCACGGCCGCCGCCGCGATCCAGAACATCTGCATACTGCCCAGACCGCCCAGAGCCAGATCCGCCACGCCCCAGCGCTCCAGCGCCGCCTGAAGGGCCGAGGCCACATCCAGATTGATCGACTGGCCCGCCGCCTGCGCCGCGTCCACGCCCGGCAGGGCCTCGGCGCCGCCCAGATCCATGTCGAGGGTCAGCATCTCGCGCAGGGCCACGACCCCGCCGATCGCACCCGCAATCCCCAGACCGACTGCGCGGAAGCGAGCGCCACTCTGCAGGCGGGCGTCCAGATCGGCCACGAACAGGGCCGTGTCCGGCATCGGCGGCGTCCGGTCAAAGGCGCGCTCGATGAAGGGATCGAATTCATCAACCGACATGCGAGTCCCTCCCTGTTTCGCCAGCCCCGGGATTGAGTATCTGGCGGAGTTTATCCAGACCACGTTTGACATGAGACTTCACCGTTCCAAGCGGCAGATTTAGGGCAGCCGCGATCTCCGGATGGGTCATCCCGGCCCCGTGGCCGAGCGACACACACAGGCGTTCCGCCTCGCTCAGGGTCTGCAGGGCCGCATCCAGGTCGAACCGACCAAGGGGATCGACACTCGACACCTGATCTTCTGCCGAATCTTCCGAAACATAGCGCGCCTCTTTCTCGCGTCGTTTGAGATAGAGGCGCGCGGCGATACGCTTGACCCAGGCCGCGAAGGTGCCTTCGCCGCGAAACTCGGTGCACCGCTCATAGGCCAGGATGAAGGCATCCTGGGCGATGTCATCGGCCAGCGAGGGCTGGGCCCCCATCCGCCGCAGCAGTGCCCGCACGGTCGACGAATGTCGCCGCACCAGTTCGCCGAACGCCCGCCGGTCGCTGGCCGCCGCCAGGGCGGCCAGCTCCACATCGTGCCGGTCGGACAGGCCGGGTTGGGTCATGGTCGTGTCCCCCTTCGATCCCGGCCTCAGTCCCTGTTCTTGTTGAAGAAGCTCAGGATCAGGAAGGCCAGGCCGATGGTCGCCGGAATGACGGCGAAGGCCAGCATACCGTCGCCGACATGGTCACTCCACTCGCGCTCGCCCAGATTATTGATCAGGCTGAAACCGGCGATGCCGATACCGACAGCCAGCCAGATGATTCCGCGGCGGATGTCCTTGGTGCGCGACGGCAGATTCTTTGTGATGTCCTTGCTCAGCGCCTCGATCACCTCGGGCGGCAGGGGCTGGCCCTTGTCGATGGCGGTGCGAACCGTCGTCTGGATCTCCCGACGCTCGCGACTCTTCAGATAGCTGGGTCCGACAACGATCGCCACGATAGCGGCGAAGATGGTCCCGACGATGAAAATGGCGACGATGCCCTCGTCCATGGTTTGATCCTCTCAAGCGGCCTGAAACAGAATGTTCCCGGCTTCTATGGGGGAAGAGGCGCTGACAGGGTTGAACAGATGCGTCGCCCCGGGTGAAATCTTCGTAAGGTTGCCGCCGGCCGTACGGAGTATCGCGTCATGACCACCCGCCGTCGCCTGCTGGCCGCCCTCCCCGCCCTGTCGCTCGCCGCCTGCGCGACGGGTCGAGCCGGTGGCTACGCCTCCGGCCTGACGGTCGCCACCTTCAACATCTGGCACGACCAGGGCGACTGGCCCGCGCGCCTGCCGCTGATCGAGGCGGCCCTTCGCGCGACCAACGCTGACGTCATCGGCCTGCAGGAAGTGCTTCAGGACGGCGACGCCCTGCCCAATCAGGCCCGGACGCTCGCCGACCGGCTGGGCATGCAGATGGTGTTCAGCTCGGTCGATGCCGAGGATCAGCCCCGCCGCTACGGCAATGCCCTGCTGACGCGTTTACCGATCCTCGATTACGACTGGGTCAAGCTGGAGCCACTGGACGACTACCGCACCGCCCAGCGCATCCGCTGCCGCCGGGCAGACGGCACGGTAGTCGACATCGCCAACACCCACTTCCACCACACGCCCGAGGGCGGCGCCATCCGTGCCCGCCAGATCGGCCACCTGCTGGACTGGCTGCCCGACGACGGCACGCCGCTGATCCTGATGGGGGATCTGAACGCGCCGCTGGACAACCCCGAGATGGTCCCGCTGCGCGCCCGCTTCTCCGAGGCCCTGCGCACCGTGCATCCGGATCAGGCCGACCGCACCACGCTCAACACTGCGCTCGGCCACCGCTCGGTGCAGATCGACCATATCCTGTATGAGGCCGCAGCCTTCACCCCGGTCGAGGCCGCGATTGTCGGCGATCAGCCGGTCGGCGAGGTGTGGCCCTCCGACCACTTCGCCAAGGCGGCGCGCTTCAGGACGGCCTGAACCGCCGCACCAGCAGGCCCGCCGTCACCAGCGTCAGCGCCGCCACCCCGCCGATCATGCCAACCTGTTCAGCCAGCGGCGCCAGCGCAGGCCCCATGACCCTCAGCACCGGCAGGGCAAACACGGTCAACAGACAGGCCACCAGCACCCACGGCAGCAGCGCCAGCTGGCTCATCCAGAAACGGCGGCGCGCCACGCGCTCGGCCACGGCCAGCTCAAAGGTCGCATCGCGCGGTCCGGGGGTTCCGGCCGCGAGGAAGGCTTTCAGTGTGTCATCCGGCGTCATGGGCGCCTCCCAGAACTGACAGAAGCCGGGTCCGACCTCTGCTGACGTGAGACTTGACCGTCCCGAGCGGCAGATTCAAGGCCGTCGCCGCCTCGGCATGCGACCAGTCCTGCGCCAGACACAGCAGCACACAGGCCCGCTCCGGCGGCGACAGGCCGGACAGGGCCCGGTCCAGCGAAAGGGCGTCCTCGGGCTGGACGCCCGCCGACACCCCCTGCCCCTCCAGCCAGGCCAGATCCCGGGCCGAACCCCGGCGTGTCGATCGGATTCGGCTGAACGCCTTGCGCCAGGCAATCCCCATCAACCAGGTGCGAAAGCCTTCGGCCCGCTTCAGGTCCGACAGCCTTTGCCAGGCGATGACCAGCGCCTCCTGCGCCAGATCGTCGGCCTCGGCCCAGCCGCCGCCCATCAGCGGTCTCAGAAATCCCCGCAGCGCCGCCTGATGCCGTTCGACCAGACGCGAAAAGGCCGCGTCCGACTCGGAACGGGCGGCCGCGACCAGTTCGGCATCGGATCGGGTCTCGACCATCGCCCTGCCCCGACAAGGGCCTCAGGACCGGTTGCGCCGCCGACCCAGCTTCATCAGGCCGGACACCAGGCAGGCCACGCCCACCGCCCCCAGCACCATGGCCACGATCAGGAAGGCGTCCGACTGGCCATACATGTTGGCCCAGCTGGCATAGCCGAATCCGGCTGCCAGCAGGCCCATGAGCACGACGGTGAACCAGGTGCCATCGTCGCCGCCACTGCTCGAGGCCGTCGCGCCGGCCCACAGCTCGCTGTCGGAATCGATCGGCTTGTCCAGCACGCGCAGCAGGGCCTCGGGCGGCTCCTGCCCCTTGTCGGCATAGGTCTTCAACAGCTTCAGCGTCTCGCGCTGCTTGCGATAGTTGAGCCAGCTGGAAAAGCCGCCGATGACGAACCATGCCATCGGAAACAGCAGCCACCAATAGGAACGGAACAGGTCTTCCATCTCTCGATCTCCGCATAGGCCCGATCGGTCATCGACGGGCCTGTCATGGTGTAGTCGTCACCCTGCGGCGGTTTGGATGCAGGGGCGCGCGACGTTATCCGAGCGCGGCGTTCCATTCCTCCGGCTTGAACCCGACCAGCAGAACCTCGCCCGCCTCCAGCACAGGTCGCTTGATCATCGAGGGCTGGGCCAGCATCAAGGCCACGGCCTTGTCAGAATCCAGATCGGCCTTGTCCGCCTCAGGCAGTTTGCGAAACGTCGTCCCGGCCCGGTTCAGCAGCTTCTCCCAGCCAGCACGCTCGACCCAGCCCCGCAGCCGTCCCTCCTCGACGCCCGCCTTCTTGTAGTCGTGAAAGGCGTAGGGGCGCGCCTGCCCCTCCATCCACACCCGCGCCTTCTTGACCGTGTCGCAGTTCGGAATGCCGTAGAGGATGGCGGTCATGGGAGGTCTCCAGAGAATCGTTTGAGCCCGATCCTGCCGACACAGTCCCTCGAGGGCCACCGCTTGCATTTAACTTATTGGTTTAATATAGTCGCCGCCACACCCCACCGGAGGCCCCGCCATGACCTATGCCGATCCGCAATGTCGCCTGATCCCCTGCCTGTGGTTCGACCATCAGGGCGAGGAGGCCGCCAACTTCTATGTCTCGCTGCTACCTGACTCGCGCATCGATCACGTGACCCGCGCGCCGGACGACTATCCGGGTGGAAAGGCGGGTCAGGCGCTGGAGATCCAGTTCACCCTCGCCGGTCAGCCGTACTCGGCGCTCAACGGCGGGCCCTATTTCACCTTTACCGAAGCCATTTCCCTTCAGGTGATCTGCGACGATCAGGCCGACCTGGACCGGTTGTACGCGGCCCTGTCGGTTGTGCCCGAGGCCGAACAGTGCGGCTGGCTGAAGGACAAGTACGGCCTGTCCTGGCAACTGATTCCACGGTCCATGCCGGCCATGCTGTCAGACCCCGACCCGGCGCGGGCCAAACGGGTGTTTCACGCCATGATGGAGATGAAGCGGCTGGACCTCGCCGCGCTCGAGGCCGCCTACGCCGACTGATCGTCGCCTGGCACGGCACAGAAGATGTCGTGGAGCATACCCATCAGGGCCTGCACCCGCGCATCGGCAATGGAATAGTAGATCGAGCGCGACTCCCGCCGGGTCTTGACCAGCCCAGCCTGACGCAGCTCGGCCAGTTGCTGCGACAGGCCCGGCTGCTTCAGGCCCAGGTCGCGTTCCATCTCGCCGACCGCCCGCTCCTGATGCACAACGTGGCACAGGATCAGCAGACGCGTGGGATTGGCCATCTGCCGAAGCAGGTCGGCGGCCTCCGGGGCCTTGGCCTTCAGGCGGGCCATGGCCTGTACGTCAGGCAGGGGAAGGGTCTCGGCGCTCATGGCGTCCATATGGGGAAGCTGCGTCATCACGTCCAGATAATTACATACTTGCAGTAAATATGAAACTGTTTATATCGGGTCTCCACAGCACGGAGATTTCTGATGTCCGCCCCCTCCCCCGACACCGCCCGCGATCATGCCACCGCGGTGATCACCGCCGCTTTGGCAGATCCTGCCAAGCGCCCCGTGGTCAAATCCTTCTTCGACGAGGCCACCTTTACCGTCAGCCATGTCGTGCATGACCCGTCGACGAAGAAGGCGGCGCTGATCGACAGTGTGCTCGACTTCGACCCGCCGTCGGGCCGCACCTCCCATGCCTCGGCCGATGCCCTCGTCGCTTATGTCGAGGCCGAAGACCTGACCATCGAATGGCTGCTGGAAACCCACGCCCACGCCGACCACCTGTCGGCCGCCCCCTATCTTCAGGAGAAGCTGGGCGGACGCCTCGCCATCGGCCATGAAATCGTGACGGTGCAGGAGGTGTTCGGCAAGATCTTCAACGAAGGCACCGAATTCCGTCGCGACGGCAGCCAGTTTGACCAGCTGTTCAACGACGGCGACCGCTTCACCGTCGGCACGCTTGAGGCCACGGTTCTGCATGTACCCGGTCACACCCCCGCCTGTCTGGCCTATGTGATCGGCGATGCGGTCTTCCCGGGCGACACCCTGTTCATGCCCGACTATGGCACCGCCCGTTGCGACTTCCCCGGCGGCGACGCCCGCACCCTCTATCGCTCGATCAAGCGGTTGCTGAGCCTGCCGGACGAGGCCCGGGTCTTCCTGTGCCATGACTACAAGGCGCCCCCCGGGCGCACCGAGTTCGCCTGGGAGACCACGATCGGGGCCGAGCGCACCGGCAATATCCACGTGCGCGAGGGCATCAGCGAGGACGAGTTCGTCACCATGCGCACCCAGAGGGACGCGACCCTGGCCATGCCCCGGCTGATCCTGCCGTCGGTTCAGGTCAATATGAACGGCGGTCGCCCGCCCGAGCCGGAATCGAACGGCACCCGCTACCTCAAGCTGCCCCTCAACACCCTTTAGGACCCGAGCTTATGGAGCCCATCTCCTATATCTGGCCGCTGACCGGCGGCTTGCTGGTCGGCGCTTCGGCTGGCCTGTTCCTGCTGATGCATGGCCGCGTGGCCGGTATTTCGGGCCTGATGGCCAGTGGCCTGCGTCTGGGCGGCAGCGGCCCTCGCGGGCTCAGCCTCGGCTTCCTCGGCGGTCTGCTGGGGGGTGCCCTGCTGGCCGGTCTGGTGATCCGCACGCCCGAGGTCATCGTCACCTCCAGCCTGCCGCTGTTGATCGTCGGCGGACTGCTGGTCGGGTTCGGCACCCGTTGGGGGTCCGGCTGCACCAGCGGCCACGGCGTCTGCGGCATCGCCCGGCTGTCGCCACGTTCGCTTGCGGCAACCGGCCTGTTCATGGCGACAGCGGCCCTGACCGTCTTCGTCACCCGCCATCTGACGGGGATGATCTGAGATGCGCCTGCTCATCGCCATTCTCTGCGGCGTGCTGTTCGGCGCCGGCATGATCATCTCCGACATGGTCAATCCCGCCCGCGTCCTGGCCTTCCTGGACGTGACCGGTGACTGGGACCCGTCACTGGCCTTCGTCATGGGCGGCGCCCTGATCCCGTCCGGGCTGGCTTATCTGATCCACCGGCGGATGCACGCCCCCGTACTGGCTGACGAGTTCCGGGTCCCGGCCAGCCGCCTGATCGACCGGCCCCTGATCGCCGGCGCCATCCTGTTCGGCCTCGGCTGGGGACTGGTCGGCCTGTGCCCCGGCCCGGCGCTGGCCGCCCTGACCACCGCCAGCTGGCAGGCCGTGATTTTCGTCGTCGCCATGCTGGCCGGCATGACACTGTTCCGCTTCACTGCAGGCCGCTCGGCCTGACGCAACAAGACAATCAACGGAGGACATCATGGCCGGACGCCCGCTTGACGAGGGTCTCAGCACCTCACCCCAGATCGCACCGGAAGAGGTAGCCATCGTCGCCGCCGCCGGTTTTCGCGCGATCATCTCCAACCGCCCCGACGGCGAGGAGCCCGGTCAGCCCAGCGCGGCAGACATGAAGGCCGCTGCCGAAAAGCACGGCCTCGCCTTCCGCCACATCCCCGTCACCGGCGCCGGCATCGGCCCGGACGACGTCGCAGCCATGGCCGACGCCCTCGACACCCTGCCCGGCCCGATTTTCGGCTTCTGTCGCAGCGGCACCCGGACTGCCATGCTGTGGGCGCTGTCCAGGGCGCCGTCTTCAGACCCCGACACCCTGATCGCCGCCGCGCGCGACGCCGGCTATGACCTGTCGGGCCTGCGTCCCCGGCTCTAAGGAGTCCCGCGTGGACCTTTCCCTCTTGCAGTACGGGCTCGGCGCCGCCGCCGGGTCGCTGGTCGGCTTTTCCCTCGGCCTTGTCGGCGGAGGTGGCTCAATCCTGGCCGTGCCCCTGATCGTCTATCTGGTCGGGGTGAAGGAGCCTCATCTGGCGATCGGCACCAGCGCCCTGGCGGTCGCCGCCAATGCCGCGCTCAATCTGATCCCCCACGCCCGGCACGGGACGATCAAGTGGAAGATCGCCAGCCTGTTCGCCGTGGCCGGTATTGTCGGTGCCCTGCTGGGCTCGACCCTGGGCAAGGCCGTGGACGGCCAGAAGCTGCTGGCCCTGTTCGCCGTGCTGATGGTGATCGTCGGCGTGCTGATGCTGCGCGGACGCAAGGGCGACGGCGACCCGGGTGTCACCCTGACCCCCGGCAATGCACCCAAGCTGGTCGCCACCGGCACCGCCACCGGCATCCTGTCCGGCTTCTTCGGCATCGGCGGCGGCTTCCTGATCGTGCCCAGCCTGATGTACGCCACCCGTATGCCGATCTTCTACGCGGTCGGTTCATCGCTGGTCGGCGTCACCGCCTTCGGGCTGACCACGGCGGCCAACTATGCCCTGTCCGGCTGGGTTGACTGGCCCTTGGCGGGGGTCTTCATCGGTGGCGGTCTGGTCGGTGGACTGATCGGCGCAGGCCTCGCCAAGACCCTCTCGACCCACAAGGGCGCGCTCAACACCGTCTTCGCCACCCTGATCTTCGTCGTCGCCGCCTATATGCTGTACCGCAGCGCGGGGGCGCTGGGGCTGATCGGGTAGGAGCTCACTCCCACTCGATCGTGCCCGGGGGCTTGGACGTCACATCATAGACCACGCGGTTCACGCCACGCACTTCGTTGACGATCCGCGTCGCGGTCTTGCCCAGGACGTCCCACGGGAATTCGAAGAAGTCCGCCGTCATGCCGTCGGTCGAGGTGACGGCGCGCAGGGCCAGCACCTTCTCATAGGTCCGGGCGTCGCCCATGACGCCGACGGTCTTCACCGGCAGCAGCACGGCGAAGGCCTGCCATATCTTGTCGTACAGGCCGGCCTTGCGGATTTCCTCGAGGTAGATGGCGTCGGCCTCCTGCAACGTCGCCACGGCGTCCGGCGTGATTTCGCCGGGGATGCGGATGGCCAGACCCGGCCCGGGAAAGGGATGGCGGCCGACAAAGGCGTCGCTCAGGCCCAGTTCGCGGCCCAGCGCCCGCACCTCGTCCTTGAACAGTTCGCGCAGCGGCTCGACCAGCTTCAGCTTCATATAGTCCGGCAGCCCCCCGACATTGTGGTGGCTCTTGATCACATGGGCCTTGCCGCTCGACGAGGACACGCTCTCGATCACATCGGGATACAGAGTCCCCTGGGCCAGGAATTCGGCGCCCTCGATCTTGCTCGACTCCCGATCGAAGATCTCGATGAAGACCCGTCCGATGATCTTGCGCTTGGTCTCCGGGTCGGCCTGTCCGGCCAGTTCGCCGAGGAATTCCTTCGACGCATCAACGTGGATCAGCGGGATGTTATAGTGCTCCCGGAACAGGGTCGTGACCTGTTTGGCCTCATCCTTGCGCAGCAGGCCGGTGTCGACGAACACGCAGGTCAGCTGGTCGCCGATGGCCTCATGGATCAGCACGGCCGCCACCGAGCTGTCGACCCCGCCCGACAGACCGCAGATCACCTTGGCGTCGCCCACCTGTTCGCGGATCTGGGCGATCTTCTCCTCGCGATAGGCGGCCATGGTCCAGTCGCCCTTCAGCCCGGCGATGCCGTGGGTGAAGTTCTTCAGCATCCGGTCGCCGCGCGGGGTGTGCATCACCTCGGGGTGAAACTGGATGCCGTAAAAGCGCCGCGCCTCGTCGCCGATCACCGCATAGGGCGAACCGGGCGAGGTGGCGATGACGTCGAAGCCCTCGGGGATGGCGACGATCTTGTCGCCGTGGCTCATCCACACCGGCTCTTCCTCGCCGACCCCGGCCAGCCCTTCCAGCAGGGGGGAGGTCTTCTGGACGGTGATCTCGGCCCGGCCGAATTCGCGGGTGTGGCCACCCTCGACCTTGCCGCCCAACTGCTCGCACATGGTCATCTCGCCGTAGCAGATGCCCAGCACCGGCACGCCCGCTTCGAACACGGCCTGCGGCGCGCGGGGACTGCCTTCTTCATGCACGCTCTCGGGCCCGCCCGACAGGATGATCGCCGCCGGGCTCATCGCCGCCATCGCGGCCTCGGCCTTCTGGAACGGATGGATTTCGCAATAGACCTTCGCCTCGCGCAGCCGCCGCGCGATCAGCTGCGTCACCTGACTGCCGAAATCGACGATCAGGACTTTCTGGTGTTCGGGCTGGCTCATGCGATCGGTTCCGGGGCGGCAGATTGGGCGGGGTCTAGTCGGTCAGCTGCCGGGCGATCAAGAGCGGCGAGGCCCTGCGCCTCCAGCACAGCCCCCAACCGGTCCCAGGCCTCGGCCAGATTTTCATCGACGTGATGCAGGGTGGACGTCCAGTCCTCCAGCGTCGTCAGCTCGGCCCGGCCGTCCGACACGCCGCGCAGGGCGACCAGCGGCACGTCAAAGGTCTGCGCCGCCCGCACCAGCGCCCAGGTCTCCATATCGACCATGTCGGCATCGATGGCGTCATAGCCTGCGCCCGACACGACATTGGCCCCGGTCGACAGAGTCGCCGTTGGCATGCCCGGGATGGGGCACGGCAGGGACAGGACCGCCGGCAGGTCCGACAGCGGCGTCACCCCCTTCGGAAAGTCCAGCGCGCTCGCATCCATGTCGCGATAGCCGACCGATGACACCTGATAGACCGCCGCATGCTCAAGGGTGCGCGATCCGCACGACCCCAGCGACACGATCAGGTCGGGCCGCTCGCCCTTCGCCTCCAGCCGCGCCAGCGTCGCCGTCAGCGACACCGCCGCCTCGACCGGACCGATGCCGGTCATCAGGGGCTGGATGCGCGCCTTCAGATGCGCGCCATATTCAGCCGGTGCCGCCATGACCGGTAGCACACTAACCGCACCATAGCGTTCCAGCCGTGCCGTCATTCCCCTCGCTCATAGGCGGCAAAGAAGAAGCCGTCGGTGCCGGTCGAGCCGGGCGACAACCGCACCCGCGCCTGCGGGCCCTCGGCCCAGGGCGGCGTCACCGGCACGGGCCGGAAGCCGGGGTTGGCCGCCTCGAACGCATCGAGGCTGGCCTCATTCTCCCGGGTCAGCAGCGAACAGGTCACATAGACCAGCCGCCCGCCCATCTTCACCAGCTTCGCCGCCTGTCCCATGATCCGGACCTGCAGGGCATGCAGCCGCTCGACCTCGTCGGGCTTCAGCCGCCAGGCCTCCTCCGGGTGCCGCCGCAGCGTGCCCGAGCCCGAACACGGCGCATCGACGAACACCAGATCGGCCTCGCCGTTCAGGGCCTCGGCCCCGCCGCCATTCTGGCCCAGCAGCCCCAGCTCGGCCTCGACCCCGGCGCGCGCCAGCCGCGGCTGGATGTTGTCCAGCCGCTTTTGCACGACGTCGCAGGCGACCAGCCGGCCCTTGCCCTGCATGGCCTGGGCCAGCGCCAGCGTCTTGCCGCCGCCGCCCGCGCAATAGTCGACGACCGTCATCTCCGGCCGGGCATCCGCCAGCCAGGTCACCACCTGACTGCCCTCGTCCTGAACCTCAAAGCGTCCGGCCTTGAAGCCCTCCAGCGCCTGAATGTTGGGCGGCGGCTCCGACGTCAGGCGCAGCCCCCACGGCGACCACGGCATGGGCTCGGGCGACAGACCCGAGGCGCGCAGTTCCGCCTCGACATCCTCGACCGTGGCCACGGCCCCGTTGATGCGCAGATCGATCGGCGCGCGCGGCGCCATCAGGGCGTGAGCTTCTGCGGCCCAGCCCTCGCCAAAGGTCGCCTTCAGGTCCTCGACCACGAATTCAGGCAGGCCCGCCTCGACCCAGCCGGGCAGTTCACTGTCCTTGATCGCCAGCCGTCCGCGCTCGTGCTTCGACAGCGGCCCGGGGCCATAGCCCTCACCGGTGTGCAGCGCCTCGATCTCTTCCAGCGACAGACCGTCCAGTGTGGCCAGCGACCCGATCACCAGCGCCCGGCCATCCTCGCGTCCGCCCATGATCCACGACAGGCGGCCGCGCGCCCGCAGGACCTTATAGACCCGGTCGGCGATCGCCTTGCGGTCCTTGGACCCGGCATAGCGGTTCTGCTGGCCCCAGGCCTTGACCACCACCTCGGCCGGTTGGCGTCCCTGGGCGATGGAGTCCAGGATGGAGGCGGCGGCGGCGAGACGGGCAGCAGGGGTCATTCAGCTCTTTCAGACAAACAGGGCGGCGATGATCATGACCAGACCGGCCAGGCCACCCATCCACACCAGACTGCGCACATAGGGCACGCCAAAGGCATAGAGCGGCACATAAAGGAGACGCGCCGCCAGATAGAGGTGAGCGCCCCACGCCGTCAGCTCACCGGTCTTGTCGGCCACCACCGCCATCAGCACAGCAGCGATGAACAGCGGCAGGGTCTCGAGCAGATTGTCCTGCGCCCGCTTCAACCGTCCGGCCAGCTTGCCCGGAGGCGGCGGATTGCCGTCGCGCGGCCCGGCATTCCACTTGCCGCCCAGCTCGGCGGTACGCGCAGCACCCGCGGCCAGAATCTGGACCAGCGCCAGCACCAGTGTGGCGGCCAGTACGATAAACTCAGGCGTCATATCCATGGCCGAAACCCTCCCCTAGCCCTGCCGATAGTTGGGCGCTTCACGCGTGATCATCACGTCATGGACGTGACTTTCCCGCAGGCCCGCATTGGTGATGCGCACGAACCGGGCGCGCTTCTGATACTCGTCAATGGTCGCCGCCCCGACATAGCCCATGGCGGCACGCAGGCCCCCGACCATCTGATGAAGCACCGGCGAGATCGGCCCCTTGTAAGGCGTCTGTCCCTCGATACCCTCGGGCACCAGCTTTTCGGACGAGACCTCTTTCTGGAAGTAGCGGTCTGCCGAGCCACGGGCCATGGCCCCGACCGAGCCCATGCCGCGATACGACTTGTAGGACCGGCCCTGGTACAGGAACACCTCGCCCGGGCTTTCGTCGGTGCCCGCGAACATCGAGCCCATCATGGCCACGCTCGCCCCGGCCGCAATGGCCTTGGCGAGATCGCCCGAATATTTGATGCCACCGTCCGCGATCACCGGCACGCCCGTGCCCTTCGCCGCCCGCGCCGACTCCAGGATGGCCGTCAGTTGCGGCACCCCGACACCGGCCACGATCCGCGTGGTGCAGATGCTGCCAGGCCCGATTCCGACCTTGACCGCATCGGCCCCGGCATCGATCAGGGCGCGCGCTCCATCATAGGTGGCGACGTTTCCGGCCACGATCTGCACCCGGTTGGTCTCGCGCTTGATCCGCTCCACCGCCCGCGACACCTGCACCGAATGGCCGTGCGCCGTATCGATCACGATCACATCCACGCCCGCGTCCGCCAGCGCCAGTGACCGCTCATAGCCATTGTCACCGACCGTAGAGGCCGCGCCGACCAGCAGCCGGCCCTGATCGTCCTTGGCCGCATGGGGGTGGGCCTGGGCCTTTTCGATGTCTTTCATCGTAATCAGGCCGGTGGCGCGCATATCGCCGTCGACCACGATCACCCGCTCGATCTTGCGCTCGCGCAGGATGGCGATGGCCTCATCGCGCCCCGTACCTTCCGGCACCGTGTACAGCGGCTCACGCGTCATCAGCTCGGCCGCCTTGCGATCCGGAGAGGTATCGAACCGCATATCGCGGTTGGTCAGCATACCGACCAGCCGGCCCGTCTCGCGGTCCACCACCGGAAAGCCCGAGATCTTTTTGCGCGCCACGATGTCGCGCACCTCGCCGAGGGTCGTCTCGGGGTGGATCGTCACCGGATTGATGACCATCCCGCTTTCATAGCGTTTGACCACGCGCACCTGCTCGGCCTGTTCCTCGACCGTCAGATTGCGATGCAGCACGCCCAGACCGCCCGCCTGGGCCATGGCAATGGCCAGCCGGCTCTCGGTCACCGTGTCCATCGCCGAGGACACAAGCGGGATGTTCAGCGACAGGTCACGCGTCAGCCGTGTCGAGACATCCGTCTCGGCGGGCATGACCTCGGACTCTGCGGGTTCGAGCAAAACATCATCGAAGGTTAGGCCTTCGCGTATCTCCATGAGGAGTCTCCGTTTTGCGGGCCGCGTATAGCGGTGAGCCCCCCGACTCGGCAAGGGGCAATCGTGTCGCCGCTGCGCTTATGGCCACGATAGAATTTATCTCGTTGCAACCGTTGCTGATCCCAACCATTTTCCGCAGCTATGGTGCGACTGATCCTCAACACGGCGCGCAGCCTGGCGCTCAAGATCGCCAGCTATGGCGTGATGCACCTGGTGGTGGCCATTCTGGTTGCCTATGCCCTGACCCGCGACTGGCGGCTGGCGCTGGCGGTCGGCATGGTCGAGCCCTTCTTCCAGACCATCGCCTATTCGATCCACGACCGCATCTGGCACCGCATCGAGCGCCGCAAGCGACTGACCGGGTTCGAGGAAACGGCTGAGGCCTTCACCGCCCGTCTGGAACTGATGGACGCCCGCGAACAGACCCGCTCGCACGGACACGCGGGCCACAGCCATGCCCTGCCCACCTCGTTCAAACAGATTGCCATCAAGACCCTGACCTATGGCCTGATGCATTTCGTGGTGGCCGTGGCCGTCGCCTATGCCATCACCCGCGACATCGGCATCGCCCTGGCCATCGGCATCGTCGAGCCGCTGGTCCAGACCCTGTTCTTCACGGCTCACGACCGTATCTGGGCCCGGATCGAGGCTCGCCGCGCGCGGAAGGCCAAGGATCTGGCGGCGGCCTGATCGCCAGCCCGCTCAGCGCGGCCGGTTCCTGTTCATCGCCACCAGAAACACCTCGGCGCTGTCCTTCCGGCTGGAGGCCGGCTTGACGTATTTCACCGTTTCGAACTCGGCCCGCAGCCGGGCCAGCACCCCGCCGGCATCGCCGCCCTGGAAATTCTTCGACACGAAATGCCCGCCGGGCTTCAGAGTGCGGATGGCAAAGTCGGCCGCGATCTCGATCAGGGCGATGATCTTCAGGTGGTCGGTCTGGCGGTGGCCGACGGTGTTATGCGCCATGTCCGACAGGACCAGGTCGGGCGCTCCGCCCAGCAGGTCGATCATCTGCTGGTCGACACCGGGATGCGTGAAGTCGGCCTGGATCATGGTGGCACCGGTCACCGGCTCGACCGGCAGCAGATCGACGCCCACCACCGCCGTGGCGCCGCGCTTGACCGCCACCTGGGCCCAGCCGCCCGGCGCTGCGCCCAGATCGATGACCCGCGACCCCGGCTTGATCAGGTGAAACCGGTCGTCGATCTCCAGCAGCTTGAAAGCCGCCCGGCTGCGCCAGCCCTCGGCCCGGGCCCGCTCCGACCATTTGTCCGCCAACTGCCGCTTGATCCACTGCTGGCTGGACATGGACTTGTCGTCCGCGGTCTTCATCTTGGTCCCCATGCCCCGGCCCGCGGCGGTACCCGCCGTCGGCAGACGCACCATCTTGCGACGGGGGGGAGACTTTTCATCTTCACTCATGACACCCGACATAGCGCCCCACGCGTTCAGCCGCTATGACCCCGCCACGACAAAAGGAGCCCGTATGACTGAACAGACCCTCACCTTCACGCTCGACACCGGCAATGACACCGGCGGTGACGTTGTTATCCGCCTGCGCCCCGACCTGGCGCCCGGCCATGTCGCCCGCATCACCGAACTGGCCGGCGAAGGCTTTTACGACGGCGTGGTCTTCCACCGCGTCATCGCCGGCTTCATGGCCCAGGGTGGCGATCCGACCGGCACCGGCACCTCGGGCTCGAAAAAGCCGAACCTGAAGGCCGAGTTCTCGGCTGAACCGCACGTGCGCGGCGTCTGCTCGATGGCCCGCACCAACGACCCGAACAGCGCCAACAGCCAGTTCTTCATCTGCCTCGACGACGCCACCTTCCTCGACCGCCAGTACACTGTCTGGGGTGTGGTCGAGTCGGGCATGGAACACGTCGATGCCCTGCCCAAGGGTGAGCCGCCGCGCGCCCCCGGCAAGATCGTCAAGGCGACGGTCAACTAGTCCGCGACACCGCGACCGGGCGGGGTGACGTCAGTCCCCCGCCCACCAGCGAAAGCCCACCGCCTGTGGCGGCGCATCGCCAAGGCTGAGCGTGCCGTTCAGCACCGCCCCCTCCGCGCCCAGATTGCGGCGCGCGGTCGCCAGGGCCTCGTCGTTCAGTTGCGCATCCAGCTGCACAATGCCGATTTCCTCGGACACCCCGACAAAGCGCAGCATGCCGTTCTCCACGCTGTAAAAGCGTGGCAGCACCCGCACCCGGCCGGTGCGGACCTCCCCCAGTTCGGTCTGCACCACGGGGCTGGTCTCATCGACGAACTCCAGCATCACCGGCGCGAACTGCCCCTCGCGGGTACCGCCTTCCCAGGCGGTAAAGTCCTGCTGCTGCCCCAGGAAGACGTGGTCCAGCCGCCAGGGCCCCTGACGCACCTCGGTGGTCGGCATGTAGAAGCCCGACACATCGTCCTGAAGGTCGTTCGAGAACCCCTCGGGCAGGTTGGCGGCGGCGCCCCCCTCACTGCCGGCCGGCGCATCGGCCGGTTCAGGCGGCGGCTCGCAGCCCGCCAGCATCAGCGCCGCCACGCCACAGCCCACGAGGGCGATCCGTCGGAACATCATCGGCTTGCTCTCCTGTGCGTCAGCGGCTCATGCCGGTGTCCAGCGCCCGGAACGACTGGATCGACAGATCGGTCGCATTCCGGAACACCGTGGGCGTGATGCGCTCGGCGTCATCGCTGGGCTTGTGATAGTCCGGATGGAAATCCACCCCCAGATACAGGAAGGGCACCCCTGCCGCGTAAAAGGCTCCGTGGTCCGAGGCGCTGACCCAGTTGTCCGCGCCCGTGTCCTGCGGCGTGTCCTTGCCGAACGCCAGCGACACCGACCCGATCGGCCCGATCCCCTCCAGCAGGGGCCGCAGGGTCGGGTTCTGATAGGTGCCGGTCACCCACAGATAGCCGTCGGTCTCGGCCCGCGCCGTCATGTCGAAATTCAGGTTCAGCGCGATCGATTCCAGCGGGAATGGCGGCGCCTCGACGAAATGCTTCGCCCCCAGCAGGCCGCGCTCCTCGCCGTCGAAGGCGACAAACAGCACGCTGTGCTCGGGCGGATTGGCCTTCAGATATTCAGCCAGCGCCAGCAGGGTGGCCACACCCGAGGCATTGTCGTCCGCCCCATTGTAGATCTCGCCGCCATACATCCCGACGTGGTCATAGTGGGCCGTCACGACGATATAGCGATTGCCGACCCGCGTGCCGGGGATCAGGCCCAGGATGTTCACGCCGTTGAAGGTCTTGCGCCCCTCATGCGACCGCCCCTCGGCACTGAACGGCTGGAACCGCCCCATCGGCGGGGCGGCAATGCCGATCTGCTCAAAGCGCGAGACGATGTAGTTTCGGGCTCGCTCGCCGCCCGGCGTCCCCGCCCCGCGTCCCTCCATATCGTCGGCGGCCAGGGTCGTTAGATCGGCCCACAGCTGGGACGACACGACCGGATCAGGTCCGGCAGTCGTCTCTGTCGTGCCGGGCACACAGGCGGACAGGGCCCCGGCGGCGATCAGGGCCAGCACGGCAGACGCGGATTTCGACAGACGGCGCATGAATCCTCCGGACACTACTCCACGCGACCCTAGACGCGGGCGCGACCGCCGTCAGATTAACTTCCTGTCATCGGCGCTGGGAAGGCACGCTGACGATGCTAGACAGAGGCGACCAGATTCCCGGACCTGACCATGACCGACCCTTCCGCCTCCCCCGACATCGAGACCCTGACCCTCGATCAGGCCCGCACGGAGCTGGCGCAGCTGTCGGCCGAACTGGCGCGCCACGACGCCCTCTATTTTGCCGAGGATGCACCCGAGGTCTCCGACGCCGACTATGACACGCTCAAGCGCCGGGCGCTGGCCATCGAGGCGCGCTTTCCCGAGCTGACCACCGCCGACAGCCCCTCGACCCGCGTGGGCGCCGCGCCTTCTGGGACGTTCAAGAAGGTGCCCCATGGTGTACCCATGCTGTCGCTCGACAATGCTTTTTCCATTGAAGAAGTGATCGCCTTCGATGTCCGAGTGCGGAAGCGGCTCGGAATCTCACCGAACGAAAAGTTGGCGTTTGTTGCTGAGCCCAAGATTGACGGGCTGTCTGCGAGCCTCCGGTACGAACGCGGCACGTTTGTTCAAGGCGTAACGCGCGGCAATGGGAGACAGGGCGAGGATGTCACGGAGAATCTAATGGCCCTCCGAGAAGAGGATATCCCTCGTCAGCTTGCCGGTTCGAGATGGCCTGAAGCCATTGAGATTCGAGGCGAAGTCTATGCACCGCGTGCGGGCTTCGAAGAATTTAATGCCAAGTCTCAGACCAGCGGAGAAAAGCATTATGCGAATCCGCGCAATTTCGCATCAGGTTCCCTCCGACAGAAAGACCCTGCCGTAACTGCAAGTAGGCCGTTAAAATTTTACGCGTACGCTTGGGGATTTGCGTCAGAGCCATTTGCAAATACGCAAATGGAGGCGCTAGAAAAATTAATGTCGTGGGGCTTCAACGTAAATAACAAGTCACGTCGAGTCGACGACATCGCTGGTCTGATGTCAGTTTACGACGAACTGCAGTCTATCCGTGCCGATTTAGACTATGACATCGATGGCGTTGTTTACAAAGTTGATCGACTGGATTGGCAGAGGGATTTGGGGTCCATTGGGCGCACTCCGCGCTGGGCCATAGCCCACAAATTCCCGGCCCAACAGGCACAAACCGTGCTGGAGGAAATCGAGATCCAGGTCGGCCGAACGGGCTCGCACACCCCCGTCGCGCGGCTGCAACCGGTCACGGTCGGAGGCGTCGTCGTACGTAACGCCACCCTGCATAATGCCGACGAGATCGCCCGGTTGGACATTCGCCCTGGGGACACCGTCGTTCTGCAACGAGCTGGTGACGTAATTCCCCAGATCGTCTCGGTCGTGCCGGACAACCAACATAAGGCGAGGGAGTCCTTCAGTTTCCCGACCCACTGCAACTGCCCCCTCAGGACTGAGTTAGTTCGCGAGATTACCGGGGCAGGTGCAAAGAGTGTCGTGCGTCGTTGCCAAGGCGAATTGGCCTGCCCCTACCAGCGGAAGGAGATGCTGAAGAATTTCGTCGGCAAACGCGCTTTCGACATTGAGGGGGTTGGCGAACGTCAGCTTGAGTTTTTCATGGAGCGTCAGTGGGTCTCTGAGCCTTCGGACATCTTCCGGCTTGCCCGAAACGGCGAACGACTTGCCGAACTGGAGGCAGAGCCGGGTTATGGCGAGACAAGTGTCCGGAATCTCGCCCAAGCGATCGAGGCAAGGCGGGACATCGATTTGGAAAGGTTCATCGTCGGACTGGGGCTCCGGAACATTGGAACGGAAACAGCCCGGGACCTCGCGATGTATGCGGGGAGCTATGCTCAGTTTGAAATGCTGGTCGATGAACTCATTAATGTCGGGAAGCAGCGCTGGATCAGTTTAGCTGACTACATCGCGGACGAGCTAAGTCTTGATCGACTCACCAACCACGATCCTTGGGCGCTAGCGGCCAGCATACAATCGACAGTCGAGGAGTCGCGCCTAGCATCTCGCCATTTAGAAGCGATACCAAAGGTCGGCCCAAAGACGGCTCGGAAGGCTGTAATTGATTTCTGGGCGCATCAGATCGGTGGCCGAGATGCACGGGAATTCAAGCTCCCCGCTGCATTGCGATCAGAACAGCGGCGGCAGGCAGAATTCGACTCGGATAAGACCGTCATCGAAGCTCTTGATCGATATATCCCGAGGTATCGGAAAACGTGGCTCGGCTTGGCATCCTTCCTTGCCGGGCGTCATATCGCACACGATAACTTCGACGACCGTCAGTTGCTGCCGCTTATAAGTCACGTGCCGGATCGGGTGGACAGCATCGGAGAAGCCTATCGCAGCGTCATAGCGCTGGATGGGATCCGACTAGCTTCGCTGACGACGCTTGCCGCCTTCTACCAGTCACCCAAAACTTACCCCCTTGTGTCGCGTCTCCTTGCCCAAATTTCGGTCAGAGACGCGGAACGTCCTCAATCCGACACCGCCATTAGCGGGAAGACGGTCGTCTTCACCGGCTCGCTCGAGCGCTTCACCCGCGACGAGGCCAAGGCCCGCGCCTCATCCCTCGGCGCCAAGGTGTCCGGCTCTGTGTCGAAAAAGACCGACTATCTGGTCGCGGGCCCCGGCGCCGGCTCGAAGCTGGCCGAGGCCCAAAAGCACGGCGTCACCGTCCTGACCGAGGACGAATGGCTGGCCCTGATCGGCGGCTAGCGGTTCAGCGCCCGGATCGTCGGCGAGGCATCCAGTGCCGTGGCCTCAACCGGATCGGCCTGCAGCGACAGATGCGCGAACATGGTCCGGGCGCCATCCAGGTCGGCGCCTGACAGCACGGCCCGATAGGCGCCCTGCCCCTCGACCAGCGGCAGCAGGGTCAGGCTGACCCCGTTCAACACATTGCCGCCGATCACCGCGACCGTGTCCTCACCCACCCGCACCACGACGTCACAGTGGCTGCCGACATAGCGGCCCAGATCGCGGCGCCGGTCCGCGAGGGTGCGATAGTTGACCCCACCGCGAGAGTTGCACAGCAGGTCCCCGGGCATGACCGCCACCTCGCCCGGATCATGGGCGACATAGGCCGCATTCGGCCGCTCGCCATCTCGCGCCCGGATGGCCTGGTCGATATAGACGCGGTGCGAGATGTCCCGCTCGAACTGGGCCATCTCGCCCAGCCCCGCCTCGCACATCACCCAGCTGATGAAGGCCGCCGACCACGGCTCGACCCAGTTGATCTCGCCCTCGCCGTCCCGCCACTGACGGTTTTGACGGGCCAGAACATCAGCCCCGTCCGGCGTCGCGCTCCAGTAGCCGGCGATGGTGGCCGCAAGCGACGGCGTATGCTCCCACCGGCCGACCGCGCGGATCACGCGGTCCTGCTCGGGCGCCTCAAGGGCGGGATTGAGCGCATCCGGCACCACCCCGTCCGGCAGGCGCCGCTCGCGCACGCCGCGCAGGTCGATGGTCTGGAAGCCGAACACGCCCCATTCCTGCACGGCCACATCGACGACCCGCCTGCGCGCCCAGTGGGTCGGCCCGACCCGGCATCCGGGCTGCACGATCTGCATCGCGCCCCGCCGTCCGGTGACCCGCTCGGACGGCGGGATCACATCGAATACGTCACGGGGCAGCCTCGGCTGGCTCTGGGCCACCACCGGCCCGGCGGCCAGCCAGACCGTGAGTGCGATCAGAGCGCGGCGCACTGCACCGTCAGCCAGTCGAGAACCTCGCCGTCCAGCAACGGCCCGACCTTGGCCAGCACCTCGGCGTGATAGGCATCGACATAGGCCCGCTCGCCTGCCGTCAGCAGGTCGACGTCGATCAGCCGACGATCCAGCGGCGCCAGCGTCAGCTGTTCGAAGCCATGCATGGGCCGCTCGCCGCCCGGAAGGGCCTCGGGCGCCGTCACCACCTGCAGGGTTTCGATGCGGATGCCCCAGTGGCCTTCGCGGTAGTATCCCGGCTCGTTCGACACGATCATGCCGGTCAGCAGCGGCTGGGTGTTGACCGCCTTGGCGATCCGCTGCGGTCCCTCGTGGACCCCCAGATAGCTGCCGACGCCGTGGCCGGTGCCGTGGTCATAGTCATGCCCGGCCATCCACAGCGGGTGACGCGCCAGCGCGTCCAGCTGATGCCCCGTCGTGCCTTCGGGGAAGCGCACCACGGCCATGGCGATATGGCCCTTCAGCACCAGGGTGAACATGCGGCGCTGATCGTCCGAGGGGTCGCCCACGGCGATGGTCCGCGTCACATCGGTCGTGCCGTCCAGATACTGACCGCCGCCGTCCACCAGCAGCAGCGACCCCTTCTCCATCCGGCGGATGGTGCGGGTCACGGGCTTGTAGTGCGGCAGGGCGCCGTTCGGTCCCGACCCGGCGATGGTGTCGAAGCTGAGGTCCATCAGCGCCCCGGTGCCTTCGCGGCACTGCTCCAGCTTTTCGACCACGGCCCGCTCGTCCGGTAGGGTCTCCTGCGCCTCGGTGTCCAGCCAGTGAAGGAAGCGGGCCAGCGCCGCGCCGTCGCGGATGTGCGCCTGACGCGACCCTTCGATTTCCACCGGATTCTTGACCGCGCGCGGCAGGGTGCAGGGATCCTGCCCGCGCACGACGGTGCCGCCCGCCGCTTCAACGCGGTCGAAATACCAGGCCGCGCTCTGGCCCGGATCGATCAGCACCGCACGGCCAGACGTCTCATCCAGCGCCGCCGCCAGGGTGTCCGGATGCTCCAGTGTCACATCCTCACCCAGCCAGCCGGGCAGTTCATTGGTCACCTTGGCCGGATCGAGGAACAGCCGCGCGCGCCCCTCGACGTCGATCAACGCCTGACCCAGCGGGAGGGGCGAGCGGATCACATCGCCGCCGCGAATATTGAACAACCACGCCACCGAGGTCGGCGCCGTCAGCAGGGCCATGTCGGCCCCGGCCTCATCGATGGCCTTGCCGATCCGGGCGCGCTTGTCGGCGGCATCCTCGCCCGCATACTCCAGCGGATGAGGCACCACCGGCGCCTGCGGCTGGGCCGGGCGTTCCGCCCCCCAGGCACTGTCCAGCGGATTGCTGTCGACCGGCTTTAGCGTCACGCCCGCGCGCTTGGCCGTTTTCTGCATCCGGGCGAGGGCATCGGGGCTGTGCAGACGCGGATCGTATCCGACGACCGAGCCCTTGGGCTGTTCGGACAGATAGCGCGCCACCGCCGTCTCGTTGAAGTCGCGCAGTTCGAACTGGCCCTGATCGACCTGGGCCTTGACCTGCACCGTGTAGCGACCGTCCGCGAACACCGCCGCCTTGTCCTTCATCACAACGCCGGCCCCGGCCGAGCCGGTAAAGCCCGAGATCCACGCCAGCCGGTCATTGGCCGCCGGCAGATACTCATTCTGGTGCTCGTCCTCGTGCGGCACCAGAAAGCCGTCCAGGCCCTGGGCCTGCATCTCGCGTCTCAGAAGCGGCAGGTGGCGCGCACCAAAGCCGGGGTCGGTGGTCTCGTCGAATGTCTGTCTCATGCGGCCAGACTTAACACCCCCAGCCCCGCAATTGGGAGGGGGCGACCGGAGGGAATTCTACCCCCCGCGCCGCAGCACCAGCGCGCTCCAGGCATCGCGATGAATTCGCCGCTCCAGCCGGAAGCCCTTGGACGTATAGGCCGCCGTCACCCGGCGCTCCTGCGTCCGCAACAGACCCGACAGGATGGCGACCCCACCCGGCAAGAGGGCCGTCCGGATCGGCTGCGACAGCGCCACCAGCGGCGGTGCCAGGATGTTGGCGAACACCAGATCATAGGGCCCATGCCGACGCACCTTCTGGTCGTTCAGACCCGAGGCGTGCACGAAACTGGCCTTAGACTGGTTCAGCAGGGTATTCTCATTGGCAATCCGCACTGACGGCGCGTCGATGTCGGTGCCGAGGGCCACCCGGCTGCCGGTCTTCGCCGCCGCGATGGCCAGCACACCCGTGCCCGCGCCCACATCCAGTACCCGCTCGAACCGCTCGCGCTTCAGCAGTTCGTCAAACGCGATCAGGCACCCGACCGTCGTGCCGTGGTGGCCCGTGCCGAACGCCGCCCCCGCATCGATCTTCAGGTTCACCGTATTCAGCGGCACCCGCCCCTGATCGTGCGCGCCATAGACAAAGAACCGACCGGCCCGCACCGGCGGCAGACCCGACAGCGACATCGCCAGCCAGTCGGCATCGGCCAGGTCCTCGACCGTGGTCGTCAGAGCCGCATCGCCCTTCAGCGACGTCACCAGCCGCTCCACCTCATCGGCCGTCGTCGGAAAGGCATCGATGCGCCAGATGCCCCGATCCTCATCCTCCTCGAGGATGGAGTAGGTCACACCCTCCAGCATCGGGTCGGCATCCCATTCGGCGACGCGGGCTTCGGTTGCATCGCGCGACCCATGTGCGATTATTTGAATTGCGGACTCTGACATTTCTCAGACGTCGCTATCATCGCGAATCGATTGCATCGTCGGCGCGGCGTCTCGCGTCACATTCATCCGAGGGGTCGGGGAATACATGGCCAAGGTTCCATCCAAGTCGAGTACGTCCAGCACGGGCGCAACAGCATCTGCGGCTTCCAAGCCTAAAGCGGCACCGAAGTCCACGGCGAAAGCGACGGCCAGGCCCGCGGCGGCCAAGGCTGCGGTCGCCAAACCCGCACCGGCGAAGGCTGTGAGCAAGCCGGCCGCCAAGCCTGCCGCCAAGGCACCTGCGGCGAAGAAGCCCGCTGCCGCGACCAAACCCGCCGCTGCCACAAAGCCCGCCGCCGTGAAGAAGCCTGCTGCAAAACCGGCTGCCGCCAAGGCTCCGGCCGCTGCGAAGAAGCCCGCCGCCGCGCGCGCCACGCCGGCCCGTCCGGCCGCTGCCAAAAAGGCCGCCGCGCCTCGCGCTGCCGCCAAGCCCGTCACCACGCCCAAGGCGGCAGCCGTGACCCCGGCGCCCGTCCATCCGGCGCCCAGCCCGGCTCCGGCAGCGCCCGCTGCCAAACCGGCCGAAAGCAAAAGCTTCGTGGGCAAGATCTTCGACGCCATCTTCGGCAAGCGCTGATCGGCTGATCGCAAAAGGAAACCCCCGCCGGAGTCATCCGGCGGGGGTTTTCAATTCGGCTGTCAGCGACCTCAGGCCGGCGGCAGATCCTCGCCCAGAATGGCCATCTCGAACATGAACGAGCCATCCCCGTCCTCGTCCTCGAAGACCAGGCCGATGAATTCGTCATCCACATAGACCTCGACCGAGTCGGCCGTCTTGCGGGGCTTCAGCTTGATGCCGCCATGATTGAAGGTGCGCTTCAGATAGGTTTCGAGGCGCTTCTGGTCTGACTCGTTCACGGCATGCCTTTCAGGGTTCGTTCGGCGCGGACCCTAGAGAAGCGGACCCGCGAGGGAAAGCCCGTCCGGGCTAGATGACAAAGTCATACACAATGTCGGCCAGGGTGTGGTCCATGGTCCGCGCGGGTGTGGCGTCGGTCGGGCAGTTGACCAGTCGCGCGGGCACCCCGGCCACCGTGCACCCCGCCGGCACCGGCTTCAGCACCACCGAACCCGAGGCCACCTTGGCATAGTCTCCGACGACAATATTGCCCAGCACCTTGGCCCCTGCGCCCAGCAACACGCCCTTGCCGATCTTGGGATGTCGGTCGCCGCGCCCGGCGCCAGTGCCGCCCAGCGTCACCGCGTGCAGCATCGACACCTCATCGCCCACCACCGCCGTCTCGCCGATCACAATGCCGGTGCCGTGGTCGAGGAACAGGCCCGAGCCCATCTGCGCCCCCGGGTGGATGTCGACCTGGAACAGTTCGGAAATCCGGCTCTGGAAATGCAGGGCCAGGGTCTCGCGCCCTTCCAGCCACAGCCAGTGCGCCACCCGCCAGCCCTGCAGCGCCTGAAACCCCTTGAAGTAGAGGAACGGCTGCAGCAGCGACCGGATCGCCGGATCACGCTCCTCGACCGCCTGCAGGTCCGCCTCGGCCGCCGCGACAATCCCCGGATCGGCCTCGAACGCCGCCAGGCACACCTCGCGCACCGTCATGGCGCCCATCTCGGCATCGCCCAGCTTGCGCGCAATCTGAAAGCTCAGCGCGGCACCCAGATTACCATGGGACAGGATCACCGCATTCATCTGCGAGGCCAGATCCGGCTCATCGCGCGAGGCCTGTTCGGCGGCCCGGCGCAGCTGGGCCCACAGGTCTGTGGTCTCCGGAACGGCCTCCAGTCGGGGCGTGGCCATGCATCCTCACTCTTCGGTTCAGCGCGAAAGATAGGCTCCCGCCCGCCGAATCGCCACCCCGCCCACTGGCGGGGCCCACGTCGCGCGCCTAGCTACAGCGTATGACCGAGCTTGCCGCCCCCCTCGCCCTGCCCCGCCGCGATCGGGCGCTGATCGAATACCTGCAACAGCGCCGCTCGGCCCCGGCCCAGGCGCTCGCCGCCCCCGGTCCGTCCGAGGCCGACCTGCAGGCCATCCTGACCATCGCCCTGCGCACCCCCGACCATGGCAAGCTGTTCCCCTGGCGGCTGGTGGTCCTGACCCCCGACACGCGCGCGGCCCTCAGCCACGCCCTCAGCCCGCTCGCCGACGACCAGTCCGACCCCAACAAGGCCCGCGCGGTCCTGGCCAAACTGACCGCCCCGCCCGTCACCATCATGGTCGTCTCGACCCCGGTCCGCGACCACAAGGTGCCCGTCTGGGAACAGGAACTGTCCGCCGGGGCCCTCGCCATGAACCTCAGTCACGCGGCCTTTGCGCACGGTTTCTCCGCCAGCTGGATCACCGACTGGTACGCCTATGACCCCCGCGCGCTAAGCCTGTTCGGCATCGGCGAGGACGAGCGCATCGCCGGCTTCATCCACATCGGCACGCTTGAGACCCCGCCGCTGGAACGGCCTCGGCCGGATGCGGCAGCGAAGTTGTCTACCCGATAAGTCGGGTCATCCCGGCGACCGGCTCAATCCTCAGCCTGGGTGACGCTCGCCTGACCACGGCCGAGGCCTCCTCCTCGTGGTCCTGCACCGCCCCCATATGATCCCCGACGGTTCGCCCGTCCGAGACCCGGCCATCGCGAAATACGAAGCTCAGGATTTCGTGGAACCAGACCCGCCGGCCCATGCGGTAATACCAGCGGGTCGCGTGCCGGATTTTGGCATCCCGCCGCCAGATCAATCGACGCAAGGCCCGCGGCCTGACCTGACAGCTCACCTCCATCAGCTTCACCCACAGGAACACGCGCCACGCCGGCATGCGCTTCATCGACAGGATCTGGTGCTTGTAATCCCAGCGTCTCAGGTCGGGCTGGATGACCTCGCGGTTCTCCGCTAGCCGATAATACGGCGTCCAGCGATGCGGCGTCACATACAGCATCTGAACCTGATCGGGATCATAGTCGATCAGCTGCCGCAACCCCTGCCAGAAATCCTTGTCCGTCTGTTCGTCAAAACCGGCCACCCAGGTCGCCATCGACAGGATGCCATGCTGACGAAGGAGCCGGATGGCCTCCCGGTCCACCGAAGGTGCTGCACCCTTCCGGATCAACTTCAGGGTCGGCTCATCCGTCGTCTCCATCCCCATCAGAAAGCGTTCAAACCCGGCTTGCTTGTAGAGGTGCAACTCGTTTCGATCCCGGACGATGTCCCCTGCCCTCGTCGAGCCCACCAGCGTCACATCCAGATTCCGGGCGATGATCGCCTTCAGAAAGGCCAGCCATGATTTCCGACCGGCGCTGGGATTTTCGTCGGCAAAGTTGAAAACCTCGACCCCGTGTTCGCGGTGCAGCCACGCAATCTCGTCGGCGAGCTTTTCCGGGTCCCGGTGGCGCCACCGCGTCCAGAATCCCCTCTGTCCGCAGTAGTTGCACAGGTGCGGACAGCCCCTTGAGAACTGGATCACCACCGCCCGCTTACCGCCCCAATAGCTGTATCGCCGGTGTTCGATCAGCTCCCATCCCACGCGATAATCATCGAGGGTCTGGATGACCGGGGCAGCGGGCGTCGCATACGGCTTCCGGTCCCGCATGAAGGCAATACCCGGCACCTCATGCACCTCGTCGCCGTCCTCCAACGCCGTCATCAGACGCCGGGCTGTCTCCTCGCCCTCGCCCTTGACGATGAAATCGACCCACGGCTCCGAGCTCAGGATTTCCCGCCAGAAATAGGTTGGATGGACCCCTCCGTAGATGATCCGGGCATCGGGCAGCGCCTGACGGACCCGCCTGGCGACATCGGCGATGATCGGGTGGCCCGATGACGATCCGGAATGCCCGAACAACACGGCATCCGGAGCGCGCCGAACGGCCTCCTCCACGATCGCGGCCAACGACATTGGTCCCAGCTCGCCATCCAGCAAGGAGACCTCATGCCCCTCATCAATAAGTGGTCCCCCCACCGCCAGAAGGCCCAGCGGTGGCAGTTGCTCCTTCGGAATTCGGCTTCCGATGGCGGGATGGGGAATGTTGATCAGGAGAATGCGCATGCGGTCCTCTGGCATCGTCAGGACGTCAGGGCCCGGTGCCCACATCCCGAGCCCACGGCCTAGGTCCGACGATCCTGAGCGTCATGAGCGGAGGATGAGGAAGCGGTGAGACGCGTTCCCCTCACCCCCGCCCGCGATATCCCGGTACGCCCTGCTCCGGCAGCCACACACCCTCCGGCACCACGCCGGTCTGCCAGAAGACGTCAATGGGGATACCGCCGCGCGGGTACCAATAGCCCCCGATCCTCAGCCATGTGGGGTCCAGCAGGGCCACGAGCCGCTTGCCGATGGCCACCGTGCAATCCTCGTGAAAGGCGCCGTGATTGCGGAAACTGGTCAGATACAGTTTCAGGCTCTTGGACTCGACCAGCCACTCGCCCGGCACATAGTCGATCACCAGATGGGCAAAGTCCGGCTGGCCCGTCACCGGGCACAGGCTGGTGAACTCGGGCACCGCAAAGCGCGCCACATACAGCGTGTCCGCATGCGGATTGGGCACCCGCTCCAGATGGGCGGAGTCGGGATCGGTCGGTTGGTGCGTCTGCGCGCCCAGCTGGCTCAGGCCGGAGGTGTCGGTGGTCATGGGAGGCCTTTAGCGGGTTGCGAGCGGCGTGAAAATGGCGGGGTTCTAGGGCTTCCTCTTCGCGAAGCAGTTCATCACAGCGACCACAACGCTTCCACATAGGACACAACGAGGTCGAGCCCGCTGCCTTCGTTGTGTTCTTCGTGCCTCCTCTGTGTTCTTTGTGATGAACCTCTTTCTGCTCCCTTCTCCCCTCGGGGGAGAAGGTGGGCCGCGACAGCGGCTCGGATGAGGGGGCCACTGGACGCGCGCTGACCGGGTCCGTCCGTGGCAGGCTCCCCCTCATCCGTCAGGCTCTGCCCGACACCTTCTCCCCCGAGGGGAGAAGGACTGCTGAGCCGACACCCTCAGCTACGATGGCCGCCCCCGAATTCCCCCTCCCTTTCAACGGGCCCGCCGTTTCCCGGACCGGTCTTCCTGCCCTGGCTCGCGCATCACTGATACTATCCGGTTGCCGACATCGCTCGAGGAACGCCGCCATGACTTCAGACCATCCAGACCATTCAGACGGTGTTTTTCGCACCCACTCCCGCCGCCCGCCACTCGACCGTTGCCTTACCCGGGGACAGCCGTCTATCCGTAGTGAAAGACAACGGAGGAGCCGCCCATGACCATTCCCGCGTCCCTGCAAAAGGGGCTGAAGTTGCCGGTGATCGCGGCGCCCATGTTCCTGGTCTCCGGGCCGGATCTGGTGGTCGAGGCCTGCAATGCCGGCGTCATCGGCACCTTTCCGTCGCTGAACCAGCGCACGACCGAGGGCTATCGGGAATGGCTGCACGCCATCAAGGCGCGGCTCAAGCCCGATGCCGCCGCGTTCGGCGTCAACCACATCGTCCACCCGACCAACCCCCGCCTGATGGCCGATATGATGGTCTCGGTCGAGGAACAGGTGCCGCTGATCATCACCTCGCTGGGCGCAGTTCGCGATGTGGTCGATGCGGTGCACGGCTATGGCGGGGTGGTCTTCCACGACATCGCCAATGTCCGCCATGCACGAAAGGCCGCCGAAGCCGGGGTCGACGGCCTGATTCTGGTGGCCAATGGCGCCGGTGGTCACGCCGGTGTCGTCAACCCCTTTGCCCTGATCGAGGAGGTGCGCAGCTTCTTTGACGGCACCCTGATCCTGTCAGGCTGTCTCTCGACCGGGCGCGACATCGCCGCCACCCGCATGCTGGGCGCCGACTTCGCCTATATGGGCACCCGCTTCATCTCGACGACGGAGTCCATGGCCCAGGGCGCTTACAAGCAGATGATCGTCGACGCCGGCGCTTCGGACATCACCTATACGCCGGCCGTCTCGGGCATTCCCGCCAACTTCCTGACGCCCTCGCTGATCGAGAACGGCATCGACCCCAAGAGCCTGCCAGAGCACAAGCTGGACATGGCCGATGAAGCCAAGGCCTGGAAAACCGTCTGGTCCGCCGGTCAGGGGTCGGGCGGCGTGCATGACGTGCTGCCGGTGGCCGAGCTCGTGTCGCGCATGCAACAGGAATACCGTCAGGCGTCGGAACAATTCGCCAGCGAGAGCAACTTCGGCTAAGGGGGCGGCGTCCCACGGATTCGTCCTTATACGGAGCCATCATGCGCGCCCTTCTGACCGGCCTTTCGGCCCTGACCCTTCTGGCCATTGCGACCCCGGCCGCCGCCCAGAGCATGGCCGGCGGCGACTGGGCCTTCGGCGTCGGTGCCGGTACCGACAACCGTTCCAAGGACGTGTCCAAGTCGGGCACGGACGCCTACGGCTGGGCGTTGACGGAGTGGACCAGCGGCGACGGCTTCTTTTACGGCGGCGCCGGGGCCGAAACGATCGACAGCTCGGGCTCGAACCTCGAGATCGAAGCGGGCTTCGGCATTCGCCCCCAGATGGGCGGATTCGATTTCGATCTGAACGCCACTCACAAGTGGCGCGTCGACGCCAATCCGGGCACGGACGATGACGCCTGGGAGTTCACCGCCGACGTCAGCCGCGCCATCGGCCCGGCCAAGGCCAAGCTGCGCCTGCAGTACTCACCCGACGGCACAGGTTCCACCGAAGCCTGGACCTGGGTCGAGGCACGGGCCAGCTGGGACCTGACGCTCGACACCGCCCTGTCTGCCGGCATCGGGCGCCGCGAGCAGGATCTTTCGGTCGACTACACCGGCTGGGACGTCGGCGTGACCTGGCAGCTGGCCCCGGCAGTCGACCTCGACCTGCGCTACCACGACACCGACGCCGACCCGACCCTGTTCGGTGACCAGTACGGCTCCGCCCTCGTCGCCAACGTCGGCTTCTACTTCTAAACCTTGGCCGTAGTCCCTATATAGGGCGCATGACCTTTCGATCCACGACACTAGAGCGCGCCTATGAACTGGCGCGCGAGGGCCGCTGCCGGACCGTCGGCGACATCAAGATCCAGCTGAAGCTCGAGGGCTATGAGCGCATCCGCGAGTCCCTTTATGGCGGTACCCTGAACGCCGCCCTGCGAGACCTCTGCCGCGAGCATTACGCCCCCGCTGAGGGCCAGGTCGAACCCTAGCCCAGCGCCTGGTCCAGGTCGGCGATGAGGTCGTCGACGTCTTCGACCCCCACCGACAGGCGGATCAGGCTGTCGGTGACGCCGCCGGCCTCGCGGACCTCCTTCGGCACCGAGGCGTGGGTCATGATGGCCGGGTGGTTCACCAGACTTTCGACCCCGCCCAGCGACTCAGCGAGGGTGAAGACCTCGACCCGCTCCAGCACCTTGCGGGTCCGGTCCAGATCGCCGTCGATCACCACACTGACCATGCCGCCGAACCCACCGGTCATCTGGCGACAGGCCAGCTCGTGCCCTGGATGGCTGATCAGGCCGGGATAAATGACCTCGGCCACGCCCTTTCGGGTCTCCAGCCAGCGGGCCACCGCCAGCGCATTCTCGCAGTGGGCCTTCATCCTCAGGCCCAGCGTCTTGAGCCCCCGGTTCGCCAGGAAGGCATCGAACGGTCCCATGATGCCGCCCACCGAGTTCTGCAGGAACTTCAGCTGGGCCGCCAGCTCCGGGTTTGCCGTCACCAGCACCCCGCCGACAATGTCCGAGTGCCCGTTCAGATACTTGGTGGCCGAGTGCATGACGATGTCGGCCCCCAGACCGATCGGCTGCTGGCAGAACGGCGTGGCAAAGGTGTTGTCGACCACCAGGATCAGGCCCCTGGCCTTTGCAATCTTCGACAGGGCCGCGATGTCCGCCAGCTTCATCAGCGGATTGGTCGGGGTCTCGACCCAGATCATCCGGGTCTTGTCGGTGATGGCCGCCTCGACCGCCGCCGGATCGGCCATGTTCACATAGGCGAAGTCCAGCCCCATCGACCGCCGCCGGACCCGCTCGAACAGCCGCCACGAGCCGCCGTACAGATCATCGCCCGTGACGATGTGGCTGCCGGCATCCAGCAGTTCCAGCGCCGTCGAGGTCGCGGCCATGCCGCTGGCAAAGCCAAAGCCGTGCGTGCCGCCCTCCAGGTCCGCGATACAGGCCTCGAACGCCTCGCGCGTCGGGTTCTTGCCCCGCGCATACTCATAGCCCTTGTTCACGCCCGGGCTTTCCTGGGCATAGGTCGAGGTGGCGTAGATCGGCGTCATGACTGCGCCCGTGGTCGGGTCGGGCCGTTGTCCCGCGTGGATGGCGCGCGTGGAAAATCCCGGGCGGTTCTTGCGGTCGGTCATGCGGGGATGGGCTCTCTACAGAAGGGTTCGCTTGAAGAAGTCCGACGCCATGCGGTGAACCTCTTGCCACTGGGCGGGGGTATAGAGGTGCCCGGCGCCACGCAACACCTGCAGCCGGACCGGTACGTCCGCCTGCCGCAGAAACTCGACCCACCGGCGGGTGCTTTCGGGCGAGACATGGGTGTCGTTCTCGGACTGGAGGATCAGCACGGGAATGCGGCGACGCGGCGGGCGCGGGACATAGACATCCCAGCCGCCTGCGACACCAATGGCCGCCGCCGCGCGACTGTTCCCGAGTGCTCCGTCGACCGCCACATAGGATCCCAGCGAATAGCCCATGATGCCAATGCGGCGCCGGTCAATGCCGGACTCGATCATCCAGTCCACGGCGTCGCTGCCGACCGCGCGCCAGGCGTCCATGACCGGCTCGGGCCGCACCCCATCATCCGCCGCCGCGTCGTAGTAGGCGGGCACAAGCACCTTGAAGCCCTCGACAGCGAACTGCTCGGCCAGCGTCAGATAGGCCGGGCCTATGCCACCCGAGCCATGCAGGAAGACGACCGCCGCGCCATTCGGCTGCGCAGGCGTGTATAGCGCCGCGCGGATCGGCTTGCCCCGGCTTTCAAACGTCAGTGTCTCGACAGAGAAAGCTGCCTGCTGTGCGCGGACAGCCCCGACCAGAAAGGGCGTTGTAACAGCCGCCATCAGAAGCCGTCGGCGAGTGGCTGTCATGTCAGGGTCCGGTCGAAGAACCGTCCGGCCACATCGAATATGGTCCGCCATTCACCGGGATCGAAGCGGTGGCGGGGCGAGGTCAGCTCATACGTTTCGACCGGCACCCCGGCGGCCGACAGGGTCTCGGCCCGCTCCCGCACGCGTCGGGCCGACACCAGAGGATCACCATCGGCATAGACGAACAGCACCGGCGGTCGGTGGCGGATATCGGCGACGTCCAGTGATCCCCCCGACGCCACACCGACGAACGCCTGCGCACCACCTTCCTCCAGCACCCCGTCCAGCCCCAGCGAGCCACCCCGGGAGAAACCCAGCGCCCCCACGCGGGCCGGATCAACGCCGGGTCGCTGACCCAGCCACTCCAGACCATCCAGAATGGCCATGCGCCAGCGCCGCGCGGCTACCGCCGTGCTCCGCCTCTGGCTGGGCGTCGCATCGAAATAGTTGGGCATCAGGCAGTGATAGCCACGCGCCGTTAGCGAGAGCGCGCCCTCGGTGAAGATGTGGACATCGTCCTGGGCGCCACCGCCCCCATGCAGCAGCGCCACCGCCGCCCCGGTCATGGGCCCACGCCGCGCCTCAACCACCGGCGAGAACAGCAGGCCGTTGATCGGGAAGGATCCACTGGGATAGCTGACCAGCGATATCCCTAGCGCCCCCGGGTCCTGCGCCTTCGCAGACCGCGCCCAGCCGCCCGTCGTCGCCGCGAGGCTCCCGATCAGAAGCTGGCGACGGTCCGGGCCCATCTTACCGGTTCAGGCTCAGGTGGTTGATCAGGTCCGTCCGGGTGATCAGGCCCACGAACTTCTCCCCGTCCAGCACGATGGCCACGCGATCACGGTCGAACAGCGGCACCAGGGCCTCAAGCGGCTCATTGACCTGAACCGTATCCAGCTCTCGCGTCATGACCTTGGAGACCGGCATCCGGAAGCGCTCCTCGCGGGTGATCGCGTCGGTGTTCATGGTGTGCACCAGATCGCTCTCGTCGACGATGCCGACCAGCCGCCCTTCACTGAAGATCGGCAGCTGCGAGACGTCCGCCCCGCGCATCCGCTTGAACACGGTGTCGAGCGTGTCATCCGGCCCGGCGAAGACGACGGCGCCATCCTCGTACTTGCGGGTGATCAGGTCTGACAGGTCACCATGCAGCTCGCGCTCGCTCAGCCCCTGGTCGGCCAGCCAGGCATCGTTATAGACCTTGGACAGGTACTTGGCCCCGGTATCGCAGACGAAGGTCACGCAGGTCTTTGGCTCGGTCTGCTCGCGGCACCAGCGCAGCGCGGACGCGATCAGCGTGCCGGAGGACGAGCCCGCGAGGATGCCTTCCTTGAGCAGCAGCTCGCGGACTGTGGCGATGGCCTCGGCATCCGGGATTGAATAGGCCTTGTCGATCAGGTCCATATGGGCAGTTTCAGGCACGAAATTCTGGCCGATCCCCTCGACCGTATAGCTGCCTTCCGGACCGGGAACCCCCTCGTTGACGATGCCGGCCAGCGTCGAGCCAACGGGGTCGGCCAGGATGATCTCGGCCTTTGACCCCTTTGACTTCAGGAACTGGCCGATGCCGGTGATTGTCCCGCCCGAGCCGATACCGGCGACGAAGGCGTCAACCTTGCCGTCCATCTGATCCCAGATTTCGGGCCCCGTGGTCTCGAAGTGCGCGAGGGTGTTGGCGTCATTGGCGAACTGGTTGACGTAGTACCCGCCCGGGATCTGCTGGGCCAGCCGCTCGGCCATATCGGTGTAGTACTCCGGGTGGCCGTGCGGCACGTCGGAGCGTGTCAGCCGGACGTCTGCGCCCATGGCCCGCAAATGCTGGATCTTCTCCTTGGACATCTTGTCCGGGATGACCAGCAGGACCTTGTAGCCCTTGGCCTGACCGACCAGCGTCAGGGCCAGACCGGTGTTGCCCGCTGTGGCCTCGACGATCGTGCCACCGGGCTTGAGCCAGCCTTCCCTCTCGGCCGCAGCGATCATCGACAGGGCGATGCGGTCCTTGATCGAGCCGCCGGGGTTCTGGCTTTCCAGCTTCAGGAACAGGCGGCACTTGCCGGTGTTCATGCGGCTGACCTCGACCATGGGCGTCTTGCCGATCAGGTCGAGCAGCGAGGCGGTGGGACCGGCAAGAACCGGTTGGGGGGCAAGCGACATCCAGAACTCCTGAGGTTTGGCCGGAAGCTGGTCCCACCGCCCGCTCAGGTCAAGCCGCAGACGACAAAGCGCGGGACGACAGAGGCCGAAGCGCGTTATGAGGGGATGATGAAGAAGTCGCACCCACGCCCGCCCGCCGGACTTCCGGACAAGGACACCCTGCTCGCCTTCCTGCGCGAGACCGGCTCGGCCCAGAAGACCGACATCGCCCAGCATTTCGGACTGAAGGGCGCGGATCGACGCGCCCTGCGCCAGATGATCCGCGAACTGGAAGACGAGGGCCGCCTTGGCCGGCGTGGTCGCAAGGGTCTGAGCGAGGCCGGGGGCCTGCCGCCCGTGGGCGTGGCCGACATCGTCGAGCGCGATGTCGATGGCGAGCTGATTGTACGACTGGTCGAGGCCTCGGACGACGCGCCCTCCGCCGTGTTGATGCCCGATCGCAAGGATCGCGGCCCCGCGCCCGGCATGGGCGACCGGCTGCTGGTCCGGTTCGCGCGCGGCGAAAACGGCTGGGAAGCCCGGCTGATCAAGAAGCTGGACACCGGGGCCGACCGGGTGCTGGGCGTGATCCGCAGGTCGGCCCGACAGGTCCGGATCGAGTCGGTCGACCGCCGGGCCAAGGACACCCTGATCGTCCCCGAAAGCCAGGTCGAAGGCCTGAAGGACGGGGATCTGGTGCTGGCCACCGTCGAAAAGGGCAGCGACCGCCATGGACCGAAACGCGGCAAGGTGCTGGAGAAACTGGGCCGCGAGGATGATCCCCGCGCCGCCTCGCTGATCGCCATCCACAGCCATGGCCTGCCGACCGGCTTTTCCGAGACGGTCGAGTCCGAGGCCGAAGATCAGGCCCTGCCCTCGCTGAAGGGGCGCGAAGACCTGCGCGACCTGCCGCTGATTACCATCGACCCGGCCGACGCGCGCGATCACGACGACGCGGTCTTTGCCCAGCCGGATGAGGATGCCAACAACCCGGGCGGCTGGATCGTCTGGGTCGCCATCGCCGATGTCGCCGCCTATGTCCGCCCCGGCACCGCACTGGATCAACAGGCCCGCGACAAGGGCAACTCGACCTACTTCCCGGACCGGGTCGAGCCGATGCTGCCCGAGGTGCTGTCGAACGGCCTGTGCAGCCTCAAGGTCGGCGAGAACCGCGCCTGTCTGGCCGTGCGCATGGTGTTCGACGCCGACGGGAAGAAGCGCAGCCACCGCTTCGTCCGGGGCCTGATGCGGTCGCACGCCAGCCTGTCCTATGAGCAGGCGCAGGCCGCAGCGGATGGCCGATTCGACGATGTGACTGGTCCCATCGTCGACGTCATCCTCAAGCCCCTGTGGGCCGCCTATCGCACCATGCTGAAGGGCCGCAAGAAGCGGGCGCCGCTGGCCATCGAAAGCCTGGAGCGCAAGATCAACATGTCGCCGAAGGGCGAGATCATTTCGATCGAACCGCGGGTCTCGCTGGAGGCACACCGGCTGATCGAGGAGATGATGATCCAGGCGAACGTCTCGGCCGCCGAAACCCTGGAGCAGAAGCGCACCCCCCTGATCTACCGCGTGCACGACACCCCCAGTCAGGAGAAGGTGTTCAACCTCGCCGACTTCCTGCAGACGCTGGGGCGGCCGTGGAACAAGGGCGAGCCGCCGACCACCAAGAAGCTCAACGCCCTGCTGGACAGCATGCGCGACACGCCCCACGCCGAGATCGTCAATGAGGTCGTCCTGCGCAGCCAGATGCAGGCCATCTACACGCCGGACAACATCGGCCACTTCGGGCTGAACCTGGACCGCTATGCCCACTTCACCTCGCCGATCCGGCGCTACTCCGACCTGATCGTCCACCGGGCGCTCATCCGCGCACTGGGCCTCGGCAAGGACGGCCTGACCGAGCGAGAGGTCGCGGAACTGTCCGGGATCGCCGAGCATCTGGTGATGACCGAGCGCCGCTCCATGGCCGCAGAGCGCGACGCCACGGACCGCTATGTCGCCGCCTTCCTCGAGGAGCGGGTCGGGGCGACCTTCGAAGGACGGATCACCGGCGTGACCCGGTTCGGCCTGTTCGTGCGGCTGCAGGAGACCGGCGCCGACGGCCTGATCCCGATCTCGTCGCTTGGCCGGGACTATTTTCAGCACGACGAGGCGGCTCACGCCCTGATCGGCCAGAGAAGCGGCGATCGCTGGACACTGGGCCGCACGGTCGAGGTCAAGCTGGTCGAGGCTACCCCCCTGACCGGCGGACTGGTGCTGGAGATGCTGTCGGATGCCGAGGAGGGCAAGCCGCCCGGTAACTCCGGCGGCCGAGGCGGTCCCCGCAGTGGACCACCCCGGGGCGGCAAGGGTCCGCGCGGTGGCAAGGGAGGTCCGCCTTCCGGCAAGCCGAAGGGGCCTCGGCGCCGCAAATGAGCCAACCGTTCGACGCGCGCGCGGATCTGGCTGATTCGCCCGATGTCGGCGCCCGGGTTCGCCCCCGCGACGCCGCCACCCTGATCTTGATCCGCAATGGGGAGGCGCGACCCGAGGTGCTGATGGGTCGCCGCGCTCCGGGCCATGTCTTCATGGCATCGAAATGGGTGTTCCCGGGCGGGCGGGTGGAGCGCGGGGACTATACCGCCCCCTTTGCCACCGATCTCTCGCCGGACGAGCTTGCGCTGCTGGAGCGCGAGATGCCCGAACGACGCGCCCGGGCCCTGGCGCTGGCCGCCGTCCGCGAGACCCACGAGGAGACGGGTGTCATCGTCGGCCGCCCGGCGCCCGCGCGCAGTCTGGCCGGGCCGTGGCGCAACTTCCTGTCGACCGGTCATCAGGCGGATCTGTCCGCCCTCCGCTACATCGCCCGGGCCATCACGCCACCGGGACGGCCACGACGGTTCGACGCCCGCTTCTTTCTGGCGGATGCGGACGCCATGGACCTGCCGGCGCGCACCGACCACGGGGACGAGCTGGAACGCGTGGCCTGGATCCCGCTGGATGATCTGAAAGACCTCGCCCTGCCCGCCATCACCCGGTTCGTCGTGGGCGAGGTCCGGGAACGGCTCGCGGGGCGGGACCCCGGTCGGCCTGTCATTCGCCAGCTGTATGGCCAGCACAGGATCGATCGGCTTTGACCCCCTCCCGGACGGGGCGTATCTGTGGGGCTTGCCCTCTCCTCGAGTATCGGCCCTGATCGCGTGAAACTGTCCCGCCCCTTCATCAAGCTGCCCTTCCGCTTCGACGTGGACCAACTGCGGCGCGAGGTCGAGGCTTTCCCGGCTGACGCCTGGGCGAAGCATCCGAACAACATCCCCGGCAACAGCGCCCTGCGGCTGATCACTGTGGGCGGCACCGAGAACGACGACGTGGCCGGGGCCATGGCGCCGACGCCGCACCTGCAGTCTTCGCCCTATATCCAGCAGGTGCTCAGCCACTTCGGCGTGGTGTGGAGCCGGTCGCGGCTGATGCGGCTGGGACCGGGGTCGTCGGTCCCCGAGCACACGGACATCAACTACCACTGGTTTCACCGGGTGCGGCTGCATGTGCCGATCGTGACGACGCCGGACGTGCGCTTCCACTGCGACGGCGAGGAGGTCCACATGGCCCCGGGAGAGGCCTGGATCTTCGACAACTGGCGGGTCCACAAGGTCGACAACGGCTCGGACATCTCGCGCGTGCACCTCGTGGCGGACACGACCGGCAACGGCCGCTTCTGGGACCTGGCCGAGGCGGCCGCGACCCAGTCCCTGCCGGAGACACCGATCCCCTTCCGCCCCGGCGTGCGGGCGCCGCTGGCGGTCGAGCAGTTCAACATTTACCGCGTCATGCCGCCGTCCGAGGTCGATGAGCTGCTCAGCGATCTGGTGGCCGAGACGGGCTCGGTCCGGCAGGGCGACGAGGGCCGGGCGCATCTGCAGCAGTTCGCCCGGCTGATCCACGGCTTCCGGCAGGACTGGCGCCAGCTGTGGTCGCTGTTCGCCGACACCGACCGGGGCATCCCCCACTACCAGAAGCGGCTGCAGATGCTGATGCAGCAGGTCACGGCGCTGGGTGACGACTTGAGGGTCAGCTCCAACATGATGCCCGTGCCCGCCGTGGTCCGGCAGCGGATCGGGGCCTATGGCGTCAACCCGGGCGTGGCACCCATGGGCGGCGGGATCGCTACGGGCATGATGGGTCAGCCCGCCCCCGCAGCGGCTGGTGCGAGCCCGGCCCCGGCGCGCCCCTCGGCCATCCTGCAGACCCCGGACTATGACCGGCCGGTGATCATCGTGGCTGCGCCCCGCTCGGGCAGCACGGCCCTGTTCGAGACGCTGGCGGTGACGCCCCAGCTGCACACCGTGGGCGGCGAGGCCCACTGGCTGGTCGAGGGCTTCAAGGCCCTGCGGCCCGGCGCGCCGGGTATCGACTCCAACCGCGTCACGGCCGGCCACTACAGCGACCAGATCGGGCTGGCGATGAAGGCCCGGCTGGCCGAGAAGCTGCGCGACGGCGCCGAGCGGTCCTTTGCCAACCAGGACAGCGTGCGGCTGCTGGAGAAGACGCCCAAGAACGCCCTGCGGATCCCCTTCTTCAACGCCCTGTTCCCGGACGCCCGGTTTGTCTTCCTGTGGCGGGAGCCGGAGGAGAATGTCTCCAGCATCATCGACGCCTGGCGGTCGGGCGGGTGGGTGACCTATCCGCAGCTGCCGGGTTGGGAAGGCCCGTGGTCGTTGCTGCTGCCGCAGGGCTGGCAGGGCCTGAAGGACAAGCCCCTGCCCGAGGTGGCGGCCTATCAGTGGGCGACCACCAACCAGACTATCATGGACGACCTGTCGGCCCTGCCCGAGGACCGGCGCCACGTCGTCCGCTATGCCGACTTCGTCGCCGATCCGACGGCGGTGATGCGCGGCATCTGCGCCTTCGCCGACCTTGAGTTCGACGCGGCCCTTGCGGAGCGGACCGGCGGCAAGCTGCCGGAGTCGCGCCACACCCTGACCCCGCCGGCACCCGACAAGTGGAAGAAGAATGCGGCGGAGATCGAGCCCCTGCTGGCGGGCCTGAAGCCGATCCGGGACCGGCTGGCCGGGTTCTGAGCTCCTATTCGGCGGCGGTCGCGGCGACCGACTGTTTGTCCTTCAGGGTGACCAATTCCTCGGCCAGCGTCGGGTGAACGGCGCAGGTCGCGTCCCACTGGGCCTTGGTCAGGCCGGCCTTCACGGCAATGGCGGCCAGCTGGATCATTTCGGGGGCCTCGGGGCCAACGATGTGGACGCCGACCACGCGCTGGGTGTCGGCATCGACCACAAGCTTCATCAGCACCCGCTCGTCCGAGCCGACGAAGACGGTCTTCATGGGCCGGAAGCGGGTCAGATAGACATCGACGCCCTTTGAGCAGTGACGCCGAGCCTCGGCCTCGCTGAGGCCGACCACGCCGACGGGCGGCTGGCTGAAGACGCCGGTGGCGACGGCCTCATAGTCGAACGAGGACGGATTGTCCTTGTAGCGGGTCTCGTGGAAGGCGACGGCCTCGCGGATGGCCACGGGCGTCAGATTGATGCGGTCGGTGACATCGCCGATGGCCCAGATGTTGTCGACGCTGGTGCGGGAGTATTCATCGACCTTGATGGCCCCGCCCTCGGTCAGTTCGACCCCGGCCTCCTCGAGCCCCAGACCCTTGACGTGAGGCGTGCGGCCGGTTGCGAACATGACGGCCTCGGTCGTGAGGGACATGTCGTTCTCAAGATGGCTGACGAGGCCGTCGGCGGTCTTTTCGATGGACGAATGCTGGCAGCCCAGCACCACCTTGATCCCGCGCCGCTCGATCTCGCCCGCCAGATGGGCACGGACGTCGTCGTCAAAGCCCCGCAGGATGTTGGGTCCGCGATAGACGAGGGTGGTCTCGACGCCCAGACCGGCAAAGATGCCCGCGAACTCGACCGCGATATAGCCGCCGCCCGCGATCAGGATGCTTTTCGGCAGTTCCGGCAGGTGGAAGGCCTCTTCCGAGGTGATGGCGTGTTCGATGCCCGGCAGGTCTTCGGGCACCCAGGGGCGACCGCCGGTGGCGATCAGGATGGTTTCGGCGGTGACGGTGCGATCAACCGAGCCGTCCTTCTTGAGGACCTCGACCGTATGGGCGTCCTTCAGCCGGGCCCGACCGTGGATCAGCTCAGCCCCTGCCTTGCCCAGATTGGCGACATAGATGCCGGACAGGCGGGCGATCTCGACGTCCTTGGCCTCGAGGAAGCGCTTCCAGTCAAAGGTCGCCCCCTCGATGTTCCAGCCATAGCCCTCGGCGATTTCCAGCGCGTGGCTGACCTCGGAGGCCATGACCATGAATTTCTTGGGCACACAGCCCCGGATGACACAGGTGCCGCCGACCCGGTGCTCCTCGGCCACGGCGACCGTCTTGCCCGACAGGGCCGTCAGCCGCGCCGCCCGCACCCCGCCCGAGCCCGCACCGATGACGAAGAGGTCGTAGTCGTAGGTCGTGGGCATTCGGGGCTCCTGAACCAGACGGTGAAAAAAGACCGTCTGAATGGTCTGAATAGTCTGAAACCGGGGGCGGTCCGGAAATCAGACGGTGAAATTAGACCGTCTGAACCGTCTGAAGGGTCTGAAATCGGCGGCAGTGCCGAATTCAGACGGTGGGAAAAAAAGGGTCTGAACCGTCTGAACCGTCTGAAATCCGCTCCGGCGAAAACAGGGTGAAAAGGGGTGCTGCAGAGCGGGTCGCTCCGTCGTCTCAGGGACTTAGGGATGAGGGGTGGGTGGGGCAAGGTGGGAAGGGGCGTACAGTGCCATCGGAAATTTCCCGCTCATCCCCGCGAAAGCGGGGACCCAGAGTTTTGGCTCATCCCCCCCTGGCAACCGACCCGCTGACGGTTGTCGGAGGCCTCTTGCGCAATAACAGAACTGGGTCCCCGCTTTCGCGGGGATGAGCGGAAGTGTTGAAGCGGAGCCTTGAGCAGGTAGGCCGCTTACGGCACCAACACCTCAACCCCGTCATCCGTGCCGATGATCGCCTCATCCGCGAGGTCGAGGAACAGGCCGTGTTCGACGACGCCGGTGATCAGTTTCAGGTCGTCGGCGAGGCGGCTGGGGTCGGTGATGGCGCCGCATCTGGCGTCATAGATCAGATTGCCACCGTCGGTGCGCACCAGTCCGCGCTCGGCGGTGCGGACCCGGGCGGGCAGGACGATGTCGTGGTCGGCCAGTACATCGGCGATGCGGTTGCCCGTGGTCTTGTGCCCGAAGGCGACGACCTCGATCGGCAGGGGGAAGACGCCGAGCGTCTTCACCACCTTGGCCGCGTCGGCGATGACGAGGCAGCGGTCCGAGGCCTCCCACACCAGCTTCTCGCGCAGCAGGGCCGCGCCGCCGCCCTTTATCAGGGCCAGCCCCGGTCCGACCTCGTCCGCCCCGTCGACGGTCAGGTCGAGGCGCGGGGTGTCCTCCAGCGTCGACAGCGTCAGCCCCAGCTCGCGCGCCAGATCGGCGGTAGCATCCGAGGTCGGCACACAGCGCAGGTCGGGCAGGTTGCGGGCCGCCAGCGCCTTGACGAACCAGGCGGCGGTCGATCCGGTGCCGAGTCCCACCTTCATGCCCGCCTCGACCCGAAGGGCGGCGGCCTCACCGGCGATGCGTTTCTGGGTGTCAGACATCTAGGCTCCTCCCCTGCTTGCGGGGGTGGAGGAAGGTTCGTGCACGAACCGACGACCGGACCCCGGAGGGGTGGAGGGGGCAAGGGTCAGGAGGTGGCGTCTGGTATTCGCCCCCTCCACCGCCGTTCGGCGGTCCCCCTCCCCCGAAGCTGCGCGTCGGGGGAGGATCATTTCTTCTGGCTGGCCTTCTTGGCGGTCATCATCTGCATGAAGCGGGCGGCCCAGCCGTCCTTGACGGTCTGGGTGGCGCGGCCGAGGGCGAGGGCGCCGTCGGGGACGTCTTCGGTGATGACCGAGCCGGAGGCGGTCATGGCGCCGGCGCCGATGGTGACGGGCGCGACCAGCGAACTGTTGGAGCCGACGAATGCCCCCTCGCCCACCGTCGTCTTGTGTTTGAAGACGCCGTCATAGTTGCAGAAGATGGTGCCGGCGCCGATGTTGGCGCGCGGGCCGACCTGGCCGTCGCCGAGGTAGGACAGGTGGTTGGCCTTGGCGCCCTCGCCGATGTGGCTGTTCTTGACCTCGACGAAGTTGCCGATGTGGACGTCGCGCTCCAGCCGGGCGCCGGGACGCAGGCGGGCATAGGGGCCGACGATGGCGCCCTCGCCGACGACGGCGCCTTCCAGATGGCTGAAGCTGCGGATGCGGGCACCGGATGCGACCTTCACGCCCGGGCCGAACACGACATAGGGCTCGACGACCACGCCGGCTTCCAGATCGGTGTCCCAGGCGAAATGGACGGTGTCGGGCGCGGGCATGGTGACGCCGCGGGCGAGGAAGGTGTCGCGCTGGACCTTCTGGAACAGGGCCTCGGCCTCGGCCAGCTCGGACTGGGCATTAACGCCCATGACGGAGTCCTCGGACGCCATGACGGCGCGGGTCGGCACCCCGGCCTCGCGGCCCAGCTGGACGACGTCGGTCAGATAGTATTCGCCCTTGGCATTGTCGTTGCCGACCTTGTCCAGCAGGTCGAACAGGACACGGGCCGGGGCCGACATGACGCCGGAGTTGCAGGTCCGGATGGCCAGAACCTCGGCCGAGGCCTCCTTGGCCTCGGTGATGGCGGCCAGCTCGCCGCCCCGGATGACCAGACGGCCATAGGCGCCGGGGTCGCGGGCCTCGAACCCGATCACCGACAGGGCATCGGCGGCCTCGAACACCGGGGCGATGTCGTGGGCCTTGAGCAGGGGCACGTCGCCATAGGTGATGACGACCTGGCCGTCGAAGCCGTTCAGCGCTTCGCGCGCACACAGGACGGCGTGGCCGGTGCCCATGGGCGGGTCCTGAATGGCGATGGCGGCCTCGCCCAGACGGGCGACGACGTGAGCGCGAACCTCGGGCGAGTGGGTGCCGACGACCACGACGATCCGCTCGCAGCCCAGGGCCTCGGCCGCGTCGATGGCGTGGTCCAGCATGGCGCGCCCGCCGACCGGGTGCAGAACCTTGGGCAGGCGGGATTTCATGCGGGTGCCCTGCCCCGCGGCCAGAATCACGGCAGCGCGTGCGGGCCCGGTATGGCTGTGGGTGGTCACGTGATCGTCCCTCGTCTAGTCGTCCGTCTGGTCGTTCGGGCGGCATAACGCATGCGACGGGATAAGGGGAGGCTATATGTCTGCAACGGCGAAGGAATGGACGCTGCTGTTCGACCTTGACGGGACGCTGGTCGATTCCGCCCCGGACCTGATCGGTACGCTGAATGCGGTGCTGGCGACCGATGGCCTGCCGGCCCTGCCACTGGCGCAGGGGCGTGACCTGATCGGGCATGGGGCGCGGGCCCTGTTGCGGCGCGGATATGAGACGGCGGGCGCGCCGCTGGCCGATGACGCGCTGGATGTGCGGTTCGCCCTGTTCCTGGAGCTGTATGTCGGGCGGATCGCCGAGCTGACACGGCCCTATCCCGGCTGTGTCGCGGCGCTGACCGCGCTGAAGGCCGAGGGCTATACGCTGGCGGTGACGACCAACAAGCGGACGGATCTGTCGATGGCGTTGACCGACGCGCTGGGTATCACCGGCCTGTTCGCCTGTGTGTACGGACCGGACCGGGTGTCAGCGCGCAAGCCCGATGCCGCCCATCTGCTCGAGGCGATCGCGACCTGTGGCGGACGTGCCGACCGCGCCCTGATGGTCGGCGACAGCAGTCTGGATGCGGGGGCCGCCCATGCCGCGCGCCTGCCGTTCGTGGCGGTCGGCTTCGGCTATGCCGATGTGGCGATTCCCGCGATGAAGCCGTGGGCGGTGCTGGACAATTACGACGCCTTTCCGGCGCTGGTGGCGCGCTGTGTGGCCGAGACCGAACAGGCCCTTGCCCTTGCCGGATCGCCGGGCTAAACACCCCGCCTCCTGACCGGTCGGATGCGTAGCTCAGCGGGAGAGCACCTCGTTCACACCGAGGGGGTCACAGGTTCAATCCCTGTCGCATCCACCACTTTTACCATTTAAAAACAGTAACTTACCAGACCCGCTCCCTCCGTTCACGGAGGGTTTTTCGTGAATATTCGCGTTTGTGGGGCAATAGTGGGGCAGTCGATGCGTAAGATCCTTGCGCGGGACGTGACAACATCCCCTGAAATGCGTTGATGCGGGCCTGTTTGCGGCCTGATTCGACCTCACCGCCGCGCCGCCTTTTTGCAGGGCGTTTCATCGGGTCAGGCCCGACCTCTCCGGATCCGTCGCGATCGCTCATTTTTAGGAAACCCGATGGCATCCATTCCGGACCACCCCAACGATGCTGGAGCCTGGACGCGCCTGGAAGGCCGCGAGGGGTTCGCCCTGTGGCGCCGCGAGCGCCAGGAACTGGCTCCCGTGACGATGTACTATGTCGTCGCACCGCCGCGTCAGAGCGAAATTCTCTATGACGAAGCCACGGCGCGCGCTCGCTTCAACGACCTCGCCGGCGTCTCCGACGCGGACGGCGTCATCTCGTAAGGGAACGCCACGCACTTGCGCGCCGCCCCCCGGGCGGGGCCTTCAGCATCACCCGAACCGGTGTCGAGGTCATGTCTGTGGCGGGCGATAGGCATCGCCGACGCCTTCTGCTCTATTCGCCGCATGAAGCCCGCAACCATCTTCGTCGCCTTGGGGCTGTTCGCCGCCGCCTGCACGGCGACCGGCTCGAGCAACAGCCCCCATTCCGGTCCGGTCATCAAGCTGGCCAGTTGGAATATGGAGCATCTCGCGGAGCGGAATAACTCCGGATGCCGCCCTCGCACCGACGCCGATTATGCGGCGATGCGGGCCTATGTGGACGACCTCGGCGCCGACGTCATTGCCATTCAGGAGGTCGAGACAAAAGCCGCCGCTGAACGGGTGTTCAACCCTGCGATCTATACTGTGGTGATCGAGGACCGGATCGGCACGGATCGCGGCGGAGCGTGTCGAGGACGCGACGGGCTGACGATCAATGCCCAGCGCACCGGGTTCGCGGTTCGCAACGGTCTGGCATTCGAACGACAACCCGACGTCACCGGCATTCAGGTGGGCAATCCCGACCTTCGCTCAGGCGTCGACCTCATGGTTCGGCCCCGGGGCGGTGCGCCTATCCGGGTGCTTTCGGTACATCTGAAGTCGGGGTGTTCGTCCGGAGACCGGAACGACGCCTGTCCGGTCCTGTTCGAGCAGGTTCCGGCCATGGAACGCTGGATCGATGACAGAGCCGTGGAGGGGGTGCGTTTCGCAGTGCTGGGGGATTTCAACCGGCGCATGGGCATGGCCAATGACGCCGTCTGGGCCGAGTGGGACGATTCGTCTCCGCCGAACTCGGACCTCGCCCTTGCGTCGGGCGACGAGTCCGCAGGATGCAATCCTCGCTACCGGGACTTCATCGACTTCATCGTCCTTGATCGGCGGGCAACCGCCAACCTGAGTAGCTTTGAGGAACGGACGTTCGGTGGCCAGGCTCTGAGCGATCATTGCGCGATTTCGGCCACCCTGAGCCTTCGCTGATGGTCGATCCGGGTCCCTTGCAGCGAGGGTGGTCCCGGTTGCGAACGGCGTGGTCACGCAATGATGGAAAGCCCCGCGAGGAATGGGCGCATGAACCCGACCTCAAGGAAACGGTGTTGATCGGAGCGCTGCTGGTCGTCGTGGTCCTGACCGGGCTGGCGACCTGCAGCGCCGTCGGGTCAATCTAGACCGCGTCGCGAGCGTCCGGCCCGGCCGTCACCTCACCTTCTCCGGACGCGATCTAATCGAGGGACAGCGGCGCGTCAGAGCTCCGGTCAAGGCAGCCCCGATCAGATCGGCGTCAGAGCGCTGTGATCGTGCCGGAGCGTCGGCCAGTCAGTTGGGAGCCGGCGTTTCGTTGAGCGTCTCGATGTTCAGGGCCCATTTCGGCATCTTCAGCCGGAAGTGGCGCTGGCTCTCACAGAAGGGCTGGACGCGCGTCCAGGTCATGACGGCAATGTCCGGTGTCTCCTCCGAACAGGCGGCGCTCACCCGTTGGCGGAATTCGGGTGACATTACGAAAATGGACGACCGGTTCCTCCATGGGAGCGCAGACCGGTGACCTTGCCTGAAACCGTCGGAAGGCGATCTCGCCAGGGAGCCAGCTGGGAAGGAAATGTCCGTAGCGCTCTCCTAACCAGCCCCTATGTCCGTCGGGCTCCCTTAGTGAGCCGGATCTGGACATGCCATGCGGACAAGCCAACCCGGGTGGTCGGCGCGGCCGAGCGGTCCGGCCGTGGGGATCCTGCGCTTCCGCGTGGGCATCTACGACCGTGTATGATGGTTCCGTCCCACTGGTTGGGCCGAGAGCCCTTTCAGTCGCACACGCTCAACCCGCCGCAAGCGCCTCCAGGACCGGACATTCCGGCACTTCCCCGCCCGAGCACCGGGCGGCGGCGTTGGCGAGGATCCGTTCCATCCGCCGCAGATCGGCAATCTTGGCGCGCACATCCTCCAGATGCACCTCGGTCTTGTGTTTGACCTCGGCGCAGGTCTGGGTCCCGGAGTCCGTCAGAGCCAACAGCGAGCGGGTCTCCTCCATCGAGAAGCCGATATCCCGCGCCCGCAGGATGAACCGCAGCCGCTGCGTCAGATCCGGCGAATAGACCCGGTAGCCGTTGGCTGCCCGCGGCGGCGGCGGCAGCAATCCGACCGTCTCGTAATAGCGGATGGTTTCGAGGTTGCACCCGGTCAGCTTCGCCAATTGGGCCCGCAACAAGCCCGTCTGAAGCACCATAAAAAAGCCCTTGTGTCTGTAGCAACTACAGGGATTACGCTGAAATCAGTCAGAAAGAAATGGAGAGAACTTATCGATGTCTTCAGCACCGGAGCCGGAGCCACCGGCATCAACGCCGGACGAGGGCGCGAAGCAGGGCCGATGGATCGCGGGCGGCGCGCTGATCGGCGCGGTGCTGGCGTCGGCCTGCTGCATCGTTCCGCTGGTGCTGGTCATGCTTGGCATTTCAGGGGCGTGGATCGCCAACCTGACAGCGCTTGAGCCGTACAAACCCTATGTCGCCGCCGCCACCCTGGCCCTGCTCGGCTACGGGTTCTGGCACGTCTATTTCAAGCCGAAGCCGCCCTGCGAGGACGGGTCCTACTGCGCCCGCCCGCAATCGGCGCGGACCACGAAAATTGCCCTCTGGCTCGGCCTGGCCGTCGTCATCATCGCGCTCACGCTCAACTGGTGGGCTCCGTATTTTTACTGAGAGGAAAGACCCATGAAGAAGACATTCTTGATCGGCCTGGCCGTTGTGGCCGTGGCCGGCGTCGGTGCCGCCGTCGCGTTTGATGGACCGGCACAGAACCGCCCGGCGGCGACCGCCGCTGCCCAGCAGCAGACCACTTTTGCTATTGAGCACATGACCTGCGCCACCTGTCCGATCACGGTGCGCAGGGCGATGGAAGGCGTGCCGGGCGTCAGCGCGGTGCAGGTGGACTTCGCCGCAAAGACGGCCCGCGCCACCTATGATCCGGCGCGCGCCACGGCCGCGCAGATCGCGGCCGCCTCGACCAATGCCGGCTATCCCGCCCGCGTCGTACAAAACTAGGCACCGCAGGCAGCAAGACGGCCTTCACCCGCGTCGCATCTCCCGCCCCCCCCGGAGGGGGTGGGACCAGGCCGCCAGCGCGCTGGCATCGCGTGCATCCCGACCTCGAGCTGCAGCCGGGGAAGGCTGCGCTTCGTCAGGATCAAAACGGAAGAAAACGGCATCATGGCTGACAAGGTCGAGAAGACGGACGGGACCGACAGCCTGTTGCTGCGGATGGGTGTGATCGGCACCGTCATTGTGGCGCTGTGCTGCTTTACCCCGGTGCTGGTGGTGCTGCTGGGCGTCGTCGGGTTTTCCGCCCTGACGGGCTGGCTCGATGTTGTGCTGCTGCCCGCGCTGGCCGTGTTCGTCGCGCTGACGGTCTATGCCGTCTGGCGGCGTCGGCGGCGGATGAAGACCGCCTGATCGACGGCCCACCGGGCCGCGCCGATCGTCAGAGGCTGCAGCCCCCCCCTCGTAACGGAGAAGACTGACATGACCGACACATATGACTACGACCTGATCGTGATCGGGGCCGGGACCGGCGGCAACGGCGTCGCCCGGAAGACGGCGGCAGCGGGGTGGAAGGTCGCCAGCGTCGACAGCCTGCCCTATGGCGGCACCTGTGCGCTGCGAGGCTGCGACCCCAAGAAGATGTTGATCGCCGTCACCGAAGGCGTGGACTGGGCCCACAACATGGCCGGCAAGGGCCTGGAGGCGCGACCCTCGGTCAGTTGGCCCGAGATGATGGCGTTCAAGCGCACCTTCACCGACACCATGCCGTCGCGCATCGAAGCGGGCTTCCGCAAGGCCGGGATCACGGCGCTGCATGGCGAAGCGCGGTTTACCGGGCGCGATACGATCACGCTGAACGGCGAGACCCTGCGCGCGAAGCATTTCCACATCGCCACCGGCGCACGGCCGATGACGCTGAACATTCCCGGCGAGGACCTGCTGACGACCAGCACGGAATTTCTGGAATTGTCCGAGCGCCCCGACAGGATCACCTTTGTCGGTGGCGGGTTCATCGCCATGGAGTTCGCCCATATCGCCCAACGCGCCGGAGCCAGCGCCGTCACGGTTCTGGAAATGGCCGGGCGGCCGCTCGGACCGTTCGACGCCGATCTGGTGGCGATGCTGGTGGAGGCCTCGACCGAACTGGGTATCGAGGTGCAGACCGAGGCGAAAGTCCTGAAGGTCGAAAAGCAGGGCGGCGCGTTTGCCGTGTCCTATGAAACGCCGTCCGGCATCCAGGTGCTGACCTGCGATCTGGTGGTTCATGCGACCGGCCGCGTCCCTAACATCGACTCTCTGAACCTGCCTGCTGCCGGGGTCGAAGCCGGCAAGCGCGGCATCAAGGTCGACGCCGCCATGCGCACCACCAACCCCACCATCTTCGCCGCCGGGGATTGTGCCGACAGCGGGCTGAACCTGACCCCGGTCTCGGCCTATGAAGGGCGGATCGCGGGCAAGAATCTTCTGGCCGGGAAGGACGCACGGCTCGTGTCCTACCCGCCGATACCCAGCGTGGTCTTCACCCTGCCGCCGGTCGCGACCGTGGGGCTGTCCGAGACGGCGGCGACGGAAAAGGGTCTGGAGTTCGATACGCATTTCGAGAAGACCTCCGGCTGGTATTCGTCGATGCGGGTCGGGGCGACCACGAGCGGATTCAAGGTACTGGTGGAACAGAAAACCGGCTTGATCCTCGGCGCGCATCTGATCGGGCCGGGGGCCGAGGAACAGATCAATCTGTTCGCCATGGCCATGGGCGCGGGGCTCACCGCCAACCAGATCAAGGCCATGATTTTTGCCTACCCCAGCTTCGCCTCGGACATCGGATCGATGGTCTGACGCCGCTCACGCGCGCGTCGGCTGAACCCATGACACCACCGACCCACCCAACAGAACGGACTGCACGATGAACAAGCCCGTAAAGGACCTCGACTGCTGTTCGGGTGCTGCGGAAGACTCCGGCCATAGGGGTTTCGATGTCGCCGTCATCGGCGCGGGGTCGGCGGGTTTCTCCGCTGCGATCACCGCAGCCGATTTGGGTGCCAGGGTGGCGCTGGTCGGCCATGGGACGATCGGCGGCACCTGCGTCAACGTCGGCTGCGTCCCGTCCAAGACGCTGATCCGCGCCGCTGAAGCGGTTCATGCCGGCCAGGCTTCCCGTCGGTTTCCCGGTCTGGGGGGCAGCCTCAAGCTGGAAGACTGGGCTGCGCTTGCGGCCTCGAAGGATGAGCTGGTCGCGGGGCTGCGGCAGAAGAAATATGTCGACCTGCTGCCGGCCTATCCCAGCGTGACCTATGTCGAAGGCCGGGCGCGCTTTGTCGACGGCAAGCTGCTCGTCGACGATGCGCCGATGCCGGTGGGCAAGATCATTCTGGCGATGGGCGCGCGCGCCGCCGTTCCGCCCATTCCGGGGTTGGAAGACGTGCCCTGGCTATCCAGCACGTCCGCGCTGGCGCTTGAACGGTTGCCCCGGTCGTTGCTGGTGATCGGCGGTGGGGTGATCGGTGTTGAACTGGGACAGATGTTCGCCCGGCTTGGCGTGGCGGTCACGATCTGTTGCCGCAGCCGCCTGTTGCCCGACATGGACCCGGAGTTCAGCGCCGCCTTGCAGACCTATCTGAAGGCGGAGGGCATCAGGGTGTGCACCGGGGTCGGCTACCAGCGGATTGTGCAAACCGACCACGGGATCGAACTCACCTGCGACCGTCCGGCCGGCAAGGGCGCGGCGCGCGACGGCGATGCGGCGGTCGAGGTCATCGCCGCGGAGCAGGTGCTGATCGCGACGGGCCGCCAGCCGAACAGTGACGGCATGGGACTGGAGGCACAGGGCATCGAGCTTTCGCGCAACGGCGGCATTGTCATCGACGACTATCTCGAGACCACCGTGGCTGGCGTCTACGCGGCCGGGGACGTCACCGGGCGTGACCAGTTTGTATATATGGCGGCCTATGGCGCGAAGCTGGCGGCGCGCAATGCTGTCGGCGGCAATGACCATCGCTACGACAACAGCACCATGCCGGCTGTGGTGTTCACCGATCCGCAGGTCGCGAGCGTCGGTCTGACCGAAACGGCGGCAAGGGCGCAGGGGATGGACATCAAGACGTCCCTGCTCCCGCTCGATCAGGTGCCGCGGGCACTGGCGGCGCGCGACACGCGCGGGCTGATCAAACTGGTCGCGGACAAGGCGACGGACCGCCTTCTCGGCGGGCAGATCATGGCCCCCGAAGGCGCGGACGCGATCCAGACGATGGTGCTGGCGATCAAACACGGCATGACGGCCACCGAGCTGGGGGCGACGATCTTCCCCTATCTGACCACGGTCGAAGGCCTGAAACTGGCGGCCCAAACCTTCGACATGGATGTCTCGAAGCTCTCCTGCTGTGCGGGGTGAAGCCAGCCGTGGCCACCGGCTGAGTCAATGGCAGGGACCGCCGAGAGCCCGCAGACCTGCTCGCTCTCGCCAAGACACAGAGCTTAAACCCCGAAAGCTTTCAAAATTGCGCGCCTAAGTCCCATTTTCTTGCTAAACAGGGACGGAGGAGCCGATTAATGCCCAAATCCCCCGTGCAAGACTTTCCGGAAATCTTCGTCTCCACCAGTGAGACGGCGACCGCAGTGTCGCGCGCGGTCAGCCAGGGCGAGCTCCGGCAGATCGGGTCCAAGCTGTATACCCGCAATCTCGTGGACCCGCCCGAGCAAATTGTCGGGCGGCATCTATGGACGCTTGTCGGTGCCTATATCCCGGGCGCGCTGATCGCCGACCGAACCGCGATCGAGAACAAGCCGGCGGCCGATGGCTCGGTCTTCGTCGTTTCCGATCGCAAACGCGACATCGAACTGCCGGGCGTGACGATCCGAACCCGCCGGGGGGCGCCCCCTCAGCCCACGGACCTTCCGTTCGTCGGTAATCTCTTCCTCTCCTCGACGGCGAGGGCCTATCTCGACAACATGGCCCCCTCCCGTCGGCGCGGTGGAGACGTACCGCGCACCCTGACGCGCAGTGAGATCGAAACCCATCTCGACACCCTCATTCGTCGCGGGGGCGATGAAGCGGCCAACAGGCTCAGGGACGAGGCGCGCCGGATCGCGCCCATGATCGGGCGCGAAGTGGAGTGCGAAACCCTGGAAAGACTGATTGGGGCCCTTCTCGGCACACGCGATGAGCCCCTGGTCACGGACGGAGCCCAGGCGCGCCGTTCCGGCTTTCCCTTCGATCCTGAACGGCTCGCGCGTTTCGAACTTCTGCATCGGGAACTGAGAGCAACGGCGCCCGTCATCCGCCCCGCCGCCGAACGTCCGGCGGAAGGACGGTCAAGCCTGTCCTTTTTTGAGGCCTATTTTTCCAACTTCATCGAAGGCACGGAGTTCGAGGTCAGCGAAGCCGCCGACATCGTGTTTCGCAACGTCATCCCCCGTGACCGTCCTTCCGACGCTCACGACATCCTCGGCACCTGGAGGCTGGTTTCAGATCCTGTCGAAATGGCCAGGACGCCGCGCGACGCTCCCGAGTTCTTCGATATTCTCAAACGTCGGCATGCCGCGCTTATGGCCGGCCGGCCGGACAAGAATCCGGGGGCCTTCAAGCAGGAGGCCAATCGGGCCGGACAGACGACTTTCGTGGACCCTGCTCACGTCGAAGGCACGCTGACGCGCGGGCTTGAACTCTATCACAGTCTGGAAACACCCTTCGCCCGGGCCGTCTACATGATGTTCCTGGTGTCAGAGGTTCACCCCTTCACTGACGGGAATGGCCGGATCGGCCGGATCATGATGAACGCCGAACTCGTCGCCGCCGACGAAGAGCGCATCATCATTCCGACCATCTTCCGCAGCAACTACCTGACAGGACTGAAAGTGCTTTCAAACAGCGACAATCCAAACACCCTGATCCGCAGCCTGGATTTCGCGCAGAAATGGGTGGCGGCGGTCCCCTGGACCGATATCAGTGCAACGCAAGGCGTCCTGGACAGCTGCAACGCCTTCATGGACCCGGCCGAGGCCGACGAACGCGGCATAAGACTACGCCTTCCCCAGACCTTCTAGACGGGGATTGTCGACCTACCCGGCCTGGCTCCGCGCCGTCGCACCTGGCCATGCGACGCTAGAAACCGAAATCAATCTGATCGGCGGATGCCGGTCGCTTCCGCCGTCGGGGCGGCACCGCCGGCGCGGCGGGCCCTGCAGGCGCCGGCGAGACCGCGCCTGTCGCGACGACCGTCTCCTTGTCGGACTTGCGGCGCGGCGACCGCGTGGTCTGGATCAACTTCGGCTCCCGGGGTCGGGCCAACGGCTTGGGATGCGGCAGGCCCCGGACCGTCCGGGTCGCCTTCCACGCCGTCAGCTCGCTTTCCCACCAGCCCACCCGGTTGGGGGAGATGCGCACGGGTTCGGGAAAATCCCCGACCTGCTGCAGGCGCCATGCGGTCGACCGGCTGAGGCCGGTGACGTCCCGGACCCGATCCCACGGCAACAGCCGGTCCTCCGGCCCGCCCGTCTCGATCGGTTCGCCTTCGGGTTCAAACGTCATGACACGCCTCCAAACATCTGGTCAGCAACCGCTTCGAAGACGGTGCAAAGCGTTCGGGCGTCGACCGCGGCATCGACGCAATCGCGCCTCGCCCATCGCCGGGCCACCGCCTTGACCGCGAAACTGGCGGCGGGGTCCGCCAACAGAGCCTCAATCGTCGGGGCCACCGCGGCATCCCGGCTCAACCGGTCAGCCACGACGTCGTCCCCTCGCCGCAGGCGGTGCGGCGGTGCGGATGTCCGAAATCTGCGACCGGGCCCAATCCCGCAACAGGTCTTGCGGATAGAAGGGCCTGGACCGGATGTGGCGGCACGGGGGACCATTGCCGCCCGTGGACCACAGCCGCGCCAGGGTGGCCGGTTTCAGTCGAATCCCGAACGAGACCAGGAAGGCCGAGGCCTCCGCCCGCGTCAGCAACAGCTCGTCGATCGCTGGAACGATCTCCACCGCATCCTCCGCCTCCCCGATCATTGACCGGCTCCGCGAGGGCGGCATTGCCGGGCGCTGACGACGCCCTGGCCTGCGGTCAGCGCCAGGTAACAGTCAACGACAGTCGCCACATACGACCGGGTCTCGGCTATATCCGGAACACGGCCGAGCCGAGCCACGCGCGCAGGGCCGGCGTTGTACGCCGCCAGCGCCAGCCTCAGATCGCCGAAGCGCAGGATCTGTCGCGCCAGATAGTCGGCCCCTCCCCTGAGGTTTTCGACGGGGTCGAACCGGTCGACCACGCCCAGCTCCCGGGCTGTGTCCGGCATCAGCTGGGTCAGGCCGCCCGCCCCGACGGGGGAGCGCGCATCCACCCTGTAGCCACTTTCCGTGATCACCAGGGCGTGAAGCAGCTTGGGATCCAGACCGTGCGCCAGGGCGGCGGCCTCGATGGCGTCCCGAAAGGGTTGGTCCAGAACCGCCAGCCGGGGAACCTCCAGACTGTCCAAGGCGTCCGTGACGGCCGGCTCAACCGCCGGCGTCCCGAACAGACTTCCTCCGGCCCCGGCCCAGTCCACCTGCTGGGCCGTAGCCGAGGCCGGGGCTGCGATCACCAGGGCGGCCGTCGCGATCCAGATCCTTCTCACCATGTCAGTATCTCCCGATAGACGCCGGTCACCCGGGAGCGAGCGACCGGACCAAAATAGCGGCTGTCGAAGCTCGACGGCGTATCGCCGAGCAGGAACAGTTCTTCCTCGTTGAGCCGGCGGCACCCGCGCCATGTCGGCAGGGCGACCCCGCGCCGGTCCCGGTCCTGGACGACCAGTGTGCGCCCAGGCGTGACCAGCTGGTCGTCCCGCCGGCAGACGGTGTCGCCACCGACGGCGGCCACCCGTTTGATCAGCAGCAGGTCGTCGGGCATGCCGAGCCGCTCCAGATAGGCGCGAACGGCGGAGGGTTGCGGGACAGCGACGACTGTATCGCGCGCAGGCGCGGCCCCGGGCAGGCGGACGTAGACGCCCCGCGGCAGGCTGGCGCTTTCATTGATCAGCACCGGCGCCGGTCTGTGATCCGCAATCAGAGCCAAACCGGTCAGGGCGACCAACGCCAACCCCGGCGCGATCCAGTGCTTGCTGTTGGTCCGGGAGGCGGTCATGGCCGATAGGGCTCCAGGATCAGGTCCCGGGTGATCATGACCCGGACGGGCGCCCCGGCCCGGAGCCGGATCGAAGGCCGCACCTCCAGTTCGCGGTCCACCAGTCGCCCGCCGACCTGGGACCCCTCGATCGCCGCCGCGTCCCCGGCGTCGCCCAACAGGCCTCCGGATCCGCCGCCGTCGTCGTCGCGGGCGATCTGTCCCAGGGTGGTGATGGCGCCGGCGAACAGCGTCCCCACCATCAGTGGCCAGAGTCGGCGATCCACCTGGCCGCGGACGCCGACTGCGCCCTGCGCGTCCACGCCCGGCTCGCTGGTCAGGATCAGACTCTTGCCGTTGGGCAGGATCAGCCGTTCCCAGGTGAGGAAGGCCCGGCGGTCGCCATAGGCGCTCCGTCCCTCCGACGACCCGATCAGCCGCGTGCCCTGCGGCAACAGCAGATGGCGACCGCTCACGGAGTCATAGACATTCTGGGTCACCGTCGCGATCACGGGGCCGGCACGGGAGGTGTCCACGGCCGTCAGAAGCGCCGCGGGCACGATCGCCCCGGCCTTCAGCTCGAACGGGGACAGCGGCGCCACCAGCACATGGCCATTGTACATCGCCTCATGGTCCGGACTGACGGCGGGCGATCGATCCGCGCCGGACGCCTGCGGCCCCGCCCTTGAGCCCGTGGGCGAAGCTCCCGTGTCTGCGAAAAACAGGCCGGAGCGGGCCGCCTGTTCACGCGGGCTCGGTCCCTGATCGCGCGCGGCCGCCGCCGGCCGATAGGCGGTGTGACCAGCCCCTGCGCTCCCCGCAGGCGGCGCATCCGCCCCGGCCGGTTCCGTCTGGCGGTCCGCGATGCGCGGTTCGGGCAGACGATCGTAGCTGGCCGGCTGGTCGGTGACCGCCTCTGAGGGCCGGACGACGCCGCGCGTCTGCTCCTCGCGCGCCTCAGCCTGCCTTGCCCGGGCGCTGTCGCGCAGCTCCGGCTGGACCACGAAGGCCCAGGCCAGGGAGCCCGAGACCAGCACGGCGCCGCCGATGACGAGAACCTGGACCACGGATTTGCGTAGGCGCACGGCATGGGGCGGCGCCGCCCGGGCGGTCAGGCCCGGCGCGGGCTCCTTGGGCGGGAGAGACCCCGGGGCGGACTGAAGGGGATCGACGTCGATCATGAACGGGCTCCTGAAAGGCGACGGATACGGACGACCTGGGGCCGCCGGTCGCCCAGGCGCAGTTCGGCCCGGTCGAACACCCGGTCGACGACGTACAGGCCGCCGACCTGCCGGTAGTTGACCATCTGGGCCTCCCCGTCCGGGGCGATGACGAACAGGACCGGCGCCTCATCGACCTGCAGGTCCGCATCGAAGGTGATGAAGGTCCGCCGGCCGTCATTGAATACCGAGGTCGGAGTCCAGCGTGGTCGCCGGCCCCGGGACTCGATCCGGTAACGGGCGTCGAGCTGGCCCTGGGGCATCACGACGGGCTCGCGGACAGGCGCAGCCGCACCGGCGTCCACCGGCGCGCCAACGGCCAGGATCGAGTCCGCGTCCCAGGCCACGGCGGCGTTGAAGGCGTCGACCCCGCCGCTTTTCAGATCAATGAGATACACCCGCCTGTTCGTTGTCAGGACGAGGTTGGTTTCCAGGCCTCGTTCGAGAGGTTTGAGCAGTACATGGGTCCTCTGGCCCGCGCCTTCGCCCGACACCGCCTCGCCGATCTGCCAGCGCACGGTGTCGCCCGCCGCCTTGGCCACCAGGGTCTCGCCCGGGGCCAGGGTCAGGGTGGTGACCCGAAGCGGGGCGGTCCAGACCTCGAACACCCGGCCCGGTGACCAGGTGAACACCTGGACCCCGCCGACGAAGGCGTCCTCCCGCGACGGGGCCCGCGCCGACGCATTGGCCGCGGCGATGGCCCGCCGCCCGGTTGCGCCGGCCGGCGCGTCCCCGGTCGATGCGTCCCCGGCCCGCGGCGGCACCGACGACGTGACGGTCGTCGCGCGAGCCGGCGCCGCCTCATAGGATTGTTCCGTGGGCGGGGGCGCATGCGGACCCGCGACGACCGGTTCGGCGCCGTCGGTCGATGTCGACGTCGATATCGATGTCGACACCTCGATTGGAACAGTGGCGGCCGTTTGGCCCGCCCAGGGCGCCGCGGGCGCCGGGTCGTGGCGGAAAACCGCACAGCCTGACAGCGACAGGCCCAGGGCGGTCAGGATCAGGAGGCGTCGGGGGTCCATGATACATCCTCGATTTTCAGTCCAAGGGGGTTCTTCATCAGCTCGGCCTCCGTGCGGGGCGGCTGCACGGTCGTGGTGATCAGGGCTCGCCAGCGCTCGGTCCCCGCCGACTGGCCGTTGACGAAGCGGGTCTCGCGCCATTGCAGGTCGAACGTGCGATCCGTGCGGCGCACCACGTTCAGGATCTCGACATTGACCGCCTCGCGCCCGACCTCGGCGAACGGGTCGTGAGCCTGGGCCCAGGCGTTCAGGAAGGCTGCCGCCTTCGGCGTCATCAGGTCATAGGCCCGCAGCCAGTTCTGGCGGATGACGATGGGATCGATCGACTTGGAGCGGACGTCGCGGACCCATCCCGCGAGGGCATGACCGATCTGGGCCTCATTGGGCTCATAGCGCCCGCCGATGGCGGTGATGCGCTGGGTCTCGCCCCAATCGGAGACCTCGACCACGAAGGGCTTCACCACCGCTCGGTCCGCCTGCACCCACCAGCCTGCGCCGAGGAAGCCGGCCAGCACCAGATTGGCCAGGGCGATACGGCGCCAGTTGCGGGCGTGGGCCAGAGACAGGCCCATGCGGTCGTCCCAGACCTGACCGGCCCGCTGGTACGGGGTCTGGTCGGGCGCGGAGGCCAGGGCCCGTCGGGGCCGGAAGAAGGGGTGCATCTCAGGACTCCTCGGTCTTCAGATTGGGCGACAGGACGCCACTGGTCTCGCCGGACGGGAGCAGTCCGCGGCCGGCATTGGCGACGAAAAAGGCCTGTAGGGCCGCAGACCGTCCCGGCGGGTTTGCTCCGGCGGGCGCGGCCGGTCGGGACGCGGCGCGATGAAAGTCGGCTCTCGCGGTCCGGGCCTCGGCCGCGATCGCTCCGGGCGAGCGCCCGCCGCCGCCGGATGGTCCCTCCGCGCCGGACCACGGGGTCGCCTCCGCCGCGGGTTCACCCGCCCCGCCGCCTGTGGGCTCGGCCTGCGGCCGCCAAGCCGCGGCAGGCTCATTGACGCCGCTGGCGCCTGACGGCCCGGGCGGGGTCGTGGCTCCGCCCGAGGGACGACGAGGACCCGACGGCGACGGATTGTCGTTCGAGGGCGGTGGCGTCGATGAGGGGCCCGGCGGGTTCGGCGGCAGGGGCGGTCGTCCCGAACTCGCGCCCGCCGCCGCGCGCGCCGGCCCGGCCAGTCGGGCCGCGCCGCCGGCCGCCATGGCGCCGGCGCCGGCGATCCCCGCGCCTGCCAGGGCTCCCGCGCCGCCGACGGCCAGGGCGCCGGTCAAGGCCGCACCCGCGCCCAGCGCCGGGCCGCCCGTCACCAGGGCCGAAGCCAGGTTGGGGATGAACAGGGCCAGCATGGCCAGCAGGATGGCCGCGACCAGGATGGTCAGGGCCTCGTAGATGTCGGGATTGGCCGAGGGCTGGAGCTGGTCGAAGATCGTCCGCGCGCCCGAGACCACGATGGCCAGGGCCAGCACCTTCAGCCCGGACGAGACGACATAGCCGAGCGGTCGCTCGGCCAGGAAGGCGGACTTGTTCCAGATCCCGAACGGCAGGAGCACGAAGCCGCCCAGGGTGACGATCTTGAACTCCAGCAGGGAGACGATGATCTGCAGGGCCAGCACGGCGAAGGCCAGCATGATGCCGATCATGGCCAGGCCCAGGATCAGGGCGTCGGCCATGTTGCCGACGATATCGAGGGGATTGTCGACGGGCGCCGGCGTCTCGCCGAGCGCCTTCACGATCTCCCAGCCCTGGGCCAAGATGGCCCCGGGGTTGAGGAATTCCTCGCGGCTCAGCGAGCCGCCACCGGCCGTCAGCCCCAGCTCCAGAAAGCCGGCGTAGACGGTCTCGGACAGCTGCTGCCAGTCGTTGATCAGCCAGGCGAAGGCGCCGATCAGCAACACCTTGCCGAAGCCGGATGCCAGGACCTCCCGGTTCGGGGACAGCGCCCACTGAATGCCGGTCAGGGCGACGACGAGGACGATCAGCAGGCCGAACACCCCGTTGACCGACCCCTGCAGGGCGTCGAACCCGGCCGAGATGGTGTTGGAGAACACCACCATCAGCTCATTGGGCGTTTCAACTCCGACCGTCATCGCCAGACTCCCTCAGTCCTGGGCATGGGACAGGGGATTGAAGCGCGGCGCCGTCGGCGCCGCGGCCTGACGGCCCCAGCGCTGGCGACGGGCGGCGTCGCCGGAGGCCCGGTCCGCCGCTTCCCGCGCCGTGGCCTCGGCCAGCAGGCGGGACTGGGCCAGCATGATGGTGCGCAGCGCCGCCAGGTCCTCGGCCAGGACCGCCAGAAGCTGGTTGGACGATTGCACCGCCGCCGTCTGTCCGGTCGCCGCCTGACTGGCCGACAGGGCTCCGGCGAGGCGTTGCGACCGCCCCTGCCCCATTCGCTCCAGTTCCGCGGCCGTCCGGGCCACGTCCTCGGCCGTCCGACGGGCGTTGGCCGTCCTGGCCTGGCCCTGTTCCAGCAGGCTCAGCATGTCGGAACCCGACAGATCCTCGGGATACAGGTTCCGGAACTGCTGCTCCAGGCCGCTGACCGAGCCGGCGATCCCGCGCGCGGTCCGCGCCAGCTCGGCCATGTCCTGGAGCGACTGGCTCGACTGCGAGAGGTGGCTGTAGGGCGAGGCGGCCAGGCTGCGCGCCTCATTGGCCAGGCTCTCCAGCTGACGCGCCGCCTGCAGCGCGTTCTCGATGTGATTGCGGGGGTCGAACACGACCTGTTGGGCCGGGGCCGGCGACGAGGCCAGCAGACTGACCGCCGCGAGGCCGGTCCCCAGGATCGAGGCGAGCCTATTCGGCCGCGAGCGGGCCGGCGAAGGCGTCGAGAACGGAATCCACATTTTGCACTCCCTTGGCTTTGAGGAATTCACGGACGAAGCCGCCCGGTCGGTGGTCGTCAGATCCGGATCGCTCCAGAATGTCGTCGATCAAGGTCTGGTCTTCCGGCGCGCTCGAGCCGCACAGGGCGAGCGCCACGCCGGTCAGTCTCAGGTCGAACAGCCGTCGCCCACGTGGCTGGCGCCAATAGTAGGCCCGCTTGGGGGTGGCGAAGGCGATCAGCTCCAGCTGGCGCCGGTTCAGGCCAAAGCCGCGGTAGAGCTCGGCGGAGGCCGGCTCGAGGGCGCGGGGATTGGGTAGAAAGACCTGGGTCGGGCAGCTCTCGATCAGGCTGGCGGCGATCGGGGAAGCCGCCACATCGTCGAGACTCTGGGTGGCGAAGACCACGCAGACCCGCTTCTTGCGCAGGGTCTTGAGCCATTCCCGGATCCGGGCGGCGAAGGCGGTCTCGCCCAGGAACAGCCAGGCCTCGTCCAGCACCAGCAGGGTGGGCCGGCCGTCGAAACTCTGTTCGAGATGATGAAACAGGGCCGAGAGCACCGGGGCCACAGCCGACGGCGTCCCCATCAAACTCTCCAGTTCAAAGGTGTCGAACCGGGTCGGCGTCAGGGCTTCCCCCTCCCCGTCGAGCAGCGCGCCGTGTGGCCCCTTCAGGGTCAGCGGCTCCAGGGCGGCGGCGACTGCCTTGTCCTGGACCAGGGCGCAGAACACCGTCAGCGTCCGCTGCGATACCGGCGCCTCGGACAGGGCGGACAAGGCCAGCCAGATCTCCTCCCGCACTCTCGGAGCCGGCTCCAGCCCGGCCAGCCGCACGGTCTCGGCGATCCATTCCGACGCCCAGGCTCGCTCGTCCTCCCGGTCGATTCCGGCCAGGGGCTGGAGCGAGACCCTGGCTCCCGGCTCCAGCGCCTGCCATCGCCCTCCGGCCGCGAGCGTCGCGGCCCGCGCCGACCGGCCCTTGTCGAAGAACACGACCCTGGCCTGCGGATAACGGAACCACTGCAGGGCCAGGAAGGACAGCAGGGCGCTCTTGCCCGATCCGGTCGGGCCCACGACCATGGCGTGGCCGACGTCGCCCACATGTAGCACCAGCCGGAACGGCGTCGCGCCGGTCGTGCGCGCGGTCGCCAGCGGCGGCCCCTGCAGGTTGGCGTCCTCCGCCGGCCCCGCCCAGACGGCCGAGACCGGCAGCAGATCGGCCAGGTTCAGGGTCGAGACCAGAGGCCGGCGCACATCGGCATAGGGTTCGCCGGGCAACGAGCCTAGCCAGGCTTCGACCGCATTGAGATCCTCGATCCGGGCCACCAGCCCCTGGGCGTTGAGCGCCGCCTCGATCGCTCTGGCCTTGGCCGCGGCCCCCACCTCGCTGGCGTCCAGCACGGTGACGGTCACGGTCAGGTAGCCGAAGGCGCAGCTTTCGGCCCCCAGGGCGGCCAGGGCGCCGTCGCATTCCTCGGTCTTGGACGCCGCGTCCGTGTCGAGAAGCGGCACCTCCTCCTTGGTGATGGCCTCGCGCAGCAGGACGCCGACGCCCTTGCGCTTGGCGAACCAGCGCTTCCTCAGCTTGACGATCTCCCGCTCGGCCTCGGGCTTGTCCAGACCGATCCAGCGCGCGGTCCAGCGGTATTCGAACGGCAAGGCCCCCAGGGCGTCGAGCAGCCCGGGCCGGGTCACCGACGGCAGGCCCCGCACCGAGACCACCTTGAGCCAGCGGTCGCCCAGCCGGGGCGCCACCCCGCCGGTCAGGCCGGCGTCGGCGAGCCAGGCGTCGAGGAACATCGGCGTCTCGGGGGGGCGCACCGCGAAGGGTTTGGGCGAGACGCTGTCGTGAAGCCAGGTCAGGAGGTCCGCGTCGTCGAGCCGCGTGATCTCCGGCAGGGCGTCGGACAACAGGTCGAGCGTTGTGTCCGCCTCGCGGCCGAAGGTCGCCAGCGAGAGCCGCCAGTCATGCCCACCCTTGGCCAGCCCGTCGAACAGCCACCGCTCCATGCGGCGGGTCTCGTCGGCCGGCGGCAACCAGGTCAGGGCCAGGCGAAAATCCGTCTCGAAGGCGGGGTCAGCATCCTCGAAGCGGATACGGCGCTCGGAATCGAGCAGCCAGGCCACATCGAGGTCGAAGGCGCTCTCCGGATAGGCCGTGGCCGGGCGGCGGCGCGCCTCCATATGCAGGCACCAGCCGGACCCGAGCCGTTTCAGCGCGTTATTGAGCCGGGCCCGCACCGCCATCAGTTCGTCCTCGGTCGAGGATTCCAGGTCGGGTCCCCGAAACCGGAACCCCGCCATGAACGAGCCGTCCTTGTTGAGGACCACGCCGGGCGCGACCAGGGCGGCCCAGGGCAGATGATCGGCCAGGGCGGCCGGACGTCTGCGATGCTCGTCGAGGAACCGCATCGCGCCCTCACCCGTCCAGATGGCCGGGCAGCGCCAGATGACGGCGCAGCACATCGAAGAAGCGCCGGTCGGACCGGGCGGTCCACAGGCCGATCGCATGGGCGACCGCCCACCAGAGCAGGCCCAGCCACCAGATCCGCAGCGCCAGGCCCAGCACCAGGGCGATCGTGCCCATGGCGATGGCATAGCCGCGCGGCATGCCGGCCATCAGCACCGGCTCGGCCAGGGCCTGGGCCACCGGCAGCTCCCATCCGTCCGGCCGCGGGTCCATCACCCGATCTCCGCGCCGCCGGCGAAGCCGAAGAAGTCGAGGAAAAAGGTCGAGGCGGCGAAGGCGATCGACAGTCCGAACATGATGCCCAGACCCCGGCGCATCGAGGAGCCGTTCTCGCTCATGGCGATGCCGGCTCCAAAGACGACCACGGCCACGACCGCGGCGGCCTGAACAACCGGTCCCGTGATCGACTGCACCACCTGCTGCAGCGGCCCTTCCCAGGGCATGCCCGAGCCTCCGGCCAGGGCCGGTCCGGCCAGCATCAGGCCACACGTCATCGCTGCGCCGAACAGGCGGCGCCCCAGTCTCCGTTGCATGATTTACTTCCTTTGTTTCAGCGCAGGTCACCGCGCGGCGACCCATTGCAAGCAAAGATTTCCGCGGACTGTCAATCATTTTATGTAAGTAAATTCAGTGACTTGCCGACGACTTTTTGGCGACTTGCATCAACTCTGGAAACAACTTGGCCTACGTCGGTCTCGACGACCCATTCCCAACTCGCAGGATGAGTTGCGACGACTTGCGGTCGGTCTCCTCGTGACGCAGCGCTCTCGGTCACTCGCGGGGTGGGCAGCCGCAGGCTGCTGATGGCGATGCCCGCCTTGCACCAGAACGACCGGGCTTTCGCCTTCGCCCTTCTCCCCGGACCCGGCCAGGAGTCCAGGATTCGCCGTTTGATAGTACGAGAGTTTGATCACTCCGGGTGCTCAAACAGAGCGTCCGGATGATCCAACATTTGACATTTATTCACTTTGAGCACCATAAGTGCGCAAATGTCAGGTAAGCTAAACAAGCTGGAGCGGCTGTTGCCTGAGGGGCTGGTGGTGGACTCCGCCTGGCTCAACGAACACGGCTACTACAATTCGCTCCGCGCCAAATACGTCGCCGCCGGCTGGCTCGAGCAACCCGCCCGCCGCGTCTATCGCCGCCCGCGCGGCACGCTTGACTGGCAACTTGTCGTCCTGTCGCTGCAAACGCTGCTCGACTACCAACTTGTCGTAGGCGGCCGCACCGCGCTCGAACTCCAGGGGTTCGGCCACTATTTGAGCCGCGAGGTCCAGGAGGTTCATCTGTACGGCCTGACCCGGCCGCCGACCTGGCTGAACGACCTCAAGCTCGGCGTCGCCTTCCTTTATCACAATCCGGCCAGGCTGTTTGGCCACGCCGCCTGGTTCGGACTCCGGGGCGAGGAGCCTTCCGGGCCGGCGGATCCCTTTGCCTGGGGCCCGGCAGGCGTGGCCGAAATGCCCATAGGGCACTGGAAATGGCCGATGCTCGTCTCGACGCCCGAACGCGCCCTGCTTGAACTGCTCGACGAACTTCCCGACCGCGAGACGTTCGATCAGGTCGACGCCCTGGTGGAGGGCCTGGCCAATCTCAGCCCGCGTCGCCTGCAACTGCTCCTCGACGACTGCCGGAGCATCAAGGTCAAACGCCTGTTCTTCTTCTTCGCCGATCGACACGGCCACGGGTGGCTGAAGCGGCTGGACCGAACCTCGATCAACCTCGGCAGCGGCAACCGCATGCTGGCCAAGGGGGGCCGGCTTGACCCGACCTACCGCATCACCGTGCCGGAGGATTTCAATGCCGTTCGGTGATCTCTACGAGCGCCAGGTCCGGCTGTTGATCCGCACTCTGCCGTTCGTTCTGGCCGAGACCGAATTCGCCCTGAAGGGCGGCACGGCCATCAATCTGTTCGTCCGCAATCTCCCGCGCCTTTCGGTCGATATCGATCTGACCTATCTGCCCGTCCGCGAACGGGCCGAGTCCCTGGCCGCGATCGACGCCGGCCTGAGGCGGATCGCGGCCTCCATGGCCGAACGACTGCCCCGCGTCGTGGTGACGCCTGGCCAGGCGCGGCCCGAAGGCACGATCGACAAACTTCTCGTCGCCGCGGACGGAGTCCAGATCAAGATCGAGGTCACGCCCGTATTGCGCGGCACGGTGTTCGCCGCAGAACTGCGGGACGTCGCGCCGGCTGTGGAGGACCGGTTCGGCTTCGCCGAAGCCCGGATGGTCTCGCTCTCCGACCTCTATGCCGGAAAGATCACCGCCGCCCTGGACCGCCAGCACCCGCGCGATCTGTTCGACGTGCGCGACCTCCTGGCCAATGAAGGGGTGGACGATCAACTGCGGCAGGCCTTCATCGCCTATCTGATCAGCCACCCTCGCCCGATGGCCGAAGTGCTGCGCCCGCGCCGCAAGGATATCGCCGGGGAGTTTCAGCGAGGCTTCGTCGGCATGACGCTGGAGCCGGTCAGCCTCGGCGAACTGATCGCCGCGCGCGAAGCCCTCATCACGATCATCGTCGATGATATGCCGACCGCGCATCGCGAATTCCTGATCGGCTTCAAAAGCGGCGAACCGGATTGGTCCCTCATAGGCCTGCCGGGCATCGCCGATCTGCCGGCGGTCCGCTGGAAGCAACGGAATCTGGACCAGCTCGCGCCCGGCCGGCGGGACCTGCTGGTGGAAGGGCTGCGCGCCGTCTGGCCGTCATAAAGCGGCGCCGTAACCGGAACGACCGCGCCCGGACATCGCCTTCCTGACCGGACTGACCGGACCTGCGCATGGCCGCGCCGCCGGTCGAGCCCACATCAACCGGCCGCGGCGGCGAAGCGCTTCTCCAGGCGTCGCGATGTCAGCGATCCACCAGGAAGCCGCATGGCGCCGGCGCGCTCTGTCCTCACGCGAGCGGCGTCAGCAGGTAACGATCCGCTTCAAGCCCTTCGACGGCGAGCACAGCCTCCACCCGTCGGCCCTGGACCGTGCGCCGGATATGGACGATCCGGTCGACCGCCTGGGCGATCGCGCGCCGGGGCGGCCGGGCGACCACTTCGATGATCAGATCCTCGACGCGACGCAGCACGTCTTCGGCGGAGTTGGCGTGGATCGTCGACAGACCACCGGGATGCCCGGTGTTCCAGCTCTTCAAAGTCTCAAGCGCGGCGGCCCCGTCGCGCATTTCGCCGACCACGATCCGGTCCGGGCGCATCCGCAGCGCGTCCCTCACCAGATCGACCACCCCGATGACGACCGGCGCCCGCCGGGTCAGCACCGCGACCACGTCCCAGGCCGAGCACTGCAGCTCCGGCGTATCCTCGATCAGGAAGACCCGGTCCCCGGCGAAGGCGGGTTCGGCCAGCACCGCATTGGCCAGGGTGGTCTTGCCCGAGCCGGTCCCGCCGGAGATGAGGATGTTGCGGCGTTCGGCCGCCGCCTGTCGCAGCGCGTCCGCCTGGGCCTCCGTCATCACGCCGCCGCGAACATAGTCGGCCAGCCCCCAGATCACCGCGGGGCGTTTGCGGATCGAGAAGGCCGGCGCCGCGACGATCGGGGGCAGCAATCCCTGGAACCGTTCGCCCGTCCCCGGCAGGACGCCGGACAGACGCGGGTCCTCGCGCGCCACCGTCTCCCCGACATAGTCGGCGATGAGTTTGATGGCGCGCTCGCGCGCCTCCGGCGACAGGGTCTGGCCGGTGTCACGTCGCCCCTCCCCGCTCCGGTCGAGCACCAGCCGTCCGTCCGGGTTGGCGAGGATCTCCACGACAGCGGGCTCTTCCAGGGCGGCGAGAACCGTCGACCCCAGCGCGTGCCGCAAGGCCTCCAGCTTGCGTTCCGCGACGATCGGATGGACCGCCATCAGGGCTGAGGGTCAAAGGAGCGGGGTTCCCCGGCGACCGTGTCGGTCGCGGTTCGGCCCGCGACGATCCGTGCGGCCGTGGCGTCGAGCAGCCGTTCGATCCGCCGGTCCACGGCCGCCTGGACGGTCGGATCCTGATCGACGACGGCGTCGGGCAGACGCAGGAAGAAGGCCCGCGCCACCTCGATCAGGAGTTCCTGAACGATCTGCATGTCCCGCGCCGTCGACCGCATGTGGTCCCTCAGCGAGCGTTCGAGCTGCAGCAGCCGATCCTCGGGATCAGCATGGGGCGATTTCTGCAGCCCCCGCGAGATCGCCCGCCCGGCGGCCTGACTGAGCGGCATCCGGCCTGCCCGCGCCTCGCGATTAAGCGCCGTCGCGAGCTTGGGATCGGTGAGATAGACCTGCACGCGGGCGGTCTGGGGGTTAGTCCTGGGCATTTCCTGGTCCTTGCAACTGATCGAGGACCGCCTGTTGTGCGGCCATCTCCTGCGCCACCCGCCCGTAGATATCGGCCGCCCTGGCGGCGACCTTCTTGTCGTCCATGGCCGCCGCCACCTCCTTGAACAGCGGCAGACTGGCCTCGGCGTCCTCCCCGAGGCTGCGGCGCCCCGCCCACGGATGAGGGGCGCGGGGCGGAACGTCGAGCTGCCGGCCCTGATCGGGCGGGGTTTCCCCCGCGCGGCTCCGGAATGGTTCGCGCCGGTCATAGAGCAGCTTTTCGGTTCGCAGCGGCCGATGTCCCGCCACGAACACCAGCTGCTGATCGTCCGGCAGCGACCGAATCTCGCCCGGCTCCAGCAAGGGCCGTTCGATCTCCGCGCGGGACACCGAACTGCGGCCCGTCCCCAGGCCTGCGGGGCCACTGCGGCTGGTGCGCGTTTCGGTCACCGACCCCGTCAGCTTCGAGACCTTGTCCTGGGTCAGCGGATCGAGCGCCGAAAAGGCGGTGTAGACCGCGCAGTTGTCGAGGATGGTGTTGTGTTGGCCGTAGGTCTCGACGATGTCATTGAGCGACTGGGCCACGAACATCGCCTTGACCCCGTAACCACTCATCAGGCGCAGCGACTTCTCGAAGAAGGCCAGCCGCCCCAGGAGCGGAAACTCGTCCATGACCATCAGAAGCTTGTGGTGTTTCTCCCGGCCGGTCGCGTCCCTTGTCTCCTCCGCCGTCAGGGCCTGGGCGGCGGAATAGAACATCAATCGCACGAGCGGCCGCAGCGCGGCGGCGTCCGCCGGGGCCACCTGGACATAGAGCGACACCGGCGCCTCGGCGCACATCAGATCGCCCATGGCGAAGTCGGACGCCGACAGCGCCCGCTCCACATCCTCGCCGGCCAGCCATTTCAGATAGGATCGCGCCGTCCCCTGCACCGATGTCCGGAACCGGTCGTGCATGGCGGCATAGCCCTTCACCGCCGTCCGGATGAACGGATGGGTCTCGGGCTTCCCGCCCGCCCCCGACCGGTGAAGGGTCTTCATCATCCCGTCGGCCGCATCGTCGAGATCGGCCAGAAGCTCGCGCACCTTGAGCAGGGTCTTGTCAGCGTCCTCGGCTGTGTAAAGGACATGCAGGATCACGGCTTCGAGGATTTCCGAAGCGGCCTTGTCCCAGATCGCCTCATCGTCCCGTGCGCCCCCGGGATCGGACAGGATAGCCACGAGACGCTGGACCTGCGCCAGTTCGCCGGGTCCCGGCTGGATTTCCGCCAATGGATTCCAGCGCGCGGACGCCGGATCCCGCGGCGCGAAGTAGAAGGCGTGCGAGAACCGCGCCCGCCAGCCCGCGGTGATCCGCCACAGTTCGCGCTTGGGATCATGCACCAGGACGCTCGGGGTCCACGACAACAGGGTCGGGGTCACATGGCCCCGCCCCTTGCCGCTGCGGGTCCCGCCAGTCACCAGGGACGGCCGAAGATCGGCCGTCGCCAGCAGCCGCCCCCTGAATACGCCCAGGACCGCGCCGGCCGGACTGAGCAGGCCCGCGCGGCGAGCCTCGGCCCAGCCGCCCCATCCCCGGATCCGACGCGCCGTTCGATCGCCGCTGACAAGCGCTCCCAGCCCCAGGCCGCTCGCCGCACCGAACAGGATCAGCGGCGCGCTGCGTGAAACCGCTGTCCGGGCCTCGTCGCCGAACTCCCCGCGCCAGGCCAGGATCGCCCAGGGCGGATAGAGCGCCAGGTCAGGATGAACCCGCATCGCCGGGCCAAGCGCCGCGGCCCACTGATAGGTCCAGGCGAACAATTGCGTCGCCGCCTGCAATCCCAGCAGCAGGCCCAGACCGAGGCACGCCAGCCGCACCGGCACCTAGACCGCCTCACCGGGAGGATCCCGCCGCTCTCCGGAGACGTCGAGGACCAGCAGCGGCGCGGCGTCCATCCGGCGCTGGTGATAGGCGACCAGGGCCTGCCGGAGCGCCGGGATCGTGCCGGAGTCGGCCGGTTGAAGGATAGAGACGGCCTCGGCTTCACGATCATGCAGGATCCGCTGTTCCGCCTGGGCCAGCGGCAGGAGCTGGCGGCCCACCCGTTCAAAGGCTTCGGCGAGGACCTGGTTGCCCGCGCCCCGGACGATGCGGTCGAGACGTTCGGCCAGCCGCTTTTCCGGTGCGGCGGACGACGGAACGGGTTCATCACGGTCCTGCACGGCCTCGGCCAGGTTCAGACTTGTCGTCAGGCAATGGAGCCGGAAGGCGAACCTGTCCCGAACCAGGGCCGCGTCGATCCGCGAGGCCAGATAGCCGCCGAAGGGCGCCCGTTCGATCAAGCCCTCGCCGCACAGCCAGGCGAGAGCTTCGCGCACCGGCGTGGTCGACAGCCGCAGGCGCCGGGCCTCCTCGATGATCACGATCGGCGTCCCGGGCGCATAGGCCCCCTGCTCGGACAGATGGCGAATGCTCTCCAGGGCAAGGAGGAAGGGATCGCGCTTTCGGGTCACGGTCGTCTCCAGGAAGGGAGCCAGGGTTTCTGGCGCGGATCGACCGGCTCGCCAATGAGTTGCAACCCCGAATGGCCAAAAACGCCATAAAACGTCGAGATATCCGCCGTGCGCCGTCGGTTCATCCGCCGCTTTGTGGCGGAGGAGCACCGGTTGTGTACGGAAACGAAAGGATGAGCGTTGCCCACTGAAGCGTCCCGTCGCACCATCCCGTGTTTGAGAGGTTTCGCCGATGAGTGGAGTGCCGCCTGAACTGCCCCGCGACGGCGAGTTGCTTTCCGCGGCGGTCAAGGCGGTCCGCAAACATCGCGGCATGACCACGGCCGAGGTCGCCAGCGCCATGAACATGGCGCTCAGAACCTATGAACGCTTCGAGTCGGGCGCCACCCGCCTGAACCTCGACCATATCCACCGGTTCGCCGCGGCGACCAACAGCGATCCCTATGCCCTCATTCTCTCGGTCGTGATCGGGTCGTCCGAGCTGGCCCGGCGCTGCGCCGACAACAAGATGGCGACCATCCTCACCGTGGCGATCCAGCGGTTCGACCAGGCCATCCAGGATCGTCTCATGGACCTGGACGCCCGCACCCTGATCACCGCGATCACCGGCATGTTCGACACCCTGCTGGACGGCGACGAGACGAGCGAGCAGGCCCAGGCCTGGTTACAGACGGGCGCGGCCGAGTTGCTCTCCAAACGCCCCAAACCGGGACGCTGACCCCTCAATATACTCCAGATATAGCTTTTCAGACGGTCGAGCCGCGCGCTCACTCCTTGCGCCACATCCGTGGCGACCAACCCAAGGAGAGACCGTGATGACCACGTCCAAACTGCGCCTTGTCAGCCTCGGGAGCGCCAAGGCGCTTACCCGGGATGGCGAGGAAGGACCGTACCTCGAACTGATGTTCGTGAAGAGCCGCACGCCGGCCTGACGGTTGAGTGGTCGCCCCCAAAGGGGCGGCCACGGAGGCCAAGACTGAAGCCTCATGAAGGCCATCCCTGCCCGGAAGCCCTCGCGTCCGAGACTATCCGTCGACGCTCTTTGCGGCCCATCCGAAATCGCGAAACGAGATCACTCTACCCAGCCCGCTGCCGAACCAAAGCGCCGCGTCCAGCCGGCTGGCGGCTTGGCGGTGTGCAGGTCACTCACAACCAAAATCCGAATATGCGCGGTCGGGAGTGAGCCGTTGAATATACTCCAGATATAGCTTTTCTGCTGGCCACACAGCGCGCTCACTGGGGCTGCCACACCCGTGGCGATCAACCCAAGGAGACTGTGATGACCACGCCCAAACTCCGCCTCGTCAGCTTCGGCAGCGCCAAGGCGCTCACCCAGGACGGCGAAATCGGACCGTACTTCGAACTGCTGATCGTCCAGAGCCGCACCCCGGCCTGAACGAAAGGGCGGTCGTCCTTGTGGCGACCGCCCCGAGGCCCGTCATCAGGAGGACCCCATGGCACGCCAGGTGACCCTTGCAGCCGGTCTGCATATGGTTCGGATCCGTGACGACGTGGTCATTCTCGACGTCGGCGCCGACCGGTATTCATGTCTCGTTGGCGGCGGAAATCAGCTCACGCCCGTCGGATCAGGGGCGGTCTCCGCAGACGACGACGTCCTGCAAGAACTTCAGTCAGCCGGCCTCATCGCCCCCGATCCAGGAGCGCCGACCTGCCGCACGCCGGTGACGCCGCGAGGCGAACTGACCGCCGATGAATACCCGGGGCGGATCGCGTGCCTGGACACGGCAATCCGGACTCTGGCGGCGACCGCGGCGTTCCGGGGTCAATCACTGGCGCAACTGGTCGACGCCGCAGAGCCCCGGAGCAGCCGGCCGACGCCGTTCGACTGTCGGCGGATTTCGGCCCGGGTGTCCGCCTATCGCACCGTCCTGCCCTTCATCCCGTTCGAGGGACTCTGTCTTCAACGCGCCTATCAGCTGCGGCGCGTCCTCGCATCCGACGGCCAGCGCGTGGACTGGGTCTTCGGGGTCAAGACCTGGCCCTTCTTCGCTCACTGCTGGCTCCAGATCGACGACCTCGTGATCGGCGACCGGTTCGACCGCGTCCGCTCCTTCACCCCCATCGCCGTTTTCTGAGGTGGGCGACTATCTGATCGTGTCCAGGGGACCGGCGTCGGCGGCGAGCGCACGCGCCGACACCTTGCGATCCCAGGCGATCACCGCCGGCATGACTGTTTCTGACCTGAGCGACCGTGCCTGGCTGGCGGTCGAGGGACCATCACCTCCCGCCACCCTGCTCGTGGGCGCCTGGCGTTTGATTGGCCAGGTCTTTCACCGGGAGCATCGGATCGTAAGGCCGGACACGGACCAGGAGCCCTGGAGCTACGAACGCAAACTGCTGGCGCGCTTCTGGGGCCGGTTCGTGGGCGTTCGGATATCGGGCGAAGGCGAGGTGGCGGAGATCCTGCGTGATCCTTGCGGCGGCCTGGACTGCATCGCATGGGAGGATGACGGTCTGACGATCGTTGCATCCGAGGTGCCGGCCTGGCTGCCGGTTCCGCGGTCCTGGAGCATCGCATTCGATCGCGTCGCCCAGGCGCTGGATGACCCTTTGCTCGTGTGGGAGGACCTGCTGCTCGACGGTCCGGTCGCCATCCTTCCCGGAACCGTCCAACCGGCCCCCCTGAAGACCCTTCCGACCGCGCTTTGGACGCCTGCAGCCATCGTCCGGCGCGGCGCGACGCAGCCCGTCAGCGACGCCGAAGCCGCTGCGGCGCTGACCCTGGCGCTCGACGACGCCGTGCGGGCCCTGGCCCTCGACGCCGGCCCGCTTGCCGCGGAGGTGTCGGGTGGCCTTGATTCCAGCCTCGTGGCCGCCAGCCTCATCCGCGCGCGCAAGGACGTAGCCCCATGGATCAATCTCTATGGAGCGGAGGCCCAGTCCGATGAACGTCCGTATGCCACCGCCCTCGGCGCCGCGCTCGGTATCGATATCGTCAGTGTGCCCCATGCCAGCGGGCCGTTGAACGAGGCCGATTTCGAAGCCATTTCCCATGGCGTCCGTCCGGGACTCGCCGGGATCGACATGCACCACGACCGCGATTGGGCCGGTCGCCTCCATGCCGCGGGTGCGACGGCGATCATGACCGGCCGGGGTGGGGATTCCATCCTGCTGCAGGGTGCGACGGCTGACGTGTTCACGGATCTCTGGCGCGCCCGCGGCCGGAGAGCGCTGACCTCCCCCGCCCTCCCCGGGCTCGCCAGGCTCAATGATCGATCGATCTGGTCCCTGATCGCAGGCGCGCGAAGACCGACCGAAGCCCGCCCTGCGCGACGCAACGAGATGATCACACCAATCGGGCACACGACGATTCCCCACTGGCTTGGCGATTGCGCCGATCTCGGGCCTGCGAAGATCCTGCAGATCGCCGGCCTGATCGACGGGATCGGCCGCCAGTCTCCCTCCCTGCAGAGCCGGGTCGTCAATGTGCTGACACCCCTGCTATCGCAGCCGGTCGTCGAGACCTGCCTGGCCCTGCCCGCCACACAGCTCGTCCTCGGTCAGCGTGACCGGGGACTGGCGCGCTCGGCGTTTCGCGATCGACTGCCCCCGATCATCACCGAGCGCCGGACCAAGGGCGAGATGTCCGCCATCTATGGCCGCATGGTCGCCGAAAACCTCGACTTCCTGCGGCCGTGGCTTCTGGAAGGTCGGCTGGCGGAGGCCGGCCTGATCAATCGGGCGGCCGCGGAAACCATGCTCTCGCGAGACAATCTGATCTGGCGCGGAACCTATGGGGAAATCATGACGGCCGCGGCGGTTGAGGGGTGGGTACGAGCGTGGAGTCGGCGTCTGAGCTCACGGTAGCGACCGGGACCTCGCCGAGGGTCTCCTCCAGCCAACGAAGCATCTGGTCATAGACATCGAGGATATTGGCCGGGCTGATGTTGACGTGTCCCTCGCCCCAATAGGTGATGAGGCGGGCCCGGCCACCCTGGCGATTGATCACGCTGAACACCCGCTCCGCCTGGGACATCGGCACATAGTCCCGATCCGCGGTGATCAGCAGGATGGGCGCCGTGATCCGGTTCGCTGTCAGATAAGGGCTGGCTTCAAGGTAGCGCTCGCTCGCCGTCCACGGCGGCCCCGGCATTCCGCCCTGGTTGGCCTCGACCCAACCCGTCTGCTGTCGCAGGGTGAGGCCTTCTTCCGGCATGGCGCGGCTGGCCGGGGTGAACTCACCCCAGAGGCCCAGCAGGTCGGTGGCCGGAGCCCAGGCGATGTAGGTCTGGTACCGCGTCGATCGGCCCGCCGCGGCAACTGCGAGATATCCGCCGAAGCTGTGCCCCAGAAAGGCTGTCCGGTCTCGCGGGAGCCTGGGCCAGGCCGCCCACAGGGCGTCGACCGCCAGATCCGTATCGGTCAGGAAGCTCGCGATACTTCCGCTCCCTGATGCGGCGACCGGAATCGAGGGCGAGAGGACGGCATAGCCCTCCGAGGCGAGCAGGGCGGCCCGCGGCCCGTAGAGCAGGTTCGGCGGGCTCAGGAAGCGCCCGTCATCGACCGCCCCGGGATAGGCGAGAACCACCACGCCCCTGGCCTCTTCCGGCGGCCGACCCGGCGGCAGGAAGAGCCAGCTTGTCGTCGGCCGCCCCGAGGCGTCCAGGTGCGGCACGGGCACAGGCCGGGACAGGGAGAGGTCCGCAAACCCCGCATTGACCCGGTCCAGTTTGCGGTCCTCGCCCGGGACCGCCAGCCTGAGGGTCTCCATTCCGCGATCGCGGGTGATCACGAGCGCCGCTCCAGCCGTGGCGGACAGCACCATTGTTTCACCGGAGGGATCCGGCACCCCCAGCGGAACCGGGCGTGCTTCAGCCTGCAAGACAGCCATGCCTCCGGCGCCGTCGATCGCCAGCGCCCAATCCTGACGGGGCGGCGCGTTGACGCGCAGCCTGACGGGCTTCATCCGATCCGCGGTCCGGGCATCGGACCAAGCGGCCTCAGCGGCGCTACGGCGCGCCACCCCGCCTGCCCCGATCTCCCACAGGCCGCCGCCCGCAAAGAGGAGCGCCGTTTCGTCGCCAATGGCCGATAGTCGGCCCGGCGCCTGGCTCAGGTCCGCCGTCAGCGCGCGTGGCGGTTCTCCAGGAGCCAGGGCCTGCCAATCAAACCGGGAGGCCTCTCGCCGCCGGGCGTAGAGAACAGGCGTCTGGCCGATCCAGTCCGCGCGCACGCCGGCGAGCTGGTCGATGTCGCCGCCCGGCGGGAACGGGTCGAGGCCGTGCCGATCAATACGGACGAGCGCGCCGTCTCGCTCCACGCGCGCCAGATCGCCGCCAGCCCAGGGTTCTCCATCTCGCCGGACCCAGACCAGCAAGGCGTCGGAGGTGGATGTCCACCGCAGCAGGTGCGGCGCCACATCCAGACCGGCGGGCAGCGAGGTCGCCCGTCCGCTTGCCACCTCGATCAATTCCAGCCGCCCCCGCTCGGGGTTGCCGAACTGACGCACGCCGTCGGGACTGATCGGCACCGGAGAACCGGCGCGCAGCACCGCGATGGCGCCACCATCCGGGGAGACGGCCCAATCCCGAATCAGACCGGACGTCAGGGGGCGGACCTCCCGGCGAGCGATATCAAGCAGGACCAGCGACCGGTCGCGCGCGGGCGTTTGCGCCGTGGCCGCGCCGCCGAGCGTGTCGACCACGGTCCGGCTCGGTTCGCGCCCCCGGGCCTGGGCCGACCACTGGCGCGCGATCTCGGCCTGGGCTCCCCCTGCATAGCGAAAGAGCCATGGCAGCCGCGCGTCCTGAAGCACCGTCAGTCCAAGCCGGTCATCATCAAGCCAGGCGGCGGTTGAACCCGTAAACGGTGCATCCGGCGTCAAGCCGGTCCACCAGACAGACCGATCGGACATCTCGACCACGCCCGCCTCGAACCGATCGTCTCTGAGCCTGTAGATCAGCAGCCGCCGCCCTGACGGCGACCAGTCCCCGAGGAGCAGGCCGGGGCCCTCCGAAGCCGGCAAGAGACGCTCCGGCGACCTCCCGCCGCCGGTCTCCGCGATCCAGAGTTCGCTGAGGGTCCATACCGACCGGTGATCGAGGTCGAAGGCCGGGGCGGCGTCGTATGCCGCGCGTCGTTCATAGACGGCCCATCGCCCGCCCGGATCCAGTGAAGCCGCGCCGAAAGACGACATTGAGACGACATCCCGGATCGTCATGGGACGACCCTGGGCGTGGGCGGCGGACGACAGGCAGGCAAGCGTCAGCGCGACCGCCGCGAGGCGACGCAGGAGGACGATGATCATGGCGCACTACCAGCGCTTGATCATCTGCAGGGCGACGGTGCGCCCCAGGACGCTGGCCTGGGCGGCGTCGAACCCGTACCCCGCCGGCGAGTCGTAGAAGGGCGGATCCTCGTCCGTCAGATTCTGGACAGAAAGCGCCAGCTGCAGACCGGCGAATGGCCCCGACTCCGCCGACCACGACGCGCGGACGTCAATCGTGTTCCAGGCCGCGATCTCCTGCCCGGCCAGGCCCTCATAGGCCGCCACGTGGTTCCAGTGAGCGTCGAACCCCCAGCTTTCGTACGACCAGACAGCGCCGGCGCGGGAACGAAGGCGGGCCGGATATCCGACAAGGCCCAGGACGTCGCGTACATCGGCGGTCGGCGTGGGCTGGATGTCATAGTCGATCAACCAGGAGGCGGAGGCGTCAAGCGAGAGAGTATGGCTCCCCGTCAGCAGCGGGTAGCGCGCCGACAGATCCAGACCCCGAACCGACACGGTGCCGGTATTGACCCAACGCCCGTCGAGGATGGCCCCGTAGGCTGTCGGCGGGAACAGGGTCCCGCCGGCGAAGTCCGGACGGTTCAAGTAGCTGTTGACCAGAGCAAGGTCGGCCGGGTTGTTGGCAGGATCGACGAGCGTCACGAAGGGCTGGAGCGACGGGTCGGTCAACGCGCGGGCGATGTTGGCGGCCACAGGCTGGGCGATGCGGTCGCTGAACTCGGTGCTGAACAGGCTCGCGCTCAGAGCGCCGCCGCCGACCGGTCGGTAATCAAAGCCGAATGTAAAGGTCTCCGCGGTCTCCGGCTCGAGGTCCGGATTGCCGCCATAGAGATACAGGGAAAGGACGTTCGCGCCCGCCCGCGGCACGGAGGTCACCGAGATGGCCGAGGCGTCATGGAGCTGTGGCAGGCCGGGCGCCCTGAACGATGTGCCCCACGAGGCCCGGACCGACACGGTCTCGAGCGGCGACCAGATCACGCCCAGTTTCGGATTCGCCGTGGAGCCGAAGTCGTCGTACTCCTCCAACCGCCCCGCGAGCGAAAGCTCCAGACGCCGGACCCCGGCTCGGGCATTCCCCTCCCCCACCAGCGGCACGCGCACCTCACCGAAGATGGCGCTGATCTTGCGATCCTGCTCGGGCGTGATTGTCAGCACCGGCGCAACGGTCGAGCCGAGACTCTCAACCTGAGTATTGAAGCCCTCGCGCCGGAACTGCAGACCGACCGCCGCCTGTACCGGCCCTGCGGGAAGATTGAAGAACGGTCCGGTGAGCAGCAGGTTGGCCGAACTGGCCCGGCTCCGATCGTGGGCCCGGGTGTAGCCGCTGCTGATGAAGTCCAGGACCGCACGACCGTTCGCGGTCCCGTCTCCGAACGGGTTGAAATAGCCGTCCACTGCTGCCCGATAGGGCGTCGCCGGATCATCCGGAATATTGCCGAGCGCCTCGTTCAGGAATCGCGAGTTGACCCGCCCTTCCGTCCCGGACGAGCCCCGTTCCTCTGCATGTGCCAGATAGGCCTCCAGCGACCAGTCCCGGCCGAGATCCAGAGCACCGCCGGCGGTGACGCCGAGACTTCGCGAGGAACCGAACCGGTGCGGCGGTCCCAGGTCCCGGTAGAACGAATAACCGATCGTGTGGGACGCCGCCCCGGACGGCGACACGAACCAGGGATTGGCGCTCGTGACGTTGAACACGGCCGGCGTCGTCGCCCCTGCGATGCTGTAGTCCCTTTGGCTGAAGCGCAGGTCGGCCGTGAGTTCCAGGCGCTCGCCGAGGCTCTGCCGGATACGGCCGTAGACGCTGCTGCGTTCGGTTTCGGGCGAGAGATCCTGCCCCTGGGCCGTCGCCTGCAGGTTGGCCTCCCCTGCCGCGAAATCAGCCGGGGTCGTGGCGGCGCCCGAGGGACCGGGCCGTATCGCCCAGCGGGAGACGTAGCCCCTGGCCACCGGGTCGAAGGCGACGATGTTGCCGGGCGAGGCGAACGGCGTCCGGTGATCCGTACCGCCGAAAGGTCTGAGGTCCCCGTCCGCGGTCCAGGGCCGGTCCAGAGAACTGAAGGCGTTCACCTGCTGGTATTCGTATGACAGCAGGGCTGACCCGGTCTCCCAGGAGGTTCCGGCGAGGTGCGATACCAACAGGTCCTCGGCCCCGCCTTCGGCGGCGCCAATCCGAAGCCGGGATTCCTGGCCATTGAAGGCCCGGCGCATGATCACATTGACCACGCCGGCCACCGCATCGGCGCCGTAGAGGGCGGAGGCCCCGTCGAGCAGGATATCGATGCGTTCGACCGCGGCGGATGGCAGGGCCGATACGTCGGCGAACTCGCCCCGGTAACCCGTGCCCGCGAGCCGGCGGCCATTGACCAGGACCAGGGTGGCGTCGGGCCCGAGACCGCGCAGGTTCACGCCGGTGGCGAACACCGAGTTGGACCCGGCTCCATCGACCCCGGCCAGGGTCGCCGTGGGATTGGCCGAGCCGGCGTAGTTCTGGGGCAGATCCTTCAGGATCTCGGCCACCGTGGCGGGCCCACGGCGATCCAGATCGTCACGATTCAGGACGACGACCGGCGAGGCGAGTTCGCCAGACGTCTTCAGCAGGGTACCCGTGACGATGACCTCGTCCAGCAGGACGGGGCCTTCCGCCGCCTCGGACGGCCCGCTTCGGCGCAGGAAAATGACCCCCGGACGCGTCTGGGACCAGGACAGGCCCGACCCTCGCAAGAGAGTGTTCAATGCCTCCGGCGGCGCATGGCGCCCTCTCAGTCCCGGTGTCCGCAAACCGGCGACCAGATCCCCGGTGAAAAATATCTGCTGGTCCGACTGGGTCGCGAACAGATTCAGCGCGTCTCCCAGCGACCCGGCCGGGATGTTGAAGTCGCGCGCCTCCTGGGCGCAGGCCGTCGTGCTGACGGCGAGAACACAGGCGACCAGCGCACTGCAGGACAAAAAACTCGAGCGACTCATATTCATGGCTCCCCTCCCCGCCACATGGCGTCAGAGAAGAGACGGTTCAGACCCCGGGTAACCCCGGAGAGGTTTCTCAATTATTTTTTCGCTCCGAGAGGCGGACGGTTCCATCCGGGCCCGGAGTGACTTCAAGTTCGAATACCTGCGAGGCCGTGGAGACGAAGGCCTCCCGGTCTCCTGTCCTGAACACCCCGTTGACCGGCACGGCGTCCAGTGAGGTAGCCTCCAGTTCGATCTTTGCCGTCAGATACCGGTTCACTTCGGCCACGGCCAACCGCAGAGGTGTGTCGCGGAAGACGATCCGCCCGTCCGTCCAGCTGGTCTCGGCCTGCACATCGACTGAACGGACGGCGACCTCTCTGGCGGTGACGCGGGTATGTTGGCCAGCCACCATCCGCTGCACCGCCCTGCCCTCCCCCGCCGGCGCCACATCGACGACGCCGGACACCAGGGTCACGCTGACGGCGGCGGCGTCACGGCGAACATCGAACACCGTGCCGACCGCCGTCACCTGTGTCCCACCGGCCTGGACGACGAACGGTCTCGCCCGGTCGTGCGCCACGGTAAACAGCGCCTGTCCGCGCTCAAGATCCACGAGGCGCTGATCGCCCGCGAACCGAACCCTGACCCGCGAGCCCGTATCCAGCCGGATCGACGACCCGTCGGCCAACTGCACGACGCGCTGCTCGCCCACGCCTGTGACGAAGACCGTCCTGCTCTGCATCCAGGCCCATCCGCCCATCGCCAGCGCCGCCGCCGCGCCGACCGCAGCCAGGCCCAGAAGACCGCGCGGCACCGCGCGGGACCGACCCGTGCCGGTCTTGCGCGACATCGCGGCATTGAGGGCTTCCAGGATGGCAGGGTCGTCCGCCAGCTTGCCCGTATCGGTCCAGACTTTTTCGACGCGGCGATAGGCCTCGGCGTTCGCCGGCACCGCGCGCCAGGCGAAGAATTCTTCGATCGTGCCGGTGCTGACGTTACGCGCGCCCAGACGGGCGTGCCAGGCGGCCGCCTCTGACTCCGCGGTTTCAACCCGGATCGTCGGGCCGGTCATGGTGCGCCCCATCTCTAGCGCCGAAGCTGGGCTGCGCAGTGAGCCAAGGCCTTGGTCATGCGCCACTCAACGGTTTTGGGAGAAATCCCGAGCTGTTCGCCGATCTGCGTGTTCGTCAGACCGCCGAACCGGGATAGCACAAAGACATCGCGAAGGGGCACAGGCAAGCTGAGGACAAGCTGTTTGGCGAGTACCTCATCCGTCTGGGCGGGCATCTCAACGCCCCAGCCGTCCAGTTGACCGACTTCACGGGCGCAACGAGCCCGACGATCTCGTCCGGCATAAAGGTCCGCCGCCAGATTTGAAGCGATGCGCAGCAAGAGCGCTTTGGGATGCCGAACGGCCTGAGCGGCTTGATACGGGCCGACCCGCAACCAAGTTTCCTGAAACAAATCCTCCGCATCCTGAACGCCGTATCGCCTTACCAGCCGAGCCTTCAGCCAAGCGGCGTAACGATCGTAAAAGGCCGATATGCCCCCCCGTCCGGGATCACCTAGTCGATCAGAGCCGTGGGACACGGATGTCTCCGCCTAACAGCGTATCGGCGAGTCACTTCAACTGGCCGTTCGAGAATCTAGCGGACAGCCAGAATGGTTACTATAGTGACTGGCCCGATGCGCTCAAATCCGTGCGCCTATGGCGATGGAGTTGCGGGCTCAATTTGGTCAGAACGTTCGGCAAGCTCGGCTCTGGCGAGAGATCACGATCGAAGCATTGGCCGAGGACGCTGGCCTATCCTACAGTTACCTCGGCGAGATCGAGCGAGGGCTGAGAAACCCAACCTTGGCAGTCATCGAAAGACTCGCGGTTAGCTTGGCGGTGGAGCCGCATCTACTTCTGCGGCCATTGGAGGCCCAATAAGGCTATCGGGCACATCGCACATGTGCGGTGTCTTCCCTTCCCACACCACGTTCGCGAGCGAAGTTACTATAGTAACTGGCCCAAATTGCCGATCTGGCTGTGTTAGCCGGGATGGGTCTAGCGGCAGATTTCGGACGGAATGTGCGTGAGCGACGGCAGGCCGCCGGGATCACCCTGGAAGCTTTCGCTCACGATGTTGGGCTGTCGTACAGCTACGTTGGGGAACTGGAACGCGGTCGCCGTAACCCAACCCTCAAAGTGGTGGAACGCATCGCGATTGCGTTAGGTGTGGATCCTCTGAAACTCCTCGCTCCCTAGGCACCTATGGCATGTCGGGCTCGGCTCGCGGCTCCTATGCGCCAAGAGCGGAAGTTGGCATATCGCCGGAAACGCGACACTCGGCTAGCGGTCGAATAGCGACCGGGCCGAAGATGTCCAGCCATCGACCCGGCTCAACTCGCACCTTCATAGCCGCCACCCTCGACTGGAACGATGTCACCCTGGAGCTCAGAGGCTCGGCGCGATTGTCTGCATCTCTGGAAACTCGGCCAGGCAAGCCCGCGCTGCTTCGGCCAACTGATCCGCCGTTGCAGTATGAGGCGCGACGAAAAGATAACAGTTGCCGCCGCGCAGTCGCGCGAAGATCAGATGCTCCCCCGTCAATCCCCAGCGGGGCCCCTTGGCCCGCTGCGCAGCCCGGCGCTCATAGGCGTCGGTCACCACGGCATCGACGATCAGGTTGAGGTCGAGGCCGGTGAGCGGCTTGCCATTCATCGCGTCCGCCGAGCCGTAGTGCTTGGCGAACTTTCGATAGAACGCAGCTTCCTTATCGCGCTCGGATTCATTGAGCAGGTTCTGCACCATGAAGCTGGCTTGGAAGAAATGCTTGTACTCCAGCCCGCGCAGAGGACCCTTGGTGAAGGTCGATGGCCCCTTGGTGATGTCGCCTCGGGATATGCCCTCAAGCACCGCCATCGCCTGGCTGACCCCGTTCGGGTCGAACCAGTCCATGCCCGCCTTGCCGCCCATGCGGATATTCGCCGAAAACGCCACGAGTTGGTTGCGCAGCAGACGCGAACATCTTCCCTTCCTCAGGGACCGGGCGAGTAGCGCATCGACATATGCGCAATGCTCCGGCAGGTCGCGGTCCAGTTCGATGGCTTGACGTTCTTGAGTTTCACTCATGCCGGCGCGCCTTCCGGTATCGCCATGGGCGCATTCAACAAGCTCCGCAGGATGCCGAGCGCCTCATCCATTTTGTTGGTCGTGTGGCAGTCGTTCAGCTCGGTCAGCTTCATATGGCGGGCGTTGATGAGGTTGGCGAGAAAGCCCTCAGTGAAGAACGCATCGCAATAGGCCAGCGCTGCCGTGGCATGCTCGAAATCGAAGAAGTGATTGGCGACGAACCTGGTCCCCTTGTTCCAGCGCAGGCCTGCATGCAGGCTCGCTTGGATATGCATCGAGCGAAGGCTCTTGCGGGTCTCCGGTTTCTCGAACACCGCCACGAGAAGGTTGCGGGCGATGCGGGCATTCTCCCGGCTTTCCGGCGTGTCGGTTGACGGCGGGGGGAGGCCTGCTCGTTCTGCCTTCTGAGCGATCACCTCCATCAGCATCGGATGGTAATTGTCAGCCGCCCCCACGATCTCGTCCCGATAGGTCTGCGCGAAACTCACCAGGCTCGGCTGGTGCGTCTTGATGTCAGCGTCGATGGTCGCGGCGGACTCTCTCAAGGCACCGTCTTCCCGCGTGCGATCGGGAGTGACCTTCTCAGCGATGGCGGTGAGCGGTGATTCCCAAATCGCGTCGAACACCTCCATCTGCATCCGCAGTTCGGTGTCGGCGTCGAACTCGGCAACGGTGGGATGGAGGTAGCCGAGCGCATAACTCAGCTTCGTCCACACCAACTCCTGCATTGCATAGAGATCGTTTTCGCCCGTCGCCGTGTGGAAGAAATGGGCGATCTCGGTGGCGATCCGAGTCCGCCCCGACGTCAGCGACACGCCCAAGCTCAACTCGTCGATCAGGGCTGCCGTGGCGACCCGCGTCGTCCCGTCGGATTGCTTCATCACCTCGACGAAGATGCTTTCGCTAATAGGGCAGATCCATTGTCCCGCCCGAACGCCCCGCCGCAGCAGGTGCAGTAGCTTCCGCTCACCCGCTGTTGCCGCATTATCGAGGACCGCATTGCGTGCGCTGATCCAGAAGCAGGTATCGAGGTAGATTTTCTTGCGCTGCTGCATGCAGCGCGCCAACGCAATCTGGCGACTGCGCACATGGCGATCCATCGCTTCGCTGACCGGCATGTCAATCGATCCGCCGAAGCCGGCGGTCGTAGTAGCGGCGCTCCCAGACGACGCGGTCGCTGCGCAAGCGATGCTCCGTCCACACATACAGCGCCTCCTTTTTGTGGTTCACCGAGAGGTCGCAGCCGCTCACGGCATCCACATTGGGTCGGGCGGCGATGGCCTGCAGTTCCTCGATCAGGCGATCGATGGGCACCGAGAGAAACGCCTCGATTTCGTCCCGAGAATACAGAAGGTCATCGAGGTTCAGTGTTCCCGGCCCGACGCGCTCACAATTCGAAGCTGGAGTGGCGGGCTTCACTGTCTCAAAGCTGAGGCTGTAGCCGGTGATCCGCCCCCGGAGAATTTCCGTGGGCCGGCTTTTGAACAGATCACAGATATGACGGGCATGTTCGTCCTGGACGCGCGGGCCGAGATAGATGCGAAGCAAAGCGTCATCGAGATAATGCCGTGCGCCACCCGCACCCGTCAGGATGCGCCATTCCTTCTCATGCTTCCATTCGACCCGCTTGCGGCTCAGGCGGTTCTCGATCGCTTCCTGCGTCACCAACTCATGCAGCTGAATGGCGGGTAGCGGCTCCGTTGCGTAAGTGACCGGGACGATGCGCTCGTTCTGGAAGTCGCCGACGAAGAGCGTGTCGGTGGCGAACTCCAGGCACATGCCGGCGAAGTTGCTGCCATAGTAGGCCCAAAGCGGGAGATCGGCTGGGCTGCTGGAGAACGAGACAAGGCAGAAATTGTCGATGATCCCTTTAGCCATGCCATACATGTCAGCCGTGGATTTTCCAGACGGCTTCAACATCAGATCAACCACCGCATCGCTCGCACCGCCGAGTTCGTAGAAGGCCTCCATCGGATCATTCATGTCCGCGAAATGCGGTGACCAGAGGTAGCCGTCTTTCAGGGCCCCGAGTTCACGGGCGAAGATGTCGCCATCGAGCGGCCGATAGCGGTAGAGGCGCTCGGGCGGCGTCACGATTCATCCGACGGTGCGGGCAATGCCGGAGCGACATAAGCTTCCAAAGGCCAAGGCCCCTGATAGTGGGCGATCATGCCGTCCGGCGGCATCTCCATCCCGCCGATGGCGGCGATCTGGACCAAGCAGTGGCTGACATGACCTCGCAGGAGTTCAAGTGCGTCGAAATAGGCCTGGCGCACTTCCGGCGCTCGCCGAAAATCGCGCCGTGTACCGGGGTCCGTGTCTTCAGCGACGGCCGTCAAACGTTCCTCGTAGCTGAGAAACTGACGGATGCCCTGACGCATCATGTCGATTATCAGGAACAGCGGACCGTCTTGCAGATCGGAGAGCGCGACCTGCTGATCGACCAGCACCTGTCGGATTTCCTGGAGCGAGGTCAGGGAACTGTCGATGCAGCCATCGCAACATTCCTGGCTGCTCAGAACCCGCCGGTCCCGCAGTCGGATGACGATCTCTCGGGCGACCTCCCGCTCTCGATCCTTGGGGTTTACCGTGATGCTGACGAACGGAAGGTTCAACGTGACGTCACCGACCCGCCCGGCAACCGCGCGGCGCGCCCGGGCCAGTACGTCGGTCATGTCAAATCGAAATGGTAGGGCTCCGCTTCTCATGGTTAGATTCTAGCCGCCGCGACAAAGAGCGCGAGGACTAAATGACGGTCTTGGCCGAGGCGTTATTAGGGCTCCGCCGTCGGCGCGTTTCGGATTGTCTGCCACCCAGCTTCCTACGCCGACGGCTCATCGGCCTTGGGGTAATCTATGCCCGTACCGCGGCCAGTTGATCGTCACCTGACTGCAAAGGCGCAACCGGAGACGATGTCGCCCATCGTACCGAAGCGCGGCGGCCCGGTGACCACGCCGCGCAACCGACGTGCGCAGACTTGTGCTGAACACTGCGTGGCTAGACTGGAAGACCTCAGCGTCTCCAAACGGGCACGGGCGCTGATCATCTCGCCGCGCCGCTGTTTCGTGAGGACCTGACTGCGCTTGTGGAGGCGATGGCTTTGATCGCTTAGGAGTGGACATCCAGAAGACCGAATTGGGTCAGACGTGTTGGGCGGCCTCTCTAACTCAGCGACCTTCACGCGGAGCGCGGTCGCGAGCCGTCAGGTCGATCCCGATGACCCTAATGCTTTCCACGTTAGGATACTGAGGCGCTAGCCTCTTCCAATGTGCTTCAAGCGCCTCGATCAGGCCAATGAAGTCGACGGGGTCCATGCTCGGCGGAATTTGCCATCGCGCCTTCCTCTCATCTCCCCGGTGGACCAGAACGAACAGAGCCCTGCGCGATCGGACGTCCCGCAGATAGTCGCCCGAAAGCTGGACCTCGAGGCGTTCGAACAGGCTGGGGCCGGTCCAGGCATCGGCGAGCTTCAGCTCCATTGGTACGGGCCCGTCAAACCCCATTCCCTGAAGCCGGAGATCAGGCCGCTTGGCGTCCGCGAGCTCCTCCTCCTGGGTCGCAACGTAGCGGCCGAGCGCGTCCCGGCGGAGCCGGTTGCCGATGTAGTTCCGCACATCGGTTTCCAGGAGCGCCCTGCGCAATACGCTCGCCTCGCTGCTGTCGCCGTCTTCCAGCTCCGCCTTCAGATCCAGTAGCCGGTAGACCGCGAGGTCGTAGAGTTCGCGGTGGGTGCGAGGCGTGCGCTCGAGCGTGTTGTGGAACTTGCGAACCTGTTCGACCCGCCAAGGATCGCTCTCAGAATCCGCTTGGGCCTTCGCCCGGGCGTGGTGTTCGAACCAGACGCGGGACTCGACATCGGGATGGGCCTGAGCGATCTCGCCCAGGGCGACGAACGCGGCCTTGCCGGGGATCTCGTTCAGCCATCTGAACAGCGTGTCGCGCGCGTCCTGCGCATCATCGCGCAGTTCCGGCGAATAGACGCCCTTTCCCGCCCGTTCGATGTCGTCCTTTCGCTGGATACAGGCGTGCATCAGGAGATACAGCCGCCTGAGCGTATCAGGGGTCTTGAACTGGTCGCGACGCCAGAATCCGCCGGTGCGGCGACCGCCGACCAGCTGGCTGATGAAGATCATCGCGAACCGGGTCCGAACAGCCTTGTCGGTGATCGCGGCCAGTCGATGTTCGAGCGCCTTGACGGCCTGATCCGGATCTACGGCCACCCAGATCGCGAACCACGTCGCGGCCCGGTCGATATCCGGGCTGTCGACCCTTCGCCTCGCGACGTCGGCGATCTCGGCGCCCGGCACGGTCGAGCCCTGCACAATATTCAGGACGTACCGCAGGTTCTCCAGCGTGCCGCGGTCGGATTCCGAAAGCCGCTGCAGGAGCGCAGGCCCGATCGCATCCCAGAGCCACTGCCCGCTGTAGTTCACATCATGTAGCAGATAGATCGACCCGCCGTCCCCGGTCCGGGCCAGCTCGAAGTCGATCTCGGCCAAGGCCAGGCGCGTCACCACGGCTGGAGCGTGGGCGAACAGGCGCGGCATCCACGGCGGAAAACCGTTCAGCTCGTACATGGCCACCCGGAACGCGCGTTCGGCGGCCGCATCGTCCAACCCCTTTGGCCAGTCAGGGGATTCCGCCGACTCGATGGCGAGGCCGTTCAGCCCCAGGATGGCCGCGAAAGGAATGCTGCTCGGCGAAGCCCCTTCGGAGACCATTTGCGGCTTCTGTCGGCGTCCGAAATCAACCGCCCCGTCGCGATAGGCTTGGGCGACCTCGGCGCCGAACTCCGCCTCCAGACTGCGCCAATTGCTGTCCGAGTAGTTGTGATTGTTGCCGTTCAGGCGGTGAAGCTCGCCATGCAGATAGTATTGCGCGTTGGTGACGTCGTCGGGCTTCTTCAGTCCGAGGCCGCGCACCGCGTCCAGATTGCCCGCCAAGTGCGTTCGCCACTCCTGACGATTGGTCTCGGTCTTTAGCTTCCGGGCGGCGTCGCGCCGCTCCCACTGCGCCGACATCCGCCGATAACGCAGCTGGTCTGGGCCTGCGGGCGCGGGTTTCATCAGCCCGGCAAGTTGGGCTTTGAGTTCAGGGACGGCCTGGACGCGGGCGTTCAGGCGCAGCCGCATCGGCCTCAGCCGGCCTGCCGCGACATAGATGCGAAACGCCAGCGAGACGGCGATCATCTTGTCATCGAGGTCGCTGCGGACACCGATCTGGTTCAACACCGCGTCGAGATCGTCCGGTCCGAACTGAAAATACGGGCTCCAGCAGATCACCGGCCAACAGTCGGTCAAGCGCTCGGACTTCTTGGCGTCGAGCCAGAGCCGCTCCTGTGCGGCGGTGTGCCAGAACAGGGTCCAGTTCAGCTCGGGCCAAGCCGGCACGAGCTTGTCGAGCGTCAGGGTGATGTCGCTGCTACGGGCGCGATCGAAATGGTCGGCGCGGGGCAGAAGATACAGGATGTCGAGCGCCGCCGCGTCGAAGGCGTGCGCGTGTCGAAGCAGGACCAGGCGTTCGACGGCGAACGCCGCGGGCTTCAGCAACCACCCAAATTGCTCCGACACCTCGCAGTGCCGCCGATCGACCACCGGCGCGCGCGCCAGGAGCGGCCGGACCCGGTCGATGAACGCGACCAAGGCCGCCGGTTGGGCCGCGCGGACAAACTCTTGGACGGCTGAACCCAGAGGGTCGACGGTGTGAGGCTTGCTGGCGGCCGCGTTCTCGATGCTCGACACCAGCCAAGAGGCCGTCGCCTCCGTCGGTTGCGCGCCCGAGAGGAGTTCCGCCAAAAGCTGGCGATTTCGCTTGCCGGGTTCGGCCGCGAACCTTGCTCGGACATTCTCCATATCGGCGACTTGGCCGACCGCGGCGATCGCGCGGAAGGCGGCGATCCGCACGTTGAGACGCACCTTGGCGTCGGCCGCGATCGCCAGAGCGGGGGCGAGCCCCGCTTCGAGTTTCCCCTGCCAGACCATCTGCAGGAGGAACCACATTACGTCCTCGTCGGCGGCATGGCGCTGCATGAGGCCGATGATGTGCGACGCGAGGTCCGCGGTCGCGAACCGCTGGGCGGCGTTGTAGTCATAGGCGAGATGGCGAGGTCCGCCCTTGGCGAGCTCGGCGCAGATTTCCTCGAGGATGTTCTGGCGCAACGAAAGCGGCAGCTGGCTCGGGTCGCCCCCTTCGAGAAACAGCTGCGGCGACAGCCGCTGGACCCGGGTGCGGATGGCGTCATCGAACAGGACGAGCCATTGCAGAACCGGCCGCATGCTGGGGACGATCACCTCGATCCCATACTGTTCGCGGAAGAAAATCTGCTCGATGCGGCTGCGGGACGTGTGTCGCTGCAAGAGCTCGTTGAGCCAGACGGCGGTCAGATACTCTCGCGCGGTCCTGTGGTGAAACCGCACGGAGCCGTAGGTCTCGGCATCGAACACCGGACGCGACAGCAAGGTCGCGATGTCAGCCTCTGTCCAGTCGGGCAGCAAGGGGGCGGTCGCCATCGCGATCGATGTGCCGCCACCACCGTCCGGGACGTCGATCGCCTGAGTTCTGGTCAGCGTGGCGGCGCCCGCGAGCAGCCTGGCCCCCAGACCGACGCGATCGGCGGCGATCGGCCGGGCTTCGGCTCTGTTTGGGTCCCTCTCCCTGAGCCGGCGCGCGATACTGGCCGCCATCAGCTCCAGCTTGCTGCCGATCCGGCCATTCGACAGCCAGAAGCCGATGACTTCGTTCAGGTCTTGAGGCCGTGAGGTGAAAGACCAGGCGTCAGCCCGCTGGATGGCGTCCACCAAGGCCCGGGCATCGGAGACGCCCCTTCGATAGGCGAACACCTCGATCTGTCGGTCGTTCAGATCGTCCAGAGTGACGACCGTGAAGGGGCTTTTCACCGAGCCGTCCCGACTCTCCTTGGCGGCGGGCGGAGCGAACGGCAGAATCCGCTCGCACATCTGGAGATCGGATTTCGAACGCCAGGCCTCCACGCGACTGCTCAGCAGTATGTGGGCGCGAGCCATCGCGACCGACAGCTTCTGACCCAGTCGGCGCACCGCCCGCTCCAGGTCCTTGGGATTCCGCAGCCGGGCCTCATCGACCGAGTCCAAAAATAACCAGCCGTCGGCATCGGACGCCAACCACGCCTCGAATTCGGCCACCGTTCCCTCGTCGAACGAGGTTTCGAAATCGTCCGCGACGAACTCCAGCCGAAGGAAGAAGGCGGCCTTGCCCTCCTCCCGAGTGATCTTGGCGACATTTCGGAACTCTTCCGTCTTTCCGCTGCCAGCTTCGGATAAGACGATGACCCTGTGTTCCGCGAGGAGTTCGGACCAGGTGAAAATGCGGCCGATACGCCGGCCAGGCATGATCTCGCTGTCGTCGTCGCCTGGCGCAAGGCCATGGAACGTCCGTTCGAGCTCAATGAAGTCGTCGTAGCCCATTTTTCCGTATCGCGCCTAAAAGCCCGTCGACTGCTCCCGCCAGACTCATGTTGATCCGAGGCTATACCGGGATGGCGGCCGGGCAAGCGCGTTCAAGAGTTGGAATCTTGTGGTCCATGTTGATGGAGCTCATCCCGCTTCAGAGTACATGGCCGGTACGGTGAATCACCTGCAAAGCAGACGTTTCGAACGCCGCCCTGAGTCAGACGCTGACGCACTGGGATTTGGTTCCAGCATCGTCTGAAAGCGGACCTCCTGAAGGTCCGCAACGAGTCAAAAAGCGCCCTAACGACCCAGGTCCGCTCCCCGCCCCGCCACCACCTGCGCCAGCCCGTTCGCCATCGGCGCCAGCGCGATCCGGCTCCCGACCCTCGCGGCGTCTCCCACCCTCACTCGCGCATAGTGCTCGACCCCGCCCGCATCCTTCACCATCACGAACGGTGCCGCACCCGCCTCGTCGTGAAACCCGCTCTTCACCACCACCCCGCGCACTAGCTCCGTCCCGAGCGGCCGCACCTCCCTCGCCCCCTCGAGCCTCCGCTGGTTCAGCGTCCGGATGATGTCCCGCCGCGCCTGCAGCGTCCTTAGCTTCGTCTCCATCTCCCCGTCGAGCCGGTAGCGCCGCCCCTCCCGAACAGCGATCCCCAGACCCTCCAGATGCCGCAGCCGCCCTCGCGTCAGCGCCGCCCAGGCCTCATTGACGCCCACCCCGTCCTCGACCATTCCGTTCGCATCCGCCGCCGACAGCAGCCGCCGGTCGAAGCCGGTGAACCGGTCCGCCCCGGTCTCCTTCCAGATGCGCCGTTCCGCCTCCACCCGCGACAGATCCCCGAGCCGCTCCTGCGCCACCTCCTGCGCCCGGGCCCGGAAGCCGTAGCCGATATAATCGCGCGGTATGACCAGGTCCCGCCCGTCGCCTCGCCGACCCCGCACCAGCACATGGGCGTGCGGCTGATCGGTGTCGTAGTGGCAGGTCGCCACCCATCGCAGATCCGGCTCCCCCAGGTCCGCCGACACCCGCCCCATGACCTCGCGGACATAGCCCTTCAGATCCTCGATCCGGTCGCCGTGCTCCGGCGAGATGATGAAGCGGAAATGGTGCCGGTCCTCGCTCCAGCCTGCGGTCTCGACCGCTGGCCGGACGCCGTCCGTCTCCCGGTCGAAGAACTCCGGCCGCGCGCCTTCGACCCCGGCTCCCGAGCGCCCGAGATAGCTCACATGCGCCGCCAGGGCCGCCGCCCGCTCGGTGCCCTTGCCGTTGTGCCGGGACACCAGCGCCTTGACGATCACCCGCTGGCGAACGTCCAGCCGGAAGGCTCTGCCCGAGCGTCCCTGCGCCGCCCTGAGAACGCCTGACCGGTCACCCAGGGCGAAGGCGCGCGAGCTGGCCAGCCGTCGCATCAGGCCGGTTCGGACGTTGAGCCAGTCGGGTTTGAGGGCCAGCGGAAGACGGACCTGGACCGCCTCCGGCTCCTGACCGCCGCCCGCCGAAAGACGGGACTGGATGGCTTCACGGATCAGCATTCGACGCCTCCGACCAGGCCGCCGGCATCGTCCGAAGACGACAACTCACCGCAAGTCATCCAACACCCTCGGATGCGCCGCTAACCTGCGGACAGGATACGAAAAACCCGAACCGCCAAACACCCTCTTTTATCTTGCCCTAAGCCCCTTTTCTCAGATTTCCGGACACTGCCATCATACGTTCGCACACCCGAACAAACCCCATCATCGCCTCCCCGGTCTGTCGATCTGTCACCCCGAAGCCTGGTTCCGGGGCGCAGGAAGACCCCGGATGACAAACAAAAAACCCGCCCGGCCGAAGCCGAGCGGGTCGTTGAGGTCAGTTCCAGGCGATCATGCCGCGCGCGCCTTGATGGAGACGTGCCGCAGCCCGGACTCCATCGCCTTCTGTCCGAGGTTGAGCGCCGGTCCAAACGGCCGGCTGTCCTCCGAACGGGCCCGATCCAGGGAATGGACCAGGGTCAGGCAGCAGGTCGGCTCGAGCGCGATCAGTTCGTCGTTGGCCCGGAAAGGCGCGGCCTTGCCATGGGTGTCGAAATCGGCCCGGGCGAGGATCAGCTTCACCCCCTTCTGCCGGGACCATTTGATCGCCAGCTTCTCCGACCCCTTCGCCCCGGTCGTCGCGAGCGCCATGTCAGGCCACTCCTTCAAAGCCCAGTTCAGGGCGTCGAATATCCGCCCGGCGTCATCCGAGGTGTCGGCCGTCGGCGCGCCCCGGAAGGCGACCACCGGACCGCCCGGATCGGCGTCCCCCGCCCTGCGGTTCCTGATCGCGCGGATGGCCTGTTTGGCTTCCAGCTGGGCCGCCGTCAGATGCGTGCCCCGCCGGCTGCCGCGCCAGGCCGTCCAGACCTCGCCGGTCGCGATGGTCCAGGTTTCGGCGGCGGCGTCCCGGATCAGCTCCGTCGCCCGGGTCGCCGTATCCCCGGCCCGGGCCCGGGCCGTCGCTTCCTGAAGCTCGGTGTCGACCGCCTCCGATCCGTCGAAGTCGCGGTCGAGGCTGCGCATCGCGTCGCGGGCCCGGTCCGCGTTGCGCTCGATCCGTCCGGCCGCCGAATGGAAGGCGCCGATCAGGGCTTCTCCCAGGATCGTCTGGAAGTCCTCCAGGGCTGTGTCGGAGATCATATCCACAAGCTCGGTCATGAGCGCGCGCCCCAGCTGGATCAGGGCCTCCTCCGTGGGATGCGGTCGCTGGTCGCCGAGCGAGGCGGTCAGGTCGTCGAAGGCGGAGTCTGATTTGGCGAAGAAGGGTGAGGGAAAGGCTTGCATCGGGAACATCCTGTAAGAGATGTCGAAGCGCCCCATGCGCAACGACCCCGGTTTTGGCCACATCGGGGTCCCCGGCAGTCACCGGAGCGGATAGCCGCTTGGCTGTCCGTGGAGGGGAACGGCGCAGCCGTTGACTTCCGGGGTGATGTGACAAAATCGGAGGGCGTTGTGTGGGGGCAAGTCCTCGCCCGCCTTCGGGCGAGGACACAACTCGGCGCCGTCGCGCCGATACGGACGACAGGACATCGATCTTCGCCGGCCTCGTCGGCGGCGAGCCGCCGGCGCCGCACCCGGGGCGTCCATCGATGCCGACACCGGCAGGACCTCAAGCCCCTCGACCGCCGGTCCTGGAACCTTCGACCCAAGCCGAAGACAAAAAGGCGACCTCATCGAGGCCGCCGTCGAAACAGTCACTGATTTCTTCACCGCGAAACCGGCCGGAGACCCGCGCCTCAATGCAGCCCCGCGAGCGCCTCCAGGCTCTCAGGCGTCTGCCGCACAGGGCGATAGGCGACAGCCGCGTGCGGCCCGCAGAAGGCGCCGCGCGCGACCGGGCGCCCACACAGGCTGAAGCCCTCAGCCCCGGGGTCGCCATAAGGCCAGCGGCATTCGCAGCGCCGCACGGACAGCAGGGTCGTCCGCCCCTGGTCGGGGACGGGTTCCGGCCCCGCAATGGCCTCACCCACGGTCGTGGGCGGCGGGCGGCGGTCCCTGGGCGGCGACAGGACGACGACAGACGGACCCCGGGGTCGCGGGCGACCCGCGGACAGGCCCATCCTGTGAACCTTGCCGAGGACCGCGCTGCGGGTGAGACCCTCACCAAGATCACGCGCGATCTGCGCGGCGCTGCGGCCTTCAAGCCAGAGGGTCCTCAGGCGCTCAATACGGTCTTCGGTCCAGGCGGAGGCGGTCATGGCGGAACTCCGGTGCCAGCGAGCCCCAACGGCTCGCCCGCGCCCGCCCTCGCCTTCCCCTCCCGCCCCCACACAGGAAAACGGCCCGGCGCTCGCGCGCCGGGCCGTTCCGTCTCTCTCGCCGTCGGATCAGAACGGAATGTCGTCGTTCAGATCATAGCCGCTCGCCGGCTCCTGCACCTGTCTGTCGGCAGGACTGTCATCCGTAGAAGGCCGGGCACGCCGGTTCTTCAGCCGGATATCGCCGACGATCAGGCGCAGGTCGTAGTGTTCGACCCCGTCCTTGCCGGTCCAGGTGTCGTTCTCGACATGGCCCTGGATGACGACGCGGCTGCCCTTGCGGGCGAAGGCCTCGATGTATTTCTCGGTCGTCGCCTCGTTGAAGCAGATGCAGTTGAAGCCGGTGGTGCGCTCGCCGGGCGTGCCGTCGGCCTTGCGGAAGCGGGTGGTTTCCAGCACGCGAAAGCTCGCGCGCTTCTTGCCCGAGCCCTGGGCCGACAGGATGGACGGGTCGGCGGCCAGATAGCCTTCGAGAGTGAGGGTTTGCATGATCAGTCTCCTTGAAAATAAAGGTTGGGGAAAATGAAGGGTCGCGAGGTCAGGCGGCGACGCGGCCGTCTTCGGACGCCCCGAGCCCCGCGGCGTCGCGGTCCTCGGCCCAGTCCAGGACGGTCAGCCGGTTCACCACCAGTTCCTTGGCGGTGCGTTCGGTCCCGTCCTTGGCCGCATAGGCCGTGTCGATGAAGGCGCCGACGACGACGGCTTCGCAGCCCTGGGCCAGACCGCGGGCGATGACCTTCTCGTTCAGGCCCTTCGACCAGCTGACGCAATTGACCCCGACGAGTCGGTCCTTTCCGGCGGCGTCGACGCCGCGTTTCTCGAGTAGCCGGAACACCGCCTTGGCGAAGTCCGGGCTGATCTGGGGGTCGGCCGCCAGTCGGCCGGTGAACACCATGGTCTGCATGTCAGTCTCCTGTTGATCCGAAGCGCCGGGGAGCCGATCTCCCCGATCCCGCTTCACCCTCATCTTCCCTTCCTCCCGTCCCCTCCTTACCGGACGGGGCCTTCGCCTCGTCCGGCCGAACTCAGGCCGCCGCGCCGTCGAGGACCGACTGCACCGGGTGACGACGCAACACAGCTTCCAGGACGCGGGGCCGGTCGATCGGGATGAAGACCCTGGGCGTGAAGGCGATGATCTCCACGAAGCAGCCGAGCGCGACCAGGACGTCGCGATCGGTCCGGCCGCCGACCACCTCGATCCGCCAGCGATCCATCACCCGCGCCCGTTTCAGCCACAGGCCCCCCTCCAGACAGAGCTGGACGCTGCGGTCGAGGAGGCTGGCGGCGGTTCTGGCGCCGTCCGCCCAGGCGTCGCCGATGTCGCCCAGGCCCAGGCTCGCCTTGAGCGCCCGGGCCTGGGTCTCGTCCAGGGCCCGCCCCAGCCAGCGTCGGCCGTCGGGCGCCCGAACCCGACGCACCGAACACCCGCGCGCCGGCAACCGGCCCCAGATCGGCAGCAGCAGGCCGGTCGCCAGCGTGAGCTCACGCCTCAGCCAGGGATCGGTTCCCGCGACCTCCTCATCCCAGACCCGGCGCCAGTCATCGATCGCCGCTCGCTTCCAGGCGGATTCCTCGAACGTCTTCTCCGCCAGGGTCTGGCGTCCATCCGGCCGGATCAGACGGACGGCCGCGACGAGCCGGTCCTCGTCCGTGGCGGTGGTCAGGCCCAGTTCGGCGATCGCCGCCCGTCCGGACTTTGCGTTGACGACCATCTGATGGGCGATGTCGGCGGCCCGGGCCAAAGCGTCGTCAGAGCGCAGGATGTCTCGACGAACCCTCAGCGAAAAGGTCACCAGGGCGGTCTCGGCCCCCGTCGAGACGTCGGTCCGTATGGTTTCCTGGTCCAGAACCTCCAGTTCCCCGGCCTCGATGTCCTCAAGGCCCCGGTCCAGATCTCCCGACGCGGCCGCGCGCTCGAGGATGCCCGAGAGGATGCGATCGAAGTCCTCGAACAGGGCGTTCTGGTCGGCGATCCTCAGCGCCAGCAACCGGTTCAGAAAAGTGTGGATTGGCGGCAGGTCGTCGGAGGGTTTGAGACCGCCGTCGGCGTCGAGCAGTTTGAGACCTGTCTTGTTCATGAAGGTCTCGAGCGTCATCGAGGCGAGTTCACCGAAGGCCAGTGCACCGTAGAAGACCAGAAGGGCCCTGCGCGCCCAAGGGCTCTCCAGGTTGTCCTCGGCCCGGAACAGGCCCGCACCGGCCGTCCGGCGCTCGCCGCGCGTCAGGGCGCCGAGCGTGTCCAGCCGGCGCGCTATGGTCGAGGTGAAGCGCTTCTCGCCCTGGATGTCGGTCGTGACCGGCCGGAACAACGGGGCCGAGGCCTGGTGGGTGCGGTGGCTGCGGCCCAGGCCCTGGATGGCGGCATCCGCGCGCCAGCCCGGCTCGACCAGATAATGGACCCGGCGCTGCCGGTTCGCCGCCGACAGGTCCGCGTGATAGCTGCGTCCGGTGCCTCCGGCGTCGGAGAAGATCAGCACCCGCTTGCGGCCGCTCATGAAGGCGTCTGTTTCGGCGCGGGCCGCCGCGGCGCCGCGCCGTTCGACGATGCGCCGTCCGCCACGCACCACCACCCGCCGCGACCGGCCCGTAATCTCGGCGACGTCGTCCGTGCCGAAGGCTTCCAGCAGGGCGTCGAGCACACCCGGTACGGCGGGCAGGCAAGCCATCCGTTCGATCAGGGCCTGGCGACGCACCAGCGCCTCCTGACTGACGGCCGGTCGACCGTCGTCCATGACCGGGACCATGGTCACATTGCCGTCCCCGTCCTCGATCGCCTCCATCAGATGGACGGGGAAGGCCTCGCGCAGATAGTCGAGAACGTATTCGCGCGGGGTCAGGTCGATGGAGAGGTTGTTCCACTCCTCCGGCGGGATGGAGGAGAGTCTCCTCTCCATGACCGCCTCATTGGTCGAGACGATCTGGACCACGGCCGAGCGATCCTGGACCAGATCCTCCCGGATCGATCCGATCAGGCTCGGCGTCTTCAGGCCGGCGAGCAGATGACCGAAGAAGCGCAGTTTTGCGCTCTCAAAGGCCGAATATACGGCGGACGCCGCCTGGCCACTCTTCGGCTTGCCGTCCTCGTCGTTCAGGCCCGTGGCCTTCAGGGCCTCGGCGAGATTGGCGTGGATCAGCTGGAAGGCGTCGGCCCAGGCGTCCCAGATGGCGATGTCGTCCGAGGTCAGGGGATGGACGAGCGGCTCATATTCGACCCCCTCGAACGACAGACTGCGCGCCACATAGAGCCCAAGCGCCTTGAGCTCGCGCGCCACCAGCTCCATCGCCGCCACGCCGCCCCGATCCATGGCCTCCAGAAAATCCGCCCGCGTCATGAAGGGGGCCTCCGGTCCGCCCCACAGGCCGAGGCGCGCGGCATAGGCCAGATTCTCGGCTGTGGTGGCGCCGGTCGCCGAGACATAGAGGACCCGCGCGTCGGGCAACCGGTTCTGCAGCGCCAGGCCGGCCATGCCCTGAAGCGACGCCTTCTTCGCACCCCGCGCGCCCTTGCCGCCGCCGGCCGCATTGGCCATCGCATGGGCCTCGTCGAAGGCGATGACGCCGTCGAAATCCGCGCCGAGCCAGGCGATGATCTGGTCGAGGCGGGATTGACGGTCACCCCGCGCCGGCTGGCGCAGCGTCGCATAGGTCGTGAACAGGACACCCCGGTCGAGCCGGATGGCGTCCCCCTGTTTCCAGCTCGACAGCGGCACGATGTCGTAGGCGCCCCCGCCGATCGCGGCCCAGTCGCGCCGCGCGTCCTCGAGCAAGGCGTCGTTTCGGGACAGCCACAGCGCCCGGACCCGTCCCTGGCTCATGTTGTCGGCGATGACGGCGGCGATCTGGCGGCCCTTGCCGCACCCCGTGCCGTCGCCGAGGAAGAAGCCGCGTCGCAACTGGACGGCCTCCTCCTGCTCCTCGGAGACCAGCACCATCTGGTGCGGCGCCTGATCCGTCCGCCACCATCCGGGCAGGTGCGCGGCGTGCGCCTCCCCGGCATGGATCACCATCTCGGTCTGGGCGTCCGAGATTCGCCCCTCATCGCGAATGGCCGGCGGCAGGACTGGGCGATAGGTCGGCGCGGGCGGGGCCACCGACGCCATGGGGCCGGACTCCACCAGGGGCGACGGATGCGGACGCGGCGCGGGCAGGACGACGCGCCCCAGGGCATGGGCCTGGTAGAGCCCGCCATCGCGCCCCTCCCCGGTCCAGGCCTGCACTTCATAGGCCAGGGGCGCCGCACCCGCGAGGAAGGCCAGGCGGCCCGAAGGCAGGGCCAGTCCTCGCGCGCGCGGTCCCAACAGGGCGTCGGTCGTCACGGGCAGGCGCGTCCGCGGCCTGGCGCCGACCCGTGGCGCAAGCGCCCCAACCTTCCGCGCCGCGTCCTGCAGATCGTCGGAGGTCTGGACAGGCGCGGCCTCCGCGGCGCCTTCGGCCCGATCGATCACCAGCAGACCCGTCTCCACGGCGGTCCCGTGTTTGGCGAAGGCATGGGGTGGAAAGGCGATCCGCCCCACGACACGTCGCGCCTCACCGAAGCGTCGAAGCAGGCTTGCGTCCGTCAAGGCGGTCAGCGGGACGATCGCGGCCAACCGGCCACGGTCGGCCAGGGCCATGAAGGCCGCTGACAGATGGTCGCCGAGATCCGAGAACGGCGGATTGCACAGCACCACGTCGAACCCGCCCGCGTCCGCGCACAGGTCATGGATATGGCGTCCGTCATGACGGGTCCGATCGGCGTCGGGGAACAGACCGTCGAGCAGAGCGGCGCGCCCCGGCGCGACTTCATTCAGGCTCAGCGTTCCGCCGCAGGCCCCGCCGACCGCGGCCAGCAGACCCGTGCCGGCCGATGGCTCCAGGACGCGGTCTCCGGGGCGCACCCGGGCGGCCAGGACCGCAAGCGCGGCCAGGTGGGGCGGGGTGGAGAACTGGTCCAGCGCGACCTGCACCTCACTGCGCCGGGTCTGGGTCAGGCCCAGGGCCGAGACAGCCGCCAGCAGGGCGGCGATCTCCGTCGGCGCATCTTCCAGACGACTGACCTGTGGCGCCAGACGCCGGATCTGCAGGACCGTCGCCGCCTCGATCGCGTCATAGGCGTCGCGCCAGGCCCAGGCTCCCTCGGCGTCGGACGCGCCGAATGCGGTGGTCATGACGGCGGCCACAAGCCGACGGTCGAGCGGTCGGGATCGCGCCAGATGGGCCGCCAGCGCCCGGGCGGCGGCAAGGATGTTGGCGGACGTATCTCCGCCGGGGTCGGCGAACAGCGACAGGGTCGAGGACATGGGATCAGCTCCAGTGGCCTGAAGCGGAGGGCGCCTCCCTCTCGGTCCTGCAGGCTCGTCCTCGCCCGCCCTTCCCTCGCCTTTCCCCGGACCAGCATCCGGACACGACAACGCCGCCCCGGCGCGAACCGGGGCGGCGTGCTCGAGGCGGATCGTCGTCAGGCGGCGGCGGGCCCCAGGGCGGCCTCGCCCGCCGGGGTGACGGTGAATGCCCCGATCCCGTCGTCGTCGTGGGTGGACACGTCAGCACCAACGTCCTCTTCGGTCGTCACCGGTTCCTCGTCCGGCAGCGGACCCGCCCAGGAGAGGCCGGCCGGTGCCCAGCTCCGGGACGCCGCCTGTTCGGCGACCCAGTCGACCAGTTCAGTCTTCTTCAAGGATCGCGCCCGCTCGTCTTCCGCGCCCATGCTCTCCAGCATTCCCAGCAGCAGTCCCTTGGAATGGGCCTGCAGGAAGGGCGCGTCCGGCGTCCAGTGGAGCGTGATGTCCGCCCCGCACAGGGCGGCCAGCTCGGCCGCCTCCGTTCGGGCGCTGCGCCGGATCAGGGTGGTGCGGGTTTCGCGGACATCGAGACTGATCGCGGTCAGTTCAGCCAGCAGCCCCATCTTCTCCCCGTGCGGCAGGGCATGGACCCAGGCGATGACCGTCTCACCCGACGCCTGCCAGGCCGCCCGACGGTCGTCGAGCCGCTGGCGCACCTCGCCGTCTAGGGTCTCGATCACCCGTCCGTCCACCGGATGGAACCCGGTGGCGAGAATGGCCAGGGCTGACTCCGACCGCGCCACATGGGTGCGCAGAACCAGGACGGTGAACAGGCGCGCGATCAGCGCCGTCAGCGCCGCGCCCGGATCGTCGGCCAGGGCCCGGATCAGTCCGCGCGTGGCCACCTCGGTGCGTACGCCATGCAGGGCGTGGTTGACGCCGTCGGTGTCGGGCTCGGGCGCCGGCGCCTCCGGAGCGACATAGACCGGCGGAACCGACGTCCGGTCCGACGGATCACTGTCGATCGATCCGGCGTCCTCGATTTCAGGCTCCTCGGGCGTGTAGCAGCGCACATCGACGCCCGTGCCGGCGGCGGGCCACATGACCATGGTCGTCACCACCCGCCCGCCGCACCCCGTCTGGTCGGCCTGCACCCGGGCGCGGATCATGGCGACGACCGCGGCGTCAACAGCCTCGGAATCACAGGCCTCGGCGAGGGCCTGCCGGACCGCGTCCGCCCGTGCGTTGAACGCCTCCCGTTCGGCGCGGTAGCGCGCCATGTCGTCGGTCGGGAGCTGACCGCCGTAGACATAGCCCAGCGCCTCAAGGTCGTCCGGGAGGTCCGGCTCAGGTCCGGCGGTGACATGCACGGCGATTCCCTCGGCCTCGAACACGGCGGCGATGGCGCGCGCCCGACGCATCCACAGGTCCGTCAGGATCTCCGGATCGAGCAATACGGGCGCGAGTTCCCCGAACAAATCCGCCTCGGTGCGCCCGCCCGCCTCGCCATAACTGTCCGCGTCGACGAGCGCACAGCGTCGATCCCGGCTGGTGACACGCCCCTCGTCGAGCCGCTCAGTGATGCGCCAGTCCTGAAACCCATGCCCGTCAAGCGCCGCCTCGGCGAGTTCGGCCTGTTCGGCCTTGTCGGGCAGCCGAGCCAACAGCCTGGCCTGTTTGAGGGTCATCCGCCCGGCCTTCAGGGCCACAAGGGCCGCCGCAGGCAGTCCGGCCAGGGCGGCCAGCCGCTTGATGTCGATCTCGGCGTAGCCGAGGGCCCGGGCGATCACAGGCACGGTCAGCTTCGATTTCAGCATCCGGCCGATGGCGGCGATGATGTCGGCGACATGGACGGGCACGGCGGTGTTGGTGAGCAGGACGGCGGCCGCCTGACGGGCCGGATCGGTCTCGACACAGACGGTGACGGGATAGTCCGCGTCGATCTCGCCGGCGTCCAGCAACAGACCCAGGGCGAGGCGGCGGCGACGTCCGTCCAGCGCCATCCAGGGCTGCTCCTTCCTGCCCCGCCCGGGCCGGACGGTGAGGCGCTGCAGCTGGCCGGCGGCCTTCAACGTGGCGGCCAGGGTCGGAATGTCGTCATCCGGCGGCTCGTTGAACCGCAGATTCTCGCGAGCGATGCCGATGTCGCCGAGACGGACGGTGCGCTCGTCGCGCTCGTCGCGCTCGACGGCTGCGGCCGGGACGGGGTGGGAGACAAGGTCGGTCATGAGGGTTCTCCGGCCGGGCCACGGGGCCCATCCCCGCCGCTCCGGCGCCCGTCAGCGCCCTCACTCCTCCGCTTTGGGCGCGTCCACCGCCACATCGTTCCAGTCCCCGAACGAGGGGTCCGGCAGCCGGATGCGAACCTCCAGACCGACGGTCGTCAGGCGTCGCCGGAGGCGTTCCGCGGCGCGCTCGCCCGCGACTCCCCGGTCGGCGGCGATCAGCAGCCGGCGCACCGGCGGCGGTGGCGTCCAGGCGGCGAGATTGTTGGCCGCCATCAGGGCCCAACCCGGTAGCTGGAAGCGATCCATGGCGGACAGGGTCGTCACCACCCCCTCCCCGACGAGCATCTCCGGGGCGCCCGGAGCCAGACGAACAGCGGCGCCGGGTGGGACCCGGCCGACCGTCTTGCGTGTCAGGCGAAGGCCCGCAGCGCGACGCCCGTTCGGGTCCAGATAGGTCAGTTCGACCCCGGTCAACCGGTCCTCCGTGTCGCTGATCCGCGCGACAAGGGCCGGACGGCCTCGCCCGCACGGTTGGTAGACCGCGATCGGCGCCCGGGGATGGAATCCAAGGTTCAAGGCGACGTCGACACCCCGATGACGCAGATAGCGATCCGCCACGTCGCCGGAGCGGATGGAGCGACAACCCGTCCAGAGTTCGGCGGCGACCCGAAGGCGAATGTGCGGATCGGCCCTGGGGGCCCGCAGACCCGGTCGTGCCCCGCCGATCAGTCGGCCGGTGTGGTCGATCAGGCCCACGTCGCGCAGATGATCGCGGACGATCCGCCAGTCGGCGCCGCCGAATCCGTGGATGACGACCCGGTCATCGGTCAGCAGAAGCGAGACCGAACGATCCCGGGCGCTGTGGCCGGGCGCGGGGATATTGGCCCGCCGCCCCTCGCAATAGAGTTCGCCGCCCAGGGCGGCCACGATGCGGTGCAGGGTCATGACGGCCTCAGATCAGGCCGAGGGCCTTGAAACTCGCCGTCCCTTCCCGGCCGACGACGAGATGGTCGTGGACCTGAAGATTGAAGACCCGCGCCGCCTCGACGATCTGGCGCGTCATCTGGATATCGGCCTGCGACGGCGTCGGATCACCGGAGGGATGGTTGTGGACCAGGATCAGGGCGGAGGCCGAAAGCTCGAGGGCCCGGCGAACGACTTCGCGTGGGTAAACAGGCGCGTGATCCACTGTGCCGTGCGCGACCAGCTCATCACGGAGCAGGTTGTTGCGCCGGTCCAGAAACAGGGTCCGGAACTGTTCGCGGGGCTCATGCGCGAGCGCCGCCCGGACATAGGCCACGAGCGCCGTCCAGGAGGTGATCACGGGGCGTCGGCAGGTTTCATCGCGCGCCAGGCGGATCGCCAATTCCCGCAGCAACTTGAGATCGGACAGGGCGACGGGATCAAGTCCGGGCGCGCGCGCCAGTTCACCGGGCTCGGCGGCGACGACGGCGCCCAGTCCCGAAAACCGCTCCAGCAGGGCTCCGGCAAGCCGATGCGTGTTCTTGCCGGGATCCCCGTGCGGACCCTGAACCGCCCGCCGCAACATCAAGCCCAACAGGGCCTGATCATCCAGCGCCGCGTGAACCAGGGCCGGTGGCGCGGGCGGACGGTTTTGGGCGTCCGGGCCCCAGGCCCGGGTCGGGTTCGGTCTCATGGCGGTCTCTCCTTCTCCGCTCCACCACGGAGCACCCGCCGTCCGGCCTTCCTTTCTCTCCCTGGCCGGACCTGGATCAGGCGAAGGGCCGTCCCTCCGGACCCTGAGCTCCGGGCCACGTTCCGGGCGGCCGCCCGACGCGACGCCGATACCGGTGAGTGAGCCGCCGAGAGCGCCACGCAGGCTGTGCGAATCCAACCCGAACGTGGCGACGCAAGGCCTCGGGTATCGCGGCAAGTCCAGGGTGGGTCTGAGGAGACGTCTCTAGATGATGAAGCGATCCCAGGACCCGTAATGCTCCTGGCTACGACGTCCACGCGGCAGGCTGAGCCCCGCGACGACCAGGCCCACGAGCGTATCGGACAGACCACCGGCGACCGTTCCGCCCCCCAGGACCCAGGGCGTGACGACCAGCCCGGCCGCGAGCACGAGATTGAGGAAACGGAGGGGGCGCGCCACCTCGGCCATGGCGATCACCGACACGGTAATGATCAGGGCTCCGATCAGATGGTCCGTGTCAGCCAGGGGTGGGGCCCCGCCGAAGACCAGTCGTGAGAACATCAACCAGACCCCAAGTCCGGCACAAACCACCAGGGTCCATGGCGCGTTGACGCCGCGCAGCGCCGAGGCGGCGGCGGCCGGGAGGCTGTGCGCGAAGCCGGGGCGGCGATCGATCGTCCCTCCGGGCAGGTCATCGCCGCGGAAGAAGGCGCGCCAGAAGGGCCGTCCCCGGCGGGTGTTCAGCACCATGAACTGTCCCATGGCCACCAGTTCGTCGAGCGAATAGGGAATCATGACCAGCATGGCGACGCCCGCCGCGATGCACAGGGTGCAATATGTCCCGATGACAATCGGCTGGGCGATGATGAAATAGATGCTGACCACGCCGAGCGGCACCACGACGATGCCGAACAACAGCACCATCCAGGGCATGGTGCGCCAGCGCGCCCGGCCGCCCATGGCCCCCATCAGGATCTCGATCATATAGGTGATGGTCCCGACTCCGCCGTCGGCCACCGGCCAGGCCTTGGACATGTCGGAGGTGATGATGTGCTCGGTTCCGTTGAGCGGTCCGGGAACATTGAAGAACGGCTCCCAGACCGCGTCGATGTGGCCCAGCTGATAGGCGGTAAGGATCCGTGACAGCACGAGACCGATCAGGCCAAGAGCGATGATCGGCACGCGCTGGAGGTAGGTCGAGGGACAGTAGCTCCAGCCCGGCGGAGTGTCGGTCTCGTCCATCATCCCTTCCATGCTCATCCCGGGCATCATCGGGATCAGGATGGTCAGGGCCACCACCAGGGCGCCGACCAGCATATCGTTGCTGTATATGGCCGCGCTCGGCGTCCAGAACAGGATGGAGGCGCCGAGCAGCCAGATACCGATCACGGCATTGGCCCATTGAGCCCAACCGCCCCTGGGCGACATGGACAATCCGGCGAAGACCATGATCAGCACGCCGCAGATCACGTCGTTCCAGCCGCTCAGGGCATTGCGAAGGGCGGGCGCCCACAGGTTCCGGTCCTCGGTGACCGCCAGGATGGCGGTCGAGAATTCGGTCTGGGTGAAGACGCCGAAGATCAAGGGAACCGTCGCCAGCCACAGGCCCAGCCCCATGGTCAGCCAATGCACCCACAGCATGTCGAAATGCATACCGCGCATCGAACGGGCGTGGTCGGCGAGCATCCGGCTGTGTTCCGCCGGCTTCATGGCGTGGGCCCGCGACGCCGCCGCCTCGACCTTGTCATCGGCGACCCGCGCCGCGTTGAGCCGGTTGGCCTGGTACCAGGCGAATGGGTCGGCCTTCAGCCCGGCGACGATGGCCGGCAGGCTCTTGCGAAGTGAATGTTTTGGAGACCAGCCCAGATGGGTTCGCGCTGCGGTCAGGTCGAGCTCATAGTGGTCTCCGGAGATGTCGACCATCCAGGGCCGGATGAAACCGTCCTCGTCGAAGACTGCGGTTTCAGCCCAGGCCCCCGCCTTGGCGGCGGCCTTGGGAATGGAGAGGGTCTCCCATGCCTCGTCATGGATCAGCCGACCCAGATCGCGCTGGATTTCGTCATAGGTCATGACATCGGTCTCGCCGAGCAGGACCGGGAAGACCTCTGGAAGATCCTCGCGTCGATCGATCACCCGAGCGATGGCGGTCATCAGATCATCGAGGTGCAGGGAGGGCTGGCCGGTAGCCAGATTGCCCGGATAGACCCGCGCGCTGGCCCGTTTCTCGTAGATGCGGGCGATTTGCTGGGCCAGGAAGGCAGAGTGACCGCCGTCGTCATAGATCCCGGCCGGCCGCAGGAAGACGGCGGAAATTTTGCCGCGTTTTTCGCGGATCAAGGCCTCGGTGAGAACCTTGGATTCGCGATAGGGCAGACTCGCGTCGAGAGGCGCGGTTTCGTCGATCGGCCGGCCCGGCTCCGTCGGCTGGTGCACCAGCATGGTGCTGGAGAAGACGAACTGCTCGACGTCGAAGGCCTGGAGAGCGTCCAGGAGGCGGCCGGTTCCGCGCACTGTCACCGCCTCGTAGCGCGGATCGGGTTTGCCACTGAGATCGAAGAAGGCCGCCAGATGGATGACCGAAGCGATCTTGCGACCGTATCCCGTCCGCACCCGGTCGAACGCCGCCTCGACGCTCGCGTCATCCGCCAGGTCGATGCAGACGCATTCGGCGTCAGCGGGCGGATGGGGCGGCAGGTCGCGGTCGAAACCGATCACCCGGAACCGTTTGGCCAGACGTTTGACCAGGGCCGAGCCGATGAACCCGCTGGAGCCGGTGACGATGACGACCGGCCGATCGCTGGCCGGCGTCGCCATCAGCCGCGCCCTCGCAGATATTTGATCAGGGCCGCGATCGCCAGCACCAGACCAACAATCACCAGGAGGCTGACCAGCCCCATGCCGCCCATCATCCAGCCCATTCCATTTCCATCCATCATCGCTCTTCTTCCTCGTTCAGGCCCGTCCTGCGACGGACATTCCGCCCGGGGCCAGGCGTCCGACTACTGCGCGCGCAGGGCGGTGACCTCATTGACCCCGTCATGCACCGAGACGTCGAAGGCGACCCGGTCTCCAACCCTGGCGTCCGCCAGCACAGCGGCCGGCGCCGTGAAGGTCATGGCCATGGCCGGCCAGCCCACACCCGGGATCGCGCCATGATCGATGGTGACCGTGCCGGCCGAGGCATCGACAGCCGTGATCGTGCCTGTGCCGGCACCGGTCATGGCGGCCTGCCCTCCCGCCATCGGCATGCCGGACATGTCCGTCGCCATCGGCATTTCAGCAGCGGGTGCCGGCTCGGCAGGCGGCGCGGTCTCGGATTGACCGCAGGCGCTCAAGCCGAGGGCGGCGGCGGCCGACAGGATCAGGGCGCGATTCATGGTGATTCTCCTTGGGCTGATGTGTTCGAACGAGACCTGCGACGTCTCAGCAGCAGATAGCCTGCGGGAATAACGAGCATGGACAGCAATGGTGCCGTCAGCATGCCGCCGATGACCGGGGCGGCGATGCGGCTCATCACCTCCGAACCGGCGCCGTGGCCGATCAGGATCGGGAAGAGACCGGCCAGGATCACCGCCACGGTCATGGCCTTGGGTCGGACCCGCAGCAGCGCACCGTCACGGACGGCGTTCTCGACCTCAACGGGCCCCGGATTGGGGCCCCGGTCGTTGAGCGCGGTCTTCAGATAGATCAGCATCACCACCCCGAACTCGGCCGACAGCCCGGCCAGGGCGATGAAGCCGACCCCGGTGGCGACGGACTGGTGATAGCCGAGCAGATAGAGAAGCCACACACCGCCGGTCAGGGCGAACGGCAGGGTGGCCATGATCAGGGCCGCCTCGTCGAAACGGCCGAAGGTCAGATACAGCAGGACGAAGATGATCAGCAGGGTGGCCGGCACCACGATCTTCAGCCGCTCGGCCGCGCGGGTCAGATATTCGAACTGCCCGGAGTAGGCGATGCTCACGCCCGGGGTCAGCGTCACCTTGTCCGCCACCGCCGTCTGCAGATCGCCGACCACCGAGGCCAGGTCGCGGCCGCGGACATCGATATAGACCCAGGTGGTAGGGCGGCCGTTCTCCGACTTCAGCATCGGCGGACCGTCCGTGACCTGCAGGTCCGCGACCGTGCCGAGGGTTATCTGCTGGCCCGAGGGCGTCAGCACCGGCAGGGCGCGAAGTTCGGACAGGCTGTCGCGGATCTCGCGCGGATAGCGGACGCTGATCGGATAGCGGGCCAGCCCCTCGACCGTCTGGCCGATGGTCTCGCCTCCGACGGCCCCGGCGACGATGCTCTGCACGTCCGCGATATTGAGACCGTAACGGCCGGCCGCCTGTCGATCGATGTCGATATCGATATAGCGCCCGCCGGTCAGCCGTTCGGCCAGGGCCGAACTGACGCCCGGCACGGTCTTGGCCACCGCCTCGACCTCGGCCGCGATGCGGTCGATGGCCTGAAGATCAGCCCCCGAGACCTTGACCCCGACCGGGCTCTTGATGCCGGTGGCCAGCATATCGATGCGGTTGCGGATCGGCGGCACCCAGATGTTGGCCAGGCCGGGCACGCGCACCGCCTGATCCAGTGCCTCGACCAGCTTCTCCGGCGTCATTCCGGGTCGCCACTGGTCACGTGGCTTGAAGCGGATCGTGGTCTCGAACATCACCAGCGGGGCCGGATCGGTCGCCGTATCGGCCCGCCCGGCCTTGCCGAACACGGTCTCCACCTCCGGCACGGTGCGGATCATCCGGTCGGTCTGTTGCAGCAGTTCGGAGGCCTTCGCCGCTGACAGTCCCGGAAGGGCGGTCGGCATGTAGAGCAGATCGCCCTCGTCCATCGGCGGCATGAACTCGCCGCCCAGCTGGCTGATCGGCCAGGCCGAGGTGGCGAACACCGCCAGCGCGATCAGCAGGGTGGCGCGGGGACGGTGCAGCACCCAGTCGAGCGGCCGCCGGTAGATGTAGGTCAGCCAGCGGTTGATCGGATTGCTCTGCTCGGCCGGAATCCGCCCACGGATCAGATAGCCCATCAGCACCGGCACGAGGGTGATCGACAGGATCGCCGCCGCCGCCATGGCATAGCTCTTGGTGAAGGCCAGCGGCGCGAACAGTCGGCCCTCCTGGGCCTGCAGGGTGAAGACTGGAATGAACGACAGGGTGATGATCACCAGACTGAGGAACAAGGCCGGCCCGACCTCGGCCGCCGCCTCGGTGATGACCCGCCAGCGGGCCTCGCCGGCCAGCCGTTCATCGGGATGATCGTGTTCCCATCGCTCGATATGTTTGTGGGCGTTCTCGATCATGACCACGGCCGCATCGACCATGGCCCCGACGGCAATGGCGATGCCGCCCAGCGACATGATGTTGGCGTTGACGCCTTGCAGATGCATCAGGATGAAGGCCGCCAGCACCCCCAGCGGCAGGGTGATAATGGCGACCAGGGCCGAGCGCGCGTGCCAAAGGAACAGGCCGCAAACCAGGGCGACGACGAAGAACTCCTCGAGCAGCTTGGTGCTGAGGTTTTCGATCGCGCGATCGATCAGCTGCGAACGGTCGTAGACCGTCACCACCTCGACCCCGGCTGGAAGGCCGGCCTTGAGGGTTTCCAGCCGCTCGCGCACCGCGGTGATCGTTTCCCGCGCATTTCCGCCCGAGCGCAGGATCACCACGCCGCCGGCCACCTCGCCCTCGCCGTTCAGCTCGGCGATGCCGCGTCGCATCTCCGGTCCGATCTGGACCGTGGCCACATCGCCCAGCTGAACCGGCACCCCGCCGGCAGCCGTGCGGATCGGCACCGCGCGGAAGTCATCCAATGTGGTCAGATAGCCGTTGGCGCGAACGATATATTCGGTCTCGGCCAGCTCCATGACAGACCCGCCGGCCTCGCCGTTGCCCTGCCGGATCGCCGCCACGACCTGCTGATGCGTGACGCCATACCCGGCCAGTTTGGCCGGATCGAGCACCACCTGATACTGCCGCACCATGCCGCCGATACTGGCGACCTCGGCCACGCCCGGGACCGTCTTGAGTTCGTAGCGCAGGAACCAGTCCTGCAGACTGCGCAGTTGCGACAGATCATGCTGACCCGTGCGGTCGACCAGCGCGTATTCATAGACCCAGCCGACGCCGGTGGCGTCCGGCCCCAACGCGGGGCGGGCGGTGTCGGGCAGGCGAGCCTGGACCTGGCTGAGGTATTCCAGCACCCGCGAGCGGGCCCAGTACAGGTCGGTGCCGTCCTCGAACAGCACATAGACATAGCTGTCGCCGAAGAAGGAATAGCCCCGCACCGTTCGGGCGCCGGGCACCGACAGCATGGTGGTCGCCAGCGGATAGGTGACCTGGTTTTCGACGATCTGCGGGGCCTGGCCGGGGTAGGAGGTACGGATAATCACCTGCACGTCGGACAGGTCCGGCAGGGCGTCCACCGGCGTGTTGCGCACGGCCCAGAGGCCGGCGGCGACCAGGGCAAAGGCGGCCAGCAGGACGAGGAAGCGCGCCTTGACCGAGGCGCGAATGATGGCGGCGATCACTGGCCCGCCTCACGGCGGGTCAGGCTTCGGATGGTGGGTTTGCCCCCGACCATGTCGAAGGCGAACTCGACCTGACTGCCGACCGCGACCCCTTCAAGCCTGACCGGCTCGGCGAGGGCGAAGGTCATGGTCATCGCCGGCCACTGAAGCGCCGGCACCGCCCCATGAGCCAGGGTGATCGAACGCCCCGCGATCGACTGCACCCGGCCGCTGGTGCGGTAGGTCGCGGGTGCCGAGACGGTCGCTGCCGTCTCACCGGCCGGGGCAATGGGCCGTGCCGTGACGCCCGACAGGCTGGCCTCGGAATCGAACAGGAACTGGCCCGAGGCGACGACCCGCTCGCCCTCGCGCAGACCGGCGAGAATCTCGGTCTGCCCCCCGCCCTCGCGCCCAACCCGGACCTCGGCCGGCTGATAGCGTCCGCCCTCCGCCGCCAGCATCACAAGATTGCGCTGACCCGTTCGGATCACCGCTTCCGACGGCACCAACAGGGCCGGTGTTGTGGAGCCGCCGAAGGTGATCTGTCCGTACATGCCGGGACGAAGACGACCGCCCGGGTTTCGCAATTCGATCCGCGCGGTCAGGGTCCGGCTGTCGCTCGCCACCTCGGGCAGCAGGGCGATCAGACGACCGGTCATGCGCTCCCCGGGGAAGGCCGCGAGGGTCACTTCGACCGCACGCCCGACCCGTAGCTGGCCGCCGAGGGTCTCGGGTACAGCGGCGTTGAGCCAGACGGTCGACAGGCCGTTGACTTCGGCCAGGGTCAGACCCGCCGGCACCGTCATGCCCGCACGCACGCCGAGGGTGCGAATGACCCCGCCGATCGGACTGGTGACGGTCACCGTGGTGCGCGGACGGCCCGAGCGCTCGACCGCCGCGATCAGGGACTCCGGCATGCCGAGCAGCAGCAACCGTTGCCGCGCCGCCTGGATCAGGGCGGCGTCATCGGTGCGCCGGACCGCGAGGTATTCGAGCTGGGCTCCTCCCCAGTCGGGGACCAGAAGGTCGGCTAGGGGGGCACCGCTGGAGATGACGTCGCCGGGCGCGCGTCCGTAGACCCTTTGAACAAAGCCGCTGGCGCGCGATTGCACCACGGCGACGTCGCGCTCGTTGTAATCTACCACCGCGCTGGCGGTCAGATCGCCATCGAGGGTTCCCGATCGGACCGTGGCGAAGCGGACGCCGAGGTTCTGGGTCAGGGCCGCGTCAATGCGAACCCCCGCCGCCGCGCCTGCCGCGTCATCGGCATAGCGCGGCACCAGCTGCATATCCATGAACGGCGACTTGCCGGGCTTGTCGAACTTCTGGGCAGGGACCATCGGGTCGTACCAGTAGAGCACCTCACGCTCGCCCGCGGCGGGAACGGACGCGTCGCCCCCTCCTCCCAGCCGCGTCAGCCCCAGAGCGGCGACACCGCCGAGGAGCACCAGTCCGGCCGCGGCGGCGGCAAGGCGAAGGTTTTTGCGCTCAAACCGGATCATTGGTCGCTCCTGTAGGTCAGGGTGAAGCCGACGGCGCGGCGCGCCACGTCAGCCTCCTTGTCGAGGGCGTCCAGCCGGGCGTTGGCCAGGGCGGTGAAGGCGTCGAGCACATCCATGATCCCGGCCCGGCCCGCGCCGTAGCTGGCGGTTTCGAGATCGGCGCGGGTGCGCAGATTGGGCAGAACCACGTCCCGTGCCCGGATCCACCGGGTTCGCGCGACCTCATAGTCGGCGAGGTCACCTCGCAGCATCGCCGTCCATTGCCGCTCAGCAGCCTCCTGTTCGGCGTCGACACGCCGGGCGTCGGCGGCGCGCGCCGCGATCACCGGCTCCTGCCGGCTGGACTGGAACAGCGGAAGCCGCACGCTCGCCCCGACAGAGACCAGATCGCCGAACATCGGATCCCGACGGGCGTAGCTGGCTTCGAACGACCAGTCGGGGCGGCGGCCGGCGCGGGCCAGATCGAGATCCGCCTCGGCCCGGTCACTAAAGGCGGCGTAAGCGCGTAGCGCCGGCAGTCCGTTGAGATCGACATCGAAGGCTCCAGGCTCAAGATCGATGGCGGGAGGCGGACCACTGGCGCTCGGAACCGGATCGCCGGTCCAGCGGGACAGTTCCGCTCGCGCCCGCGCCAGATCCGCGCGCAACCCATCGCGCCGATCGTCGAGGGCGGCGCGCAGTTCGACGGGCCCCAGAATTTGAGCCGGTCGACTGGCCCCCGAGGCGACGCCCGAGGGCGCGGTCTCCCACAGGGGTTCAAGCGAGGCGAGCAGGTCGTCCAGCACCTCCAGGCGTCGTTCGGCATAGTGGAGATCGATCCAGGCCTGGCCGGTCGCGACCCGGACCTGCCACAGGGCGATGTCCTCACGGGCCCGGGCCACGTTGATGTCCGCCCGGGCGATGCCGCGTTCGGCGCGACGCCGCGCACGACTGGGCACGTCCTGCTGTAGTCCGACCTGGACATTGGTCATCATGACCTCGTCGAAGCGCCCCGCTGAGGGGCCCGTGACGGGGAAGCCGTTGAGACCGAATTTCAGACGTGGATCCGGCAGTCGCCCGGCGGCTTCAGCTGAGGCTTGCGCCGCCTCCACGCCAAGCGCCCCGGCTCTCAGGCCGGGCGCATCAGCGGCGGCGCGCGCCAAGGCCTCTTCGAACGTCTGTGGCTCGGCCCGGGCCGGCCCGGTGCCGGCGGCCAGGATCAGGACGGACACGGCCAGAAATGCCCAGCGGGAAACCGCTGCGACGTCTGTTTGTATGTCCGGAGCCGTGGCTCGCTTGAGGGCGATGGACGGCAGGGCGTCGGGCGGCGTCGGGTACGCAGGGATGCGTAGCGCCGGCCTCAAACGAAAGGTCATGGAATTCCTCGGAATCCGCCCGGTCGACTCGCGGGTCGAGACACAGGCGTAGAGCTCAATGGATCAGGGAACACTGCGGCCGCGAAGCGGCGCGCACGGTCTTCCAATCAGCGAAAGCGGTCTACGCCAGCGGTTTCGGCGGATCCTTGAGAGGGAGCGGCCCAGCCCCCTTCCGGACGACGTTCGCGGTGGCGAACTTCATCGCGTTCGGCGCCATCGGACGAGACAGGGCCGGTGCCGGCGGAACGGGGGCCGCGACGGCGGCGCATCCCATCTTGGCGATACAGTCGGGTGTCATCTCGCTGCAGGGAGCCATCCCCTTGCCCGCCGTTTCGTCGGTCATCACCATCATCTCGGCGCAGTCCATCTCCGCCGTGACGCCGGTCGTCTCGAAGACTTCAAACGGCGTGGCATGCGCCGACGCCTGGCCGACAAAACCGACCATCGCCAGGGCGAACAAAAGGGTGCGAACCAGGTTCCACATGCCTCCTTATTGCACGCCCCTGACGCCGCTGAGTCAAGCGAAGGCCGGATTCCGCACCTGGACATGACGCGGGATCGACGTGTCGCGCCGGACCGGCGGCGCACGTCGGGACCACTGCGCCATGATCATATCGCTCCCGGGGACGTCCGGCCGGTCGAACCGGCGACGCCCGCAGCGCCCTGGCTGCGTAACGTCCGCTCGACGCCGAACCTCATGGTGCGGCGCACGCGCCCTCGGTCCATGAGAAACCCAGCGGACGGATCGTCGCGCGCTCCTGGCGTTCCTCCCCGCCCCGGGGGCGGCGCAACGACCTTCGGCTAACCGGACGGGACGTTCAGTCGTCCCTGGTCGACCGTTTCGAGGCGCGCCACCCTTTCACATCCCGGGCGATCCGGATCCACAACAGGATGAACCCCGAGATCACGATGCTCAGCGTCAGGACCGTGGTGACGATGATCAGCGGATGATTGAAGTCCTCGCCGTCGTCCCAGTCCATGATGTGCAGACGCCAGAAGAAGTCGAACAGACGCCAGACACCCGAACGGCGCGACACGACCTCGGCGGTGGCCGGCGAAAGATAGAAGGAGGTTTTTTCGCTGTCCGCGAAATCCACCCGCCACAACGGACCGGTCTTTCCGGTCTCCTCTGGCGCGGTGGCCAGATAGGCCACGCCGGTCACCTCGGCGTCGCCGCGGTAGGCCCGTTTGGCGAAGGCCGAGACCTCATCCGCTGACAGGGGCGCGAACGGTCGCCCCGTCACCGCCGAGACGATCACCGGCTCGCCGCTCGCCGGCTTCAGGGTCCAGGCCGGCCCGCGCGGCGTCGTATTCAGATCAGCCCGCACCGGCGCGACCCCGGCGCGAACGACGACCTCACGAAGTCCCGGCAAGCCGTCGATCGTCAGGGGTTGCGGCGGTGCCTCGGCCACGCGGTGTTCGCTGCGCACGGTCTCGATCGGGATCGCCACCATGACCAGACCGCCGCCGACCCAGAACAGAACCTGCAGGCCCACGACCAGCGCGATCCATTTATGCAGCTGGGTCGAGAGTTTGAGGATTTTCAGGACGGCCTCCGGTCAGATGTGACGCGCAAACACGCGCGTGCCGCCGCCGTTGAGCACCAGCAGGGTATCATAGGCCTCCCGGCGACCGTCGGGCATCTCCATCCCGGGAGAGCCCAACGGCATCGCCGGCACCGCGAGGCCCAGTGCGTCGGGGCGTTCCGCGAGCAGTTTGCGTACATCTTCGGCGGGCACATGCCCTTCCAGGACATAGCGGCCGATCACAGCGGTATGACAGGCCGCCAGCGTGTCGGGGACGCCCCTGGCGCGGCGCACAACGCCGGGATCGGCCACCTCGGTCGTCTGCACCTGGAACCCTGCCGCCGTCATGTGCTCGACCCATGCGGAACAACAGCCGCAGGTGGGCGATTTGTAGACGGCAAGATCCGACGAGGGCCGCGTGGTCTGCGCACAGGCCGCGGTGGCCGCGGCGCTGACCCCAACGATCAAAAGGGCCCGGCGGGAAAGCGGCTCCGTCATCGTCTCATTCCTTTAATGATCAAGAGCAAGATGAGCCCGGTAGCCCGCGCTCAGGCCGCCGGACGAATGGGGCGGGCCGACGAATGATAGACATCAAAACGCCATTGGCCGTCCCGTTTGCGCAATACGCTGGTGGCGACGCCGCGGCGTTCGATCGCCGCGCGCGCGCTGTTCTTGAAGGTGATGTGATAGGTATAGGTCTCACTCACGAAGGCCGTGTCATCGTCGACCTCGACGGCCATCTGGTGATTGCGGAACTCAAACCCCGCCAGATCGTCGAACTCCGGCCCCAGATGGTGCTCGAGATAATAGGCGAAGCTGCCCTCGACCCCGCCGTTCTCGAAGATCTCGGAGTCGGGCCAGAACAGCGACGGCGTCCGGGAAACGTCCATGCCGGTGATGGCGTCCCGGTAGGCCGTCACGACCGCGCGGACCTGCTGCTCCTCAGCGGACTGGGCATGGACAGACGTCGCCAGGACGGCGGCCAGGGCGACCCCGGCGAGGGCGGAACGAAGGATCATGGTCGGTTCTCCTGTTGGGCGCGGCCGCAATGGCGACCAGGTCCGGCGGGTGGAAGCCGGTCCGCGCAGCGGTGCCGGCCGGTGGATTGAGGGCGGAAGGGCGGTTCAAGCCCGCCCCTCCTCGATCAGAACATCAGATGACGCACGCCATGGGTCAGCATCCCGCCCAGCAGGGCGTTGACGAGGATGGCCGCCGCCGTGACGCTCAGCAAACCGATATAAATGAGTTCGCGGCCCCGGCCCGGCCTGCGGGTCCAATGTTCCTTGGCCCACCAGGTCGCCAGGCCCAGACCCGCGATCGATGTGCCGAGCCAGCGGTGGTACGTGTGGGTGACATCGTCATTGCCGGGCAGGCCCATGGCGAACCAGCCGAGCACCACCGCTCCGATCGCTGAAATCGCGGCCAGGGCGATGATTACCCGCGTGCCCTGGGTAAGGACGGGTCGCCGCAAGGTCAGCGCGGCGATCTCGAGCACCGCCGCCACGAGAAACAGCGCGATCGGAAAGTGCACGGCCGCGGGATGCATGGCACCCAGCCAGCGGACCAGCCTTTGGGGTATGGTCCGGGGCGCAGCGTCGGCCACCATGCCGCCGTGGTCCATCTCCGCCGTCATCCCCGGCATCGCCGCCATGGCCGATCCATGCCCGTCTGCCATCGGCGCGGCCGCGACGGATGCCGTGGCCGGGCCCTTGTGGTCCTCGTGGGCGAACGCCGGTACGGTGACTGCCAGCACCACAAGCACGGCCAACGCCGACATCAATTTCCGCAATCCCATAGCCGTCTCCGTTCACGTCTCTTCTGCTAACTACGCAGCCTGGAGACGCCCCCCTCGTCCGAGGGATTCGGCGCGGTCCCGCGTATCAGTTATCAGGGGCCACGAAGGAGAGTATTCGATGACGCAATATCTGGATGACCTTCTGAACGGAGCGGCCGCCGCGCCGGCCGATCGTTCGCTCGAGGGACTCGAGCCTCTGGTCTGGCGCCGGGTCGAGATCCTGCGAAGTGAACGGCTTGTCTCCCAATTGCGTCTCGGGGCAGTCGCCATGGCACTGGCGACCGGACTGACGGCCGGCGGCGTGGGCGCGATAGCGGCACCGCGGCCGACGGGAGAACTGACGATCTTCACGATCGATGCGGGTCTGGCGCCCCTGGCCAGACTGGACGTCGGCCAATGATGCGTGGCTGGCGAGCCATCGTCATAACGGCCCTGCTGGCCGCTCTGGCCGGCGGCGCCGGTACGTGGATCAGCGCCAGCTGGGTCCTGAGCCGCCGCGCGCCGCCGTCTCTCCACGATATCGTCCACGACGATCTGACGCTCTCGCCTGGCCAACTCGGCAGGATCGAGATGATCGAGGCCAAATTCGCGGCGCGACGTCCGGGGCTCGAAGCGGACGTTCGGGCCGCCAACCTGGAACTCGCCCGCGCCATCGAACAGAGCGACGGGGACGGCCCCCAGGTACAGGCCGCCGTCGACCACATCCATGATGCCATGGGCACCTTGCAGAAGGAGACCATCACCCATGTCTTCGAGATGCGTTCCGTGCTCACGCCCGACCAGGCAAAGGTCTTCGACGACCGAATCGTCTCGGCCCTCGCGCCCGACGAGCGCTAGCCGTTCGGGTGGAGTATCCGGACGATCTTTCAGCGCGCGCCGCCAACGGTGAGCGCACGGCGTTTAGCGAACTGATGCGGCAGACCAAGGCTGCCTTGTTTCGGGTCATCCGTCGCTATGTCGGCGACGAACAGGAGGCGTGGGATCTCCTGCAGGAGACCTACGCCGCGGCCTGGATCAGCATTCGCCGCTACGATCCCGCGCGCCCTTTCGAGGCCTGGCTTCGAACGATCGCGCTGAACAAATGCCGCGACTGGAGCCGCCGCCGACTTGTCCGGCGATTGATCCGCGGTGGTCTCGACCTGTCGTCGCCCGAAGCCCTGGCGGTGCCGGACGGAGCCGAATCAGCGGATGACCGGATGGAGACCGCCCGCCGACTGTCCCGACTGAACGAAGAAATGAGCCGCCTCCCGCCCCACCTCAAGGCTCCGCTTCTGCTGACAGCGCTCGAGGGCCGGAGTCAGTCGGAAGCGGCCGGGATTCTCGGGATTTCGGTCAAGGCTGTGGAGACGCGCGTGGCGCGCGCGCGCCGAAGGCTCTCGGATGTCCTGCGCGATCCGGCCGACTCTCCAGCCCAACCGGAATAATCTGCTCGACGATCGCTTGCATGGTCCCCTCTCGCCGATCCCCGACAATTTGCAAATCCTGGCGAGGGCTGCGGTCCTGGTGCGCGTAGACCTAGATGAAGGCGTCATTTCACCCATTCAGATGACGCCTGACGACATAACCGGTCGATCGTCAGGATCGCAAAAACCGACCCTGGCCTTCCTCCTCTGTTCGGGAGAATATTAGATGAGAATCCTGGTCGTTTTCGCCGCGGCTGCGGCCGTCCTGGCCGCCTGCCAGCCAGCGGCCGAGCCTCAGCCGATTGACGCCGAAGCGGCACCGGCCGCTTCAACGGTAGCCCCCGTGGACGCCGCCCCGTCGGCCATGCCGGAGCCGATCCCGGCACCCCCGACCGCGGTGTCCGGGCCGACGGCGGTGCCGAAGACCTCAGCGACCCGGCCGGCTCGCCCGGCCCCGGCGCCCGCGCCCGCGCCCACGTCACCGCCCGTTGATCCGATGGCCGGCCATGACATGTCCAAGATGGACGGCATGACCATGCCGCCCAGCCAATAAGCCGCATAGGCAGGAGTTCTTCCATGAAACATTCAGTTCTCGCCGGCCTGGCCAGTCTCGCGGCGCTCGCCCCCGTCTCGCTAGCCCAGGCCCAGACCCATTCCCACGCGGGCATGTCGATGCAGGATCACGCCGCCATGCAGGCCCCGGCCAGCGACGTCACGACCGCGCCTGCGGACAATGCCATGCTGGCCGCCGCGCCGACCGCGTTTTCGGTGACGTTTCCGCACGCGATGACCCTGACATCGCTCAGGCTGACAGGCCCCGCCGGGCAGGCCACGGATGTGGCGGTCCCCGCGGACGCGTCGCCCGCGCCCACGGTCAATGCGTCCCTGCCCGCCTTGGCGCCCGGATCCTATTCCGCCGCCTGGGCCGCGATGGGGGCCGACGGCCACCATATGAATGGCGTCGTCCGCTTCATGGTTCACTGAAGGGCCGGCCACCCACCTCCTGAAAGGTCGGAACCTGATTTGAAAGAGCGTCGCGCAGTCTACTGCGCGGCGCTTTTCGTTCCGTCCGGAGTCATCTCGCCGATCTGGCCGCGCCCCGCCAAACGTCGACGACATGGATGGCCTTGCCGGACTCGCCGCTGCGCGGCTCAGACCTCCTCCAGGGACCAACCCCGGGGACCGGGGAGGCAGACGGCGAGGCTTTCGAATGTCCGCACATGGATATCCGTTTCACAACGATGACTTGCGTCTCCAGGTGACCTGTCCGGATCGAACAAGACCGTGCGACAGCCCAAGGCCCTGGCCGGGCGAATATCCCATTCCAGACTGTCGCCGATCACACAGACGGTCGCCGGGTCGACGGCCAGGGCCTCGAACGCCTGTCTGAACGCAGCGGGATCCGGCTTGCCGACGCCGACCTCCCCCTCGATCTGGATATGGTGGAAACGCGATGTCAGGCCGAACCGCTCGATCTTGGCGCGCTGCAGCGGACCGGTTCCGTTGGTAAGAAGCGCCAGCCGGTATCCTGCCCTGCCCAGATGAGCCAACAGGGCGTCCGCACCCGGCTCGAGCCGCATGTCACGGTCGCGTTGAAGGCTGAAGGCGTCAGCCATCCGCTCGGCGACCTCCCGAGACGGTGGTTGCCAGCCGCTTCCCTGTAACGCCTCGAACGCGTCGGCGACAATGATGCGCCGAGCCTCGGAGGGATTCAGCCGACCAAGGGCATGCCGTTTCGGATCGCCCCAGAACGCCTGTCCGGCCCGCGTCAGCGCACGCACCGCCTCCTCCTGATCAAGCGCGCCCAGTTGAGCTTGAAAGCACCGACAGACGGTTTCCCATAGCAGGTCCGGACGGCGGTAGGCCGAGATCAGGGTGTCGTCGAGATCCATCACGACAGCCCGGATGTCTCTGAATACCTCCATCCCGAACCCTGCTCCGCGACCCGTCGCGATCCGTCCGACCGTCGCTAGAACCAGGCCCGAACGCCGACGACGAACCGGGTGTCTTCCGCGCTCCGACCGTCTGCTTCCAGAAAGTCAGCCGTATTGCCGAAGCTCCTCGTCCATTCGACACCAACGTAGGGGGCGAACTCCTTGCGCACTTCATAGCGGAGACGCGCGCTGAGTTGCAGGGAACTCAGGCCGGAGCCGATCGAGAGCTCGGGAATGTCCTCTGCGGACAGGAGAACTTCTGCTCGCGGTTGCAGAATCCATCGCTGGGTGATGCGCTGATCGTAGAGCGATTGAACACGTGCCGTGAGTTCTCCCCTGTTGGAAAGGAAGGCGGAGGCATCGACCTCAAACCAGTAGGGCGCGAGGCCCTGCATCGCCACGACCAAGTCGGTTCTGTCCGCTTCGGGTCGGTAGGTCTGACGGAGGCCAGCCTGCAGATTCCAGAACGGCAGGACGGCCCTGCTGTACAGCGCCTGAACCTCGGCTTTCTCGAGCTTGCCGCCGAATGCGCCTTCACCCTCGGACTTCCACCAGAAGCGATTGATATCGCCGCCGCTCCACCCTTGGGCATCCCAGGCATAACCTTCACCGTCGTCGGCAAAGGTTCCTTCCAGCCGCTCCACGATAACCGCAGTTGTCAGGATGTCGCCGTTTTCGATGCGCAGTTCCTCGCGGGACGCTTCCATCTCGGCCGGGTCGAACAACAGGTCAGCGGCGTGGGCCGGTCCGCTTGACGCCCGAGCCGGGGGAGGTGTCTCAGGCGGCCGTCCCGGATTGTTGGCGCTTGTCGGCACATCCGGCGGCATGGCCATGCCCTGCATGTCATGCCCGGTAGGCATCTGACCCATGGTCGACATGTCGTGCCCCATCCGCATCGCCGGCGCCGCCGGAGTCTGGCCCATGGTCGACATGTCGTGCCCCATCGGCATTGCCGGCGCCGCCGGAGTCTGGCCCATGGTCGACATGTCGTGACCCATCGGCATTGCCGGTGCTGCCGGAGTCTGGCCCATGGTCGACATGTCGTGACCCATCGGCATCGCCGGTGCCGCCGGAGTCTGGCCCATGGTCGACATATCGTGACCCATGGGCATTGCCGGTGCCGCCGGAGTCTGGCCCATGGTCGACATATCGTGGCCCGCATGCGGATCTGACGCGGAAGTCGGCAGTCGGGCAGGAACCGCGCCCGCCGGACACACCGGGGCTCCGGCAGATCCGATTCGAGAGGGGTCGGCATTCGGCGCGGCGCGGCGAACACAGCCGGGCGGCAGTGGAGCGGGCTGCACCTGCGCTGTGGGAGTATGTCCGGCATGGGACTGGGCGAAAGCCGGTGCGGCGACGAGCATCAGGGGCAGAAGGGCGACGGAGGTCCGGATCATGCGGCGGCTCCTTCCAGGGGTCGGACAGTGACGACGTTGAACATTCCCGCGTGCATGTGCATCAGCAGATGGCAGTGGAAGGCCCAGTCGCCGGGGTTGTCGGCGGTCAGGTCGAAGGTGACCTTGCCGCCCGGCGCGACATTGACCGTGTGCTTCAGCGGCTGGTGCCCGGCCGGACCGCCCGTGACCAGTTCGAAGAAATGGCCGTGCAGGTGGATCGGGTGGGCCATCATCGAGTCATTGACCAGGGTGACCCGCACGCGTTCATTCAACTCGAAGCGGAACGGCTCCACCCCCTCGCTGAATTTCTCGCCATCGAAGCTCCACATGAACCGTTCCATATTACCGGTCAGGTGGATTTCCATGCTGCGACTGGGCGGCCGCCGATCCTTGTTCGGCTGCAGCGCCACGAGGTCGGTATAGACCAGTACTCGGTGGTCGACCTCGGTCAGGCCGATCGGGCGCTCGCCCAGTCGGTTGACCGGCGTCATTGCAATGGCATCGACCCCGACCCCGACCCGCATGTCAGGAGGGGCGTTCTCGGGATCCCGCATATTCATGCCGGACATGCCTCCCGTCGCCGCGCCGCCCGCAGCAGCATCAGGGGCCATTCCTGCCATGGGGGCGGTGGGTGCCATTCCCGGCATGGCTCCATGATCCATGCCGCCCATTCCGCCCATGCCCATGTCCTTCATGGTCAGATTGGGCACCTCACGCAGCGGCGGCACCTCGGCCGTCATGCCCATCCGGGGCGCGAGGGTGGCGCGACCCATGCCGGAACGGTCGATGGCTTCGGAGACGATGGTGTAGGCGCGATCCTCGGTCGGGCGGACGATGACGTCATAGGTCTCGGCGACCGAGATCTGGAACTCGTCGGTCTCGACCGGGCGGACGTTCTCGCCGTCGGCCTGCACCACGGTCATGGCCAGGCCGGGAATGCGGACGTTGAAGATCGACATGGCAGAGGCGTTGATGACGCGCAGCCGCACCCGCTCGCCGGGCCGGAACAGGCCGGTCCAGTTCTCCTGCGGGCCGTGGCCGTTGATCAGATAGGTGTAGGTGGTGCCGCTCACATCGAGGATGTCACGCGGGTCCATCCGCATCCTGCCCCACGCCCTGCGCTCCTCCAGACTCATCCGGTCGCTGCCGTCCAGCAGCCCGGCAAGAGTGGTTCTCTGGCGGTTGAAATAGCCCGGGCTCTTCTTCAGCTTCTCGAGGATTTCGTGCGGATGCATGAAGCTCCAGTCCGACAGGACCAGCACATGTTCGCGGTCATAGCCGACCGGATCGGCGCCCGCCGGGTCGATGACGATCGGACCGTAGTGCCCCAGCGCCTCCTGCAGGCCCGAATGGCTGTGGTACCAGAAGGTGCCCGACTGCCGGACCGGGAACTCATAGACGAAGGTCTCGCGCGGCTTGATGCCGGGAAAGCTGATGCCCGGCACGCCATCCATCTGGAACGGCAGCAGCAGCCCATGCCAATGGATCGAGGTATCCTCGTCCAACTGATTTTGCACCGCCAGTCGGACGTTCTGGCCCTCGCGCAGACGCAGCAACGGCGCGGGTAACACACCGTTGATGGTCGTCGCGGTCGCGGTCCGGCCGCCGACCGTGAACGGAGACTGGCCTATCGTCAGATCGATGTTGGGACCGGTCAGGGTCGGCAAGTCGGCGCGCAGTCCGGCCGAACCTGTCTGGGCCCAGGCGGGCATAAGCCCCTGAAGACCCAGAAGTCCGCCTCCCGCGACCGCGCCACGCAGCAGTCCTCGACGATCGAGCTTCATTGGCTACTCCTGAAATGCGTCCAGTCGCCTCGCCGCAAGCGGCGGCGGCGACCTCTAAGGTTCTACGCAGCCCACGCCCCGATCCCTCGCGGCAAGCTGACGCAATAAAAAAGAAATCCTTTCACGGGAGCACCCGCGTCAAAGAGGGCCTCGGAAGTATTCCGCAGGAGCCGCCATTCGGTTGCGCCCTCTCGCGGTTCCCGGTCTCACAATCCAACCGTCCGCAGCCGCAGCGCATTAGCGATCACGCTGACCGACGACAGGGACATGGCCAGGGCGGCCAGCGCAGGGGTCAGAAGCAGGCCGAAGGTCGGATACAGAAGACCCGCCGCGACGGGGATACCGAGCGCGTTGTAGCCAAAGGCGAACACCAGGTTCTGGCGGATGTTGGCCATCACCGCCTTCGACAGGCGTCGGGCCCGCACGATGCCCTGAAGGTCGCCGCCCAACAGGGTGACGCCGGCGCTCTCGATAGCCACATCGGAGCCCGCGCCCATGGCCACGCCGACGTCGGCCGCCGCCAGCGCCGGCGCATCGTTGACCCCGTCGCCGGCCATGGCCACGACCCGGCCCTCGGCGCGTAGTCGCTCAACCACGGCCGCCTTGTCCTGGGGGAGGACCTCGGCCTGGACATCGTCAATGCCTAGCCGCGCCGCCACGGCCTCGGCCGTGGTCCGGTTGTCGCCGGTCATCATCACCAGCCGCAGCCCCGCCGCCTTCAGATCACGGATGGCGTCGGCGGTCGTGGCCTTGACCGGATCGGCGATGCCCAGCACGCCCGCCGCCCGGCCATCCACGGTGACGAAGATGGCGGTGGCACCGTCCTGGCGCAGACTCTCGGCCTCCGCCTCCATGGGCCCAACATCGACGCCGATCTCTTTGAGATAGCGGCCGTTGCCCAACGCCACACGGCGGCCGTCGACCACACCGGTGACGCCACGCCCGACCGGGCTGTCGAACTCCGACGCCTCCGAGAGGACGAGGTCGCGATCGGTCGCCGCGCGGACGACAGCGTCGGCCAGGGGGTGTTCGCTGCCCCGCTCCAGACTGGCGGACAGCCGCAACAGTTCGGCCTCGTCAAAGCCGGCGGCGGGCCGGATCGCCGTAACCGACGGCCGCCCTTCGGTCAGGGTGCCGGTCTTGTCGAGCACCAGGGTGTCGACCTTCTCGAAACGCTCCAGCGCCTCGGCGTTCTTGATCAGCACCCCGGCGTGGGCCCCGCGCCCCACCCCGACCATGATCGAGATCGGCGTGGCCAGGCCGAGGGCACAGGGACAGGCGATGATCAGCACCGACACGCCCGCGATCAGGGCATAGGTCAGGCGCGGTTCGGGCCCGAATACAGCCCAGACGATACCCGCAAGGACGGCTGTGGCGATCACCATCGGCACGAACCAGCCCGAGACCGTGTCGGCCAGCCTCTGGATCGGCGCACGACTGCGCTGGGCCTGGGCCACCATCTGGACGATCCGCGACAACAGGGTGTCAGCCCCGACCTTGTCGGCCCGCATCACGAATGAGCCGGTCCTGTTCAGCGACCCGCCGACGACGCTGGCCCCCGGCTCCTTGGTCACGGGCATGGATTCCCCGGTGACCATGGATTCATCGATCGAGACCCGGCCGTCGAGAATCTCGCCGTCGACGGGCACCTGTTCGCCCGGCCGCACCCGCAGGCGGTCGCCGACGGCGACGAGGTCCAGGGTGACGTCCTCATCGGTGCCGTCGTCGCGGACGCGGCGTGCGGTCTTGGGGGTCAGGTCCAGCAAGGCCCGGATCGCACCGGACGTCTGTTCGCGCGCCCGCAGTTCGAGGATCTGGCCGATCAGCACCAGGACGGTAATGACCGCGGCCGCCTCGAAATAGACCGGTGCGCTGCCGTCCATGCGCCGCACCGCCTCGGGAAACAGTCCCGGTGCCAGGACGGCGACCACGCTGTAGATCCAGGCCGCGCCCACGCCGATGGCAATCAGGGTGAACATGTTGAGGCTGCGGTTGCGCAGCGACGCCCAGCCGCGCTCGAAAAAGGGCCAGCCGGCCCACAGCACCACCGGCGTGGCCAGGGCGAACTGGATCCAGTTCGAGGTCTGCCCCGGGATCCGCATCATCAGACCCGTCAGATGCCCGCCCATCTCGAGAGCGAAGACCGGCAGGGTCAGCACCAAGCCGACCCAGAAACGTCGGGTAAAGTCGATCAGCTCGTGGTTGACCGGGGCTTCGGCCGTGACCGTCTCGGGTTCCAGCGCCATGCCGCAGATCGGGCACGACCCGGGGCCCTCCTGACGGATCTGCGGATGCATGGGACAGGTGTAGATCGCCCCGGGAACGACGGGTTCGGGGTCAGGCCGGTCGCCAAGGTATTTATCCGGCTCGGCCACGAATTTGGTCTGGCAGCCGGCGGAACAGAAGAAATAGTCCTCGCCGTGGTGGCGCGCTTGATGGGAGGCGGAAGCCATATCCACCGTCATGCCGCATACGGGATCGATCGCCTTGGCACCGCCGCCATCGGCCTTGCTGGAACAACAGCCGTGGCCGGCGGCCTGGGGTTGGGACTGCGGCGTCGTGGACATGATCTCGCTCCTTGTCTCCTGAAGCGTATTTATACCCTATGGGGGTATACCGCAAGATACCGCCTTGGGGTATATCAAGTCCGCAGCGCGAGGAACGGAATGCAAGCCGCGACGAAACCCAAGGTCATCAACCGCCTGAACCGGATCGAAGGCCAGGTGCGCGGCATCGGCCGGATGGTCGAGGACGACCGCTACTGCGTCGACGTCCTGACCCAGCTCCAGGCCGTGCGTGCGGCCCTTTCGCGCGTCGAGAGCGAGGTGTTGAAGGACCATCTCGACCACTGCGTCATGGGGGCAATGACCGGCGAGGACCCGGTCGACCGCAAGGCCAAGGCCGCGGAGTTGATCGACCTGCTCGGCCGCGCCAGCCGTTAGCGCCGAGAGAAGTCGGGTCAGGCACGTCGCCGGAACGGCTCCATGAGCTGGAGGAGATATCCCTTCGGATAGTCCGGTCGACCGAACACGCCAATTTCGCCGGCCCGGGGCGTGTCCGCGCCGGATCGGAATGTGCCCAGCAGATGATCCCACAGGCTGGTGAACAGTCCGAAATTGACGTCACCGTCAGTCTGTGACGCCAGATGGTGGTGGCGGTGAGCGGGTGCCACGGCCCAGATGTAGACCAACGGTCCGATCTTCATGTCGACGTTGGAATGCTGCAGGATGAGTTGGATCGCCACGGCGAAGGCCAGCAGCCAGGCGATGTTCTGGGGCATCCCCATGAGCACCAGAGGCGCAACACCCGCTGTCAGCTCGATCGCTTGATGGAGGGGATGCTTCAGCAAGCCGTTGAATCCATACATGCGCTTGACGGCGTGATGCACGGCGTGCAGCCGCCACAGGGCCGCGATGCGGTGGCTGGCGTAGTGGGCCAGGGTGATACCCAGATCCGCCACCAGGATCGCGGCTCCCAGTTGCCACAACAGCGGCCAGTCGTCCGGCCAGGCACCGGAATCCGGAATCAGACCGGCAACGAGCGGCACGGCCAGCACCGACAGGAAGATCGATGTTTCATTGATCACCGCGTGCAGCAGGTCGCGTCCGTCGTCGCCGTGCGAACGGTTCCAGGCCCGCTCATAGGGAACCACCCTCTCGGCCACGAAGGAGACGGCCAGCGCCATGCCCAGCAGGATCGGCAGACCCCACAGCGGCGCGCCACTGTCGCCGAGGATCACGGCGGACCACAGAAAGCCCACGAAGAACACGGGCGCATAGGCGACACGGATGAGGATCCTGATCAGAGGCATCGGAAGGCTCCATTGAGCCTCAATCCTGCACCGCCTTGAGGGGGATCTATTGAACGAACCGATTGCCCTCAGAACGTACCGCGCCGGACGCCTGCAAGGGCGTCACACCGAACATGCGCCGTGTCACACGGCTGAGGTGCGCCTGATCGGCGAAACCGCCGGCGACAGCCGCCTGGGCCAGCCCGGCCCCGCGTGCCATCTCCTGACCGGCCCTCTGCAGCTTTCGCCAAAGCAGCCATTGCGAGAGCGGAACCTGCATTTGCGCCCGGGCCAGAACCCTGAGGCGGGCAGGCGACAGGCCGACGGCGCCGGCGGCCCGGGCGATCGCGCCCGGCGTCGAGTCCTCGGACGCCTTCAACAAGGCCGCTTCAAGGCGTGGATCCAGCCTCGCTTCTTCTACCCCGAGCCCCTCCCTGAGGGCCGCGACCACCCTTTCCGGCGGGGCTTCAAGGCTCAGCAACGCTGACACGGAGGGAGGCGCGACGGCCGCATCCGCCGGGGCGATCAGTTCCAGAAGTCTGGAGGCAAGCGGTGTGTGGGTCTCAAGATACAGCAGCAGGACCGCCCCGCCCTCGTCCGTCATCCGGTGCTGCACACCGGGCCCGACGATGAGCGCCGGCCCGCTCAGGGCGCGACTTTCGCCCAGAACCACCCGAACAGAGCCTGAGCGCGCCACGGCCAGCTGGGTTGCGACATGAGCATGGGCGAGGTGATCCGCGTGCGGCCCTGTGTAGGCGGCCCAGCCATCACCCAAGGCCAGATCCGTGCTCGATGAAGGCCAGGCCATACGCTCTCGGGGTTCCCGTCAGCCGATCACCGGCACTGACGACAGGCTTCATCGCCCCCAGGAGAGAAACCCGCAAGGATCCTGACATCGACTGACCGGAACCGGGGCGGGCGTCCGCAACGGCAAGGAAGAGTGCACGAGTCCCAAAGTCTCGCCGGCATGAGGGCTTTCCGCGACCGATGCGTAGATCAATTAGGCGGACGTTCGTGTCCCGTCTGATCCTGGGGGCCTTCGCGCATGACGTCCGTAACGCCCACGCGCGACGGCTATCCCGCTGATCTGAGAGCCCTGACCAGCCTGCGGGCCTTTCTGGCGGTGGGCGTGGTCCTGTTCCACTACCAGCTTCAGTGGGATCCCGCCCTGGGTTTCAGCCCGATCATCGAGCGGTCCCGGCTGGCGGTGGATGCCTTTTTCATGCTGTCGGGGTTCATCCTGGCGCACGTCTACGGCCCGTCCTTCGCAGCCGGAACCTTCAGCTACCGGCGCTTCATCGTCGCCCGCATCGCCCGGCTCTACCCCCTGCACCTGGCGGTGCTGGGCGGAGTCCTGGTCATGGTGATCGTCGCCCGCGCCGCCGGGGTTCAGTACGATCCGACCACCTACACACTCGAGGGGTTCGTCAAAACCTTGCTGCTCGTCCAGGCCTGGTTCCCGAACCTGCTCGGCTACAACTGGAGCGGCCCGTCCTGGTCCCTGTCTGCCGAGTGGTTCGCCTATCTGCTCTTCCCTGCCTATGCGCTGATCGCGATGAAGTTGAAGACCCGACCCTGGGCCCTGCTCTTTCTGGGCGCGCTCGGCTTCGTCGTGATCGACGCCGTCTATGGCCAGATGTTCGGCAAGGTGCTGCCGCGTGCCGAGGACAACATGGGCATCCTGCGCATCCTTCCGGAGTTCCTGATCGGAATGGCGCTCTATGGGCTGGGCCATCAATGGCACTGGCCCCGCCCCATCGCCATCGCCGCTTGCGTGATCGCCTCCCTGGGCCTTCTGCTGGCCATGCAGTTCAGTCTCGACGACCGGCTGGTCGTTGCCCTGGCCGCGCCGGTCATCCTGACCTGGTCCATGCTCGCCAAGGCTGCTGAACAAGGTCCCCTGTCCTCACCTCTGGCCGTCTTCTCGGGCGAGGCCTCCTTCGCGCTCTACCTGGTCCATATGCCGCTGCTGGTGGCCTACAAGGGCATCGCCTCGGAACTTCGCGGGATCGACAGCGGCTTCTACATGTCGCCCCTGGAACTGGCGGCCCTGTTCGTGGTCACCGTCGCCGCCGCCGCCGCGCTGCATCTGGGTGTGGAAAAACCTGGACGCCGCTGGATCCGGCGACGCTTCGAAGGCCGGACACCTCCCCCGTGCGGGACCGTCTGACGCCCTTTCGCCGGGTGCGCCTCGTGCACCCTCGTGACAGGCCTGGCGATTCAGCGCGGCCCGGAACGACAAGTGCATTACGTCTTCGAGGTCGAATTCCCTCACCGAGGGTCGTTGAATTCGTCCGTCCGGCCGATCTTTTTTCACCCCGGCAACCCTGAAGTTTACGACACGTTTCGGCCGGACTTGAAGGAACGGAGGTTTATCATGAACGCCAAGACCTATCTGCGCTTCGGCGCGATGATCGCGACATCCACACTCGTCATGTTCGGATTGATGTATCTGAACACCTACCAGCTGGACCACGCCCGGTTCAGCGAGACCCGGGCCTGGATGGCGCTGGTGATGGGCGCGGTCATGGCCGTCATCATGCTGCTGTTCATGCTCAAGATGTACACGGACAAGCGTCTGAACCTGGCCATCATCGGCGGAGCCGTCCTGGTGTTCGCCGGATCGCTCTGGCTCGTCCGCAGTCAGGAGACGGTCAATGACGTCGACTATATGCGCGCGATGATCCCGCATCACTCGATCGCCATCCTGACCAGCGAGCGCGCCCATATCCGCGACCCGCGGGTGCGCGAACTCGCCGACGGCATCATCGAGGCGCAAAAGCGCGAGATCGCCGAGATGGACGCGCTCATCGCCGACCTCGAACGCAATCCCACACCCTCCACGGCACCCGATCTACCCGCCTACACCCGGCGCTGATCAGGATCTTCGATCGGGAGCTACCCACGCCCGCGTCGTCGCCCGCGTCGTCGAATGACCCGTCGAAAGGCCCGGCCGCCCTGGGTTCTTTCCTCAATCGCGCGGCTGATGGCACGGCCTTCGGGGAACGCCACTTCCTGTCGCTCTCGCGCGTCCTTGTCTTGCCTGGGACCGGTCCTTCGTGCCGCACAGGTCATCCCCGCCTCAAAACGCGCGGCCCAGGCTGCCGGTGCCGACCGCGCGCTCGCCCGCCGGACCGGCGGCCTGTCTTCCCCACTGAGCCGTCCCTCCCGGATCTGCTCATTGAAAGGCCCGGTGGACCCGAAGGGTGTGGCTGTCGACCGAGCGCCCGTGCTTCGGCCTGACAGGTCTGCGGCGCTCCACCACGGCGCGACGATGACAGCTTGTTGAGTTGCGGCAAGCTCCCCGACGGCGTCTCTCCGATGCTCGGGCAGGAGGGCTTTCGTGATCAAGCCGACGGACATTGAGACCGACCTCTCAGGGCGTCGACAGGACGAGATCGCCCGCGTCGCCAGGGAACTGGCGGGGTACGGCTTCTATGTGATGGACGCGCTGTTGCCCCACGACATCCGCGCCAGACCCATGCCTTCGCGAACTCCGGCTCCGCCCGGGCCTGAAGCCGGGCCCGGAGGCCGTCTAGGCGCCGAGGACGCCCAGGTGCTCGAGCAGGATGGCCAGGCCGAGCGCGACGAGGGCGAGACCCCCTAACAGCTCAACCGCCTTGCCAAAGCGCCGGCCGACCATACGACCGATCACCATGCCGATGGTCGCGAGCAGGAAGGTCGTGAGCCCGATCGAGGCGGCGATGATCCAGATATTGGCCCCGATGAAGGCCAGGCCGACCCCGACGGCAGCGGCGTCGATACTGGTCCCGACCGCCGTCGCGATCAGCCCCCAGGGTCCGGAACGGCGCGGCTCGTCGCACGCATCCCCCGGTCGGAAACGGGTCGCTTCCCGGATCATCCTGCCGCCCACGGCGGCCAGCAGGCCGAAGGCGATCCAGTGATCGATCTTCTCGACCAGACCCGCGGCGACCATGCCGAGCCCCCAGCCTATCAAGGGCGTGATGGCTTCGATGACACCGAACACCAGACCCGCCTTGACCGCGCCAGGCAGGGTCGGACGGTGCGACGCGCCGCGACCGAGAGCCGCTGCGAAAGCATCGGTGGACATGCTGAGTGAGAGGACAGCGATGGCAAGGGGAGTCATGAAGGGTATCCACCGGGCGACGAACAGCGCTTCCCTCCCCGGCCGGTGCGGCGGTGGGACGCGCTGGTCTCGCCAGGCGGTGGTTCCGCTGGTCGGACCACGCGTCGAAACGCGAGTGTGTTGACCCGACCCCGGCGATCAGATGCCGGAAGCTACTCCCCAACAGGAAGCGCCTTCTAACCACCCTCGCGCGTTCCGGCAAGATACTATAGGGGAGTACCTATGGCCCACACCTCCACCAACAAGAAGAAGCTCGTCGCCCGCGTCCGCCGCATCGCCGGCCAGCTCGGGGCGATCGAGCGCGCGATCGAGGCGGAGGCCGGCTGTTCGCAAATCCTGCAGCAGGCCGCCGCCGCCCGCGGCGCCATGAGCGGATTGCTGGAAGAGCTGATCGAAGATCATCTTCGTCACCACGTCGCCGATCCCGGGCTGAGCCAGGCGGATCGCCAAAGCGGCGCTGACGAACTGAGCCTCCTCATCCGCCGCTATTCCAGGTGAAGACCCGCGACATGAACCCGACCGAGTTCGACTATCTGACCCACGATCATCATTTCCTCAGCCGGTCGCACGATGAGAGTGCGCGGCGGACGTTGTGGGTCGTCGGCCTGACCGCCGTCATGATGGTCGGGGAGATCATCGCCGGCATGGTCTATGGCTCGATGGCCCTGCTGGCCGACGGTTTCCACATGGCCACCCATGCCGGCGCCCTGGCCGTGGCGGCCGGGGCCTATGCCTATGCCAAGCGCCATTCGGACAACCGGCGCTTCAGCTTCGGGACCGGCAAGGTGGGCGACCTCGCCGGCTTCGCCTCGGCCTTGGTGCTGGGCATCGTCGCGCTCGGGATCGCCGGTGAGTCCATCGCGCGCCTGTTCGACCCGCGCTCGGTCGCCTTCGGTCAGGCCACGCTCGTCGCCGTTCTCGGTCTGGGGGTCAATCTGGCCAGCGCTATGCTGCTGGCCGGGGGCGGTCATCATCATCATCATCATCACGGCCATCACGATCACGGCCCCCATGGTCATGACCATGATGACGATCACCATGATGCTCATCACTCCGGGCACGGCGCCCATCGCGACAACAACCTGCGCTCAGCCTATTTCCACGTCCTGGCCGACGCCCTGACGTCGGTGCTGGCCATCGTCGCCCTGGTGGCGGGCCGCTATCTCGGCTGGGTCTGGCTGGATCCATTGATGGGCGTCGTCGGCGCCATCGTCATCGCACGATGGTCATGGTCGCTGATGCGCGACACCGCCGCGGTCCTGCTCGACACGACGGACAGCGCCCTCGAGGCCGAGGTACGCGAATGCGTGGAGGGACCGGGCGATGCCCGGATCACCGACCTGCACGTCTGGCGGGTCGGACCAGAGGCCCACGCCGCCATCGTCAGCGTCACCGGAGCGGTCGACAGCGAAACCATACGGACCCGGCTGCGGCCGGTCCACGAACTCGGACATCTCACCGTGGAGTGCCGCTGACCCGGTTCGGCCGCCCGGCGAAACCCTCGCGAGTGACCGTCAGCACACCCGGATGCTCGTGTGAAACGATCCGCCCTTGCGTCGGGCCGCGCCAGACGGCTCGCGCCGGCCGCCTGCGCTGAAACCGGCCAGGCCACGGAATGCCCGCCGATGTTGACCTCGCCCGGCGCTCAGCCCGGTCCCGGTTCGAAGACGACGGTGGCCCTTCCATGATGCCCTTCGGGGCGGAGGTGGATCTGGTCGCGCACGGAATAGAGGTAACCGGTCCCCAGCAGCCAGGCGAGAGCGATCGCCCCCGTGATCATCCAGCCGGTGCGATCGCGAGGCCCCGCCAACGCACCGCCGCCGACGATGATTCCAAGGACCAGACCGTAGCCGTAATGGAGCGGCATCCGGTACGCCTCCAACAGGCCGAACGCGATAGACAGGGCAACGCCGGCGGCCACCAGACCGGCGGCGACGGCCACCACGGCGTCACGCACGGGCCGCGGCTCCGCGGGCCGCCTCTGAGGACGAACGCGCCGCCGCTTGCCATAGCGACCTTCACGCCAGCGGAGCTCGCGGCTTCGGATAGCGGAACGCTTTCCTCCCACGGCGTCAGCGCTTTCCGGCCGTGACCGGACCATCCTCGTGGCGCGCGAGCATGACCTTCATGCGCACGATCTCGACATCCCGGCCCGCAATAATCTCTTCGGCGAGACTGCGGACCTCCGGCGCTTCGCCATGCTCAACGGCGATCCGCGCCATGGCGAGGGCCCCTTCCTGATTGGCGATCATGGCGCGCAGGAAATCGATATCGGCGTCGCCCGTGTAGTCGACGCTCATGTCGCGATGCATTTGCGCGTTCGCCTCGCGAAAGGCGCGGGTCGACGGGCTGTCAGCGGGGATCCCGCCATGGCTGGCCTCGGTGTCGATCGGGCGTGCGTCCATGGGAGGACGCTCGTCGATCACACCGGAAGGCTGCCGGGAGAGCAGGCCGAAGGCGAAGGCGGAGAGCGCGAGAAAGAGGGCGATGGCCGAAGCCCATCCGATCCGTTTCATGACGGTATCCTCGAATCTGCCGGTGCCCCCTGGCGAGCCACCGGTATTTCATTGGGGGTCCGGTCCCCTGCCGGGTCACGGTAGCCGAGCAGCCTCAGGGCGTTGATCACCACCAGCAGGGTCGAGCCTTCATGAAGCGCCACGGCCGGACCGATGCCCAGTCCGAGGATGGTCGCCGGCACGAGGAAGGCGACGACGCCGAGGCTGACGTAGAGGTTCTGGCGAATAATGCCGCGGGTCCGTCGGCTCAGGCCGATGGTGAAGGGCAGTTGGGACAGGTCGTCCGACATCAGGGCGACGTCCGCGGTCTCGAGCGCGACATCCGAACCGGCCGCGCCCATGGCGATACCGACCGTGGCCGTGGCCATCGCCGGCGCATCGTTCACCCCGTCGCCGACCATGGCGATCTTGCCGTCCGCGCGCAGGCGTTTGATGGCGTCGACCTTGTCCTCGGGCATCAGATCGCCCCAAGCCTCGGTCAGCCCGACCTGACCGGCGATGGCCTGGGCCGCCTTCTGGTGATCGCCCGAGATCATGATCATGCGCTGAACGCCCAGGGCCCGGAGCGCGGTGAGCGTCGTCCGCGCCGCGGCGCGGGGCGTATCGAGCAGGCCGATCACCCCGAGGTCTCGCGCGCCCCTCCGCACCACCATAAGGGTCCGACCCTGCAGGCGGAGCTGGACGACGACGGCCGTCGCCTCATCGCCGAGGGCGGCCACGCCGTCGGCCCCGAACATCTCCGGCTTTCCGATCCAGATCGTCTCACCGCCCAGTTCAGCGGTCACGCCCTTTCCCGTGAGGCTCTTGAGGTCGGTCGCGGCCTCAAGACCCGTGTCGCCCAGTCGTTCGGCGCCGTCGCGCACAATCGCCTCCGCCAGCGGATGGTCGCTGAGCCGCTCAACGGCGATGGCGGTGGCCAGAAGGTCGGCTTCCCGGGTCCCGCGCACCGGCACGACCTCGGTGATGCGAGGCCGGCCCTCGGTCAGGGTGCCGGTCTTGTCGAACGCGATCGCATTGAGCGAGCCGAGGTTCTCCAGCGGCGCGCCGCCCTTGATCAGGACGCCGGCGCGCGCCGCGCGCGCCACACCGGACAGGACGGCGCTGGGGGTGGCGATGGCAAGCGCGCAGGGGCTGGCCGCGACCAGCACCGCCATGGACCGGTAGAAGCTGTCGCGAAACGGCTCGTCGACCACCACCCAGGCGAACAGCAGCACGAAGGCCAGCGCCAGCACCAGGGGCACGAAGATGCGCTCGAACCGGTCGGTGAAGCGCTGCGTCGGCGACTTCTGCGTCTCGGCCTCACTCACCATCCGCACCACCTTGGCCAGGGTGGTGTCGCTCGATTTGCGGGTCGTCTCGATCTCGATGGCGCCGGCGCCGTTGATGGTGCCCGCGAAGACCAGGGACGCCGGTCCAACCTGGGCCGGCCGGGCGCGGGCGGCGGCCGCGTCCGCGACCGGCTGCTTGTCGACCGGCATGCTCTCGCCGGTGACCGGCGCCTGATTGATGCTCGTCGTTCCTTCCACGATGAAGCCGTCCGCCCGAAGCCGTTCGTTCGGACGAACCACCACGGTGTCGCCGACCCGCAGATCCTCGACCGGAAGTTCGACGACCTGTCCGTCACGCCGGACATGGGCGGTTCGGGGCGCCAGTTCAGCCAGGGCCTCGATCGCACGCCTGGCCCGCCCCATGGCGTAGTTTTCAAGGGCATGGCCGATGCTGAACAGGAACAACAGAAGGGCTCCCTCCGCCCAGGCGCCGAGCGCCGCCGCGCCCGCCGCGGCGACGAGCATGAGGGTGTCGATCTCGAACCGCTTCTGCCGGAGGTTCTCGAACGCTTCACGGACGGTGAAGAGACCGCCGAAGCCGTAGGCGATAAGGTAGAGCGCGAGCGGGCCCCAGTCCGGAACGCCCGCCGCCAGTTTTTCGAGGGCGAAGCCCAGGCTCAGGGCTCCGCCGGAAGCCAGGGCGAAAATCACCTCGGTGTTGGGACCCAGAACGCCCCCGTGGCCATGTTCGTGGCCGCCACCCGCCCCTTCGGCATGGGCTTCGCTCTTCGGCCGCGCGATATCCTCGGACGTCATTCGACGGTCTCCTGACGGGCGTCTGCCGGCGTGGGTTCCGGCCAGCGCAGGACCTCCACGGCCTCAAGAGTGACGGGGCCGAGGTGTTCGAGATCGGACAGGGTTTCCAGAAACGCCCTGAGCCTGGATTCGCGGTCGAGCAGTTCGACGATCAGGGACTGGTCGTCGTCGAGCAGATGGCGGCGATGAAGGTGGGGCGTGTGGCCGAAACCCACGAGGGCTCGCAGGACCGTCGCGCCCGCCAGGCCGGCCGCCTGGGCGCGTTCGGTCACGATTTCGAAGACCTTGCGATCGCCGAAATAGGCGGCCTCATCGGTGTAGAGTCGCATCAGTTTGATCGGGTCGGGCATGATCGCCTCCTTGGATGGGGATCCCCGCCGCCGATACGACGGCGGGGACCTGGACTATTCCGCCGGGACCGGCTCGATGGCCGGCATGTCGGTGGGTTTGGGACGTCGCCCCTCGGTGAGGCCGAGGACCAGCCGGCTCATGGCCGGCAGGACCAGCAAGGTGAGCAGGGTCGCGGTGACCAGTCCGCCGATGACCACCATGGCCAGGGGTTTCTGCACCTCGGCGCCCGTGCCGTGAGCCAGGGCCATGGGCACGAAGCCGATGGCGGGCACCAGGCCGGTCATGATGACCGGTCGCACCCGTTCCATGCAGCCCTCGATGATGGAGCGGGATAGCTCCATGCCGTCATCGAGCCGTTGCCGGATCGACGACATGACCACCAGGCCGTTCAACACCGCCACGCCGGCCAGGCAGATGAAGCCCACCGCCGCCGACACCGAGAAGGAGATGCCGGTAAGAGCCAGGGCGAAGACGCCGCCGGCGAGACCCAGAGGCACGGTCAGGAAGACCGCCACCGCGCGCCCGAATGTGCCGACCGCGAGGAACAGCACCGCGAAGATGGCCAGGAAGCAGATCGGCACCACCAGCGACAGACGGTCGGAGGCCGCCTTGAGGTTCTGGAACTGGCCGCCCCATTCGATCCAGGAGCCGGCCGGCAGGGCGACGGCCTCGACCCTGGGCATGGCTTCCCTGACGAACGATCCCACGTCCCGGCCGCGCACATTGGCCTGGACCACGACCCGCCGTTTGCCGTTCTCGCGGCTGATCTGGTTCAGGCCCTCCGTGAAGTTGAACGACGCCACCTGACGCAAGGGTACGGAGCTGCGGGTTCGACCTTCCTGTTCAGGCAGCATGACCGGGATCGCGCCGATGGCGTCGAGATCATTGCGACTGGCGCCGGGCACCCTGACCACCACATCGAAGCGGCGATCGCCTTCGAACAGCTGCCCGGCCTCGCGACCGCCCATGGCGGCGGCGACCGTATCGGCCACCTCCTCCACGGTCAGACCGAAGCGCGCGATGGCGGGTCGGTCGAAGGTCACATCCAGCGACGGCGCGCCGTCGGTCTGTTCGACCTTGACGTCGGCCGCGCCCGGCGTGGCGTTCAACTGCGCCGCGATCTGGTTGGCGGTGGCGGTCAGCTTGTCGAGATCGTCGCCATAGATCTTGATGGCCACGTCGCCACGCACGCCGGCGATCAGTTCGTTGAACCGAAGTTCGATCGGCTGGCTGAGCTCATAGCCTTGCCCCACCTGGGCGTTGGCCGCGGCCTCCACCCGTTCGATCACGTCTTCCTTGTTGTCGACGCCCTCCGGCCATTGATCCTGGGGCTTCAGGATGATGAAGCCGTCAGAGATGTTTGGCGGCATGGGATCGGTGGCGACCTCGGCGGTGCCGGTCTTGGAGAACATGACCTCGACCTCGGGCAAGGCGGATACCGCCCTCTCGACACCGAGCTGCATCCGGATGGACTGCTCAACCGCCGTCGAAGGCACGCGCTGGGAAGCCATCGCCAGATTGCGTTCATCAAGCGTCGGGATGAACTCCTGGCCGAGCATGGTGAAGATCACCCCCGCCACGGCGAACAGGGCCAGACCGCCGCCGACAAACGGCCAGGGGCGGGCCACGGCCCGGTGCAGCACGGGTTCGTATTTCGCCTTGATCCAGCGGATGACGAACACGTCCTTCTCGGAGACCTTGTTGCGCATCACCAGGGCGACCATGGCCGGAATGAAGGTGATGGACAGGATGAAGGCGGCGACCAGGGCGAGCATCAGGGTGATGGCCATGGGCGAGAAGGTCTTGCCCTCGACGCCCTGGAAGGTCAGCAGCGGCGCGAAGACCAGCAGGATGATGGCCTGGCCGTAGACCGTGGGCTTGATCATCTCCTGGGTGGCGATGGTGGTCTCCTCGAGCCGTTCACGCAGGCTGAGCAAACGGCCTTCGTGATGCTGGCGTTCGGATAGTCGTCTCAGGCAGTTCTCGATGATGATGACCGAGCCGTCGACGATGAGGCCGAAATCGAGCGCGCCGAGACTCATCAGGTTTCCCGACACCCCCAGGTAGTTCATGCCGATGGCGGTCATGAAGAACGAGATCGGGATGATCGCCACCGCGATCAGGGCGGCGCGGACATTGCCGAGCAGCAGGAACAGGGCGATGGCGACCAGGATGGCGCCCTCGATCAGGTTGCGCTGAACGGTGGCGATCGTGGCGTTGACGAGTTTGGACCGGTCCAGAACCGGGGTGACCTTGATCCCCGGCGGCAGGGATCGAACGGTCGCTTCCAGCTGTTCGCCGACCGAGCGCGCGACGGTGCGGCTGTTCTCCCCGATCAACATCAGGGTGGTGCCGATGACGACCTCGTGGCCGTTCATGGTCGCTCCGCCGGTCCGCAGATCGCCGCCGAGACGCACCGTGGCGATATCGCGCACGGCGACGGGAACGCCGCCGCGCGTGGCGACGATGGCCTCCTCGATCTGGCTGAGGCTGCGGATGCGCGCGTCGGCGCGCACCAGATAGGCTTCTCCCCCGCGTTCGACGAAATTGGCGCCAACCGAAAGGTTCGCGGCTTCCAGCCCCTCCGCCAGTTCGCTGTAGGACACGCCGTACTGGGCCAGGCGCGTAGGGTCCGGTTCGACCACATACTGTTTCTCGAAGCCGCCGATGGTGTCGACGCCGGCGACGCCGTTCACCGTCCGCAACTGCGGCGCGATAATCCAGTCCTGCACGGTCCTCAGATAGGCCGCGCGGGAGACGTCGTCAGTCAGCCGGTCGCCCTCGGGCGTCAGGAACGACCCATCGGATTGCCAACCCGGCTGACCGTTGCGCACAGTCGCGCCGCGACCGCCCGGGTTCTCGTAGTCAATGGCGTACATGAAGACTTCGCCCAGACCCGTGGTCACGGGTCCGATCTGCGGCTGAACGCCATCGGGCAGGTTTTCCTGGGCCTGGACGAGGCGCTCACTGACCTGCTGGCGCGCGAAATACAGATCGACATTCTCGTCGAAGATCACGGTGACCTGGGAGAAGCCGTTGCGCGACAGGGATCTGGTCGATTGCAGGCCGGGGATGCCGGCCATGGCGGTCTCGACCGGGAAGGTGACGCGTTTCTCGATCTCGACGGGCGAGAGCGAGGCGTCGGAGGTATTGATCTGGACCTGGTTGTTGGTGATGTCGGGCACTGCGTCGATCGGCAGTTGGGTCAACTGCCAGGCGCCGTAGGTGGAGACGACCAGCACGAGGGCGATGATGATCCATCGCGCCCGTACCGACAGGGCCATGAGGTTGGCGATCATGATCTAGTGCTCCACTTCGCCGGCGCCCAGCGCAGCCTTCAGCAGGAAGGCGTTACGGGTCGCCACCGTCTGACCGGCCCGGAGCCCGGATGTGATCTGGGCCCGTCCGGCGCTGCGCTGGCCGACAATGACCGGCACGGCCGTAAAGCCGGAGGCGGACCGCACGAACACCACCTCCTGGCCCTCGACGGTCTGGATGGCTTCCTCGGGCACCGAGACGCCGTCGGTCGTCCGGGCGTCGCGCGTGTAGATTCGCACGGCGATCGCCTGGCCAGGACGCAGGCCGCCGACCCCTGACACGTTGAGCAGTACGGTGGCGGCGCGGCTTTGCGCATCCACGCCCGGCGTGATCGATCGCACCGTGGCCTGCACCTCCCCTTCGGGCAGGCTGATGGACGCCCGGTCACCCGGCGCAATCCGGTTCGCGTCATCGGCCGAGACCGCTGCCTGGATCTGGATCTCGCTGGAGTTGGCCACGCGGAACAGTTCGGTGCCGGCGCTCACGAAGGCGCCCAAGGTCGCGTTGGAGACGGTCACCCGGCCACTGATCGGGCTGACGACGCCCGTACTGCGGCCGTCGCCGGAGACCCGCGCGGCGGCGGCGGCGGATGAGGTGCGCCGCGCCTCCGCCTCGGCTTCCGCCAGGACGGTCTGGGCCGCTTCCAGATCCTGCCGGGCGGTAATCTGGGCGTCGAACAGGCGCTGCTCACGGGCCAGAGCCTGCCGGGCCGCGGTCAGCCGGGCCTGGGCCGTCGCCCGTTCGGCGGCGATCGCGGAGGCTTCGCGGCTCTCGATAAGCGCGACGGTCTGGCCCGCGCGGACGCTGTCGCCGAGGCGAAGCGAGACGCCGGTGATCACCCCGTCGGCGCGGGCCGCCAGAACGGCCTCGCCCCTGGGCGTCCCCACGACGGTGCCCTGGGCCACGATCTCGGCGCTGAGCGAACCGCTGCCGACGGGCGCCAGGACGATGCCGGCCGCCTGAATGCGGGCGGCGTCCATTTCCAGAGCCTCGCCGGCGCCATGGCTTTCTTCCGCCCCGGCGGCAGTTTCCGGTGCGGCATCCGCACCGCGGGCCATGCTCCAGACCGCGTAACCGCCGCCCAGAACCAGGACCGTCGCGGCCGCTCCCGCCAGGAGGCGTTGCTTGTTGGTCAATCTCTTCATCGGGCGGATCCTTCGGTTTCGGAGGCGCGGGTCAGGGCGGCGACGGCTTGCGCCCGCTCCAGCTCGGCGGTGATCATGGCGGCCTGAACGGTGTTGAGCGCCTCTTCGGCGTCCAGCACGTCCAGCAGGGTGAAGCGGCCGGCCGAGAAGCCTTCGCGAGCGATGCGTACGGCTTCGATCGCCTCGGGTTCGGCCTGGTTTTCAAGGAAGGCGAGTTGCGCCTCAGCCGTGCGAAGCGCGGCCTGGGCGTCACGCGTCCGCCGGATAGCGGCGGCGAGGGCGGCGTTGCGGCGGGCTTCGGCCCCGGTCCGCTCGGCGTTGGCCGCGGCGATATTGCCCTGGTTGCGGTCGAACAAACCCAGCGGCATCGACGCGCCGAATACCAGGGCGGTATCGTCCGTTCCGCGGAACTGGCGCGCGCCGACGCTCACCGTCACATCCGGCCGCGACAGGGTGCGTTCGCGATCAATGACGGCGATCGAGGTGGCGACCTCCGCCTCGGCGAGGCGTACGTCGAGCGCGTCGACCGGATCGATAACGGCGGCCGAGGCCGACGCCGTTTCCGGACCCGTCGGATCGGGCAGATCCTCGCTCCCGCCCCAGAGCGCGGCGAGCGCGCGCTGGGCTTGCGCATATTTGGCCTCGGCGGCCCGGACCCGGCCCACGGCTTCAAGAGCCGCTGTGCGCGCCCGCAGGGCACGAAGCGGCGGCTCGCGGCCCGCGTCGACCAGTTCAGTGGCGATGGTCTGCAGATTGTCGGCCCGCACGAACTGGTCACGGGCGAGTTCGACCCGTCGACTGTCGGCCCAGGCTTCAGCATAGGCGTCACGCACCTGTTGCTGCAGATCGGCGCGAGCGACCCCGAGACGCAGCCGCGCGACGTCCACCTCGGCCCGGGCGGCGCGCTCGCGCGCAGGCCGCTTTCCGCCGAGTTCAAATCTCTGTCCGACGCTCAGCGTGCTCTCGGCTTCGTTCAATCCGGAAAGAGCGCCGGTGCCGGAAAAATTCTCGACGGAGAGGTCAAGCTCCGGGTTCGGCCTGAAACCGGCCTGCCGGGCTCGACCGAGGGCGACGGCAACGTCGGCTTCAGCGGCCGCCAGAGTGGGCGAAGAGGCCGCGGTGCGCGCCAGCGCATCGGCCAGGGTGACGGGTTCGGCAAGGGCTGACCCTGGAGCCAGTATGGCCAGGGTCGCCGCGAATGTGATCGCGGCTCCGCCGGCCGCGGTGCGCGGCAGACGGCAATTTGTGGATAGCATGGTCCTGTTTCCCGGATGGTTGACGTGGAAGGCGCGCGTGAGCGCGCGAACCCGTCAGCCCCTGGGAGGGCGGTCCGGTCCGGTGGGTTTGCGAGACGCGAGCCGATCGGTCGACGGCAACGCGGGATCGCGACCGTTCATCGTCGGCGTCGGGGCTTCAGGTGTCTGGCCCGTCGCTGCGGAACTGTGATGGCAGTGGCCATGCGCGCAGATCGCCTGCTGATCGGGCCGGTCATTGTCGTCCGAATCAGGATCGACCGAGGAGTCGGCGAGCCGCTCCGAGGCATGGGCGGTCGCCGCCTCGGGCGCGCAGGTGGCGGCCTCCGCGGCGGAGGTCAGGACAAACAGGGCCAGAAACGACGCAAGCAGCGCCGTCATCCAACCGCGCCTGGCCGAGGACAATCCCATGGCGCTCCATAACACGGTGCGCAGCGACATCAATCTTCCAATCGTCGCACCGACGCTCATGCCGCGACCGCCTGCGGACGATCCGCGCACTGGTAGAGAACGAACCGCTCAAGGTGTGGAGTGGCTCGCCGGGTTTGAGCATCTGCCGGCCCGCCGCCGAGTCCTGCCTCTTCTTTCCGATGGCAAACCCATGGAGGAGCCGCCCGGACACGACCGTGTCGGCGATCCCGTCGCCCAGGAGCGCGGCCACATCGCGTGCATAGCGCTCGACAAGACCGATACCCTCGCCGGCGTCGGCCCCGGCTTTCGCCCGCCACAGGATGGCACGGTCAGGGGCGAGACCGATGCGGCGCGCGCCGGGCGCGCGCTGCGCCATGGTCACGGCGAAGGATCCGGTGCCGCATCCGGGATCGATGACCGTCCCGCCCGCCCCCGGGGCGACTTGATCGACAAGCCGCGACCGCCAGAACTGCATCCGTGTCAGCAGGACGATGGCGCGAACGCAAAGACCGCTCATGGCGGCATGGCCGAGGGCGGGGGTGAATGGCGCCGTCACGCCGCGGCCCTCAGCTCTGCGCGGGACTGTTTCAGGATCGACCAGGCCGACTGCAGAAAGACCACCGCCAGGATCGCGCCGGCGATGAGATCCGGCCAGCGAGAGGCGGTAAGCCAGACGGCCAGACCCGTCGCGGCAACCACCAGGCTCTGGGTCAGATCGTTGCGCGTGCAAAGCCAGACCGAGCGGACGTTGGCGTCGCCCTCGCGGTGGCGGACCAGCAGGAGTGCGGCCAGCGCGTTGGCGAAGAAGCCCAGGACGCCAAGGCCGGTGATGACAAACCCTTCGGGCGGCGCTCCGGAGGTGGCGCGCCAGATCGCGTAGCCGAGGATGAACAGCGCGAGGGCTGCGAGGCTGGCACCTTTGATCAGGGCGGCGCCGGACCGCACAGCGACCGAGCGACCGATCACGGCCAGGCTGATGCCGTAGGTGGCGGCGTCGGCCAGGAAGTCGAGGGCGTTGGCGCCCAGGGACGCTGAGCCCTGCAAGGCCGCACCACCGGCTATGGCGACGAAGGCGGTCCCGTTGATGGCGATCACCGCCATCAGGATGCGGCGGTAGACCGGGGTGGAGCCGTCGAACTTGACGGTCTCGCCGCAGCCGCAGCCCGAGGCTGCCAATTCAGAAGATGAGGGTCGTTCATTCATGGAGCACCACCTGTTACCCCAAGGATGCATGCTCCAGTCGCTGGAGGATCAAGACAAAAATGCATCGCGGCCCCCTGGACGGCCGCCGTGACGAAAACGGGCTTGATCCTCTAGTAGCTAGAGGATGCACAAGGGGCCGGGACTTACAGGAGACCTCATGATCACAGTACCCTCGACACGGCGCGGCCCCGGTCGCCTGCAGGCGATGGCCTTCGGACTGGCGGCGCTGATCACGACCCTCGACCAGGCGGCCAAGGCGCTGGCCCGCGTCCGGCTCGATACCGCGATGGAACTCACACCCTTCCTATCGCTGCGTCTGGGGTTCAATCCAGGCGTCACGTTCGGCCTGTTCGCGGACTCAGGCGCGGCGGGACGCTGGACGCTCAGCGGCGTGACGGCACTGATCATCGGCGCGCTGCTGGTCTGGATCTGGCGGACGCGAACCGCCATGACGGCGGTGGCCGGGAGCCTTCTGGTCGGCGGGGCGGCGGGAAACCTGCTTGACCGTCTGCGCTTCGGCGCGGTGACTGACTTTATCGACCTGCATTGGGGTGCCGCCCACTGGCCGACGTTCAATCTGGCGGATGCAGCCATTGTCTGCGGCGTGGGACTGCTTCTGCTGCCGGCCAGAGGGGCGACCGTCCAGACCGCCCCCTCGACCATGAGGCGCGCCGCGCGATGACCCTGCCCTCTCCCGCTGCGTCCGGACTGCGTCCGATCGGCAAGCTCGCCGCCGCCACAGGCGTCAAGGTCCCGACTATTCGCTTCTATGAGGAGATCGGACTGCTCCCCGCGCCGCCCCGGACCGCAAGCGATCGGAGGATGTATGATGATGGGGCGGAACGCCGCCTGTCATTCATCAGGCATGCACGTCAGTTGGGATTCGATCTGAACGCGATCCGTTCCTTGCTCGATCTGTCCGATCATCCGGATCGCCCGTGCGCCCAGGCGAACGCCATCGCCGAGCGTCATCTCGCGGAGGTGAAACAGAAGATCGCGCAGCTCAAGGCACTGCAGCGCGAGCTCTCCCGGATGACGGCGGAATGCGCCGGCGGCCAGGTCTCCGCCTGCAAGGTGATCGAAGCCCTTCACGACCACACGGCGTCGCTTTGAGCGCGACAGCCCCTCCGTCAACTGCTAATGCGAGCCATTCCTAACTGGCCATGCCCATGCAACCCCTGTTCCGTCTGCTCGCCCTGCTATTCGCGCTGGGGCTGACCACACCCGCTCTCGCTCAGCTCCCCGCCTCGGAGGCCCAGGTCGCCTGGCGGCTGCTCGACTACGTCTCGGTCGACTACGCCGGCGCGGTGGCGAACGGCCAGGTGACCAATCCGGCCGAATACGGCGAGATGGTCGAGTTCGGCAGCCAGATCCGGACCCGCCTGGACGCCCTGCCGCCCACCCCGGCCAAGGCCGGTCTGGTCCGCGACGCCGAGGCTCTGCAGGCGGCCATCCGGGACAAGTCCGACCAGCGCGTCGTTGGCGACCGGGCCAAGGCGCTCGCCGGCGCGGTGCTGACGGCCTATCCGAGCCCGCTGGCGCCTTCGTTCCCGCCCGACCTGGCCCGCGGCGCGACGCTCTATGCCGAGCAATGCTCGGTCTGCCATGGCGTCACCGGACGCGCCGACGGCCCCGGCGCCGAGGGGCTCGACCCGCCCGCGATCGCCTTTGCGGATGTGGATCGCGCCCGTCAGCGCAGCGTGTTTGGCCTCTACCAGGTGATCGATCAGGGGCTCGAGGGCACGGCCATGGCCAGCTTCGCCCATCTGCCGGCCGAGGACCGCTGGGCCCTGGCCTTCTATGTGGGCCGGTTCGCCTTCACCGAGGCTGAGGCCGCCGAGGGCCGGCGCCTGTGGGAGAGCGACCCGGCGATCCGCGCCGCCTTCCCCGACCTGGCCGCCCTCACCCAGGCGACGCCGGCCGAACTGGCGACAAGGATCGGCGAGACGAAGGCGCGGGCGGTCACGGCTTACCTGCGTCGCCATCCCGAGGCGACGGTCCGCGCCGAGGGATCGACCCTGACCCTGGCCCGGACGCGACTGGCCGAAAGCGAGGCTGCCTATCGCCGGGGCGACCGCAGGGCCGCGACCGACCTCGCCCTGTCGGCCTATCTCGATGGCGTCGAACCGATTGAGCCGGCGCTGGGCACCCGCGACGGCGCATTGCTGCGGCGGGTCGAGACGGCCATGACCGACCTGCGCATCTCGATCAGCAGGGGCGCGCCGGCCCAGGAGGTCGCGGACCGGGTCGCCCGCGCGAACGCCTTGCTGGACACGGCCGAACGCGCCCTCGCGCCCCAGAAGGCGGACAATCTCGCCAGCTTCCTCGGCGCCTTCACCATCCTGCTACGCGAGGGTCTGGAAGCCATCCTCATCGTGGTGACGATGATCGCCTTTCTGAGGAAGGCCAAACGGCCAGAGGTGCTGCGCTATGTCCACGGCGGCTGGGTGGCCGCGCTGGTCGCCGGCGGCGCCACCTGGGCGGCCGCGACCTTCTTCATCTCCATCAGCGGCGCCAGCCGGGAGCTCACCGAAGGGTTCGGCTCACTTCTGGCGGCTGTCGTGCTCGTCTCTGTCGGTATCTGGATGCACGGCAAGTCGCATGCGGACGCCTGGCAGACCTATATCCGCGACAAACTTTCCCATGCCCTGTCGAAGCGGTCGGCCTGGTTCCTGTTCCTGCTCGCCTTCGTCGTCGTCTACCGGGAGGTGTTCGAGACCATCCTGTTCTATGCGGCGATTTGGAGCCAGGGCGGCCATGTCGGCATGCTGGCCGGCGCCGTGACCGCGGTGGCCATCCTGGCCGTGGTGGCCTGGGCCTTGCTGGCCTACAGCAAGCGCCTGCCGATCGGCCGGTTCTTCTCGCTCAGCTCGATCCTCATGGCCATCCTGTCGGTCGTCCTCGTCGGCAAGGGGGTGGCGGCGCTGCAGGAGGCGGGCTGGCTCGATGTCCATCCGCTTGCCTGGATCCCCCGCATCGAGATCCTCGGTCTTTATCCCACCGTCGAGGGCGTCGCCGTCCAGTTCCTGACGATCGTCGTCCTTGCGGTCGGCTTCGCCCGGACCTCGGCGCCGAGGGCGGCGCCGCCAGTGTCTTAGGAGCCGCTCTACGGTCGTAAAGCTGCCACTTGAGAACGGTGCCCCGATGAATCATCCTGCTAGAAGTCGCCACGTCTGGCGATTTAAGGGATAATTTGGCTATAACTCGTCATAACTGGCGAATTAGGCGATTCCCCGCAGATATTTCTAACTCGCCATTATTGACGACTTAATCCCTTAAGGCTAGATAACTCGTCGAAAGTGGCGAATTATGAAGATCACCAACCTTACCACCGATGAGGCCGCCCTCGGCGAATTTGGCCGCCGGATCGCCGAGGCGCGGCTCGCGCGCCAGATGACCCAGGCGCAGTTCGCCGAAGCCGCGGGCGTGTCAAAGCGAACGATCGAGCGCCTCGAGGACGGGGCCTCGACCCAGTTCGGCAATCTGGTGCGCTGTCTTCGGGCGCTGGACCGGCTGGACGGTCTCGAGCGGCTGCTGCCCGAAACCCAGGCCAATCCCATCGCCCTGCTCGAACGCCACGGCAAGACGCGCCAGCGGGCGCGCCCGGCCGACGCTCCGGAGGCCACGACGCCATGGACCTGGGGCGACGACCAATGACGACCGTCGCCGAGGTCCGGCTCTGGGGCCGGCGCATCGGCGCCGTCTCCCTCGAACACGGCGCCGACGTCGCCGCCTTCTCCTATGATCCTGCGTTCGCTACCAGCGGCATCCAGGTGGCGCCGCTGATGATGCCTCTGGGTCCAGACATCTACACCTTCCCCGACCTCAACCCGCGCAGCTTCCACGGCCTGCCCGGCTTGCTGGCCGACGCCCTGCCCGACAAGTACGGTAACACCCTGATCGACGCCTGGCTGGCCACCCAGGGCCGCACGCCGGAAAGCTTCAACGCCGTCGAACGCCTCTGCTACACGGGTGCCCGGGGCATGGGGGCCCTGGAGTTCGCACCGGCCAAGGGGCCACGACGCAAGGCGGCGACGAAGATCAAGCTCGACGCCCTGGTCGAACTGGCCTCGGAAGTCCTGACCCACCGCAACGACCTGCGCTCCTCCTTCGCCGACGAGACGAAGGCCGAGGCCCTGCGCGACATCCTGCGGGTCGGCACCTCCGCCGGCGGCGCCCGGGCCAAGGCGGTGATCGCCTGGAACGCTCGGACCAATGAAGTCCGCTCGGGCCAGGTCGAGGCCGGCGACGGCTTCGACTACTGGCTGCTCAAGTTCGACGGCGTGAGAGGCAACAGGGACAAGGAGTTGACCGACCCGCAGGGCTATGGCGCGGTCGAATACGCCTATTCCCGGATGGCCGCCGCGGCCGGGGTCCAGGTGGCCGAGTGCCGTCTGCTCGAAGAGGGCGGCCGGAGGCATTTCATGACCAGGCGGTTCGACCGCCTTCCCGGCGGCGGAAAGCTGCACATGCAGTCCCTGGCCGCCCTCGCCCACTTCGATTTCAACGACCAGAACGCCTATTCGTACGAACAGGCGCTGTTCGTCATGCGTCGTCTCGGGCTGTCGATGGAGGCGCTCGAAGAGCAGTTTCGGCGCATGGCCTTCAACATCGTCGCCCGCAACCAGGACGATCACGTCAAGAACATCGCCTTCCTGATGGACAGGGCCGGCACTTGGAGCCTGTCGCCGGCCTTCGACATCACCTGGAGCTACAATCCGGCGGGCGATTGGACGGCGCGCCACCAGATGTCGATGAATGGCAAACGCGACGGCTTCACCCTGGACGACTTCGACGCCAGCGCCCGCGTCGCGTCGATCAACGCCCGCCGGGCGCGCGCGATCGTACAGCAAGTTCGCGACGCCGTGGCTCGCTGGCCCGAATTCGCCGACGCCGCCCAGGTCGGCGAGGACTGGCGCAAATCCATCGATCCCTCACTCCGGACGATCCTCTAGACCCGCGGCGCCCTATTGGGCGGCGGGACCCCGATCGCCCTGCGCCCCGGGCACCGGGCCAGTCCGCGTCATCTTGGCCGTTGCCACACCCGGCGACGCACTCTATGGCCGGAAGCAGGAGCCCCGATTGTCCCGATTGTTTCGCACCCTCTGCGTGAGCTTTTGCGCCGCCTTGATGGCGGTGACGAGCCTGTATGGCGCGTCACAGACCGGACATCGCATCGCCCATGCCTCTGACTGGCCGCCGATCGCCTCCCCCGGCAGCGGGTTCGATGCGGACCACGACCCGCTTCATGTCCATGTCGCGCCCGAACCCGCGACCGGGACCGACACGGGCGCGGCCGAAGATCCGGAAACCGGCGAGACCCGACCCACGGGTCATCACCACGCCGCGACCGGCGACAGCCCGAACGCCGTCCCTGAAACTGGCCACGGTGTGAAGGCGATCCTTCGATCGGCCACGGGGCAGCGTTGGTCCGCCGGCGACCCGTCGCGGCCGAACCACGACGGCGACGGCCCCGAATATCCTCCGAAACGTATGCGCACGGTCGTCTGAACCTGCGCAGCCTTTTGGCTGCGCGCGCAATCTGTTTCCCGGAGATACCCTTGAAAACCCCGAATGCCGGCTCTGCCGGATCGTGGGCGCGTATGGCGGCCGTTTCGGCGCTCGCGCTCTCGCTGGCGGCCCTGCCGTCTCATACCGCCCTGGCGCAGCAGCCGCCTGCCACTGCCGTGGATGCGCCAGCCCTCTCGCTGCTTGACGCCCTTGCGCGGGCCGCCGACGTCGACCCGGCGCTCGCCGGCGGTGAAGCCCGCGCCCGGGCCGGCGACGCCGCTGTGCGTCAGGCCGATGTCCGTCCCAACCCGAGCCTTGGCCTGATGGTCGAGAACCTGCCCACGCTGGGCGGGGGCAATATCATCGACCGAACCGAAACCACCCTGTCCTACGAGCAGCGGTTCGAGCGGGGCGGTGACCGACCGGCGCGGGTGGCCCTGGCGCGCGGTGAAGCCGCCGTCGTCCAGGCCGAAGCCGCCGTTCGGCGGCTGGACCGGCTCGAGCTGGTGCAGCGCGCCTGGGCCGACGCCCTGGCCGCCGGAGCCGAGCTGGAGATCGCTCGGGAGCGACTGGCTTTGGCGGAACGCTTTCAGGCGGAAGTGCAGCGCCGCGTGAACATGGCCCGCGACCCCCTGTTCGCCGGTGCCCGGGCCGAGGCCGAGCTGGCGCAGGCCCAGATCGATTTCGATCAGGCCGGTATCGAGGCCCGGCTCGCCAAGGCCACCTTGGGCCGCTTCTGGATTGGTACTTCGACCTTCTCGCTTGATCCTGCCGATTTCGAGGACACCAGCGCCGCGCGCGAGGCGGCCGGCCCCGCCTCAGAGATCGATCTCGCAGTGTTGTCGGCGCAGCGCGATGTCGCCCTGGCCCGGGTTCGGGTCGAACAGGCCCGCGCCATGCCGGACGCCACCGTCAGTGTCGGCGTGCGGCATTTCTGGGAGGGCCAGGACCTCGGCCTGGTGGTCGGCGGGTCCATTCCGCTCGGTCGTTTCGACCGCAATGAGGGTGCCATCGAACGGGCCAGGTTCGAAGGGGTCGCGGCCGAGGCCGACATGGCCGCGCTCCGGCTGGACCGGGAACGCGAGATCGCGCGGCTTCAGGTGCTGCTCGCCTCCCGGGCGATGGAAGCTCAGCGTATCGCCGAAGAGACCCTGCCCCAGGCTGAGCGGGCCGTCGTCCTCGTTCGCGAAGGCTTCGCGCGCGGCGGCTTCACCTACAACGACGTGATCTCCGCCCAGACCGCGCTGCTCGCGACCCGGGCCCGGCGCGTCGCCGTTCTCAAACAGTTCCACATTGATCGCGCCCGCCTTGACCGGCTGACCGGCGCGCATGCCGCCCTGCTGGGCCTGGAGATCCGTTCATGACCCGTCACACCCCATCACGGCGCATCATCGCCGCCAGTCTGTTTGCCGTTGCTGTCGTCGTCTCAGCCTGCGGCTCGGGCGGTTCGACGGAAAAAGCCGAAGGCGAGGTTGCGGCGGGCGACTATGAGCGTGGCCCCCATCGCGGACGCATGCTGCGTGACGGTGATTTCGCGCTGGAGGTCACCATTTACGAAGATGGTCCGGAGCCATTGTTCCGGCTTTATCCCTATCTCAAGGACAAGCCCTTGGACCCGCGCCAGGTCCAGGCCAGCATCACCCTGGGTCGCCTGGGGCCCATAACCAACCGGTTCGTCTTCGCGGCCGAGAACGACTACCTCGCGGCACCGGGCGTGGTCTTCGAACCCCACTCCTTCGACGTCACGGTCGCCGCCACCCATGCCGGACGCCAGCACCGCTGGAGCTACGAGTCCTACGAAGGGCGCACTATCATCACGGCCGAAGCCGCCCGGGCGGGCGGCGTAACCACCCAGAGAGCCGGCGGGGCGATCCTGGGCGAAAGCCTGCCGCTGAGCGGCCGCGTCGAGATCACGCCGGAGGGCCAGAGCGAGGTCCATGCCCGCTATCCCGGTCGCGTCATGGCCATGTCGGTCCAGCTCGGCGATCGCGTCCGGCGTGGACAGGTCCTCGCCCGGGTCGAATCCAGCGAAAGCCTGCAGACCTATTCCGTCACGGCCCCGATTTCGGGGATGATCACGGCCAAGAATGCCAACCCCGGAGCCATTACCGGCAATGGCGAGCCGATGCTGACCATCGGCGATCCGACCCGTCTGCACGCCGAGTTCTTCCTCTATCCGCGCGACGCAGAGCGCGTCCGGGTCGGACAACGCGTGGAGGTCACAAGCCTGGCCGGGGATCACCGCGCGCTCGGCGTCATCGAGGCCGTGCTGCCGTCCAGTGACCCCATGAGCCAGACACTGGTCGCCCACGTCGCGCTCCCCTACCAGGGCGGCGTCTGGCGGCCGGGTCTGGGGGTCAGCGGCACGGTCCAGGTCGGTCAGGGCGAGGTGCCGCTGGCGGTCCAGACCAAGGCCATCCAGCCGTTCCGGGATTTCCAGGTCGTCTACGCCAGGGTCGGCAACACCTATGAGGTGCGGATGCTCGAACTGGGGCGTCGAACCGACGAATGGACCGAGGTCCTCGGCGGGCTTGAACCCGGAACCGAATACGTCGTCGACGGTGCCTTCCTCATTCGCGCGGACATCGACAAGTCCGGCGCGAGCCATGACCACTAGGGGGCGCGACCATCATGCTTGAACGCATCATCGCGCTGTCGATCCGGTTCCGCTGGGTCGTCATGGCGCTCGTCCTTCTGGCCTGCGCGGTCGGGGTCTGGAGCTTCCAGCGCCTGCCCATCGACGCCACGCCCGACATCACCAACGTCCAGATCCAGATCAACACCGAGGCTCCCGGCTATTCGCCCCTGGAGGCCGAGCAACGCATCACCTTCCCTGTCGAGACGGCGGTGGCGGGCGTGCCCGGCCTGCAATATACGCGCTCGGTCTCACGCTACGGGTTGAGCCAGGTCACCGTTATCTTCGACGACGGCACCGACATCTATTTCGCGCGCCAACTGGTCAACGAGCGGCTGCAGAACGCGCTCAGCCAGCTTCCCCCCGGCGTCACGCCCGAACTCGGCCCGATCGCCACGGGCCTCGGCGAGATCTTCATGTATACGATCGACGCCGCGCCGGACGCCCGTCGTCCGGACGGCCAGCCCTATACGACCGAGGATTTGAGAACCCTGCAGGACTGGGTGATCCGGCCCCAGTTGCGCAACACCAAGGGCGTCACCGAGGTCAATACGATCGGCGGTTACGAGCGCCAGTATCATGTGACGCCCCAGCCCGAACGACTGTCGGCCTATGGCGTGACCATGGCCGAAGTCGTCGATGCGCTGAACAACAACAACGCCAATGTCGGGGCCGGCTATGTCGAGCGCTACGGCGAGCAGTATCTGATCCGCGTGCCGGGCCAGGCTTCGACGACCGAGGATCTCGGCAGCGTCGTCATCGCCACCCGGGGCGGTGTTCCGATCCGGATCGCCGATGTCGCGGACGTGGGCATGGGCGAAGAGTTGCGCACCGGAGCCGCGACCGAAGACGGCAAGGAGACCGTGCTCGCCACGGTCTTGATGCTGGCGGGCGAAAACAGCCGCGTGGTGGCCCGGGCCGCCGCCGTCAGTCTGGAACAGGCGGCGCGCGCGCTACCCGACGGGGTGACCGCATCGCCGGTCTATGACCGGACGGACCTGGTCGATCGCGCCATCCACACAGTTGAGAAAAACTTGCTGGAAGGTGCCCTGCTGGTCGTCGTCGTCCTGTTCCTGTTGCTCGGAAACATCCGCGCCGCCCTGATCACGGCGGCGGTCATCCCGATCACCATGCTGATGACCATCACCGGCATGGTGCGGACGGGGACCTCGGGCAATCTGATGAGCCTCGGCGCGCTCGACTTCGGCCTGATCGTCGACGGCGCCGTCATCATCGTGGAAAACTGCTTGCGCCGCTTCGGGGAGGCCCAGCACCGCCTGGGCCGTATCCTGACCCGGGAAGAACGATTTGATCTGGCGGCCTCGGCTTCCAGCGAGGTCATCCGGCCGTCGCTGTTCGGGATCCTGATCATCACCCTCGTCTATGTGCCGATTTTCGGCTTGACCGGGGTTGAAGGAAAGATGTTCCACCCGATGGCGATCACCGTCGTCATCGCCCTGACCGCCGCCCTCGTCCTGTCGCTGTCCTTTGTGCCTGCCGCGGTCGCGATGTTCGTCACCGGCAAGGTGGAGGAAAAGGACAGCTTCGTAATGCGCTGGGCCCGGGTCGGCTATCAGCCGGCGCTGGACTTCGCGCTGAAGACCCGGGGTTTGATGATCGGCATCGCCGTGGCGCTTGTCCTTCTGGCGGGCTTCGGCGCGTCGCGAATGGGTTCGGAGTTCGTGCCCAATCTCGACGAAGGCGACATCGCCATGCACGCGCTGCGCATCCCCGGCACCAGTCTGAGCCAGGCCATCCAGATGCAGACCGCGCTGGAGGCCCGCATCGCCGCCTTCCCGGAGGTCGAGCGGGTCGTGGCCAAGATCGGCACTGCCGAAGTCGCCACCGACCCGGTGCCGCCTTCGGTCGCCGACACCTTCATCATGCTGAAGGACCGCTCCGACTGGCCCGATCCCAGAAAGCCGCGCGGTCAGCTTGTCGAGGAGATGGAAGCCGCCGTGAACGAAATCCCCGGCAGCAAATACGAGTTCACCCAGCCGATCCAGATGCGGTTCAACGAACTGCTTTCGGGCGTGCGCGCCGATGTCGCCATCAAGGTGTTCGGCGACGACCTGAACGAACTGCTCAGGCTCGGCGCCGAGATCGAAGGCATCGTCGCCGGCGTGGATGGCGCGGCCGATCCCCAGACCGAACAGGTCACGGGTCTGCCGGTGCTCCAGATCACACCCAACCGGGCTGCCATGGCGCGACTGGGTTTGAGCGTCAACGACGTCCAGTCGGTCATCTCCACCTCGATGGGCGGCACCACGGCGGGGCAGATTTTCGAGGGCGACCGGCGTTTCGACGTCGTCGTTCGCCTGCCCGAAGCGCTGCGCTCCAACACCGATGCGATCGGTCGCCTGCAGATACCCCTGCCGGCGGGCGAGGGACAGGCGCGTCAATTTGTGCCCCTGGCCGAGGTGGCGACGATCGAGCTTGCGGTCGGTCCCAACCAGATCAGTCGCGAGAACGGCAAGCGACGGATCGTGGTCACCTCCAACGTGCGCGATCGCGACCTGGGCTCATTCATCGGGGAAGTGCAGGAGCGGGTCGAGACCGAGGTGACGATCCCCGCCGGCTACTGGGTCACCTATGGCGGTACGTTCGAACAGCTCATTTCGGCGGCGAAACGGCTTCAGGTCGTGGTGCCGGCTGTGCTGCTGCTGATCTTTGGCCTGCTGTTCGCCCTGTTCCGCTCGTGGAAGGACTCGGCCATCGTCTTCTCCGGCGTGCCCCTGGCGCTCACCGGCGGGGTGGCCGCCCTGATGATGCGTGATCTGCCGCTGTCGATCTCGGCGGGCGTCGGCTTCATCGCCCTGTCCGGGGTCGCTGTGCTCAACGGCGTGGTCATGGTCAGCTTCATCCGGGGCCTGATCGAAGAGGGCAAGCCGATCCCCACGGCTATCCGCGAAGGCGCACTGACCCGTCTGCGGCCTGTGCTGATGACCGCCCTGGTCGCCAGCCTGGGCTTCGTGCCCATGGCGCTCAACGTCGGGACCGGGGCCGAGGTCCAGCGTCCGCTGGCCACGGTGGTCATCGGCGGGATCATCTCGTCGACCCTGCTGACCCTGCTCGTACTCCCGGCGCTCTACAGCCTCGTCCACGGCCGCGACCGGACCGAGGATCGTCCCCGTCCCGCCTGGCTCGACCACCTGCCGTTCCGCGTCAAGCGGAGGCGGTTCTGACCGTCCGCCGCTCCACACCCTCCCCCAACTCCGGAAAGGTTCTCATGACAGTTGCCTATCGCCGGGATCCCTGGTCCTGGCTCAAATCACCCGCAATGGCGCTGGCCGCCATCCTGCTCCTCTTTCTCATCGACGGAGCCCTGGGCCAGGCCCTGGCCCACGGCGTGGCCGAAGGCGACAAGGGCTACATTCAGGAGACCTCCGGCTTCCTGTTCTGGCCTTTCGTCTATCTCGGGGCCAAGCACATGGTCACCGGCTACGACCACCTGCTGTTCCTGTTCGGCGTGATCTTTTTCCTCTACCGGATGAAGGACATCAGCATCTATGTGACGCTGTTCGCCATCGGCCACTCGTCCACCCTGCTGCTGGGCGTGCTGACCGACATCAGCGTGTCCAGCTATCTGGTGGACGCGATCATCGGTCTGTCCGTCGTCTACAAGGCGCTCGACAACCTCGGCGCCTACCAGCGCTGGTTCGGCTTCCAGCCCTCGACCAAGGCCGCGACCCTGATCTTCGGCCTGTTCCATGGCTTCGGCCTGGCGACCAAGCTGCAGGATTTCCAGCTGTCATCCGATGGACTGATCGGCAACCTGATCGCCTTCAACATCGGGGTCGAAGCCGGCCAGCTTCTGGCCCTGGGGGCCATCCTCATCGTCATGGGTTTCTGGCGCAAGACGACCGGCTTCTGGCGTCATGCATATGCCGCCAACGTCGTCCTCATGACCCTCGGTTTCATCCTGGCGGGCTATCAGCTCGTCGGCTTCTTCGTCACCTGATCGGAGACCTCTCATGCAAAACGCCAACAAGCCCGACCCCGCCGACCTGCCCTCGACCGCCAAACTGTTGAAGTCCACGGCGGTGGCCGTCGTGGTCGCCGCCGGTCTGCTCGTCACGATCGTTCTGCCCGCCGAATACGGTACTGATCCGACCCGGGTCGGATCGCTGCTCGGCCTGACGGAAATGGGCCGCATCAAGATGCAACTCGCTGCTGAAGCCAAGGCCGAAGAGGCGGGCCTCCAGCCGGCCGCCACGCCTCCCGCCGTCGCTGCGGCGCCGACCGCCGCAGTCACGCCCGCGGCGACTGCGCCCGGGGTACGAACCGACGAGACCGTTCTCACCCTCGCCCCCGACCAGGGCGCCGAGATCAAGCTGGTGATGGAGGAAGGCGCTCGCGTCCGCTACGTCTGGTCAAGCAGCGGCGGGCGGATCAATTTCGACGTCCACGCCGACCGGCCCGAAACCTCCTATCATGGCTACAGCAAGGGATCGTCCCAGCGTGAGGAAGGCGACCTCACCGCCGCCTTCACCGGCAGTCACGGCTGGTTCTGGCGCAACCGCACCGGTGAGACGGTGACGATCACCCTGCAGACCACAGGCGCCTATACAGAGGTCAAGCGCGTGGTCTGATCTCCGCGGCTCCTATCCCCTCGTCGTCGGCCAGCGGCTATGCCGTTCGTCGATGACGTAGGGGTGGGCGTGGCCCGCTTCGCCGTCCAGCGCGTGGCCCTCCAGCAGGTGCGGATCATCCGGATCGAGGTCGTCATGACTGTGCGGCACTGAATCCGGATCGTGCGCCGGCCAGATCAGCAGACCCAGGATCGTGCCCGAGGCGCACAGGCCCGCCAGGACCAGAAAGGCTGCACCGGGATCAACCGCCGCACTGACCAGACCCGCTACCGGATAGGCGATCAGCCAGCAGCCGTGCGACAGGGCGAACTGGGCCGCGAACAGCGAGGGCCGATCAGCGGCGTTGGATGATCGCCGCAGCGCCCGACCGGCCGGCGTGATCGTCAGCGAATAGCCGAAGCCCATGGCCACCCACAGCGCCAGCAAGGCCGGATAGCTGACCGCGATCCACGGACCCGCCAGCAGCACCAGCGTCATCAGGGCGGCCCCCAGCACCATGGCGGACCGGTCCGAAAGCCGATCCAGCAGACGCGGCAGGATCACCGCCGCCGTCATCGATCCACCGCCGAACGCCGCCAGCGCCCAGGCCGTCGCCTGTTCCGACAAGGCGAAGCGCGACTGGACCAGGACCACGGTGTTAACGAACACCATCGCCCCGCCCGCCGCCGTGGCCAGACTGATCGCCAGCAGACCTCGAAGGCGCGGCGTCAGAGCGAACAAGCGAATGCCGCCGGTCAGTCGTTGCAGGAAGGGCCGGGGTTGGGCGGTGCTCAACGCCGGCAAGACCGCGCTGACGACGAACAGTGCGGAAACGACGAAACCGACTGCTGTCCCTGCAAACAGATTGTTGTAGCTCATCACCGCCAGCAGCAGGGCCGCCAGCACGGGGCTGGCGACGCTCTCCAGATCGGCTGCCAGCCGCGAGAGCGACAGCGCCTTGGTGTATTCGGCCTCGTCCGGAAGCAGGTCGGGGATCATGGCCTGGAAGGCCGGAGTGAAGGCGGCCGAGGCGACATAGAGCACGGTCATCAGCCCGTAGATCTGCCAGGCTTCACCGACGAACGGCAGGCTGACCGCGACCCCGGCCCGCACCGCGTCGAGAGAGACCAGCAGCGTCTTCCTCGGCAGTCTCGCCGCCAGGGCGCTCGCGAACGGCGCGACGCCGATATAGGCGATCATCTTGATCGACAGGGCCGCTCCAAGGATTTCCCCGGCGCTCGCCCCCGCCAGATCGTGGGCCAGCAGCCCGAGCGCTACGGTCGCCATTCCCGTCCCCAGCAGGGCCGAAACCTGGGCCATGAAGAGGTGCCGGTAGGCGGAGTGACGCAGGGGAGAAAACATCAAAGGGTCACCTGGGACGCCACGGAATCCCGGGCGATCCCGGAGGGCGGCTCCCCTTCGTCGAGTCTCGCATACGGTTGCAATATACTCTAGGGGAGTAACCATGGGACATACGGTCACCGGCAAGAAAAAACTCGTGGCGCGCATTCGACGCATCGCCGGCCAGTTGGCTGCGATCGAGAGAGCCATCGAAACCGAAACGGATTGCTCGCAGGTTCTCCAGCAGGTCGCGGCGGCGCGCGGGGCGATGGGCGGGCTACTCAATGAACTGTTTGAGGACCATCTGAGACACCACGTCGCCAACCCCGATCTGAGCGAGCATGACCGCCGGATCGGCACCGACGAGCTGATCGCCCTTATCCGCCGCTATTCCAGCTAGGCCAGGCGCATGAGCAGAACGCGCTCCGAGGATACCGGCTGGCGGGCAAACCGGGATGCAGGATCCGGAATCGGTTCGACCCTGGATACGAACCGGCCCCCACTCGCGGAAGCCGGGCCGCGTGAGCCCGGCTCGGCCGGGATCGGCGATCGGCGCCCGGAGACGAGGCCGTGAGTTCCGATTCTCCCTGCACCGACGTCTGCCGCTTCGATGGTCGCACCGGCTGGTGCGTGGGCTGCGGTCGTTCGGTCCCCGAAGTCCGATCCTGGCGAAAAATGCCGCCGCGTACCCGTCAGCTCATCCTCAGGGAGCTGACCCGACGCCTGCGGCGGCTCGAGGGTCAATGACCAAGCCGGACCGGGTTTCACCGACGGCGACAGCTGAAAGGTTCGGGATCGGAACGGTGCCGATGCCTTTGGCTCGGCGACAGCACTGTGCCGATCGGCCAGTTCACGCCGAAACGATAATCCTTCTGATATTTGAAGTAGAGCGGTCCGAAGGATCGCCGAATACGCTGCGGCCGTCAGGCGACGCCTCGACCTCCGCCTGAATGGTCTTCAGCATCGCCATCTGGGCACGCACCGATCGATCTTCCGGCCCAGCCGCCCGGACCGCACCTCTGGGGCCAGGCCCTCCTGCCCGTCGCGGTATCCTGATCCTGCCGATACCAACGATGAGCCGGGCCACCCGTTCGATGCGCCGCTTTACATTGTGTACCGTGAAGTTGTTGTCACGGGTGCTGACAGCCTTGAACCTTGAGCCGTCGTTGGCGACCAGGGCGGCACTGAACAGGCCGAGTTCTCCGCAGGGCACCACGAACTGACTGGAGACCGACTGAATAGCCCGCTAACCTCACGGCTGAAGTCAGCGACAGACTTGCGATCCCGTGCCAGCCGGACGGCGGCGGAAAAGCGTCAAGAGTGGGCAAGTGTCCAATTGAAATAAGCGGATCGTCCAAGCATGCGCCTTTTGGTGTCGTGGTTCTTAGCCGTTTTTAATCGCACGCTTTCACTTGAGCCTTTCATGGGGAGTGTATATTGCGACGCGTTCTCATTCGCGAAGGCCCTCCCATGCTCCGTTCCCTCCTGCTTGCCTCCTGCTGTGCGACGGTCCTAGCGGCCCCCGCTATCGCGCAGGATTCCGAACCGACTGAACTCGACGAGGTCATTGTCACCGGGTCGCAGGTTACCCTGACCGCGCCCTACGCCGGCGGTCAGGTCGCGCGCGGCGGCCGGGTCGGCCTGTTCGGGGCCCTGCACACCATGGATACGCCCTTCGCTACGACCAGCTACACCGAAGACCTCGCCCGCAATCAGCAGGCCCGCGGCGTCGGCGATGTGCTGCAGAACGATCCGGCCGTGCGGGTGTCCAAGGGCTTCGGCAATTTCCAGGAGCTGTACGTCATCCGCGGCTTCCCGGTTTATTCCGACGACATGACCTACAACGGCCTCTACGGCATCCTGCCGCGCCAGTTCGTGGCAGCGGAATTCCTTGAGCGGGTCGAGGTCTTCCACGGGGCCACGGCCTTCCTGAACGGCGCGGCCCCCGGCGGCAGCGGCGTCGGCGGGGCCTTTAACCTGACCCCCAAACGGGCCCCGAATGCGCCGCTGAACCGGCTGACGGCGGGCGTGGACGGCGAGAGCGAGCTCTATCTGGCCGCCGACCTGGCGCGCCGCTTCGGTGCCGACGGCGACTGGGGTGGCCGCCTCAACATCGCCCGCCGCGACGGCGAGGCCGGTATCGAGGGCGAGGATCGCCAGCTGACCGCCATCGGCCTGGGGCTGGACCGCCGCGGCGACCGGGCCCGGTTCTCGGCCGACCTCGGCTATCAGGATCACCACATCGACGCCCCGCGCCCGTCCGTGACCCCGGCCGGGGCCGTGCCGGCCGCGCCATCCAGTGACGGCAACTACGCCCAGCCCTGGACCTATACCGACGAGGAACAGCTGTTCGGCGTCGCCCGCGGCGAGTTTGACCTCAGCGACCGGGTCTCGGCCTGGGCGGCCTTCGGCGGCCGTCAGGGTCGGGAGGCCAATGTGCTGGCCAACCCCACCGCCCAGCCGAACGGCACCCTCAGCGCCTACCGGTTCGACAATGCGCGCGAAGACACCGTCTGGTCGGGCGACGTCGGCATCCGCGCCGAACTGACCACCGGCCCGGTCGCGCACCGGCTCGTGGCCTCCGCCTCCCAGGTTCAGTCGAAATCGCGCAACGCCTACGCCTTCTCGAACTTCGGCGGCTTCGCCAGCGACCTGTATGCCCCGGTGGCCGTCGCGCCTCCGGCCGCGAACTTCTTCACCGGCGGCGACCTGTCCAACCCCAACGTCACCGAACGCGTCGACAATGCCAGCCTCGCCCTGGCCGACATGATGGCCTTCATGGACGGCCGGCTGATCGTCACCGCCGGCGTCCGCTATCAGGAAATCGAGACGCGCTCCTATGACTACAACAGCGGCACCCTGGTCTCGGCCTATGCAGGCGATGCGGTCACCCCGGTGTTCGCCGTAGTCTATCGGCCGATCCAGCAAGTCTCGCTCTACGCCAACTATGCCGAGGCCCTGATCCCCGGCCAGATCGCCCCCGCCCTCAGCGGCGGCGTGCCGGTCACCAATGCCGGCGAGGCCCTGTCCCCGTTCCGCGGCGAACAGGTCGAGGTCGGCCTCAAATATGATCTCGCCCGGTTCGGCGGCAGCGTCAGCCTGTTCCGCTCCACCCTGCCCAGCGCCTATGTCGACAACAACGTCTTCGCCGCCAACGGCGAGCAGGAAAACAGCGGCGTCGAGATCGCCTTCTTCGGCGAGCCGCGCCACGGCCTGCGCCTGCTGGGTGGCTGGACCTGGCTGGATGCCGAAATGACCCGCACCGCCGGCGGCGCGCTGGACGGAAAACGGCCCATCGGCACCCCGGAGCTGCAGGGTAATCTCAACGTCGAATGGGACGTGCCCCAGGCGACCGGACTGACCCTCGAGGGTCGCCTCGTCTATACGGGCGAACAGCCGGTCAATGCCGCCAATACAGTCGAGCTGGACAGCTGGACCCGGTTCGACGCCGGCGTCCGCTATGCCGCCGACATCGCGGGCCGTCCGGTCACCCTGCGCGCCCGCATCGAAAACCTGGTGGATGAAGACCAGTGGGTCGCCGTCGGCGGCTATCCCGGCGCCAACTATCTGACCCTGGGCGCACCGCGGACCCTCAGGCTGTCGCTGTCGACAGACTTCTGAGCGGATGAAGACCCGTACCCTCCGCGCCTGGTCCTGGGTCCACAAATGGTCGAGCCTCGTCTCGACCGGCTTCCTGCTGATGCTCTGCATCACCGGCCTGCCGCTGGTGTTCAGCCATGAGCTGAACCACGTCCTTCTGGACGAGGTCTGGGCCCCCGCCGATCCCGACGGCGCGGGCCTGGACCTCGATCAGGTGCTGGCCGTGGCCCTGTCGCGCCATCCGGGGGATGTCCCCGCCTTCATGAGCTTCGACGAGGACCGCCCGGTGGTCAACGTCACCAGCCGCGCGCCCGACGCCCCCGCCGGCCAGTACAATTTCCAGCCCATCGACCAGACCAGCGGCGAGGCCGCCCCCCTGGTCGCCGGTCATCCGGTGCTGGAGTTCCTGCTGCAGCTGCATACCGACATGTTCCTCGGCCTGCCCGGCATGCTGTTCCTCGGGGCCATGGGCCTGCTGCTGATCGTGGCGGTGGTGTCCGGCGTGGTGCTCTACGCCCCCTTCATGCGGCGCCTGCCGTTCGGCACCCTGCGGCTGGACAAGGCGGCGCGCACGCGCTGGCTGGACTGGCACAACCTGCTGGGCATCGTCACCGTGGCCTGGGTTCTGGTCGTCGGCACCACCGGCGTGGTCAACACCCTGGCGACCCCCATCCTCGCCTACTGGAAGGACACGGCGCTGGCCGAACTGACCGCCGCCCATGACGCCCCCGCCGCCCCGGGCGAATGGGCCTCGCTGGACGCCGCCGTCGACCGGGCCAGGGTCGCCCTGCCCGGCCGCAGCCTGCAGTTCGTCGCCTTCCCCGGCACCGAGTTTTCGACCGACCACCACTATGCCGTCTTCTTCCACGGCGATACGCCGCTGACGACGCACCTGACCACCCCGGCCCTGATCGACGTGCGCACCGGCGAACTGGCCGCCGTGGCCCCGTCGCCGTGGTATGTGAAGGCCCTGTCCCTGTCCCAGCCCCTGCATTTCGGCGACTACGGCGGCCTGGGGCTCAAGATCGTCTGGGCCCTGCTGGACCTGGCCACCATCCTTATCCTCGGCTCGGGCCTCTACCTTTGGCTGACCAAGCAGCGGCGGGCCGCGTGAATCGGAAAAGCCTCAGCCTCGGAACCGTCTTCCGGACGCCACTGGCCCTGGCCCTGCTCAGCCTGACCGGTCTGGTGGGGGCCCTCCTCGCTGACGGTGTGTGGGACATGATCGGCACCGGACTGCTGGGCATGAGCTTCGGTGCAATCCTTTGGGCCCGCCTTGCGCACCGGAAATAGCAACGCGATCTCATCCCGTGCCTCAGCTTTGCGGCAGAAACTGCCCCTGGCATTCGGATGCAGGCGGACCTTATGAATCTACGCCATGAGTCATTTATGGTGGTCCCCTCTCAAAGGCTCAAAAGCGCCAGTAGCGGTCATTCGGATGGCCGCGAGAACACGACATTCCGGAATGCGGTCCACGATCTGACGGTCCGCTTATCCGCCCGGGAGGGGGACCGCTTTTTCCCAGGAGCGCTGGTTGGTCCTGGGGTTCGGACGCTTGTCGGCGGATGCCATCGGGAGCCTTCAGTTGCGCACCACGAAAACGCATCTAAGGTCAGGCCATGGGGGATGCCCAGACTGATGCTGCCATCTGGCGTTTCGGCCAGGTCGAGTTCGATGCGGTGGCCGGGACGCTGGTCGTTGCCGGCGAGGCGGTCGATATCGACCGCAGCTGTGTCGCCATCCTCGCCGCCCTGCTGAGCCAGGCGGGAGAGCCGCTGGGCAAGGATGAGCTGCTCGAGGCGGGCTGGCCCGGACGGGTGGTGCATGAGAACTCCCTCGCCAAGGCCATCGGTCGTCTGCGCCAGGCGCTGGGCGAAGACGGGTCGCGGATCGAGGCCCTCTATGGCAACGGCTACCGGCTGACGGGTGAGCTGAGACGGACGCCGCGTCCGGTCGGCAAGGCCGAGGGGCTGGCCGGGCGGCTGTCGCACCTCAAGACCCGACTGTTCGGCAGTCGCATCAGAACCGCGACTGTCCTCGGCGTGGTGCTGCTGGGGGCCAGTCTCACGGTGAGTGCGCTCGCGATCGGCTGGGGATCGACCGCCCGCCAGCAGGCCGATGAGCGGGAGCGCCAGGTCGACGCGCTGGTGACGTTTCTCGGTTCCGATTTTTTCTCGTCCGCCGATCCCTATTCTCCCGCCTTTCAGGATCGGTCGCTGCGCGAGGCGATTGAACGGGCCGCGTCGACGATGGACGCCGGTCTGCGCGATGATCCGGCGACGCGCGTGGCGCTGCACCGGATGATGGCCACCGTGTTCTCGAACTGGGGGGAGTATGAAAAGGCCGTGGCCCACCTCGACCGGGCGTACAGTCTCAACAGCAGTCTCAGTGGCCAGCGAGCTTCTGAGCAGGTTCTTATCGATATCGCGATGTGCCAGAACTTGCGTCTGGCTGGCGAGCCGCGCCGCGCCGAAAGGATATGTCTGCGCGGTGAGCAGGCGGCCCGGAATTCGGGATCGTCACATCTAAATGCGGCCCGGATCGTTAGAGCCAAGCTGCAGTTCGAGATCGGAGAGTATGACGCCGCCGCAGAAGCGCTGGCTGATGCTCTGGAGCAGGGGGACCGCCTGAGTCTGGCCGAGCGGGCGGATGCCGAGTGGTTCCACGGCCTGTCCTTGCGCAAACTGGCCATGTTCGAGCCGGCCGAAGCCGCGCTGCGGCGACATCTCGTGCTGCGCCGGACGCTGCATGGTGAGACGCATCCCCTGACCGCCTGGGCCCACGCTGACTATGGCGACCTCCTCGTCGACACTGGCGATTTTGTGGGTGCCGAGCAGCAGCTGGAGCGCGCAGGGCAAATCTTCAACGCGACCTTGGGCGCGGAACATCCGGAATCGCTGTCGCCGGCCTATAGCCGGGCCGTCGCCGACCTGTGGCGCGGCAAGGCGGAGGATGCGCGCCTGGCCCTGCGCCCGCTTGTGGAGCGCTATCGCGACACGCTGGGCGCCGATCATTTCTGGACGCTCTATACGATGAGTGAACTGGCCCTCGCCGAGGCCTTGACCGGCGAGGACGAACGCGCCGTCGCCCTGTTGCGCGAAGCGCGCCAGACCGGCGCGCGGGTCCTTTATGGCAGAGAAAGCAAGGCGGCGCATTTTCATCTGCGTTGGGCCCGAGCGCTTGCGGCGTTGGGCAAGTCGGAAGAAGCGGAGGATGAGCGGGATCGGGCTCTGATCGCCATGGATCGGGCTGGGCTGACGTCGGATCACCCCTGGCGGGGGCGCTTGCACTGCATCACCGCGGGCTCCGCCCTGGCGCGGGGCGATGAGTCTGAATCAAGGCGGGCGGGGCAGGCCTGCCTGTCGGCCCTGGACGCGATCGACGCGCTGCCCGACTCCTATCCCGCGCTGATCGAGGCAAGATCTCTCGCGGGGAAATAAAAACCTGCCTCCTTTTGATTCTGGCCAAGCGACTGAAACGAATAGCAAATCATATTCTTCAGAATCCAATCCTGACTTTTTCAGAATTGTTCAGTCACTGAACAAAGATGTCCACCGGCCTTCCTGCGACCTCGTAGATCATGACTGGAAGGCTACATCACGCGGGAACCCAGACCCGGCCCAAAGTCGCCGCATGCATTTCCGGTGCCCTGGCGGCCGCGTCCTTCGCGTGGTGGCTATCAGATACCCCCGCTGCCAAGGCTCAGGATGCACGGTGGGTGACGCGGACCCTTGTTCAGTCAGGGACCGACCAAAACACAGCCTGCGCCCGCGCCCGCGCCCGTGCGGCGGAGACCGCACGCACCTATCAGGGCCTCAACATACAGCAGTGCCAATGCCGGCCGATCCCGCAAACCGAACACCCGCCCGGCGGCGGCTTCAGCTGCCGGCTGACCTTTGAAGTCCTGGTTCGCGGACCTCCAATCACATCGCAACGAGACCAACAGGAGAAACGTCATGATTGAAGCCCTTGTTCCCGCGCTGGCCGCCGCCATGCTCACTTCAGCGGCACCCGTCTTCGACCGCGATATGAAGATGACGGCCCCCGGCGACACTGAAGTTATCGCCTGCAATGAGGCGAGGAGGAGAATTCAGTCCCGCTACGAGGACCGGAACACCCGCGTCACCCGGATCGGCGAGTGCGAATGCCGCCCGAGGCGCTACGGACTCGACAGGATTGTGGACTACGTCTGCGAGATCTCGTTCAGCTACGCGCGTCGCGACTGATGGCCGGGCTCCGCATCCTCGTGTCCACCTTGCTCTTGCTGGGGGTGGCGGGCGCCGCACCGGCAGCGGCCCAGACGCTGTCCCGCGGCGATTTCGAGCAGTGTTCAATCTATCGCGGCGGTGAGTTCGTCGGCCACGACAGCGTCTGTTTAGAACGAAAGCGAGCCGCCCTCCGCCGGCTTGAGCGCGGCGGCGACGAGCGACGCCGACACCCCCGGCGCGACCGCGACGATGGACGCTATTCGTCGGTCTATCGCTGCCCCTACTCGGCCAACGCCGGTCACGGCTACAACGCCACCTGGTATTCGGACGGACGCCCGGCGTCGCTCATGGGGGCCTACACCTATGACGCCGTCATGGACGGCCGTCCCTGCCTGCCAAGGAGCCAGAGGTGAAGTCCATGCCGATCCCTGATGCAATCCGCAGGGCTGCGCTGAATCCGATCGGCCTGGCCGTGCTCGCTACCCTGATCTGCGCGACTCCTCCCGCGGCGCAAACGATGAACGCTGTAGATACGCTCGCCTATATCAATCAGCGCTGCGAGAATTATTCCGGGGAACAATATAGGGCGCTAACCGCCCCTGTGAGTTTGACGGGCACTCGGCTTGCCTTTCAAAGCCGCATTTCCCAGCCTCGGGAATTTACTCAGTATATCTCCTTTGATCTTCGCCGCGTCGATATAGCCATAGCGCCGGGGCCTGTGCCTGACGCGATCCGGGGCATCCAATTCAAATGTGGATTCGTGCACTGTATCGACGGGCGCGACATGAGCCGCGCAAGTCACGGGGACCCTCAAGGGAACTACAAGACCGGTCGTCACGAGCTCGCTTGTCGAGACCCGGAACGCGTAGCACGGGCCTTCAACCATCTTCAGCAACTGGTCGGCGGCCGGATTGCCGATCCGGTGGACCCGTTCGCCAACTGAACCCCGGAGCGCGTCATGAGGATCGCCGCGACGAAAACCCTGATCCTGGCCCTCGCCCTGGCGGCCGGCCTGGCCACGCCGACCCTGGCGCAGGACCCGAGCGAGCCGGTACCGGGCTGGGGTTTTGTCCACGGACAGTGCTGGCAGGAACCGGTCGCCGCGCCGCGCCACGTCTGTGAGGTCGGGCTGGACGACGAGCCATCGCTGGCCGTCGTGGTCAGTTCCATCGTGCCGCTGTTCGATGACGCACTGGACCCCGACGCGATCTTCACCGCCGAGCTGAAACTGCGGCATGGGCTCAAGATGACCGGGCATGAGATCGGCCCGTTCGCGACCTGGCAGGCGGCCCAGCGATCGCTCGATGCGTCCCTGATACACCACCGTCGGACCGAATACGCCAAGGTCGCCTTCCTTGCCGTGTCGCTGGAGCCGGACCGGCTGGAGCAGGAATCGGATCCCGGAGAGGCCGGCCTGTTGCCGCCGCCAATTCCCGATCTGACGGTGGCCTGGCGCTCCGAGCCCATGACGGTCTGGCGCACGGATCGCAGCTGCGGCCTGCGTTCGCGCGAGGGCCGGGAAATCCGACCGGAACTCGTCAACAACCCGTTCGGCGAGGCGGGCGAAGGCTGCCCCTTCCAGCTCGCGCCCGGCTATGGCCTCTACGCCTTCCACGTCGGGCGCAGCGGCATGATCTGTGGCGAGGACGGCGTGTGCACCGAATTCTACGGGCCGGACGGCAATCTGCTGCTGGTGGCTGACTATTCGCCCCGGCCCGTGCCCGTGCACCGCGACCTGCACGGCCTCGGCCTGATCGTCACCGGCGACCGCATCCAGCGGCTCTGGTCATTCACGGAGAGACGCTATCTGACCGACCCGATGCCGCTCCGACTGGGCCCGGACGACCGGTTCACGGTGCGGGCGCGCTCGGTCCAGCAAAACCGGCTGGCGGTGGTGTTCGAGGTCGAGCGCGCCGGTCGGGATCAGGCGGACTATGCCACCTTCTTTCTAGACACCCGACGGTTCGAGGAGTGAGCATAATGATCAGCCGCTACTTCATCCTCGTCGCCGCCGTGCTGTTCACCACGGCCTCGACCGCGCGGACCGCCGTGGCCCAGAACCTTGAGCCGCCCCCCGCGATCTGCGCCAATGACGCGGGCTGGGTCGAGAACGACGCCGACCGCATCGCCGGCCGGTTCGCGGAGGCTTTCGTCGCCTTCGATCGGGAGGTCACAGACTTTTCCGCGCGCTTCACGCGGGCCTTTGGAACGGAAGGGTCGATACCCGATGCGGGTGCGCGGGCCGCCCTGCGAGGGTCGGTCACCGGTCTACGGCGCTCCCTCTCACACCTGCTGCCCGCCAGCGAGCCGGACAATACCGGCGGGCCGTTGATGTTCTCGCTGGATCAGCTGTCCGGTCGCAACGACGCCGAAGACCGCGACGAAGTGCTGCGCGCCGCCTTCGTGCGCGAGATGGCCAGTATTTCGATGCCAAGGCCGCAGCCCGACATCAGCGGCTTCCCAGCGGTACTGGAGATGACCGAAAGTCTGCTTGACCGTTCGCCCGGGACGGCAATCAGCGCGCATGACAGCGACACGCTCCATTTTCTCGCAGGCGGGAGTCTCGCCGAAAGCTATGACATCGACTTCCGGCGTCCGGCGCGCCGCGTCCTGGAGGAGCGCTGGCACACCAGCCTGGCCAGCCGCCTGCGCTGGCAGGTGCGCTCCCTGTGCGAGGAGGCCGGAGCATGACCCGAAAACTGATCCCGGCCGCGATGCTCGCCTTCACCCTGGTGGCCTGTGGCGGCCCCGACCTGACCGCCTATGAGGGGGAGGCCTTTGCGCCCTGCGTGCTCGATCAGGGTGCCTGGGCCGGCGAGCGCCAAACCACCCGCTATGTCGAGGACAGTTTCCACGATCTCCAGCGGAGTGTCGGTCCGTTCGCCGAGGCGGTCGAGCGGACGGCGCGTGAGGCGGCCAACCAGCCGCAGGCCGACTGGCCGGCCTTGTTCGAACCCCTGCATATCGAGGCCGGAGCCAATATCCACCGCCTCGGGCGTCTGCTTCCGCGTATGGAGCGGGCGATGGACCTCGTCCCCATGAGTTCGCAGATGCAGCAGAAACAGATCTGGTGGCCCAGCGGCGGTCACCATACCGAGTACCTGCGCGTCGCCATCGCCGAGGAAGTGGTCGATCATCAACTCTCGGCAGGGCAGACGGCGCAATTCCTGACCCGGCTGGGCGAGGTGGAAGCGCTGTTGCTCGAGCTCAAGAGCGGCGGTGCCCCGCCGGAGTCTCTCGCGAGACTGGAGGAGGCCGGGCGTGCCCTGGCCGATGACTGGGACGCCGCTTCGACCGGCTTTCGCCGGGTGATCTTCGACCGGCCGAACATGCCCGTCGGCGAAAGCCTTGGCGAGCGGGTGCAAGCGCGGGTGAGCAGGATCTGCGAGAGCTACACCACCTGTATGGGTGAGGGCGACGACTGTGGCAGCGGCGGCACCAGCGGCGGTGCCGGCGACAGCGACAGCGACAGTGACGGCTGGGCCTCGGAACCGGCGGACGGACCGCCCTCCCGGTGATCCCCTCAAACAGACACTCGGGACCGTAGACGGCAGCATCGATTGCGCCGCTCCCCGTGCATCTGCCGGATGACTCGGGAGTGCCGAAAGCAGACCCAGGCAATGTCTCCTAAGAGTCAGGTGCAGACGCGCATGCGGCCCTCTCTGACCACATGTCGCGGCAATGGTTGCGTGCCCATAGAACCACCTCCCTTCACGAAATGAGAAACGGGTGCGGATTGCACCCCTGCCTCGTGGCGAACAGCGGGTGTGCAAGTGGAGCGCCGCCTGCGCGGGGAACCGGCTGCACGAAGCCACCGGCGAAGGAAGCTGGGCGGCAGGCGATCCGAAACCCGCCGAGGGCGGAGCCCTAAGAGTTTACCCTGCCACGTCCCGCAATAGCTGCAACTCGAACGACACCATGCGGCGCATATCAGGTGCCGTCTCCGGCGCTCGATAGAGCCTTTCCAAATCTCGACGTCGTTCTTTCAAGACATCCGCCGGCGCTCGATCACTGGCGGCCAAGATTCTGACGATACGTTCCAAGCCTCCTACCCGCCAAGCGAGGTCGTTGAGTTCTCCCACATCCATGATGGTCTGCTCCCTATGTGCTTCGTCCAATAGATTGATGCGGTCGGGGGCAACGTTTGGCCAGCACACATTGAGCCAGCAGACGGCTCGTGGTCTGTCACGCTTAGGGGGACATGATGAGCACGAATATTGATCTCAGAGGACCGCTGATCGGCGTCGTTGGTTTGGCCGTCGCGACGCTGATCCTCATCGCTACCGACCAAGGCTGCGCGATTGCGAAGACCCAAGTGTGCGCAGTGGCTCTCGCGCCCGTCACCGACGCCGCGTTCCGTTGGCAGTCACTGCTCGGGGCGGTCTTCGTTTTGCTAGCGGCGATGTACAGTGCCTGGTTTGTCCTTCGACAAATCCAACAGTCGGACCAGCATGAAGCCGCCCGTCTTGCCCGGCGGCGTCGATCGCAACGGGCGCTGATGCCCTTGGTCATGAGCCAAATCTGCGATTTTGCCGAAGTGAGCGCCGATCGTTTAACTCAAGCCTTGAACGTCGCTCTTCGCCACGAACAGGGACTCGCCGACAGGATCGATCTTGAAGCGCCCAGACTGGACGCAGGCGTGTTCAAGGACATCACCGCCATGATCGAGGCGGCCCATGACGATGAAGCCGACCCCTACATCGAGCTGCTGTCTGAGCTGCAAGTCCATCTGGCGCGATGGCGGGGCATTGCCAATGACCAAGGTCGTCAGCGGGAAAGGCTCCTCGTTCGCAGCATTGAGGGGGAGCTTGTCGACGCGGCCGAGATCTATGCGCGCGCGTCGAATCTCCTCGCGTCAGCACGGCCAGCTCGCGTCGCGGAGGGAGCAGTCACGACAAGGGTCGGCGGGATTTTCCTGCTAGGTTTGCATGGCCAGCAGTTCGACGGCGCTACCGCTCTCGCGGCTCAGTATGATGAGAACACCCCGCTCGTCGCTCCGCCGAGGGGCTTATGACCATCACGCCGTCGCTAATCCTCCCACCCCCACGATGTCGGTGGCCGCAGTTTGGCTTCTTCCAGATAGTCGAGCTGTGACGCGGAGAGACACGGTTTCACCCGCGCCAGCTCCCAGTCCTTGAGGTTCCTGAGTTGGGCCTTCTCGCGGTTTCGTTTGATGGTCAGTTTGAAATCTTTGGGGTTGTGGGCGATGCGGAATTTCGACAGCCGCCACAACACGATCGACAGCTGTTTGGGGGTGAAGGCCCCGCGCGTCTGGAGGTAATCGACGAATGACCGAATATCGAAGTCCTCGTCCTTATGCGCCAATGCCACAAGCGCGGAGACGACACGCCGATGGCGCGCGTGTTCAACCAATTTACGTCGATCCTGGCCAACTTTTCGCCGCGTGCCCACAGCATCCAGTGTTCGGCCTTCTTCGTCCGTCGCGGCGATGCCGAAGCGATTGATGCATTCGGACCCGATCAGGAGCGCTTCGTCGTTGAGGAGGTTCTGGATCTCGAACTGGTAGCGAATGTCGGGGTGATCACAGAGTTCGCAATCGGCGGAAGGTGTCTCCAGGTCGTGGTAGTTTCCGGCGTAGCGCCACTCCTTTAGAGCCTGAGCGAGGTCGCGCCGCTCCCTGCTAAGGGGCAGAAGATTGGCGGCGGCGCGACTTGCCCAGCTCATCTCATTTCCTCACTGCTTCCAGCTCAGACTACCAGACCCTGGACGGACGCACCGGCGGCACGCCCGGGAAGGGACGCGGAGTGGTCGGATAGGTCGGACGGGGTGGGATCGGGGAGGTGGGCCGCATGGGCGTTGTGGGTTTCATGTCGCCCTCCTAGTGCTTGCGATCGCGGGGCGGGTTCGGGTCGTTGCCGTAGGAATCGGCGTCCCGAATACGTCCGTCAGGACGGTGGATGATGACTTCCCCGCGGTCACGGACGGCCCGGTCGCGCGCGGCGTCGATAGCTGCCCCTTGCGTAGGATGGGTGGTGCCGACGCGGTCGGCGCCTTCGCGGCGGGTTGCCCAGCCGTCCTTGTGAGGGACGACGTGGATGCGTTTGCTGGTCATGGGACTGGTTCCTTTCTTTCTAGCAGTCGGGGAGGTCGTCGAGGTTGTTGCGGGCGGTCTTGTCAGGGTCGGTGCGGAGATACTTCCCCGTCGTTCCCTTCACGACCCGGATTTCCACGCGGCTCGTGCCGGAGCCGACGTGGTAGGTCTGGCGACCGTATTCGATGTCGCTGATCGCATCGGCCTTGAGCCGAGGCGACCAGTCGCCAGCGCCACACAGCGCGGTGATATCCCCGTCCTTATCCTTCCTGGACCGAAGCACTTGGCGGTCAGCCATGATGTTCTCCTTCTGCTTGACCGTTCTCATTTCGTACTACATAGTTGACGAGTTCGTCATGTTGCAGGACGCGAAGGACCCCTTGCGGGAAATCGGTCAGGCAGACGGGCTAGTCACGCTTACTATACGGAGTCGTCATGTCGGAGTCAAGCTCGGACGCGGTCTTTGCTACTCGCCTGCGGCAGGCCAGGGAGAACCGGGGGTGGAACCAAGCTGAGTTGGCGCAGCGAGCTGAAATGCAGCCTTCAGCGATCGCCCATTTCGAGGCCAGCCGGCGCAGACCTTCGTTCGACAATGTACGAAAGCTGGCCAAGGTCCTCGATATCTCGGCGGACTTTCTGATGGGTGTGAAAATGACTGTCGCCTTCCGCAACGAGGAACTTCTGACTTCCGACGACCGCCAACATATTCAGGATCTGATCGACCGATTATCAGGACAGGCCCCAAAGAAATGACGGCGCGCTTTCGCCTAACGATGGCGACCCAGACGGGCGAGAAACTGGCCCGCGATGAAGGCTTTTCTGCCTTCCCGGTCGATCCGATCGCCATCGCGCGAAAGCACGGCATCCACGTCGAACAGAAGCCGCCCGATATGAAGGGGATTTCCGGCGCACTGATCTTTGCCGATCCCAATCCAATCATCATCTATTCGACCGAACACGCCAACGAAGGGTTCGAGAACTTCAGCGTCGCCCATGAACTGGGCCATTATTTCCTGCCCGGTCATCCTGACGAGATCATGAAGGCTGGGGGTGCGCACATGTCCCGGTCCGACTTCAGCCAGGGAGATTCTTCCATCGAACTGGAGGCGGACCACTTTGCCGCCGGCTTGTTGATGCCGAGCTCTCTGGTGCGCAAATCGCTAGGGGCGGGCCAGATCGGTCTCAAGGGCATCAGCGACCTGGCCGGGGACGCCAGGGCCTCGCTTACGGCGGCGGCGATCCGCGCCGCAGAATGTGCGGAGCATCCGATGTGCGTAATCGTGAGCGAGGGACCAGCGGTATCGTATGCGTTTCCATCGCCAAGCTTCAAAGACCTTGGCCGAAACATCTATTTGCGGAAGGGCTCACTCGTCCCCGCCGGCTCCACCACGGAAAAGTTCAATGCCGACTCTGCCAACATCCGGGCGGGGCAGGAAATGGTTGGCGCGTGCTCGCTTCAACACTGGTTCGATACCGACAAGAACCCGCGCCTCGACGAGGAGGTAATTGGCCTTGGCAGGTATGGCCTCACCCTGACCGTGCTGTCGTCAGAGGAACTCGCCATCGATCCTGACGACGAGGATGAGGACGAAGCGCTTGAAGAGAGCTGGACGCCGAAATTCGCCTATGGCCGATAGCGTCGCTCTTCTCTCCATCGGAAACTAGCCTGATTAGTCATACCGAGCGCGATCCGGGCGCCTATGGATTTCGTCTCGTGTCCCAAGCAGGCGGCACGAGGAACTGCCCGCGCCGCCATTCCTCGACGATGGTGCTTTCAAACCAGTCTTCGGTCAGATGCGCGTGATCGAGAACGATAGCTGGAGGTCAGCGACCACGTCGATGGCGGAGATTGAGCGGCGCTACTCGACGCCCTGCATGCCGGCTCCCCGAGAGCAGACCTTCCTAACGTCAGCCCTGAGCCGATCATGGCCAATGGCCGCCCTCCCCGCGCTCCCGGAAAAACGCCGCTTCGATCAAAGGGCTGTGTCATCAGGACGAAGCCGTCCGAGCATGGTGGTCCCGGTTCAACTCCGGCCCTTCAGTGGCTCCAGATGCATGGGGAACGGGCCGGACAAGCCGGGAGCCGGCCCGTCCACAATTCTCGGAACGTCTGATCGTTTACCGGAAACCTCTAACCCAGTCTTCCACCTGTACGCTCGACCCAACTGCCGCGAGTTCAAGTCCGGCCTTTCCCAGGATGGCCAGATGCGGACTGGCGGTGTCCGGATGGCGCGACAGGTCCATGCAGATCGACAGCACCGCCTCATGCAACTCTCCCTTCTGACACAGGGCCAGTGCCCTCGCCTTGGCTTCGCCGACATGCGTATTGACTCCGCCCGTCGAAGCCTCGCTGGTGGGTACGATGGCATTCCCGGGCCGGACGAGGTGGTTCGCCCACAACTCCAGCGCCGCCCGCTTTTCCGGCACATAGGTGTGGCGATCATACACGCTGGTGACGGCCGCCCCTTCGTTGGGCGTATGTCCGAGCACGAGCCCGACCACGAAGCGGCTGACGCCGTAGCGTCCGGTAAGCGTCGTCGCGCCGGACCGTCTGACGTCGTGGGGAGAGCCCACCGCCAATTTTCTGCGTGTGCAGGTCCGCGCGAACGCGCGGGTGATGGCGTGCGGATCCAGATGTTGTCCCGGAGATCTCTCGGACGGGAAGAGGTAGGGACTGCCTTGGTCAAGCGCCCAGGCTAGCTCCAGGATCTCGAGTGCATCGGCCCCGAGGGGTACGACATGCTGGTGTCTGGCCTTGGCCCGCTCAGACGGGATCGTCCAGATTTTCGCGGCGCGGTCGAACTCGGTCTTGAGGGCTCCGGCGACCTCGGTGCGGCGGGTCAGGGTCAGCATCAACAGCTGGATCGCCAGTCCCATGACCGGTTCCAGACGGGCATGGACTCCGGCCGTCTTTTCTCCCGGAGCGCGTGGCACCGAGGCCTCCGACGCCGCGTCCCAGAGGGTTCTGAGGGCCGCGTCGTCGAACATGCGTTCACGAGGAGTCAGCGCGAGTGGCCGGGCCAGACCGAGCGCGGGATTGGCCTCGATCCGCTCCTCGAGCACCGCGAAGCCCAGAACCGCGTGAAGAAGGGAGCCGATCGACGCCACGCTGGCCGCCGCCATGCCGGTCTCGGTCACCAGGGTCCGCATGAATATCTTGACGTCCGCGCGCCGGATCTCCGTGAACGGTCGTGAGCCCAGCCGCGGCTGAATGTGGTTGCGCCAGGTCTGGCGTTCGTTGTTGAGGGTGACGTCTCGCTTGGGCCGGCGACGCCCCCCGTGAAGTCCCACCGTCGCCGCCTGCCAATAGGCCTCGGCCAGCTCATCAAGGGTTTCGCCTGTTCGCGCCCGTTCGCGAGCTGCGGTCATCTCCGCGACAGGATCGCCACCATCGACCACCGCGATCCGCAGTGCGGCGGCCTTCGATCGAGCCTTGGAGAGTGACAGATCCGGATAGGCCCCGAGGCAGAGACGGCGACGCGCGCCGTTGGTGGCGACATAGCGGAATTCGAACTGCTTCAGCCCGGCAGGAAAGACGCGAACCCCGAGCCCACGACTGTCGCCGACGGACATCTCATAGACCTTGTCAGCGGGTTTCAGGCCCGCGATCTGGCGGTCCGTGCTAAGTTGAAGGCGGGCCACCACGCGCTCTCCTCGCGCCTGCGCTGCAAATCAAACGCCACCCAGACTAGCATTATCTGGGGCGCCAGTGGGGCAGACGATGCAGAATTTCGCGAAAAAGCAAGAAAAACGCTGAAAAATTAAATCGCCAGTTTTCTGTAGCTTATCGAGTTATGCACAGTCATGAAATGTCCTGAAATTGCCTTTGAGGCGCTTCACACCGAGGGGGTCACAGGTTCAATCCCTGTCGCATCCACCATTCCTTGCTTATGCCGTCATGCCTCTTGTGAACGCCCCGGCCCGGGCGCGCTGACTTGGGCGACCGTTTCTGCGATACGTCTGGCGGCTTCTTGCAGATCACTGTCGGACATGCGCTCGAGCATTATGCGCAATAAGACGGATCGTCTGGCGGCTGCCCCGCGGCGGTAGGCAGGGTCATAGTGTTGCAGCATCAGATCCGTGACGAGCTCGGGAAGACGTCCCTGTTGCGCAGCGGCGGACCAGCCTGCGATGGTCTCCCGGCTATGGTGGCGAGGGAGGCGGGCGAGCGCGGCCTGCAGCGCCTCGACATCGGCACCAATCGCTTGATACTCGCCCAGGATATGCGCGACGCGCGCCTCGACCGGTACGATCAGCTCGATGCGGGGCGCCCGTTTCATCGCCGTCCAGAGGACCGGTGGAAGCGAGAGGTTGCCGATACGGCTGGATTCGGCTTCGACGATGATCGGCCGTGTCCGGTCCAGACAGGCCAGCGCCTCGGCCAGGCGGGTCTCGAACAGCTTCTGGCCGGGCTGGGGAACGTGCGTCGCGCCGAACAGTGAGCCCCGGTGATCGGCCAGGGCCTCAAGGTCAATCGTCTGGACACCCTCGTGCGAGAGCCGGCGAAGGAGCTCGGTCTTGCCGCTACCGGTATACCCGTCGAGAAGAATGAGGTTCAGTGCCGCATCACCGGGGGGCTCCTCGCCATAGAGATTGGCCACGACCTTTCGCCGCCAGGTCTGATACCCGCCCTCGAGCTGGGTCACCGGCCAGCCGACCTGCTCCATGACCGTGGCCATGGCGGACGACCGCTGGCCGCCGCGCCAGCAGTAGACGAGGGGCCGAAAACCCCCGTCATGATCCGCCAGCGCGGTCTGCAGATGGTCGGCGATGTTGTGGGCGACCCAGGCCGCGCCGGTGCGCCGCGCGAGAAATTTGGAGCGCTGCACGAACATCGTACCGACCTCGGCGCGTTGGGCATCGTCGAGAACAGGCAGGTTGATCGCGCCCGGGATATGGTCTTCGGCGAACTCTGCCGGGCTACGGACGTCGATGATCGCATCGTAGCCCTGACGGGCGGCAAGGCTCAGATCGGTCGTCGTGCGAATCACGGACCCTGAACCACTGTGACGCCAGCGGGTCCTTCCAGCACCCGGCCGACCCGACACGCAGAGGCGAAGCCAAGGGTCCGGGCCAGAGCCAGGACCTCTTCAGCCCGGTCCGGAGCTACCGAGATCAAAAGCCCGCCGCTGGTCTGAGGATCCGTCAGCAGGTCCCGTCGCCAGGGTGCGAGGCCATCCGGCAGGATCACCGCGGCGCCATAGGCCGTCCAGTTGCGGGTCGACGCGCCGGTGCGGACCCCGGCTTCAGCGAGCGCGATGGACGACGGCAGACAGGCGGGGGCGTCAGCGTCGACTTCGATGGCCATCCCGGACCCGCGCGCCATCTCCAGGGCGTGACCCAGCAGGCCAAAGCCCGTGACATCCGTGACCGCGTGGACACCCTCAAGGTCCGGGAGGCGTGCGCCCAGGGTGTTCAGCTGGGTGGTGGATGCAATGAGGGCCTTGTAACCCGCGTCGTCCAGCCGCCCCTGTTTGAAGGCCGCGCTCAGAACGCCGACGCCGAGGGGCTTGGTCAGGATCAGGACGTCACCTTCCCGGGCCGTGCGGTTCGCAAGCACCTTTTCCGGATGGACCAGGCCGAGGGCCACGAGCCCGTAGATGGGCTCGACGCTGTCGATGGAGTGACCGCCGGCGATCGGAATCCCGGCGGCGGCGCAAACCGAGGCGCCGCCCTCCAGCACCTTGCCGATCGTCCCGACGGACAGCTTGCCGATCGGCATGCCGACGATGGCCAGCGCGAGGAAGGGAGTCGCCCCCATGGCATAGACATCGGACAAGGCGTTGGTCGCGGCGATACGGCCAAAGTCGAACGGATCATCGACCATCGGCATGAAGAAGTCTGTGGTGGCGACCAGGGCCTGGCTGTCGTTCAGGCGCCAGACCGCCGCATCATCAGACGTCTCCCTGCCAACCATCAGCGACGCAAAGGGCGCGGCCTGCGGTGTGCCCGCAAGGATCGCCTGGAGGAGATCGGGGGCGATCTTGCAGCCACAGCCGCCGCCATGGGCAAGCGATGTCAGTGCGGGCTCGGTGAGGGTCATGTCTCGCCGTCTCCTGTCCCGGGGCCTACGTCAACCCTCCGGGGTTCCGGATCAGCGGGTCGGGCAGGTCGCCCGGCGGCTGGAGGGGCATGGGAAAACCCTGGCGACATGTTCCTGTCACGCCGCGCTTGATCGGGGCCTGTAACCGGTTACGTTGACCGCAACGAGAAACGAAGGGCAGGAAGCGCGATGGCAGGCGTCCGTCTCAACGGCGTGCGGAAGGACTTTGGCGCCGTGCAGGTGCTGAAGGGCATCGACCTCGACATCGCCGACGGGGAGTTCGTCGTGTTCGTCGGACCGTCGGGCTGTGGCAAGTCGACCCTGCTGCGCACCATCGCGGGGCTGGAGGACGTCAGCGCGGGCGAGGTGACGATCGGCGACCGGGTGGTCAATGAGCTGTCGCCCTCGGACCGGGGCATCGCCATGGTGTTCCAGTCCTATGCGCTTTATCCGCACATGACAGTGCGCGAGAACATGGCCTTTGGCCTGAAGCTGGCCAAGCACGACAAGGCCGAGATCGAGCGGCGCGTCGATGCGGCGGCGGCTATCCTGAACATCACCGACTATCTGGACCGCAAGCCCAAGGCCCTGTCGGGTGGGCAGCGCCAGCGGGTGGCCATCGGACGGGCCATTGTGCGCGAGCCGCAGGTGTTCCTGTTCGATGAGCCGCTGTCGAACCTGGACGCGGCCCTGCGGGTGCGCATGCGCTATGAGTTTGCGGCCCTGCACCAGCGGCTGAAGACCACCATGGTCTATGTGACGCACGACCAGATCGAGGCCATGACGCTGGCCGACCGGATCGTGGTGCTGAACGGCGGGGTGATCGAACAGGTCGGCGCGCCGATGGACCTGTATGAGCACCCCTGCAACCGCTTCGTCGCCGAATTCATCGGCAGTCCGAAGATGAACATGATCTCCGTGACGCTGGTCGAGGCCGGGCCGAAGGGCGCGGTGCTGAAGACCGCCGGCGGCGATACGCTGCGGGCCGCGGTCAAGGCCGAGGGCGCGAAGCCGGGCGATACGCTTACGCTAGGGATCCGGCCCGAGCACCTGTCGCTGGACGGACCGGGCGAGGCGATTCACGGGCGGGCCGACTTTGTCGAGACTCTGGGCAATGCCACCTATGCCTATATCGACATCGGCGAGGGCCACGACAGTATGACGGCCCAGCTGGCCGGGTCGGCGCGGCCGAAGTCAGGCGACCGGCTGGAGCTGAAGCTGCAGGCCGAGCACGCCTATCTGTTCGATGCCGACGGCAAGGCGTTTCAGCGGCTGTAGCGGCTGACGCCTGCTCAGGGCTTGCGTTCGACCTTGAGGGCGTAGGCGCCGGTTTCGGACTGGCCGTAGCTGCCGGCGCGGATGATGTAGACGCCGTCGTCGGGGACTTCCCATTCCAGACGCGCGTGGGTGTCGGACAGGCCGTCGTCGTCGCTGGCCAGCACCTCGATATCATCGTCATCCTTTTCGCGACCTACAATAACAAAGGCGTCGAAGGCATTGGAAACCATGGTGATAACCAGGATCTCCCCTTCCTTGGCGTGGATGCGGTAGGCGTCGAAATAGCTGCCGTCGCCGGCGGCGGCATCGGCCTCACCCAGGGTACCACGGGCCGTGGCCCCGACCAGAATACTGCCCGGCGCGGGGGCGGGGCCCCGGTCGATCAGTTCGAGGGAATAGAGGCCCTCATTGTCCGCGCTGAGCGGGGACAGGCGGATCACATAGTCGCCGTCCGCCGGCAGGGTGAAGTTCAGCCGCGAATCCGTGCCTTCGCCCAGACCGTCATCGTCGGTGGCCAGGGGCTCGAACTCGCCGTCGGCAGAGCTGATCCTCAGGAAGGTGTCGAAGTCGCCCGAGCGGGCGATGATCTGGACGCGGTTGCCCTCGATCCCGGTGAAGCGGAAGGAGTCATAGTTGCGGTCCTGACCATCCAGCGGGTCTTTGTCGTCGATGACGCCTTCCTGAATGGCGCCGAAGGCGATGGGCTCGGGCGGGCGCTCGGGCGCGATCTCGGCGAGGCTGAGGGTATAGTCGCCCTCGACTGTCTGGCTGAAGCCGCGCACTTCGACCAGATAGGGGCCGGAGCCCTCGAGCGTGCGGATCAGGCGGGAATTGGTGCCGTCGCTGTCGTCATTGTCGTCCAGACGGGTCGGCGGTGTGCCGTCGTCGCGATAGAGCACCAGATAGGTGTCGAAATCCTCGGCCTCGAGGCGGATGTCGATGCGCTGACCCTCGCGTCCGTCGAAGCGGTAAAGGTGCGCGCGGTAGCCTTCGTCATTGACCGGCGTCTCCGCATTGATCGTGCCGGTGAGGCTGTCGCCGAGGGTCAGCCGCTTGGCCTCGGGCGGCGGCGGGGCGGGCTGGAGGGAGAGGGTGTAGGTCCCGCCCTCGCTGGCCGAGAGAGGACGGACCCGGATGACATAGTCGCCGCGCGCCGGGGCCGCGAACACCAGCCGCGAGTTGAGGGTTTCACCGTCGTCGTCGTTGAAGGCCAGTTCCTCGAACCCGCCAACCGTCACCCGACCGACCTGCAGATAGGTGTCGAAGTCGTCAGAGCTCAGGAGCAGGACCATCCGCTCGCCCTCGTCGGCGGAAAAGCGATACGCGTCATAGGCCACGTCCTGATCGTCGACGGGATCGGTATCGTCGATGACGCCCTCCAGCGATTGGCCGAGGGCGATGGTGCCGGGCTCGGGCGCGGGCGGGGCCGGCGGGCGTTCACGGGCAATCAGATTGTAGGTCCCGAAGGCCCCCTCGGAAAAGGCGCGGGCGCGTACCGTATAGAGGCCATCGGCGTCGGCGGTGTAGCGCAGGCGGGCATCGGTACCGTCGCCCGCACTGTCGTCATCGACGGCCACAGGTTCGTCCATGTCGGTGCCATAAAGTTCGAGGTAGGCGTCAAAGTCGTCGGAGCGCATCTCGACCTCGAACCGCTGACCGGCCGAGAGCGTCACCGTATAGCTGTCATAAGGGGCGCCCAGATCGTTGATGGTGTCGCCTTCCTCAAGGGCGGCATCCAGACCCTCGCCCAGCACAAGGGTGCCGGCGTCCTGGGCTGACGCGCCACTGGCCGCGAGCAAGGCCAGCGCCGAGGCGCCGGCAAGGCCGAGCAATCTGGTCCCGTGGAATCGGCGCATGGTATCCCCTTCACAGCTTTCCCCGATCATAGACGCCGAACCCCGGCCTGTGTAAATCGCCTGACCGCAACGATTCCTGACGAGGGATCGGCAGAACGGACCCGCCATGACCGCCACCCCCTCCCCGACCGCCCGGATCATCGACGGAAAGGCCCGTGCGGCGGCCCTGGTCGATCAGGTGGCCGAGGCCGCAGCCCGGCTGAAAGCCGACACCGGGACCGTGCCCGGACTGGCGGCGGTGCTGGTGGGCGAGGACCCGGCCAGCCGCATCTATGTGAAGAGCAAGGGCGAGACGGCGGCGCGCGCGGGGCTGAACTCCTTCACCCACAGGCTGGGGGCCGAGACGACCGAGGCGGAGCTGCTGGATCTGGTGGCGCAGCTGAATGCCGACCCGGCGGTGCATGGCATTTTGGTGCAACTGCCCCTGCCCGCCCACATCCGCGAGACGGCGGTGCTGGCGGCCATCGACCCGGACAAGGACGTCGACGGCTTTCACGTGATCAACGCCGGACGACTGGCGACCGGCCAGCCCGGGCTGGTCCCGTGCACGCCGTTGGGGTGCATCAAGCTGTTGAAGGCCACGCTGGGCGATCTGTCGGGGCTGGAGGCCGTGGTGGTCGGGCGCTCGAACATTGTCGGCAAGCCGATGGCCCAACTGCTGCTGGCCGAGAGCTGTACCGTCACCATCGCCCATTCGCGCACGCGGGACCTGGCCGAGGTCTGCCGCCGGGCGGATATTCTGGTGGCGGCGGTGGGGCGGCCGATGATGATTCGCGCTGACTGGATCAAGCCGGGCGCGACCGTCATCGATGTCGGCATTAACCGGGTGCCGTCGGCCGATCCGCTCAAGGCCGCCGAGGGCAAGACCCGCGTGGTCGGCGATGTGGACTATGCCTCGGCAGCAGCCGTCGCGGGGGCCATTACGCCGGTGCCGGGCGGGGTCGGGCCGATGACCATCGCCTGCCTGCTGGCCAACACCTATGCCGCCGCCTGTCGCGCGGCGGGTGTGGAACCGTCACAGTTGGGCGCTTGAAGCGGAGGCGTTCCGGGCCGATACTCCCCGAGGGGCCGAAGCATGGGTCCCGGATCGGCCCAAGTTCGGCCAAAGGGGGCTACCGATGACTGTCCTGCGCACTCCCGTTCTCGCCGTGGCGGCGGTCACCCTGACGCTGGGGGGCTGTGGCTACAACACCATTCCGACCCAGGAAGAGGCCGCCCGCACCAAATGGGCCGATGTCGAAGCCCAGTACCAGCGGCGGGCCGATCTGATTCCGAACCTGGTGGCCACGGTGCAGGGCGCCTCGATTGCCGAGCGCGAGACCCTGACCGGGGTGATCGAGGCCCGCTCGCGCGCCACCTCGATCCAGCTGGACGCCGACGCCCTGTCCGATCCGGCGGCCGTGGCCCGCTATCAGGCGGCGCAGGGTGAGCTAAGCCAGGCGCTGTCGCGACTGATGCTGGTCGTCGAGCAGTATCCGCAGATCCAGTCGAACGCGAACTTCATCGCCCTGCAGAGCCAGCTGGAGGGGACCGAGAACCGGATCGCCGTGGCGCGCCGCGACTACAATGAGGCGGCGCGGGTCTATAATACGACGCTGCGGACCTTCCCCGGCAATATCTGGGCGTCGACCTTCCATTCGGGGTCTGACCCCCTGCCGCTGTTTACGGCGTCGCCGGGCGCCGAGACCGCGCCCCAGGTGCAGTTCAACACCGGAGCGACCCCCGCACAGTGACCCGCGCCCTGATCGTCGAGCGACTGACATGGCGGGCCCTTGTCGCGGGCCTGATGGCAATGGCGGTGTGGCTTGTTCTGGCGCTGCCGGGGCTGACGCAGCCGGCCTTTCCCGAGCTGACCGGGCGGGTGGTCGACGGGGCCAATCTGCTGAGCCCGGCCAGAGAAGCCGAGCTTGAGGCGCGGCTGGCCGCGCTGGAGCGGGACACGAGTGATCAGCTGGTGGTGGTCACGGTGCGCACGCTGGACGGCTATGACATCGCCGACTACGGCACGCGGCTGGGGCGTCACTGGCAGATCGGCCAGGAGGGCGGCGACAACGGCGTGCTGCTGATCGTTGCCCTGGAAGAGCGCAAGATCCGCATCGAGGTCGGCTATGGCCTCGAGGGCATACTGACCGATGCCCTGTCGGCCCTGATCATCCACGAGCAGATCACCCCGGCCTTCAAGGAAGGCGGGTTCGAGCGCGGCATCGAACAGGGGATGGTGGCCATTGAGGAACAGCTGCGGCTCGACCCCGAAGAGGCCATGGCCCGGGCGGCGGCGGTCGAGGCGGCCGATGCCGAGGTGCCGGTCGGGGCCCTGATCATCATCGCCCTGGTGTTCGGCTTTATCCTGATTGCCGTGATCGGCATCGTCAGCAGTGCCAGCGGGCGGCGCCGGCGGGGCGGGTCGGACATTGCGCCGATCCTGATCTGGGCGGCATCCGAGGCCCTGCGGTCGCACGGCGGTGGCGGGGGCGGAGGTTTCGGCGGCGGCGGCGGGGGCTTTGGTGGCGGAGGGGGCAGCTTTGGCGGCGGCGGCGCCTCGGGAGGCTGGTGATGCGTATTTCCCCCCAGGATCACGACCGGATTCGCCGCGCCGTCGAGGAGGCCGAACAGGCCACCTCGGGTGAAATCTTCTGCGTCATCGCCCGGCGCGTGTCGTCGTATCGCGAAGTGGGCCTGGCCTGGGCGGCTGCGGCGGCGATGATCCTGCCCCTGCTGCTGATCCCGTTGGGCTTCAGTCCGGCGTGGCTGCCCGGATTCTCCGACGGCTGGCAGGCGGCGCAGCTGGCGGCGACGCCGGTGACCATGGCCCAGACGCTGGGGGCCTATGCGCTGGTGCAGGTGGTGATCTTTCTGGCGGTGTTCCTGATCCACGGCCTGCCGGTGGTCCGTCGGCTGATGACCCCGGCCTCGATCCGTCGGCACCGGGTGCGCAAGGCGGCCATCCACCAGTTCTTGGCGCACGGCATCCATGTGACGGCCAATCGCACCGGGGTGCTGATCTTTTGCGCCCTGGACGAGCACCGGGTCGAGGTGGTCGCCGACGAAGGCATCCACAGCCGTGTGCCGGTCGAGGTCTGGGCGGATGTGGCCTCGGCCCTGACCCGCGAGCTGCGCGCGGGACGGCCCATCGAGGGGTTTGAGGCGGCGATTGCCCTGTCCGGTGAGGTGCTGTCGGCGCATTTCTCTCCGGGACCGGACAATCCGAATGAACTGTCGGATCGACTGGTCGAGCTGTGACGCCATCTGACGGCCCGATTGGTGACCGAAGCTGGCCCTGTTCTGCTGTCAGGAGGCACCCATGCCGCGCCTGATGTCGTACAATGTGCACCGCTGCGTCGGTATGGACCGCAAGCTGGATCTGGACCGGATCGTCGGCGTCATCGCCGAGTATGAGCCGGACATCGTCTGCCTGCAGGAGCTGGATGTCGGCCGCGCCCGCACGGGAGGTGTCGACCAGGCCGCCGAGATCGCGCGCAAGCTGGAGATGACGGTCCACTTCCACCCGGCCATGCGGGTCGAGGCAGAGTTATACGGCGATGCCGTGCTGACCCATCTGCCCGAGCGGCTGGTCAAGACGGACGCCCTGCCGAGCGTGGCGGGCATTCCCGGTCTGGAGCCGCGCGGCGCCCTGTGGGTGCGGATCGAGATCGACGGCCACGACCTGAATGTGATGAACACCCACTTCGGATTGGTGCCGCGCGAGCAGCAGCGGCAAGCCACGGCGCTGGTCGGACGCGACTGGCTGGGGCGCAAGGACTGCACCGGGCCGACCATATTGACCGGGGACTTCAATGCGACCTCGATCACCCGCCCCTATCGCATCCTGACCCGGCGGCTGGATGATGCCCAGCGGCGGCTGGGGCTGAAGCCGTCGGTGAAGACATTTCCGTCCAGCTTTCCGGCGATCCGGATCGACCATGCGTTCGTCAGTCCGGAGATTCGGGTGACTGGGGTGCGGTCATCCTTCTCGCCGCTGGCCCGGATGGCCTCGGATCACCTGCCGCTGATCATCGATTTCGAGCTGCCGCCCGCCAGCGCCTGATCCGGGCGCTGGGTGGGATTGCGGCGCTTCCATGGACGCCAGGCGTCGTCGGTCGAGCTCGGGTCGCCCAGCTGCCACTCCGCGATAAAGGCTTCGGCGCGCGACGGTGGATTGGCGCCCAGCACCCGCATACGCTCCGCCCCGAAGGTCAGGATCGCCCGCCCGACAGAACCGGTCACTTCCTCGGCAGCGCGATAGGCGTCCGTCGGGGCGCCGATGAAATGGGCGACCGAGGTCTGGCGCAGCCGTCGGATGGCCCGCTGCCCGGCGGCGTCAGCGGGTTCCGCGGCAATGTCGCATTCGGTGTCGAAGCCCATGGAGCGGTTGTTCAGATTGGCCGAGCCGATCCGCAGCAGACAGTCATCAATGACGGTCACCTTGGCATGGACGATCAGGCGCTGTCCGCCCTCGGTCACAGGGCTGAAGGCGAAGAAGCGGTTGTGGCGGTCGGCCTGCTCCAGCCGGTACAGAACCTCGGACCGGGTCGTGTCCATGGTCAGGCGATCGAACCAGCTGGGGCTCTGGCCGGTGGAGATGAGGACCACCTCGGGGCCGTCCGGCTCTTCCAGACGTCGGGCGAGCGCGGCCGCGATCCGGGGTGAGGTGAAGTACTGGTTCTCAAAATAAATCAGCGATTTGGCTGACTCAATTGAGGCCAGATGCAAGGCCTCGACCTCGCGGACCTCGCGTCGGCCGGCCCAGCGGGGCTCGGTGCGGGAGACGCCGACCGGCACATCCACAAGGTCCGGCTCGATCCCGTCAGGCCAGGGATCTGTCTCGACGACGTCGGGCCGGGTCCGCTCCCAGGTGGCCCGGAACCACCGCTCTCGCGCGAGGTCGCCGAGGGCCCGCGCTGCGTCGCCGTCCATGACGCACATGGTCTCGTGACGGGGCGGAGCGATCAGACCGGACGGCATGCAGCGCCGGGGATCGTCATCGAGGTGTTCGGTATTGTCCCAGCGGTCGGTGGCCACGTCGCCGCCGCCGGTGAAGGCCACGGCATCATCGATGACGATCACCTTCTGGTGGTGGCAGGCCCCCAGCGGTCCGGGCTGATCCAGCCGGAACTCGACCATGCGCTTTCTGAACCAGCCCTGGGCCCGGTGCGGATAGAAGCCCTGGGACGCAGCGATCAACAGGGGCGAGTTCCAGATCAGCAGGCGGACATCCAGCTCGGGCCGGGTTTTCACCAGCATGCGCAGCTGATGGCCGATCTGGGCCTGATGGTCGTCGGGACGGGTCTCGGGATCCAGCCGCGTGCGCGGATCGAACTGCCAGCCCAGCAGGACGATCGACTTGCGGGCCTTGGCCAGAGACGACGCCAGGGCTTCGAAATAGGCCTCATTGTCCATGAGCACGGCGAAACGGGACGCCGTGGCGGTCTTCCAGCAGGCCCCCGGCCGTTCGATGAGCGGCGAACCGGTGGTCAGGCGGGCGTCATCTCCGTCTGTCAACTGGCTCATGCCCCACCGGTATGCCGTAGCCAGATTGGCTGTTCCTTCCGTCCCCTATCGCACGGTCCGGGTCAATCCTGGGCGATTCTTCACATGCCGATGATTGTCCGGAACACGAAATTGGCGCATACAGGGGCCGGTGCTGTCGCTTTGTCGCGGCATGAAGGGGAGTATTAGCCGCCGATGCAGGCCCTGATCGAAATGATCATCGGGTTTATCGCCATGCTGGCGGCGGCGGCGCTTGCCCAGTTCGGCGTGGAATCGCGTGCCGAACCCACATCCCGCCCGGAAGTGCAGCGCGTCACCGATTGCGACAAGCGGCCGACCTCCACGGTGCTGGTCGGCACGGCCGCCAAGCGGGATTGCTGATCCATCCCCTGCCCTTGCGCGCTTCGTTCATCTGAACCGCTTTGCGCCTGCGTCCTGACCCGTTAGGTTGACTTTCCGAGGTCGCGCCGGGGGGTGCGACGCCCGCGCATCGAGCAGAGTGTCTATGAAATCCCGCCAACGGCCGCCGCTGAACCTGACCGCTCCTGACGAGGGCGCAGACACGGCCGCGCGCGAGGGAGAGGCGACCGGTGTGAGCAAGGACACACCGGAGCCGCAGGCCCAACCGGCCGCCGAGACACGGACCGAGCGCCGCAAGCGTCGCCAGAGCGAGCAGGCGGCCACCGCCGAGGCCGCGGAAGCCCCCCCGCCCATTCCCGAGCCGAAAACTGAGGCCAAAACCTCGCTGTCGGTGCCGGTCTCCAAGGGTGAGGCGGTGCCGACCGACGCCGCCAAAGACTCGTCCGAAAGCTCTGAACTGGCGCCGCTCCGCGCCGCGCTGGACACGGTGCCCGCCGAGCACATCAGCGCCAGCGGTGGCTATTGGACCGCGGGCCTGGCCGCCGCCCTGTGGACCGGGGGCGTCGGTGCCTGGGCCGCCTATGAGGCGGGGTTCGGGTCAGCGCCCATCGAGCCGCTGAGACTGGCCTTCTATATTCTGGTCGCACTGGCGCCTGCGGGTCTGGCCTTCTTGCTGGCCCGCGCCGTGCACCAGTCACGGCTGATTGCGGCCGAGACCCGCCGGGCCCGGGGCCTGTCGGAAGCCCTGATGGCGCCGACCGCTTTGGCTGCGCACAAGACAGGCGAGGTTCTGGTCGGGCTGAGGAACGACATCGACCAAGCGGCGCTGGCCGCCGAACGCGCTCGTCAGGACATGGCCGAACTGCGCCGGTCGCTGGCCGAGGAGAGCCGTCTGCTGAATGAGGCCGCCGAGACCGCCGGAAGGACGGCCCGCCGACTGGTCGAAAGTCTGTCGGGTGAGCGCGAGGCCATGGCCGCGCTGGGCGGCACGCTGGAAGGTCAGGCCGCACAGGTGCTGGAGGTCGTGGATCGCCAGTCGCGCATGGTGGTCGAGGCCTCGGACCTGGCCCAGACCCAGCTGCGCGAGGCCGAAACAGCGTTGGCCGCGCGGGCCGCCGATATGGCCGCCGCCGCCGGGGAAGCCCAGGAAGCCGCCCGGGCCGCCGCCGATGATCTGGCCCGCCAAACCCTGCGCCTCGAGAATGCCGGGGCCGGCGTCGCCGAACAGATCCAGTCGGTCGAGGAAGGTCTGGGACAACAGCGCGCGGCGCTGGTGACGGCCGCCTATTCCCTGCGCACCGATCAGGAAGACTTCTCGGCCCAGGTCGAGAGCCAGCGCGCGCAGCTGACCGAACAGCTGTCGGTGGTGCGCTCGACCAGCACCGAACTGGTCGAGACCACGGCCACGGGCACCGATGCCCTGCGTGATCTGGTCGAGGCGGCTGCGGACCAGTTCCGCGCCCTGATCGAGATGTCCCAGCGCGAGGCCGATAATTTCGACAGCGCCACCAAGGTCTCGCTGGACCGGTTCGAGGCCCTGTCGGCCGATGCCCGCGACACCCTGCTGGAGGAAAGCCGCAAGGCTCTGGAGGTGTTGAAGGCCACGGCCGAGGAGAGCCGCAGGGCCGCCGCCGAAGCCACGGAAGAGGCCCAGCTGCGCGCCGACCGTCTGGGCGAAGCCGTGTTCGAAGCCTCGCAGAAGGCCGAGGCCGCGGCCGAGGCGCGCATCGACGGGGCCCGCAAGGTGGTCACCCACACGGCCGATCTGGTCGATGAAGCGGGGGACCGGGCGCTGCAACGGCTTGAGGCCACCATTGAGCGGATGAATGCCGCCCTGCAAAGGGTCGATGACTCGATCAACGATCTGGACCAGCGCGCCGCCGACCTGCCCGAGCAGGCACGCGAGCGGGTCGATGCCGTGCGGGCCGCGGTCGAGGAAGGCCTGGCGGCCCTGTCGGAGGCGTCGCGCAAGGCAGCCGACGACACCGAGGCGCTGGATGCCGGCTTCCAGGAGCGGGTCAAACGCAACTATGAAATGCTGACCGAGGCCGTGCGCCTGATGGGGGTGGTGTCGGGCGACGGCGGGCGTAGTCGGCGCGGCGCCCCCGACATGCCGCCCCTCGCGGAACCGGAGCCCCCTGCCCTGCGCCGTCCCCGGACCGAGCCGGAAGGGCGCGGGTTCGGTCTGCGCAACCGTAATGATGGCCCCAAGGCCCGCCCCGCCGACGAGGGGATGGGCTGGAAGGATCTGATGGGCGATGAGCCGGACGACGGGCCGATGGATCTGGACACGCCGGTGATGCCGCCCGCCGACACAGAAGCCCTGAACGAACGGATGCTGGCCTCGATCCGGCGTATGGGGGTCGATCCCAATGCCCTGCTGCCGCGCTCGCGCATTGAGGAGGCCGCCGAGGCCTTTGTCAGCCGCGATGCCGACACGGCGCGCCAGATCGTGCGCCGTGTGGCTCCCGCCGCCGTACGGAGTGTGTCGCGCCGGGTGCTGAGCGATCCCGAGCTGAAGATGGACGCCGAAGCCTATGTCCGGACGTGGTCGCGCATTCTGAAGGACCATGCGGCGAGTGGGGACGGGCCGGCTGTTTTGAACCGTCTGGCCTCGGACGGTGGGCGGGCGTTCCTGCTGCTGGATGCGGCGGTCGGCGACCTCTCCTGACAGGGGAAACCGGCGTTACATTCCTGTTTTGGGGTTGACGATCCGGCCCCGATGACGACACGGTCCCCCGCCGTCATATGTCCGTCACAGCTCTCTCAGGCCCATGCTCGACACGCCCGCCGATGCCCAGCCGGATTTGCGACCCGGGCTTATGCTCTGCGCCTATGAGCCGGATCTGGCCTGGGGCGCGGACGGGACGGATGCAGACAGCGACTGGACACCGCCGGGCGCGCGCCTGATCCCGGTGAAGGCCGAAGCGCCGGAATCCCTGGCCCGCACCCTGATGGAACGCCTGCGCGATCCGGCCTGTCGGGCAGCGCTGCTGGTGGGACGGGCGGACGGCGCGGGTGACTTTCTGATCCAGACCCGGGCCGAGAACCGTGTACTGAACGGCAAGGCGCGACTGGTGCCGACAGGGCCGGGTGTGGCCCGCGCCACCGCCCCCGCGCTGGAAATGGCCCAGACTCTGTCCGAGGCCGGCCTTGCGACACGGCTGTCGTCGGATACAGTGACCGACCCGGGAAACTATCTGCTGTACCGGCTGCTGTGCTCTTTGCCGGATGGGCCCGAGGCACCGCTGGTGGGCCTGCTGCGCGTGCCGGAGGGCGACGGGTCGGCGATCACCCGCGCTGTGCGACTGGCGGCCGAGGCCATGGCGCGGCACCTGTCACCCCTGCCCCGCCCCCGCGCGGCCTGAGCCAAGGCGTCGTCGAAGGCTGAGCGCGGCCAGCCCGCCCAGCGCCGCCATGCCCGCCATCGCCAGATAGCCCCCCGCGCCATAGCTGTCGTAGAGCGGCCCCGACAGGACGGTGGCGATGCCGATCAGGACCCCTGCGGATACCGTCGAGGACAGGGTCTGGGCGGCGGTTTGAGCGTCTTCGGGGGCCAGACGTTCGACGATCTCGACCCCGGCCAGATAGGTGGCGGCAAACGTCAGGGCGTGCAGGGCCTGAAGCGGCCACAGCAGGGCCAGCGGCGGGCTGAAGGCCAGGGCCGTCCAGCGCAGGACACCCGCCCCGACCCCGACGGCCAGCATGGGCCAGGGGCCGATGCCGAGACGCCGTCGCCAGGGATCCAGCCACCACATGAAGCCAATCTCGATGATCACCGACCCGGCCCAGAGCGCGCCGACGAGGCCGGTCGACAGACCCTGCTGCGTCCAGAGGATGGCGGAAAAACCGTAGTAGAAGCCGTGGCTGGCCTGCACCGCGCCGATGGCGAGCAGGGCCATCATGAACACCGGGTCAGCCAGCAGGCGTCCCAGCCCCAGAAACCGGTTGCGGCCCGAGGCGCGGCCGGCGGCGCTGACGACCTCCGCTGGCAGGCCGAACTGGGCATAGAGGGCCATCAGGGCACTGCCGGCCACGATCCAGACGATCACCGCCGCGACCGGCAGCTGAATCAGCAGTGCGCCCATGGCCAGATTGGCCAGCACAAAGGCCGCAGAGCCAAAGCCGCGCGGGACGGAGAAGGAAAAGCCCTCGCGCCGGGCGACGCGCAGGCTGAGCACATCGATCAGGGGGATGATGGCCGAGGTGGCGGTCGCGGCCACGAACCAGCAGGCGGTCCAGAGCACATAGCCCTCGACCAGGGCGGCGGCGCCATAGCCGGCCACCGCTACCCAGCCGAGGATGGCGATGGGCGCACGGCGGGTGGCGAAGCCATCGGCCCAGACGGCGATCATCGGCCCGGTCAGAAAGCGCGCCAGCATCGGCACAGCCAGCAGGGTGCCGATCTCCGCGCCGTCCAGCCCCAGACTTTTCAGCCACAGGCCGGCGAACGGCAGGCTGACCCCGGTGACGCCGAAGAGCAACACATAGTGAAGGGCAAGGCGGAACGGCGGCGTCATGATCTGTCCGATAGCAGACTCCGGCGATTCCGTGGGCTAGCGTCGCCGTATGACGGTGAATCGCACCTTGGCGGTGACGGCCTGTGGCCTTGGCGCAATCTGTGTTCTGCTGGGTGCGTTCGCGGCTCATGGGGCGGGCCCGCAGGTCAAGACCCTGCTGACCACCGGGGCCCACTATGGCCTGATCCATGCCCTGCTGGCCGTCGTTGCCGCCACCCTGGCCCGACACAGCGCGGCCATTCGCTGGGCCGGCTGGCTGGCGGTGGTCGGCGGCTCGCTCTTTGCCGTGTCCCTGGCGCTGGTCGGCATGGCCAGCCTGAGCATTTTGGGTGCGGTGGCCCCGATCGGAGGCCTGCTGATGATCGCCGCCTGGCTGTTGTTTGCCTATGGGGCGTTTCGCATGCGCCCGTCTGACCTGTCCTGAACTGTAGAGCGAGTACCGATGTCCTTTCCCAAGCCTGAGGGCGACCGCCGCGACCTGTTCCCCGAGATCGAGGCCTTTGCCAGCGGGATGATGAAGACGCCGGACGGGCACGAGATCTATTTCGAGGAGAGCGGCAATCCGCAGGGCAAGCCGGTGCTGGTGCTTCACGGCGGGCCGGGCGGTGCGACCAGCCCGGGCATGCGGCGTTACTTCGATCCGTCGGTCTACCGGATCATCATGTTCGACCAGCGCGGCTGTGGTCAGTCGCGGCCCTACGCCTCGCTGGAGAACAACACCACCTGGACCCTTATCGAGGACATCGAGCGGCTGCGCGAGCGGTGCGGCGTCGACAAGTGGGTGGTGTTCGGCGGGTCGTGGGGCTCGACCCTGTCGCTGGCCTATGCGGTGACCCACCCCGAGCGGATCAAGGCGTTGGTGCTGCGCGGAATCTTCCTTCTGACGAAGAAGGAGTTGCACTGGTTCTATCAGGACGGGGCGTCGATGATCTTCCCCGATGCCTGGGAGCGGTTCCTGGCGCCGATCCCGGAGGCCGAGCGCGACGACCTGATGGCGGCCTATGAGACGCGACTGACGGGCAAGGACGATGCCGCGCGAAACGAATGCGCCATCGCCTGGTCCAGCTGGGAGGGGGAGACGGTCAGCGTGCGCGGGCCGGACTCCCGCCCCGACAAGTTCGCCGAGGCTGAATTCGCCATCGCCTTTGCCCGGATCGAGAACCACTATTTCCGCAACGGCGGCTTCCTGCCCGAGGACGGCTGGCTGCTGAAGAAGATCGACCGCATCCGGCATATCCCGGCGTGGATCGCCCAGGGCCGGTTCGATGTGGTGACGCCGATGTCGGGGGCCTGGGCCCTGCACCGGGCCTGGCCGGAAGCGCGGTTGGAAGTGGTCGGCGACGCGGGCCACGCCTCGACCGAGCCGGGGATTGTCGACAGTCTGGTGCGTGCCACCGACTGGGCGGCGGGCCTGCCGGACTGACCTCGCGGCCTAGGTTCTGGACTCATAAGCTCTGAGCCACAGTCGGGTTGATGCGAGCATCACGGCGGCGAGGAAGTTGCGGGCCAGCTTGTCGAAGCGGGTGGCGATGCGGCGGAAGTGTTTGAGCTTGCAGAA